>Ga0255338_1000061_pt1 | contig 476855 bp, 483 predicted proteins | sample MeOH1_35cm_T4_19_FD_203715 | JGI IMG/M metagenome (GOLD analysis project Ga0255338, IMG submission 203715) | Sandy soil microbial communities from University of British Columbia, Vancouver, Canada - MeOH1_35cm_T4_195 | ecosystem: Engineered > Artificial ecosystem > Sand microcosm >...
ACCGGCGCCGGTTGTTCTTCCACATGAAGTCGTAGACGCAGTTGTGGAAGTAGTAGAACTCCAGGTGCTTGAACTCCGCCTTGGCGGCCGAGAACATCTCCTCGACCCGGTGGATGTGTTCGTCCATGGTGCCGCCGACGTCCATCAGCAGCAGGATCTTCACGTTGTTGTGGCGCTCGGGCACCATCTTGATGTCCAGCCAGCCGGCGTTGGCCGCGGTGGACCGGATGGTGTCGTCCAGATCCAGTTCTTCCTCGGAGCCCTCGCGCGCGAACTTGCGCAGGCGGCGCAGCGCGATCTTGATGTTGCGCGTGCCCAGTTCCTGCGAATCGTCGTAGTCCTTGTACGCGCGCTGGTCCCACACCTTCACGGCGCTGCGGTTGCGGCCCTTGTCCTGGCCGATGCGGATGCCCTGCGGATTGAAGCCGTAGGCGCCGAACGGCGAGGTGCCGCCGGTGCCGATCATCTTGCTGCCGCCCTCGTGGCGCTCCTTCTGTTCCTCGAAGCGCTTGCGCAGCGTCTCCATCAGCTCGTCCCAGCCCATCTTCTCGATCTTGGCCTTGTCCTCGGGCGAGAGTTCGAGCTCCAGGTTCTTGCGCAGCCACTCCAGCGGGATGTCCTTGGTGAAGTCGGCCACCAGCTCGACGCCCTTGAAGTACGCGGCAAAGGCGCGGTCGAACTTGTCGTAGTGCTTCTCGTCCTTCACCAGCGCCGTGCGGCTCAGGTAGTAGAAGTCGTCGACGCTGAAGGCGCCGTCGCTCTGCGGTCCGACGACGCCGGCCTTCAGCGCCTCGACCAGCGTCAGGTACTCCTTGACCGAAACCGGCAGCTTGGCGCTGCGCAGCGTGTAGAAGAAGTCGATCAGCATCCTAGGCCTCGCGCGGCTTGGCCAGCAGGTACTGCAGGTGCGCCTTGACCTCGGGCCATTCGCCGGCCGCCAGGCTGTACATCACGGTGTCGCGCACGGTGCCGTCGCGGCGCAGCGCATGGTGGCGCAGCACTCCGTCCTTGTGCGCCCCCAGCCGCTCGATCGCGCGCTGGCTGGCGAAGTTGTAGTTGTCGGTGCGCCAGCCGACGAGCTTCGCGCCGAGGGTTTCGAAGGCATGGCTCATGAGCAACAGCTTGCAGGTGGTGTTTACATGGGAACGCTGCCACGCCTTCGCGTACCACGTGTAACCGATCTCCAGGCGCTCCACCGCCGGCACGATGTCGTGGTAGCGCGTGCTGCCGATCACGCTGCCGCTCGCCTGGTCGATCACGGCGAAAGGCAGCATGTGGCCGTCCTGCCGGCCCTTCAGCGCGGCGGCCACGTAGTCCGCGGTCTCGCCAGGCGCGGGCACCGAGGTCACGCGCAGGTTCCACAGCTCGCCGTCGCGCGCCGCCGCCTCCAGCCCGGCGACGTGGCCGGCCGCCAGCGGCTCCAGCCGGACCTGGCCGCGCTGCAGCGTCACCGGTTCGGGCCTGTGCATCAGGATTCCTTGTCGCGGCTGGCGCGCCAGCGCCGCGCCAGCGTGACGCCGGCGCCGCCGCCCAGGCCCGCGAGCAGGATGCCGGCGATGCTGGACCCGGTATAGCCCGCCGCGAACATGTCCAGGCCGAGCATCCGTCCGATCGCGAAGCCGGCCAGGGCGCCGGCCACGAAGCCGATCGCGTCGGTGAGGCCTTCGGCCAGCAGCTTGTTCATGGCGCCGCGCTACCGGTTGTGGCGCTGCATGAACACCAGCTTCTCGAACAGCGTGACGTCCTGCTCGTTCTTGAGCAGGGCACCCACCAGCGGCGGCACCGCCACCTTCTCGTCCTTGGTCTGCAGCGCCTCCAGCGGGATGTCCTCGGCCAGCAGGAGCTTGAGCCAGTCCAGCAGCTCGCTGGTGGACGGCTTCTTCTTCAGGCCCGGCAGGTTGCGCACGTCGTAGAAGGTCTTCATCGCCGCCGACAGCAGTTGCTGCTTGAGGCCCGGGAAATGGACGTCGACGATCTGCCGCATGGTGTCGGCGTCGGGGAACTTGATGTAGTGGAAGAAGCAGCGCCGCAGGAACGCGTCGGGCAGCTCCTTCTCGTTGTTGGAGGTGATGAACACCAGCGGCCGGTGCCGGGCCTTGACCAGCTCGCGCGTCTCGTAGACGTAGAACTCCATCCGGTCCAGCTCGCGCAGCAGGTCGTTTGGAAATTCGATGTCGGCCTTGTCGATCTCGTCGATCAGCAGCGCCACCGGCTGGTCGGCCGTGAAGGCCTGCCACAGCACGCCCTTGACGATGTAGTTGTGGATGTCCTTGACCCGCTCGTCGCCCAGCTGCGAGTCGCGCAGACGGCTCACGGCGTCGTATTCGTACAAACCCTGCTGCGCCTTGGTGGTCGACTTGATGTGCCACTGCAGCAGCGGGATGTCCAGCGACTGGGCCACTTCCTCGGCCAGCATGGTCTTGCCGGTTCCCGGTTCGCCCTTCACGAGCAGTGGACGCTTGAGGGTGATCGCCGCGTTGACGGCCAGCATCAGGTCCTGGGTGGCGACGTAATTCTGGGAACCTTGGAACTTCATGGGAGAAATCCGGGGAGAGTGGGCGCACAAAGCCGCGTGGCTATACTCAAAAGTTCATTACAAGAACTTTTTCAGGGATTGTGCTCGCAAAATGAATCCGTTGTTCACCGCGTTTCTGGCACTCGGTGTCGCTTGCGCGACCGGGATGGCTCACTCGCAGGCCGCACCCGCTTCACCCCCTGCCGCGCAACAGCAGGCCGCCACCGGCGGCGGCGTCAGCATCGAAGCGAAGGTCGCCATGTGCATGGGATGCCACAACATCCGCGGCTACCAGGCCAGCTTTCCAGAGGTGCACAAGGTGCCCATGATCGCGGGGCAGAGCGCCAAGTACATCACCGCGGCGCTCACTGCGTACAAGAACGGGGATCGCAAGCATCCGACCATGCGCGGGATCGCCGCGAGCCTGGGCGAGCAGGACATTGCCACCATCGCGGCCTACTACGAGGGCCTGGGCAAGGGCGAGGTGAAGGCGCTGGGTGACAAGCCGTCGCGCGAGCCGAACGCGCAGGTCGCCGGCCTGCTGCAGAAGGCCGCCTGCGGGTCCTGCCACGGCGCCAACTACTCCAAGCCGATCGACCCGAGCTATCCCAAGATCTCGGGCCAGCACGCCGACTACCTGTTCGCGGCCCTCAAGGCGTACAAGACGGAGAACAGCCCGGCCATCGGCCGCAACAACGGCGTCATGGGCGCCATCGCCAAGCAGTTCAGCAACGCCGAACTCAAGGCGCTCGCCAACTACATGGGTTCCCTGGACAGCGAGCTGCGGGTCCACCCGGAAGCGCGCTTCCGCTGAGAAGTCCGGCGCGCCTGACAAGCCCCGCCCCGCGCGGGGCTTTTTCATGGGGCTGCGCCGTCAGTCGCCGGTGGCCCGGCGCTGGACGCAAGCGATGTAGGCATCGCCATCGGGGGGCCGGCCGGCGCGCTGGCTTTCCCACAGCATCTGGCCCAGGCACTCCATCGCCTCATGGTGTGCGTCGTGCAGCGACTGGCGGCGGGCCGCCAGCAACTCCACCGCCTGCCGGATGCCGCGCGGCTGGTCGATCGAGCACTGCTCGCTGATCGACAGGTGCATGGCCAGGTGCAGGAACGGGTTGGTGCGCCCGTCCTGGCCGTCGTAGGCGCGAGCGACGGCAGCCTCGGCGTCGGCCACGTCGGCATGGTATTCGGGATGCTCCTGCAGCCACTGTCCGGCCAGCGTCTCGAGCGCATCCATCGGCTGGCCGGCGCGGGCCTTGGCATGCACGGCGCAGAAGAACCGGCGCACGTCCGCTTGCGAGGGATTGAACATGGCGGCCAGCGTAGCACGCGCGACCGGCACCGCGCACCCCGGGTTCTAGAATGCCCCGGCCGTTCCACAGGAGCCTCCCATGACCCGACAAGCCTTCATCTGCGACGCCATCCGCACCCCGTTCGGGCGGTACGGCGGCGCCCTGTCCCCGGTGCGCACCGACGACCTGGCGGCCATCCCGCTCAAGGCGCTGATGGCGCGCAACCCCAAGGTCGACTGGCAGCAAGTCACCGACGTGCTGTTCGGCTGCGCCAACCAGGCCGGCGAGGACAACCGCAACGTCGCCCACATGGCCAGCCTGCTGGCCGGGCTGCCGCTGGAAGTGCCCGGCGCCACCGTCAACCGCCTGTGCGGCTCGGGGCTGGACGCCGTGGGCAGCGCCGCGCGCGCCATCAGGGCCGGCGAAGCCGGCCTGATGATCGCCGGGGGCGTCGAGAGCATGAGCCGCGCGCCCTTCGTCATGCCCAAGGCCGACAGCGCCTTTGCCCGCAACAACGCCGTCTACGACACCACCATCGGCTGGCGCTTCGTCAACAAGCTGATGAAGGACAAGTACGGCGTGGACTCCATGCCCGAGACCGCCGAGAACGTGGCCGTGGACTACAAGATCGAGCGCGAGGCGCAGGACCGCATGGCCCTGGCCAGCCAGCGCAAGGCCGTCGCGGCGCAGCAGGCCGGCTTCTTCGACGCCGAGATCTGCCCGGTCACCATCGCCCAGAAGAAGGGCGATCCGCTCGTCGTGAACAAGGACGAGCATCCGCGCGAGACCAGCCTGGAGGCGCTGGCCAAGCTCAAGCCGATCGTCAGGCCCGACGGCAGCGTGACCGCCGGCAACGCCAGCGGCGTCAACGACGGCGCCTGCGCGCTGCTGCTGGCTGATGAGACGACCGCCGCCAAACACGGCCTGACGCCCCGTGCGCGGGTGGTGGGCATGGCCACCGCCGGCGTCGCGCCGCGGGTGATGGGCATCGGCCCGGCGCCGGCCACCCAGAAGGTGCTGGCGCTCACCGGGCTGAAGCTCGAGCAGATCGACGTGATCGAGCTCAACGAGGCCTTTGCCGCCCAGGGGTTGGCGGTGCTGCGCCTGCTGGGGCTGCAGGACGACGACGCGCGCGTCAACCCCAACGGCGGGGCCATTGCGCTGGGCCATCCCCTGGGCGCCTCGGGCGCGCGGCTGGCCACCACGGCGGTGAACCAGTTGCATCGCAGCGGCGGGCGCTACGCGCTGTGCACCATGTGCATCGGCGTGGGCCAGGGCATCGCCCTGATCCTCGAGCGGATCTGAGCGCGCCGCGCGTTCAGACCTCGCGCCGCCGCTCCTCCTCCTGCCGCCGCGCCTGGCTGGCGGCGCGCTCCTGGGCCAGCTGTTCCTGCAGCTGGCGGCGCGCCTGCTTGGTGACGGCGATGACCTTGGCCCGGTCCTTGTGGTGCGGGTACATCCGGTCGAACAGCTGCAGGTTGGCGCGCCGAAAGCGCATCGCCAGCGCCCGCGCCTCGTGCGGGGCCAGGCCCAGCGCCTGCAGGGTCGCACGGCCGCTGCGCAGGCTGGATTCGAACAGCTCGCGCTCGACGTTGTGCACGCCCCGGTCGCGCAACTCGTTCCAGTGGGTCACGTCGCGCGCCCGCACCACCAGTTCCAGCTGCGGGAAATGCGCGCGTGCCAGGTCGACGATGCGCAGCGACTGCCCCACATCGTCCACCGCGACCACCAGCACCCTGGCGGTGGCGCCGCCGGCGGTTCGCAGCAGGTCCAGCCGGGTCGCGTCGCCGTAATGGACCTTGTAGCCGAAGGCGCGGGCGGTCTCGATCATGTCGGCGTCGTGGTCCAGCACCGTCGACGCAATCCCCTGCGCCGCCAGCAGCCGTCCCACGATCTGGCCGTAGCGGCCGAAGCCCGCGATGATCACCGGCGCGGTCTGCGGCTCGCTCAGTTCGGACAGGCCGGGCCTCGGTCGGCGCCGGCGCGCGGCGTCGAGGCGGTCGACGATCACCAGCAGCAGCGGCCCCAGCAGCATCGAGATCGCCACGGCAGCCAGCAGGAATGACGCGGCCTCGTGCGGCAGCGCGCCGCCGGCGGCGGCCTGGAACACGACGAAGGCGAATTCGCCGCCCTGCGCGAGCAGCAGCGTGAACACGGGGCGCTCCTGGACCGGGACGCCCATCCCGCGGGCCAGCGCCCAGATGACGGCGGCCTTGAGCAGCAGGAATCCGGCGACCACCAGCGCCATCAGGGCGGGCGAGGCGAGCACCACGCCCAGGTCGATGCTCATGCCCACGGCGATGAAGAACAGGCCCAGCAGCAGACCCTTGAACGGCTCGATGTCGGTCTCCAGCTCGCGCCGGTACTCGCTGTCGGCCAGCAGCACGCCGGCGAGGAACGCTCCCAGCGCCATCGACAGCCCGGCGAACTGCATCAGCGCCGCCGTGGCGACCACCAGCAGCAGGGCCGCGGCCGTGAAGATCTCCGGCGTGCGGCTGCGGGCGATCCAGCGCAGCAGCGGGCGCAACAGCAGGCGCCCGCCCAGGATGACGGCGGCGATCACCGCCAGGATCTTGGCGCCTTCCAGCCAGGCGCTGCCGCCGGCCGGCTGCCGCAGCCCCGCCGTGCCGTCCAGCAGCGGCAGCAGCGCGAGGATGGGGATGGCCGCGACATCCTGGAACAGCAGGATGGCCAGGCCGGCCTGGCCGCCGGCGGTGCGCAGCAGGTTGCGCTCGGCCATCACCTGCAGGGCGACGGCGGTCGACGACAGCGCCAGCCCGAGCGCGGCCACCAGCCCCAGCCGCCAGGGCACTCCGCCGGGCAGCGCGGACACCAGGAACAGCACGGCCGCGCAGCCCAGCACCTGGGCCGAGCCCCAGCCGAAGATCGAGCGGCGCAACAGCCACAGCCGCCGCGGCTCCAGTTCCAGGCCGACCAGGAACAGCATCAGCACGACGCCCAGTTCGGCGAAATGCAGGATCGCTTCCACGTTGCGCACCAGCCCGATGCCCCAGGGCCCGATGGCGATGCCCGCGGCCAGGTAGCCGACGATCGAGTTCAGGCCGAGCGCCCGCGCCAGCGGCACGGCGATCACGGCCGCGGCCAGGTAGATCAGGCTGCTGGCGAGCCAGGCCGGTGCGTGCTCCATCAGCGCAGCTCCAGGGCCGGGCCGGCCGCGCGCGCCGGCCGGTCGCCCTCCGGCACCTCGCAGCCCGGGCATGGCGGCAGATCCGCCAGTTCGCGCCAGTGCGGATAGCTGCGCAGCCGCTCCTCGAACACGTCCACGTGCGCCGCCACCGCGGCGTCGCTGGCGCGGCGCGCGCCGTGCAGCAGCAGCGGCGGCAGGAAGCGCATCCCGCACAGCGCTGCGGTCTGCTCGTAGGGCGGCAGGAAGGCGTCGAAGAAATGGCGGTTGTAGCCCTGCGGGTGGTAGGAGGATTCGGCCCCGCCCGTGCTGGCGGCCAGCCACAGGTCCTTGCCGCGCAGGGCGACCCCGCCCGGCCCGTAGGCCCAGCCGAAGCTGAGCACCTCGTCCAGCCAGAGCTTCTGCAGGGCCGGCATCGAGTACCACTGGATCGGGTGCAGCAGCACCACCAGGCCGGCCGCCGCCAGGACGTCCTGTTCGGCAGCGACGTCGATGTCGTAGTCGGGGTACAGGGCGTACAGGTCCCGCACCGCCACGCCCGGCACGCGCCGGGCCGCCGCCAGCAGCTGCCGGTTCACGCGCGACTCGCGCCAGTTGGGGTGCGCGGCCAGCAGCAGGATCTGGGGGGCGCGCGCTGTCGGAGACTCATCCATATGCGGGTACCATAAGGGCAGGCGACGCTCCCGGCGGGAGCGCGCGGCCTCTCCAAGGAGTCTGCCATGCCGATCGTGGTTGTCGCGAATCCCAAAGGTGGCGTCGGGAAGTCCACCATGGCCACCCAGATCGCCGGCTATTTCGCCAGCCGGGGCCATGCGGTCATGCTGGGCGACGCCGACCGCCAGCAGTCGTCGCGCCTGTGGCTCGGGCTGCGGCCCGGCGCGGCCCGGCCGATCAGCACCTGGGACATGGGCGCGGACAAGCTGGTGAAGCCGCCCCGTGGCACCACCCATGTCGTGCTCGACACCCCGGCCGGGATGCACGGGCCGGAGTTCAACCAGATCCTGCAACTGGCCGACAAGGTCGTGGTCCCGCTGCAGCCGAGCGTGTTCGACATCTTCGCCACCCGGGCCTTTCTCGACGAGCTGGCGCGGCACCGCAAGGCCGGCCGGCTGCAGGTCGGCATCGTCGGCATGCGGGTGGACGAGCGCACCATCGCCGCCGACAAGCTGCACGAGTTCGTCGACAGCCTGGGCCTGCCGGTGCTGGGGTTCCTGCGCCACACGCAGAACTACATCCACCTGGCCGCGCGCGGCCTGACCATCTTCGACGTGGCCCCGGGCCGGGTCGAGCGCGACCTGGACCAGTGGGCGGGCATCTGTCGCTGGCTCGACAACTGAAAGCCGCGGCTGCTTGCTACATTGCGCCGATGAAGACCTTCCAGACCCTTGCCGAACTGCCTGCCTGCGTGGGCCAGGAAGTCGCCGTGAGCGACTGGCTCACCATCACCCAGGAGCAGATCAACCTGTTCGCGCAGGCCACCGGCGACCACCAGTGGATCCACGTGGACGTCGAGAAGGCCAGGACGGGCCCGTTCGGCGCGCCGATCGCGCATGGCTTCCTCACGCTGTCGCTGATCCCCAGGTTCTTCGAAAGCTCGTTCCGCATCGAGAACTCGCGCATGGGCGTCAACTACGGGCTGAACCGGGTGCGCTTCACCGCGCCGGTGCCGGTGGGCAGCCGCCTGCGCGGCCGCATGAAGCTGGTCGAGTGCAAGCCGATCGAAGCCAACGGCATGCAGATGACCTGGGAAGTGACGGTCGAGCGGGAGGGCAGCGACCGGCCGGTCTGCATCGCCGAGTCGCTGAGCCGCCGCTATCCCTGAGCGCCTTCCGTTCGCGCGTCCGTCGAAGCGCCGAACCCGTTCTGCCGCCAGGCCTCGAACACCGTCACCGCCACCGCGTTGGACAGGTTGAGGCTGCGCTGGCCGGGGCGCATCGGCAGCCGCAGCCGCTGCTGCGGCGCGAACCGGTCGCGCAGCGCCGGCGCCAGACCGGCGGTCTCCGAGCCGAACACCAGCCAGTCGCCCGGGCTGAACTGCGTCTCGTGCACCAGAGCCCCGCCGCGGGTGGTCAGCGCGAAAATGCGCGCCGGGTCGGGCCGCAACGCCGTCAGGAAGGCGTCCCAGTTCGCGTGCCGCCGCACCGGCGTGTACTCGTGGTAGTCGAGGCCGGCGCGCCGCATCAGGCGGTCCTCCATCGAAAACCCCAGCGGCTCGATCAGGTCCAGCGTGCAGCCGGTGTTGGCAGCCAGCCGGATCACGTTGCCCGTGTTGGGCGGGATCTCCGGCTCGACCAGGACGATGTGGAACATGGCCTGCATTGTCGCGGCCCGCGCGCCCTCACACAGGTGGGTCGGTGCGGGCGACCACGATGGCCGTGATCCCGGCCGCGCCCGCCTGCCGCAGGGCCGCAGCGGCGGCGAACAGCGAGGCACCGCTGGTCATCACGTCGTCCACCAGCACGATGCGGCGCCCGCGCAGGCGGTCGGCCAGCGCGGGCTCCACGGCGAACGCGCCCTTGACGTTGGCCAGCCGGCCGCTGCGGTCCAGTGCGGTCTGCGCCGCCGTGTGCCGCGTGCGCAGCAGCAGGTCGGCCCGTGTCCTGGCCGGCGCCAGGGCGCGCGCCAGCAGCAGCGCCTGGTTGAAGCCGCGCTCGGCCAGCCGCTCGCGCGACAGCGGCATCGGCAGCACCAGGTCGGCGTGCTCGATGGCCGGCGCGATCTGCGGCGTGCCGCGCAGCAGGGCAGCGAAGGTGCGGGCCCAGCCGGGTTGCCCGCCGAACTTGAAGCGCGTGATCAGGTCGGCCCAGGGGTACTGGTAGGCCACCGCGGCATGGCAGGCGTCCAGCGGCGGCGGCTGGCGCAGGCAGCGGCCGCATTCGTCGACCCCGGCCGCCACCGGCAGCGCGCAGCGGCGGCAGCGCGGCTGCACCGCGCCGAAGCGCGCCAGGCAGGCTGCGCACACCGGCTGCGCCGGCCAGGCGCGGCACACGGCGCATTGCCCCGGCAGCCGGTCGGCAAGCCCGTCGAACAGGTGGCGCAGCATCCGGCCAATATACTGGCCGGTTTCGCGATGTCCAACGCCGCTCCGCCCACCATCGACCCGGTTGCCGCCCAACGCTGGCGGCATGCGGCGCCCGCCGCATCGCCGTGGTTGCACGAGGAGGTCGGCCGGCGCATGGAAGACCGGCTGCAGTGGATCCGGCTGGAGCCCGCATCCTGGGTCGACTGGGAGCCGGTGCGCGGCGGCCTGCAGGCGCATGGCCTGCTGGAGCGCCGCTACCCGCAGGCCCGGTGTTTCGTGCACGAGGGCGATCCGGCGCACGCCGCCGTCGCTCGCCAGCAGCTGGCCCGCCCGTGGTGGCGCCGCTGGTCCGCACCGCCGACGCAGCATGGCGCGGTGCCCGACGGTGCGGCGCAGATGCTGTGGGCCAACATGGCGCTGCACCTGAGCGCCGACCCGCAGGCGCTGCTGGCGGCCTGGCATCGGGCGCTGGCCGCGGACGGCTTCCTGATGTTCTCCTGTCTGGGCCCGGACACGCTGCGCGAGCTGCGTACGCTGTACGCGGCGCTGGGCTGGCCGCCGCCGGCCCACGAGTTCACGGACATGCATGACTGGGGCGACATGCTGGCGCATGCGGGTTTTGCCGACCCCGTGATGGACATGGAACGCGTGACGCTGACCTGGGAAAACCCTGAGCGGCTGCTGCGCGAACTGCGCGAGCTCGGCGCCAACCTGCATCCCGCGCGCTTTGCCGGCCTGCGCGGCCGCGGCTGGAAGGTGCGCCTGGATCGCGAGCTGGCGGCCGCCCTGGCCGGCGCGGACGGCCGCCTGGCGCTGACCTTCGAGATCATCTACGGGCACGCCGTGAAGCCGCAGCCGCGCGTCAAGGTGTCCGGCGAGAGCGCCGTTTCGCTGCAGGACATGCGGGCGATGCTGCGTCCGGGCGTCAAAAAATAGTGCTCATCTGATCTGCCTCAAGCGAATTCCCGGAATGCACCTTGCCGGGAGGTCGGAATTGAGGTAATGCCGCCAGTCCACGGCGGCGCTACAATCCGCCCTTCATTTTTCACGCATCACCCTGCGCCCGGCCGGCGCCGGCGCAGCAGGCCGGCGGGGCATTGCGCGAAGGCGCCGGACAGCCGCGCGGAGACAGCGGCCGGATCGAGTGAAGACAGAACGAGAGAAGACCATGAAGAGCATTTCGGACAAGCTGGCCTGGCTGCTGATCGCGCCGGGCGCGCTCGGCGCCGCGGCCCACGCGGCCACCAACGACCTGCCCGGCGGCCCCGCGGTGCGGCAGTTGAACCTGCACCCCGCGGTCACCCGCATTGCGTCGGAGCAGGCCTGGCTGCACTGGTTCATGCTGATTACCTGCCTGGTCATCTTCGTGCTGGTGTTCGGCGTGATGTTCTATTCGATCTGGAAGCACCGCCGCTCGCGCGGCCACAAGCCGGCCAACTTCCACGAGTCGGTGACGGTGGAGGTGATCTGGACCGTCATCCCCTTCATCATCGTGATCGGCATGGCGCTGCCGGCCACCAAGGTGGTGGTCGCGCAGAAGGACACCAGCAACGCCGACCTGACCATCAAGGCGACCGGCTACCAGTGGAAGTGGGGCTACGACTACCTGAAAGGTGAGGGCGAGGGCATCTCGTTCCTGTCGACCCTGGACGCCTCCCACCGCCAGATGTCCAACGAGGGTGCGGTCCAGGTGCCGGACAACTACCTGCTGGCGGTCGACAACCCGCTGGTGGTGCCGGTCAACCGGAAGATCCGCGTCATCACCACCGCCAACGACGTGATCCACGCCTGGGGCGTGCCGGCGTTCGGCGTGAAGCAGGACGCGATTCCGGGGTTCGTCCGCGACACCTGGTTCCGCAGCGAGAAGACCGGCGACTTCTACGGCCAGTGCTACGAGCTGTGCGGCAAGGAGCACGCCTACATGCCGATCCACGTCAAGGTGCTGTCGCAGCAGGACTACGCGGCCTGGGTGGACGGCGAGAAAAAGAAGATGGCGGCGCGCGCCGATGACCCGGGCAAGGTCTGGGTGCTCGACGACCTGGCGCGGCGCGGCGAGAAGGTGTACGCGGCCAACTGCGCCGCCTGCCACCAGGCCACCGGCCAGGGCGGCGGCCCGATCAAGGCGCTGGACGGATCGGCGATCGTGCAGGACGCCGACAAGGGCAAGCAGATCCAGGTGGTGCTCAACGGGCGCGCAGCGATGCCCGCGTGGAAGCAGCTGTCGGACACCGACCTGGCGGCGGTGATCACCTATACCAAGAACCACTGGTCCAACAAGACCGGCCAGACCGTGCAGCCCGCCGAAGTGCTGGCGCAGCGCGGCAAGTAAGCCGGCTCCAACGAGTCCCAGACAAGGAATCCCCCGATGAGCGCCGTCCTCGACCACCCCGGCCAGCACGCCGGCCACGACGAACACCACCACGCACCCGCCGGCTGGCGGCGCTGGGTCTACGCGACCAACCACAAGGACATCGGCACGCTGTACCTGCTGTTCTCGTTCACCATGCTGATGGTGGGCGGCGTGCTGGCGCTGCTGATCCGCGCCGAGCTGTTCCAGCCCGGGCTGCAGCTGGTCAACCCCGAGCTGTTCAACCAGTTCACCACCATGCACGGCCTGATCATGGTGTTCGGCGCGATCATGCCGGCCTTCGTCGGCTTCGCCAACTGGATGATCCCGCTGCAGATCGGCGCACCCGACATGGCGTTCGCGCGGATGAACAACTTCAGCTTCTGGCTGCTGGTGCCGGCCGGCCTGATGCTGGTGGGATCGTTCTTCATGCCCGGCGGCGCGCCGGCGGCGGGCTGGACGCTGTACGCGCCGCTGACGCTGCAGATGGGCCCGTCGATGGACGCCGGCATCTTCGCGATGCACATCATGGGCGCCTCGTCGATCATGGGGTCGATCAACATCATCGTCACCATCCTGAACATGCGCGCGCCGGGCATGACGCTGATGAAGATGCCGATGTTCTGCTGGACCTGGCTGATCACCGCCTACCTGCTGATCGCCGTGATGCCGGTGCTGGCCGGCGCCATCACGATGACGCTCACGGACCGGCACCTGGGAACGACCTTCTTCAACCCGGCCGGCGGCGGCGATCCGGTGATGTACCAGCACATCTTCTGGTTCTTCGGCCACCCCGAGGTCTACATCATGATCCTGCCCGCGTTCGGGATCATCAGCCAGGTCGTCCCGGCGTTCTCGCGCAAGCGCCTGTTCGGCTACGCCTCGATGGTGTACGCCACCTCCTCGATCGCGATCCTGTCGTTCATCGTGTGGGCCCACCACATGTTCACCACCGGGATGCCGGTCACGGGACAGCTGTTCTTCATGTACGCGACCATGCTGATCGCGGTGCCGACGGCGGTGAAGATCTTCAACTGGATCGCGACCATGTGGGAAGGCTCGATGACCTTCGAGACCCCGATGCTGTGGGCCGTCGGCTTCATCTTCGTGTTCACCATCGGCGGCTTCACCGGCCTGATCCTGGCGATGGCGCCGATCGACCTGCTGCTGCAGGACACCTACTACGTGGTGGCGCACTTCCACTACGTGCTGGTGGCCGGTTCGCTGTTCGCCATGTTCGCGGGCTACTACTACTGGGCGCCCAAGTGGACCGGGGTGATGTACGACGAGCGCATGGGCCGGATCCACTTCTGGTGGTCCATGATCAGCTTCAACCTCACCTTCTTCGTGATGCACTTCCTCGGCCTGGCGGGCATGCCGCGCCGCTACGCCGACTATCCGGCGCAGTTCGCCGACTTCAACGCGATCGCCTCGGTCGGCGCCTTCGGCTTCGGACTGGCGCAGGTGTTCTTCTTCCTGGCCGTCGTGCTGCCGATGATGCGCGGCAAGGGCAAGCTCGCGCCGCAGCGCCCCTGGAATGATGCGGACGGCAAGGGCGCCGAGGGGCTGGAATGGGAAGTGCCGTCGCCGGCCCCGTTCCACACCTTCGAGACACCGCCGCGCCTGGACGCGAGCGGCCAGCGGCTGCTCGAGCCCCAGCTGTCGGGCCGGGCGCACTGAACATGGCGGCCAGCGTGATGACCGACCGTGACGGGCAAAGGCGCAGGAACCTGCGCCTGGCGCTGATCCTGGCGTCGATCGCCGCGGCGTTCTTCGTCGGCGTGATCGTCAAGTTCGTGCTGCTGCGGGGCTGAGTCCATGAGCCTGCGCGCCGAGAACCGCAAGATGCTGGGCAAGCTCGCCGTCGTCGCGGCGGGCATGTTCGCGTTCGGCTACGCGCTCATCCCGCTGTACCGGGCGATCTGCGAGGCGACCGGCATCAACATCCTGTCGCTGGCCGAGCGGCAATTGCCCGGCGCCGCCGCCGCCGGCGCGCCGGCGAACACGCAGGTGGACACCAGCCGCACCATCACGGTGGAGTTCGACGCGAACGCGCGCGGGCCCTGGGAATTCACGCCGGCGCAGCGCTCGGTCCAGGTGCATCCGGGCGAGCTCGCGACCGTGATGTACGAGTTTCGCAACGTGCAGGACCGACGGATGGTGGCGCAGGCCATCCCCAGCTATGCGCCGGGGCAGGCGGCGCCGCACTTCAACAAGCTCCAGTGCTTCTGCTTCGAGCAGCACACGCTGGAGCCGGGCGAGCGTCGCCAGTGGCCGGTCGCCTTCGTGATCGATCCACGCCTGTCCAGGGACGTGAAGACCATCACGCTGTCGTACACCTTCTTCGAGGTCGGCGGGTCGTTCCCGGCGGCGCCCAAGGGGCCGAGCACGTGATGGCCGCCGCCAAGCCGCAGCCGCGCAGGGGATCGTTCTGGCATACCGCCAAGGCGGTCGCCTGGTCGTTCCTGGGCATCCGGCAGAACCGGGCTTCGCAGGAAGACATGGCGCGGCTGAACCCGCTGCACATCATCGCCATGGCGCTGGTGGCCGTCGCGCTGTTCGTCGGCGCGCTAGTGGCGCTGGTCCACTGGGTGGCCGGCTGAAGCAAACAACGAGTGAGAGAGACAGGTTCGGGGAATCAGGAGTCCAGAATGAGCAACAGCGCAGCAGGCGGCACGCCACGTTATTTCGTCCCGGAGCCCTCGCGGCACCCGGCCTTCGCCGCCTTCGGCCTGTTCTGGGTGATCCTCGGCGCGGCCCAGTGGATCAACGGCTTCGGCTGGGGCAAGTACGCGGTGCTGTTCGGCTTCGCGTGGCTGTTCGGGGTGCTGTACCAGTGGTTCCGCGACTCGATCCGCGAGAGCGAGGCGGGCCGCTACGGCCGCAAGGTCGACCTGTCGTTCCGCTGGAGCATGAGCTGGTTCATCTTCTCGGAGGTGATGTTCTTCGGCGCCTTCTTCACCGCGCTGTGGTGGCTGCGTTCGCATTCGGTGCCGGCGCTGGGCGGCGTGGACAACGCGCTGCTGTGGCCCGATTTCAAGGCGGTCTGGCCGACGCAGGCGCCAGGCACCACCGCGTCGCCGGCCGGCATCATCGAGCCGTTCCAGGTGATGACGCCGTTCTGGCTGCCGACGATCAACACGGCGCTGCTGCTGTCCTCGGGCGTGACGCTCACCATCGCCCACCACCTGCTGCGCGAAGACCACCGCAGCCGTGCCATCGCCTTCATGTGGGCGACCGTGCTGCTGGGCGCCACCTTCGTCGCCGTGCAGGGCTACGAGTACTTCCACGCGTACACCGAGCTGAACCTCAAGCTCAGCTCGGGCGCCTACGGCTCCACCTTCTTCATGCTCACGGGTTTCCACGGCTTCCACGTGATCGTCGGCATGCTGATGCTGCTGTTCATCACGCTGCGCCTGATGAAGGGCCACTTCACGCCGGAGCGCCATTTCGGGTTCGAGGGCGCGGCCTGGTACTGGCACTTCGTCGACGTCGTCTGGCTGGGCCTCTACACTCTGGTGTACTGGTTGTAGCCGGCGGTGCTTCGCCCAAGAGAAAAGCGCCGTGAGGCGCTTTTTTTGCGCGGCCGGCGCCGGGGCGCTAGCGGCCGACCGGAATCCCGGTCGGCTGGATGTAGCCGAATTTCCAGGCCAGCAGGATGCACACGAACAGCAGGATGGAAAACCCCACGCGAAAGCCCAGCGCGCGCGCCATGTTGTTCGTCTTGGGCCGGCCATCCCGGCCGTCGCGCATCATGAAGTACAGCGCCCAGGCCAGGCTGCCGAGGATGGCCGCGAAGCCCAGGAGCACCAGATATTTCATCGCGGGGATGATACGGTGAGCCCGGCGGCTGCGCTGCGGCGCCTGCTGATCACCATCGCCGCGTTGGCGGTGGTGGCCGCGGCGCTGGCGCTGGGTGCCTGGCAGCTCGACCGCGGACGCAAGCGCGAGGCGCTGCACCGGGCCGTGCAGCAGCGCCAGGAGCTGGCGCCGGTGGGCAACGAGGCGCTGTTGCGCGGCGCTGAGGCTGCTGACCTGATGCACCGGCCGATCGTCGTGCGCGGAACCTGGGCTGCGCAGCACACCGTGTTCCTCGACAACCGCCAGATGAACGGGCGGCCCGGCTTCTTCGTGGTCACGCCGCTGTTGCTGGACGGCGGCCGTCAGGCCGTGCTGGTGGAGCGCGGCTGGGCGCCCAGGAACTTCGAGCGCCGCGAACAGCTGCCCCCGGTCGCGACGCCGGGCGGGCCGGTGCAGGTGCGTGGGCGGATTGCCCCGTGGCCGGCCAAGCTCTATGAGTTCGATGCGACGGCGGGCGGTCCGATCCGGCAGAATCTCGACCTGGGCCGATTTGCCGCCGAGACCGGCCTGCCGCTGCTGGGCGTGGCCGTGCGCCAGACGGGCGACGGGTCCGCGGACGGGCTGCTGCGACAGTGGCCCGAACCGGCCAGCGGTGCCGCCAAGAATTACGGCTATGCCTTCCAGTGGTGGGCGCTCGCGGCGGCCACTGCCATCTTCTATGTCTGGTTCCAGTTCATCGCCCCCCGCCGCAAGGCACCGCCTGCTTGACGAGCCGCTTGCGCTGACGGTGCATTCGCTGCCCGCGCCGCAGGACGCGGTGGCGGCCGACAGCCGGCGCACGCGCAGCGGCCGGCTCACGATGCTGGCGATGCTCGCGCTGTGCCTCGCGCCGATCGTCGCCTCGTATTTCACCTATTACGTGGCGCGGCCGCAGGGCCAGCGCAGCTTCGGCGAACTGGTGCCGCAGCGATCGCTGCCGGCGCTGGCGGCGACCACGCTGGACGGCCGCAGCATCCAGCTGCCGACGCTGCAGGGCCAGTGGCTGCTGGTGAGCGTGGCCGGCGGCGCCTGCGACCCCCGCTGCGAGCAGCACCTGTACCTGCAGCGCCAGCTGCGCGAGTCGCTGGGCAAGGACAAGGAGCGGGTGGACTGGGTCTGGCTGGTGACCGACGGCCAGCCGGTGCCCGCGGCGCTGCTGCCGGCGCTGCAGGCGGCCACCGTGCTGCGCGTGGACGCGGCGCAGCTCGCGTCCTGGCTGGCGCCGGCGGCCGGCCGCCGGCTGGCCGATCACCTGTACCTGGTGGACCCGATGGGTCACTGGATGATGCGATTCCCGGCCGACCTGGACCTGGCCGGCGCCGGCAAGGCCAGGCGCGACCTGGAACGGGTGCTGCGTGCCTCGGCGTCCTGGGACCAGCCCGGCCGCGGGAGGCCCTGAAGATGAGCCAGCCGCTGTACAACCTTTCGCCGGTGCTCCACATCATGCTGATGGGAGTGGTGGTGGCGCTCGGGCCGCTGTCCTGGCTGTGGCTGCGCGACAAGCGCGCGGTGCCGGCGCGCCGGCTGCAGGCGCTGACCCTGCTGGTGCTGTTCCTGACATTCGACCTGGTCCTGTTCGGCGCCTTCACCCGGCTGACCGATTCGGGGCTTGGCTGCCCGGACTGGCCGGGTTGCTACGGCCAGGCCAGTCCCACCGGGGCGCACGGCCAGATCGAGCAGGCCCAGAGCGCGATGCCGACCGGCCCCGTGACGCACCAGAAGGCCTGGATCGAGATGATCCATCGCTACCTGGCCACGGCCGTGGGCGTCCTGATCCTGACCCTGACGGCCGGTACCTGGGTGCTGCGCCGCCGCGGCGCGGCGGTCAGTCCCTGGTGGCCGGCCGTCACCCTCTTGTGGGTGTCGCTCCAGGGCGCACTGGGCGCCTGGACCGTGACCATGAAGCTGTTCCCGGCCGTGGTGACCATGCACCTGCTGGCCGGGCTGGTGCTGCTGGCGCTGCTGTGCCGGCAGGCGGTGGCCTACGAGCATGCCCAGCAGGGACGCGCCAGCGTCGCCGTGCCGTCCGCCCTGCGCGCCTGGCTGTGGCTGGCCGCGGCGCTTGTATGGCTGCAAGCAGCCCTCGGCGGCTGGGTGAGCACCAACTACGCCGTGCTGGCCTGCAGCCAGTTTCCGGCCTGCCAGGGCAGCTGGTGGCCGCCGATGGATTTCCGCCAGGGCTTCGAGCTGTGGCGCGAGCTTGGCCTGACCGCCGCCGGCGAGCACATCGGCTTTGCCGCCCTGACGGCGATCCACTATGCCCACCGGTTGGCCGCCTACGTCGTGCTGGTGGTGCTGGCCGTGGCGGCCTGGCAGCTGGGGCGGGTGGCGGCGCTGCGCCGGCAGGCCCGCCTGCTGGCCGTCCTCGCGCTCTGGCAGCTCGCCAGCGGCGTCTCCAACGTCGTGCTCGACTGGCCGCTGGCGGTCGCCGTGGCGCACACCGGCGGCGCCGCCGCCCTGGTGCTGGTGCTGACCTGGGCGCTGGGCGAAACGCGGCGCCGCGCCGCCGCACCGCAGGCGCGTGCGCGCGTGCGCGAGCGATCGGCATGAGCGCGGCCCGCCAAGAAGCGCTGGCGGCCCCGCTGCTGACCAAGCTGCGGCAGTTCCACGCCCTGACCAAGCCGCGCGTGGTGCAGCTGATCGTGTTCTGCGCCGTGATCGGCATGGTGCTGGCCGTCCCCGGCCTGCCGACGATCGCCGACCTGCGCCTGGCGCTGGTCGCAGCCGCCGGCATCTGGCTGGTAGCCGGCGCTGCCGCCGCCTTCAATTGCCTGGTCGAGAAAGGGATCGACTCGAAGATGCGCCGCACGTCATGGCGGCCGACGGCCCGCGGCGAGCTGGGTGACGGCGAGACGCTGGTGTTTGCCGCCGTGCTGTGCGGCGCCGGCTCGTGGCTGCTGTACGCCTGGGTGAACCCGCTGACCATGTGGCTGACCTTCGCCACCTTCGTCGGCTACGCGGTCGTCTACACGGTGGTGCTCAAACCGCTGACGCCGCAGAACATCGTGATCGGCGGCGCCTCCGGCGCGATGCCGCCGGTGCTCGGCTGGGCCGCCATGACCGGCGAGGTCGGGCCGCAGGCGCTGATCCTGTTCCTGATCATCTTCCTGTGGACCCCGCCGCATTTCTGGGCCCTGGCGTTGTACCGCGTCGAGGACTACCGCAAGTCGGGGCTGCCGATGCTGCCGGTAACGCACGGGAACGAATTCACCCGCCTGCAGGTCTTCCTCTACACGCTGGTGCTGTTCGCCGCCTGCCTGATGCCGTTCGCCTCGGGCATGAGCTCGTGGTTCTACCTGGTGGCCGCCACCGGGCTGAGCCTGGGGTTCTGCTGGCATGGCTGGCGGCTCTGGCGCGAATATTCCGACGCGCTGGCGCGCAGGACGTTCCGCTTTTCGCTGATCCACCTGAGCGCGCTGTTCGCGGCCCTGCTGATCGACCACTACCTGTTCTGACCCATGGACCGTCGAAGCTTCCTGCGCGCCCCGGGCGCCTGCCTGATCGCCGCGGCGCTGGCGCCGCTGCTGGCCGCCTGCGCGGACGACAAACCCCGGTTCAAGGCGATCGACCTGACGGGCGCCGAGTACGCCCGCGGCTTCGAGCTGCCCGACCACGACGGCCGGCCGCGCAGCCTGCAGGACTTCCGCGGGAAGGTGGCGATCGTCTTCTTCGGCTACACGCAGTGTCCCGACGTGTGCCCCACCACGCTGTCCGAGATCGCCGAGGCCAAGCGGCTGCTCGGGCCGGACGGCGCACGCGTGCAGGGCCTGTTCGTGACGGTGGACCCGGAGCGCGACACGCCCGAGCTGCTCAAGGCCTACATGGCGAATTTCGGCCCCGACTTCGTCGCACTGCGCGGCACGCCGGACCAGCTGGCCGCGGTCGCCAAGGAGTACAAGATCTACTTCAAGAAGGTCGAGGGCAAGACGCCGGGCAGCTACACCATGGACCATTCGGCGGCCAGCTACGTCTATGACACCAAGGGGCGGCTGCGGCTGTACACGCGCTACGGCACCGGCCCCGAGGCGCTGGCGTCCGACCTGAAGTTGCTGCTGAAGGACGCCTGAGCCGGCCGCGGGCGGTCAGAAGTTCATCGGCCGGATCAGCTTGCGGGCTTCGGGCGGCATCGCATTGACCGAATCCAGCAGCCAGTTCAGCGAATCGGCCGCGTCCAGTTCCGCCTGCGGCAGCAGGGCGACCGCCACGTGGAACTTGATGGTCGCGCCGCCGGGCAACGCGGTGGACGGCCGCAAGCCGCGCGCCACCAGCTCCTGCGCCCGGTTGAGCGCGCTTTCGGGAGTGATCGGGCTTTCCAGCAGGAGCGCGAAGTGGTGGTCGCCCACCCGCGCCTCCAGGTCGATGTCGGTGGCCACGCGCCGCAGGAGCGAGGCGGCCACCACCAGCGACCGGTCGGCCGTTTCGCGCCCGAACTGCTCCACCAGCGCGTCGAAGTTCGAGATCTTCAGCGTCATCAGCGCGCAGCGCTGCTTGAGCGTGCGGGCCCGGGCGATCGCCCCGTCCAGCCGCTGCAGCAACGTGCCTTCGTGGGCGATCCCGGTCAGCACGTCGTCGCGCGCCAGCGCCGCCGCCCGCAGCTGCGCCTCCCGCCGGTGGCTGCTGCGCATGGACAGCGCGTAGAACAGCAGCGGCAGCCCGGCGGCCGTGCCCAGCACCAGGGTGTCGCGCGGCAGCACCAACGGCGAGACCAGCTCCAGGCCGATCGTGGCCGTGGCCAGCTCGGTGATCAGCAGCGGCACGAAGCCAAGCGTGATCAGGCCGATGTAACGATCCTCACCCTGTGTCCACACCAGCACGATCAGCCCCGCGGTGACGGCGACGCCCACCGCCGTCAGCACCATCAGCAGCAGGTACGAGCTGGGCAGGGCCAGCACGGTATCCAGCGCGGCGGCCGAGAGCAGGGCGGCGATCACGCTCCACACCGACAGGTCCAGCGCCCGCGAGAAGCGCGCCGGCTCGGTGATGTTCCGGGCAAACCACAGGCCCGCAGCCGAGGAAATGCCGGGCAGCAGATAGGTCGCGACGTCGTTCCAGTCGGTCCAGCCGTCCCACAGGTGCTGTTCGCCCAGGCCGAGGGCCGCCAGCTGGCCCGCCGCCAGTGCCGCCACGTAGCAAGCGAACAGCGCGAAATTGCGGTCGCGGTGGGCGACGGCGTTCACCAGCGCGCCCAGTGCGATCAGGCCCGCCAGCCCGAAGTAGGCGCCCAGCCGGAACTGGGTGCGCTCGCGCGCGCCCAGCAACCCGGAGGATTCGTACAGGCGCAGCGGCGCGGCGAAGTCCACGTGCGCCTGTTCGATGCGCAGCCAGTAGCGCACCGGCCGTTCGCCCTCGGCCGCCAGTTCGAAGGTGGGATAGCGGCCCGGCACCGGCCAGTCCGACACGGCCGTCGCGTTGCCGGACTTCTGCTCGATCCAGTGCCCGTCCCGGGCGCGGTAGAACAGCTGCGCCAGGGGAACGGCGGGGGACGCGACCTGCAGCAGGAAGTGCCGGCCGCCACGCACCTGCGCATCGAACTGGATCCACAGCGCCTTGTCGTGCAGGTCGTAGCTGCGGTCGCGCTGGTGCAGCGACCACGCCAGTGACGGCGCCATCGCCTCGACCTGATCGGCCGAGCGAAAACCCGTGGGATCGATCCAGGCGCGGGCCCGGCCGGCCAGCGACACCTGCCGCTGCCCCGGCGAGAGCTCGATGGCGCCCAGCGAAGGCGCCTGCGCGGCGCCCGCCGCCGCCGGCTGGGCCCATCCGGCCGACATGGCGCCGAGCCACAGCAGCGCCAGCAACCAGGTGGCGAACAACCTCATCTGATGGATTGTTACCGGATTTGTCACGCCGGAAAAGAACGGGCCCCGCGGCGGGGGCCCGTTGTCGCTTCGGCGCACCGGGTCAGGCGTAGGCGGCCAGCGCCTTCTTCATCTTCTTCATCGCGGCCGACTCGATCTGGCGGATGCGCTCGGCGCTGACGCCGTATTCGCCGGCCAGCTCGTGCAGCGTCAGGCCGCCCGAGCCGTCGTCGTTGACCTTCAGCCAGCGCTCTTCCACGATGCGCCGGCTGCGCGGGTCGAGCTCCTCCAGCGCCGCGGCGATGCCGTCGCTGGCCATCACGTCGCGCTGGCGCGATTCGATCACCGCCGTGGGCTCGTGGCCGGCGTCGGCCAGATAGGCGATCGGGCCGAACGCCTCCTCGCCATCGTCCGACGGCGCCGGATCGAGCAGGACGTCGCCGCCCGCCATCCGGGCCTCCATCTCGATCACTTCCTCGCGCTTGACCTTCAGCTCGCGCGCCATGACGTCGATCTGGTCCTCGGTCAGGGTGTCGCGGTGGGTCTGGGCGTCCGCCTCGTCCTTGAAGCCCTGCTTCATCGAACGCAGGTTGAAGAACAGCTTGCGCTGCGCCTTGGTGGTCGCGACCTTCACCATGCGCCAGTTCTTCAGGATGTACTCATGGATCTCGGCCCGGATCCAGTGCAGCGCGTAGCTCACCAGCCGCACGCCCTGATCCGGGTCGAAGCGCTTCACCGCCTTCATCAGGCCGATGTTGCCTTCCTGGATCAGGTCGCCGTGCGGCAGCCCGTAGCCCAGGTACTTGCGCGATACCGACACCACCAGCCGCAGGTGCGACAACACCAGCTTCCCGGCCGCTTCCAGGTCGTTGTGCTGCTTGAACCGGCGGGCGGCCTCCTGCTCCTCCTCCAGGGTCAGCAGCGGCAGGCGGTTGACGGCCGAGATGTAGGCATCCAGGTTGCCCAGGGATGGAACAACCGACCACGGGTTGGCCATGGCCAACGCGGTGCCTGGGGCTCCAAGGGGAGTGGACATGCCGGGATCTCCTTTCGTTTTACTCTGCAATGTTAGCACTCTCCTTAGTGGAGTGCTAAACGCCAAAAGTTCACCACCCAACTTAGCGGGTCCCGGGTTTTCCCGGGTATCAAACCGTACCCTCTGCTGGCGCAGCCGGTGGCTTCTGGCTAGCATGGGGCTGCCCCGGGCCCAGGCGGCCGCGCAGGGTACGAGAGGCGACCCATGAAGCCCATCTTTGAGCGTGTTCTGTTTGGCCGGCGGCCGGTGCGGCCATCGGGCGGCTCGTCCGTGAACTCCACGCTGACGAGCCGGGACATCGAAACATACTACCTTCGTGTTATCGGCAACTGCCTCAAGCGCCTGCTCGTCAAGGAAGAGGACGTGCAGATCGGCGTCAAGCGCACCGGCACGGCCCCTTCCGGCCTGAGCTCCTTTGCCGGCTATGTGCGGATCCTGCGCTGGGACCCGGTGGTCACCCCGGTGGTGCTGCAGAACCTGTCCGTGATCGACGCGCGCATCCGCAAGGTGGTGCGGGCGTCCGTGCTGCTCGAGCACACCCATTTCGACGGCCTCTGGTTCCAGGCCACCTGCGCCACCCAGGGGGCGCCCACCACATTGATGGGCCTGCCGGCCGAACTCAAGTACCAGACCAGGCCGGGGATGCTGTGACGGCCGCGGCCGGCGACCGCATCCTCGTGGTGACCACTACCGTCGGCTCGGTCGACGCCGCCCATGCGCTCGCGCGGCGCATCGTCGAGCAGCGCCTGGCCGCCTGCGTCCAGGTCGACCAGCCGGTGAGATCGTTCTACCGCTGGCGCGGCGAGCTGAACGAGGATGCCGAAGCCCGGCTGGTGATCAAGACCGTGGCCGGCGCGCAGCCGGCCCTGCAGGCGCTGTTTGCCGAGCATCATCCTTACGAACTGCCGCAGTTCGTTGCCACGTTCGCGCAGGCCAGTGAGGGCTACGCCCGCTGGGTTCGGGGCGAGGTGGTGCTGCCCGGCGACGGCACGCTCGCGGCGGGCCCGGCCGCCTGAACGGTGCGCCGCGCTACGACAGCAGCGCCAGCGCAAATTCGCGCGCGCTGAAGGTCTCCAGGTCCTGCAGCTGCTCGCCCACGCCGATGAAGTACACCGGCACCGGCCGCTCCTGCGCGATCGCCGCGAGCACGCCGCCCTTGGCGGTGCCGTCCAGCTTGGTGACGACCAGGCCGGTCAGCTGCAGGGCGTCGTCGAACGCGCGCACCTGCGCCAGGGCGTTCTGCCCGGTGTTGCCGTCGATCACCAGCAGCACCTCGTGCGGCGCCTCGCCATCGGCCTTCTGGATCACCCGCTTGATCTTGCGCAGCTCCTCCATCAGGTGCAGCTGGGTCGGCAGCCGCCCGGCCGTGTCCACCAGCACCACGTCCTTGCCGCGCGCGCGGCCGGCGCTGACGGCATCGAAGCTCACCGCCGCCGGGTCGCCGCCGGCCTGGCTCACGATCTCCACCTTGTTGCGGTCGGCCCAGATCGCCAACTGCTCGCGCGCCGCCGCCCGGAACGTGTCGGCGGCCGCCAGCAGCACCGAGGCGCCTTCGTCGGCCAGGTGCCTCGTCAGCTTGCCGATGGAGGTGGTCTTGCCGGCGCCGTTGACGCCCGCCACCATGATCACCGTCGGCTGGAACCGGCCGATCACCAGGGGCCTTTCCAGCGGCTTGAGCAGTTGCGTGAGCGCGTCGACCAGGATGTTCTTGGCCTGGACCGGGCGCGTCGCGCCGCTGGCCTTCACGCGGCGCCGGACCTCTTCCAGCAGGTGCTCGGTCGCCTTGACGCCGGTGTCGGCGAGCAGCAGCGCCGTCTCGAGCTCCTCGTACAGCGCATCGTCGATCTGGGCGCCGGTGAAGACCTGGGAGATGGTCGAGCCGGTCTTGCGCAGCCCGGCCGTCAGGCGCGTCATCCAGCCCTGCCGCTCGGGCGCCACCGGCGCCGCAACCGCGACGTCGATCGCCTGCACCAGCGCGCTGCCGATGAGGCCCGAGTCGGCCGGCTGGGCGGGTGCCGGCGGCGGGGCCGCGGGTGCCTGGACCGGAGGAGGGCTTGCTGCAGGAGCCTGGGCCGGCGCGGGTTCGGGCGCAGGCGCCGGCGTCGGAGCCGGCTTTTTCCTGAAAAAACTGAACATGAAGGGGCTCTCTAGAATCTGCGATTCTATGAAACACCTCCTTCGCCGAGCCCTGGCAGGCCTGTGGCTGCTCGGGACGCTGTCCTTCCTGCCGCCTTCAGCCGCGCAGGCCCCCGCGCCGGGTTCGACGCAGCCGGTGCAGTTCAAGCTCGCCAACGGCTTCACCCTGATCGTCAAGCCGGACCGCCGCGCGCCCACCGCGGTGCACATGGTGTACGTGCGGGTCGGTTCGATGGACGAAGTGGACGGCACGAGCGGCGTCGCCCACATGCTGGAACACATGCTGTTCAAGGGCACGGAAAAGCTCAAGCCGGGCGAGTTCTCGCGCCGGGTCGCCGCGCTCGGCGGGCGCGAGAACGCCTTCACCATGCGCGACGCCACCGGCTACTTCCAGCAGATCCCGGCCGGCAAGCTCGAGGAGGTGATGCAGCTGGAGGCGGACCGGTTTGCCCACAACCAGTGGCCCGACAGCGAGTTCACGCCCGAGATGGAGGTGGTGAAGGAGGAACGGCGCATGCGCACCGAGGACGCGCCGCGCGCGCAGCTGTGGGAGCAGCTGAACGCGGCCGCCTACGTCGCCTCGCCCTACCGGCGTCCGATCATCGGCTGGATGAACGACCTGGAGGCCATGACGGCACAGGACGCGCGTATCTTCTACCGGCGCTGGTACGTGCCGGCCAACGCGGTGATCGTGGTGGCCGGGGACGTCGACCCGCGCGAGGTGCGCCGCCTGGCCGAAAAGCACTATGGGCCGATCCCGGCCGCGCCGGTGCCGCCGCGCAAGCCGCGCGAGGAGCCGGCGCAGGCGGGCATCCGCCGGGTCGAATTCAAGGCGCCGGCCGAGCAGGCCTATGTGGCGCTGGCCTTCAAGGTGCCGCAACTGACTTCGTTCGAGGCCACGCCGGCCAACGACGACGCGCTGGCGTTGACGGTGCTGGCCGCCGTGCTCGACGGCCACAGCGGCGCGCGCCTGAACCGCAACCTGACCCAGGGGCCGGACCGGGTGGCCGACAGCGTGGGCGCCGGCAACGGGCTGTGGGGCCGCGGGCCGCAGCTGTTCACGCTGGACGGCGTGCCCGCCCGCGGCAAGACCTCCCAGCAGGTGGAGGCGGCGCTGCGCGCCGAGGTCGCGAAGGTGGCCCGTGACGGCGTGAGCGAGGAAGAGCTCAAGCGCGTCAAGACGCAATGGATCGCCGGCGAGGTCTACAAGCTCGATTCGGTGATGAACCAGGCCCGGGAGATCGGCGGCTGGTGGGTGGCCGGCTTCGCGCCGGACGCCGGCGAGCGCCTGATCGAGCGGCTGAAGGGCGTCACCGCCGAGCAGGTGAAGTCGGTCGCCGGCCGCTATTTCGGCGACGACCAGCTCACCGTCGCGACGCTGCTGCCGCAGCCGCTGGACCCCAACCGCAAGCCGCGTACCCCGCCGGCCGGCATGCGCCACTGACCGCGCGGACCGCATCATGAGCACGATCACAAAGTACATTGCACCCGTCCTGCGCGGCACGCTCCTGGCCCTGCTGGGGGCCGCCGGCCCCGCGCTGGCCGCCATCCCGATCCAGCACTGGACGCAGCCCGGCGGCGCCAGGGTGTACCTGGTCGAGAGCCCGTTGATCCCGATGGTCGACTTCCGGATCGATTTCGACGCCGGTTCGCGGCGCGACCCGGCGCCGCAGGCCGGCCTGGCCGGCGTGACCGCCGGCATGACCTCCAAGGGCATCACCGCGCCCCGGGGCGCCGCCTCCACGCCGTTCCCGCAGGCGCTGGACGAGAACCAGCTGAGCGACGCCTGGGCCGACCTGGGCGCGGGCTTCGACGCCAGCACCAGCTCCGACCGGATGAGCTTTTCGCTGCGCTCGCTGACCGATCCCGAGATCCTGGCCAGGGCGGTGCAGCTGGCGGCGCGGCAGCTGGGAGAGCCGGCCTTTCCCGACGAGGTCTGGCAGCGCGAGCGGCAGCGCATCGCGGCGTCGATCCGGGAGGCCAACACCCGGCCCGGCACGGTGGTGGGCAAGGCCTACGCGAAGGCGGTGTACGGCGGCCACCCGTACGGCTACGAGACCACCGAGGAAAGCCTGCAGCGCATCACGGTGGCCGACATGAAGGCCGTGTATGCGCGGCTGCTGGCGCCCTGCCGTGCCAAGGTGAGCGTGGTTGGCGCGGTGACGCGGGCCCAGGCCGACGCCATGGTGACCACCCTGCTGTCGCGGCTGCCCGCGGCCGGGCACTGCGACCCGCTGCCGCCGGTGCCCGAGGTGCAGCCGCTGGCGGCCCCGGTCCTGAACGAGGTGCCGTTCGCCTCGGCGCAGGCCCATGTGCTGATCGGCCAGCCCGGCTACAAGCGCAGCGACCCCGACCATTTCCCGCTGGTCGTGGGCAATTACGTGCTGGGCGGCGGCGGCTTCGTCTCGCGCCTGACGCACGAGGTGCGCGAGAAGCGCGGCCTGAGCTACAGCGTGTACAGCTACTTTGCGCCCGGGCTGCACGCCGGCGCCTTCACGGTCGGCCTGCAGACCCGCCCGGACCAGGCCGCGCAGGCGATCCAGGTCGCGCGCGACGTGGTCGCCGGCTTCGTGGCCGAGGGGCCGACGCCGGCCGAACTGCAGGCGGCCAAGGACAACCTGATCGGCGGCTTCCCGCTGCTGATCGACAGCAACCGCAAGCTGCTGGACAACGTGGCCAACATCGCCTGGTACGAACTGCCGCTCGATTACCTGGACACCTGGATCGCCCAGGTGCAGCGCGTCACCATCGCCGACGTGAAGGCGGCGTTCGCGCGCAAGCTGCAGCCGCAGCGCATGGTGATGGTCACCGTGGGCGCCGCCCGCTGATGGCCGGCAGGCCCGGCGCGGCGCAGCATCCGGCCCGGCCGACGCGCGGGGCGCTGCCGCGCGAAGTGCGCATCATCGGCGGCCGCTGGAAGCGCACCCGGCTGCCGGTGGCCGATCGCCCCGGGCTGCGGCCGACGCCGGACCGGGTGCGCGAGACGCTGTTCAACTGGCTGGAGCACGACCTGACCGGCTGGCGCTGCTTCGACGCCTTCGCCGGCACCGGGGCTCTGGGCTTCGAAGCGGCCTCGCGCGGGGCCGCCGCCGTCGTGCTGGTGGAGCAGGACGGCGGCCTGGTCGAGCAATTGCGCGCCATCAAGCAGCGCCTGGATGCGAGCGCCGTCACGGTCGAACGCGGCAACGCCATCGCGGCGCTCGGCCGGCTGGCGCCGGGCGGCGTTGACCTGATCTTCCTGGACCCGCCGTTCGACGCCGGCCTGTTCGAGCCGGCGCTGGCCGCTGCCGCCGCGGCGCTGGCCGCCGGGGGGCTGGTGTACCTGGAAGCGCCGGCCGCATGGGAAGACGCGGCGCTGGCGCCATACGGGCTGCGGCGGCTGCGTCACCTGCGCGCCGGAGCGGTGCACGCGCATTTGCTGCAGCGCACTGCATAATGCGGCGCAACACGGGCACGGCTGGTCGCCCGTCGCAGGAGAGATCCCCATGGCTCGCAGTGTGATCGCCGTCTACCCCGGCACGTTCGACCCCATGACCCTGGGCCATGAGGACGTCGTGCGCCGCGCCACCCAGTTGTTCGACCGCGTGATCGTCGCCGTGGCCGCCGGTCACCACAAGAAGGCGATGTTCACGCTGCAGGAACGCATCGAGATGGCGCGCGAGGTCGCGCAGCCCTACCCGCAGGTGGAAGTCGAGAGCTTTTCCGGCCTGCTGCGCGACTTCGTGGTCTCGCGCGGCGCCAAGGCCATGGTGCGCGGCCTGCGTGCGGTGACCGACTTCGACTACGAGTTCCAGCTGGCCGGCATGAACCGCAGCCTGATGCCGGACGTGGAGACCGTGTTCCTCACGCCCAGCGACCGCTACCAGTTCATCAGCAGCACCTTCGTGCGCGAGATCGCCGTGCTGGGCGGGGAGGTCGACAAGTTCGTCTCGCCGTCGGTGCAGCGCAAGCTGGTCGACAAGGTGCGCAGTCTCGAGCGCGATTAGGGCCTGTTCACACTGTTCTTGGCAGTGCGAACGTGCTTACAACCGCGCCAATCTAGGCGGACGACGACGCCAAGGCTGGACGCCTTGGCTAGGAGTTCAACAACGAGTGACGCGGTTGTAAGCACGTTCCCTCCGGGTTGCGGCCAAAAAGGCCAATTGCGTTGTTGCCGCGGCTGGCCGCACGTCGAGTGCGGCTGCGCCGCGGCGCCTAGCACTTGACCTTTTTGGCTCGCAACGCATCTGTCAAGAACAGTGTGAACAGGCTCTAATCCGCGCGGCCGACCGGCCGGCCGGATAATGGCTGCAATGACGGAACTGATCCTGGTGCGGCATGGCGAGACCGACTGGAACCGCGAACTGCGGTTCCAGGGCCATGTGGACGTGGGGCTCAACGCGATCGGCCGCGAGCAGGCCCGGCGCCTGGCCGCGCGGCTGGCCGCGGAACCGGCCCGGCACCTCTATGCCAGCGACCTGCTGCGGGCCCAGCAGACCGCCGGGCCGGTGGCCGCCGGGCTGGGCGTGCCCAGCGTCACCGTGCCGGCGCTGCGCGAGCAGAGCTTCGGCGCCGTGGACGGCATGCGCGTGGAGGACATCAAGTCCAGGCATCCGCAGGCCTGGACCCGCTGGCTGCGCTTCGAGGAAGACTATTGCATGCCGGGCGGCGAGACCGCCCGCGAGTTCCATGCGCGGGTGATCGACGCGGTGCACCGCATCGCCGGCGACCACCCGGGCGACACGCTGGTGGTGGTCACCCACGGCGGCGTGCTCGACATGGTCTGGCGCACGGCGCGCGCCCTGCCGCTGAGCGGGCCGCGACGCAGCGAAATTCCCAACGCCGGCGTCAGCCGGGTGCGGGTGGAAGCCGGCCGCATCGAGGTCCTGGCCTGGGCCGACACGGCGCACCTGGCCGACCTGCCGCCGCAGCCGGTGTACGACCAGCTGAAGCTGGTCGCCGGCGAGGCGCCGTCGCAGGCCTGAACGCGCGGCTCAGTCGATGTGGTCGATCGCCTCGGACGGCGGCAGCGGCCAGGGGCGCTGATCGTCGCGGATCAGTTCGAACGCGCGCGCGACCTGCAGCACGCCCAGGTCGTCGAAGCGCCGGCCGGCGATCTGCAGCCCGATCGGCAGGCCCGAGGACGTGTAGCCGCAGTTGATCGAGGCCGCCGGCTGCTCCGACATGTTGAAGGGCACCGTGAAGCCGATGTGCTCCAGCGGCCGCAGCGGATCGTTGGTCGGCGACGGCATCTCGGCCGGGAACGCCGGCACCGGCGCCGTGGGCGAGAGCACGTAGTCGAACGCCGCGCAGGCGGCGACCGTCGTCACGCGCGTGACGTGGAACTGGCTGGCCGCCTTGAACACCGCCTCGCCGTCCATCCCGGCGGCGCTGTCGGCCCATTGCCGGATGTATGGCAGCACCCTGGACTTGCGCTCGGGCGACAGCGTCTTCATGTCGGTGCGCGAGCGCATCCGCCAGAAGTGGTCCATGCCGTCGAGCATGGCCTGCGTCAGGAACGGCCGCATCGGCGCGACCACCGCCCCGGCGCGCTCGAACAGGCCTGCCGCGTGCTCCACCGCGGCGCGCACCTCGGGGTCCACCGCCAGGCCGCAGCCGGCGTCCAGCAGCAGCCCGATGCGAAGGCCCTTGAGCTTTTCCACGCCGACGTCGAACTGGTCCCAGGCGATGTCCTGGTACGGCAGGCTCATGCTGTCGCGCGCATCGGGCCGCGCCAGCACCTGCATGAACCAGGCCGAATCCGCCACGCGGCGCGTCATCGGCCCGGCCGCGCGGCCGGTGTAGGGCGGGTCGATCGGGATGCGGCCCAGGCTGGGCTTGAGGGTGAAGATGCCGCACCAGCCGGCGGGCAGCCGCAGCGAGCCGCCGATGTCGGTGCCGATGTGCAGCGGCCCGTAGCCGGCGGCCGCGGCGGCGCCCGCGCCGGCGCTGGAGCCGCCCGGCGTGCGTGCCAGGTCCCAGGGATTGCGCGCGAGCTTGTGGTAGCTGGACAGCCCCGACGACAGCATGCCGTAGTCCGGCATGGTCGTCTTGGCGATGATCACGCCGCCGGCTTCGCGCACCCGCGCCGCGGGCGGCGCGTCGGCGACGGCAGGCCCCGATTCGCTGGCGGCCGTGCCCAGCGGCAGCGGGTCGCCGCGGGTGGCGATGTTGTCCTTGATCGTGACCGGCACGCCGTCCAGCGGGCCCAGCGGCGCACCCCGGCGCCAGCGGGTCTCGCTGGCCCGGGCCTGCTGCAGCGCGAGTTCGGGGCGCAGCAGGAACAGCGCCTGCAGCTTGTGCTCCCACAGCTCGATGTGGCCCAGCACGGCCTGGGCGACCTCGACCGGCGAGAACTCGCCGCGGCGGTAGCCGCCGGTCAATTCGGCCGCGGACAGTTCGTGCAGCGCCGGCGAAGGCTTGGTCATGGGCGCTCGATCCTCATGCCCACGACAGCGCCGACAGGTCGTTCACGAAAACCGGCATGTCCTTCCACAGACCCCTGATGTTGCGGTTGGCCACCGTCACCCACTGCGGCTGGTAGAGCCAGGCCAGCACCGCGTCGTCGGCCAGCAGGCGCTGGATGTCGCCGACGATCTTCTTGCGGTCGGCTTCGCGCGGCGCCGTCTTGTACCTGTTGTACAGATCGTTGAACTTCGGCGACTCGTAGTTCCAGTAGTAGCCCGGCTTGGCGAAGTTGCCCAGGTCGAACGGCTCCACATGCGAGACGATGGACAGGTCGTAGTTCTTGTTGCCGTACACGCCGCTCAGCCACTGCGCCCATTCGACGTTCTGCAGCTTGACGTTGATTCCGACCTTGGCCAGCTGCGAGGCGATCACCTCGCCGCCCTGGCGCGCGTACGGCGGCGGCGGCAGCACCATGGTCAGCTCCAGCGGCGTCGTGACGCCGGCTTCCTTCAGCAGCGCCCTGGCCTTGTCGGGGTTGTAGGGGTTGACGCCCGTGGTGTCCACGTAGCCGAAGGCGCCCGGCACGTAGTGGCTGCCGATCGGCGCGCCGTAGCCGTCGCCGGCGCCCTGGATCACCGCCTTGCGGTCGATCGCCGCCGCGATGGCGCGCCGCACCCGCACGTCGTCCAGCGGCTTCTTCCTGTTGTTGATCGCCAGCACCGTCTTGGCGCGCGAGCCCGAGACCACCACCTGGAACTTGGGGTTCTCCTTGAACTGGCCGACGCTGCGCGGCGTGACGCGCGGGAACGCGTCGACGTCGCCGGCCAGCAGCGCGGCCACCTGTGCCGCCGGCTCGGAGATGAAGCGGAAGGTGGCGCGCCTGATCTTCGCCTTGCCGGGGTCGCGATAGCCATCCCACTTCGTCAGCGTGACCGACGAACCCTTGCTCCAGTTCTCCAGGCGGTACGGGCCGGTGCCGACCGGCTTGGTCGCGTTGGTGTCGGCGCTCTTGGGCTCCACGATGACGGCCGTCGCCTGTCCCATCAGGAACAGGAAGTCGGGGTCGAGCTCCTTGTTGACGATGACCAGCGTGTTGTCGTCCACCGCCTGCACCGTCTCCATGCTGGCGAAGGTGCGCTTGTCCTTGTTGGTGCTCTTCTCGGCGCCGGCGCGCTCGAACGCGTACTTCACGGTTCGCGCGTTGAACGGCTCGCCGTTGTGGAACTTGACGCCCTTGCGCAGCCGGAAGGTGTAGGTGCGGAGGTCGGGCGAGACTTCCCAGCCCTCGGCCAGCAGCGGCGAGACGCTGCCGTCGGAATTGATCTTGGTGAGCGTCTCGTAGATGTTGTACAGCGTGATCTCGGCGATTGCCGAGGCGGCGTTGGCCGTCGGGTCCAGCCCGGGCGGCTCGAGCGCCATGGCCAGCACCACCGCGTCCTTGCGGCCCTGCGCCAGGGCCGGGCCGGACGCCGCCAGCGGGACGCTGGCCAGCGCGGCCAGCGATGCCGAGTGCGTGAGAACGGTGCGTCGCTTCATCATGCGTGACTCCAGGGGAAGAACAGGACGAAAGCCCCTGCCGGGGCGGGAAGGATCATGGTCGGGATTGTGCCGGGGCGGCAAGCGGATTTTCCCCGCCACCGCGCGGGGCCGGCGCCGGCGGCTGAGCCCTTGGCACTGCCTCCAGCAGCGTGCGGGTGTAGGGATGCTCGGCCGCGACGAACAGGCGCTCGGGCGGACCCTGCTCCACGATGCGGCCGCGCCACAGCACGGCGACGTCGTCGCACAGGTGGTGCACCACGGCCAGGTCGTGGCTGATCAGCATGTAGGTGATGCCGAACTCGGTCTGCAGGTCCTGCATCAGGTTGAGCACCTGCGCCTGCACCGACACGTCCAGCGCGCTCACCGGCTCGTCGGCCACGATCAGGCGCGGCCGCGTGATCAGCGCCCGCGCGATCGCCACGCGCTGGCGCTGGCCGCCGGAGAACTCGTGCGGATACTTGTCCAGGTCGGTGGCGCGCAGGCCGACGGAATCGAGCGCTTCGGCGGCGCGGCGCTGCTGCTCGGCGCGGGTCGCGCCGCCCTGCGCGGCGAGCGGTTCGGTGACGATGCGCTCGACGGTCTGGCGCGGGTCGAGCGAGCCGTACGGGTCCTGGAACACCATCTGGATGTCGCGCCGCGCCCGGCGCAGTTCCTCGCGCGGCAGCGCGTGCAGGTCACGGCCCAGCAGCTTCACGCTGCCCGCTGTGGGATGGTCCAGCGCCATCACGAGCCGCGCCAGCGTCGACTTGCCCGAGCCGGATTCGCCGACGATGCCCAGGCTGCGGCCCGGCTCGATGGCGAAGCTCACGCCGTTGAGGGCCTGCACCACCGGATGCGGCGCGAACAGCCGCTCGCGCGGCATGCGGTAATGCCGCACCAGGTTGTCGACCTGCAGCAGCGGCGCGTTCACGCGGCCTGCTCCTGGCGCCGCGCCGCCGCGACGGCGTCCAGCCGGATGCAGCGCGCCTGGTGGCCGGGGCCGACCAGCCAGGGCGCGGGCACCGTCGTGTGGCACTCGGGGATGGTGAAGCCGCAGCGGCCGGCGAACGGGCAGCCCGGCGGCAGGTCGACCAGCTCGGGCACGGTGCCGGCAATGGTCGCCAGCCGCATGCCCTTGCGCGTGCCCAGGCCCGGTCGCGCGGCGAACAGCCCGAGCGAATACGGATGGATGCGGTGCGCGAACACGGCCTGCGTCGACCCGCTTTCGACCACGCTGCCGCCGTACATGACGAGCATGCGCTGCACGTTCTGGGCGATCACCCCCAGGTCGTGCGAGATCAGCATCAGCGCCATTCCGCGCTCGGCCACCAGCTCGCGGATCAGGTCCAGGATCTGGCGCTGGATGGTGACGTCCAGCGCGGTGGTCGGCTCGTCGGCGATCAGCAGGTCGGGTCCGCAAGCCAGCGCCATGGCGATCGTGATGCGCTGGCGCTGCCCGCCGGAGAACTGGTGCGGATAGGCGTCGATGCGGCGGGCGGCGTCCGGGATTCCGACCCGGTCCATCAGCGCGATGGCCTCCCGGCGCGCCGCCCCCGCCGACAGGCCGCGGTGCAGCCGCAGCGGCTCGGCGACCTGGCGGCCGATCGTGTGCACCGGGTTGAGCGCAGTCATCGGTTCCTGGAAGATCATGCCGATGCGGTCGCCGCGGATGCGGCACAGGTCGCGGTCGCTGCGCCCGACCAGTTCCTCGCCTTCGAAGCGGATGCTGCCGGTCACCTCGGCGCTATCCGGCAGCAGGCCCAGCAGCGCCATCACCGTGATCGACTTGCCGCAGCCGGACTCGCCCACCAGCCCCAGCGTCTCGCCGCGCTCGAGCGAAAAGCTCACGTCGCGCACGGCGTAGGCCGGGCCGCGGTGCGTGCGCAGGCGCACATGCAGGTTGGCGACTTCCAGCAGCGGCATGGTCGGTTCTTCAGCGCTTCCTGGCCAGCCGCGGATCGAACAGGTCGCGCAGGCCGTCGCCCAGCAGGTTCAGCCCCAGCACCGCCAGCGCGATGGCGACGCCGGGAAAGACCGCCAGCAGCGGCGCCTGGAACATCAGCGTCTGCGCCTCGCTCAGCATGCGGCCCCACGAGGGCTGCGGCGGCTGCGTGCCCAGGCCGAGGTAGGACAGCGCGGCCTCGGCCAGGATCGCGATGGCGAAGCGGATGGTCGCCTGCACGATCAGCACCGACATGATGTTGGGCAGCACGTGCTCCATCGTGATGGCGAACGCGTTCTTGCCGCAGGCGCGCGCGGCCAGCACGAACTCGCGCGTCCACACGGCGTTGGCCGACGCGCGCGTGATGCGGGCGAAGGTCGGGATGTTGTAGATGCCGATCGCGACGATCGCGTTGACCATGCCCGGGCCGAACACCGCCGTCAGCATGATCGCCGACAGGATCGCCGGGAACGCGAAGCCGAAGTCGGCCACCCGCATGATGATTTCCTCGACCCAGCCGCGGCTGGCCGAGGCGAGCAGCCCGAACGCGGTGCCCACGACCAGCCCGATGCCCACGGCGACGACGCCGACGGCGATCGACGAGCGCGCGCCCACCAGCAGCAGCGAGGCGACGTCGCGCCCGTAGGCGTCGGTGCCGAACCAGTGGCTGGCGCCGGGCGGCAGCAGCTTCAGGCCCATGTCGATCTCGTAGGGCGAGTGCGGCGTCCAGGCATAGGACAGCAGCGCCGCCAGCGCCAGCGCCAGCGTCAGGACGGCGCCGACGGCGAAGCTGGGGTGGGCCAGGGCCCGGCGCCAGAAACCGGGGCCGTGGGACAGGAGCGGGGCTGCGGCGGCGGGCGTGCTCATGGCGGCGGCTTCAGATGTCGCTGGCCTGCACGCGCGGGTCGATCGCCGCATACAGCAGGTCGACGACGAAGTTGACGGTCACCACCATCGCGGCCAGCAGCATCACGCAGTTGCGCACGACGATCAGGTCGCGGTTGGAGATCGACTGGAAGATCAGCCGCCCCAGGCCCGGCAGGTAGAACACGCTCTCCACCACGATGGTGCCGGCCAGCAGCTCGGCGAACTGCAGCCCCATGATCGTCACCACCGGAATCATGGCGTTGCGCAGCACGTGGCCCCACAGCGTGCCGGCACGCGACACGCCCTTGGCACGCGCGGTGCGCACGAAGTCCTCGCGCAGCACCTCCAGCACCGCCGAGCGCGTGATGCGCGCCAGGATCGCGGACTGCACGACCGCCAGCGACACGGCCGGCAGCAGCAGCGCCTTGACGCCCGCCAGAATGCCGTCCTCCCAGCCGGGGAAGCCGCCGGCCGAGAACCACCGCAGGTGCACCGAGAACAGCAGGATCAGCAGGATGGCGAACCAGAAGTTCGGGATCGCGATGCCGATCTGCGACAGCCCCATCACGCCGACGTCGCCGAGCTTGTTGTGGCGCGCGGCGGCGTAGATGCCGGCCGCCAGCGCGATCGCCGAGGTCAGCGCCATCGCCATCAGCGCCAGCGGCACCGTGAGCGCAAGGCGCTCGAGCACGAGTTCGGACACCGGCGTGCTGTAGGCATAGCTCAGGCCCAGGTTGCCGGTCAGCATGCCGCTGACCCAGTCCCAGTAGCGCTCCAGCGGCGGGCGGTCCAGTCCCAGCTTCGCCGCCAGCGCCTGCACGGCCTCGGGCGCGGCATCCGGCCCCATCAGCATCTGCGCCGCGTCGCCCGGCAGGATCTCCAGCACCAGGAACACCACCACCGAAGCGCCTGCCAGCGTCGCAATCAGGGTGATCAGGCGCTTGACCAGGAAAATGCTCATGCAGCCGGGGATAATGCCAGAACCGCAGAGCAGATCTGAAGCAGTGGGAAGCGCGACATGGCATTGATGATTACCGACGAGTGCATCAACTGCGACGTGTGCGAACCCGAGTGCCCGAACGAGGCGATCTCGCTCGGCCCGGAGATCTACCGCATCGACCCGGACCGCTGCACCGAATGCGTCGGGCATTTCGACGAGCCGCAGTGCGTGCAGGTCTGCCCGGTCGCCTGCATCCCGGTGAACCCGGATCGCGTCGAGAGCCGCGACTCGCTGTGGCGCAAGTACCAGCGCCTCACCGGCAAGCCCGAAACCGGTGCGCCGGCGCAGGACGGCCTGCCCGCCGCCGCGACGGGCAGGCGCTGACGCCTCAGCCCGCGGTCGTGCCGCTCTTTTTCGCCTTCTTCTTCTTGCCGGCCGGCTTCTTCGGCTCCTTGGGGGGGCGCGGCTTGCGCGGCTCGATCGCGCCGAAGTCCGCAGTCCGCTTGGCTGGACGGACCGACCGGGTGCGATCGTCCTCCGGGCCGGTGGCGTCGCCCTTGGCCGCCGGGATGTAGGCCGGAGCCGGCTTGCCCTCTTCCTTCAGGCGCGAGCGCTCCATCTCGTCGGCCACCCTGGCGTCGCGCCGCACGGCGCCGTCGGTCTGCGCCCGTTGGCCGGCGTCGCGCGCATCCTGCGCCGCCACCGGCTTGCCGCCCGGACACGGATTCTGACTGTAGGTGTCGCCGCAGCGCCAGACCGCCTGGGCCGCCGCCGGGATGCTCCAGCCGGCCACGCAGGCCAGCAGGCACAACACGCGCAAGGGATGGAACATGGTGGACTCTCCTTCGGATGGCCGGTCAGACCCCTTCCGGGCGCGGCGGCTTGGGCCGCGGCGGCTTGCTGGTGTGCACCAGCAGGGTGGCTTTTTCCATCTCGCCCGCCATCAGGGCCGGGGCGGCCTTGAGCGTGCGGGCGATGCATTCCTCGATGGCGCTGCGTTGCTCGGGAGCCGGCTTCCTGAGCACCCAGTTGACCACCTCGTCCTTCACGCCCGGATGGCCGATGCCCAGGCGCAGCCGCCAGTAATCGCCGCTGCCCAGCTGCGCGTGGATGTCGCGCAGGCCGTTGTGGCCCGCGTGACTGCCGCCGAACTTCAGCTTGGCCTGCCCGGGGACGATGTCGAGTTCGTCGTGGGCCACCAGGATCTCCTCGGGGGCGATCTTGTAGAAGCGGGCCAGCGCGGCCACCGAGCGGCCCGACAGGTTCATGAAGGTCTGCGGCGCGAGCAGCCAGAAGGTGCGGCCGTGCACGGTGGCACGGGCGACCAGCCCCTGGTACGCCCGCTCGTGCACCAGCGACAGCTTGAATTCGCGGGCCAGCGCGTCCAGCCACCAGCAGCCGGCGTTGTGGCGGGTCGCCTCGTACTCGGGGCCCGGGTTGCCCAGCCCCACGAACAGTCTGATCATGGGACGCGATTATTCCGTACCGGCGCCAAAAGCAAACGGCCTGCCGCAGGGCAGGCCGTTTCGTCGCCGGGCGGGGACTTACTTCTTCTTGGCCGGCTTGGCTTCGGCCTTCGGCGCGGCCTTGGCTTCGGCGGCCGGAGCGGCAGCGGCCGCCGGTGCGCCTTCGGCGGCGCCTTCGGCCGCACCCTCGGCGGATTCCTCGCCTCCGACCACCACCACCGACACCAGCACCGGGTTCGGCTTGCCGCGGGTCACCGCCGTCACGCCCTTGGGCAGGGTGATGTCGTTCAGGTGCAGCGACATGCCCTTCTTCAGGCTCGACAGGTCGACCTCGACGAACTCGGGCAGGTCGCCCGGCAGGCAGGAGATGTCGATTTCCGACATGACCTGGTTGACCACGCAGTTCTCGAACTTGACGGCATGCGACTCCTCGGCCTTCACGTAGTGCAGCGGCACCTTCATGTGCAGGCGGGTCTTGGCGTCCACGCGCTGGAAGTCGACGTGCAGCACCAGCGGGCGGAACGGGTGCATCTGCACGTCACGCAGCAGCACCTTGGCGGCCTGGCTGCCGAGTTCCATGTCCAGGATGGTGGAATGGAAGGCTTCCTTCTTGAGGGCGTGCCACAGGGCGTTGTGATCGAGCTCGATCAGCTGCGGCTCGCCCGAGCCCCCGTACACGATGCCCGGCGTCTTGCCGGTGTTGCGGAGACGGCGGCTCGCACCCGTGCCCTGCTTGGCGCGCTCGAAAGCGACGAATTTCATGACTCACTCCATTTGAAGCCCACCGCGACCAGTGTGGCTCCGTTTCAAAAAACAAGGGCGGCTTGCCGCCCTTGTGCCCAGACTGCGCGCAACAACGTGCAGCGCAGTCTCCTTTGCGGTCAGGATCCGGCTTTGCCGGTCCTGATCGCGCCGATCAACCAACTTTGAAATCGCTCCGCGATTTCAAAGTTAAAACAAGTTTTCCTGGTCCGAGAACAAACTCATCACCGACTCGCCCTTGGCGATCCGCTGCACCGTCTCGGCGATCAGCGGGGCCACCGAGAGCTGGCGGATCTTGGCGCAGCTGCGCGCCGCGTCCGACAGGGGGATGGTGTTGGTCACCACCACTTCGTCCAGGGCGCTGCCCTTGGCGATCCGGTCGATCGCGGGGCCCGAGAAGATCGGGTGCGTGCAGTACGCATACACCTGCTTGGCGCCGCGCTCCTTGAGCACCTCGGCCGCCTTCACCAGCGTGCCGGCGGTGTCGATCATGTCGTCCATGATCACGCAGTTGCGCCCGTCGATCTCGCCGATCACGTGCATCACTTCGCTCACGTTGGCGCGCGGACGGCGCTTGTCGATGATCGCCAGATCGGTGTTCAGCTGCTTGGCCAGGGCCCTGGCGCGCACCACGCCGCCGACGTCCGGCGACACGACGATCAGGTTGTCGTAGTTCTTGTGGCGCAGGTCGCCCAGCAGCACCGGCGACGCGTAGATGTTGTCCACCGGGATGTCGAAGAAGCCCTGGATCTGATCGGCGTGCAGGTCCATCGTGAGGACCCGCGCGACACCCACTTTTTGCAGCAGGTTGGCAACCACCTTGGCGGAAATCGGCACGCGGGTGGAACGCGGCCGACGGTCCTGTCGGGCATAGCCGAAGTAGGGGATCACGGCGCTGATGCGCTCGGCCGAGGCGCGCTTGAGCGCGTCGACCATGATCAGCAGTTCCATCAGGTTGTCGTTGGTCGGGGCGCAGGTGGACTGCACCACGAACACGTCCCGGGCGCGCACGTTGGTGTTGAGTTCCACCGTGACTTCCCCGTCGGAGAAGCGGCCGACGCTGGCGGCACCGAGCGAGATGCCCAAGTGGCCGGCGATCTCGGCGGCCAGCGCCGGATTGGCGTTGCCGGTGAACACCATGAAATCGGGAGAGGGGGGAGCAACCTGCATGGAGTGACCCAGCGAATTTGAACGTTAGTGCCTGTACGCGCAGCGTATTTGGCAGGGGAGGAAGGACTCGAACCCTCGTATGCTGGAATCAAAATCCAGTGCCTTAACCAACTTGGCGACTCCCCTACACGGGTTGCCGGCTGCAGTCAGCCGACCACCGATCAATCGTCGCTGGGTGCCCATCCTGCCAGGGGATGGACCTCCATATTGCCGCATTCCCGTGCCTGCCAGCCGGCCGGAGCCGCCTGCAGTGCCTGCCTGGCCGGCAGCTGCGCAAAAACTGCGCTGCCGGAGCCCGTCATCCGCCCTTGCAGGCCCTGGGACCCGAGCCATTCCAGTGCCTGGGTCACGCCAGCGCATAGCCGCTGGGCAACGGGCTGCAGATCGTTCCGCCCGAACCGGTAAGGGTCCGCATCGGCTGAAGGGTTTGCAGCAAAGCCTGAGATTATAGCAGGCTCGGTATCGCGTTTGAGCTGCGGGTCCGAGAATATGCGCGCGGTGGCCAGTCCCTCCCCCGGTTTCACCACGGCGAAGCGCGCCGGCGGCAGCGCCACGGGCGTCGAGCGTTCCCCGACCCCCTCCACCCAGGCGTTGCGCCCATGCAGGAAGAACGGCACGTCCGCCCCCAGCGCCAGGCCGATGCGCGCCAGCTGCGCCAGCGGCAGGTTCAGCCGCCACAGCCGGTTGAGCGCCAGCAGGCAGCTGGCGGCGTCCGACGAGCCGCCGCCCATGCCGGCTTCGCTCGGAATCCGCTTGTCGATCGCGACATGCACGCCCGCGCCGCTGCCGCACGCCTGCTGCAGGGCGCGCGCCGCCGCCAGCACGAGATCCTGGGCCGGCAGGGCAGCGCCCAGGTCCTCGCGGCTGATGCCCCCCTGCGGTCGAAGCTCGAAATGCAGCGTGTCGCACCAGTCGATCAGCATGAAGACCGACTGCAGCAGGTGCATGCCGTCGGGCCGGCGGCCGACCACGTGCAGGAACAGGTTCAGCTTGGCCGGGGCCGGAACGTCGTACAGCGCCTTCATCGGTCCAGGGCGATCCGCAGGTCCGCCTGCGGCGCCGGCTCGTGGCGCACCGCGGAGATCCGGCCGTCGGCCAGCTGCGAGAGGTTGGCCTGCCAGCCGGGCACCGGCGTGTCGCGGCCGCGCAGCCAGTCGAACAGGGCAGCCACCGGGATGGCCGCGCCGGTGGCCTGGGTCGCGAGCGCATCGACCGATGCGAAGCTGCGGGTCTGGCCGTTGCTGCGCAAGGTGGCCGTGCCCGGCGCCCAGGCCAGCACCGCCAGGGTGCCGCCCAGCGGGCTGGTGAGCTCCAGTTCGCCGGCTTCGGCGCTGCCCCTGAGTTCGAACATGGCCGCGAACGACTGGCTCGCGTTGCCTTGGACCTGCAGCGCCAGCCGGCCGCTCCAGGGGCCATTTGTGCCGCCGGGGGCCGGCGGCCGCAGCGCCGTGGCGCAGCCCGACAGCGCCAACGCGCTCCATGCCAGCAGCCAGCCGGCCTGCCGGCGGTTCATGGCTTGACGCGCAGGCGCTTGAGCGTTTCCTGCAAGGTGTCGTTGTCGGCGTTGAGCAGCAGCCCTTCCTTCCAGATCCCCTGCGCCTGGTCGCGCTGCCCCAGGCTCCACAGCACCTCGCCCAGGTGGGCGGCGATGTCGGCGTCGGGCCGCGTCTTGTAGGCGGTCTCGAGGATGCGCAGCGCCTCGGCCTTGTTGCCCATCCGGAACTCGACCCAACCCAGGCTGTCGCTGATGAAGGGATCGTCCGGCGCGAAGGTGAGGGCCTTCCTGATCAGATCCCTGGCCTCGGGCAGCCGCAGCTTGCGATCGGCCAGCGAATAGCCGAGCGCGTTGTAGGCATGGTGATAGTCCGGCTTGGTCGCGATCACCTGGAGCAGCAGGCGCTCCATGTCCGCCAGTTCCCCCATCTTCTCGGCGACCATGGCCTGCTCGTACAGCAGGTCGACGTCCACCGGCGGCCGGGCCGCGGCCTGGCCGAGCAGCTCGTAGGCCTCCTTCCAGTGCCGGGTGTCGCGCAGCAGCTGCACCTCGGCCATCAGCTTGGTGCGCGCGTCGGCCTGGTTGCGCTCGGGCAGCGCCCGCAGCAGCTTGCGGGCCTCCTCCAGCTTGCCCTGTCGCGCCATGATCGAGGCACGGCGCTGCTGGGCGGCCACCAGGTCCTGCGGATTCTCGATGCGGTCGAGCCAGGCCGCCGCCTGCGCCAGGTCCTTGCGGCGCTCGGCGATGCGCGACAGCGACAGGTAGGCCTGCGCCAGCCCGCGGCTCTTGTCGTCGGCCTTGCCCTGTGCCTGGACCAGTTCCAGGTAGCGCTTGATGGACGATTCCGCCGCGCCGTCCTGGTTGTCCTGCAGTTGCAGCGTTCCCTGCACCAGCCAGGCTTCCGGGTAGTCGGGCTTTTCGCGGGTGACGAACTGCAACTGCCGGGCCGCGTCCTTGTAGCGCTGCGCTTCCAGCAGTTCGCGCGCGTAGGCCATGCGCAGCTCGGGCAGCGGCTTGCCTTCCATGTAGCGCAGCACCATGGCTTCGGCCTGGGGCTCCTTCGGGTCCATCAGCTCCAGCGCCAGCAGCACTGGCCCTTCGGCCGCCGGGCCGGCCGCCTGGGCCCGCTGCGCCGCCTCGACCGCGCCCTTGCGCTCGCCGGCCGCCAGGCGCATCCGTCCCACCGCGGTCCAGGCCGCGCTGGCCGAATCGGGCTGCTTCAGGTAGTCGGCCAGCGCCCGTTCCACCACCGAGGCGGCGAGCTTCTTGTCGGACACGCGCGAGTAGTTGCGCGGGATCAGGGCCAGCGTCGCGTCGCGTTCCTTCGGGTCGGCCAGCGCGATCTCGGCGCGCAGGGGCTCGGCGCTCTCGGGCACCCGGTTCAGCGCGAGCAGGATCTGCAGCACGTAGCGGTTGGCGTCGCGCGACCGCGGGTGCGCCTGCGCCCAGGCGCGAGCCGCCTGCAGGGCCGCGTCGCCCGAGCGCGACTGGAACGCCATTTCCACGGCGCGCTGGTAGAGGGCAGGATCGTTGGTCTTGCGGGCGGCGTCCAGGATCAGCGAATAGCCGGTCGACGGCTCGGCGCCGCGGGCGTTGAGCTCGCCCAGCAGCAGCTCGTAGAAGAGTTCCGCGTCGAGCGCCGTGGGGGCCGGCGGTGGTTCAGCCGCCTGGACAGGGACCAGCCCGCTGCATGCCAGCAGCAGCGCGCCCGCGAGGGTCGATCTCTTCATCGATTGATGATAATCCAGGCCCCATGCCAGAACTGCCAGAAGTCGAAGTCACCCGGCGCAGCTTCGCGCAGCGCATCGCAGGCGGACGGATCGAAGCGGTGCGCGTGGGCAAGCCGCTGCGCTGGCCGCTGGGCGTGGCGCCGCAGGCCCTGGTCGGGCGCACCGTGCTGGCCGTGCGCCGGCGCGGCAAGTACCTGCTGCTGGACCTGGACGAGGGGGTGCTGCTGCTGCACCTGGGCATGTCGGGCAGCCTGAGCTTTGCGGCCGCCCAGCCGCCGGCCGGCGCCCATGACCACTTCGACCTTGTGACCAGCCACGGCGTGCTGCGGCTGAACGATCCCAGGCGTTTCGGCGCCGTCGTCTACGCGCCGCAGGAGGAGGCGGCGCCGGCGGCCAAGCTGCTCGGCGGGCTGGGCGTCGAGCCCCTGTCGGAGGCGTTCGAGCTGGACGGCTTCCACGCCGGCCTGCGCCGCCGCCAGGCGGCGATCAAGCAGGTGCTGCTGGCCGGCGACGTCGTGGTGGGCGTGGGCAACATCTATGCCTCGGAGGCGCTGTTCCTGGCCCGGATCCGGCCGACGCTGCGCGCTTCGCGCATCAGCCGGCCGCGGGCGGAACTGCTGCGGCTGGCGGTGCGCGACGTGCTGGCACGGGCGGTGGAGCGCGGCGGCAGCACCTTGCGCGACTTCTCGGACGCGCACGGCCAGGCCGGCCTGTTCCAGCTGGACGCGATGGTGTACGACCGCGCCGGCCAGCCGTGCCGGGTCTGCGGAACCCCCGTGAAGGCCATCCGGCAGGGCCAGCGGGCAACCTATTACTGCCCGGGCTGCCAGAAAGCGTGACCTGTGCCACGGCCGGCGGCGCGCCGCTGGCCGAAAAGCGACAGCCGGGCGTCGCAAGCGCCTCGGCGGCGGGGGGCCGATGCTATATTCATTGCTCAACCACGGGGATTCGGTGGGCGCCTCCTTCAACGAACAGTTCGACCAGCATGGTGTCTGGCGGCGCCAGTTCGCGCTGCGGCTGAAGCTGCTCACGGAATGGCTGCGCGACCACGACCTGCTGGACGCCGCCGTGGAGGAACGCCTGCGGCGGCTGGAAACCCAGATCCGCTCGGACAAGGTCATGGTCGCCTTCGTCGCCGAGTTCTCGCGCGGCAAGTCTGAGCTGATCAACGCCATCTTCTTCGCCGGCTACCGCCGCCGCATCATGCCGGCCAGCGCGGGCCGCACGACGATGTGCCCGACCGAGCTGGGCTACGACGCCGAACTGCCGCCCTGCCTGCGGCTGCTGCCGATCGAGACCCGGCTGCAACCGCAGCCGCTGATGGAATGGCGGGCGGTGCCCGAGAAATGGGCGCGCTTCGACCTGGACGTGAACGACGCGAGCCAGCTGTCGCAGGCCTTCGAGAAGGTGGCCGAGGTGCGCCGCGTGGCCGTCGACGAGGCGCGCGCGCTGGGCTTCTGGCACGACGAGGTCCCGGAGGACAACCCGCTGCTCGGCCCCGACGGGCTGGTGGAAGTGCCGCGCTGGCGGCACGCCCTGATCAACATCGCGCACCCGCTGCTCAAGCAGGGCCTGGTGATCCTCGACACGCCGGGGCTCAACGCGATCGGCGCCGAGCCCGAGCTCACGGTGAACCTGATCCCGCAGGCGCAGGCGGTGGTGTTCATCCTCGCCGCCGACGCCGGCGTCACCAAGTCCGACCTGGCCATCTGGCGCGAGCACCTGATCGCCGAGGGCGACAGCAGCGATTCGCGCGTGGTGGTGCTCAACAAGATCGACACCATGTGGGACGCGCTGCGCACGCCCTACGAGGTGCAGTCCGAGATCGAGCGCCAGCGCGCGACCTCGGCCCGGGTGCTGGGCCTGACCGAGGAACAGGTGATCCCGGTGTCCGCCCAGAAGGGGCTGCTCGCCAAGATCAACAACGACGCCGCGCTGCTGCAGGCCAGCCAGCTGCCGGCGCTGGAGCGGGCGCTCAGCCACGGCGTGATGCACCACCGGCGCGCCATCCTGCGCGCCGCGGTGGCGGCCAGCATCGGCTCGCTGCGCACCGAGGCGGCGCGCGCCATCCAGGTGCGCCGGCGCGACCTGGCCGAGCAGATGCTGGAACTCAAGGGCCTGCGCGGCAAGAACACGGCCGTGATCCGCCAGATGCGCTCGCGCATCGAGCAGGAGCAGCGCGAGTTCGACGTCAGCGGCGCCCGGGTGCACGCGGTGCGCTCGGTGCACCTGAAGCTGCTGCGCGAGGTGCTGGCGCTGCTGGGCACCTCGGCGCTCAAGGACGAGATGGCCGAGCTGACCGCCAAGCTGCGCCAGCCCGGCATCAAGCTGGGCGCCCGCAAGGCCTATGCGCAGACCTTCGACCGGCTGCGCACGACGCTGCGCCAGGCACAGGCCAGCAGCGCCGAGATCCAGTCGATGCTGGCCGGCACCTTCCGCCAGCTCAACGCCGAATACGGGTTCTCGCTGCAGGCGCCGCGCGAGCCCGACCTGGCCCGTTTCCAGCGCGACCTCGACCTGGTCGAGCGCAGCCATATCCAGTACCTGGGCATGGGCAACATCTTCCGCCTGGCTCAGCCGGAGTTCGCCGACCGCCTGGTGCGCGCGCTGGCCACCCGCCTGCGGGTGGTCTACGAGTCCGCGCTGGGCGAACTGGAACTGTGGAACAAGGCGGCCGCGGCGCAGCTGGACGCGCAGCTGCGCGACCGGCGCCGCAACTTCGGCCGGCGGCTGGAGGCGATCGAGCGCATCCAGCAGGCCGCCAGCGGCCTGGACCAGCGCATCGCCGAGCTGGGCGGCCAGGACGGCGCGCTGCAGGCGCAGGACGCCAGGCTGGCCGAGCTGACCGGGCAACTGACCACGGCGCCCGAACAGGAAGCCGAGATGGAGCCGCCCCTGCTCAAGACCGCATGACCGGCCTGCCGGCGGGATTCGCATCCCGCGTGGTGCGCTGGCAGCGCTCGCACGGCCGGCATGGCCTGCCGTGGCAGGCCAGTCGCGACCCGTACCGGGTCTGGCTGTCCGAGATCATGCTGCAGCAGACGCAGGTGGCGCGCGTGCTGGAGTACTACCCGCGCTTCCTGGAGCGCTTCCCCGACGTCGCCGCGCTGGCCGCGGCCGACCTGGACGAGGTGTATGCCTGCTGGGCCGGCCTGGGCTACTACAGCCGGGCCCGCAACCTGCACCGCTGCGCGCAGCAAGTGATGGCGTTGCACGGCGGCGCGTTTCCGCGCAGCGCCGCGGCGCTGGCCGACCTGCCGGGGATCGGGCGTTCCACTGCGGCCGCGATCGCGGCGTTCTCGTTCGGCGAGCGCGAGGCGATCCTCGACGGCAACGTCAAGCGGGTGCTCGCGCGGGTACTGGGCTTCGGCGCCGACCTGGCCGTGCCCGCCAACGAGCGGGCGCTGTGGGCGCAGGCGCAGGAGCTGCTGCCCCGGCGCGACCTGCAGCGCGCGATGCCGGCCTACACCCAGGGCCTGATGGACCTGGGCGCCACCGTCTGCCTGCCGCGCAATCCGTCCTGCCTGCTGTGTCCCGTCAGCGCGCTTTGCGCCGCGCAGCAGCAGGGCACGCAGCAGCAGTATCCGGTCAGGACGCGCACCCTGCGGCGCGGCTCGCAGTCGCTGTGGCTGCTGCGCGCGGCCAGCGAGCAGGGCGCGGTCTGGCTGGAGAAGCGGCCGGCCACCGGCATCTGGGCCGGCCTGTACTGCCTGCCGGTCTTCGACAGCGCCGCCGAGCTGCAGGCCTCGATCGACGGCCACGCACGCGAAGGCTGGCACGAGGGCCAGCCGTTCCTGCATGTGCTGACGCACAAGGACCTGTATCTGCACCCGGTCGAAGTGCGTCTGCCCGCCCACGCGATGGCGGGACGCGCAGGGACCTGGGCGGCGCGCGAGGAACTGGCCCGCTACGGCCTGCCGGCGCCGGTGCAGCGGCTGCTGGCGCAGCACTGACGCGCTACAGATCCAGCTCGCGGTGGCGCTTGATCGCCGTCCAGCGCTGGCCGAACCAGGCCGCCAGCTGTTCGACCAGGTAGACCGAGCGGTGCTGGCCACCGGTGCAGCCGATCGCCACCGTGACGTAGCTGCGGTGGTCGCGGGCCAGCGGCTCCAGCCATTCGTCCAGGAACGCGGCGATGCGGCTTTCCATGCGCTGGACGTCGGGGTGCTGGCGCAGGAAGGCGCGCACCGGCTCGTCGCGCCCGGTCAGGTCTCGCAGCTCCGGCTCGTAATGCGGGTTGGGCAGCATGCGCACGTCGAACACGAAGTCGGCGTCCACCGGGATGCCGCGCTTGAACGCGAACGACTGGAACACCAGCGTCAGCTGGCTCACCGGCGCCGACAGCAGCGTCTTGACGTAGGCCTGCAGCTGGCTGGGCCGGATCACGCTGGTGTCGATCACATGCGCCTGGTCGCGCAGTTCGGCCAGCAGCTCGCGCTCGAGTTCGATCGCCTGGACCAGCGCGCGCTGCCCGTCCTGGCCCTCGTGCGGAGCGGCCGGGGTGCGCGACAGCGGATGGCGCCGCCGGGTCTCGGAAAAGCGCCGCACCAGCGTGTCGGTGGTGGAGTCCAGGAACAGTGGCCGCACGTTGACATGCTCGCGCCGCAGCTCCCGCAGTTGCGCCGGCACCAGCGGCAGCGCGGTCGCGCTGCGCACGTCCACGGCGATCGCCACCCGCTGCGCGCTGCTTTGCTGCTCCAGCGCGACGAAGGGCAGCAGCAGCTCCGGCGGCAGGTTGTCTACGCAGTAGTAGCCGGCGTCCTCCAGCGCGTGCAGCGCCACCGACTTGCCCGAGCCCGACATCCCGGTGATGAGGACGACCTCGATCGTCATGGCCCGGCCGCTCCCGCCGCCGCGGTGGACAGCATTTCCTTGGCATGGGCGAGGCTGGTGCCCGACAGCTTCTCGCCGCCCAGCATCCGCGCCACCTCGGCCACGCGCTGCTCGCCCTGCACGGCAGCCACCGTGCTGGATGCGCCGCCCCGGTCGCTGCGCTTGGACACCACCAGATGATGGTCGGCGCAGGCCGCCACCTGGGGCAGGTGTGTTACCGCCAGCACCTGGCGGTCGCGCCCCAGCTGCTTCATCAGGCGACCGACGGTTTCGGCCACCGCGCCGCCGACGCCGGCGTCCACCTCGTCGAAGATCAGCGTCTGCGCGGCGCCCAGGCGGCTGGTGGTCACGGCGATGGCCAGCGCGATGCGCGACAGTTCGCCGCCCGAAGCGACCTTGGCGACCGGCCGCGGGGTGGCGCCGGCGTGGCCGGCCACCAGGAAGTTCACCTGTTCCAGGCCGCACGAGCCGGGCTCGGCCAGCGGCTCCAGCTGCACCTCGAAGCGGCCGCCCTTCATGCCCAGGCCCTGCATCGCCTGCGTGACGGATCGCGCCAGCTGCGGCGCGGCCTTGGCGCGCGCCTTGGACAGCGACTGCGCTTCGTCGCGATAGGCCCGGCCCGCGCTGGCGGCGGCCGCTTCCAGCCCGGCCAGGTCCGCGGCGGCATCCAGCCGCGCCAGTTCGTCCTTCCAGGACACCAGCAGCGCCGGCAATTGCGCCGGGGTGCGCTTGTAGCGGCGCGCCAGCGACATCCACTGCGACATGCGCTCGTCCAGCTGCGCCAGCCGCTGCGGGTCGAGGTCGGTCTTGCGCAGGTAGGCGTGCAGCGAGTGCGCCGCGTCCTGCGCCTGCGCCAGGCTGGAGGCCAGCACCTGCGCGAGTTCGCCGAACACCGGCTCCACCGGCTGCTGCCCTTCGAGCAGAGCCTGGGCCTGCGCGAGTTGCGTGGCGGCGCCGCCGTCCTCGCCCTCCAGCGCCTGCAGCGCGCCCTGCGCCGCCTCCAGCAGCGATTGCGCGTTCGCCAGGCGGGTGTGGCTCGCGTTCAGTTCGTCCCACTCGTCGGCGCCGGGCGCCAGCTTGTCCACTTCGCCGATCTGCCAGGCCAGCCGTTCGCGCTCGCGCTGCAGCGAATCCTGCGCGGCGCGGGCTTCCTGCAGCGTGCGCTCGGCCGCGCGCCAGCGCTGCCACAGCTGCGCGAGCGCCTGGGTGGAAAGGCCGGCATAGGCGTCGAGCAGGGCGCGCACGGCGTCGGGCCGGGTCAGGCTCTGCCAGGCGTGCTGGCCGTGGATGTCGACCAGCTGCTCGGCCAGTTCCTTGAGCTGGCCGGCGGTGGCGGCGCTGCCGTTGATCCAGGCGCGGCTCTTGCCCTGCGCGTCGATGGTGCGGCGCAGGAGCAGCCCGTCGCCAGCCTCGAAGCCGGCCTGCTCCAGCCAGGCGGCCAGCTCGCCCGGCGCGTCGAACTCGGCGCTGATCTCGGCCCGCGCCGCGCCCTCGCGCACCACCAGTGCGTCGGCGCGCGCGCCCAGCGCCAGCTGCAGCGCGTCGACCAGGATCGACTTGCCGGCGCCGGTTTCGCCGGTCAGCACCGAAAAGCCGCCGCCGAACTCCAGCTCGAGCCCGGGCACGATCACGAAGTCGCGCAGGGCGATGCGCTTGAGGCCCATCAGTTGCCCTCGTTCCAGTGCAGCTTCTCGCGCAGCGTGTCGAAGTAGGACCAGCCCACCGGATGCAGGAAACGCACCCGGTGCTCCGAGCGGCGCACCGTCACCCGGTCGCCGTGCAGCAGCGACGCGAGCGACTGCATGTCGAAATTGGCGCTGGCGTCGCGCCCCGACACCAGCTCGATCGTCACCTCGCAGTCCTCGGGCAGCACGATCGGGCGGTTCGACAGCGTGTGCGGCGCGATCGGCACCAGCACCCAGCCGCGGGTGGCGGGATGGACCAGCGGGCCGCCGGCCGACAGCGAATAGGCGGTCGACCCGGTGGGCGAGGCGACGATCAGGCCGTCGGCGCGCTGGTTCGCCACGAAGTGGCCGTCGACCTCCACCCGCAGTTCCACCATGCCGGAGGTGGCGCCGCGGTTCACCACCACGTCGTTCATGGCCAGCGCGTCGAACACGCACTGGCCGTCGCGGAACACCTGGGCATGCATCAGGCTGCGCAGGTCTTCCTCGTAGGCGCCGCCCAGCATCGGCTCCAGCAGCTCGCGGTAGTGGTCCAGTGGGATGTCGGTGATGAAGCCCAGCCGGCCCTGGTTGATGCCGATCAGCGGCACACCGTAGCGCGCCAGCTGCCTGCCAACCCCCAGCATGGTGCCGTCGCCGCCGACCACCAGCACCAGGTCGCAGCGCGCTCCGATGGCGGCCAGGTCCAGCGCCGGGTACGCCTGCAGGCCGGCGCTGGTCGCCGTCTCGCGCTCCACGCAGATCTCGCAGCCGCGGTCCGCCAGGAAGTGGCCGATGTCTTCCAGCGCTGCGCGGGTCTGGCCGGCCGCGGCATTGGACACCGCGGCGTGGTACTTGCCGATCAGCGCCACCTGGCGGAACTGGGAGCTCATAACGCGATTATGTCCGTCGACGCTGCCGGGGCAACCGCGCCGCCGCGGCCTGCGCCCCGGGGCTGCGCCGGCGTTGGGCGGATGCGACTTTCGATCCGGAACGCGCGGCCTCGCGCCAACGGGTAGTTCATTAGAATGGCAACAGGCGCCCATATGCTCGATGACCGTGCCAAGTTGTTGCTGAAAGCGCTGGTCGAGCGCTACATCGCCGAGGGCCAGCCGGTGGGCTCGCGCACGCTCTCGCGCGCCTCGGGCCTGGAGCTGTCGGCCGCCACCATCCGCAACGTGATGGCGGACCTGGAGGAACTGGGCCTGATCGCCAGCCCGCACACCTCCGCCGGCCGGGTGCCCACCGCGCGCGGCTACCGGCTGTTCGTCGATACCATGCTCACCGCCCAGCGCGACCGGATCGTCGCCGCGCCCAGCCTGGCGGCGGACCAGCCGCAGAAGGTGATCTCCAACGCCGCCCAGCTGCTGTCCAACCTGTCGCACTTTGTCGGCGTGGTGATGGCGCCGCGGCGCTCGTCGGTCTTCCGGCACATCGAGTTCCTGCGGCTGTCGGAAAAGCGCTTCCTGGTGATCATCGTCACGCCCGACGGCGACGTGCAGAACCGCGTGGTGTTCACCGCGCAGGACTACACGCAAAGCCAGTTGATCGAGGCGGCGAACTACCTGAACGCCAATTACGCGGGCATGGCGATCGAGCAGGTGCGCGAACGGCTGAAGGCCGAGGTCGAGTCGCTGCGCGGCGAGATCGCCGAGCTGATGCAGACCGCCGTGCAGGCCAGCTCGGAGGCGATGAGCGAGCAGGACGAGGTGGTGATTTCCGGCGAGCGCAACCTGCTGCAGGTGCAGGACTTCTCCAGCGACATGGGTCACCTGCGGCGCGCCTTCGAGCTGTTCGAGCAGAAGACCCAGCTGATGCGGCTGCTGGACATCTCCAGCCAGGCCGCCGGCGTGCGCATCTTCATCGGCGGCGAAAGCCAGGTCGTGCCGTTCGAGGAGCTGTCGATCGTCAGCGCGCCCTACGAGGTGGACGGCCAGGTAGTCGGCACCGTCGGCGTGATCGGCCCCACGCGCATGCCCTACGACCGCATGATCCAGATCGTTGACATCACGTCCAAGCTGGTCACGAATGCGCTGAGCCACAACCGGCCCGGCTCTTAGAATCGCCGGCAGGGGGCGTTAGCTCAGTTGGTCAGAGCAGGGGACTCATAATCCCTTGGTCGTTGGTTCAAGTCCAACACGCCCTACCATCCAGCGCCGGTACATACCTGAGACACAGTTTCAGTTTGTACGGTCACATGGCGCATCTGCATGAGCGAAGACCGGCCGACTCGCAAGGCGCGGTCAACGGTTCAACAGGGAGCGCGACATCTTCCCCCCGAAGTCGGCCCGTGTGGGTCAGCCGCTCACGGGCGCTCGGCCGTGATCATCCAATAGATGATCCGCCTTTCAGCCAGATTGAGTTGGCCATTGCGCTTGCGTTCCGGCACGTCTTCGCCGAAGACGAGTTCATCGGTCAGCTTCTTGGGCGGCGCTTCGCGCGTCAGCCTGCTTCGCTCGACCACTACGTCACCATAGTTGATCCATTCCCGAATTCGGAACCCGGCATTTTCGAACTGGGCGCGCATCACGTTTTCGGAAACGAGGAAACTGGTTGAGGCGTCATAAGCCCACATCACAGGGTAGAGGATGTCGCCACCGGGACCGACCGAAAATTCGGTCGAGGTAAACAATCCTCCCGGCCTGAGCACTCGAAAAGCCTGCGCGAGAAACCCCGCTTTGTCGGAGATATTCATGGTGACGTTCTGGCACCAGACAACGTCGAAGGCCTTGTCGGGATATGGAAGATGGAGCGCATCGCCAACTTGCAGAACGACACGGCCGGACAGGCCGCAGCGCTCGGTCAGGATCTGTCCGGTCTCTATCAGTTCCGGCGTCAGGTCGATGCCATCCACTCGGCAGCCATAGCTGGTCGCAAGATAGCGTGCCGGTCCACCCATGCCGCAGCCGATATCGAGGACGCGGCTGTCCCGATTCAGCGTAATCCGAGCCGCTTGGTCGCGTGTCGTCGCCAGTCCGCCAGAATGGAGGTGCTCGATGGTCGCCAGCATTTCAGGGGTGAGATTTTGCGAGTCGTATCCCAATTCAGTGAGCACGGCGTCGATCCGTGCAAGCACACCACGCCGCGTCCACTGATCCTGAACATTCCCAGTTCCTTCGGCCATCGCTCTTGCCTCCCGCTTTATCGGGTCATGGCATCGATAAAAGTCTGGGATTGCCAGATGTCGGCGATTGGTCGCAGGTGATCGATCGCATCCTGATGCATCTCTACGCTGCCAGAGGTACAGCAGTCTTCAAGTACGAGGCAGCTGTAGCCTCGGTCGATCGACGACCATGCCGTATTGGTGACGACGAAGTTTGTGGCGACACCGGTGAGAACCAGATCGGTTATTCCACGGGCCTTGAGTGCATGATCAAGGCCCGAGCCGGCAAACGCACTTATATGTCGCCCCAGGATGACAGGTTCGCCTTCTTGGCGCACCAACGCGTCGTGAAGTTCATACCCCCATGCGCCTGGGCGGAGGACTTCGCCCGCCTCATGCTCGGCGGCGACGAACTGACAGAAATCGCCCCGGTGTGGGTAGCGGTAGTCGCTGGGGGAGAGATCCAGTTGGATGTAAGCGATGAAAACGCCATTGTCGCGCGCCGCGTTCAGAACGCGATTGATGTTGTCGAAGAGGTTTGTCCTCTTCACCATCTCGGCGAAACCCGTATGTTGCGCGACCGGAGATGCCGGGTCGGTCATGTGCTTCTGCAAGTGAAGCCCGAGTACAGCCATCCTCGCCGGTTCCATGCGCTTCGCCATACCCAGCTCCTCACGTTTCGTTGGCCAATTCCCGTTAATGTCGGACTTGCGCGTGAAACAAGCCCAAGAAACTTCGTGTATGAAGGAAACATCGTGTGCCCGGTGCTGACGGGCGACACGGGTGAACGAGGTGGTGTGCAAGCGGCCGAGCGAAATGTTGACTTAGACCTCAACCCACGAGCTGAACCACTTCTTGCGATGTCCGCCGTGCGAGCGGGCTCTCTCGCAGCGCACCCGAATCGCGTCACGACGCCGGGTTTCCCCGAGAGGATTTCCCGCCAAGCTGTGGCATAAGCCTTGCTTCGTCGTCATTCAAGTCGCTTGAAGCACATGAAAGGTGCATGAATGACGCGACGTCGCCATCCGGCACGCCCCACCCCTGAAAGGAAATGACCATGCTCTCGAGGAGAAACGTTCTTGCCGGCCTGGCGCTTGCCACGACGGCGCTGTCGATGGCGCCGGCGGGCGCCAAGGATGTCGTCAAGATCGCCTTCGTCGGGCCGCTCACCGGGGGCGTGTCCAACGTCGGCCTGGGCGGGCGCAATTCGACCGACCTGGCGGTGCGGCTGCGCAACGCCGACCCCAAGGCCAGGTACACCTACGAGCTGGTGACGCAGGACGACGAGTGCAAGCCCAACGTCGGCGTGCAGGTGGCGACCAAGGTCGCGGCCGACCGCAACATCGTGGCGGGCGTCACGCACTACTGCTCGGCGGTCGCCATGGCCACCGTCGGCGTGTACCACCGCTTCGGCATGCCGGCCGTGGTGTGGGGCGCGGTGCTGCCCGACGTGACCTACGCCAACGACTTCAAGGAGATCCATCGCGTCAACGGCACGATGATCAACCAGAACGAAGTGGCGGCCAAGTTCATGGCCGGCCTGGGCTACAAGAAGTGGGCCGTCATCCACGACACCACCGACTACGGCAAGGGCCACAACAAGTACTTCAGCGAGTCGCTCAAGAAGTACGGCGGCACCATCGTGGGCACCTTCGGCGTGACGGCCGACCAGCAGGACTTCACCACCGAGCTGACCAAGATCCGCGAGCTCAAGCCCGACGTCATCTACTTCGGCGGGCTGACGCCGCTGGGCGTGCGCATCCGCACCCAGATGGAGAAGCTGGGCATCAAGGCGCAGCTGCAGGGCACTTCGGGCATCAAGTCCGACGCCTACATACAGGGCGCGGGCAAGGAGCTGGCCGAGGGTTCGCTGTCGTTCATCGAAGGCGCGCCGTGGGAGAAGCTGCCGGGTGGCCTGTTCTTCACCGGCAAGTACTCGCAGCAGAAGTACGGCGAGCCGGCCGAGGCCTACGGCCCGTTCGCCTTCGCGGCGGCCAACCTGATCATGGACGCCATCGAGAAGGTCGGCCCCGACCGCAAGAAGGTGCTCGACACGCTGAACAAGACGCGCGACGTCGAGACCATCGTCGGCAAGGTCACGTTCGACGACCATCGCCAGAACATCGTGCCGCTGATCACCAAGTACGTCGTCGAGAACGGCGCCTGGGTGGTGTGGGAAGACAGCAGCTACGGCAAGGGCAAGCGCAAGCTCGCCGGCCTGTAAGGCGGCAGGCAGCGACGGGACCCGGCCGCGCGCCGGGCGGGTCCCCATGTTCCGGGACTGGCAATGAGCGAAATCGGTCAATACATCTTCAACGGCCTGATGCTGGGCATGGTCTATGCCATGGTCGCCGTCGGCTTCACCCTGTTCTTCGGGGTGCTGGACGTCATCAAGTTCTCGCACGGCGACATCCTGATGGTGGGTGCCTTCGCCGGCCTCACCGCGGCCATCGGCATGGTGAAGGTGGGGGCCACCTCGCCGCTGCTGCAACTGCTGGCGGTGGTGCTGTTCGCGGTGGGGCTCACCGGCCTGCTGGGCGCCGTGATCGCGCGCTTCCTGATCCTGCCGCTGCACAAGGCGCCGCCGCTGAACACGCTGCTGGCCACGCTGATGCTGGGCACCGTCATCCGCGAGGCGGTGCGGCTGTTCTACCCGGACGGCTCCAATCCGAAGCCGTTCCCGGCGCTGCTGCCGACGTCGACCGTGCAGCTCGGCGCGTTTCCGCTGCGGGTGGACAACCTGATCCTGCTGGCCAGCGGGCTGGGGGCGATTGCCGGCGTGCACTTCCTGATCACGCGCACCAAGCTGGGGATGGCGATCCGCGCCGTGGCCCAGGACGGCGAGACGGCGCGGCTGATGGGCATCAACTTCGAGGCGGTCGTCCTGTTCACGTTTGCACTGGGGTCGGGGCTGGCGGCGCTGGCGGGCGTGATGAACGGCCTGTACTACAACGAGGTCAACTTCAGCGTCGGCCTGCTGCTGGGCGTGATCGGCTTTGCCGCCGCCATCCTGGGCGGCCTGGGCAACATGTACGGGGCGATCATCGGCGGCTTCCTGTTCGCGGGCCTGCAGGTGCTGGGCAGCGCGCTGCTGCCGGCCCTGGTGCCCGACATCCCGAGCGCCTACAAGGACGTGTTCGCCTTCGCCGCCGTCATCATCCTGATGGCGTTCAAGCCCACCGGGCTGATCGCCGAAAAATCCAGCGAACGGGTCTGACAGCATGGAACGAACGCAAATCACGACCCCGGCGAATCCGCCGCTGGTGCTGCTGGCGGCGACGCTGGTGCTGCTGGCCTGGACCTGGCTGTTCCTGCACGCCGAGAGCCAGCTGGGTGTGGCAGCCCTCACCGCAGTGGCCGTCGCGATGGTGGCCGCAAGCCGCCGGCTGGGCACCGCCCGCGCACTGGAGGCGTCGGCCGCCGCCCGCCCCGCGCTGGCGCGCGTGCTGGCCGTCGCGGGCGTGCTGGCGCTGATCGCCGCCTTCCACGACTCGCACTTCGTGCTGCTGATGCTGTGCGCCGTGCTGCTGTTCTGCACCGCCTGCCTGGGCCTGACGGTGCAGTTCGGCTATTCGGGCGTCGCCAACTTCGCCGGCGCCGCCTTCTTCGGCATCGGCAGCTATGCCACGGCGGTGATGGCGACGCACACTGCGGTGCCGCACCTGCTGGTGCTGCTGCTGTCGGGGCTGATCGCGGCGGCCTTCGGCTCGCTGCTGATCCTGCCGGTGCTGCGCACCCGCGGCCACTACGCGGCGCTGGTCACGATCGCCTTCGGCATCCTGTTCAAGACCTTCATCGAGGTCAACGACGTCCTCGGCGGCCCGCAGGGCCTGCAGGTGCCCGGCATGAAGCTGTTCGGCTGGGCGCTCAACGACGGCATCCGTCTGCCGGGCGTGGAGATGTCGTTCTACGTCAGCTACGCGGTGCTGAGCCTGCTGCTGTTCGGCGGCGTCTACGCGCTGGTCAGCGCGCTGGAGCGCTCGTGGATCGGGCTGAGCATGGACGTGGTGCGCACCGACGAGACGGCGGCCGCGACCTTCGGCCTGCACATCGCGCGCTGGAAGGTAGTGGCCTTCACCATGGGCAACTTCTTCGCCGGCCTCGCGGGCGGTCTGTACGGCATGGTGTCGGGCTTCGTGGCGCCCAACAACTTCACTTTCGCCGACTCGCTGCTGATGCTGTCGATCGTGATCCTGGGCGGCCTGGGCAACATCGCCGGTCTGATCCCCGCCGCGCTGATCGTGCTGGTGCTGCCCGAGAAGCTGCAGTTCATCCAGGAATACCGCTTCCTGCTGTTCGCCGCGCTGGTGATCGCGATCCTGCTGTTCCGGCCGCAGGGGCTGCTGCCGCGCAAGACGCGCATCTTCTTCCGCCCCGGGAGCCGGACATGAGCGCGGACACCCTGATCGAGGTCGAGAACCTCACCATGCGCTTCGGCGGCCTGACGGCGCTGGACGAGCTGAACATGTCGGTGCGGCGCGGCGAGATCCTGGGCCTGCTGGGACCCAACGGGTCGGGCAAGACCACTTTCTTCAATGTGCTGACCGGCCTGTACAAGGCGACCGGCGGGCGCATCCGGTACGCCGGCGAGGACGTGATCGGCAAGACGCCGCAGGCGATCTACCGCAGCGGCGTGGCCCGCACCTTCCAGCGCTCGCGCCTGTCGCTGTCGCTGACGGTGTTCGACAACATCGTGATCGGCGATTACCAGCACATCCGGCACGGGCTGGTGTTCAACCTGCTGCGCCGCAAGGCCTTCCGCGCGGAATACGAGGCCAACGTCGCCAAGGTCACCGAGCTGCTGCGCATCTTCAGCCCGCCGCTGGTGGCGCGGCTGTTCGAGCCGGTCGAGACCTTCACCATGATCGACCGGCGCCGCATCGAGGTCTGCCGCGCGCTGATGAGCCGGCCGCGGCTGCTGCTGCTGGACGAGCCCTCGGCCGGCATGACGCACGAGGAGACCGACGAGCTGATGCGCGACATCCTGCAGGTGCGCGGCCGGATGCAGGACCTGTCGGTGGTGCTGATCGAGCACGAGATGAACGTTATCGAGCGGGTGACGCAGCGCTGCGTGGTGCTCAACTACGGCCGCAAGATCGCCGAGGGCACCTACGCCCAGATCACCGCCGACCCCAACGTGCAGACGGCCTACCTGGGAGAAGCGCAATGAGCAGGCTGAGCGTCAAGCGGCTGACCACCGGCTACGACAAGGTCAACGTGCTGCACGACGTCTCGATCGACGTCGAGCCGGGCCGGATCACCTGCATCCTGGGCGCCAACGGCGCCGGCAAGAGCACCCTGATCCGCGCCATCCTGGGCCTGACGCCGGCCCGCCAGGGCGAGCTGTGGTGGGACGGGCGCGACATCGCGCGCGACAAGACGCACCGCATCATCGCCAGCGGCATCGCCTGCATTCCCGAGGGCCGCCGGATCTTCCCGCGGATGACGGTGACCGAGAACCTGTCGCTGGGCGCGTACCTGGAGCGCGACGGCGCCCAGCTGCGCCGCCGGCTCGACCATGTGTTCGAGGTGTTCCCGCAGCTCAAGCCGCGCGCGGCGCAGCTGGCCGGCACCATGTCCGGCGGCGAGCAGGCGATGGTGTCGATCGGCCGCGGCCTGATGGCGGCGCCCAAGCTGCTGATCGTCGACGAGCCGTCGCTGGGGCTCTCGCCGCTGTACGTGAAGGAGAATTTCCGCGTGATCCGCAAGATCAACGAGCTCGGCATGACCGTGCTGCTGGTGGAGCAGAACGCCCGCCAGACGCTGGCAATCGCGCACCATGGCTACGTGCTCTCGCAGGGCCGCGTGGTGGCCCAGGGCAGCGCCCGCGAGCTGTCCGAGAACGACGAGGTCCGAGCGGCCTATTTCGGTTGAGGTTCCATCATGCGTGACATCGCAGGGCTGTCGGCCCGTGCCATCGCCGCCGCCGTCGCGCGGCGCGAACTGTCGGTGCAGGCCGTGGCCCAGGCCTGCCTGGAGCGCATTGCGCAGGCCGAGCCGCAGGTGCGCGCCTGGGCCCACCTGGACGCGCAGCAGGCGCTGGCCGCGGCGCGCGAGCTGGACCGGCTGGGGCCGCAGGGGCCGCTGGCCGGCGTGCCGATCGGCGTGAAGGACCTGATGGACACGGCCGACATGCCCACTGGCTACGGCTCGCCGATCTACGCGGGCTACCGGCCGGGCACGGACGCCGCCTGCGTCGCGCAGTGCCGCGCGGCCGGCGCGCTGGTCGTGGGCAAGACCGTGAGCACCGAGTTCGCCACCTTCCATCCGGGGCCGACCCGCAACCCGCGTGCGCCGGCGGACCGGCCGCACACGCCGGGCGGATCGTCCAGCGGCTCGGCGGCGGCAGTGGCGGCCGGCATGGTGCCGCTGGCCTTCGGCACCCAGACTGCCGGCTCGATCGTGCGGCCCGCCGCCTATTGCGGCGTCGTCGGCTACAAGCCCACCCACGGCCTGTTGCCGCTGGCCGGGGTCAAGGCCTTGGCGCCCAGCCTGGACACGGTCGGCGTGCTGGCACGTTCGGTCGACGACGCGGCGTTCTTCGTCGGCGCGCTGGCTCGCTGCGACCTGCAGCGGCCGGCGGCGGCGCGCCTGCGGGTCGGGCTGTGCCGCACGCCGCACTGGGACCGCGCATCGCCCGATGCGCGCCGCGCCTTCGACGACGCGGCGCGCCTGCTCGAACGCGGCGGTGCCGCCGTGGCCGACTTTGACGAGCCGCAGGCCTGGGACGGCCTGACGCAGGCGCAGATCGACATCATGGGCAGCGAGGCGCTGGCCGCCTTCGCGCCGGAGCGCCGCACGCACGCCGCGCAGTTCAGCACCGCCTTCGCCGACTTCCTGGCGGCCGCGCAGGCGGTCGACGGCACGCGGCTGGCCGCGGCGCAGCGCCTGGCCGACCGGGCCCGGGCCGGGCTCGCAGCCGTGTTCGAATCGTTCGACGTGCTGGTCGCGCCCAGCGCCGAAGGCGAGGCGCCCGCCGGGATCGAAGCGACCGGCAATCCGGTGTTCAACCGGATGTGGACCCTGCTCGGCGTGCCGTGCGTGCACGTGCCGCTGGGCGCCGGAGCACAGGGCATGCCGGTCGGCGTCACCGTCATCGGCGCGCGCTGGGCCGACGCGCAGGCGCTGGGCGCCGCCGACCAGCTGCAGCGCAGCGCCATGGCGGAATTCACTTGAGGTTGATCATGCAGCAGGCAGGACGGGAGGCGGGCCGACAGGCCGCCGAACTGGCACAGGAACACGTCAGCAGCGACCGGCTGCGCGAAGCCATCGCGCAGCTGGCGGCGTTCGGCGGACGCGACGACGGCGGCGTGTCGCGCGAGACGTTGACGGACGTTGACCTGCAGGCGCGGCGCCATCTGGTGGAGCGCGCGCGGGCGCTGGGGTGCGAGGTCGGGATTGACGACTGCGCCAACCTGTTCTTTCGCCGGCCGGGGCGCCGCGATTTGCCGCCGGTGCTCACCGGCAGCCACGCCGACACCCAGCCGGTGGGCGGCAAGCTGGACGGCGCGTATGGCGTGGTGGCTGCACTGGAGGTGATCCAGGCGCTCGACGACGCGGGTGTGCAGACCGAGCGGCCCATCGAGGTGGTGGCCTGGACCAACGAGGAAGGCAGCCGCTTCGGCCCCGGCTGCATGGGATCGAGCGCGTTCGTCGAGCCGCAGCGGCTGGCTGGCTTTCGGGCCGCGCTCGACGGCGGGCAGCTGACCTTCGGCGAGGCGCTGGATCGCGCATTGCAGGCGATGGCCGACGTGCCCCGGTGCGCGCTGGCGCGGCCGCTGGCGGGCTATGTCGAGCTGCACATCGAGCAGGGCCCCGTGCTGGAGGGCGCCGGCGTGCCGCTGGGCGTGGTCACCGGCATCCAGAGCGTGCGCTGGTACCGCGTCAAGGTATCGGGCGTCGCGGCGCATGCCGGCACCACGCCGATGGAGCTGCGCGCCGATGCGATGGCCGCCTGCGTCGAGATGGCGCATCGGCTGTACGCACAGGCGGCCCGGGCCGCTGGCAGCCACTTGCGCCTGACGCTCGGGCGCTGGGTGGTCGCTCCCAACTCGATCAACACGATTCCGGGCGAAGTGGAGTTCACCATCGACGTGCGCTGCGTCGACGAGGCGGCGCTGGCGACGTTCGACGGTGCGCTGCGCGAGATCGTCGGCACGCAGGCGGGGCGCTGCCGCGCCGAGCTGCAATTGCTGTTCAAGCGCGCGTCGACGCGCTTCCCGCAGGACATGCTGGCGCTGCTGCAGGAAGCCGGCGCGAGTGCCTGCAGCGCGGCGGGCCGGCCCGGGCCGATGCCGGTCACGTCGGGCGCCTTCCACGATGCCATGTACCTGGCCGATCACTGCCCCACGGCGATGCTGTTCGTGCCCAGCCGCGGCGGGCTGAGCCACAACGCGGCCGAAGACACCGCGCACGACGACCTGGTGCTGGGGACGCGTGCACTGGCGTACGCGGTCGCCCGCCTGGCGGCCGCCTGAGCCCGATGGCCAAGGGCAGGATGGAGGCGGGCGCAGCAGGCGAAGGCGCCGGGGTGGCGGGCGCCATGATGGGCGCCAGGATCCGCCACGCGCGGCGCCTGGCCCACCTCACCATGACGCAGCTGGCGGCCCGGGCCGAGTGCTCGGAGAGCCTGATCTCCAAGGTCGAGAACGGGCAGGCCACGCCTTCGCTGGCCATGCTGCACCGGATCGCGGCCGCGCTGCAGACCAACATCGCCAGCCTGACCGAGGAAGGCCCGGTGGCCACCCCGGTACTGCGGCGCGGCCAGCGCGCGGTGGTGCGCACCGGCGGCATCTCGCTGGAGCCGCTCACGCTGCCCAAGCGCGGCGGTCTGCTGCAGGTCAACATCCACATCGTCGACCCCGGCGCGGCCAGCGACGGCCAGATCGTCCACGCCGGGGAGGAGGTCGGCTACCTGCTCGAGGGTTCGCTGGAACTGACCCTGGGCGACGAGCGCTACCTGATCCAGGCGGGCGACTCGTTCATGTTCGCCAGCCACGTACCGCACGGCTATCGCAACATCGGCAAGACCGTCGCCCGGGTCCTGTGGGTCAATACGCCGGCGACGTTCTGAGGCGAAGGCGGCAGCTGACGGCGGTCGAATAGCCTCGCGGCACCCTGAAAGCGCAACTGATCCGCGCTGGAGTGCACCATTCCCAATGGGTCATGCGGGAGCCTGCGAAGGGGACGCCGGTTCCACATAGCTGTTGCGCCGGCGGGCCGAGGTTGGCCTGCGCCGGTGGGGCGCGGTGCGATCGCTTCCCCGCGCGCGCCAGCCGCGGAGAGCGCCGCGCTGAACACGCGCGACACCTGTGGTCGGCGGTTTGCGGCTAATATCGATATTAGCCAAATGGCAAATCATGGCAAAGCGAGGAGCAGATGACGTATCAAGGGCCGATCATCGACGTTCACCACCATCTCTGGGACTATGAGATGGGCACGCACAAGTGGTTGGGCCAAGCCGCGAGCTCACTGAAGATCGTTGGTGATTCGCGTTACCTCGAGCGCAGCTACATGCCAACCGACATAGGCGCGGACATCGCGGGCAACAACGTCGCTGCGACGGTGCACGTTGAGGCGCATTGGGACAGGACCCGCGATGGAATCGAAGAGACGCAGTGGCTGGAGTCTCTGGACAGGCCTGCAAACATAGCGCATCGCTACATCGCGTGGGCCGAACTCTCTCGGCCCGGCGCTGAGCGTCGAATCGGGGCGCACCAGCGCTGTTCGGGCCGCGTCATCGGTGTGAGGGAATCGATCCGCGAGCACCCTGATCCGGCATTTGCCTATTCGGGATCCGCCAACTGGCGCGATCCGGTCTGGCAGGAGGGCGTCGGCTTCCTCGAGAAGGCTGGACTCGTTCTCGAACTCCTGATCTACCCCCATCAGGCCGAAGATGTGCGCGCCATCGCCCGCCGCTTTCCCGAGCTGAGGGTCGTTGTCAATCACTCGGCTTCGCCCATCGGCACGGGCGACGAGGCGCGCAAGCGGTTTCGCCAAGCCATTGCCATCATGGCCCAGTGTCCCAACATTCACGTCAAGGCATCGAACTTCTTCCGCTACTCGGAAGACCTGTCGTTCGACGACTGCGTCAGCGCCATTGCACGGCCGCTGGTGGAGACCTTCGGTCCGACGCGGATGATGTTCGCGTCGGATTATCCGGTGGCGTCGAAGTGGGCGCCTTACTCGAGGATTCTCGACAGTCTCAAGGAACTGCTTCAGGGCTATTCGCCGGAGGAGCAGCGCGCCTATTTCCACGACACCGCGAGCAAGGTCTATCGCATTCAGGTGAAGTAAGTCACCTGCGCGACGAAGTGCGGGTTTCCCCGCGCCTCCTTGACTAAAAACGATATTAGTCTAGTCGCCTGACGAGTGACGGAGAGCAAAGACTCACCGGACCCGTGTCCTGTCAGTCGCACCATAGAGGATCGAGCCATGAGACAAGGTGACCCATCTATTTCCCGCCGCCGGGCACTGACGCAGGCAGCCGCCCTGGCTGTCAGCGCGGCACTCCCCGCCATCGGCCGGGCACAGGAGTGGAAGGCCGCGAAGCCCATTCGCTTGATCGTCCCGTGGACACCCGGCGGCGCGTCGGACATCCTCGCACGACTCGTCGCGACCACCGTGGGAGAGAAGCTCGGGCAGCCGATCGTCGTTGACAACAAGCCTGGCGCCAATGGTTCCATCGGATCCCAGGCTGCGGCGACCGCCGCGCCGGATGGTACGACGCTGGTGGTTGCCGTCACGGACAGCCACAGCATCTATCCCCACGTGTTTCCGAAGCCCGTCTTCGTGGCCAAGGAGCAGACGCCGGTTGCCCCGCTGGCCGTCATCCCGTTCTGCCTGCTGGCAAGAGCAGATTTCCCTGCCAATAGCGTCAAGGAGTTCATCGCACTGGCAAAGACACGATCGATTTCCTATGCCTCCTGGGGCAATGCGAGCGCTCCGCATACCGCGACCCTGATGCTGGCACGTTCGACGGGGCTGAAGGACATGCTGCACGTGCCGTACCAAGGAACAGCGCCTGCGATCCAGGCGGTGCTCGCAGGGCAGGTCGACGTCGTGATGGGGCCAGTGCTGATGGCGGTGACCAACAGGCCAAAACTCAAGGCGCTGGCCGTGATGACGCCCCAACGCGTGGAGTCGCTCCCGGACGTGCCGACCTTTGCCGAGCAGGGTGTCGCGGTCCGGAAGGACGGCGAATTCTGGATCGGCATCTTCGCGCCGCCCAAGACGCCTGCCCACATCGTCAACGCGCTGTCGCAGACATTCACCCAGGCCGTCGCGCAGCCTGCGTTCACCGCCAAGGTGGCGCAACTTGGGATGATCCCGCAGATCGAACCCCCAGCGCAGTACGCGAAGTTCTTTCAGGACGACTACGAGGGCTGGGGAAAGCTGGTGCGCGAGACGGGGATTCGAATCGAATAGCCGGCAAGCGTGCGCCTCGCAAGGACGCGCTCATGAGGCTGCGCCCGTGAGCATCGCCATACCCGTGCGTTCCAGCGGAGCGACATTTTCATCTTCAACTCATGACACAAGCACCCAATTCGTTCGCGCAGTCCCGCCGTCTTTCCTTGCGCCAGCCTCCGTATCCGCCGGAAGTCGAGCGAACGATCGGCAATACCGCGTTCAAGGGACTTTCTCCCCTTAATCTTCGCCTTGCCCTGGCGAATCACCCAAGACTGGCCAACGCCTTCAGTCGATCGCCCATGTCGTGCTGTTCCAGTGCGACGTGCCCGAGCGCGATCGCGAGATCGCCATCATCCGCACTGGCGCGCTGACGCGATCCGAGTACGAGTGGGGCATGCATGTCAGCATCTACGGCGAGAAGTGCGGGCTGACCGAGACGCAGGTCCAGGAACTGACCTGCTCGGCTTCGTGGAAGAACCTGTCGCCGTCGCTGTGGACGCCTTCGGAGATCCTCATCGTCCGCATGGTGGATGAACTTCACCACCACTCCACCATATCCGACGAAGCCTGGGTCTCGCTCAATGCGACCTGGCCATCCGAGCAGGTCGTGGAGCTGATCTTCGCTTCCAGCGTCTATCACATGGCTGCGTTCTTTCTCAACACCACGGCCGTGCCGCTGGAGGAAGGGGCGCGCCGCTTTCCGGCCGGCATGACCCAGGCGCAGGTGCCGGCGACCGATTTCTAAGCAACAGCACAGAAGGAGAGGCAAGCAATGCGCAAGACAATGGCTGTGATGTGTGGCCTGTTTGTGGCGTGTGCCGCAGCGGCGCAGGGCGAATACCCCAGCCGCCCGATTCGGTTCGTGTCGATCACGTCGGCTGGCAGCGGCGGAGACGCCATCCTGCGCATGGTGACCGACAAGATGGCGCCACTGGTCAAGGGCACTTTCTATATCGAAGCGAAGACTGGCGCCAGCGGCGCGATCGCCACCGACTTCGTGGCGAAAGCGCCAGCCGACGGTCACACATTGCTGTTTGGAGGATTCACGTCTCAAATCCTGCTGGCGTCGGTGAACCCGAAGCTTTCGTACAACCCCGACCGGGACTTCATCCCGATCGGTCGTATTGGCACGGCATCGATCCTGCTGGTGTCGAGCAATGACTTCCCGGCGAACAACCTCAAGGACTTCATCGCCTATGCCAAGACGAAGCCGAACCTGCAATACGCGAGTTGGGGAAACGCATCGACCGGGCACTTCTGCGCCGAACTGCTGAACCAGAAGAAGGGGATAACTCTGTCCCACATTCCCTACAAGGCCATGGCCCAGGTCGTGACGGACATGCTCGGTGGCACCATCAACCTCGCCTTCCTCGACATGGCCACCGGCAGCCCGCTGGTCAAGGCGGGCCGCCTCAAGGCACTAGGAGCCTGCACGGCGCGCACGCCTAGCCTGCCCGACGTCATGAGCTACGAGGACGAGGGCATCAACTTCGAGGGCAAGACCGTCGCGCCGCCGCTGTGGGCCATGTACGCGCCCGCCAACACACCGCGACCCATCGTCGACAAGCTCGCCGCTGCGCTCAAGACGGTCGTCGAGATGCCGGACGTCAAGGCCAAGCTGCTCGATGGCGGCGTCACACCAGCTTTCCTGGGGCCGGATGAGCTGCGTGCCGTCAACCGGGCCAGTGTCGAGGCGTGGAGGGAGATCGGAAAGAAGGCCAATATCACGATGAACTGAGCCAGGACGGTGCGTCTGCGCGACGCGCCCTCACCGGACGGTCAGACGAAAGTGCGACTGGAGGAACCCATGAGCGGATTGATTCCCGAAACCGTGATGACCGGCAGGCTCCTGGAAGGACGCACGGTCGTCATTTCGGGAGCAGGACGGGAACGCGGCATCGGCCGAGCCACGGCCAGGCTTTTCATTGAGCATGGTGCCCGGGTGGCGTTGCTCGATCTGGACGAGAAGGAAGTCATGGAGGCCGCGCGCGATGTCGGGGCCGATGGCCCGATGGCGCTTGGTGTGGGTTGCGATGTCAGCCGGATGGATTCCTGCCAGGCGGCCGTGGAGCAGGTGCTGAACTGGTCCGCCGCAGGCGGCCGCGTCGATGTGTTGATCAACAATGCCGGAATTACCCAGAAGCGCGGCATTGCCGAAATCACGCCTCAGGACTACGAGCTGGTCACGGATGTGATCCTGCGCGGCACCATCCAATTGACCCAGGCCGTACTCCCGGCCATGCGCCGGCAGAAGGCCGGCAGCATCGTGGCCGTGTCGTCATTGTCGGCGCAACAGGGAGGGGGGGTCTTTGGCGGTGCGCACTACTGTGCCGCCAAGGCGGGTGTCCTGGGCTTCACGCGGGCGCTGGCCAGGGAGTTCGGGCCCGATGGCATTCGCGCGAATGCCATCACGCCGGGACTGACCCTGACCGATTTTTCCCGCAGTGGCAGTACGGACGAATACAAGCACTCGGTTGCGAAGCCCTGGCCTTTGGGGCGGGCTGCTGCTGCGTCCGAAATGGCCGGCGTCTGCCTGTTCCTCGCATCGGATCTATCTTCCTACGTGACCGGAGCCACGATCGATGTCAATGGCGGCGCCTACATGCGCTGACACGACCGATGGAGTTCGGCAAACCGGTCGCTCTGATCCGGCGTCGGCCCCGGACATCCAGCGATTTGCACTGAAAAGGAGTACATCATGAGTCAGCTGTTCGGCACGGTCCGCCAGGTCGGATACGTTGTCAAGGACATCGAGCAGGCCATGGCCCACTGGGTCAAACTCGGAGTCGGGCCATGGTTCTACAAGGAAAGCGTCGAGTCCACTGAATTCCAGTATTACGGAAGGGCTTCGCGCCTGCCCAGACTTTCGATCGCACTCGCCAACTCCGGCGATCTGCAGATCGAGTTGATCCAGCAGCGCGACGACGCACCGACGCTGTACCTGGACTCACTCAAGCGCAACGGGGAGATCGCGCAGCACATTGCCTACTGGACAGCGGACCGGTTCGATGCCATCACGAAGTACCTGCTGGAACTGGGCTACGTCGAAGGGCATAGCGGGCGGATGGGCGCGAACCGTGGCCGATACGCGTACTTCGTGCATCCGGGACTCCCGAGCGCCATGATCGAGATTTCAGAAAGCACCGGCGGCAAAGCCGAGTACTTTGCAGAAGTCAAGCGCACACACGAGACGTGGGATGGCAAGGACCCGATTCGCCGCATCGGTACCTCGCGCTGAGCGGGCGAAGGGCTTCACCAGACATGAAAGCGGCAGTCCTGACTCTTTCCGGAGTGGCCATCCAGGACGCAGAAGTCCCGAAACCCCGGAGCACCGAGGTCCTGGTGAAAGTGCGTGCGAGTTCACTGAATCGCGCGGACCTGTTCCTGGTCGAGGGCCGGGCGCACGGGGCGCATGGCGGTGCCGGCACCGTCTTGGGACTGGAGTGGGCGGGCGATGTGGTCGAGGTGGGCGCGGACGTCAAGACATACCGGCTCGGCGACCGTGTCATGTGCTCAGGGATCGGAGGCCTTGCGGAGTACGCAGTGGCTGACTGGCGGCGGTGCTTTCCGTTTCCAGAACGAAGCATCACCTATGAAGCCGCGGCGTGTCTGCCGGTCGCGCTCCGCACCACCCACACGGCCATCGTCGGCACTGGCCAGTTGCAGCGCGGGCAGTCCGTGCTGGTGCTCGGGGCCTCCTCGGGCGTCGGTCTGATGAGCCTGCAAGTCGCGAAATGGCTTGGGGCAACACCGGTGATCGGCACCTCGACGAAAGCGGACCGCCGCGCGCGGCTGGGCGATTTCGGCGCTGACCTTGCGCTCGACAGCAACGACAAGGGGTGGGTGACGGAAGTCATGGCCCACACCGGTGGGCGGGGCGTAGATTTACTCATCGACTTTCTCGCCGGTCCTCTGATCAACGACAGCATGCGTGCCGTGGCGCTCGGCGGCCGCATCGTGAACGTTGGGCGGATGGCCGGCGAGTCGGGAACCTTCGATTTCGACCTGCACTCGATGCGCCGCATCCAGTATCTTGGCACCACCTTCCGAACGCGCACGGCCGACGAAATTGGCGCCATCGCAGACCGCGTGCGGGTCGACCTGTGGCCGGCGCTCGAAGCCGGAATTCTCGGCGTGCCCATCGACACTCGGCTGCCGCTCGAGCGCGTCGCCGAAGCCTTCGACCTCATGCGCGCCAACGCACATTTCGGCAAGCTCGTCGTGACCCAGCAGCAAAGTTGATGGGGGACGCCTGCATCGGATTCCCACAGCGGCACCTGAAGCCCCTATTCCTGGAGACAGAGACCTCGCTGTAACCTCGGCGTCAAACAAATACTAATATCGTTATTAGTATCTCGCGGCGTACTTGATGATGATTCGGAAAGGAGTTCTGATGGCCGGAAGACTGGACGCAAAGGTATGTCTCCTGATGGGCGGGGGCAGCGGGTCACGCGACGGAACACCCAGCAATGGCCAGGCCGTGGCCATCACTTTTGCCCGGGAAGGCGCCAAGGTCGCGGTTGTCGACCTGCACCTCGAAGCCGCAGTGGAAACAGTGCGGCAGATCGAAGCCACGGGGGGCCGCGCGATGGCCCTGCGTGCCGACGTGAGCAGCCACGAGGACGTCCGCGCGGTCGTCGATGCAACGGTCAAGCGCTACGGACGGATCGACGTTCTCTACAACAACGTCGGCACCGAAGTGCGAGGCGGCGTGACGGACACGTCGGAGGCGGACTGGGACCGTGTCCATGCCATCAATCTCAAGAGCGTATTCCTGGCCTGCAAGGAAGTCATTCCTCTCATGCAGCAACAGGGCGGCGGCGTCGTCCTGAACGTTTCCTCGACCGCCAGCCTGCGTTGGGGGCCGGTCGAATATATCTCCTACAACTCGTCGAAGGCCGCTCTCAATCACATGACGCGTGTGATGGCCAGGCAGTACGCGCCACAGAAGATCCGCTGCAACGCGATCCTGCCGGGAATGATCGATACGCCGCATGTACGAACGCTCTTCAGGGACAAGAGTCCCGAGGAACTGGACGCGATCCTGGCGGATCGCAACGCGCGCTGTCCTATGGGCCGCCAGGGAACCAGCTGGGAAGTCGCGAACGCCGCCCTCTTCCTGGCGTCCGACGAGGCCTCCTATGTCTCCGGAGTGCTGTTCCCCGTTGACGGAGCCCTCAGCTGCTGATTCTCCAACGCTTATCGACCAATGACCTACATGCAAGAAGTGAAGACCTTCCCATTTCCCGATCTGCAAACGCTCCCGATCGAGCTTCGCAACGAGGTGCTCGATCGGCGATCGCTCAATGTCTACCGCATGATCATGCATACGCCGGCTGTCGCACCGTCGTTTCTGGCCATCTCGGATGCGCTACGCCATCGCACGTCGGTGCCTGGAACATGGAGAGAACTCGCCATCCTGAGGGTGGGTCACCGCTACGGGGCGGCCTACGAGATTCACCATCATGAGCGGATCGCGCGTTCTGTGGGGCTGCCGGAGGAAGCGATTGCGGCGCTGAAGGTTATCGGGAGCGAGGCGAAGCTCGCCGCCGACATGCAGATCATCGTGCAGCTGACCGATGAACTCCTGGACAGACACGGCCTGTCCGCTGCGGCGCGAGATCAGGCTCTCACGCTTCTCACCGCCAATCAGCTCGCTGACCTGGTACTGACCGTGGGTTTCTACCAGATGGTCTGCAACTTCCTGAACACCTTTGGCGTTCCGGTCGAGTCTTGAGGTGAATGGATGAAATCCAGTCTCATCTGCATCGTGTCACCGGCTGCACGGCCGGTGACAGTCATGCGATCCGACATCCATCGCCGAACTGAAAGTCAAACATGCTGATCGAATTTTCCCCAGCGGTGGGGGAATTGCAACGCCGGGTGAGCGACTTCATGGAGGCGCACATCTACCCGAATGAGGGACGCTTCTACAAGGAAGCGGAGGAAATGGGGCCCTGGTCGGTCTACCCCGTGATCGAGGAGCTCAAGCCAAAAGCCCGAGCGGCCGGCCTGTGGAACCTTTTTCTGCCGGCATCGGAGCACGGCGCCGGCCTCACCAACTTCGAGTACGCACCCCTTTGCGAGATCATGGGGCGGTCGCACCTCGCACCCGAGGTCTTCAATTGCTCGGCGCCGGATACCGGGAACATGGAGGTACTGGCGCGGTACGGCACGCAGGAGCATCAGGACCGCTGGCTCAAGCCACTGCTCGCCGGCGAGATCCGTTCCTGCTTCGCCATGACGGAGCCGCGGGTCGCGTCCAGCGACGCCACCAACATTGAATCCTCGATCGTGCGCGATGGCGACCACTACATCGTGAATGGCCGCAAGTGGTACACGACCAATGCTACCGACCCGCGGTGCAAGATCGCCATCTTCATGGGAAAGACAGATCCTCAAAACCCGGACCGGCACCGGCAGCAATCGATGATCCTCGTACCTATGGACGCACCTGGCGTCCAGGTGGTGCGGCCGATTGCAGTATTCGGCTTCTATGGAGTTCCCGACCGCGCGTCCGAGGTCCTCTTCGACAACGTCCGGGTGCCCGCCGGCAACATGCTTCTGGGTGAGGGAAGAGGCTTCGAGATCGCGCAGGGACGGCTCGGCCCGGGACGCATTCACCACTGCATGCGGCTCATCGGCCTGGCCGAGCGAATGCTCGAACTCATGTGCAAGCGAACCCTCTCGCGCACGGCGTTCGGAAAGAAGCTCGCGGAGCAGGGTGTTACCGTCGAACGGATCGCCGAATCGCGCATCCTCATCGATCAGGCGCGCTTTCTCACGCTGAATGCGGCGAAGAAGATGGACCGTGCCGGCAACAAGGCGGCCAAGGCGGAAATCGCCATGATCAAGGTTGCAGCGCCGAACATGGCGTGCAAGGTGATCGATTGGGCCATCCAGAGCTATGGGGGCGGAGGGACGAACAACGATGTGGGCCTTGCGTCGGCCTACGCCACGGCCCGCCTGTTGCGCCTGGCGGATGGCCCGGATGAAGTCCATCGTGCGCAGATCGGGAAGCTCGAACTCGCGAAGTACCGGTGATCGCAGGGGCTTGGCGCGATTGTTCGGGCTGGAGGACCGCACGGCCCTGGTCACGGGCTGGCTCAGATGACTCCGAACGGACGGCTGGCTGCGTCGGCGACATCGCGATAGCGGACGTGTACCTGCATTCCGGTGCCGGCGTCTATGTCGCGCGCGAAACGCTGGTGGTAGACGATGGGCTCAGCTGGTGCAGGACGGCTTGAACCATTGCACAAAGGGTCATAAATGTTGGGCAACATGATGCAGCAGCCGCTGCTGATTTCCTCGCTCCTGGAACACGCCGAGCGCCATCACGGCGAGCGCGAGATCGTCTCGAAACGCGTGGAAGGCGACATCCATCGGTACACCTACGCGCGGCTCGCGCAACGTTGCCGCCAGCTGGCCAACGTCCTGGACGGCCTGGGGGTCCGGAATGGTGCTCGCGTTGGCACGCTGGCCTGGAATGGGTATCGCCACATGGAGCTGTATTACGCAATCAGCGGCAGCGGCGCGGTCGTCCACACCCTCAACCCCCGCCTGCATCCGGATCAGGTGGTCTGGATCGCGGACCATGCGGGGGATGAGGTGCTGTTCTTCGACCTGTCGTTCCTGCCGCTCGTGGAAGCTGTCGCTCCCCGTTTGAAGACTGTCAAGGCCTTCGTGCTGATGACGGACATGTCCCACATGCCGGCCAGCAGCACCATACCGGGCCTGCTGTGTTACGAGAACCTCCTGGACGGTGTTCCCAACGGATTCGAATGGCCCCTGCTCGACGAGAACTCGGCGTCCGCCCTCTGCTACACATCCGGCACGACGGGCCAGCCGAAAGGTGTCCTCTACAGCCACCGGTCGACGCTTCTGCACAGCTTCGCCGTCGCGCTGCCGGACGCGATGAACTGTTCTGCCCGCGATGTGATCCTTCCGGTCGTACCGATGTTCCATGTCAATGCATGGGGCTTGCCGTACGTGGCATGTCTGGTGGGCGCAAAGATGGTTTACCCAGGGCCGCATCTCGATGGCAAGAGCCTGTACGAGCTGTTCGAGAGTGAGGGCGTAACAGTCGCCTCGGGTGTGCCGACCATATGGCAGGGACTCCTGGCCTACATGCAGGACAACGCCAAGAAGGTGACGACGCTGCGCCGCACCGGCATCGGCGGCTCGGCGTGTCCGCCCTCGATGATTCGCACGTTCCAGGAGAAATACGGCGTCCAGGTGATGCACGGATGGGGCATGACGGAGACCAGTCCGCTGGCGACTGTGGGAACGCTCAAGGCCGTGCACCACGGAATGTCCGTGCAAGCGACCTTGCCCGTACAAGCCAAGCAAGGACGCGCCATCTTCGGTGTGGACATGAAAGTGGTGGGGGATGACGGCCACGAGTTGCCGTGGGACGGGCGCACTCAAGGCGAACTGATGGTCCGCGGGCCATGGATCGTCGGCCGCTACTTCGGCGACGACGCTGCCGTCCCCACGGTGGACGGCTGGTTTCCGACCGGCGACGTGGCCACCATCGACAGCGACGGCTACATGCAAATCACGGACCGCTCCAAGGATGTCATCAAGAGTGGGGGGGAGTGGATCAGCTCCATCGAGCTGGAGAATATTGCGTTGAGTCATCCGGCGGTGGCCATGGCGGCGTGCATCGCCGCCGCGCACCCGAAGTGGGGCGAGCGCCCGCTTCTTGCGGTGGTCCGCAAGCCAGGTGCGCAGGTCAGCCGCGAGGAACTGATCGCGTTCTATGATGGCCAGGTCGCAAAGTGGTGGACACCCGACGACGTGGTGTTCGTCGAGGCCATCCCGCTGGGCCCGACAGGCAAGATGCAGAAGAACAAGCTGCGAGACTCGCTGGCGAACCGCGCGCCCACATGAGGAACGGCCGATCAACGGTGCTTCGGCGGGGGCGCGGTGGAATGCCGCAGGACCATTTCGACCGAGACGTGGCGGACCCGGGGCAGCTCGGGCTGCGGCCCTTTCCCAAGTCGCTCCAGGAGCAGCGACGCGGCAAGGCGCCCGCAATAGGCGATATCCCAGCGAACCGAGGTGATCGGGGGCGTGTGCAGGCGCAACAGGTCCGTATCGCCGATGCCGACGATCGACAAGTCGTCAGGGACTCGCAAGCCGGCGGAACTTACGGCCATCAGCACGCCCGCGAGCATCCGGGTGCCAAGGCAGATGATCGCCGTCGGAGGCTGCTCGAGCGCGAGCAGCGATTTCACTTCGCTGAACGAGATGTCACTCGTCGCCTCGAGGGCACGCACGAGGATCGGGTCGTCGGCGATGCCCGCTTCGGCCAACGCCCTGCTGTAGCCGCCGAGCCGCTCCCGGCCTGGGCGCACGACGGCCGGCGGTGTCAGCACCGCGATACGCCGGTGCCCCAGGTCAAGCAGGTGCTTCGTCGCGACGTACGCACCGGCGCGGTGGTCGGCAACCACTGCATCGCCGAGTTCATTTGGTTCCCGGTCGTGGAACACGATCGGCAATCGCGTCTCTCGCAGCGCCCTGATGATTTCAGCGTTGGTTTCATCCGCGTGCGCGACCAGCAAGCCATCCACGCGGCCCGATCGGAAGACGGAAAGGAGCGCGAGTTCCTGTTCGACGCGGCTGTGGGTGTTTGCCACGAGCAGCAGGAAGCCGGATGCGCGCAGTTGTTCTTCGGCCGCCGCGAGAAACTCGCCGTGCAGTGGATTCGCCATGTCCGACACCAGGGCGGCAACGGTATGGGTGCGCTGCGCCTTCAGGCCCTGCGCCATGGCGTTCGGAACATATCCCAGTACGCGCACAGCCTCTTCGACCTTCAGGCGCACTTCCTCCGAAACCCAGTTCTTGCCGGTAAGAACCCGCGAGACGCTGCCTTGCGAAACACCGGCATGGCGCGCCACGTCAAGTACTGTGACTCTCTTCATTCGTCCCACTGCCCCGCTGCTCGAGAGAGAGATCGTACCGCAGCGGCGGGCTCCCACTCACGAAGGTGACCCCATGAAAGACCCCTTCTTCGATCGACAGATCGGCACCACGGACGCCCATGCCAAGGCAATGGCGCTTGGCTGCTACTCCATGAGTAACGCGTATGGCGCGCGGGCCGACGCGGAGTCGGTTCAGGTGATACAACGGGCCATCGACGAGGGCGTTCGCCTGGTCGATACCGCAGATTTCTACGGTTGGGGCCACAACGAACAACTCGTCGCCACCGCGCTGCGCGGGCGGCGTAATGAGGTGCTGTTGTCGTCCAAGTTCGGCTATGTGCCCGGGCAAGGCGGAAGCCTGGGCGTGTGCGGCACTCCCGCGCATGTCAGGAAATCCTGCGACGCGTCCCTGCAGCGATTGAACACGGATCACCTCGACCTGTATTTCCAGCATAGGCTCGACCCGGAAGTGCCGATCGAGGAGACGGTGGGCGCGATGGCGGACCTCGTGGCTGCGGGCAAGGTGCGCTACCTGGGGTTGTGCGAAATCTCCGAGAACACGTTGCGGCGCGCCTGCGCCGTGCACCCGGTCACGGCCGTTCAGGCGGAATATTCGCTGTGGACTCGCGACCTGGAGCAGCGGATGTTGGCCGTATTCGACGAACTGGGTATCAGTCTCATGGCGTTCTCACCACTGGCACGCGGCATGCTGACGGGGAAGCTGCGCAGCCTCGACCAACTCGGCTCCGACGATGTCAGGCGCAAATATCCTCGTTTCTCGCCCGAGAACTTTCCCGGGAACGTGGCTCTGGTCGATCGGCTCGGCCCGGTGGCGCAGGAAACAGGCTGCACCATCTCGCAACTGGCGCTCGCCTGGTTGCTCAACAGGAATCCCCGCATCTTCGCCATCTGCGGATGCGACACGCTGGGGTTCCTCGCTGAGAACCTTGGCGCCCTCGAGATTCGGCTCAGCGAAGAGCGGATTCGTCAGATCGACGAGATGTTCGCTCCGGGTCAGGTCGTCGGCGACCGCTATCACGCCGCGATGATGAAGACGCTCGATCGGTCCTGAAGGGAAAATCAATTGTCGATACTCAATGGACAGGTGGCGCTGGTGACCGGGGCAGGCGCTGGAATCGGTGAGGCCATTGCCTTGGCCTTGGGGGGGCAAGGTGCGACCGTGGCAATCGCTGACCTTGACGAACAAGCTGCCCAACGCACGGCCGCCAAGGCCGCCGAGCGCGACATCCGCGCCATCGCGATTCAATCCGATTGCGGCGACGTCGCCAGTATTCAGGCCATGGTCGCGCGCACGGTCGCGCACCTGGGCCGGCTGGATGTCATCGTCAACAATGCCGGCGTGACACGGGCCGCCCCGCTGCTAGAAGTGACCGAGGAGGACTGGGATCGAATCAATCGGGTCAATGCGAAGGGCGTGTTCTTCTGCATACAAACCGCGGCCAGGGAAATGATTCGACAAGGCGGCGGAGGGCGAATCATCAACATCTCCTCGATCTCGGGACGGGGCTACAAGCGCGCTTCGAGCGCGGCCTATGCCGCGAGCAAGGGTGCCGTCATAGCGCTCACCCGGACGGCGGCGCAACAACTGGGCGGCCATGACATCAACGTGAATTCGATCTGTCCCGGCCCCACGCAGACAGAGCTTGTGTCCGAAATCATGGAAACGCGGGCCCGCGCGACCGGCAGGAAACCGGAAGAGATCTGGGCCGAGTCCCGGCAGCTGATCCCGCTTGGCCGCTTCAACGCTCCGGACGATGTGGCCGCGATGGCTGTCTTCCTGGCGTCGCCCGGCGCTCGAAATATCACCGGGCAGTGCTACAACGTCGATGGCGGCCTGGTCATGAGCTGATAGTTCGGGCCAGCGAGTCGCTGCCTTCCGCAACAGCGCAGGGCCGTCGCCCCTGCCCGGATTGCTGCTAGTGCAATTCCAGCGGGATCCGCGTGGCATACGCCACGAACGGCGATTCCTGCGCGTTCTTCAAGGCCTGTCGCAGCCGCGCCGCGCCTTCGCCCGTCGCGCCGCGCGCGAGCAGGCCCTGGTAGACGCCCCGGTAGAAGGCGTCCGGATCGACCCGCAGGCGCAGCACCAGCACCGCGGCGTCGGGCTCGCGCGGCGCGCTGTAGTTGAAGACGACCTGCCCGCCGGCGGGGATGCGCGTGTCGGCGATCTCGCGGCTCAGGTCGGGCGTGACGGCGCGGGCAATCTCATGGCTGCGCAGCGTCTGCGCCAGCATCCGGCCGCCGCGGTCTTCCTGGTAGCCCTCGACGATCACCTTGGGCGTGACGTAGGTCGGGAAGTGATGCCCGGCGCCGGTGTTGCCGATCTTCAGCTCGGCAACCAGCTGGCCGGCGCGTGTCGCCGGCTTCGAAGCCTCGATGGTGAGTGCCTGCCGCACCATGTCCGGGTCGTGGATGCCGCGCCACAGGTGACGCCGGTCGGGCATGTGGCAGCTCTGGCATTGCTGTCCGGCCGCCGCCTGCGGGCTGGCACGCCATTCCTCGTAGGTGTTCTCCAGCAGCTTGCCGTTCAGCGCGTAGCCGTCGGCGTCGAACTGGTGGCAGGACGCGCAGAACTTCGCGTCCTCGAAGCCCGGGGCCGCGCTCCAGCCGCCGTGCGGCAATGCCGCGGCGTCGCCGGCGGGCGTGCTGCCGTCGCGCCGCGCCGGCCCGAAGATCCGGCCTTCGCGCATGTGGCAGCCGGCACAGGCCAGGCCGTGTGCATGCAGGCCGCTGTCCGCGGCGGCGGGCACGGGGCCACTGGCTGCCAGCGATGCGGACTGCTCGGCCAGCGGTGCGTGGCAGGGCGTGCACTGGCTGGCTTCCTCGGCCGGCGGGTCGGCGAAGGGTGCGAGCTGGCCCGTGATGCCGGGTCCCATCGCCTTGCCGTGCAGGCTCTGGCGCCAGTCGGCGTACTGGGCGGCGTGGCAGTCGCCGCAGCGGGCCGGATCGAGCGACGCCAGCTGCGCCGCGCCGGCCTGGCCGCTCGTGAACTGAGGCGCCAGCGGCCGCTTCCAGTGGCGCGCCAGGAAGTCTCCGGTGCCGCCTGCCGTGCGCTCGCCCTGCCCGGGCGGGTCGGTGCGGCTGCAGGCGGCCAGCAAGGCGAGCACCAGCGCCGTCGCGACGGCCAGCGCGCCCCACCGGCGCGAGAACAGGAACATCATGACGGCGTCGCCCGGGCGGCCGGCCATTGGCCTATTTCTTCATCGCGCAGGGGTTGTTCCCGGCGCACGGGTTCTTGGGTGCGCAGGGGTTGGCCGCAGTGGACATGGGCTTGAAGCCCTTCTGCACCTGCGCGGTGTAGGCCGTGAGCGCCGCCAGCTCGTGCGAGTTCCAGGCCAGCGGCCGGTCGGCCATGGCGGCGACCTTGCAGAACTGGACCATCTCGTCGAGCGCCACCTTCTTCAGGCCCGCGCGCTGTTCCGGCATGCCGACGCGGTGCGGATAGGGCTGCGCGAAGCTGGCGTTGTACGACGCGTTGTTGGCGTGGCAGGTCTGGCACGAGGTGCCGTTGCTCGAAAGCCTGGCGTCCTTGAACAGCCGCTCGCCGTCCTTGACCAGCGTCGCCTGGTCGCCGCGCGCGAGCGCCGTGCCGGCCGGCCGGGTGACCAGCTTCGGATCGACCTTCATCCCTGCTGCGCAGGGGTTCTTGGTCATGGCGCACGGATTGCCCCCGGCGCAGGGGTTCTTCGGGGCGCAAGGGTTCTGCGCCTGGGCCGACACCGCTGCGAACGCGGCGGCCAGGAAGGCCAGCCGCGCCGCGGCGCGCAGTCCTTGGGTAATGTTCATGGAAGTCTCCTAGAGGTGATGAAGGTCAGGACGCACGGACGGGCGCGTCGCTTGCTTTGACGGCCGACCGGCGCCGCGCTTACATCGGGAAACCCGACCCGGCCGCGGATCGGGCGCGCTCTTGATCTGCGTCAAGCATGCGGACGGCCGAGCTTCACCGCCACCACGTCCGCGCGGCGCGGCGCCGCGGTGTCACGTTTTGCCACCCGGCCACGACTAACGGCATGAAGGCACCGCATGGTGCGGCGTCTTCGGGGCCAGCGTGGCCCGACCCGTCTCCGGAGGAAACGCCATGAACACCAAGCTCACCGCCCTGGCCGTCCTGCTCGCGTCGATCGGTACCGCCGCCGCCGCTGGCGCCGCCGCGCCGGGGAGGACGCGCGCGCAGGTGCAGGCCGAACTGATGACCGCGCTGGCGCGCGGTGAACACTTCTCGTCGGGCGACGCGCAGTACGAGCGGCCGCAGGCAGCGGTCAGCTCGACGCGCACCCGCGCCGACGTCCGCGACACCCTGCTGCGGGCGCTGCAGGCGGGCGACCGGCCATCGTCCGGCGAGATGTCGTACCAGCCGCCGGTGCGCTACGGCGTCGAACGCAGCCGCGCGGAAGTGGCCGACGAACTGCGGGCATTGCTGCAGGGCGGCGGCTCGCTGCCGCGTGGAGAAGCCGGTTGAGCGCGGCGCGCCGCCGGTGCGCTAGAACCCGATGGCGGGCCCGCTCACGCCGCCGAGCGTGCTGCCCTCGAACAGGACCTGCACCGTGCGGCCGAAGAAGAAGGGCAGGCCCCAGGTGAAGATCGTGGCGGCCCCGCCCACCAGTCCGTCGCCCGGCGCGGCGAGGCCGGGCAACGCGGCCTGTCCGCTGTACAGCTGGTCGATGTTGTCGACGGTGAAGTCGACCGTCGCGCTGACCCCGTTGGTGCCAATGATGGACGCGCGCTGCGGCGCCGCCTCGCTGGGGCAGTAGAAGGGCGGGTTGCGGGTGCAGGTGGGCAGGGCGGTGCTGAAGAAGTAGCCGTTGGAGCCGGTGTCGATCACCGAGCGCTGCGAGCGTCCCGCAAACGACGTGGTCAACGTCCCGTAGCGGTCGACGGCCAGCAGCTGGCCGCCGCGCCGCGCATTGTTCGATGCCGTGTCGATGCCGAAGCTGAGCACTCCCCGTGCCACGGCGCTGCCGCGTTCCTGCACCGGGTCCATCCGGATGGTGACGCCGTTGTTGTTGACCGGCAGCGCGGCGACCGGATTCTGCACCTGCTGGGCCAGTGCCACCGTGGCGGGCCGGCACAGCGTGCCGGCGCCGGCGTCCGGGCACAGGTAGTACATGCCCGCAATGGCGTTGGAGGTGCAGGTCGTCCCGCAGTCATGGGCGAAGCCGCCGATGCCGAGCACGCCGTTGGCGCCGAACCGGTCCACCGTGTTCTTCGATGGGCCCGAGACGCATCCCGGGGGCGTGGCGCCGGCGCCCGCGTCGCCCATCACGTTCAGGCGCAGGCCGGACACGGACTGGCCCGCCAGCTTCACGTCCGCCAGCACGACCGAACCCCAGGTGTGGCCGTCGGCGAACTGGACGCACTGGCGCAGCGGCGCCCCGCTGGCCGGGTCGGTCACGGCCTTCGTCGCGACCGCCAGCGCGTCGCCCAGGATCCGCAACCCGACGGAGCCGGTGTCCACCAGCAGGTGGTCGATGGTCTGGCACTGGCTGGCACTGCCGGGGCTGCACACCGTCACGGAGGCGTACGGCATGTTCACGACGGTGCGGCCGGTCAGCATGAACAGCGCCGGGCCGCGATCGACCACGACGGGGAGCGAATTCGCGGGCTCAGCCGCCGGGGACTGCTCCGGCAGCACCGTGACCTCGGCCGGCACGGGATCGGTCGTGGCCGCGAGGGCGTCGGCCGCCGGACCGGCCGTGCCGCCACCGCCGCAGGCCGCCAGCAGCAGGCAGGACAGGCCGACCACGGTGACCGCTTTCCTCATCATCATCTCCCGGCGAGCCGGTGCTCAGCGGATGTCCTCGGGCCGCGTGCCCGGCGGCAGCAGCCAGGGAACGTGCGCGGCGCCCGCGAAGCCACGCGGCAGCTTGACCAGCTGCAGCACCATGTCGTCGGTTGCCATCGCGAACACTTTCTGGCTGCCCGTGCCGGCCGCCAGGGCAGCCGCGAACACGGCATGGTGCGGACCGAGGATCAGCTTCAGGTCCGGCAGCGCCGGCCCGGTCCAGGTCGCGGCGAAGACTACGCCGGCAGGCGACACGTACTGGCGCAGCTGCGAGCCGTCGCCGGCCAGCGTTTCGTGGACTTCGAACGCGCGCGCGGGCTGCTGCCGCGGCGGCGTGCCCGTCGTGCCCGCCGCCGCCATGGGCGGGCGGTAGGGTTCGCCCAGGCCGGCCATGGCCGCCGCGGGGCAGGTCAGGCCGAGCGCCAGCACCAGCACGACGGTTGCGCATCGACTGCGCGTCGCGTCCGTGCCGGGCTGGCGCCGGCTGCCTGCTCGCCTCCCTGACGACATGCTCGCCTCCCTTCGATTTCGCCGCCGCGGGGACGGCGCACCGCCCACCGCATGCGAACAACGATAGGCGGGCGGCGGTGCGCCAGATCCCGCGCTTTGTCCCGATGAGGCACGGGCAATGCTCCCGGATCTGTCCTGGCTCAGCCGGATCGGGCCGGGCGGGCTGCGCGCAGCGCCACAGGCGCGCTGGCAGCATGGATTTGGCATGCTCGGGTTGCGGCTGGAGGCGCCGTTTCCTATAGACTGCCGCTCCCGATGCCAGGAGAGCGACATGCGTTCTGCCACCCTTGTTCTTGCTTCCATCCTGCTCGCCGCGTCCGGCGCGGCATTCGCCAACAGCTGCCCGATCCAGATGAAGGCCATCGACGACAAGCTGGCCACCAAGCCTGCGCTCAGCAGCGCCGACGAGGCCAAGGTCAAGAAGCTGCGCGCCGACGGCGAGGCCTTCCACAAGGCCGGCAAGCACGCCGACTCCGAGAAGGCGCTGGGCGAGGCGAAGAAGATCCTCGGGATCTGACGCCGGCCCGCGCGGGCTGACCCCGGCGGCCCGGCGCCGCCCGACTGTGTCCGGATGACTAGAATCCTTCGGATCGCGTGCGCACGTCCGGCGTGCGCACGCGCCACAGGATTCCCATGAGTGACGAGTTGTGCTTTCTCCCGGCCACCGAGCTGGCACGCAGCATCCGCAGCAGGGAGATCTCCCCGGTGGAAGTCACGCGGGCGGTGCTGGCCCGGGCCGAGCGGCTGCAGCCCTCGTTGAACTGTTTCGTCACGCTGTGCGCCGAGCAGGCGCTGGCCGACGCCGTCCAGGCCGAGCGCGCGGTCGTCGCCGGCGGTCCGCTGGGCCTGCTGCACGGCATTCCGTACACAGTCAAGGACATCGTCAACACGCGCGGCGTGCGCACCACCTTCGGCGCGGTGCCGCTGCGCGACAACGTGCCGGCCGAGGATGCGGTCTCGGTGGCACGGCTGCGGGCGCAAGGCGCGATCCTGGTGGGCAAGACGACGACGCCGGAGTTCGGATCGAAGTGCCTGACCGATTCGCCGCTGTTTGGGTTCACCCGCAACGCGTGGAGCGCCGGCCGGAGCAGCGGCGGATCGAGCGGCGGGGCGGCGGTCGCGGTGGCCAGCGGGCTGGCGCCGCTGGCGGTGGCCACCGACGGCGGCGGCTCGACGCGGATCCCGGCCGCCTGCAACGGCGTGGTCGGCCTCAAGCAGAGCATCGGCGTGATCCCCCACAGCCAGGCCCAGGACCTGTTCGGCAACCAGACCTATGTCACGCCCATGACCCGCACGGTGGCCGACACCGGCCTCATGATGCAGGCGATGGCGGGCGAGCATGCCTGCGACCCGTGGTCGATCGGCCTGCCCGCGCAGGACTGGGCCACCGGCGCCGGCGATCTGCGCGGCGCGAAGGTGCTGTACTGCTTGGCACCGCCGCGCCGTCCGGTGTCCGCGGCGGTCGCGAGCACCTTCGCGCAGGCGCTGTCCACGCTGGCCGGGCTCGGCGCCGAAGTCGAGGAGTTCGACGGCGCAGACTTCGACATCGAGCCCGTCTGGCGCACCATCAACCATACCGTCTGGCGGTCGCGCTTCGAGCCGATCGCCCGCGAGCACGGCGACCGGCTCAGCCCGACTTTCCTCAAGCAGCTGGCCCTTGCGGCGCAGGTCAGCGGCGTCGACTACCAGCAGGCGATGTTCGAGCGCACGCGCCTGTTCCAGCGGGTGCAGGCGCTGCTGGAGCGGGCCGACTTCCTGGCGATGCCGACGCTCACCCGCACCGCGCTGCCGATCGACCAGGACCTGTTCGGCACCATCGACATCGACGGGCAGCAGTTCAACGACGTGCGCGGACACTGGTTCCCCTGGACCATGCCGTTCAACATGACGGGGCATCCGGCCGTCAGCCTGCCCTGCGGCTTCGCCGCCGACGGCATGCCGGTCGGCCTGCAACTGGTTGGCCGGTTCCGGCAGGACGCGCGGCTGCTGCGGTCCGCGGCGCTGTTCGAAGCCGCCGTCAGCCTGTTGCAGCGATGGCCGCAGGAGCCCGACGCGCACTCCTCACACGCATCATCTTCGAACCGGAAACCCACATGACCCAACCCTCACGCCGCTTTCTGCTGGGCACGCTGTCGCGCCTGGCGCTCTACCTCGCGGCAGTCACCGGCACGTCCGGACAGGCACTCGCCGCCGAGGAGGAGCCGACTCGCATCATCGTCGGCTACGCGGCCGGCGGCGCAGCCGACAGCCTGGCGCGCATCTATGCCGAACAGCTGCGCCAGGACGGCCTGGGCACCGTGCTGGTGGAGAACAGGCCGGGTGCATCGGCCCGGCTGGCCCTGGATTTCGTGAAGAAATCCAGGCCCGACGGCAAGACGATCTTCGTCGGGCCGTCACCGCTATTCACGATCTTCCCGCTGACCTACCGCAAGCTCGGCTACGACCCGGACCGGGACGTCGTGCCGGTGGCGCTGCTGACCGACGTGCCCACGGTGATCTCCGCGAGCGCGCAGCAGCCGTACCGCAATCTGAAGGAGTTCATGGACTGGGCCAGGGCGAACCCCGCCAACGCGAGCATCGGTCTGGCCACGCTGGGCAGCGCCGGGCACCTCGGCGCCGCGGCCCTGAGCAAGTCGTCCGGCATCCAGATCACGCCGGTCGCCTACCGCGGCGCCGCGCCGATGCTGGTGGATGTGGTCGGCGGCACGGTGCCGATCGGCTGGGACGCAGTCGCCAGCAAGATGCAGCTGTACAAGGGCGGCAAGCTGAAGTTCCTGGCCGTCGGCGGCACCCGGCGGATCAAGGCGTTGCCCGAAGTGCCCACCGCCCGGGAGCAGGGGTTCAGCCAGTTCGACTACGCGACCAGCTGGTATGGCGCCTTCGTCGCGGCGGGCACGCCGCCGGGCGTGCAGGCGCGGCTGGAAAAGGCATTCGTCGCCGCATCCGGCAACGCCGCCACGGCCGCGAAGCTGGAAGCGCTGGGGCTCGAGGTGGTCGCCCAGTCCGGCAAGGAAGCCCAGCAGCGAATGCAGCGCGAGCGCGCCGCCTGGAAGCCGGTGGTCGAGGCCTCCGGCTACGTGGCCGAGGACTGAGCAGCCGAAACGCAAGGATCACATCGCAGGAGCCGCATGATGAGGGAAAACCGTTTGCGCACCATCTGGAAGTCCGGCGCTGCCGCCGTCAACGGATGGCTGGCCGTGCCGAACGGCTTTTCGGCCGAGGTCATGGCGCACCAGGGCTGGGACTCGCTTACCGTCGACCTGCAGCACGGCGTGGTGGACTACCAGGCGATGGTCGCCATGCTGCAGGCGGTGTCGACCACCGGCACGGTCCCCGTGGTGCGCGTGCCCTGGCTGGAGGCGGGCATCCTGATGAAGACGCTCGACGCCGGCGCCTATGGCGTGATCTGCCCGATGGTCAACACGCGCGAAGACGCCCAGAAGCTGATGGCGTGGACCCACTATGCGCCGCAGGGCACGCGCAGCTTTGGCCCGGTGCGCGCCATGCTGTACGGCGGCGCCGACTACCCCGCCGAGGCGAACCGGACCATCGTCGTGTTCGCCATGATCGAAACCGCGCAGGCACTGGACAACCTGGACGACATCCTGTCGGTCGAAGGGCTGGACGGCATCTACATCGGCCCGACCGATCTGTCGCTGTCGCTGGGCTGCCGGCCCGACATGGACAATCCGGAGCCCCGGGCGCAGGAGGCGATGGACCACATCCTGGAGCGCGCCAAGGCCCACGGGCTGGTCGCCGGGATCCACAACATGGGGCCGGACGCGGCGCTGGCGCGCATCGCCAAGGGCTTCCGGTTCGTCACCGTGAGCTCGGATGCGCGCCTGCTGGCCGCCGGCTCGCAGCAGGTGCTCGGCCGCATGCGGGCCGGCCCGGCCAAGGCCTGAGCGCGCGGCTAGCTAGCGCCGCACCACGCTGTTGCCGGAATTGCGCACCGGGTCGCCGACCTTGAAGCCCGGGTCGTTCTCGAACGCGAAGTTGCTGCTGGCCCCGTTGGGATACTGCACGGTGACGTGCCAGACCTTGTGCGAGGTGACCTTCTCCTCGATCTTCTTGCCGGCGTAGGCGCCGCCCACCGCACCTGCGACGGTGGCGATGTCCCTGCCGCTGCCGCCGCCGATCTGGCGCCCCAGCAGCGCGCCGCCGACCCCGCCGGCGATCAGCCCCACCGGACCGCCCTTGCCGGCCTCTTCCTTGACGGACACGGCCGCGACCTTGCCGCAGCCGTCGCATGCGGGCTGGGCCGGGGCTGGCGAGGGTGCCGGCACCGCTGCGGTCATCCGCGCCTTGGCCGCGGCGATCGCGCCGTCGTGTTCGGCCTTGGCATCGCGCCGGCACTGCAGGCGCGCCGCCGAGTTGCCTTCGTCCTCGCACAGCCGCTTGTCGCTGTCATAGCGCGCGCCGGCGGCCTTGCTGTCGGCCGCGAACTGGGCCTTGGGCGAGAGTGGCGGCTGGGGTGCCGGCTGGGCCTGGGCGGCCGTGGTGAGCCCTGCGGCCAGCGCCAGGGCGATCGTGATCTTCTTCATGGAACCTCCTGCAGGAACTTTGATGGCTGCCAGCACAGCAGTCAACCTGCGGAAGGCACAAGGTCGCTACCAACCTCGACAATTGGTAACACGCCGTCACCGCATGCCGGTTCAGCGCCCCCGGAACACCGGCTCGCGCTTGTCGACGAAGGCCCGCGCCGCCTCGCGATGGTCCTCGGTCTGGCCGCAGTGGATGTGGTGCGTGGCCTCCAGGTCCAGGCATTCGTCGACGTCGCCGGCCAGCGCACGATTCAGGTTCTCCTTCATGTAGCGGAAGGCCACCGTCGGCCCCTGCGCCAGGCACAGCGCGAGCTCGCGCGTTGCATCGGCCAGCGCCTGCGGTTCGCACACCCGGTTGACGATGCCCAGGCGCAGCGCCTCGTCCGCGCCGATGCGCTCGGACAGGTAGTACAGCTCGCGCGCCTTCGCCGATCCCACCAGCTGGGTCAGGAAATACGTGCCGCCGTAGTCGCCGGAGAAGCCCACGCGGGCGAACGCCGTCGTGAGGATTGCGGTGCTGGCCATCAGGCGCAGGTCGCAGGCGAGTGCGAGCGACAAGCCGGCGCCGGCGGCCGCACCGGGCAGGGCTGCGATGGTCGGCTTGGGCATCTTGAACAGCCTGCCGGCGGTCGCGCGCTGGTTCAGGCGCTGGCGATGGATGGCCTGGTCGATGGTCTGCGCGCCCACGGTGCCGTCGCCCGCGGCGGCCATGCCCTTGACGTCGCCGCCGGCGCAGAAGGCGTTGCCGGCGCCGGTCAGCACGACGCAGCGCACCTGCGGATCGAGTTCGGCCGCCGCAAGCTGCTGCGACAACGCCTCGTTCATCGCGCGCGACATCGCGTTGCGCGCCTGCGGGCGGTTCAGGGTGAGGGTGAGGACGCCGTCCTGCAGCGTGGCCAGCAGGTCGGGGGTTCCGGTGTCGCGCGAATCGCTCATGTGCACTCCAGGCAGGTGGTCGAACGCGCGACAGCTTCGCACGTCCCCGCCCCGGCGCCAGTCGCCGGCGTTACCGCGACGGGCGTGGCCGCATCGTGCCCCGGCTCACGCGTACAGGCTGCGCACCGGCTCCTGCTCGAACACGGCTTCGACACGGCGCAGCACCGCGCTGACTTCGCGATCGAGCTCGTCGCAGCGCAGCGGGTCGGCCTCGCGGCGCAGCGACCATGCCTTGCGGCACAGGCCTTCGTATTCCTGCTGCAGCGAATAGAGCTGCTCCCAGGCCTGCCGTTCGGGGGCGGTCGCCGTCGGCATGGCGGCTACCTCGCGTGCTCCGCGGCGCCCGGCGCCGCGCGCCGGCGGCGCAAGGACGGTTTGGCGGGCGCGGCGGCGCGCGGTTCCCGGCGACCGCCGGCCGGGTGTTCGGCCTGCTGTATCGCCGCGCGGATCATCCGGTCGGCGGTGTCCGGCGCCATCGCGAAGGCATGCAGGATCGATTCCATGTCCTCCTGCACGCGCAGCACGTAGTCCTCGCGGGCCGACGCCGGCCGCGGATCGCCCGGCGCCGGGGCCGGACGCGCCGCCGCCTTGGTGCGGGCTGCGCTTGCTGCGGGTGAGCCGGCGGCGGCGCGCGCCGCCGGGGTGGTGGCGGCCAGCCCCAGCTGCATCAGCTGCCGGGTGCCGCTGGTCATGATGTTCAACGCTCCATTCATCATTGCCAGTTGCAGTTCCAGCAGCTGCCTGCCGGCATCCAGGAAATCCGCGCGTTCGCTCATCCTTGCTCCTCGTTGACTGCGGCGGCCGCACATCGGCCGGCAGCCAAATCTAGCGTGGAGATCGCGAGGTGGATTGCCGTCGGTCAATCCGGACGGCGAACGCGCGGCGTTCCTACGCGGCCAGGCGCAGCCGTCCTACAGGCGTGTAGGCTGGCATCTCGCGCGGCGTGTAAGCGCTCAGCCGGAAGGCAGATCCCTGTCGTGCCGTGGCCGCGACGGAATGGTCTTTTCGATCACCTGCTCGTCGGGCACGTCGCGGGGCCCTTCCTGATCGGGGACGGGCGGGCTCCGGTCGGCCGGTTCGTCGTCCGAGCCGTCGGCGCTTCCGGGGCGATGCTCAGTGGGTGCCATGGCGGTTTCTCCTGTCGAGCGCAAGAAGCACAGCATCGACGCACGCCGCCGGCACCGCTACGGCGGTCATGCAAATCCGCGCGTAGGACAGTTCCCCGACCTGGGCGCAGCTGATGTGTGTCAAACACCGTTGCGATAGTGGCGTCGCCCCCGGCGCCTGCCGCGATGATGTGGGCTGGGCAGCGTTACGGATGATCCGGTGGGACCGCAGACACGATTGATGCAGGGGAACGAGGCGATCGCCGAAGGCGCGCTCTATGCCGGAGCCAGGTTCTACGCCGGCTATCCCATCACCCCGTCGTCCGAGATCGCCGAGCACTGCGCGCTGCGGCTGCCGCAGCTGGGCGGCGTGTTCATCCAGATGGAGGACGAGCTGGCGTCGATCGCCGCCGTGGTCGGGGCGTCGCTGGCCGGCGCCAAGGCCTTCACAGCGACCAGCGGGCCGGGCTTCTCGCTGATGCAGGAAAACCTCGGGCTGGCCGTGATGGGCGAGGTGCCTTGCGTGGTGGTCAACGTGCAGCGCGCCGGCCCCAGCACGGGGCTGGCCACCAAGCCGGCGCAGTCCGACATCATGCAGGTGCGCTGGGGCCGCCATGGCGACCAGTCGGTGATCGCCCTGTGCCCGGCCACGGTGCGCGAATGCTTCACGCTGGCGGTCCAGGCCTTCAATTTCGCGGAACGCCTGCGGGTGCCGGTGATCCTGATGCCCGACGAGGTGGTCGGCCACACGCGCGAGAACATCGTGCTGCCCGTCCCCGGCGAGCTCGAGGTGACGAATCGCAAGTCACCCACCGGCGACCCCGCCGGCTACCTGCCGTTCGCGCCGGACGCGGACGGCGTTGCGCCGCTGGCGGCCTACGGCAGCGACTACGTGTTCCACGTGACCAGCTCGATGCACGGGCGCGACGGCTACAGCAACAACGACCCGGCCAACGCCGCCTGGCGGGTGCGGCAGCTGCACGACAAGATCGCGCGCCACCGCGACGAGATCGTGCTGACCAGGACCTTCGACGTGGACGACATGGACATCCTGCTGGTGACGCACGGGGCCACCACCCGTGCCGGCCGGGCCGCCGCGCTCGAAGCGCGCGCCCGCGGCGTCAAGGCCGGGGTGCTGCAGTTGCAGACGATCTGGCCGTTTCCCGACAAGGAAGTGGTGGCCCTCGCGGCGCGGGTGCGCACCGTGATCGTGCCGGAGATGAACTACAGCGGCCAGCTGGCCGGCGAGGTGCGCAAGGTGCTCGGTTCGGGCGTGGACATCCGCAGCGTCAAGCGCTGGAACGGCACCATCATCGGGCCGCAGGACATCCTGGACGCGGTGCAGCGGCCGGCCGCGGCGGAGGTGGCGGCATGACGCCCGGGCGCAGCCTGCTCAAGGAAGGCGTGCTGCCGCACATGTGGTGCGCCGGTTGCGGCATCGGCACCATGATGGGCGCCATGCTGCGTGCGTTCGAGGAGCTCGGCTTCGGCCGCACCGACACCGTGGTGGTGACCGGCATCGGCTGCACCGGCAAGCTCGACGACTACCTGGTCACCAACGCCCTGCACACGACCCACGGCCGCGCCCTGGCCTACGCCACCGGCATCAAGGCGTTCAACCCGAGGCTGCACGTGGTGGTGGTGATGGGCGACGGCGACGGCGTGACGATCGGCGGCAACCACTTCATCCATGCCGCGCGCCGCAACATCGACCTGACGGCGCTGGTGCTCAACAACCTCAACTACGGGATGACCGGCGGGCAGGCCTCGGCCACCTCGCCGGCATCGAGCATCACCAGCACCACGGCGTACGGCAACCCGGAGCGCGACTTCGACATCTGTGCGCTGGCCGAGACGGCCGGCGCCAACTTCGTGGCGCGCGCCACCACCTGGCATGGCTGGGAGTTGCAGCAGTGCATCACGCAGGCGCTGACCAGGAAGGGCTTCTCGCTGGTGGAGGCGATGAGTCCGTGCCCCACGCAGTTCGGCCGCCGCAACGACATGAAGGAAACGCAGGCGATGCTGCACTCGCTGCGCGACCGCTCGCTGCCGGTGGAGCAGTACCGGGCGCTGCCGCCGTCGCAGCGCGCGGACCGCTTTCCGGTGGGCACGCTGGTCGACCGGCAGGCGCCGGGCTTCGTGGAGCGCTATGCGCAGGTGCGCGAGCGCGCCGCGTCGCGGGTGGCCGCATGATCCGTCCCGGCACCCACCGCGAAGTGATCCTGGCCGGCTCGGGCGGGCAGGGGCTGGTCCTGTCGGCGATCCTGCTGGCCGAGGCGGCGATCCTGGACGGCGACAACGTCGTGCAGACCCAGTCCTACGGCATCGCCAGCCGCGGCGGGTTGTCGCTGGCCGAGGTGATCATCGATCCGCGGGAGATCATCTTCCAGCAGGTGCGCACGCCCGACTGTGTGCTGGCACTGACCGAGGAGACCGCGCGCAAGCACGAGGGCTGGGCGGCCAAGGGCGTGCCCGTGCTGTACGACAGCACGCTGGCCGCGGCGCGTGCCGGCGACCACTGGCACGGTCATCCGTTCACCCGGGTCGCCACCGACATGGGGCAGCCCGGCAGCGTGAACATCCTGGCCCTTGGGGCGCTGGTGGCGCGCTGCCCGGTGGTGAGCGAAGCCAGCCTGCGCCAGGCCGTGCGGCGCCGCTTTGGCGAGGCCGCGGCGGCCGTCAACCTGCAACTGCTGGCCGCCGGCGCGGCGCTCGTGGCGCCGGTCCGCGAGGGGGTGCTCCCGTGAGCGCGCCGACCGCCAAGACGGCACCCTGCCAGCAAGCCTGCCCGGCCGGAGTCGACGTGCCGCGGTACATCAGGCACCTGCGCGAGGGGCGGGCCAGCGAGGCGCTGGCCGTGGTGCGCGAACGCATCCCGTTCCCGCTGGTCTGCGGTCACGCCTGCTTCCATCCGTGCGAAGCGAAGTGCGGCCGGCGCCAGTTCGACGACGCGGTGGCGATCAGGATGCTCAAGCGCGTCGCGGCGGAGCAGGGCCGGCAGGCGCCGCTGCCCGAGCCGCGTGCGGCCAGCGGCCGCAGGGCCGCGGTCGTGGGCGCCGGTCCCGCCGGCCTGACCTGCGCCTGGTACCTGGCGCTGCAGGGGCATGCCGTGACGGTGTACGAGACGCAGCAGCGCGCCGGCGGCATGCTGCGGTTCGGCATTCCGGCGTTCCGCCTGCCCGACGAGGCGGTGGACGCCGAGATCGATCGCATCGTGCGCGCCGGCGTGGCGCTGCGCACCGGCGAGCATGTCGAGTCGGCCGAGGCCCTGCTGCAGGACGGTTTCGACGCCGTGCTGGTGGCCAGCGGCGCCTGGCGATCGGCCCGGCTGGGGATTGACGGCGAGTCCGCGCCGCACGTGCTGGACGGACTGTCGTTCCTGCGCCGCGTGAAGGCCGGCGCCGCGCCCGTGCTCGGCGCGCGGGTGGCCGTGATCGGCGGCGGCAACACGGCGCTGGACGCCGCCCGTACCGCCCGCCGCCTGGGCGCCCAGGTCATCCAGCTGTATCGGCGCGGCGCGTCCGAGATGCCGGCGGCGGACGAGGAAGTCGCGGCCGCGCTGGAGGAGGGCGTGACGATCGAATACCTGTGCGCGCCGGTGCGCATCGAAGGCGGTGCGCTGACCTGCGTCCGGATGGCGCTGGAGGCGCCCGACGCGAGCGGCCGGCCGCGGCCGGTGCCGGTGCCCGGCAGCGAGTTCACGCTGGCGGCCGACACGGTGATCGTCGCCGTCGGGCAGTCGGTGGAGTTGCCGTCGTCCTTGCTGCAGCCGCGTGCCGGCGGGGCGGCGCAGGTCGATGCCGACACGCTGGCCGCCACGGACAGCGGCATCTTCGCGGCCGGCGATGCCGTGCTGGGGCCCGCTTCGGTGATCGACGCCATTGCACAGGGCCGGCGCGCGGCCGCCGCGATCGACCGCTTCCTGGGCGGCGACGGCGACATCGACCGCGCGGGCCGGACCGCCGCGCCGGCAATGTTGCCGGACGCCGCGCCGCGCGGCACGGTGCGCCAGCCATGGCGCACCATCGAACTGCCGCAGCGGCTGCGCGGCTTCGGCCTGGTGGAAGAGGCGTACGGCGACGACGCGACGCGGGCCGAGGCCCGGCGCTGCCTTTCGTGCGACCTGCGCGACTACGCGGTCGAAGTGAACCCGGAGGCCTGCAAGGACTGCGGCTACTGCCGGGAGGTCTGCGGCCTGGACGTCTTCACGCGCGCCGACGGCTTCAACGCCAGCGGCTACCAGCCGGCGCTGGCCAGCCATGCGCAGCGCTGCATCGGTTGCCTCAACTGCATCTACATCTGCCCGGATTTCGCGATCGTGGTGACGCAGCGGCCGCAGCGCGCCGCGGCCTAACGGCCCGCCGCATCGACCGATGCGTCAGCGCCGCCCGCGGCGGTCGGGGGCCGATGCTGTGCCGGACCTACAGCGGCGCGCCGTCCACGTAGGCCGGCCCGAAATAGAGGTTCACGCTGGCGATGCGCTCGCCGCGGAAGGTGATGAATTCGGCGTTGCGAAATGACTTGCCTTCCGCCGTCTCGCATGTGTAGGCGACCCAGGCGCGGTTGCCGTCGACCAGGATGCTTTCGACCTGCTGCCGATGGCGGCTGTCGCCGTTGGGCCAGCAGCGCTCGAAGTACGTCGTCTTGTCGATGGCGTGGTCGTTGGGGCTGGTGAACGTGAAATCGTCGGCCAGCAGCATTTCGGCGAGGGCACGGTCTTCGCTCTCATAGGCGCCGCAGTAGGCTTCCACGACCCTGGTCAGTTTTGTGTCTTGCATGGGGAACTCTACCCGGCTTCGCCCGTTCCGGCTGCGCGCACCCCGTAATCGCCCTGCGCCGCGCTGCCGGACCGCCGGTGCCCGCGGCGGCGCCGAAAGCGGGGATACTTGCCCGTGAATTGCCGCGGCGCCGGGTTCGCCGGCGCCGGGCCGTCATTCCGTCAATGGCAAGGAGCCGCAATGTCGCACCACGTGTACAAGACCATCGAACTCACTGGGTCATCCCCCACAGGCATCGAAGACGCCGTGAACACCGCCATCGCGAAGGCGAATGAGAGCGTCCGCAACATGCAATGGTTCGAAGTGGTGGAGACGCGCGGCCACATCCAGGGCGGCAAGGTGGCTCACTGGCAGGTGACCTTGAAGGTGGGATTCACCCTCGAATAGCGGCACGGCGCGTCCCGCCGGCCGGCGCCCTGGCGTTGCGGCGCGCCGCCGCCCGCGCCAGATAGGCGGAACCGCTGTCCTCACCGGTGAACGCCGCGACCTGGTCGCGCGCCGCGATGTACTCGTTGCGCAGTTTGGCCGACTGGGCCTGGACGAGCTGGTGGCGCCCGGCCGGCCCGGGATTCAGGCCGCGCTTCTGGCGCGCGGCGTGAGACGGCAGTTTCTTCTTCCGCGCACCCCGTTCGGGCGGTGCGGCATCGGGCGCGACTGCCGGCCGCGCTGCCGGCAGGCACTCCACTTGCACGGGGACGACTGCCGCGTCGCGTGCCTGCACTGGCAGCGCGGGGCGAGGTGGCTCGGCGTCGGACCATTTGTCCCTCCACCCCATGGACAAGGTGATCGCGACGACGAATGCAGCCGTGGCGACCCGCACCCAGGGAATGGCCTCCGGTTCCGCCAGACCGGCAGGCCCGCAGCCGGGCTCAAAGCGTTCGCCGACGGCCATCCGTTCTCCCGCCCTAAAGACGCAGCCATGGTAGGCGGCCCGCGCCGGCCGGCGGGGTGCGTGACATCACTGTTGCAACCGGTGCCAGGCAGTCACAACTGGGTTCGGCCGCCGCTTCGGGTCGATGCCCCGGGGCAGCTGCGAACGAATTCCTCACGCCTGCGCGAACCCGCTGGGGCGGCGGTTGTCGCGTTGCGCTCGTGCCGCGGCTCGCCCCCGCTCAAGCATGGATGCCCGCCTTCCAGGTTGATGCATGTCAGTAGCGCGAGAGGACCCGGTTAGGCCAATTCCCTGGCCCGACCAGCGCCCGGGTGCATAGGATCAGATGTAAGCAGGTGTTCGATCGCGGACGCCGCTGCATCAAGAGCCTGTGCCGCGAGGCGCCCACAGCAGGCCATCCAGGCAGTACGTTTGCTGAGCGCGGGGGCAGGTTCAGCCGGTCTCATCCACTCAGGCAATCATCATGTTGGGCAACCTCCGCATCGGGATCCGGCTCGCCGTCGGATTCGCACTCACCAGCCTGCTGCTTCTCGTCATCGGGGCTGCAGCGCTGTACAACACGCATTCCTTCACCGCGACGCTCACCGCACTGCACGAGAAGAACACGGAGGGCACGGAGCATCTCGCGAAGGTCGCCAACGCGGTGTGGCAGTTGCGCTATGGGGTCTCGCAGTACATCGCCGTACCCGACCCGGCCTCGCGGGCGGCGATCGTCAAGGACACCGCCAGGTGGACGGCGCAGATCGACGAGAGCCTGAAGGCCTATGCCGCCATGGACCACAACAAGGATGAGCGGGCGGCATTGAATGCCTTCACCGAGCAGTACCGGGCGTACGCGGAGGCCAGGCCGCGCTGGCTGCAGCTGTACGGCGAAGGCAAGCTCGAGGAAGCGGCCGAGTGGCGCAGCAAGACGATCCTCAAGAGCGGCGCGGCGATGGTGAAGGGCCTGGAGCATCTGGTCGAGATGCAGGGCAAGGACGGGGATGAAACCCAGGCGCAAGCGCTCGCGACGGCGTCGACGGTACGCGCGCTGATGCTGACCGCGATCGCGGTCGCACTGACCGTGGCCGTGCTGGCCGGCGTCCTGATCAGCCGCAGCATCACCCGGCCCCTGCAACAGGCGGTGCAGGCCACGCGCCGGGTGGCCGCGGGCGACCTCACCATGGAGCAGGGCCGCTACCGGGCCGACGAGACGGGCCAGCTGATGGCGGCGCTGAAGGCCATGAACGACAGCCTGTCCGGCGTGGTGAGCCAGGTGCGCGACGCGACCGGCGCGATCGCCACGGCGTCGACGCAGCTTGCGTCGGGCAACCAGGACCTTTCGCAGCGGACGGAGGAGCAGGCCGCGAGCCTGGAGCAGACCGCCGCGTCGATGGAGGAGCTCACCGGCACGGTCAGGCAGAACGCCGAAAATGCGCGGCAGGCCAACGAACTGGCCCAGTCGGCGTCGGCAGTCGCCGCCGAGGGTGGACTGGTGGTCAACCAGGTCGTGGAGACCATGACCGGCATCAACGCCGCCTCCAGGAAGGTGATGGAGATCATCGCCGTCATCGACGGCATCGCGTTCCAGACCAACATCCTGGCCCTGAATGCCGCCGTCGAAGCCGCTCGGGCCGGAGAGCAGGGCCGCGGCTTCGCGGTCGTGGCTGCCGAGGTCCGCAGCCTGGCCCAGAGGTCGGCCGCGGCCGCCAAGGAGATCAAGGTCCTGATCGACGATTCGGTGGGCAGGGTGGAGGCCGGCGCTGCGCTCGTCGACAAGGCGGGCGCCACCATGCAGCAGGTGGTGGGGAGCATCGCGCGGGTGACCGGCATCATGGCCGAGATCAGCGCCGCCAGCATGGAGCAGACCAGCGGCATCGACCAGGTGAACCAGGCCATCACCCAGATGGACCAGGTGACGCAGCAGAACGCCGCCCTGGTCGAGCAGGCCACGGCGGCCGCGCAATCGATGCGATCCCAGACGGCGCAGCTCGTGGAGACCATGAGCCTGTTCAAGCTGAGCGGGCGCCCGGCTTCCGAGCCGGCGTCCGCGGCAGCGGAACGGCCGCTGCATCGCCCGCCGGGGCTGCCGCCTCGCAATCCCCTGGTGGCCAAGGAAGCACCCCCGGAGCGAAGGACCGTGCGCCAGGCGGAATCCGCCAGCGCGCAAGACTGGCACGAGTTCTGATCGGGCGCGAAGCTACCGCCAGACCCGATAGTTCGAGACCTGGATGTCGCCCACGCCTTCCTCGGGTTCGACGCCCAGTTCCACGCTCACGGCGTATTCGGTGCCCCAGGCCCACGGCGTGCCGGCGGCGTCCCGGCGCGTGGTCACGTAGTTGACGAACTTGGCCAGGTCCAGCGTGCCCGGCGGGATCGGTCGGTCGGGCTCGAACACGATGAACTTCCAGCCGCCGTTGAAGTCGGCCCGCAGCACCCCGTCCGCGCCCTTGGCCGCATAGACATGGAACAGGATGCCGTCGATCGTCACGTCGTGGTCGTACCAGGCCGGATTGCGCGTCGGGTACTGTCCGTAGCCGCCCCAATAATCCAGCGGGATGATGATCTCGTGCGTGATGTTGGCCCCGAATCCTGACGCCTGGGCCGGCGTGTTCTGCAGGAAGATGTCATAGGCCAGGTGGCCGCGTCCGGTCGGCGGCGTCAGGTGCCGGTAGTCGAACGAGGTCTTGAGCGAGGCCAGCGGCAGCTGCAGCGGCAGGAACGTGCCGGGCGTGGCGCCCGACGGATAGGTCTGCGAGTAACCGCCGCCGGGCAGCAGCACGTCCAGGCCGCCCGGCTTGGTCCAGCTGTTGTACCAGCCGGGCTTGCGGCCGCTGACGATGCTCGGGAAGCTCTTGATCTCGTTGCAGCAGATCGGCCATTTCCAGGCCATGCGGAACGCCACCTCGCCGTTCGGCCCGATCTTGGGGCTGACGCCGGTGTATTGCTCGTAGTTGAGGCCGGAGCGACCGGTGTAGCCGCCGCGGGCCAGTCCCCAGGCGGCCCAGACCCCGTCTTCCACCCAGTAGGCGTCATGGTCGTAGCCGGCCTGCAGCAGCGTGGTGGGCCACATGCCCAGCGGCACCAGTCCCACGTCCACGGGCGGCGGCGGCGCGGGTGCCGGTGCCGGTGCCGGTGCCGGCGTGGCGGTGCCACCGTCCAGGGGCGCCAGCGTGACCTCGTCCGCGTAGGCGAAACCGCTGCCGGCGTTCTTCCAGAGGTAGACCATCGCACGGGCGGCATTCCAGGGCGCCGCCAGATCGAGCCTGGTGGCCGCGTAGCTCGTCGAACTCACCGGCACGTTCTGCTCCAGCAGCTTGGTGCCCACGGCATCGAAGAAGCTCACGCCCAGGTATGCGACCTCCCAGGCGTCGCTCACCTTCACCTGGCCGCCGAGGCTGTAGGTGCGGCCCGCAACGATGGTGAAGACATCCTGCCCGAGCCCGCCGGCGCCGTTGCCCACCTGCACCGCGGAGGCGCCGGCGGCAGCCTGGCCGGCCACCGCCGCGGCGTTGCCCCAGTTGGTCCAGTTCTGCAACGCGGACTCGAAGCCGCCGTTGACCAGCAGGTTCCCCGCCGCAGCCGGGGCGGCTGCGGCCGCCGGCACGAGCGCCAGGTCGTCCACGAAGGCCTGCCCGGCACCGGCGTTCTTCCACACGAACACCACGGCCTTGGCGGCGCCGGCCGGCGCCTCGATCTCGAGCGTGGCGAGCGAATACGCCGTGCCGATGGCCGGGACCGCCTGTTGCGCGATCACCGAGTTCCACTGGTCGAGGATGTTGACGCCGATGTAGACGGTGTCCGAGGGATCGCTGACCCTCGCCTGGCCGGTGAGCCGGTAGCGCGTGCCCGGCAGGATGCCGCCGGCCACGTCATGCCCGGCGCCTCCGGCCGCGGGGCCCACGCGCAGGGCGCGCCACGAGCCGCCGGCGCCGGCGCCGTCGACCACCAGCGCGTTGCCCCAGTCCACCCAGCCGGTCATGCCGGCTTCGAAATCAGGGTTGGACAGCAGGTTGCCCGCAGCGGCGCGCAGGGGCGAGCGCGTCGGGGCCACCGTGGCCGCCGGGGCGGCCGCGGCGCCGGCGGCGGCCAGCACTTCTTGCGTTCCGCCGGTCAGCGTCGCGACCGGGACGGCGCCGTCGGCAGGACCGGCGCTGGCGCCGGGGACGGCGCTGCCGGTCTCGCCGCCACCGCCACCGCCGCCGCAGGCCGCGACTGTGACGGCAAGGAAGGTGGCACCGAGCGCGCGAACGACGCGCGTGTGAACTCCGGGTGTTTCCATGTTTCTTCCAAAGCAAGGCCTGTGAGAAGGAGCAAGCACCCCGGGCGGCCTGGTGGCCGGGGCTTTCCGCGGACCCACCGGGTGGCGCGACCGTCACCGATGAGCCAAGGCGAAGGAACCTGCGGGCGGGGCGCCCCTTGGCGGCGTGCGGCGTCCTGCGGGGGATGAGCAGGCCTTCGTGACTGCGCGCGATCTTAGGAAGCCAGGCGCGCGTTGGCATCAGTCCCGCGGCCGCCATCGGTAAGCAGGCGCGCCGCCGCTTACATCCATTCCCGTGCGGTCGCGGCGGCCGCGGCTGGCTGCTCGTGCGTGCCATCGATCCAGCTCAGCCGCCGCAGCGCGAGGTCAGCGGCCGCGATGGACGAGCTGGCGGGACACTGGCGGGCGGCGGTCGCGCAGCCCGCGACGGCGTCCGCGCGGCGCGGCCCGGGTGGCCGCCGATCAGCCGAACTATTACGGATCGCTGCGACGGCAGGCACTTGTTTACCGGCTGGATGTGAACTCTTTCCCGGCACTGGAGTGAAATCCAGGGACTTTCACACCGGTGGCGGCCCGTACACTTGGCTCGACAGGACGGGAGCCCCATGCCATGAACCAGCCGCAGCGCAGCACCCCCGTGACGCACCGGCCGCCGCGGATCGGCCTGGCACTGGGCAGCGGGTCGGCCCGCGGCTGGGCCCACATCGGCGTGATCCAGGCGCTGGAGCGCGCCGGCTTCTCGCCGTCCATCGTCTGCGGCACCTCGGTGGGCGCGCTGGTCGGCGCCGCCTATGCCGCGGGCGCCATCGACCGGCTGGAGCCATGGGTGAAGGGGCTGACCTGGCAGACCGTGATGAGCCTGCTCGACATCCGGGTGAGCGGCGGGCTGATCCAGGGCGGCAAGCTGGTCGACTTCTTTCGCGCCCGCTTCGACGACCAGGGCATCGCGGCCCTGCCCAAGACCTTCGGTTGCGTCGCCACCGACCTGGCGAGCGGCCGCGAGGTGTGGCTGCGCGAGGGCCCGGTCATCGACGCGGTGCGCGCCTCGATCGCCTTGCCCGGGCTGCTCACGCCGGTGCGCCAGGACGGGCGGCTGCTGGTGGATGGCGGCCTGGTCAACCCGGTGCCGGTCTCGTTGTGCCGCGCGCTGGGCGCCGACATCGTGGTGGCGGTCGACCTGAACTGGGACCTGATCGGGCGCCGCCGGCAGATCCCGGAGGAGGCAAACACCTCGGTCAGCGGCACCGGCAGCAGCCTGGTCGACGCCATGCTGGCGCGCTTTCGCTCCGCCGGTCCGCTGGCGGGCGGGGGCGGCATGCCGTCCGTGCTGGACGTGCTGACCACCAGCCTGAACATCATGCAGGTGCGCATCACGCAGAGCCGGCTGGCGGGCGAGCCGGCCGACGTCATGATCCGGCCCCGGCTGTCGGGGATCGCGGCCATGGACTACCACCGCGGAGCCGCGGCGATCGCCGAGGGCGAGCACGCCGCGGCGCAGGCGCTGCCGATGCTGCGGGACCTGGTCGCCTGAGCGTGCGTCGGCCCGGGGGGCTTATTCCCGGTTGCCGAACAGGTCGTCGAGCGTCTTGCCGCTGCCGGGCGCGGTGCCGGTGCTGCGGGGCGTGCCTTTGGGGTATTCCTCGGCGATGCGGTCTTCCCAGTAGGTGGCCGGATTTGGCGCACTGCAGAGCCGCCGCCAGACCTCCTGCGGGACCTGCTTGTAGGCCAGCACGGACCCGTTGTCCCAGTGCAGGTCAAGCTGCCCGGTGGCCGGGTCGTACTCCGCCTTGCGCAGGCGGCTGCTGTTGAACGACTTGCTGAGCATGGCCGTGGCTCCCGGGATGTGGCCGTGCAAGTCTAGCGGCTCAGGTGCGCAAGCTGATCGTGAACTGTAGGCCTGGCCTTGCGCCAGATGCCAGCGTCGGCCGATCCTGCTGTCCGGCCGCCAGGGGCAAGCTGGCAGTGCAGCTGCGGACCTCAACCGCGGCAAGGAGTAGTCAATGAAAGCGTTCTTTATCATTGCTTCGCTGGGTACGGCACTGGCCGGCTGCTCGGTGTATCCGCCGGTCGCCGTCGAGCGCGTCTACACGACCCCGGCCACCGTGGCGGTGTCCCCGACCTACGTGGCGCCGCCAGGTGCCGTGGTCATGGGCGCGCCTCCCGCGTCGCTGATCGACAGCGACGGCGACGGCTACAGCAACGCCATCGACCGGTTCCCGTACGACGCGAGCCGCTATTGAGCTGCGTCGACCGCATCGGCCGCGATACGCGCGGGTGACGCGGCGATGCGGTAAGGCTCTCCGCGGGCCGGGCGGGCGTGGCCCAGCACGGGCGGACGCCGCGCCTGCGCCGCGGTGCGAGCCGGCTGCGGTCGCGCCGCCTGCGCGGCCCCCAGTTCAAAGGCCCCCAGCGCGTCCATTGCCACTGCCACCTGCTGCGCCAAGGCGTGGGTGGAGGCTGCGACCTGCTCGACCAGTGCGGCGTTCTGCTGCGTGATCTGGTCCATCTGCGCGATCGCCTGGTTGACCTGTTCGATGCCCTGGCTTTGCTCGTTCGACGCCGCAGCGATCTCCGCCATGATGTCGGTCACCCGGGCGACGGCGCCGACGATTTCCTGCATGGTGCGCCCCGCATCCTCGACCAGGCGGGTGCCCTCGGCCACCGTCCTGACCGAGGCGTCGATCAGCGCCTTGATTTCTCGAGCCGCCCCGGCTGAACGCTGGGCCAGGCTGCGCACCTCGGCCGCGACCACCGCGAAACCGCGACCCTGTTCCCCCGCGCGGGCCGCTTCCACCGCAGCGTTGAGCGCAAGGATGTTGGTCTGGAATGCGATCCCGTCGATGACGCCGATGATCTCGGCCATGCGGCGCGAACCCTGGTCGATGGCGCCCATGGTCGCCACCACCTTGTCCATTGCGCCGCCGCCGCGCAAGGCGACGGCCGAGGCGCCGGCCGCCAGCTGATTCGCCTGGCGCGCGTTGTCGGCGTTCTGCTGCACCGTGCTGGTGAGCTGCTCCATCGACGCGGCGGTCTGCTCCAGGGATGCCGCCTGCTCCTCGGTGCGCTGCGACAGGTCCAGGTTGCCCGTCGCGATCTCGCCCGCGCCGGCCTGGACGCTGCCGGTTGCGCCGTGCACGTCCTTCAGCACCCCGACCAGCTTGGCGTTCATCTGGTCGAGCATCCGGAACAGCCGCATGAACTCGGGATCCCCGTGCGCCGGGAACGTGCGCGTCACATCGCCGGCGGCCACCTGAGTGGCCACGGCCAGCGCCTGGTCCAGCGGACGCCCCATCTGGGTGGTCGCCCACACCCCGAAGGCCACGCTGCCGGCCAGCCCGCCCAACCCCGCGGTCCAGAGCCATGGCGCCGCGCCGACGCCCGCCGGCAGCGTCGCCGCTGCAACGGCGACCGCGGCGAAAGCGACGGCGAAGGCGCTGGAGGCGATCAGCACACGGACGAAGAACGACATCGTCATGGCACGCTCGACCAGCCCCAGCAGTCCGGTGTGCCGCAGCTTGCCCCGCAGCAGCCTCGCGTTGCGGGCCCGGCCCTCCCGCATGGCGCGGTACAGCGCGTCGGCTGTCTCGATCTCGGCCGCCTGCGGCCGGGTGCGCACCGACATGTAGCCGGCGACGCGCGCGCCCGCCAGCACCGGCGTGACGTTGGCTCGCACCCAGTAGAAGCCGCCGCTCTTGCGCCGGTTCTTGACCAGCGCGGACCAGGGGCGTCCGGACTTGATCGTCTCCCACAGGTCGGCAAAGGCCTCCGGCGGCATGTCGGGGTGACGCACGATGTTGTGCGGCTGGCCGATCAACTCCTCACGCGTGAACTGGCAGCTGCGGCAGAACGCGTCGTTGACGTAGGTGATGCGGCCCTTCAGGTCGGTGCGGGTGACGATCACCTCGCCCTCGGGCAGGACGTACTCTTGGTCGACGACCGGCTGGTTGTTGCGCATCGCTGGCTTTCTGCGTTGTGCCCGGCGCGCCTGTGCGGCCGGCACCCGCCGGCCTCCGGCGGGAGCGGCGTCACTTGAATGTAGCGGCAGGCGCCCTGCAGCGAAGGTTCAAGGAGACGGGTATTTGTGGCGTTGTTCCGCACGCCGCCGTGGCGGGGCGAGCCGCGCCACGCAGGCCGCGCGGAGTGTTCAGGCGGGATGCCGCAGGCCGTGCACGACCTCGGCGGTGCTGCGCGCCAGGAACTTGGGGACCGCGGTGGCCGCCTGCACGGCCAGGAACACGGCGCACACGGCGGCAAAGGTGAACAGCCACAGCAACCCGGTGCCCGAGTCGGCCATGATCCTGTCGAGCTTCATCAATTCGCTGCCGTTCGGGTCGAATGGTCTGAGCATGTCGGTCTTCCTGACCCCTGGGTATACGCCTCTATTGACCGCCTTTCTTGATCAAACCGCAAGCCGGGGCGAAATCTCCCACCGGCAGTCTCGGAAAGCCAACCGTGATGCAGGCGCCGCCGGCCCTCGATCTTGACGCAGATCAAGGTTGTCTCGTGAGCCGTTGACCCTACCTATAGGGTCTGAGAACATTCTGGAGCACTAGATGTAGTGTTCATGAGGATGACGATGCAAGACAATCGATCGATAGTGCAGCCGCCGGCGCAGGTGGTGCGGCGTGGCGGTGAGCCGATGGCGTTCGACGCCGGCCGGATCCGTTCGGCCCTGCAGCGGGCCGGCCAAGCCGCGCAGGAGTTCGGCCCCGAGGAGGCGGCCCTGCTCACGGCGCAGGTGGTGAAGGTGCTGTCGCACCGCTTTCCGGCCGGGACCCCGACCATCGAGCAGATCCAGGACGTCGTCGAGCAGACGCTGATCGCCGCCAATCACCTGGCCACCGCCCGCGCCTACATCGTCTACCGCGAGCGGCACGCCACGCTGCGCGCCGACCGGCAGACGCTGGTGGACGTGGAGACCTCGATCAACGAGTACCTCACGCGTGCCGACTGGCGCGTCAATGCCAACGCCAACCAGGGTTATTCGCTGGGCGGGCTGATCCTGAACGTCTCGGGCAAGGTGACCGCCAACTACTGGCTGTCGCACGTCTATGCGCCCGAGATCGGCGAGGCGCACCGCGCGGGCGACATCCACATCCACGATCTGGACATGCTCAGCGGCTATTGCGCCGGCTGGTCGCTGCGCACCCTGCTGCACGAGGGGCTGAACGGCGTGCCGGGCAAGGTGGAAGCCGGGCCGCCGCGCCACATGTCGTCGGCCGTCGGGCAGATCGTGAACTTCCTGGGCACGCTGCAGAACGAGTGGGCCGGCGCCCAGGCGTTCTCCTCGTTCGACACCTACATGGCGCCGTTCGTGCGGCAGGACGCGATGGACTACGCCGCGGTGCGCCAGTGCATCCAGGAGCTGGTCTACAACCTCAACGTGCCCTCGCGCTGGGGCACCCAGACGCCGTTCACCAACCTCACCTTCGACTGGACCTGCCCGCAGGATCTGCGCGAGCAGGTGCCGGTGATCGGCGGGGTGGAGATGCCGTTCACCTACGGCGAGCTGCAGGCCGAGATGGACCTGATCAACCGCGCCTACATCGACGTGATGACCACCGGGGACGCCAAGGGGCGGGTGTTCACCTTCCCGATCCCCACCTACAACATCACCGGCGACTTCCCCTGGGACAGCGAGAACGCGCAGCGCCTGTTCGAGATGACGGCCAAGTACGGGCTGCCGTACTTCCAGAACTTCATCAACTCGGAGCTGGAACCGAACATGGTGCGCTCCATGTGCTGCCGGCTGCAGCTGGACCTGCGCGAACTGCTCAAGCGCGGCAACGGCCTGTTCGGCAGCGCCGAGCAGACCGGCAGCATCGGCGTGGTCACCGTGAACTGCGCGCGGCTGGGCTACCTGCACCGCGGCGACGAGCCGGCCATGCTGGCGGCGCTGGACCGCCTGCTGGAGCTGGGCAAGCAGAGCCTGGAGGTCAAGCGCAAATTGATCCAGGCGCTGATGGACCAGGGCCTGTTCCCCTACACCAAGCGCTACCTGGGCACCTTGCGCAACCACTTCTCCACGCTGGGCGTGAACGGCATCAACGAGATGGTGCGCAACTTCACCGGCGGCGGGCACGACATCACGAGCGCGTGGGGACAGGAATTCGCCGTGCGGCTGCTGGACCACATCCGCGAACGCATCGTGCGGTTCCAGGAGGAAACGGGCCACCTGTACAACCTGGAGGCGACGCCGGCCGAGGGCACCACCTACCGGTTCGCGCGCGAGGACCGCAAGCGGTTCAAGGACATCCTGCAGGCCGGGACGTCCCAGCAGCCGTACTACACGAATTCCTCGCAGCTGCCGGTGGGCTTCACCGACGATCCCTTCGAGGCGCTGCAGCGCCAGGAGCCGCTGCAGGCCAGGTACACCGGCGGCACCGTGCTGCACCTCTACATGGGCGAGCGCATCTCCAGCGGCCAGGCCTGCCGCGACCTGGTCAGGCGCGCGCTCTCGCGCTTCCGGCTCCCGTACATCACGGTGACGCCGACGTTCTCCGTGTGCCCCACCCACGGCTACCTCGCCGGCGAGCACCAGTTCTGCCCGACCTGCGACGAGGAGCGACTGGCCCGCAAGCGCCGCCAACTGTCCGGCCCCGCCGCCGTGTCTGCCTGACCCCACCGTCCTGAAAGGAGCAACCCGATGACCCAGCCCCAGACCGCCGCCGCCGATGTCACCCTCTCGGATGAGGAGCGCCAGCCCTGCGAGGTGTGGACCCGCGTGATGGGCTACCACCGCCCGGTGGCCAGCTTCAACACCGGCAAGAAGGGCGAGCACGAGGAGCGCTGCTTCTTTGCCGAGCCGCCCGCCGCCGGCGCGCAGTGACGGCGCCGCTGCGCATCGGGGGCCTGACGCCGCTGACGACGATCGACTACCCCGGCGCGTTGGCGGCCGTCGTCTTCCTGCAGGGATGCCCCTGGCGCTGCGGCTACTGCCACAACCAGCACCTGCTGCCTGCAACCCAGGGCGCCATGTCCTGGCAGGACGTGCGCGACTTCCTGCTGCGCCGCCAGGGGCTGCTCGACGCCGTGGTGTTCTCCGGCGGCGAACCCACCTGGCAGCCCGGCCTGCCCGCAGCCGCGCGCGAAGTGCGTGCCCTGGGCTTTCGCGTCGGCCTGCACAGTGCCGGCATCTTTCCGCAACGGCTGGCGGGCATGCTGGACGCGGTCGACTGGGTCGGCCTGGACATCAAGGCGCCGGCGGCCCGCTATGACGCGGTCACCGGCGTCCCCGGCGGCGGCGTGAAGGCGCGCTCGGCGCTGGCCCGGGTGCAGCGCAGCGGCGTGGCCTATGAATGCCGGACCACCTGGCACGAAGGCCTGTTCCCGTCGGAGGAACTGCTGGCCCTCGGGGGCGAACTGGCGGACGCCGGCGTCGCTCATTGGTCGGTGCAGGGCTGCGACGGCCGCGCCAGCGCCGCCGCCGCGCGGGTGCTGGCACCCCTGGTGCCGCGTTTCGAGTCGCTGCTGCTGCGCTGATCGGCGCGCGGCGCGCGCCTGTGCAGTTGACGCAGGTCAATCCTGGCGCCCCGCCGGCCCTCAGAATGAGTCGAAAGCACCGGTCCGCGGTGCCGGATCAAGCCCGATCGCGCCACGAACGTGCCCGCTGCGCCACTGACTGCCTCTCACGACCGGCCGGCCGGCGAGCGCGGCCGTGCGGGGCTGCGCAGCATCACGACCGGATTCGTCGTCGCGCTGGCCATCCTGATCGGGCTGTGCGTGGACGTGCTCGTCACGACGGCCGAAATCAGCTCGCTGTCGGAGGAACGTGTCCAGACCCGCAAGCTGCTGCTGGCGGTCAACGGCCTGTATTCCGCCGTGCAGGGGGCCGAGATCGGACTGCTGTCGTATCTGCTGACGGGCGCGGGGCAGCAGCTCGAGGCGGCCGAGCGGTCGCGCAAGGCCGCCGAACTAGCGGTGGCGGAAGTGCGTCGTCTCGGGTCGGTGCACGGTGCGTTGCAGGCCCAACAGCAAGGCATCGAGCGACTGGTGCAGATGCGGCTGGAACAGGTGGACGTCGCGGTCGCCGTCAGCCGTCGATCTGGCACCGAGGCCGGCCTGGCGCTGGTGCGCGGGGGCGGCGGGCAGGCGACGCTGGCCAGCCTGCAGCAGGTGCTGGCCGCGCACGAGGAGAAGCTCACCGCGCTGCTGGACGCCAGGACCGCGAGGACCGACGCCCACGTGGCGCGCCAGCGCATCGTGTTGCCCGCGGCCGGCGCCCTGAGCGTGGGGCTGCTGCTGGCGGCCTACTGCTGGCTGCGCCGCGAGATCGCCCGGCGGCAGGCGGCGGTGGCCGCCTTGCGCGAAGCCAACGCGCAGCTGGCCCTCGACGTGGTCGAGCGCCAGCGCAGCGCCGAGGAGCTGCGCGGAAAGAACGAGGAACTCGAGCGCGCGACCGAACGGGCGCGCAGCGCCGACCGGGTGAAGTCGTCGTTCCTGGCGACCATGTCGCACGAGTTGCGCACCCCGCTGAATTCGATCATCGGCTTCACCGGGATCCTGCTGCAGGAGCTGGCCGGCCCGCTGAACCCGGAACAGCGCAAGCAGCTCGAGATGGTGCGCGGCAGCTCCAGGCATCTGCTGGCGCTGATCAACGACGTGCTCGACATTTCCAAGATCGAGGCCGGCGAGCTGCAGGTGCGGACCGAACCGTTCGACCTGCGCAACGCGATCGAGCGCGCCGTCGCCACCGTGCGTCCGCTGGCCCAACGCAAGCAGCTGGCGCTGGAGCTGGTGCTGCCGACCGACCTGGGCGGCGCCGTCGGTGACCCGCGCCGGGTCGAGCAGATCCTGCTGAACCTGCTGAGCAACGCCGTGAAGTTCACCGCCCACGGGACCATCACCGTGACCGCACGGGTCGAAGGAACACAGGCCAGCGTGACGGTGGCCGACACGGGTGCGGGCATCGCCGCGAGCGACCTCCCGTCCCTGTTCGTGCCCTTCCGCCAGCTCGACACCGGGCTGGGGCGTCACCAGGAAGGCACCGGCCTGGGTCTCGTGATCTGCCGGCGCCTGGCCGAACTCATGAGCGGCAGCGTCTCGGTCAGCTCGGAACCCGGCAAGGGCAGTGCATTCACGTTGGTGCTGCCGGCGGCGGAGACCCGGCGATGACGATTCACGTGCTGTTGATCGAGGACAACGAGCAGAACCGCTACCTGGCGACTTTCCTGATGGAACGCAGCGGGTGCAGCGTGACCCATGCAGCGGACGGCCGCGAGGCGCTCGCGCGCGCCCGGGCCCGGCAGTTCGACCTCATCCTGCTGGACATCCAGCTGCCCGGAATGGACGGCTACGCCGTGGCGCGCGCCCTGCGGGCCGAGGACCTGCAGGCCGGCGTGCCGATCGTGGCGGTGACGTCCTACGCCATGAGCGGCGACCGCGACAAGGCGTTGGCCGCCGGCTGCGACGGCTACATCGAGAAGCCGATCGACAGCGACACCTTCATGGCCGACATTCGCCGTCACCTGCGCGGCGGCGCGCAAGGTCGCACAGCATGACGCGGGCGCTGATCGTCGACGACCGGCCGGACAACCTGTACCTGCTGCGGTCGATCCTGCAGGCGCACGGCTGGCAGGTGGACCAGGCGGCGGACGGCGCCGATGCGCTGGCGCAGGCCCGGCAGCGCCGGCCCGACATCGTCGTGACTGACCTGCTGATGCCGGTGATGGACGGCTACACGCTGCTGCGGCACTGGCGGGCCGACCCGGCGCTGCGCGGCGTCCCCGTCGTGGTGTACACGGCCACCTACACGGCGCCGGAAGACGAGCAGCTGGCCCTGTCGCTGGGCGCCGTCGCGTTCGTCGTCAAGCCGCAGGAGCCGGCCGACCTGGTCGTGCTGCTGGATGGCGTGCTGGGACGCCGGATCGCGCCGCCGGCGGCGGTGCCGCCGGCGCCGGGCGAGGAGCGGTTGCGCCAGTACAGCGAGGTGCTGGTGCGCAAGCTGGAGCACAAGACCGCGCAGCTGGAGGAAGCGAACCGCCGGCTGGAGGGGGACCTGGCGGCACGGGTGCGGGCCGAAGCCATGGCGGAGGCGAGCGAGCAGCGGCTGCGGCTGGCGCTGGAAGCCGCCCACATGGGGACCTTCGAATGGGACGTGGCGGCCGACCGCATCATGTGGTCGCCGGGCCATGAGCAGCTGTGGGGCTTTCAACTGCCCGCGGCCGGGGGCAGCTACGCCTCGTACGCCGCCCGGGTGCATCCGCAGGACCTGGCGGCGGCGGATGCGCAAGTGCGCCGCTGCATGGCGGCACGCGAGCCGTTCAACCACGAGTGCAGGTTGGTCTGGCCGGACGACACCGTGCACTGGATCCAGATCCGCGGCGACTTCGAGTTCGACGCCGGCGGGGCGCCGCTGCGCATGCGCGGCGTGGTGATGGAAGTCACGGCGCGCAAGGTGGCCGAGGAGCGGCTGCGCAAGAGCGAGGCCGACCTGCGGCTGGCCCAGGCGCGCGCCAACATCGGCAGCTGGGAGCTCGATCTGTCGCAGGGCACCGTCGCCTGCTCCGACGAGATGTGGCGGCTGATCGGCCGCGACCAGCCCGTGCTCCCGCTGGCGCTGGCGGAACTGGCGGCCGCGCTGGACCCGGCGGACCGCTGGGCGGTGCAGCCCGGCGGCGTCTGGTCGCTGCAGGAGCCGCGTGCCGGCCGCCAGCAGGTGCGGCTGCGCCATGCCGACGGCACCGTCACCTGGATCGAATGCCGGGCCGAGACCGAGCTCGATCCCGCCGGCCAGCCGGTGCGCGTCAGGGGCACGGCGCAGGACGTCACCGAGCGCCAGTTCCTGGTCGGGCAGCTGGCCGACTCCAACGAGCAGCTGCGCGCCCTGGCCGCCAGGATGGACCGGCTGCGCGAGGAGGAGTCGAGCCGGCTGTCGCGCGAGCTGCACGACGAACTGGGCCAGGCACTGGCCGGCCTGAAGCTCGACCTGGCCACGCTGCATGCGCGGCTGCCGGCCGGCGAGACCGGCCTGGCCGGGCGCGTGCGCGCCATGCAGGCCCAGATCGACGAGATGGTGCGGACCACCCGCGACATCGCCCGCCGGCTGCGGCCGCGCGTGCTGGACGACCTGGGCCTGCTGCCGGCCATCGAGGCGCAGGCCGCGGAGATCTGCCGGCGCATGGGCGCGCGCTTCGAGATCGTCAGCGACGTGGACAACGAGGCGCTGGCCGACCCGGCCCTGGCCACGGCGGTGTTCCGGGTGGTCCAGGAGGCGCTGACCAACATCGCGCGCCACGCCGGCGCGACCCGGGTCGACATCTCCGTGCAGCGCCAGCCCGGCTGGCTCGTCGTCGAGGTCCGCGACAATGGCAAGGGGATGGTCGACCCACAGCCGCCGGGCCGCGCCACGCTGGGGCTGCTGGGGATGCACGAGCGGGCCGCGGCGATCGGCGGCGAGGTCACCGTGGAGGGATTCCCCGGCCGGGGCACCGTCGTCACGCTGCGGGCGCCCATGCCAAGACACATGGAGGCTGCGTGATCCGCATCATCGTCTGCGACGACCACGCGATCGTCCGCCGTGGCCTGAAGGAGCTGTTCGAGGCCGAGCCCGACCTGCAGGTGGTCGCCGAGGCGGCCGACACGCGCGAGCTGATCGACCAGCTGGCGCGCCACGAGTGCGAGGTGCTGGTGCTGGACATCACGATGCCCGGCCGCGGCGGCCTGGACGTGCTGCCGCAGATCCGCGCGCGCGAGCACCCGCCGGCGATCCTGATGCTGACCATGCACCCCGAAGACCAGTTCGCGCTGCGGGCGCTGCGCTCGGGGGCCGCCGGCTACCTGACCAAGGACTGCGCGCCGCCGGAACTGCTCAAGGCGGTGCGCCGCGTCGCCCAGGGCGGGCGCTACGTGACCGAGACGCTGGCCGAGCGCCTGGCAGCCGACGTGCAGGCCGGCGGCGCCGTGCAGGCGCCGCACGAACGGCTGTCCGAGCGCGAGTTCGAGGTGCTGCGCGGCATCGCCGCCGGACGCACCGTGGGCGAGATCGCAGCCGCCCTGTTCCTCAGTTCCAACACCGTGAGCTCCTACCGCGCCCGGCTGCTGCAGAAGCTCGGATTGAACAACAACGCCGAGCTGATGCATTACGCCATTACCAACCACCTGACCGACTGAGCGCGCGCCCCGGGCCGGCCCCGGCGGCGCCCCGCGTGTAGGGCAAACAGCGGCAGCACGGCGGGTGCCGCCACTACACGGCAAAGCCTTCATCCACGGCATCTTCCGGGCCGCAGGCGCGCGAGCATATGCCTGCCGTGTTGCCCCATCGCGCAACGCCGAAAGGACCGGATGAAGGTGTTGTTGATCGCCGCTGACGCCAGCCTGCGCCAGAACCTGCCGTTCGTGCTGGGGAAGGCCGGCCGGTTCGAGGTGGTGCTCGCGCACGACAGCCGGGAGGCGGCAAGCCTGGCGCGGCGACAGCGTGTCGACGTCGCGATCGTGGACCTGCAGGCGCCGGGGCGCGCCGGCCTGGGACTGGTGCGCGCGGCGCACGCCGCGCTGCCCGGCATCCCGCTGGCCGCGGTCGCCATGCGCATCTATGCCGAATACCGCACCGCCTGCCTGGCCTCAGGAGCCAATTGCGTGGTGGACAAGTCGGGCGAACTGGAGGACCTGGTGCAGGTCATCCGCCTGCTGGGACTGCAGGGCGCCGGCGCCCGCATCCACTGAAGGAACAGGCCATGAGCTACGCCATCGATGCGCCCCGTCCGCGCCCCGTCGTGCTGGTGGCAGACCGGTCGCTGGACGATCTGGAAGCGGCACGCGAACACCTGCGCGCCACCTGCATCGTGCTGACGGCCCCGTCCGCCGCGCGGGCGCTGGAGCTGGCGGCGCAGGAGCCGTGCCCCGATCTGGTGCTGCTCGGCTGCCTCGCCTGCGATGCCGACCGCGCGGCCGTGCTGGCGGCGTTGCGCCGCGACGCGCGCACGCGCGACGTTCCCGTGATCGGCAGCGGGCCGCAGCCCGATTGCGTGGGGCTCGCGCGGCTGCCCGAGGGCGCCGCGGACTTCATCGCCAAGCCGTGGACCGCGGCGGTGCTGCGCACGCGCCTGGGCGCGCACATCGAACTCAGGCGCCTGCGCCAGCGCAACGGTGCGCGGCAGCAGGAAGTCGAGCGGCGCAGCCAGCTGCAACGCACGCTCCAGCCCAGCGCTGCCGACCGCGCGGCCACGCCGCAAGCCGCGACGGCGCCGGCCTGGCGGCATCCGCAACCAGAACACGCCGCCAGGGAGGCGCGCAGACCATGATCAGAGAAACGTTCGCGCGACCGGTGCGCGTCGTGCTGGCCGATGACCATCAGCTGGTGCGCACCGGCGTGAAAGCCCTGCTGGGGCTGATCAAGGGGGTGGAGGTGATCGCCGAAGCCAAGGACGGCGCCGAGTTGCTGTCGCTGGTGGACGGCCTGCAGCCCGACCTCGTCATCACCGATCTGGCGATGCCGGGCCTGGACGGGACCCAGGCCATCACCGCGATCCGCCGGCAGCACCCCGACCTGCCGATCCTGGTGCTGTCGATGCACGAGGAGCCGGAGGTGGTCCGGCACGCCGCGGCCGCCGGCGCGTCCGGCTATGTCATGAAAGGGGCGCCACCGTTCGAGCTGGAGCAGGCGGTGCGCGGCGTGATGAGGAGCGGGACGTACTACAGCCCGGCCGTGACCCAGTGCCTGCTGCAGGCGTCGCCGCCGGCCGCGGCCGACGAATTGACGCCGCGCCAGCTGGAAATCCTCAAGCTCATCGCGCAGGGCAAGGCCTCCAAGGAAATCGCCTTCGATCTTGGCCTGAGCCCCAAGACCGTGGACGTGCACCGGGCCAGGCTCATGGAGCGTCTCAACATCAAGGACATTGCGGGGCTGACGCTGTACGCCGTGCGCAAGGGACTGGTCAAGCCCTGAGCCCGCGCCGGCGCGGCGCGCGCCGGCATCAGAACTGCGGCGGCAATTCGTCGCCGGTCGCGTCGCGCTTCTGGTCTTCGAACCGGCCGGCGATGAACTGCAGGTCCGAGGCCGCGGCTGCGATCGGGGCGTCGGCCGCGGCGGAGATGCCGGCTGAAGGCACGGGATTGCCGCCGGTCATCGTCGCGAACACCGCGGCCAGCGCTGCCGCGAACACCGCCAGCGGGCTCAGGTTCCGGCTCAAGTTGCTCATGGCGCTCTCCTTGGAACAAGGCGCAGGTATACAGCGCCGCTGCTGCCCGAACCATCGCGCATTTGCGGGATGCCCGGTCGCGGCGCGCACTGCTATGCCGCCGACGCGGTCCGCATGCGCGTCGTGGCTCGCGCGCCCGCGCAGGGCTGGCCGTCCGGCGGCGCGTCGTCCTGGCGTGGCAGCGGGCAGTGCACGATCCGTGTCCACAGGATGCCGTCGTCGCCGCTGCGCCGAACCGTGGCGATCACGACGGCGGCCGGCTGGCGCCCGATGCCAGGCCGGGACGCTACCGCGGCCCTGCCCGCGGGACCGGCCGGCGCGGACTGCGCAGGCGAGCCCGCGATTGGCCGTGTGGCGGCAGGCCCGGTCGGCGCTGTCTGCCGCCGCCCGCCGCAACACCAACCGAGCACCGGGTCGGCACAGCACAACAGCAAGGGCAGCCAGGCGAGGGCCGCCAGCAGGATACCGAGCACCGGATCGCCGGTGAGCATGAATCCGGCCGCGGCGGGCAACACCAGCAGCGTCGCCGCGAGCTCGCCGTTCGCCGCGTCGGGCGCCGGCACCGGGCGGTCAGCGATCGCACAATGCGCCGGCGCGAGCCGCAGCGCCCGGCCGCCCCGCGCCGCCGGCGTGGACACTGGCGCCACGCCCGGGACGCGTCCGCGCAAGGCGTTGCGGATCCGGCTCCACGTCTGTCGGTGCGGCATGCGGCTCTCCCCGTGCTGCCCGGCGGGTGGCGGGCGGGCAGCCACCGGTTGTACAGGATGCAGGTGCCTGCTTCATGGGAGCTTTGTCCTCCGACACGCGGACAGTTCCAGCCGGACCCCGGGGCGGCACGCGCCCCTCATCCGTTGCCTGGCACGGCAAACCGGGACGTTTCTGCCCTGTCCGGCAGGGCGAAAAGCCTATTGTCCAGCCGGCATGGGCCTCGCAAGATTGCACCGTATCCCTTCGCGAAAGGCCAGCGCTCATGCGGGCGTTCTTCCAGATCTTTCCGGCCAGGGCCCGGGCTGGCATGCCACGCCGCGGCCTGATCGTGCACGGCGGGCAGGAGTGCGCCGTGGGATCCCGGAGCGGTGCGGACGGCGAAGCGGACAAGGAGGTTCCCGATGAAACAGAGCGCGGCGCATGGCAGCGCGGCTCGCGCCAGGTCGCGTGGGCCGTTACCTCGGATGGCGGCGAGCCCCACGCCCATGGAACTGCCGGATGCCGCCGCCGCGGGACGGGCGGCAGCGCGCTCGATGGCCTCCCTTGAGTCGCTGTGCGACCGGCGCGATGCGGCGCAGGCGCAGCCCTTCGCGCCGGACGCGCCCGAGCGCGCCAAGGGCGGACGTGGCTAGGGACGCTTTACTGGCACGCGCCGCCGCGCGTCACGGCAGCTTGGCCAGCACGGCGTTCATTTCGTCGCGCGTGAACGCGCGCAGCGTCTCGAACCGGACGTTGCCGGCCGAGGAGAGCGCCAGGCCGAACGCCGTGATGGACGCTTCGTCCTGGCCGTCGCACAGCGTCACCAGGTCGTACTGTCCCTGGGTCCAGTAGATCTCGCGCATCTTCACGCCGAAGCGCCCGGCCATTTCCTTGGCCGCGTCGGCCCGCTTGGTCGTTTCCTTGATGGTCCGGATGCCCTGGTCGGTGAACGTCGCCAGCACGACATAGGTGGTCATGGTCTGCTCCTTTCGAGGCCCTGAGGATGAGCACCGTGCCACCTTCCGCGCAGTGGTACGGCGCCCAAGCCTAGGCGCCGGCCGCGGGGCTTTCAACCGCGCCAGGCTCGCGCCCTGTCCCGCGAACGCGGGATGCTGTGGACGGCCGGCGCCGGCAAGGGGTTCGCGCGGCTGCAGCCGGCGATGCCGGCCATTGTTGCTGTCCCGTCAATGCCGGCCATTGTTGCTGTCCCGTCAATGCCGCATGCGTGCGCCGGCGGTTTTTCTGCGCGGCATCCATCCCTAAAGTTCATCCCATGCCGGAAGCGAATCAGTCAGTCGCCGCCGACAGGCCGGACCAGGCAACCGAACAGAAGCCGCCGGCGATCCGCCCGATGACCTTCCTCAACTGAATTGGAGATGAACATGAACCGCACTTTCGCCCTGTCCCTTCTCGTCGCCGCCGCCGCTGTCGCCGGCAACGCCTTCGCCGACGACATCACGATCGACACCACGCCCTTCTCCTCCAGCCTCAGCCGCGCGCAAGTGCAGGCCGAGCTGGCGCAATACAAGCAGTCCGGCGTGAACCCCTGGTCCAACGCCTACAACCAGCTGCGCGGCTTCACCAGCACCGCGACCCGCGAGCAGGTGGTCGGCCAGTACATCGCCGAGCGCGACCGCGTGGCGGCCTTCACCGGCGAGGACAGCGGCTCGGCCCTGCTCGCGCGCAGCCGCGCCGTGCAGCCGGGCGCCACCCTGGCCGGCCTGCCGCAGCGCGCCCTCTGAACCAGCGCCCACCGGCACAGGAGCACACCATGAGCAAATCCCTGATCTCGCGCGCCGTCGGCACCGACGCCGGCTGGAGCCCGCTGGCCCTGCGCCTGGCGGCCGGCGTCATCTTCGCCGCCCATGGCGGGCAGAAGCTGTTCGGCTGGTTCGGCGGCTATGGCCTGGAGGGCACCGGCCAGTGGATGGATTCGATCGGCCTGGGCCCCGGCTACCTGATGGCGCTGCTGGCCGGCGCCGCCGAATTCTTCGGCGGGCTGGCGCTGATCCTCGGCATCCTGGTGCGGCCGGCCGCCATCGTGCTTGCCTTCACCATGGTCGTGGCGATCTTCAGCGTTCACTTCCAGAACGGGCTGTTCATGGCCAAGAACGGCTACGAGTTCGGGCTGGCCCTGCTGGTGGTCAGCGTCTCGCTGGCGATCAGCGGTGCCGGCCACGCTTCGGTCGACCGGCTGCTGCAGCGCGCGACGGACGACTGAGCCCAAGACGCCACGGCACACTCGACGGCGGACCGGTGACGGTCCGCCGTTTTCGTTCTGGCGTGCGGCACGGGCAACCCTCGCGCGGGCAGGGTTGATGTGGGGATCCGACGCGCGCCCGCAGCCTGCGTTGACCTAGGTCAACCGGGTGCTTGTTGCACCGATGGCCTGCCCCGCGGGCACCGGAAAATCCGCCGATGCCCAGGCTTCCCGTCGTCGTCGTCCGCGTCCGCCTTGCCGCAGCGGGCCGTTCGGGCCCATCCTGACGAGCCGGCTCGCAAGACCCGATGCGGCGGTACCTCCCCTCGACCATGATGCTGCAGGCCTTCGAGGCCTCGGCCAAGCGCCTGAGCTTCACGCTGGCGGCGCAGGACCTGTGCCTGACCCAGAGCGCCGTCAGCAAGCAGGTGATCGCGCTGGAGGAAATGCTGCGCACCGAGCTGTTCAAGCGGGACCGCAAGCGGCTGGAGCTGACGGCGGCCGGCCGCAGCTTCCAGAGCCGCATCTCGCCGGCCCTGAACGGCATCGAGGCGGCGGTGATCGAGCTGATGTCCTCGCAGAGCGACCGCAGCACGCTGGACCTGGGCGTGGTGCCGCAGTTCGCCACCAAGTGGCTGATCCCGCGGCTGGGCGATTTCGCCAAGCTGCACCCGGGCATCACCATCAACCTGGCCACCCGGCTGGTGCCGTTCGACTTCAGCGAGACCACGCTGGACGCGGCGATCCATTTCGGCGACCGCCACTGGGCCGGCGCGGTCTGCGACTACCTCATGAACGAGGAGGTGGTGGTGGTCTGCAACGAGGAGCTCGCGGCAACGGTGCTGCAGGCGCCGGTCGACCTGGCCCGGGTCTCGCTGCTGCACCTGTCGACGCGGCCGAATGCGTGGAAGGACTGGGCCGCGGCCGCCGGCGTGGACGGCCTGGACGTGGCGCGCGGCCCGCATTTCGACCACTTCTCGATGGTGGCGCAGGCCGTGGTCGCCGGCCTCGGCGCCGCGGTGCTGCCCCGCTTCCTGATCCTCGACGAGCTGGCGTCGGGCCGGCTGGTCGTGCCGTTCGGGCCGACCGCGACCAGCGACAACGGCTACTACCTGGTCTACCCGGAACGCAAGGCCGGCCTGGCGGCGCTGCAGAAATTCCGCGCCTGGCTGCTTGATTGCGCCGAGGGCCAGCGGCACCACAACCGTGCATGAGCAACGCGCATGACAACAGGAATATCCATCGTTTGTCCCGTCTTCGCGCCACCCATAGCATGACCGATCACGTCGGCGACGTGGGCGGCGACGCATGGCCGCCCCCGATGCCGGCGCGTGAGGGCTCCCGCACCACCGGCACCGCAAGAACAAGCCGGCACGCGGGGCATGCCCTGGGAGGCTGCCGACCACCCCCGCGGCGTGGATGCCGCTTTTTTGAGGAGACAGTGTGAAGGTGTTCAAACAACTGGGTGCCGTCCTGGCGCTCTCGCTGGCGGCCGCCGGCGCCCTGGCGCAGAGCTATCCCGACAAGCCCGTGCGCGTGGTGGTCACCACCGTTCCCGGTCCCCTCGACGCATTCGCGCGCGCCGTGCTGCTGCAGGTGCAAAAGCGCCTGAAGCAGCCGTTCGTGGTCGACAACAAGCCCGGCGCCGGCGGCAACGTGGGCGCCGACATCGTGGCCAAGGCGCCGGGCGACGGCTACACGCTGCTGTTCGCGCTCGACACCACCTTCACCGTGAACCCGTCCCTCTACGAGAAGGCGCCGTTCGATTCGGCCAGGGACTTCGCCATCATCTCGGTGCCGGTCACCTACAGCCAGGTGCTGACCGTCAACCCGCAGGTCAAGGCCAACACCCTGGCCGAGTTCGTCAAGTACGCCAAGGCCAACAAGATGAGCTATGCGTCGGGCGGCAACGGCTCGCCGAGCCACCTGACGATGGCCGCCTTCCTGTCCGCCGCCGGCATCGACATGGTGCACGTGCCGTACAAGGGCACCGGCCAGTCGGTGATCGATGTGGTCGGCGGGCAGGTCGACTCGGTGTTTGCCGTCGGCAGCGGCGTGCTGCCGCAGGCCAAGGCCGGCAAGCTGCGCGCGCTGGCCGCTTCTGGCAGCCAGCGCACCGCCGCTGCGCCCGAGTTGCCCACGGTGGCCGAGGCCGGCTATCCCAACTTCAACGCGAGCTTCGCCTACGTGCTGGCCGCGCCGGCGAGCACGCCCAAGGAAATCGTGCAGCTGCTGGCCAAGGAGGTCGCGCTGGCCATGGAAACGCCGGAGGTGCGCGAACTCAACCGCATCGCCGACTACAGCGCCACCAACCTCGGTTCGCAGGAGTCCGCGGCCTGGCTCGCCAGCACGCGCAAGCGCTGGGCCGACGTGATCAGCGCGGCCAAGATCACCGTCAAGTGAACGCGCCCGTGCCGCGCCGTCGGGGTTCACCGGACTGAGCCTGGACGGCGCGGCGCGCATCTGCCGCCGAACCTTCTCCCGCCGCGCCGCGCCGCGTCGCGCAGTGCAGCGCGGGCGGCAGGCTGCGTGGCCAGCGGCGGCGGGCACGCATGCGCAATGGTGGTGACAACAGGAATATCAATCGTTTGTGCCGTGGTCGGGCGCCTCCTAGCATGCATCCGACCTTGATGAGGAGACGACACAGATGGACATGAGCACGCAGGAAGAGGCGATCACGGGCGCGCCCGGCATCACGCAGGACGACGTCGAGCGGATGATGGGGCTGCACGGCTACGGCGACGAGACGCGCGCGATCGTCGCGCGGGAGCGGCTGCTGCCGCCGCGACTGCTCGATCGGCTGCACGGCATGTATCCGCAGCACTCGCGGCTGCTGCGCGAGCGGGCGTTCCTGTTCGGCGAGCGCGACCACTACACCGGCCTGCGGGGCTTTCGCGACGTGGTTGCCACGCTCCGGCGCCACGGCATCGACATCGGATCGATCGCGCAGCGCGAGCTGTTCGTCGAGGTCTACCGGTTCCTGGCCACGCGCCACACGCTCAACAGCATCGACTGGGAGCACTACCAGGACGACCCGATCTTCCAGCTCGTGATCCCGCAGCCGGAGATGATCGCCGACGAGGCGGTGCAGCGGGCCTGGGCGCAGGCCGCGACGCCGCAGGAGCGCGAGCGGGTCGTGCAGGACTACCTGCACCGCACCAACCCGCACGACGGCAAGCAGCACCTGAACAAGCCCTGGTTCGAGAACGCCGACGGCGGGATCGAGATCCTGGAGGGCAGCCAGCACAAGTACCCGCAGTGCCAGCTGGTGTTCGACAAGACCACGCAGACCTGCTTTTCCTTCTGCACCTACTGCTTCCGCCACGCCCAGGTGCGCGGCGGCGAGGACATGTTCATCCAGGAGGACGTCCGGCAGATCCACGATTACCTGCGCCGGCATACCGAGGTGACGGACCTCCTGCTGACGGGTGGCGACGGCGGCTACATGCCGGCCGCGCGGCTGCAGCAGTACCTGCAGCCGCTGTTCGACGATCCGGCGCTGCGCCACGTGCGCACCGTGCGCCTGGCCAGCCGCGCGCTCACGTTCCAGCCGGAGATGGTGCTCAGCCCGAAGTACGAGCCCATGCTGCAGCTGTTCGACCGCTGCAGCATGGAGGGCATCCAGCTGGCCTGGATGGCGCATTTCTCCACGCCCAAGGAAGTGCTGAACATCAGCACGGTGGCGGCCATCCGGCGGCTGCAGGCGCACGGCGTCGTGGTACGCAGCCAGAGCCCGATCATGAACCACGTGAGCCTGTGGATGGACGGGCAGGGCCGGGTGGACGTGGATCGCACGGCGCGCAACTGGATCGACCTGGCCAACATCTTCGCCACCATGAAGGTGGGCTTCCACTCGATGTACTGCGCGCGGCCGACCGGCGAGCACCACTATTTCACGGCGCCGCTGGCCGGCATCGAGCAGGTGTTCAACAGGGTCTACCGTTCGCTGGCCTCGATCAACCGGCCGTCGCGCCACATCTCGATGACCTCGTCGGCCGGCAAGATCTCCATCATGGGCACGGCCGAAGTCAAGGGCGAGAAGCTGTTCGCGCTCAAGTTCACCGAAGGGCGGAACATGGAATGGCTCGACAAGGTGTTCCTGGCCCGTTACGACGAGCAGCAGCACACCGTGGACCTGCTCGAGCCGTTCGACACGCCGGAGTTCTTCTACCGCGAGGAGCTGCGCGCGATCGAGCGCGAACTGGAGGATTCGCTGGTGGGAGGCGGCCGGTGAGCGCCGTGCCGGCCGAAGCAGGCGCCGCGTCCGCCAGCGAGGCGCTGTTCGCGCGGGCGCGCCGGGTGATGCCCGGCGGCGTCAGCCGCAACGCCGTGCTGCGCCGGCCGCATCCGGTCTACGTCGCGCACGGCGCGGGTTGCTGGGTGACCGACATCGAGGGGGTGCGGCGGGTCGACTTCTCCAACAACATGACCTCGCAGATCCACGGCCACGCGCATCCGGCCATCATGGCGGCGGTGGCCGGGCAGCTTGGGCGCGGCACCGCGTTCTCGATGGCGACCGAGGCCGAGGTGCTGTTCGCCGAGCACCTGTGCTCGCGCTCGAACGCGTTCGACCAGCTGCGCTTCGTCAATTCCGGCACCGAGGCGGTGATGACCGCCCTGAAGGCGGCCCGGGCCTTTACCGGCCGGCCCAAGATCGCCAAGGTGGAGGGCGCCTACCACGGCGGCTACGACTACGCCGAGGTGAGCCAGACCGCCAGTCCCGCCACCTGGGGCGACGCGCGGCAGCCGGCCAGCGTCGCGGTGGCGCACGGCACGCCGGCCGCGGCCCTGAACGATGTCGTCGTCATCCCGTTCAACGACCCGCAGCGCGCCGCGGCCATCCTCGACCGGCACGCCGGCGAGCTGGCCTGCGTGCTGCTGGACCTGCTGCCGCACCGGGTGGGCATGGTGCCGGCCACGCCGGCCTTCGTGCGCACGCTGCGCGAGTGGACGCGGGCGCACGGCGCGCTGCTGGTGTGCGATGAGGTCATCACCTTCCGTTCCGCCTTCGGCGGCGCGCAGTCCTGGTACGACGTGCAGCCCGACCTCACGGCGCTGGGCAAGATGATCGGCGGGGGCTTCCCGGTCGGCGCCGTCGCCGGGCGGGCCGAGGTGATGGGCGTGATGGACCCGTGGCGCGCCAAGGTGCAGCTGCCGCTGTCCGGCACCTATTCGGCCAATCCCGTGACCATGGTCGCCGGCCGCACCGCCATGGAGCTGTTCGACCAGGCGGCCGTCGAGCGCCTGAACCGGCTGGGCGACCTGGCGCGCGGCCGGATCGCCGAGGCGATCGCGCTGGCGGGGATCCCGGCCTGCGTGACGGGCGCCGGCTCGATGTTCCGGCTGCACATGCGGCGCGCGGCGCCGCCGGACTACCGCGCCGTCTACCCGAGCGACGGGCAGTCGCGCGCGCTCAAGCTGTTGCTGGACCACCTGCTGGCCAACGGCATCCTCATGATCGAGACCGGGTCGGGTGCGCTGTCCACGCCGATGACCGAGGCCGAGATCGACCTGCTCGCGGACACCATGCTGGCCGGCCTGCGCAAGGTCAAGGCCCAGGTGCCCGCCAACGAACTGGAACCCACATGAACTATTCATCGCAAGTCTCCGGCATCTTCGGCAAGCTCGACATCGAGCTGCCGGCTGGCGGCGCGCCGGCGCTGGCCGTGCGCTCGCCGATCGACGGCAACGTCGCCGCCACCATCGCGCTGGCCACCGAGGCCGAGCTGCAGCAGTGCGTCGCGCGGGCGCAGGCGCGCGCGCGCGACTGGCGCAACGTGCCGGCGCCGCAGCGCGGCGCGCTGGTGCGCGCATTCGGCGAGAAGGTGCGGCAGCACAAGCAGACGCTGGGGCGGCTGGTCACCATCGAGACCGGCAAGATCCTGCAGGAAGGCCTGGGCGAGGTGCAGGAAGTCATCGACATCTGCGAATTCGCGCTCGGGCTGTCGCGCCAGCTCTACGGCCTGACCATCGCCAGCGAACGGGCCGACCACAAGCTGCTGGAGAGCTGGCATCCGCTGGGCGTGGTCGGCATCATCAGCGCCTTCAACTTCCCGATGGCAGTGTGGGCCTGGAATGCGTCGCTGGCGCTGGTGTGCGGCAACACGCTGGTGTGGAAGCCCTCCGAGAAGACGCCGCTGTCGGCGCTGGCCATCAACGGCCTGCTGCTGGCCGCGGCGCACGAGGTCGGCGTGGAGCCGGCCGGCCTGAGCGAGGTCGTGATCGGCGAGCGCGAGCTCGGCGCCGCGTTGGTCGCCCATCCGGCGGTGCGGCTGGTCAGTGCCACCGGTTCGACGGCGATGGGCCGGGCGGTCGGCGAGGCCTGCGCGCGCCACTTCAAGCGCTCGCTGCTGGAGCTGGGCGGCAACAACGCGGCGATCGTCTGCCCGTCGGCCGACCTGCCGCTGGCGCTGCGCGCGGTCGCCTTTTCCGCTGTCGGCACCGCCGGCCAGCGCTGCACCACGCTGCGCCGGCTGTTCGTGCAGCGCGCGATCTACCCGCAGCTGGTGCAGCAGTTGCGCGCCGCCTACGCCGACCTGCCGATCGGCAATCCGCTCAACGACAACGTGCTGATCGGGCCGCTGGCCGACCAGGCCGCCTACGAGCGAATGCAGGCGGCGCTGGCGGCGGCCCGGGCCGCGGGCGGCACCGTCCATTTCGGCACCCGTGTCAGCCCGGATGGCGGCGCGTTCTACGTGCGCCCGGCGCTGGTGGAGATGACGGCGCAGGACGGGCCGATGGTCGACGAGACCTTCGCGCCGATCCTGTACGTGCTGCCCTACGACACGCTGGACGAAGCCATCGAGCTGAACAACGCGGTGCCGCACGGCCTGTCCTCGGCGATCTTCACCCGCGACCTGCAGGAGGCGGAGGTGTTCACCTCGGCCCGCGGCTCCGACTGCGGCATCGCCAACGTCAACATCGGCACCAGCGGCGCCGAGATCGGCGGCGCCTTCGGCGGCGAGAAGGAGACCGGCGGCGGCCGCGAATCGGGCTCGGACGCGTGGAAGAGCTACATGCGCCGGGCCACCAACACCATCAACTACGGCACCAGCCTGCCGCTGGCGCAAGGCATCAAGTTCGACATCTGAGAGAGATCATGCAGCCTTCCCAGTCCGCCCCGCCGCAACCGATTCCAGCCGTCCCGACGGCGCGCACCGTCGAGCCGCTCGACAGCGTGGTGATCCGCTTCGCCGGCGATTCCGGCGACGGCATGCAGCTGACCGGCACCGGCTTCTCGATGGCCGTCGCCAAGGCCGGCCACGACTTCGCCACCCATCCGGACTACCCGTCCGAGATCCGGGCCCCGACCGGCACGCTGTTCGGCGTGTCCGGCTACCAGATCCAGTACGCCGCGCGCCAGGTGTTCACCTCGGGCGACGCGCCCGACGTGCTGGTCGCGATGAACCCGGCGGCGCTCAAGACCAACCTGCCCGACCTCAAGCGCGGCGGGATGGTGATCGCCAACACCGGCGCGTTCGGCGCGACCAATCTCAAGAAGGCCGGCTACGACAGCGACCCGCTCACCGACGGCAGCTGCGACGGCTGGCGGCTGTACTCGATCGACATCTCGGCGCTCACCGCCAGCGCGCTGGCCGATTCGGGGCTGTCCAAGAAGGACGTCGGGCGCTGCAAGAACTACTTCGCGCTCGGCCTGATGCTGTGCCTGTACAGCCGGCCGATGGAGGTGGAGATCGAGGAGATCCGGGCCAGGTTCGCCGGCAAGCCGGAACTGGCCCAGGCCAACGTCCTGGCGCTCAAGGCCGGCTACGCCTACGCCGAGTCGACCGAGATGTTCGCGGTGAGCTACCAGGTGCGCGAGTCGGCCGCGCAGCCGGGGACCTACCGCAGCATCACGGGCAACCAGGCCGCCGCGCTCGGCTTCGTGGCCGCCTCCGAACTGTCGGACACGCCGCTGTTCCTCGGCTCCTACCCGATCACGCCCGCCACCGACATCCTGCACGAGCTGTCGGGCCTGAAGCACTTCAACGTGACGACCTTCCAGGCCGAGGACGAGATCGCCGGCATCTGCTCGGCGCTCGGCGCGGCCTACGGCGGTTCGCTCGGCCTGACCACCACCTCCGGCCCCGGCATGGCGCTCAAGACCGAGGCGCTCGGGCTGGCCGTGATGCTGGAGCTGCCGCTGGTGGTCGTGAACGTGCAGCGCGGCGGCCCGTCCACCGGGCTGCCCACCAAGATCGAGCAGTCCGACCTGCTGCAGGCGGTGTACGGGCGCAATGGCGAATGCCCGGTGCCGGTGATCGCCGCCAGTTCGCCGGCCGACTGCTTCGACTGCGCGCTGGAGGCGGTGCGGCTGGCGGTCCGGTACATGACGCCGGTGATCCTGCTGTCCGACGGCGGCATCGGCAACGCCGCCGAGCCCTGGCTGATCCCGAGCGTGGCCGACCTGCCGCGCATCGAGGTGAAGTACCGCACCGACCCCGAGGGCTTCCAGGCCTATGCGCGCGACGAGCGGCTGGCGCGGCCCTGGGTGCTGCCCGGCACGCCCGGCATGGAGCACCGCATCGGCGGCCTGGAAAAGCATTTCCTGACCGGCGACATCTCGCACGACCCGCTCAACCACCAGCGCATGGTGCAGGTGCGCGCCGACAAGGTGGCCGGCATCGCCAGGGAGCTGCCGCCGTGCCGCATCGACGGGCCGGCCGAGGGCGACCTGCTGGTGGTCGGCTGGGGCAGCACCTACGGCGCAATCGCCCAGGCCTGCGAGCAGGCGCGCGCGCAGGGACTGTCGGTGGCGCACCTGCACCTGCGCCACCTCAACCCGCTGCCTGACGACCTGGGCGGCATCCTGCGGCGCTACCGCCGGGTGCTGGCGCCGGAGCTGAACCTGGGGCAGCTGTCCAAGCTGCTGCGCGAGCGCTACCTGCTGGACGTGCTGTCGCTGTCCAAGGTGCAGGGCAAGCCCTTCAAGGTCTCGGAAATCCTGGACCGCGTGATCGAACTGGTCGACGGAGGCAAGCATGTTTAGGGACAAGGACGGCGGCGGCGCCATCGACATCGTGCCGGCCGAGGCGCAGGGCGCTGGCAGGTGCCTGGGCAAGAAGGATTTCGAATCGGACCAGGACGTGCGCTGGTGCCCCGGCTGCGGTGACTACGTGGTGCTGGCGCAGGTGCAGAAGCTCCTGCCGACGCTGGGCATCGCGCGCGAGAAGTTCGCCTTCATTTCCGGCATCGGCTGCTCCAGCCGGTTTCCGTACTACATGGAAACCTACGGGATGCACAGCATCCATGGGCGCGCGCCGGCAATTGCCAGCGGCCTGAAGACGGCCCGGCCAGACCTGTCGGTGTGGGTCGTCACCGGCGACGGCGACGCGCTGGCGATCGGCGGCAACCACTTCATCCATGCCATGCGGCGCAACGTGGACCTGAAGGTCATTCTGCTGAACAACCGCATCTACGGCCTCACCAAGGGCCAGTACTCGCCGACGTCGGAACTGGGCAAGAAGACCAAGACCACGCCGCAGGGCAGCATCGACCGGCCGTTCAACCCGGCGGCGCTGGCACTGGGCGCCGGCGCCACCTTCGTCGCGCGCACCGTGGACGGCGACCTGCCGCACCTGCAGAGCGTGCTGGCCCGGGCCGCGCAGCACCGGGGCACGGCCTTCGTCGAGGTGCTGCAGAACTGCGTCGTGTTCAACGACGGTGCCCACGATTCGCTCACCGACAAGGCGGTGCGGGCCGACAACCGCGTGCTGCTGGAGCACGGCCAGCCGCTGGTGTACGGCGCCGGTCGCGACCGCGGCATCCGCCTGGACGGGCTGCGCCCCGAGGCCGTGACGCTGGGGCCGGACGGCGCGGGCGGGTCCGGCCTGCTGGTGCACGACGAGGCGGCCGAGGACGCGACGCTGGCGACGCTGCTGGCGCAGCTGGGCGGCGCAGGCCGGCCGGTGGCGCTGGGGGTGTTACGCGCCGTGCAGGCGCCGACCTACCAGGAAGGCAGTGCGCGCCAGGCCGCCGAGGCACGGCAGGCCCGCGGCCGCGGCGACCTCGCCGGCCTGCTGGGCGGCGGCGACACCTGGACCATCAAGTGAAGGACGGAGACTGACATGGCCTTGATCATCACGGCAGACTGCATCAACTGCGCGGCCTGCGAACCCGACTGTCCCAACAGCGCGATCAGCGCCGGCGACGACATCTTCATCATTGACGCCGACCGGTGCACCGAGTGCGTCGGCCATTTCGAGGAGTCGCAGTGCACCGCCGTGTGCCCGGTGGACTGCATCATCGTCGACGCGGACCGCACCGAGACGCGGGAGCAGCTGCAGGAGAAATACGAGGTCCTGGTGGCCGGCGCGTGAGGCACGGGCCGGCGCGCTGCGCCGGCGGCGGCAGGTCGATCGGTGCGCCGGTCCGCCCGATGGCCTTCAGAGCAGCGACTTGAGCAACAGCACGAGCGCCGCCGCCGCCGACACCGCCAGCACGGCCAGCTTGATGCCGTCGCGGCGGCGGTCCACGTGGCCGACCAGCAGGCGCGAGAGCAGGAAGCCCACCAGCACGGCCGGCACCAGCCAGGCCGTGGCCACCACCTGCGCCAGCGTGAAGCGGCCCACCAGCGCCAGCGTCAGAAGCGAAAAGGCGGCCCCGAGCATGAAGAACGCGCTCACGGTGGCGCGCAGGCGCGGCCCCGGCATGTTCTGGTAGACCAGCCCGATCGGCGGCGAACCCACCGACGTGATGGTCCCCATGAAACCGGACAGCGCGCCGGCCGCGATCAGGTTGCGCGGCGTCGGCAGCACGTGCCAGCGGCCCAGGCTCACCGCGACGGCGGCCAGGATGATCAGCGCGAACACGGTGGCGAACACGGTCATCGGCAGCAGCGCGATGACGGCGCCGGCCGCGGCGGTGCCGGCGATGCGTCCGGACAGTGCCAGGCCGAGGTCGCCCAGATGGACCGAGCGCAGCTCGAAGCCGGTGGTCATTGCGGCCAGGATGGTCCCCAGCAGCAGGATCGGCCCGGGCACCAGCTCGGGCGCGAGGATCAGCAGCAGCGGCGCCGCGAGCACCGCGAAGCCGATGCCCACGCAACCCTGCAAGGTGGCTCCGGCGGCGACGATCGCCGCCACCGCCAGCGAGCTGCCCTGCAGCGCCGCCATCAGGCCACCTCGTGCCGCTCGCGCAGCGCGTCCAGGCAGCCGCCGATCCACTGCACCGTCAGCTTCTCCTGCAGCGAGTTCTGCCGCAGCCGCGCGGCCAGGCCGCCAAAGTCGACGGCGTCCAGCGGCTGGTCCTGGTTGTAGCAGGAGAACACGTAGCTCACTTCGCCGGTGGCCGGATCGCGCTGCGGCTGCAGGCACTGCGCGCAGATCTCCTTCATCATGCACTGCATCGGCGAGTTGATCGAACCGATCGCGAAGTGGCTGGCCTTCAGGAACGGCTTGAGTTCGTGGTGCCGGGCCAGCGCGACGGCGGCCATCATGCGGTCCGAGCCGATCGCGATGATCCGGTCGACGTCGGCGGTGGCGATCGGCCGTTCGCCCAGGTCGCCGCGCGCGTAGGCGGCGATCGCCTGCACGATGTTGCCGCAGGAGGTCCGGTCCTGGGGCCGGCCCGGCGCGAAGCCCGGCGCCTCGTCGCAGCACCACACGATCACGTCGGCCGCCGCCTCGATCTCGGCCACCTTGTAGCGGTCGACCGCCTTCTTGTAGCCGGCGAAGTACAGCACCTTCGATCCGGCCGCGCGGAAGGCCGCGCCGATCGAGAACAGCACCGCGTTGCCCAGGCCGCCGCCCACCAGCATCACGGTCTCGCCGCCGGCGATGTGGGTCGGCGCGCCGGTGGGGCCCATCAGCACCACCGGCTCGCCGGGCTCGAGCGCCGCCACCAGGTTGGCCGAGCCGCCCATCTCCAGCACGATGCAGGCCACCAGCCCTCGCTCGGCGTCGACCCAGGCGCCGGTCAGGGCCAGCCCCTCCATGGTCATGCGCGTGCCGCGCACCACCTTCGCCCGCGCGTCGTAGTTCTGCAGCCGGAAGAACTGGCCGGGCTGGAAGCGCGCGGCCGCGAACGGCGCGTGCAGCACCACCTCGACGATGTTGGGCGTCAGGCGCCTGACCGCATGCACCGTGGCCCGCAGTCCGCCGTTCAGCCGCTCCAGGAACTGGCCGTCGCCTTCGCTGCTGGCCGGCGCGTGCTGGGCCAGCACCCGCGAGATCATCGGATGGCCCTGCTTGGCCGAGCCCATCGCCTTCACGACGTTGCCGAAGTAGGACGGGTGCAGGTCGCCGAAGAAGGAGATGAAGCGGCCGTTCCCGCTCTTGCTCAGCAGCACCCGCGGCTGCTCCGGCTTGGAGATCGCCTGCTCGGGCCGCACCCGCCGGCCCTGCTCGTCGCAGGCGGCGAAGTAGCGGCCGTCGAGCTGGAAGCGGGTGGCGTCCTCGCGTGCCAGCACGGTGTTGGGCTGGGTGCCGGCCGCCACGAAGATCGAGCGCGCCGGCAGCGAGGCGTCGCCGCCCTCGGTCCACCGGCCGTCGCCGTCCAGCTGCTGGGTGCGCAGCCGCACCGAACGGGCCGCGCCCGCCGCGTCGACCTCCACGGCGACCGGACTCAGGCACTCGGCGAAGGCGATGCCCTCCTCGAGGGCCTTCTCGATCTCCTCGTGGTTCAGCGTGTAGGCCGGGCTGTCGACCATGCGCTTGCGGTACGCCACCGTCACGCCGCCCCAGGCCTGCAGCAGCTCCAGGATCCTGGGCGGCTCGCCGGCGGCCGCCGCCCGCGCGCGCTCCTCGCGGATGAGCCGGGCATGCCGCAGGAATTCCTGCGCCACCTCGGCGTCCTCGGCGCTCCACGGCGCCTGTACCGCAGTCTCGCCGCGCGCGGCGCACAGCTGCTCGTAGCGCGCCAGGAACTTCTCGACCTGCACCGGGTAGTAGGCCAGCGACTCGGTCGCGGCGTCGATCGCGGTGAGGCCGCCGCCGATCACCAGCACCGGCAGCCGCAGCTGCATGTTGGCCAGCGAATCGGCCTTGGCTGCGCCGGTCAGCTGCAGCGCCATCAGGAAATCCGACGCCGTGCGAACGCCGCGCGCCAGGCCGTTCGGGATGTCCAGCACGGTGGGCCGGCCGGCGCCCATGGCCAGCGCGATATGGTCGAAGCCGAGCTCGTAGGCGTCCTCCACCCCCAGCGTGCCGCCGAAGCGCACGCCGCCGAACATGGCGAACTCGGCGCGGCGCTCCAGCAGCAGCCGCACCACCTTGAGGAAGTTCTTGTCCCAGCGCACGGTGATGCCGTACTCGGCGACGCCGCCGAAGCCCGCCAGCACCCGGTCCTGCAGGGGTTCGTACAGCTCGGCCACGCGGGCCACCGGATCGAACGCCGTGCGCGAGCCGTCGCTGCGCACGCCGCACAGCCTTTCGGGCAGCGGCTCGATCTTGAGGCCGTCGATGCCGACCACCGTGTGGCCCTCGTTCATCAGGTAGTGCGCCAGCGTGTAGCCGGCCGGGCCCAGCCCGGTGACCAGCACGCGGTAGCCGGTGCGCGCCTTCGGGTACGGGCGGCGCAGGTTCAGCGGGTTCCAGCGCGTGAGCAGCGAATAGACCTCGAATCCCCAGGGCAGGGCGAGCACGTCCTTGAGCGTGCGGGTCTCGATCTGCGGGATGTCGACCGGCTCTTGCTTCTGGTAGATGCAGGCCTTCAGGCAGTCGTTGCAGATGCGGTGGCCGGTGGCCGCGACCATCGGGTTGTCGACCACGATCATCGCCAGCGCGGCGACCGGATGGCCCTGCGCCTTCAGCGAGTGGAACTCCGAGATCCGCTCGGACAGCGGGCAGCCGGCCTGCGTCACCTGGAACACGGACTTCTTGAACGCGGCCTTGCCGGCCGGCGCCGGCGTGCCGGCGGGCGCCTTCTCGCGCAGGCCCTTGGAGCAGGAGTCCTTGCCCTGCTCGTGGCAGATGATGCAGTAGTTGGCCTGGTCCAGCGCGGCCCGCAGCCCGATGCCGGGGTCGGTCAGCGCGAAGCCCTCGCGCCGGCGGACGTGCTCCGGCTCGATGGTGAAGGTGTCGTAGCCGTCCTGCCTGGTCCGGTGGGCGCACGGCACCAGGTTGTCGTGCTGCACCGGCTGCGGCTGGCGGAACAGGATGTCGCCGCGGTGCGCGGCCCGGCCGGCCGCGGTGTGGACGGCCCATGCGGCATAACAGCGGGCGATCTCCAGTTCGCCCGCGTGCCGTTCCTTGTCGGCCAGCCAGCGCTGCACCTGCTGCGCGAAGACGAGTTCGTCGAAGCGGCCGCCGAACAGGTGGGTCAGCTGCCCCCGCAGCGTCGGCCCGTCGATCGCCTGGGCCTCCTCGCGGGTGATCTGTCGTACCGCCGTGCGCTGCACGAACTGGCGCTTGATCTGGTACAGCGGCGCCAGCGCGTGATGCTGCTGCGCCAGCGTCGCAACGTCTTGCCCGATGCGAAACAGCTCGGCCAGGAAGTCTTCCAGCAGCGGGCCCAGCTCGATCAGCAGGGCCGACTCCTGCAGCGGTGCCAGTGCGTCGGGCTGGCGCCGCGCCTGCAGCAGCCGCTCGTGCAGGGCCGGGGCGGCGGCCTGAAGTTCCAGAAGAAAGTGTTCGTCCAGCGCCAGCAGGCCCTCGCGGGTGTAGAGCTGGGCGAACTGCATGCCGAAAGCGAGATCCATGGCGGCTCCGGGAACTGGGTGTGGCTGCGGCGGGGCGGCAGCGCCCCACCCGGCGCCATGGTGGCACCGGGTGGCGGCAACGGGCAAGTGTGGGCGCGCAGCGCCCGGGGTCAGGCGACGGCCGCGGCTGCCGCCGGGCGGGCCGGTCTGCGGGCGGCCGACGCGACCGGCCGGGCGAACACGCCGGTCAGGCCGGCGGCTTCCACCCGTTCCCGGATCGCGGCGACGTCGGTGGTGTAGCTGCCGCGCTCCTTCATGCGCTCGAAATAGACCGAACCGGAGAAGGTGAACTTCAGGCCCAGGCCCTTTTCGGTCTGCATCTGCTCGCGCACATGGGCGATCGCGTCGCCGATGGCCAGCGAATCGGGCAGCACCAGCGGCTCCTCGCCCAGCAGCGAGCGGGCCGCGTTGTGGCCGGCCAGCACGCCGGTCACGACGGCTTCGGTGTGGCCCACCAGCAGCCCGGCCTTCTCGCCGCCGCAGAACAGGTTGTCCACACCGTCGACCTTGAGCGCGTCGTCGCGCGGCGCCATGCCCAGGAAGCGCACCGAGTTGCCGACCCCGCCGGAGTAGGGGTCCTCGAAGCGCGCGTTCTCGAAGCCCGGCACCTTGCGCAGATCGCTTTGCGGGAAGTACGGCGTCATCAGCTTGGCGTGGCCCGTGTTGAGCAGGATCACGTTCTGCTGGTATTCGGGCAGCGCGTACTGCTGGCAGGCCTTGATCTCCAGCTTTTCGCCGCCGGCTTCGCCAACCTGGGGGATCGGCACCACCACCACGCCGGTGCGATTGAGCTGCTCGGCGATCTCGGGCGCCAGCGACTCCTTGTGCAGCTTGCACGACCCGCTCATGGCGCCGTACTGCTCCAGCTTGTGGCCGTCGATCTCCTTGACGCCGCAGCGCCCGGCGATGCCCACGCGGATGCCGAAGGTGTGGCAGCGCAGGATGCACATGGCGCAGCCGTTGCCGTGCTTGGTGCAGATGTTGACCACGCCGGCCGTCCCGGTGGTCTCGACGAAGGCGTCGGCCTCGAAGCGCAGCTCGCCCTCGTTCTTCTTGGTCTTGACGGCGGCGATCCGGCTGCCGTCCATCTCCACCTCGGCGATGCGGGTCTGGTAGCGCACCTCGACGCCGGCGGCGGCCAGCGCGCGCTGCACCTGCGGCTCGATCGTCGAGATGTTGTACAGCGACGCATGCTTGTGGCCCGGGAACTCGATGTTCCGGTGCAGGGCGCAGGCGTCCATCGCCTCGAACATTTCGCCGCCACCCATGGCGACCATTTCCTCGGTGGCGGTGAAGCGGCCGTTGTTGCGGAAGATGCCGCCGACCAGCCCGGTGCCCAGCAGCATGTCGGTGCGTTCGAGCAGCGTGACCTGCGCGCCCTGCCGGGCCGCGGCTACCGCTGCCGCGCAGCCCGACCATCCGCCGCCGATGACGATGACTTTCATGGTGTGTCTCCTGTGGACTTGAATGGATGAGGGGTCAGCCCTGCAGCGGGTCGCGCCCCGCGGCCTTGAGCCAGGAATAGACCGGCGGGATCTCGTTGACCAGCGGCTCGGTCACGATGTCCAGGAAGCTCGGGCCGTCGTGGGCGAACGCCTGGTCCAGTGCCTGCTCCAGCTGCGCCGGCGTCTCCACCCGCCAGGCGGCGATGCCGTAGGCGGCGGCGACCTTGCTCATGTCGCCCGGTGTGAAGTCCACCGACATGTACTTGCCCTTGCTGTGCAGCGACTGCAGGGTCTTGATCCAACCGAAGCAGCCGTTGTTGAAGTGGATCAGCACCGCCGGCACGTTCAGCCGGGCGATCGTCTCCAGCTCGCCGGTGGACATGCCCAGCGAGCCGTCGCCGAACAGGCCGATCGGCCGGGCGTCCGGCCGCGCGTGCCAGGCGCCGACCACGGCGGGAATCGCGTAGCCCAGGCCGCCGAAGGAGCGCGGGATCAGCACCCGCGAGCCGTCGCCGGCCAGCCGCAGGAAGCGGGTGATGTAGGGCGTGGGCGTGCCGGCGTCCGAGATCACGATCGAGGGCGAGGGCAGCCGCAGGTTGAGTTCGTGGATCACCCGCTGCGCCTTCAGCGGCGCGCTGTCGGCCAGCAATTGCGGCTGCGAGTCGCGCCAGAACTGCGCGCGGGCGCGGTTCAGGTCGTCGACCCAGGCGCTGTGGGGCCTGGCGAGCTGGGGCACGATCTTCAGCAGGTCGTCCAGCACCAGCCGCGCGTCGCCGGCCACGCTCAGCGTGTTCTCGAAGTTGTTGGCCAGCAGCGTCGGGTCGAGGTCGATCTGCAGGATCTTGCGGCCGGCGCGGGGCGAGGGCAGCGTCCACTTGATGGTAGAAACAGACCCCATCTTGCAGCCCACGTACAGCAGCACGTCGGCCTCGTCCAGCGCGCGGTGCGCGTGCGGATGGAAGCCGTTGTCGCCCACCACGCCCAGCGCGAGCGGGTGCTCGTCGGGCATGGTGCCCTGGCCCGAGATGGTGGTCACCACCGGCGCGCCCAGCCGCTGCGCCAGCGCGATCACCTCGGCGTTCGCCTGCGAGTGGTTCACGCCGCCGCCCGCGACGATCACCGGCCGCTCGGCCTTCATCAGGTGGACCGCCAGCTGGTCGATCGCTTCGGCGCTGCCGCGGGTGCGGTAGGCCGGGTAGCTGCGGCACTCGGCCTCGGCGTGCAGGCTGGCCGCACCCAGCGAGACCCGGTTGGCCATGGTCTCGGTCGGCAGCACCAGGTGCACGGCCCCGGGCCGGCCGGTGGTGGCGATGCGCAGTGCGCGGCGGAACGTTTCGGGCACCTTGTCGGCCGAGTTGACCACCGACGAATGCTTGGTGATCGGCTCGAACAGCGTGTGGTGCGGCATCTCCGTGATGGTCCCCTTGCCTTCGCCGGCCAGCGAGATGCCCGAGGTGAACAGCAGCACCGGGATCGACGAGGCGTTGGCTTCGGCGATGCCCGGCACCGAATACAGCGCGCCGGCGCCGCTGGGGCATTCGCAGAAGCCCGGCTTGTGTGCCAGCCGCGCGTAGGCATCGGCCATGAAGGTGGCCGAGCGCTCGTCGCGCGCCAGCACGTGGCGGATGCGGTCGCCCGCGTCGTAGATCGCCTCGTACAGGGCGAGGCTGGTGTCGCCGGGCACGCCGAAGATCGCCTTGACGTCGTACTCGATCAGCATGCGCACCAGCGCCTGCGCACCCGTCATGCTGCCCTGTTCGATGACCTGGCCCTCGCGGGCGACGGCCGCTTCGAGCGGTTTGTTCATGGCCTTGTCCTCCAGACCCGGTTGCGGGGCGGTGGCGTCGTGAGACGCGCGACCGCATGACCGGACTCTAAGGAGCTTGCCTGCCAGAGTAAACGGTGCAAAATGACGATGCGCAGGGCGACACCTGTCAGCATGACGGATCGTTACGTCAAATCGCATTGTTTCGTCCCGACGGCAATTGGTTGCTTGATCTGCCTCAGAAAGTCTTCGCATGCAGCGCGTTTTCCAGCTTGACGACATGGACCGGAAACTGCTGGCGCTGCTGCGCGAAGACGCGCGCACGCCGACGGCGGCGCTGGCGCGCGCGCTGGACGTCGCCCGCATGACGGTGGTGGAGCGGCTCAAGCGCCTGGAGAAGGCCGGCGTGGTCGCCGGCTACACCGTGCGGCTGAGCGAGGACACGCTGCGCGGCCGCATGAAGGTGCATGCCCTGCTGCGCGCCAATCCCAAGCGCGGCGAGGCGGTGGTGCAGGCGCTGCACGGCATCACCCAGGTGCGGGCCGTGTTCGCGATCAGCGGCATCTTCGACTACATGGCGCTGATCGAGGCCGAGACCACCGGCGAGATCGACAGCGTGCTGGACGCGATCGGCTCGATCGACGGCGTGGAGGGGACGCAGAGCGCGATCGTGCTGTCGACCAAGTTCGACCGGCACTGAAGCGCGGCAACGCGCTCAGTCGCCCAGGTCGAAGCGGATGCCCTGCGCCAGCGGCAGCGTCGTGCCGTAGTTGACGGTGTTGGTGGCGCGGCGCATGTAGGTCTTCCAGGCGTCGGAGCCCGACTCGCGCCCGCCGCCGGTCTCCTTCTCGCCGCCGAAGGCGCCGCCGATCTCGGCCCCGCTGGTGCCGATGTTGACGTTGGCGATGCCGCAGTCCGAGCCGCCCGCCGACGTGAACAGCTCCGCCTCGCGCAGATCGCGGGTGAACACGGCGGACGACAGGCCATGCGCCACCGCGTTGTTCATGGCGATCGCTTCGTCGAACGAGTCGTAGGGCGTGAGGTACAGGATCGGCGCGAAGGTTTCCTGCAGCATCGGTCCGGCCTGGCGCGGCATCTCCACCAGCGCCGGCCGCGCGTAGCAGCCCGCACCGGGCCCGGGCAGCCGCTCGCCGAAGTGGACGGTGGCGCCCCCTGTGCGGGCGCCCGCCAGCGCCGACTGCATGGCCTCGAGCGCGCGTGCGTCGACCAGCGGGCCCACCAGCGTGGCCTGGTCCAGCGGATCGCCCACCGGCAGCCGGCCGTACACGGTCAGCAGGCGCTGCAGCAGCGTGTCGTACACCGAGCGGTGCACGATCAGCCGGCGCAGGCTGGTGCAGCGCTGGCCGGCGGTGCCGGCCGCCGCGAAGACGACCCCTCGCACCACCAGCTCCAGGTCGGCCGACGGGCAGACGATCGCGGCGTTGTTGCCGCCCAGCTCCAGCAGCGAGCGCTTGAAATGCGAGGCGCAGGCCAGCGCCACTTCGCGCCCCATGCGCGTGGAGCCGGTCGCGCTGACCAGGCGGACGGCCGGATGGGCCACCAGCGCCTCACCCGCGCTGCGATCGCCCAGCAGCACCTGCGACAGGCCGCCCTCGAACCCCTGCTCCGCGGCGGCCGCCTGCAGCAGGCCGTTGAGCGCCAGCGCCGACAGTGGCGTCTTCTCGGAGGGCTTCCACACCAGCGTGTTGCCGCACACCAGCGCCAGCGCGGCGTTCCACGCGTACACCGCCATCGGGAAATTGAAGGCGGAGATCACGCCCACCACGCCCAGCGGGTGCCAGGTTTCCAGCAGCTTGTGCTCGGCCCGCTCGCTGGCGATGGTCAGGCCGTAGAGCTGGCGCGACAGCCCGAGCGCGAACTCGCAGATGTCGATGACTTCCTGCACCTCGCCCAGGCCTTCCTGCACGATCTTGCCGGTCTCCAGCGTGATCAGCCGGCCCAGCGGCGCCTTGTGCGCGCGCACCAGCTCGCCGAAGCGGCGCACCACCATGCCGCGTCGCGGCGCCGGCACGTCGCGCCAGGTCGCGAAGCGGGAGGCGGCACGCGCGATCGCCTGCTCGAGTTCGGCGGCGCCACCGGCCGGCAGCTGCGCCAGCACGCTGCCGTCGATGGGCGTGTGAGCGCTCAGCAGCGGGCCGCCACCCGCGCCCGGCGGGCTGTCCAGCCCCAGTTGCTCGAAGATGCGCGCGACGTCGGCGGCATGGTTCATGGTCGTCTCCCCTGAAAGAAAAAGCCGCGGCCGGCGGGCGCGCCCGCCGCCACGGCGTGGCACGGCTTCAGCGTTCGACCGTCTTGTTCCAGCGGGCGTTCCAGGCCGGCCGATTCTCGTTGATCGAATCCCAGTCCACGGTGTTGGCGGTCTTCATGTACTCGGTCATCTTCGTCACCAGCGCCGCGGCCGCGCCGCTGGCCTTGGTCTTCGGATTGGACGGGATCTGGTCGCCGTGCTGCAGGGCCAGCGCCTGCGCTTCGGGCGACAGCAGGTAGTGCGCCAGCTTCTGCGCCAGCGCCGGCTCGCTGTTGCCGGCGATCACGCATTCGGCGACGGTGAGCACGGCCGAGCCTTCCTTGGGCTGGACATACTCGACCGGCAGCCCCTTGCCCTTGAGCACGCCCACGGCCGTGGGTGTCAGCGGGAACATCGCCGCCTCGCCGGTCTGCACCATCTCGGCAATCTTGGCCGAGCTGGGGATGTACTCCAGCACGTTGCGGCCGATCGTGTTCTGCCAGGCCTTGAAGCCGGGCTCGACGTTGCGGTCGTTGCCGCCCTGGATGCGGTTGAACAGCAGGAAGCCGTGCAGCCCGAAGGTGGACGAGGACAGCGACTGGAACACGACCTTGCCCTTGTACTTGGTGTCGGCGAAGTCCATCCACGACGTCGGCGCGGTCCAGCCCTTCTCGGCGAACATCTTGGTGTTGTAGGCGATGCCGGTCATGCCGACGTTCACGCCGGCGGCCATGTCGCCCTTGAAGCGCGCGTTCGGGTACAGGTCGCCCAGCGCCGGGTTGGGCTGCAGCTTCTCGCACAGCCCCATGCCGACGGCGCGGTACATCACGCCGTCGTCCAGGAACATCACGTGCATCTGCGGCTTGTCCTTGTTGGCCTGCGCCTTGGCCAGGATGTCCGAGGACGTGCCCGGCACCACCACCACCTTGACGCCATTGGCCTTCTCGAACGCGCCGAACACGTGCTCGGTATAGGTCTTCTCCATCGTGCCGCCGTTCATGCCGATGTAGAGCGTCTTGCTCTGGCCGTGGGCGGCGCCGGCCAGCGTGGCGGCCATCAAGGCCAGGGACAGCGAGGCGATGCGCGCAGTCGGAAAGCGGGTGCCGTTGTTCATGGAGTCTCCTGAGTTGCGGCGGTTGCGAAAGGGGCTGGCGCGACCGCAGTCGTGCCGCTGCCCGGGAAGAATCGTGAAATCGAAAAGGCGTCGATCGGCGTGGCCGTGGTGCCGCCCTGCACCAGGTCGGCCAGCACGGCGCCGACGGCCGGGCCGAGCTGGAAGCCGCCGCCGGCGAAGCCGAAGGCGTGCAGCAGTCCCGGCGTGGTGGCGCTCGGACCGATCACCGGCAGCCGGTCCGGCAGGTAGCCCTCGGTGCCGCTCCAGGTGCGGATGACGCTGGCGCGGCGCAGGACCGGCAGCAGGTCCTGCGCCTGCTCCATCAGGTGGCCGAGCGCGGCGCTGCCGGTCCTGGCGCGCTGGGCGTCCAGCGCGTAGCCGCGGCCGCCGCCGAACACGCAGTTGCCGCGGGCCACCTGGCGCGCATAGACGCCGCCGCCTTCCACGCCGAGGCTGAGATCCATGAAGTGCGGCAGCGGCTCGGTGACGGCCATCTGCGGATGACCGGCTTCCATCGGCACCGGCTCGCCGAAGCTGGCCGCGATCGGTCCGGCCCAGGCGCCGGCGCAATTGAGCAGGTGCCGGCTGCGCACTTCCAGCGCCGTGCCGGCCCGCACCACGAACGAGGTGCCGTCATGCGCGACTTCGTCCACCGGCATGCCTTCGCGCACGTCGGCCCCCAGCCGCCGCGCCGCCAGCGCGAACGCCGGCGACACCAGCCGCGGGTTGGCCTGCCCGTCGTCGGGGCACAGCGAGCCGCCCACCGCGGCGCTGCCCAGCCAGGGACAGCGTTCGCGCAGGGCGCGCGCGGACACCAGTTGCAGCCCCATGTCGAAGCCCCGCGTGGTCTCGCGGTAGCGCTCCAGCGCCGCCATGTCCGCCTCGCTGCGGGCCAGCTTGAGGTGGCCCGTGCGCAGATACTCGCCGTCGCTGCCGACGAGCTCCGGCAGTTGCGCCCAGATGCCGTGCGCCCGCTGGGACAGCGGGAGCTGCGCGAGCGGCCGCCCCTGCCTGCGCACGCCGCCGTAGTTCACGCCGCTGGAGCGCGAGCCGCACAGGTCGCGTTCGACCAGCACCACGGCGATGCCCATGCGGCGCAGGAACAGCGCGGCCGAGGCGCCGACGATGCCGCCGCCGATCACGGTGACGTCTGTGCGGATGCGGTCCTTCATCGCGCTGCTCCCCGTGCCGTCGCCACGGCCGCGAACGGCAAGGGCTTGATCGGCATCTGGCCGCGCAGGCGTCCGACCTCGGCGGTCGGCCGGCCGGTGGCCTGGGCCAGGATCTCGGCCGCCGCGGCGCCGCACATGCGTCCCTGGCAACGGCCCATGCCGACCCGGGTCAGCGCCTTCAGCCGGTTCATCTCGGCGGCGCCGCTGTCACGCACGCACTGGCGCAGTTGCCCGGCCGTGACCTCCTCGCAGCGGCAGACCACCAGATCGTCGGGGGCCTGCGCCGCCCAGTCGGCGGGAAACGGGAAGGCGCGCTCGAGCCCGCGCCGGAACGCCGCCGTGCGCGCCAGTTGCGCCTCCAGCTGCTGCCCGCGCGCGGCATCGACGGCGCCGCCTGCATCCGCGAGCAGCGCCAGCGCGGCCCGCTCGCCGGCCCATTCGGCGGCATCAGCGCCCATGATGCCGGCGCCGTCGCCGGCCACGTAGACGCCCGGCACGCTGGTGCGGCCGGCGGCGTCGCGCAGCGGGACGGCGGCGCGCTGCAATTCGTCGTACGCGAAGCGGCAGCCCAGCAGGTCGGCCAACTGGGTCTCGGGCCGCAGCCCGTAGCCGAAGCCGACGGCGTCGCAGGACGCTTCATGCGCCTTGCCGCCTTGGCGCCAATGGACGGACTCGACGCGGCCGCTGCCGCCGGCGCGCTCCAGCGTGACACCTTCGTGCACCGGCACGCCGTGCAGGCGCAACCAGGCGCTGTAGTAGATCCCTTTGGCGAGGACCGGCAGATTGCGCGCCAGCGCGGGCAATGCCGCCAGTTTCGCGCCGCGGGGCGCGGTGTCGAGCACGGCCGCCACGGTCGCCCCCGCCTTGGCGTACTGCCAGGCTACCAGGTACAGCAGGGGACCGGTACCGGCGAAGACCACGCGCTCGCCGATCGCGCAGCCCTGGAATTTCAGCGCCACCTGCGCGCCGCCCAGCGCGTACACGCCCGGCAGCGTCCAGCCAGGGAAGGGCAGCACGCGGTCGGTGGCGCCGGTCGCCACGATCAGTTGCGAGAAGGGGAGGCTGTCGGTGCGGCCGTCGTGCAGCAGGTCGAGCCGGCCAGCCGCGGCGTTCCACACCAGCGTGCCGGGGCGGTAGTCGATCTGCGGGGTGATCCGCTCGGCCGCGTGGTGCACCGAGGCCGCCCGCGCCGCCTCGAACCCGTACAGGGACGACCGCGGGCGGCTGAAGCCGATCGGCGGCTGCCGGTAGATCTGGCCGCCCGGCCGCGGCGCTTCGTCGACGAGCACCGGCCGCAGGCCGTGCGCGAGCAGCGTCTGCGCGGCCCGCACGCCGGCCGGACCGGCGCCCACGATGACGGGTGGCAGCGGCTGCGTCATGCCGTGGCCCCTCCACTGAGCAGGCGCATGCCGTCCTCGATGAAGGTCGAGCAGGCGCGCAGGCGCTCGCCGCCCTCGGTGTCCACCCAGCAGTCCTGGCAGGCGCCCATCAGGCAGAAGCCGGCGCGCGGCTCGCCGCTGAATTCGCTGCGGCGCAGCTGCTGCCCGCCGGTCAGCAGCGCGGTGAGCACGGTGTCGCCCTGCAGCGCCGTGCGCGGCAGGCCATCGACCAGGAAGTGGACTGGCGGGCGGTCCTGCTCGGCCAGGCGTTTCATCAGGGGCATGGCGTCACTTCCGGGAACGGCGCTCACCGCTGCCCCACCAGGATCTTGTCGAGTCCGTACACGCGATCGAGCGCCAGCATCGCCAGCGCGGTGAGTGCCACCATCAGCGCCGACACGGCGGCCATCAGCGGGTCGATCGACTCGGTGGCGTACATGTACATGCGCACCGGCAGCGTGACGGTCGCGGGCGAGGTGACGAAGATCGACATCGTCACCTCGTCGAAGCTGTTGATGAATGCCAGCAGCCAGCCGCCGGTCACCCCCGGCAGGATCATCGGCAGCGTCACCCGGCGAAACACCGTGGCGTGGCTGGCGCCCAGCGACAACGCCGCCTGCTCGGCGCTGCGGTCGGTGCCCTCGACGGCGGCGATCACCAGCCGCAGCACGTAGGGCGTGATGATCACGACGTGCGCCAGCGTCAGCCAGAAGAAGCTGCCGGTCGCGTGGATCAGCGTGAAGGTGCGCAGCAGCGCGACACCCAGCACCAGGTGCGGGATGATCAGCGGCGACAGGAACAGGCCGTTGAGGAAGTCGCGGCCCGGAAAGCTGTAGCGCACGATCGCGATGCCGGCCGGCACCGCCAGCGCCGTGGCCAGCGTCGCGGCGATGGTCGCCAGCCACAGGCTGTTGCGGAACGACTGCACGAAGTCGGGGTGGGCGAACACCGCCTTGAACCAGCGCAGCGACAGCTGCGTGGTGGGAATGGTGAGGGTGTTCGCCGGCGTGAACGCCACCACGCACACCACCAGCAGCGGGGCCAGCATGAAGCCCACGACCAGGGCATTGAACAGCAGCGCGAGCGGACCGTTTCTCGACATGGCTTACCCCAGCGACTTCCGGTAGCTGCGCTCGACCAGGCGGTTGTAGCTGAGCATCACGACCAGGTTGGCCGCGAGCAGCGTCAGCGCCAGGGCCGCACCCAGCGGCCAGTTCAGTTCGTGCAGGTATTCGTCGTAGACCAGGGTGGCGACCATCTTGAGGCGGCGCCCGCCCAGCAGGCCGGGAATCGCGAAGGCACTGGCGCTCAGGCCGAACACGATCAGGCTGCCCGACAGGATGCCGGGCAGCACCTGCGGGAAGATGATGCGGCGCAGGATCGTGACATGCGACGCGCGCAGCGACAGGGCTGCGTTCTCCACACCCGGATCGAGCTTCTGCAGCGAGGTCCAGACCGGGATGATCATGAACGGCAGCATGATGTGCACCAGCGCGATGACCACGGCCGCCTCGGTGTAGAGGATGCGCATGGGGGGCAGTCCGAGCCAGCGGACGGCGCCGTTCACCAGGCCCTGCGGCCCCAGCAACATGCTCCAGCCGAAGGCGCGGACCACCACCGAGACCAGCAGCGGCGCCAGCACCACCAGCAGCAGGATGGAGCGCCAGGGCGCGCGCATGCGGCTCAGGACGTAGGCCTCGGGCGCACCGACCGCGACGCAGATCAGCGTCACCAGGCCCGAGATCCAGAAGGTGCGCCAGAAGATGCCCAGGTAGTAGTCGTCGCTGGCGACGGCGGCGTAGTGCGACAGCGTGAACGCGTTGCGCACGCCGGTGGCGTGGTCGAACACCTGGAACGACAGCACCCCGGTGATCGCCAGCGGCACCAGCAGCAGGCAGGCGAACAGCGCGAAGGCCGGCGCCGAGAGCAGCCAGGGCGCGGTCTGGCGCGCCGGCGGCGGCATGGCGGCGGAGGTGGCGGCCAGGGTGCTCATGTTCCTGCCTTCAGCTGGCCGCCGGGGCGAGCCGCAGCGCCGCCGGCTCCTGGGGGGCGGCCGCCGGCGCCGACCCGCCCAGCACGCGCACCTGGGAAGCCGGCCAGTGCAGTCCGACGGGGGTGCCTTCCTCGATGGCTCGCTCGCCGTCGTTGGCCAGCACCACCACCAGCTCGCCGAGCGCGGTCTCCACCCGGTACAGCCACTGGCTGCCGAGGAAGAAGCGTTCGCCGACGACGCCGTCCAGCAGGCCGGCGCCGGGCGCGGCCAGCCGGATCTTTTCCGGCCGCAGGCTCAGCGCCACCGGTTGGCCGGCCGCCAACCCGGGGGCCTCGACCTGCAGCGCCACCGGCCCGACCTGCACCGTGGCGCGCGGGCCGCCGGCCTGCACCGTGCCTTCCAGCAGGTTGGCCTTGCCGACGAAGCTGGAAATGAACCGGGTCTGCGGATGCTCGTACAGGCGGTGCGGCCGGTCGATCTGCGTGATGCGCCCGGCCTCCATGACGACCACGCGATCGCTGATCGACATCGCCTCGCACTGGTCGTGCGTCACCATGATGGTGGTGGTGCCCACCTTGCGCTGGATCTGCCGCAGCTCGAACTGCATTTCCTCGCGCAGCTTGGCGTCCAGGTTGGACAGCGGCTCGTCCAGCAGCAGCACCGGCGGCTCGATCACCAGCGCGCGGGCCAGTGCCACCCGCTGGCGCTGGCCGCCCGACAGCTCGCGCGGGTAGCGCTGCGCATAGGGCTCCAGGTGCACCAGCGCGAGCGCCGCGGCGACGCGCTCGGCCCGTTGCGTCCTGGGGGTGCGCAGCATCTCCAGGCCAAAGCTCACGTTGTCGTGCACGGTCATGTGCGGAAACAGCGCATAGCTCTGGAACACGATGCCCAGCCCGCGGGTGTTGGGCTTGGCATGGGTGATGTCGCGGCCGTCGAGCTCGATCCGGCCGCTGCTGACCGGCGCGAAGCCCGCGATCATCTGCAAAGTCGTGGTCTTGCCGCAGCCCGAGGGCCCCAGCAGCGACACGAACTCCCCCTGCTCCACCGACAGGTTCATGTCGATGACCGCGGGCGCGCCGCCGTAGAACTTGGCGACGTCGGTCAGCGTCAGGAACGGCATGGCAACTCCACAGGCGTCTTCGGGCAGGGTGCGGCGATGGCGAAGGATGCTAGGGGAGTGCAAAACAGTCGGTCAACAGGTTATTCCACTAGACAAGATTTATTTGCGAAATATTCCAAATAACGGAATTAGTACGAAAATAGCGCGAACTACATTCCGGCTGGCGTGATGAAAAATCAGGAGATGGACAAGGAAGCAGGCCCTTCGGGGAGCATCGGGCGCGCCATCGCGCTGATGCGCGCGCTGGCCGACGCGCAGGCCGAGGGCGGCCGCGTGACCCACCTGGCCAAGGCCACCGGGCAGACCCAGGCCACCACCCACCGGCTGCTGCAGACGCTGGCGGCGCAGCACGTGGTCGAACAGGACCCCCAGACCAGGCGCTACCGGCTGGCGCTCGAGTTCTTCACGCTGGCTGCCCGGGCCGGCGACTCGATGGGCCTGCGCGCCCTGTGCCGCCCGGCGCTGCTGCGGCTGTGCGCCAGCCTGGGCGACACGATCTTCCTGCTGGTGCGCAGCGGCTTCGACGCGGTCTGCCTGGACCGCACGGAAGGGCCATTCCCGATCCGCTCCTTCACCGGCGACGTCGGCGGCCGCATCGCGCTGGGCGTGGGGCAGGGCGGCATGGCGATCCTGGCGATGCTGCCGGAGGCCGAGCGCGAGGAGGTGATCCGGTTCAACCTGCCGCGCGTGCGCGAGTACGGTGTGTTCGACGAGGTCTACCTGCGCACCGAGGTCGAGCGCGTGCGCCGCCTCGGCTACGCCGGCCGCAACACCGGTCTGCTGGACGGCATGGCCGGGGTCGCCGTTCCGGTGCTGGACCGCAGCGGGCGCGCCGTCGCGGCATTGAGCGTCGGCACCATCGCCTCGCGCCTGAGCGAGGACCGGCTGCCCACCGTGGTCGAACTGCTGCAGCGCGAAGCGACCGCCATCGGCCCGCGCATCAATCCCTTCGATCCCACGCTGCGCCGGCCCGCGCAAAGCCTGTCGCCGATCGAACCGCAGCAGGCCGGCTGAGCGCGCCGCCCGGCCTCACGAGCGTGCGGCGGCCGCGCGCAGGCGCCGGCGCAGTTCGCCCAGCGCCGGCGGGTCCGCCTGGCCGGTGGTCAGGAGTCCCAGTCCCTGCAGCGGCCATTCGAGCTGCCGCGGCAGCCTGGCCTGCAGCACGACGGCGGCACCGGTGTCGACCAGGGCCTGCGCGATGCTCCTGGGCATGAGGCTCACCGCGGCAGTGGTCCGCATCACCTCCAGCACCACCGCCAGCGCCGTTGTCGCCATCGGATAGACCTCGGGGCGCACCGGCCGGCCGGCCCACAGCTGCTCGAAGGAATCGCGCACGCCCATGCCCTGGGGCGGCAGGATCCAGCGCAGCTGCGCGAGCTCGCGCAGCGCGATGGGGCGCCGCCCGGCCCACGCATGGCCGGGCGCTGCCACCACCGCAGGCTCGTCGCGCAGCAGCAGCTCGAACCCCCACTGGGGCGGCGCGTCGCCACGCGGGCGGCGGCAGAAGACGGCATCCAGCCGTCCGGCGGCGAGTTCCGGCAGCAGGTGCACCGTGTTCTCCTCGATCAGCTCGATCTGCAGGCCGGGGTGTGCCTCCAGCAACCCGGGCAGTTCGCGCGCCAGCAGGCCCGAGGCGGCTGCCGGAATGCAGCCCAGGCGCAGGAAAGCCTGGGCGCCGCCCTGCAGGGCCGACAGCGTTTCGGTGGAGGCGCGCAGGGCGCGCAGCACGTTGCGCGCCACCGGCACAACCGCCTCGCCGAAACGAGTCAGGCGCACGCCGCGGCTGTGCCGCTCGAAGAGTTCGGCTCCCAGCAGGTCTTCCAGGTCCGCCAGTGCCTGGGTGGCAGCCGGCTGGCTCATGCCGACCACCGCGGCCGCGCGCTGCACGCTGCCGGCGTCGGCCAGCGCGGCCAGCAATTGCAGGTGGCGCAGCCGCCCGCGCGCCAGCAGGCGGTTGAACAGGACGGCGGGATCGTATGCCACCCGGGGGCTTCCTTGTTATAAGCAAAGGCGATAGCTATATCGTAGAGCCTATTTGCAGAGCAAATATCTGGCGCGGACAATCCGGACTTCCTTCCAGAGGTCCGCCCATGCCCGTCACGCTCCAGCGCCGCACCGTCGCGCGCGCCGCCCTGGCCACTTTCCTGGCCGCCGCCGCCCTGTCCGCCTTGGCCCAGCCCTGGCCCGAGAAGCCGGTGAAGCTGATCGTCCCGTTCGCCCCCGGCGGCTCGACCGACATCGTGGCGCGCCTGGTGGCCGACCGGATGCAGCACACGCTGGGCCAGCCGGTCGTGGTCGACAACCGCGCCGGCGCCGGCGGAGCCATCGGCGCGGAAGCCGTGGCCCGTGCCGCGCCCGACGGCTACACGATCGGCGTGGGCACCGTGAGCACGCTGTCCGTGAATCCCGTGCTGCTGAAGGCTTCGCGGGTCGACCCGCTCAAGGACTTCGCGCCGGTGACCGCCCTGGTGTCGATTCCATCGGTCTTCTCCACCCATCCCGGTCTGAAGGTGCAGAACTTCAAGGGCTTCGTCGAGCTGGCGCGCAGCAAGCCGGACCAGTTCACGGCCGGCTCGCCCGGAACCGGCTCGATCGGCCACCTGATCGTCGAGGCGATGAACAACGAGCTGCAACTGCAGGTGCGCCACATCCCGTACAAGGGCATGGGCCCGGTGATCAACGGGGCGCTCGCCGGCGAGACGCAGGTGCTCAGCGACCAGTTCCCCTCGTCCGCCCCGTTCATCAAGGCCGGCAAGCTGGTGCCGTTCGCTGTGGCGTCCGGACAGCGGCTGGCGGCGCTGCCCGGAGTGCCGACCTTCAAGGAGCTGGGCCATCCGGAGCTCAACGAGCTGGCGATCACCTGGTTCGGCCTGGTGGCGCCGGCCAAGACGCCGGCGGCGGTCGTGGCGCGCCTGAATGCTGCAGCGGTGGAGGCCCTGAGGCACCCGGCGCTGCAGGCCAGGCTGAAGGAGCTGGGGGCCCAGCCGATCGGCAGCACGCCAGAGCAGTTCGGCGCGACGATCGCCGCCAGCCTGGAGCGGGTCCGCAAGGTGGTCCAGGCACGCAAGATCGAGGCCGAATGAGCGCGCACCGGTTGCAGGCGGTCGCCGGCGAGATCGGCGCGCTGGCACGTCGGCAGCACCAGCAGGTCGTCGACTGGCGCCGCCACATGCACCGCCATGCGGAGCTGTCGTTCAAGGAATTCGATACGGCGGACTTCCTGGAGCGCGAGTTGCGCGCCATCGAAGGCCTGGACCTGGAGCGGCCGACACCGACGAGTCTGGTGGCCAGGCTGCGCGGCGACCAGCCGGGCGCGGTCCTGGCGATCCGTGCCGACATCGACGCGCTTCCCATCCAGGACCAGAAGACCTGCGACTACGCGTCCGGCCGTCCTGGCGCCATGCACGCCTGCGGACACGATGGGCATGCCGCGATGCTGCTCGGGGCGGCCAGGGTGCTGGCCGCGCTGCGCGACCGGCTTCCGGGCGAAGTGCGCTTTTTCTTCCAGCACGCCGAAGAGCAGCATCCAGGCGGCGCGCAGCAGATGGTGGATGCCGGCGTGATGCAGGGAGTGGACCGGATCATCGCGGCCCATGTGATGTCCACGGTCGACACCGGCCGCATCGTCGTGCTCGACGGACCTGCGCTGGCCAGCTCGGACCGGTTCGTCCTGCGGGTCAGGGGCAAGGGCGGGCATGCCGCCAATCCCGACCGCTGCGTCGACCCGATCTGGATCGGCGCGCAGATCGTCGCCAACCTGCAGGCGGTCGTGGCGCGCAATACCGACCCCCAGGATGCGCTCATCCTGTCGGTCACCAGGTTCGATGCCGGCTCGGCGTTCAACGTCATTCCGGACGCCGCCCAGCTGTGGGGCTCCGTGCGATGCTACTCGCCGCAGGTGCGCGAACGCGTGCCCGAACTCATCGGGCGGATTGCCGCCGGCGTGGCGCAGGCGCACGGCGCCACCGTGGAACTGGACTACATGGCCGGCTACCGGCCAGTGGTCAACGACTCGGCCACGGCGGCCGCCCTGCGCCAAGCGGTGCGCGAGGCCTTGCCCGAGGTGCCGCTCCACTCGATGAATCCGCTGCCCAACAGCGAGGACTTCAGCGCCTTCACCGTCCACGCGCCGGGCGCCTACGCGCTGATCGGCGCGCGCAGCGCCGCCAAGGGCATCCGCCACCCGCACCACCATCCGCAGTTCGACTTTGACGAAGACGCGCTGGAGCACGGTGTGCGCATGTTCGCGGCGGCGCCGTTCGTGCTGAACCGGGCCGAGGGCTGAGCGCGAAAACCCTGGCGCCGCACGGCCCGCCGGACCCTGCCTAGACTGGCGGCATGTCCGATCGACCCCGCCCGCGCCGCGTCATGTGGCCCGTCGTCAGCGCCAGCCGTTGCACCGGTTGCGGCTGGTGCGTGGCCGCGTGCCCGGACCACCTGCTGGTGCTGGAGCCGGACGCCGGGGGCCGCAAGGCCGCCGCACTGGCGCTGCCCGAGCTGTGCCCCGGCTGCGGCAAGTGCATTCCGGTGTGCAACTTCCGGGCGATCGAACTGGTGCGCCAGGGCGGCGATCGCGTCGCCGCCGGCGGCTGAGGCGAGGGGTACCGCAAACATGGGATGGTGCGCCCGCGCGCCCGGACCATACTCGTTCGACCGCCGATGCCCGGCGCGGCGCCGGGCGTCTTGGGCGCGCCTGCCCCAGGGAGGTTGCCATGACACGCAAGTACATCGACTGCCGTGAAGTCCCGAGCGATTCGCACTGCACCGTGGCGATCGCCGCCGACACCGACGAGGAACTGCTGGAAGCGGCGGTGCAGCATGCAGTCGCGGTGCACCGGCACGAGGACACGCCCGAGTTCCGCCAGATGATCCGGGGCGCCTTCCACGAAGGCACGCCGCCGGTGCAGGCACCGGCGCACGCCTGAGGGCTGCCGTCAGGCGCGGTCGCTGCCGCCCCAGTCGGCGGCGTGGACGGCTGCGGCCAGCGTCAGGCCCAGCGTGCACAGGCTGAGGCCCACCACCGCATAGAGCGCCGGCGGCGGCGCGCCGGCGGCGTGGACCGCCAGCCACCCGCCCAGCGCCACCACCGCCAGCCGCAGGCTGGCGGCCGCCAGCGGCCAGCGCAGGCGTCCGGCGCCCTGCGAGGCGAAGAACAGCGCCAGCCCCAGTCCGAAGAAGCCATAGCAGCCGCCGACGATGCGCAGGTAGGTGCCGCCGGCCGCCCGCACGGCCTCGTCGCTCGTGAACATGGCCATCCAGGCCTGTGGCCACAGCGCGGCGGCCAGGCCGATGGCGCCCGTGATGCACAGCACGACGCCGGCGCCGGTCCAGGTGGCGCGCTTGGCCCGCGCCGGCTGGCGCGCGCCCATGTTGGTGGCCACCATGGCCGTCAGGGCGCTGCCCATGCCGAAGGCGATCGGCACCAGGATGTATTCCAGCCGGGCGGCGATCCCGTAGCCGGCGACCACCAGCGCGCCGAAGCTGCCGGCATAGGCGGTGGTGAGCGCGATCGAGGTGTTGCTGAGCATGGGGTTCACCGCCGACGGCAGCGCCACGTCCAGCACCCGGCGCAAGGTCGCCCGCTGCAGCTGCCATGGCCCGCCGACCACGCGCAGCGGTCCGCCGCGCCGGCTCAGCCAGGCCAGCAGCGCGAGCGCCGCCATCGCATTGCAGGCGACCGTGCTGGCGGCCGCGCCCGCCACGCCCAGTGCGGGCAGCGGTCCGGCGCCGAATACCAGCAGCGGGCACAGGAGCAGGTGCATGGCCGTCGTGCCGATCTGCGCGCAGGACGCCGCCAGCATGTCGCCGGCGCCCCGGGCCACCCCGCCCAGCACGTTGACTGTCCAGATCGCGGCGGCGCCGGCAAACAGCACGGTGGCATAGCGCGTGGCCTGGAGCAGCGCGCCGTCGCGTGCGCCCATCAGCGCATACAGCCCGGGCCGGGTGGCCAGCACGGTGAAGACCAGCGAGGCGGCCAGGCCGACCAGCAGCGCGTGGCGTGCCAGCCGTCCGGCCAGATCGACGTCGCCTGCGCCAAGGGCCCGGGCGACCACGGCGGTGGTGCTGCCGCCCAGCGAGCCGGCCGACATCTGCAGCATCAGCATCGCCAGCGGCAGCACCACCGCGATGCCGGCCAGCGCCTGCGCGCCCAGCAGTCCGACGACGTAGCCGTCGAAGCCGATCATCACGGTGGTGGCGAACAGGCCCAGCATGTTGGGCGTGGCCAGGCGCAGCAGCGTCGCCAGCACCGGCCCGTGCAGCATCCGGTGCGTCGCGGCCGGGGCGGCGGCCGTGGCGGTGGCGGCGCTCATGCTGCCGACCCCGGGCCGGGCTGGCCCGGCTCGAATTGTTCGAGCAGCAGGCGGCGCGCGGTCGCCAGGTGGCGCCGCCCCTGCGCGGTGTCCCCCAGCGCGCGTGCCAGTTGCAGCGAGCCGACCAGCTGGCCGGCCAGCGCCGCAGCCGTGTCCGGCGGGCAGCCTTCGGGCAGCACCGACCGCACCCGCTCCAGCAGGGACTCGACGCGCTGCGCGGCGACCTGGCGCACGGCCTCGCTCTGGCGCGGCATCTCCGAGGCCAGCGCCGCGACCGGGCAGCCGGCTTCGGGCGACTTCAGGTGGCGTTCCGACAGGTAGCCCTCCACCAGCGCGCGCAGCGGCGTCAGGCCGCGCGCCCGGCCGTGGGCCACGGTGCGTTCCAGCCGGCGCGCGCTCTCCTGGCCGGCCCGCTCCAGCGCCTGCGCCAGCAGCGCCTCGCGCGAGGCGAAGTGCGCGTAGAACCCGCCGTGGGTGAGCCCGGCCCGCTGCATGACGTCGGCGACGCCGACCCCGGCGAAGCCGGCGCCGCGCAGCGTGCGCGCGGCCGTGTCCACGATGAGGTCGTGCGTGAGCTGCTTGCGGCTGGGCCTGTCGTCCATTCGTGATCCCCGGCTGGGTGCGATGGCCGCAGGATACGCCGGAATATGACGATCGTCATATTACGACCATCATATATTCAGGGGCATCAGGACGGGCACGGGCCGCGCCGTCGATGCGCCAAACGGGATGGATGCGGTGCCGCCGCGCGGCCGCCCGCCAGCGCGGCGCTGCGGCCGGGGTCATCCGGCGAGTGCTGCGGGCGCTACTCCGCCTTCACGGCCAGCACCGGGCAGGACACGGACAGCAGCAGTTCCTGCGCCACGCTGCCCATGATCAGCTTGCCGACCGGCGAGCGCTTGCGCAGGCCGATGACCAGCAGCGACACCTGCAGCGACTCGATCATGGCCTGGATTTCCTCCACGGCGTCCTTGCCGCGGATGAACTGCTTGACCTCGCCCTGGACGCCGGAGGACCGCAGCACCTGCTCGACGCGCTCGACGTCGGACGCGTTGGCCACCGACGCGTCCTCCTGCATTCCCCCGGGTCCCGCGTTGACCACCACCAGGCGCTCGTTGCGCTGCTTGGAGGCGTCGATGCCCGCGGCGAGCGCGGCCTGGCCTTCGGGACGGGGAACGTAGGCTACGAGAACGGTCATGGTTCGACTCCTCAGGAAATGGCTGGCGGATTGTGCCTTCAGCCTGCCATGGTACCCGCCCCGGAAGTCCCACCGGATCAAGGCGGGGCCGCCGGCAGCGACTACCATCGAAGCTGTCGAAGCTTTCCGGACACCAACGACTGGCTATGGCCCGCATCCTGGTCATCGACGACGATCGCATCCAGCGGGCCGTGGTGGCGCACGCGCTGGTTCCTGGGGGCCACCAGGTGCTGGAGGCCGGCGACGGCCAGGAGGGGCTGGACGGCGCCCGGCTGCACCATCCGGACCTGATCGTCTGCGACGTCGTAATGCCGCGCATGGACGGGTTCCAGTTCCTGGAGGTGCTGCGGCAGGAACCGGGCATTTCGGCCACGCCCGTCCTCATGCTGACGTCGATGTCCGATCGCGCGCACATGCGCGTAGGCATGAATGCCGGTGCCGACGACTACCTGGCCAAGCCGTTCAGCGTGGACGAGCTGACCGACGCCGTCGCGGCCCTGCTGGGCAAGCGGCGCAGCCTGCAGGAAGGGCTGATCAGCTCCATGAACACCTCGTTCGTGACGGCCCTGGAGGAGCAGCGCGACGTGCTGGCGGCGCAGTACGAGCAGCGCCTGATCCGCGAGATCGGCGGCCGCTGGGAGCACGGGGGCCAGGGGGACTTCGAGATCAAGTACGAACATGCGGTGGCGATCAAGGCCGACATCGTCGGCGCGCTCACGCAGCGGGCGGCCAGCAGCGCGCAGGCGAGCGCCCTGGTGCGCCGGGCCTACGACGCGGCGCTCGATTCCCTGCACCTGTTCAAGGCAGCGCATCTGCTGCCGGCCGGCAACGACATCGTGGCCATCTACGAGGACCGGCCCGATGCGCTCGGCGTGCGCGCGACGGTGCGCGCAGTGCGGGCGGGACTCGCCCTGCTGAAGGCGCTGGACCACCTGCGCGCCGAGGGCCCGGGCAGAGCGGGGGCGCGGGACGCGGCGCCCGCCGCGACGGTCGCCATGCACTCGGGCCCGCTGACGGTCCTGGGCATGAGCGACCCGCTGCACGGCGGGCTTGATTCCACGGTCGCGGTCGGAGACACCATGCGCGAGCTCGGGGCCATCTGCGACTTCGCCCGCGCGTCGCGCTGGGCCATGGCGGCGTCCCCCACCCTGGTGGGCGAGATGGGCGGACAGCTGGTGACCGGGCGCAGCGGCCAGGCCGCGCAGCCCGGCGGCCTGCAGATGGACGTCGTCGAGATCGTGTCGCTGCGATGAAGAAGCCGTTCAGGCGACCCATCTCGCCGCCGCGGCGCGGCGCGGCCTTTTCGATCTGGCAGGCCGTGCTGGCCGCCGTGCTCACCCTGGTGCTGGGGCTGGCGGTTACCTGGGCGGTGCAGCGCGCGCTGCAGTCGTCCATCCGGGCCGAGTTGCAGGCGCGGTTCGACGGCGCCGTGCGACGGCTCGAATACGACGTGCAGCGCCGCATCAACCATCCGGCCCATGGGCTGCGCGGGCTGGCGGCTACCTACCAAAGCGTGGGCGAGCTCACCCCCGCCCAATTTCGCCAGTGGGTGGCGGCCCGGCAGCTGGAGACCGAATTCCCGGGCGTGCGCGGTCTCGGCCTGGTGCGGCGGGTGCAGCGCGGCGAGGTCGCGGCCTTCGTCGCGCGGATGCGCGCCGCCGATCCGCAGTTCGAGCTGGTCACCTCCGGCCAGGCGAGCGACCTGTTCGTCGTGACGGAGATTGAACCCAGGGCCGGCAACGGCCCCGCCTGGGGCTTCGACCTGGGGCAGGAGCGCCTGCGGCGCGAAGGGTTGGAGCGCGCCGTCGACAGTGGCCAGCTCGCGCTGACCGAGCGGGTCGCCGTGCGGCAGGACGCGCTCGGACGCGCCGGCTGGCTCATGCTGCTGCCGATCTACGACAGGGGCAGCCATCCCGAGTCGCCGCCGCAGCGGCGGCGCGCGCTGGTGGGCCTGGTCTACGCGCCGATCGTCGCCGCCGAGGTGATGACGGACGTGCGCCGCAACTTCGAGTCGGAGATCGATTTCCGGCTGTACGACGGGCGGCTGGAGGACGGGCAATTGCTGTTCGACTCGACCGACGAGCAGCAGCAGGGCATGAGCACCGGCAGGCGCGGCGGCTGGGAGCGGCGGCTGCTGCGGGCGACGCGCTCGTTCGCGATCGGCGGCCAGGATCTGACGCTGGATCTCGCGAGTTCGCCCGAGCTCGAGGCCGGCGCCAGCGTGGACCTGCCGCTGACGGTCGGCGTCGCCGGGATGCTGCTGAGCGTGCTGATGGCCATGTCGGTCTGGCAGCTGGCCAGCGGGCGGCGCCGGGCCGAGGTGATCGCGCAGGGCATGACCGGCGAGCTGAGCCGGGCGGCGGACGACCTGGCCGCCAGCGAGGGTTTCCTGGAGCAGGCGCAGCGGATCGCGAACGTGGGCAGCTGGCAGGTGGACCTGGCGACCGGCTCGTTGCGCCTGTCCGCGCAGACCCTGCGCCTGTTCGACCTGCCGCCCGACGGCTCGCGGTCGGTCGAGGACTTCGTCGCGTTCTTCCTGCCGGAGTCGCGCGAGCTGATCCGCCGCGCGACGCGGGAAGCGATCCGCGAGGGCACGCCCTGGGACCTGGAGCTGAGCCTCGTGAGCGCCCGGGGCGCGCCGCGCTGGGTCCGCGCGGTCGGGGGGGTCGAGCGGCAGGGCGACTGGTCGGTGCGCGTCACCGGCACGCTGCAGGACATCACCGACCGCAAGCGGACCGAGCAGGCCCTGCAGGCCAGCGAGCAGTTCATGCGCGTGATCACCGACAACCTGCCGGGGCGCGTGGTCTACTGGAACCGCGACCAGCGGTGCGAGTTCGCCAACCGCAGGAGCGCCGAGTTGTTCGGCCGGACCCAGCAGGAGATGATCGGGCTCAGCCTGCGCGAGGCGCTGGGCCACGACCGGTACCAGGCGTACCGGCCGGGCATCGAGGCGGCGCTGCGCGGAGACAACCTGACGTTCGAGCGCGAGGAAAGGGCGGCCGGCGGTTCACGCACGATGCTCGTGCACCACATCCCGAACTTCCGGGACGGCGTGGTGCACGGCTACTTCGTGCTGGAACTGGACGTGACGGAGCTGAAGGAAGCCCGGGAGGCCGCGCGGCAGGCGAGCGCCGCCAAGGGGCAGTTCCTCGCCAACACCAGCCACGAGCTGCGCACGCCGATGAACGCGATCATCGGCATGCTGACGCTGCTGCACGGCACGCAGCTGTCGGTGCGGCAGTCCGACTACGTCGCCAAGGCCGAGGGCGCCGCCCGCTCGCTGCTGGCGCTGCTCAACGACCTCCTCGACTTCTCGAGGATCGAGGCGGGCAAGCTGGCGCTGGACCCTCGGCCGTTCCGCATCGAACTGCTGATGCGCGACCTGTCGATGATCCTGTCGTCGAACCTGAGCTCGGACCAGGTCGAAGTCCTGTTCGATCTCGATCCGGCGCTGCCGCCGGTGCTGGTGGGCGACGACATGCGGCTGCGGCAGGTCCTCATCAACCTCGGCGGCAACGCGGTGAAGTTCACCGAACGCGGCGAGGTGGTCGTCGGCGTGCGCGTGCTGGGGCGCCACGACGGCCGCGTCCGGCTCGAGTTCTCGGTCAGCGACACCGGCATCGGCATCGCGCCGGAACAGCGCGCCCGGATCTTCGAGGAATTCACCCAGGCCGAGGCATCGACCGTGCGCCGCTATGGCGGCACCGGGCTCGGCCTGGCGATCTCGCAGCGGCTGGTGAAGCTGATGGGCGGCAGCCTCGAACTCGCCGCCGAATCGGGGCAGGGCAGCCGCTTCTCCTTCGCGCTCGACCTGCCGCTGGGCCGGGAAGACGCGGCCGGCGAAGCCAGCCCCGCGCTGCCGTTGCGCGCGCTGTTCGTCGACGACAACGCGGTGGCGCGCGAGACGCTGCAGGCCCAGGCGCGCAGCCTTGGGTGGCAGGCCGACATCGCAACCGGCGCGCAGGAGGCGCTGGCCATGGCGCAGGGGGCGTCGCAGCGCTACGACGCGATCTTCGTCGACTGGCGGATGCCGGGCATCGACGGCCTCGAGGCCGCGGCGCGCCTGCGCCAGCTGCCGCAGGTGGGCCAGAGCGCGCTGATGATCATGCTGTCGGCGCAGGGCCGAGAGGCGTTCGCCGCACTGGACGACGGCGTGCGCGGCAGCTTCGACGGCTATCTGGTCAAGCCGGTGACGGCCTCGATGCTGCGCGAGGCCGTGCTCGAAGCCACCGGCCGGGCGGCACCGCCGGAGCCAGCGCCGCAGGGCGGCCGGGAACTGGCCGGACTGCGCATCCTGGTGGTGGACGACAACGCCAACAACCAGCAGATCGCGCGCGAACTGCTCACCTGGCGCGGCGCCAGCGTCGACCTGGCCGACGACGGCCGGCAGGGTGTGGAGCGGGTCGTGTCAGGGCGCGAAGCGTACGACCTCGTCCTGATGGACGTCCAGATGCCGGTGATGGACGGCTACCAGGCCACCCGCGAGATCCGGCGCGCCGGATTCGACACGCTGCCGATCGTGGCGATGACGGCCAACGTCATGGCCGGTGACCGCGAAGCGTGCCTCGCCGCCGGGATGGACGACCATGTGGGCAAGCCGTTCGAACTCGACGAGCTGGTGGAGACGGTGCGGCAGCACGCGACGCGCCGGCCCGCCGCCGGCGGTGCGATGCCCGCGCCCGACGCGCCGGTGCCGCAGGTGGATCTGGCGGCGGCCGTGCGCCGGCTGGGCGGCGACGTCGGTTTCTACCGCCAGCTCTATCCGTCGGTGCGGTCGGACGCGGAGGCGATGCTGGCGCGCCTGGTGCAACTGATCGAGGAGCGCCGGCGCGACGAGGCGGCGCGCCTGTTCCACACGATCGAGGGCCACGCCGGCACGATCGGCGCCCCGGCGCTGGCGCACGCGGCGGCCGAGGCCGCGCGTGCGATGCGTGCCCCGGGCGCGGACCTGCACGCGGACCTGCGCCACCTGGCGTCGACGCGCCGCGCCTTCGAGGTCGCGTGCGAGCTGCTCGACGCCGAAGTGTCGCGGCTGGCGGCGAGCTGAACAGCGGGCTACCATACCGCCTGAGTGCACCGAAGGCCATTTCATGTCGTCGTCCAGACCGCCAGCGCCGCCCAAGCCCAGACCCGCCAGCCATCCGTATGACGCGCTCGATCCCATTCCGCAGCCGGAGGTGATCGAGCGCAGTTCGGAAACGACCTGGGAGCTCTGGAATGACGTGCGCGACAAGGAGCACGTCCGCTACGCCGACACGGTGCCGCTGACCGTGCCGGGGCCGGGACTGGGCGCGACGCGTTCGGGCGCGAAGGAGTCCGGCCGGCCGCTGCGGGCCGCCGCGGCCGGCGCCTCGGGGGCGGAACTGCTGAACCAGGAAACCAAGCGCAACAACCGGGTCTGCCCGAAGCCCGCGCAGTGGCGGCAGCTCCATGACACGCTGTGCGCCAAGGCGCTGCCGGGCGCGGCCGCGGCGCTGGCCCCGCCGTTCGACGCTGACCAGTGGCGCGGCACCACCTCGCTGGCCAAGCGGCTGTCGTTCCGCCAGCTGATCGACTGGGCGATCGCCCACGCGCTGGTGGAGGACACGCTGCGGCTCGTGCGCGCGCTGCCCGAGGACCAATGGCACCACATGGGTGAGTGAGTCGCCGGCGGACCGGCGCCGGGCTATCTGGCCAGCCGCGCGCTGTTTTCCAGCGCATCCCTCGCCACCGCGTCGAGGGCGCCGTCTACCAGGCTGGCGACCGGCAGCAGACGCATGGCACCGAGTGCCAGCAGCTGCTCCAGGATCTGGCGCGTCATCGATTCGGGCCGCCCCTGGGCGTCCGTGAACATGTATAGCAGCTCGTGCGGGCTGGCCCAGGTCAGCTGCCAGCGGGTCCAGTGGCCGCGCACCATCACCTCCACGAACTGGCCGGCCTGCAGCTGCACGCCATCGAGCGCGGCGGGCGGCGCGGTCGCGGCAGCCGCATCGTCCTTCAGGGTCGTCTGGAAATCGTCCGTCACCATCGAGGCGCTCGCCAGCACTGACGCCGAAACCTCGTTCGGCGCCAGCCAGGGCGGCGCTTGCGCCGGTTCGGTGGCGGGCTCGCCGGCCATTGCATCCGGCTGGCGGTCGCCGGGCGATGCCGCGTCCGCCGCAGCGCGCAGGGCACCGGTCTGCAGCTCGGCCACCACGTCGAGGACCCTGCCGGCCTCCTGCTGCGAGTATCCGATCGCGCCCAGGCCGGCGTCGAGCGTCCGGCGCAGGGAGGCGCCCAGTGTCGCCAACCGGGCGGGATCCTGCGCGACCGCGCCAGGCTGCGCGAGCCGGATCAGGTCGTCCACGGCCGCGCCATAGCCGCCCGGGTCGGCCGTGCGTTCCGGCGCCGCGAGCCTGGCTGCCGCCATGGCCTGGCACCAGGGGCCGAGCAGGAAACGTCGCACCTGCGGCGGCGCGCTGTCCACGTCGTGCCGCGCGCGCAGTTGCGCCGCGAGCTGCGTCGCCAGGTGGTTGCGCTCGTCGGCCTTCAGCAGGACGCGAGCCATCGTGGCTTGCTGCCGGCGCGCGCGCTCCTCCGATTCGGCCCAGGTCTGGCGCAGCGTCTGCAGTGCGTACTCGAATGGTTCGGCATCCTGCAGCGGCAGCCGCGCCAGCACCTGCACCGCCTCGGTCAAGGGCCGCAGGAATTCCTCGAACCCGCGCGCCATGGCGTCCGGCCAGGCCTGGCTGCGCCGCGTGATTTCGTCCAGCAGCTGGCGGGCCGGATGCTGGCGATCGGAGAAGAACCGCTGGTCCTGCATGACCAGCCGAAGCAGCGCCGGCTCGAGCTCGCGCACCGCCTGCTGCACCGGCGGCAGCAGGCGCTGGTCGCCGCTGATGTTCGCGACCATCAGCCGCACCACCTCGCGCGCCAGCGTCTGGATCGGGGTATAGGAGGTGCCCCCCGCACCGGCGGCCTCCTGCGGGCTCACCGCCTCGGCCTGCCAGACACCCTGGCGCCAGCGGTCCTGCATCCGGCGCACCACGTCGTCCATGCGCTTCATGTCCTGCAGCGCCTCCATCGCCGCGGGCAGCGTCAGGCCGCCCATGGTCTGGGTGGCGCCGGGCAGCGTCTGGCCGGCGGGCGTGCCGGGGCCGCGCGCCACGCTCGCCAGCAGGCGTTTCAGGTCGCGCAGGGTGAGCTGCGTGTGGCCGGCAGGCGCCGCGGCGCCGTGGGCACGGTCCGTGTTGACCCGATAGGCCGCCGCGGCGACGCCTGCCTCGCGCAGCCGCTCACACACCTGCCGGAACAGCGCGGCGAGCTGCGGCCCCAGCGCCTGGCTCAGGTGGAACATCAGCAGCGGGCGCACCGGCGGCGGCGCCTTCGCGCGGCCCAGCGAGCGATGCAGGGCGCGCACCCAGACCTCGGGGCGCAGCGGATTGGCCGCGCTGCGGACCTGCGCGTGGCCCTGCGCGGCGCTGACGAGCGCGTTCAAGGGCACCAGCTCATGCTCGACAGCTGCCTTCACGAGCTGCTGGCCGCGCACCAGCTCGACCGTGTCGTCCATCTGCTCCTCGGCCATCAGCTCCAGCGAGTCGAACGTGAGCGTGGACGCCGCAGGCGCGGCGGACTGGCCCGACATTTCCTCGCGCACTGCAGCCGGAAACGCCGAGACCAGGTCACCGCGGCATGCGCGCAGCGCCGCGGCCCCATCCTCCAGGCGCCGGCGGTCGCCCGGCATGAGCGCGGCCGCGGCCGCCTGCAACATCAGCCCGTCCGCGGCCTGGATGGCTCGCATCGCCAGCGCGGCGCTTTCGCCGAGGGCCGCTTCCAGCACGGCGTCGAAGCGGGCGATCGAGGTGGATCCATCGGCGTTCGGCATTGGGAATGTTTCTGTTCAAACTGCAGGGCACGCTGATTGTTCACCCGGATTCGCTCTGCGGCAACCCTGCGGCGGGCGCGGGCGTCGATCGCGCTGACGGGCGCCGCCCGGCCGTCGGGTCACGCCCTTGACAGCGTGTTGAAAGCAGCGGTCGCTAAGCTGTCGCCGGTCCCGCGCCGTGGCGGGACGACCAGAGGCGACCATGAACACCACCAGACGACAAGTCCTGCGCGCCGGTGCGGCGCTGGCGGGCTGCTTTCCATTTGCCGGTTTTGCGCAGGCGCAGTGGCCCACCAGGCCGGTGCGCTTCGTCGTGCCGTTCGCGCCCGGTGGCAGCTCGGAGATCATCGCGCGCTCGGCCGCCGGCGAGCTAAGCCGCTCGACGGGCCAGAACTTCTTCGTCGACAACAAACCCGGTGCGTCCGGCAACATCGCGATGGCCGAGGTGGCGCGGGCCGACGACCAGCACACCCTGATCCTGGGCCATATCGGCACGCTGGCGGTGAACCCGTACATGTTCGACAAGCTGCCGTACGACCCGAACAAGGACTTCAGGCCGGTCAGCCTGCTGGCCAAGGTGCCGAGCCTGTACGTGGTCAACCCGGCCGTGCCGGCGAAGAACCTCAGGGAGTTCCTGGCCATGGTCAAGGCCAGGCCGGGCGCCTACAACTACGGCTCGGCCGGCAACGGCAGCGCGGGCCATCTGGCGATGGAATACCTGAAGATGACGGCCAACGTCTTCATCACGCACGTGCCCTACCGGGGCACCGGGCCGCAGCTCACCGACCTGCTGGCGGGCCGGCTGGAGGCGGCGTCGGTCGGTGCCTCGGCGATCCTGCAGCACATCAAGGCCGGCAAGCTGCGCTGCATCGCGACCGGCTCGGCGCAGCGGCTGCCGCAGCTGCCGGACGTGCCCACGGTGGCCGAGCAGGGCTTCCCGGGCTTCGAGATGACGCAGTGGTACGGGATGATGGCGCCGGCATCGATGGCGCAGGCCAGCGTCGACCGGCTGTCCGCCGAGACGCAGAAGGCCATGCGGTCGGCCGCGACGCAGGAGCGGCTCGGGCACGATGCGGCGCAGGCGATCGGCGGCACGCCGGCGCAGTTCGCCCAGTTCATCGCCAGCGAGCAGCAGCGCTGGAAGCAGGTGGTGGAGCGGGCGAAGATCAAGCCCGAGTGAGCCGTGGCGGGCCGGCAGTGGCGCCCCCAACCCGGTTCGGCAGATCAAAAAAAGGGACTGCATGTCCCGCATGGCGGGACTAGTATGTTTCCGACGGACGCACTCCGTTCGATACTGCCCAGATGCCGCCGCCGCCCGCCGCCGCCACCTCCGACCGCGTCCTGCACGTGCTGGCGGTGCTGGCGCAGCAGGGCCGGGTGCTCAGCGCCGCCGAGCTGATGGCGCAGACCGGGCTGGCGCGCAGCACCCTGTATCGCCTGCTGGCGCGGCTCAAGCGCTGGGGCTTCGTCCTCGAAACCGACGGCTGCTACGCGCCCGGGCCGCTCAGCCTGCAACTGGCGCTGGGGTTCGACCTGGCATCGCACCTGGTGCGCCACGCCCGCCAGGAGATGGTCGCGCTGGCGCGCCAGTCGCACGAGAGCGTGGGTCTGGTGGTGGCGGTGAACGACGCCGTGGTCTGCCTGGACATGGTCGAGAGTGAGCAGTCGCTGCGCTGCTCGTTCGAGAAGGGCCGCAGCGTGCCCTTGCGCGCCGGCGCCTCGGCCAGGTGCCTGCTGGCCCACCTGCCTGAAACGAACCGCGACGCCCTGCTGGACGCGCTGTACCCCGAGCCGGCCGAGCGTGCGGCCGCGGTGGAGCGGCTGGCCGCGATCCGCCAGGCCGGCCACGCGACCAGCACCGGCGAAGTCGATCCGGGCGTGTGGGGCATCAGCGCACCGCTGATCGGCGCGGGCCGCCGCGCCATGGGCGCGGTGACCCTGATGGCCCCGGTCACCCGGGCCCTCGGCCAGGAGGCCGCGCTGACCGACATGACCATGGTCGCGGCGGCACGCATTTCGCGGGCGCTGGCTGCGCCCTGATTCCTTCAAGTTCCCTTCCTTCATCCACGGAGACCCACGACCATGAAGATTCGCCGCCATTTCCTGCTCGCCGCGCTGTCGGCCCTGGCCTTCGCCGGCCCCCTGGCGCACGCGCAAGACAACGTGCTGCGCGTGGGCACCGACGCCACCTTCCCGCCGATGGAGTTCGTGGACAACGGCAAGCGCACCGGCTTTGACATCGAGCTGACCGAGGCGCTGGCCAAGGCCATGGGCAAGAAGGTCGAATGGATCGACATCGACTTCAAGGGCCTGATTCCCGGCCTCATGTCCAAGCGCTTCGACATGGCCGTGTCGGCGATCTACATCACCGACGAGCGCAAGAAGGTGGTGGACTTCACCGACTCGTACTACGCCGGTGGCCTGGTCGCGATGGTCAAGGACAACAACGCCAGCATCAAGAAGCTGGCCGACCTGGACGGCAAGAAGGTCACGGTGCAGGTGGGCACCAAGTCGGTCGGCTACCTGCAGCAGAACTTCCCGAAGGTGCAGCGGGTCGAGGTCGAGAAGAACCAGGAGATGTTCAACCTGGTCGACATCGGCCGCGCCGACGCAGCCGTCACCGGCAAGCCGGCCGCGTTCCAGTACGTGCGCACCCGCCCGGGCCTGCGCGTGCTCGACGAGCAGCTGACCACCGAGGAGTACGGCATGGCCCTGCGCAAGGACACGCCCGAACTCACCAAGGCGGTGAACGCGGCGCTGGCCAAGCTCAAGGCGGACGGCAGCTACGCCGCCATCGTCAAGAAGTGGTTCAGCGCCAGCAAGTAAGCCCCGGCGCGCGGCCTGTTCATGGAACTTGATTTTTCGCCCGTCTGGTCGGGCTGGGACCTGCTGCTGCGCGGCGCGGTGGTGACCGTGGAGGTCACCGCCGTCTCGCTGCTGCTCGGGTGCGTGCTGGGACTGCTGGTCGGCATCGGCCGGCTCAACCCCAGGCGGCGCGTGATCTACACGCTGTGCACGACCTACCTGGCCGCGATCCGCGGTACGCCGCTGCTGGTGCAACTGTTCATCCTGTTCTTCGGGTTGCCCCAGTTCGGCATCCTGCTGCCGGCCTTCCTGTGCGGCGTGCTCGGGCTGGGGATCTACTCGGGCGCCTACGTGTCGGAGATCGTGCGCGGCGCGATCCAGTCGGTGGACCGCGGCCAGATGGAGGCCGCGCGCTCGATCGGCCTGTCGGCCGGGCAGGCCATGCGCTCGGTGATCCTGCCGCAGGCGGTGGTGCGGATGATCCCGCCGCTGGGCAACGAGTTCATCGCGCTGATCAAGAACTCGGCGCTGGTGTCGCTGCTGACGATCCACGACCTGATGCACGAAGGCCAGAAGATCATCAGCGTGTCGTACCGCTCGCTCGAGGTGTACCTGGCGATCGCGGTGATGTACTTCGTGCTGACCGGCGCGACGACGGTGCTGCTGCGCCGCGTCGAGCTGAAGCTGCGCGCCGGAGGAATGGTGCAATGAGGGCGGATCAGGCTCCCGCGCAGCCGATCATCAGCATCCGCGGCCTGCGCAAGGCGTTCGGCGATCACGTGGTGCTCAACGGCATCGATTTCGACGTGCAGGCCTCGCAGGTGGTCGTGGTGATCGGCCCCAGCGGTTCGGGCAAGAGCACCTTCCTGCGCTGCTGCAACGGCCTGGAGCAGGCCGAGGGCGGGCGCATCGACATCTGCGGCCACACGCTGGTGCAGGACGGTCGCATGCTGGCCGACGCCGACTGCAACGCGCTGCGGCAGGAAGTCGGCATGGTGTTCCAGTCGTTCAACCTGTTCCCGCACCTGTCGGTCCTGCACAACATCACGCTGGGCCCGCGCAAGCTGCGCGGCCTCACGCGCGAGCAGGCCGACGCCGAGGCGCGCGCGCTGCTGCGCAAGGTGGGGCTGGAGCACAAGGCCGACGCCATGCCGGCCAGCCTGTCGGGCGGCCAGAAGCAGCGGGTGGCCATCGCCCGGGCGCTGGCGATGAAGCCGCGCGTGATGCTGTTCGACGAGCCGACCTCGGCGCTGGACCCCGAGCTGGTGGGCGAGGTGCTGCAGGTCATGAAGCTGCTCGCCGGCGAGGGCATGACCATGATGGTGGTCACGCACGAGATGGAGTTCGCGCGCGAGGTGGCCGACGTGGTCATCGTGATGGACGGCGGCGGCATCATCGAATCCGGCCCGCCCTCGACCATCTTCACCAACCCGACGCAGGAGCGCACCCGCAGCTTCCTGCAGGCGGTGCTGGCGCGCGCCTGAACGTCGATGGAACTGCACCGTTTCGACGCCGGCCGGCTGCCGGCCATCCCATGGAAGAACGGCGGCGGCGTCACGCGCGAAATCGCCTGCCAGCCGCCGGGCGCCGGCATGGACGCGTTCGAGTGGCGCGTCAGCATCGCCGAGATCGCGGCGGCCGGGCCGTTCTCGAGTTTCCCCGGCGTGGACCGGGTGATCACGCTGCTGGACGGTGCCGGGGTGCTGCTGCGCAGCGACGACGGCACGGTCGACCACCGGCTGGACACGCCGCTGGCGCCGTTCGCCTTTCCCGGCGAGGCGCCGGTGCACGCACGGTTGCTGGACGGCGCCTGCCGCGACCTCAACGTGATGACGCGGCGCGCCGCGCGCCGCGCGCAGGTCCGCGTCATGCGTTGCGACGGTGCGCTGCCGGCCGCCACGGACGGCGTGCTGCTGGCGGTGCAGGGGCGCTGGCAGGCCGCCTGCGCCGGCCGTGAGCCGGAGGCGCTGGCACCCTCGCAGGGCCTGTGGTGGCGCGCGACCGCGGCGGCCTGGTCGCTGCACACGCGCGACGAAGCCGCCGCCCTGGTGGCGATCGTGATCGGGCCCGCATGAACGCCGCCGGCTCGCTTTTCGCCGCCGACGCGCTGCTGCCCGCCGGGTGGGCGCGCGACGTGCTGCTGCAGTGGGACGCCGCGGGCCGCCTGCTGGCCGTCACGCCCGACGCCACGCCGGAGCCGGACACGGTGCGCGCGGCCGGCCCGGTGCTGCCGGGCATGCCGAACCTGCATTCGCACGCGTTCCAGCGCGCGTTCGGCGGCCTCACCGAATACCGCGGACAGGCGCAGGACAGCTTCTGGAGCTGGCGCACGCTGATGTACCGCTTCGCGGCCGCCGTGACGCCGGAGCAGCTGGAGGCGATCGCCACCGGGCTCTACGTCGAAATGCTCGAGGGCGGCTACACCAGCGTCTGCGAATTCCACTACGTGCACCACGACCGCGACGGCCGGCCCTACGCCGACGACGCGACGCTCTCGCGCTGCCTGCTGCGCGCGGCGCAGCGCGCCGGCATCGGCCTGACGCTGTTGCCGGTGCTGTACCAGGCCAGCGGCTTCGGCGGCGCGCCGCCGCGCGAGGAGCAGCGGCGCTTCATCCGCAGCATCGACTCGATGCTGCGCCTGCTGCAGCAATTGCACCCGCAGTGCGAGGCGCAGGGCGCGCGGCTGGGACTGGCGCCGCATTCGCTGCGCGCGGTGCCGCCCGACAGCCTGCGCGAGGCGCTGGCCGGACTGGCGGCGCTGGACGCCGGCGCGCCGGTGCACATCCACGTGGCGGAGCAGCCGGCTGAAGTGGACGCCTGCCTGGCCTGGAGCGGGCAGCGGCCGGTGGACTGGCTGCTGGACCATGCGCCGGTGGACGCGCGCTGGTGCCTGGTGCACGCGACCCACATGACGGCGGCCGAAGGAGCGCGCGCGGCGCGCAGCGGCGCGGTGGCGGGCCTGTGTCCGACCACCGAGGCGAACCTGGGCGACGGCATCTTCGAGCTGCCCGGCTGGCGCGCCGCCCAGGGGCGCTGGGGCCTGGGCTCGGACAGCCATGCCAGCGTCAACGCGGCCGAGGAGCTGATGCTGCTGGAATATGGCCAGCGGCTGCACACCGGACAGCGCAACGTCGCGGCGGGCGCGGCGCAGCCCTTCGTCGCCACCGCCATGATGCTGGAGGCGACGGCCGGTGGCGCGCAGGCGGCCGGCCGCCCAGTGGCCGGCCTGGCCGCCGGGCAGGGCGCCGACTTCGTGGTGCTCGATGCCGCCCATCCGCTGCTGGACGGCCTGCCTTCGCCCGACGCGATGCTGTCGGCCCATGTGTTCGCCAGCCATCGGGACACGGCGATCGAGTCGGTCTGGGCCGGCGGCCGGCGCCAGGTCCGGCACGGGCGCCACCTGCTGCATGACGAGGCGGCGCGCGGGCTGGTGGCGGCCCGGCGGGCGCTGGCAGCGTCACACTGAGCGCGCCGGCGGGCGGCGGCGCAGTCAGCGCGGCGGCGGCGGGCCCGCCGGGCGCCGCGGCTCGTCCTCGGACCAGGGCAGGGCCAGGATCCGGCACAGCGTCTCGAGGTCGCATTCGCCGATGCGTTCGGCCAGCGAGCGCTCGATGGCGCGCAGCTCCCGGGCGGCGCTTTCCGACATGGCCCAGCCGGCCTCGGTGAAGCGCACCAGCTTGATGCGGGCGTCGTCCGGGCTGGCGAACAGCTCCACCAGGCCCATGGCCTGCGCCTGCCGGACGATCTCATGCACGGCCTGGCGCGACACCCCGAGCCGCCTGGCCAGGTCGCTCAACCCGACCGGCCGCGAACGCATGTGGCCGAACAGGCGGTTCATCGCCGGCGTGATGCCGGCGTAGTCGTTGCGGCGGGCCGCTTCGAGGACGCGCGCCTCCATCCACTCGGTGCGCCGCAGCAGCAGCGTGCGCAGGTACGGGCGCGGCGGGCGGGCGTCCCGGGCCGGCATCAGGACGGCGTCCTGGAGACCCAGGCGGCGAACTGCTCGCGCAGCCGCAGCTTCTGGAACTTGCCGGTCGACGTGCGCGGGATCGCGTCGACGAACGCCCAGTCGTCGGGCACCTGCCACCGCGCGAACTGCGCTGCGAGGTGCGCCCGCAGGGCCGCCTCGTCGACCTGCGCGCCCGGCTTGCGCACCACGGCCGCCAGCGGCCGCTCGCCCCAGCGCGGATGGGCGACCGCGACCACCGCCGCCTCCGCCACCCCCGGGTGCCCCATGATCGCGTTTTCCAGGTCGACCGAACTGATCCACTCGCCGCCCGACTTGATCAGGTCCTTCATGCGGTCGGCGATGCGCATGTAGCCCTGCGCGTCGATGGTCGCCACGTCGCCGGTGCGGAACCACCCGTCGCCGGTCACGCTGCCCTCGGAGGCCGGGATCCCGTGGTAGCCGGCGCTCACCCACGGGCCGCGCACCTGCAGCTCGCCCTGCGCAGCGCCGTCCCAGGGTTGCGGCCCGTCCGGTCCCATCACCCGCAGCTCGACCAGCGGCAGCGCCAGCCCCTGCAAGGCCCGCACGCGCTGCTGCTGCGCCAGCGGCGCGGCGGCGTGCTGGGGCTTGAGCCAGGACAGGGTGCCCACCGGCGACAGTTCGGTCATGCCCCAGCCGTGCTTGACCGCGAGGCCGTGCCGGTCGAAGCCCTCGATCATGGACGGCGGCACCGCCGAGCCGCCCACCATCATGCGCATGCCGGGGCGCAGCTTCCAGCGCTGCGGCTGCGCGTCCAGCGCCTGCAGGATGCCCAGCCAGATGGTCGGCACGCCCAGCGCCAGCGACACCGGCTCGCGCTGCATCAGCTCGAGCAGGTCCTCCGCGCCCATGTGCGGCCCGGGGAAGACCTGCGCCGCACCCACCATCGCCGCGGCGTAGGGCACGCCCCAGGAGTTGGCATGGAACATCGGCGTCACCGCCAGCACCGTGTCCTGGCACGACAGCCCGAGGCAGTCCGGCAGCGACACCCCCAGCGCGTGCAGCACCGTCGAGCGGTGCGAGTAGACGACGCCCTTGGGCCGGCCGGTGGTGCCCGAGGTGTGGCACATGCCGCAGGGCGCGTCCTCGGCCAGCTCGGGTGGGCACCAGCCGGCCGTGTCGACGTCGATGAAGCGGTCGTAGTCCTCGCAGCCCGCCGGCAGCTCGCCCGCGGCGGCGCCATGGCGCACCACCAGCACCCGCTCGATGCGCACCAGCGGCGCCAGCTTGTGCCACAGCGGCAGCAGCACCTCGTCCACGATCAGCACGCGGTCGCCGGCGTCTGCGACGATGTAGGCGAGCTCCTCGGCGGACAGCCGCAGGTTGAGCGTGTGCAGCACCGCGCCCGCGGCCGGAATGCCGAAGTACGCCTCCAGGTGCACCGAGTGGTTCCACAGCAGCGTCGCCACCGGCTGGCCCGGACCGACGCCGGCCAGCGACAGTGCCTTGGCCAGCTGCCGGGCGCGCGCGGCCATCGCGCCGTAGGTGGTGCGGTGCAGGCTGCGGTCGGGCAGCCGCGAAACGATCTCGCGGTCCGCGAACAGCTGTCCGGCGCGTTCCAGCAGCTGGTTCACCGACAGGGGGATGCGCATCATGGTCGTCTGCATGGCGGCTGCGTCCATCGGGTCGCTCACTTGCGCACCAGCGGGCAGGCGCTTTGCGCCAGCGGCATGAATGCCTCGTCGCCGGGGATGACGCGCTTGACGCTGGCCAGGTCCCATTCGCCCCTGGACTGGGCCGGGCTCTTGGCTTCCATGAGGTACATGTCGCGCACCATCCGACCGTCGGCGCGCAGCGTGGCGTTGCGCAGGAAGAAGTCGTTGAAGCGGGTGGCGCGCAGCTTCTGCATCACCGCGTCGGCGCTGTCGGTGCCGGCCGCCTCGACGGCCTTCAGGTATTGCGTCACGGCCGAATAGTTGGCCGCCTGAGAGAAGGTCGGCATCGCCGGATGAACCTTCTGGAACTTCGCGGCGAAGGCGCGCGTCTGGTCGTCGTAGTCCCAGTACCAGGGGTCGACGTACTGCATGCCCTGCACCGTGCCCAGCCCGAGCGACTTCAGGTCCGTCAGCAGCACCAGCAGGCCCACGATGCGCGGCTTGCCGTCGCGCACCAGCCCGAACTCGCGGGTGGCCTTCACGGCATTGGCGAAGTCGCCGCCGGCGTTGGCCAGCGCCACGATGTCGGGCCTGGCCGCTTGGGCCTGCAGCACGTACGAGGAGAAATCGGTCGTCGACAGGGGGTGGCGCACGCTGCCGAGGACCTTGCCGCCGCGCTTCTCCACCACGGCCCGGGTGTCCTTCTCGAGGCTGTGGCCGAAGGCATAGTCGGCCGTCAGGAAGAACCAGTTCTTCCCGCCTTCGGCCAGCACCGCGTTGCCGGCGCCATTGGCCAGCGCGTAGGTGTCGTAGGCGTAGTGCACGCCGTACGGCGAACACTCCTGCTGCGTCAGCGCGATGGTTCCGCCGGCCGTGGTGATCGTGATGCGCTTCTTTTCCGCGCCGGTCTTCTGCACGGCCACCGCCACGGCCGAGTTCACCAGGTCGACGATCATGTCGACCCGGCCCACGTCGAACCACTCGCGCGCCTTCGAAGCTCCGATGTCGGCCTTGTTCTGGTGGTCGGCATACACCACCTCGATCCGCTTGCCCAGCACCTTGCCGCCGAAGTCGGCGACGGCCATCTCGACGGCGCGCACCGCGCCGGGACCGCTGCCGGCGGAATACACGCCCGAGAGGTCGGTGAGCACGCCGATGCGGACCACGTCGTCCGACACCGGTTGCGCCTGCGCGGCGACGGCAAGGGGCAGGGCGGCCAGCAGGGCCGTCCCCAGGCAGCGGGTCTTCATGCTTGTCTCCTGTTGGAATGTGCATTCGGCCGGTCCCGGCCGGAATGTCAAGAAAGCTTGACGCATTTTTCGTCAAGAGAGATTGACGTTTTCCCGGATACGGGCGCTCCGGTTGCCGTGCAGCGGGGCACGACCGGTCACAATCCGGCCCGAACGACGGCACGCCGTGCGGAGTTGCTGCGATGAACCTGGCCCAGACCCTGGCGCGGATCGCCCGCGCCGACCCGCGCCGCCCGGCGCTGTACGAAGGCGACCGGTTGCTGCTCGACTACGGCGGGCTGGCCGAGCGGGTGGCGCGGCGCGCCGCCGCGCTGGCCGCCGGCGGCCTCGAGCGCGGCGACCGTGTCGCGCTCTTCATGCGCAACCACCCGCGCTACCTGGAACTGCTGTACGCCGCCTGGTGGGCCGGCCTGGCAGTGGTGCCGATCAACGCCAAGCTGCACCTGCGCGAGGCGCAGTGGATCGCGGACCATGCGCAGGCGCGCTGGGCCTTCGTGACGGCGGACGTCGGTGCGGGACTGCAGGTGCCCGGCCGCACCGTCGATGTCGACGGCCCCGAGGACGACGCGCTGCTGGCGCTGCCGCCGGCGCCGCTGGCCGAGCGGGCGCCGGATGACCTGGCCTGGCTGTTCTACACCAGCGGCACCACCGGCAAGCCCAAGGGCGTGATGCTGACGCACCGCAACCTGATGACGATGGGCCTGACGTACTTCGTCGACGTCGACCCGGTCGAGCCGGCCGACGCGATCGTGTACGCCGCTCCCATGTCGCACGGCGCCGGCCTGTATGCCATCCCGCATGTGATGGCGGGGGCGCGGCACGTGGTCCCCGCCTCCGGGGGGGTGGACCCGGTCGAGCTGTTCGCGCTGGCGCGCAGCGTCGGGCGGCTGACGATGTTCGCGGCGCCGACCATCGTCCGGCGGCTGGTCGAGCATGCCGAGGCGTCGGGCTCGGACGGCCGCGGCTTCAAGACCATCGTCTACGGCGGCGCACCGATGTACGCCGCCGACATCGAGCGCGCGCTGCGCGTGATGGGGCAGCGCTTCGTGCAGATCTACGGCCAGGGCGAAAGCCCGATGGTGATCACCGCGCTGGGCCGCGCGCACCTGGCCGACACCGGCCATCCGCGCCACGCCCGGCGGCTGGCCTCGGTCGGGGTGGCCCAGACGCCGGTGACGGTGCGGATCGCGACGGCGGACGGCGTGCCCTTGCCCGACGGCGAGGTCGGCGAGGTGCTGGTGCGCGGCGACACCGTGATGGCCGGCTACTGGCGCGACGAGGCGGCCACCGCCGCGGCGCTGCGCGAGGGCTGGCTGTTCACCGGCGACCTGGGCAGCCTGGACGACGACGGCTTCCTGACGCTGAAGGACCGCAGCAAGGACGTGGTGATCAGCGGCGGCTCCAACATCTACCCGCGCGAGGTGGAGGAGGTGCTGCTGCTGGCGCCGGCGGTCGCCGAGGTCGCGGTGATCGGTGCGCCCGATCCCGAGTGGGGCGAGGTGGTGGTGGCCTTCGTGGTGCCGCGCCCGGGCTGCCAGGTGGTCGCGGCGGAACTCGACGCGCTGTGCCTGGAGCACATGGGCCGCTTCAAGCGGCCCAAGCGCTACGAGATTGTGGCCAGCCTGCCGAAGAACAACTACGGCAAGGTCCTCAAGCGCGCCCTGCGCGAGCAGCTGCGGCAGGCTGGGTGACCGGGCGGCTTCAGGCCCGGGTGTTGAGGCAGGCCCAGACCTTGTCCGGATCGTCGCCGACCTCCGCGACGATGCGGGCGAGCTCGTGGACGCTGATGCCGAACCGGGCGGCCCACTCGCGCAGCTGCTCCGGCTGGTCGAGCCGGATGCGCTGCGGCGGCGGTGGGCGCTGGGACGGCGGCGCCGTCATAAGCTTGATCGTGCCGCGGCCGTTAGTCGGCCGCTCAGTGCGGCAGCTCGTCGGCGTTGGCCGATGTCGAGTGCTGCAGCATGTGCGGGCGCGCCGACCCGATCCAGGCGACCAGCGAGGCGCCCTTGTCGGTCAGGGCGAACATGCGCTCGTCTTCCTGCAGGTGGCCGGTACCGACCAGGAACTGCAGCTTGGCGGCGAAATCGTCCAGGTTCTCGTAGCGCTTGCCGAAGCGGCCCGCGATCAGGCCGCGGATGTCGCTGCCTGACGCCTGCCGGGCCTCGCCCAGCACGGCCAGGATGCGCGCGCTCATGTTGCCGACATTGGAGGGGGTGAGCTCCGTGCAGACGGGAAAGGCGGCTGGCGCCGCGCCGTGCTGCACCTGCTCGATCGCCTCGTTCTTCATTGGCGAATCTCCTGAGGGTTGACGATGCTGTTCCATGCAGAACCGCCGGCCCGCCGTGCCGCCGGTTCTGCGGCACGCAAGCCGGCACCCCCATTAAAGCAGCAGCGATCCGGCCAGCTCCCCGGGCAACTACCGATTCCTTGAGGCAGGTCAACAGCGCGGAACGGGGCGGCGAGCTGCTGGCCTGGCAGGGCGGCCCAGGGGCCAGGACTCAGATTGCCATCGCCCGCAGCTGCGCCACCAGCGCCTGCGCGTCCGTCCCCATGGCCTGGTCGAGCATCGGGTACATCATCTGCTCTTCCTTCAGGTTGTGCGGCGCCAGGATGTCCAGCAGCGCCCTGGACGCGCGCACGTAGCCGGCGCCGTCCCGGGCGGCCACGGCCTGCTGCATCTGCGCCAGGATCGGCTGCATCTGCCCGTGCTCGGCGCGCATCTGGACGCTGGGGCCGGCCGCCGTCATCCCGGTGCGCTGCTCGAACGCCGGGAACAGCAGTTGCTCCTCCGCCTCGATGTGCAGGCGCAGGCGCCGCAGGAACTCGCCGCCCTCGCGTTCCAGCGCCGGCCAGGCGCCGGCGGCGGCGGCCGCGACGGCGCGCTCGGCGATGCCGTCGATCAGGACATGGTCCCGCTGCATGGCGCTGCTGATCGATTCCATCGTGCTCTCCCTGGATGTGCGCACCCGCTCAGGGGTGCTGCAGATGCTCGAACTTCTGCGCCACCTCGGCCCACTCAGCCGCATCGGGCAGCGGTTCACGCTTCCTGACGATGATCGGCCAATCCTGCGACAGTTCGGCGTTGAGCGCAATGAACTTTCGCTGGCCTTCCGGGACGTCGCTGTCGACGAAGATCGCATTGACCGGGCATTCGGCGACGCAGGCGATGCAGTCGATGCAGGCCCCGGGGTCGATCACCAGGAAATTGGGGCCCTCGTGGAATGCGTCGACGGGGCACACTTCGACGCAGTCGGTGTGCTTGCAGTTGATGCACGCTTCGGTCACGACATGGGTCACGGCTGCCTCCAGTGCTGCTGCGGTCGGTCCGCCTCAGGCGGACGCCTGCTCGGGATGCGGCGCCGCGGCCGGCTTGGTCCGGGTGATCACGACCGGGCATTCGCCCGTGGGAGCGCAGGGCTCGAAGCGGCTGCGGGTGGCAGCCATCGCCGACCAGCGGCGCACCGTCTGGCCGGTCTGGGCCTGGCCCTGCTGCGCCGCCGTCGGCGGGATCGGCTGGCCTTGCGCCAGCAGCTTCTCCACCCGCCGCAGCCCCAGGTAGGCCGCGCCGTAGGCGCCGTTGAGCTGGCCCAGCCCGTTGGGCGCCACGTGGAAGCGCTCGCCCAGCGCCTGTTCCAGCGCCTTGACCATGGCCTCGTTGCGCGTCATCCCGCCGGTCAGCATGTAGCCGGGCTCCAGGCCGACGCGCCGCATCAGCTGGATCGCGCGCCCGCCCAGCGAGACCATCGCGCCCATCATGATGTCCTCGGCCGGAATGCCGTTGGACAGATGGTTGATCACCTCGGATTCGGCGAACACGGCGCAGACGCTGCTGATCGACTTGGGCGCCGTCGAGCGCAGCGCGTAGGGGCCGATGTCCTCGGTCGTCAGCCCCAGGTAGCGCGCGGTCTTTTCCAGGAAGGCGCCGGTGCCGGCGGCGCACTTGTCGTTCAGGCGGAACGCCTTCACCCGGCCCTCGCCGTCGACCTTGATCGCCTTGATGTCCTGGCCGCCGATGTCCAGGATGGTGCGGGTGTCCGGGAACAGGTGCACCGCCGCCTGGGCGTGCGCCGTCAGCTCGGTGATCTGGGCGTGGCGGTACGGCACGGTGTAGCGGCCGTAGCCGGTGGCGCCGACGTAGAGGATGTCCGCTCGCTGCAGTTTGCAGTTGACCAGCAGGTCCTCGAACACGGCCTCCGAGGCCTGCGCCAGCTTGAAGCCGGTGCGCCGCACGGCGGTGCCGACGACATTGCGCTCGCCGTCCAGGCAGATCGCCTTGGTGTAGGTCGATCCGATGTCCAGTCCAACAACGTAGATCATGCTGCCTCCTCAGGCGAGTGCTGCCGCCGCTGCGGCTGGTTCGGCTGCGGACGCGAACGCGTGTTCGCGGGCGAACAGCGCGGCGCCCAGGGCGCCGCAGAAATGCGCGTCGGGGCTGACGTTGATCTTCATGCCCACCGCGTCTTCCAGCAGCTTGACGATGGCGACGTTGCGGCTGACGCCGCCGGTGAAGGTGACCTCCGAATGCACGCCGACCCGGCGCGCCAGCGAGACGCAGCGGCTGGTGATCGCCTGGTGCACGCCCATCAACACGTCCTCGGGCAGCATGCCCTTGGCCAGGTGGCTGATGATCTCGGACTCGGCGAACACGGTGCAGGTGGTCGTGATGCGCACCGGGTTGCGCGACTTCAGCGCCAGCGGCCCCAGGTCGCCCAGCGACATCTCCAGTGCATAGGACGCCGCGCCCAGGAAGCGGCCGGTGCCCGCGGCACACTTGTCGTTCATGGTGAAGTCGGCCACCTGGCCGTCGGGCTTGACGGCGATCGCCTTGGTGTCCTGGCCGCCGATGTCGATCACCGTGCGGGTGCCGGGGAACAGGGCCACGGCGCCGCGCGCGTGGCAGGTGATCTCGGTCACCTGCTCGTCGCCGAACGACACGTTGTAGCGTCCGTAGCCGGTGCTGGCCACGCGCGCCACCTGCTGTTCGTCCAGCCCGGCGTCGGCCAGCGCCGCGCGGAAGGCGTCCTGGGCGATCGTGACCATGCTGGTTTCCATGTCGAGCAGGGCCCGCCCGACCATCTTGCCGTCCTCGTCCAGGATCACCGCCTTGGTCTGGGTGGATCCGACATCGACGCCGCCGACGTACCTCATTTCGCGTCTCCTTTGGTGGCTGCCGAGACCCGCTCCGCCGGCGGCGGGCCGCCGCGCTGGTGCAGCGACTCGAAGAAGGCATCGACGCGGTTCTTGATCTGGGCGTCGGACCAGTAGCGCGGATCGATCAGGTCCGACTCGACGTACAGGCTTGGGATGTTCATGCGCTGGTTCAGGTAGTTGCGCGTGTCGGCCATGCCTGAGGAGACGAAGCGGCAGCTCTTGATGCCGTGGAACACCACGCCGTCGACGTCGTAATCCCTGATCTGCTGGGCCAGCCGCTCGTGGGCGAAGAACTGGTTGGACAGGCCCCGCTGCGCCGCCAGCGCCGAGATCTCGGCCAGGCTCTCCAGCGGGCGCGAGGTGTCGTAGACCATCTCGCCGGCGTCCATGCCGCCGGCCGCGAACGTGAGGTAGTCGGAATAGGCGAACACGCCGCCCCAGGATTCGAACAGCTCGACCAGCCGCCGCATCGACACGTAGCAGGGCGTGCCGGAGAACAGCAGCCGGAAGCGCTCGTCCTTGACCCGGCCTTCGCCGCGCGCCACCTTCGCGCGCAGCTGCTCCTCTAGCCGGCGCATGTACTCGACGCCTTCCTCGGTGCCGCGGTACACGTTCATGATGCCGATGTAGGTCAGGCCGTCGAGCATCGCGTTGTAGGGCGCCGGGCACACCCGGTTCAGCGCCATCACGTTGTTCCAGTGGTAGACCATCCGGTTGACGCGGTCCTGGACCTCGGCCAGGCGGTCGAAGCTGAAGCGCTGGCCCGTGATGTTCTCGCAGCGGGTGATGAGTTCGCGGAACTGCGACTCCACCCACTGCGCGTCGGCCATGTGCTGGGCGTCGCCGCGCCGCACCTGCCAGTTGGCGCCGCGCTGGCCGGGCAGGTCGAGCGTGAAGGTCGGCGTCTTGAGCATGCGCTCCCAGATCTCGCCCCACTTGATGAACGTGCTGCACATGTTCGAGGTGATGGCGATGTCGGCATGCGGGATCGTGCCGGCCGGGTGCTTCTGCTGGCGCAGGATCAGCCCGACGTCGGCCTTGACGTAGGAACAGACGTCGGGCGAGTAGCCGTAGTCCTCGGACTCGCGCAGGTACTCCTCGGACACCTTCTTGACGCCGGTCTGCAGCGAGTTGATCTCCGGGAACACCAGCTGGAAGTCGAAGGTGCGCAGGATCTCGATGGCGTTGCCCATCACGAAGACGTTGGCGACCTTCTGGCCGCGCGCCTTGGCCTGTTCCAGGTTGGCGTACCAGGCCTTCATCAGGCGCTGGCCGTCGGCGATCGGGTTGAATTCATCGGCCGGAGCTTGCGCGGCGGGTCGTTCGAGCGTGGCGGTGGTCATGCTGTGGCTCCGATAGGTTGCAGGGTCAGGCCGTGGCGAACAGCAGCGATTCGGCGAAGGTCTCGAGCTGCATCGCCATCTGCTCGAACGAGGTCATCTTTTCCTCGAACTCGAGGACCAGGTACTGCACGCCGACCTCGTCCAGGTGCTTGGACCAGGCGACCTGCTCGTCCAGCCCGGGCTCGCAGAACTTGGCGGCGGTGACGATCGCGGCCTCGGCGCGGCTGCCGGCGATCATCTCCATCAGGTAGCCTTCCTTGGTCTTGCGCTCGTCGTGCTGCACCGGGCTGGCGGCCGAGCGCTGGATGAAGCTTTCGGCCAGCGCCCAGATCGGGTCGCCTGTGCCCGGCACGTCGCCGGTGATCCAGCGCAGGCCGATCAGCAGGTCGTCGTCGACCACGTAGCAGTTGTCGTCGATGGCCTCGAGCATCTCCAGCGGCGGCTGCTCGCAGAATCCGCCGACGAACACCACCCGCGGCTTGTCCTGCGCCTGCCGGTTGCGCGCACGGATGCCGGCGATCGCCTGCTCCAGCAGCTCGTTGTGCGCCTCGCACGGGAGGCGGGTGCGGGCGCGCACCAGCAGGTACGACTCGGTGCAGCTCACCTTCCACGGCTCGTCGCGGCGGATCGCGTACAGCTCGCGCAGCAGGGCGCGGTTGCGGTTGTAGGCGCGGATGCTGGCGCGCAGCTTGTCGTCGCTGGCTTCCTGGCCCGACTTGCGCTCCAGTTCGCCGCGCAGCCGCTGGTACTCGGCGGCCACATACCGGATGGCACCGGGGGTGTTCGGGTTCTGCGGCAGGTACAGGATCTGCCCCAGCTGCTCCGGGAAGTTGCGCGACCAGATGCCGGCCAGGTGCTTGGCCGCGTCGCAGATCGGGTGGGTGATGAAGCCCTTGAGGCCTTGCAGCGAGCCGTTCAGGCCCATCTCCGAGGTCGAGCGGCAGATCGAGCAGATGAACGATCCCATGTGGGCGTCCGCGTGCTTGAGCTCGAGCTTGTTGCCGCCGCCCAGGAGGCCCACCGGCAGCAGTCCGGCCGCGTGGGCGACCTCCTCCGGAAAATAGACGGGGAAGTGCCCGAGCGTGCCGGTGAAGCCGTCGGGCAGCGCGTCGTCGGCGGGCACGGGCGACTGCCGCAGGCTGTTGCAGTACTCCAGGATCTCGTCCAGCTCGGCCTGCGTGCCGGGTCCTTCAGTTTCCATGCCTGTCTCCTGGTTAATAATGGTATTACGGTACCGGAATGCGCATATTGCGCCAGGAGCGATTCCATGGACATTGATCTGGATCAAACATGCGCTAAATGTGCATGTTGACGGCAGCGCCCCGGGGCGCTGCGGTCGCTACAGCCGCGCCAGCAGCGCGTCCGTGCCGGGGTAGTCGTCGCGCCCGATGGCCGACTTGCGCGCCGCGGCCGACCACGACGTCCCGGCCGCCAGCGCTGCCCGGAACGCGTCGGGGTCGGTGATCCAGGTGCCTCCGACGAAGCTGACCCCGCGCGCGAACAGCGGGTCGGGCAGGCAGCCGGCACCGGGGCCGATCAGCGCGAAGGCGCGCGCGTTCGCGCAGACCTGCAGCATCGCGTCGAGGGTGTCGTTCAGCAGCAGGGTGCTGGTGGCCACCACCTTGTTGCAGCCGGCTAGCTCGCCGCGATCGGTGGTGACGCGGTAGCCCTCGCGCGCGCCGACCAGATCGCCGCGCAGCTCCACCACCGTCAGCCGCGCCCCGGCGCGCACGATGCCGCTCACCAGCGGCGGAAACAGGCCGATCATGCCCACGTGGTCGCCAGGTTGCGGGGCCAACATGCCGCCGGAGTCGCCGCTGGCCGGCGGCACGAACCCGGCCCGATCGAACAGGCAGCGGGTCAGTGCGTTGATCGCGGCGAACCCCAGCGCGCGCCGCGCGCCCGGTGCATCGCCGAACCAGCGCGCCACCGCCAGTGCGTCGGCGCCTTGAAGCCCCAGGCTGTCGTCGCCGCGCTGCGCCACCAGGCGCCGGGTCGATTCGTCCAGCAGCACGTAGCTCAGGCCCAGCGAGCCGTCGTCCAGCTCGATCGCGCAGAACTCGCCGGCGATCGAGGTCGGCGGCGCCGCCGGCGGCAGCAGCAGCGCGCGCACACGCGGCAAGGGCGAGCGGGCCGCGAAACGCTCCAGCAGTCCCAGCAGCTCATGGGCGACGTTCATTGTTCGATGGTTTCCATATCGTCCGGCCGAGCAGGCGCACCGGCCACCAGCCGGGCCGCCTCGGCACCGGAGACGGTGCGGTCGCGGTTGTCCGGGGTGCGCAGGGCGCCGGCGAAGAAACGCGCGGTCAGGCTGCGGGTCGCGCCGGGACCGGGCGCGGCCGCGTCGCCCGCACCGTAGCGGCGCCAGTCGCGCAGCCAGTGGATGTGGTCGGCGATCTCCAGGAAGCCGACGGTCTCGCGGTCGCCGATCAGGATGCCCTGCACGCGCAGCCCCAGCTCGTCCTTGGCGCGGCGCAGCCGGTCGGCCACCGCCGGCGTCGCGCCGAATTCGCCGTCGGAGGCGATCAGCAGGTCGGCCAGCTGCCAGCGTTGCTCGTCGAGCTTGGCCAGCGCCAGCTCCAGCGGTCCCGACACGTCGGTGCCGCCGCGAAAGCCCTGGCCCAGGAAGGCGGCCAGCCGCGCGACGCCGTCGCAGTCCAGCGCCAGCTCGGTCTGCACCACTTCATGCGGACCCGAGAAGGCGAACAGGTGGCAGGGGCGGCGCTGCGCGTGCGCGGTGCGCATCGCCTCGAGCACGACCGCCTTGGCGACCGCCTCGGCGCCGCCCTGCATCGACCCGGAGGTGTCGACGCAGACCAGCATCGGGCCCATCTCCAGCCGCCGGTCCGGCGCCCGGCGGGCGGCCGGGCGCCAGGCCAGCGCCAGTTCGTGCGCGACCTGCGGCAGGCGATCGTCGTCCTGGTAGGTCAGCAGCGTGCGCTCCGCATGGCGGGCGTGCCACACCAGGCGCAGCCGCGGATGCAGCAGCAGCATCGCCTCGGCCGGCAGCATGCGCGCCACCCGCCCGGAGCGCCGCACGCCCAGCGTCTCGCCCGGGTAGTCGGGGACCTGCTCGATGCGCTCGACCTCACGCATGGCCAGGTGCTCCTCCATCACCGGCTGCTCGCTGGGGCTGGACGGGTCGGGCTCGTCGGTGGCCCGCGCGCGGCCCAGCTGCCGGACGATCCGCGCCAGCTCCGGCAAGGACTCGATCAGCCGGCGGGCGCGCACCACCTCCTGCCACCCGGCGCTGCGCAGCAGGCCGCGCATCATGTCCCAGCGCGTGTTCTTGACCAGGTCGGCGTACTCGCCGAACACGGCGCTGAGTTCGTCCATCGTGCCGCAGCGCTCCTTCCAGTCGGCGGCGAAGTCCTCCAGCGCCAGGGCGGCTGCCGAGTCGGCGCCGAGACCGCGGTCGATCGCATCGACGATCCGGTCCAGGTGGAAGCACAGCGATCGCAGGACGGTCTCGGCCAGGGCAGGTTCAGCGGCGCAGTGCGCAGGCAGTTGCAGCGATTCGAGCAGCGCAGCTACCTCGGCGGCCAGCGGCGCCGGGGGCCAGCCGGCGTCGACCGCCGTGCGCCCTTCGAGCAAGGCCGCGCGCAGCCGGTCGATCCCGGCCAGGCGCGGCGCCAGCCGGCCCTGCGAATGGACCAGGCTCCACAGCCAGAGGCCGCGCGGCAGGCGCTCCAGCGGCGCCAGCGGCGCTTCCGGGCGCTCGAACAGCAGCGACGCCGGCGCGGCCATGGCTCAGGCCGCTTGCGCTAGCGTCACCGGCTCCGGCACGGTGCCCGGGTCCACCTCGCGGCGCGGCAGCGCCAGGAATGCCTCGCGGGCGGCGAGGGCGCGCTGATGCAGCGCTGCCACGGCCTCGCCGCTGGCGGCCAGGTTGGCGTCGGCCTGGGCCGCGAATTCACGGTCGATCCACAGGCCTTGCGCCGCGTAGCCGGCCAGACTGTCGCGGCTGGCGGCGATCGCCTCGGCACAGGCGCGGATGCGCTCGGTCAATTCGTCGATCTGGCGCACGCGCGCGCCGATGTGGACGGCACCGTAGCGGCGCTGCCGCCGGTAGCTCATGCGCACCGACTGGCTGGCACCCTTGGCGTCGTTCACCTGCGACGCCAGTTCCGCGCTGAACCGCAGCCGCCCGTCCTCGTCGTAGTCCAGGTCCTCGGCCTCGCGCTCCAGCGCGGCCTGCGCCTCGAAGGCCTCCACGGCCCGTGTCACCAGCGGCGGCGTCATGGCGGCGTCCAGGCCGAGCCGGCCGGCCAGCCAGCTGCGGATGCCGGCCTGCCGCTCGACGCCGGGCGCCACGCACCAGGGCAGCAGCCACAGGTCCCACAGCGCGACCGCCGGGCGCTGCTCGCTGGCGGCCGCGACCTTGAGCAGCCACACCACCTTGACCCAGCGCCGGTCCGAGACATAGGCCTGCTCGGCGGCCAGCAGCGCGCGCAGCTCGGCCAGCAGCTCGGCCACCTCGGGCGGCAGCTGCACGCCGGCCGCGGCCTCGTGCAGGCGTGCCAGGTCGGCCTCGGTCAGCGCCCCGGCTGGAACCTGGCCGGCGGTGCGTCCGGTGTCGAGCAGGGTGCGAAAGCCGGCGGCCGACACCGGCCCCACCGGCAGGCGCAGCAGGAAGCGGTCGAAGAATGCCTCCGCCACCTCGTCGGCGGGAACCTCGTTGGTGGCGCCGATCACGCTGACCAGCGGGCAGCGCTCGCGGCCGGCGCCGTTGTCGAACTCGCGCTCGTTCAGCAAGGTCAGCAGCGCATTGAGGATCGCGCTGTTGGCCTTGAACACCTCGTCGATGAAGGCGATGGTGGCCTGCGGCAGGAAGCCGGCCGTCATCCGCTCGTAGCGGTCCTGCTCCAGCGCCGAGATCGACAGCGGGCCGAACAGCTCTTCCGGAACGGTGAAGCGCGTCAGCAGCCGCTCGAAATAGCGGGCCCCGGCGAACGCCAGGTGCAGCCGCCGCGCCAGTTCGCTCTTGGCGGTGCCGGGCGGACCCACCAGCAGCGTGTGCTCGCCCGCCAGCGCGGCCAGGAAGGCCAGCCGCACGACGCGGCCGCGCTCGACCAGCCCCGCCTCCAGCTGCCCGAGCAGGGCCGTCAGGCGCTCGCGCGCTGGGCCGGGAGCGACTGCTGGCCGTGCTGCATCCATGCGGGGATGATAGCCACGGGTGGGGCGCGGCCGACCAGCTTCTCAGGCCACCACGAGCGCAGATCCGTCGCCGCGGGCCTTGACGGCGCCGATCACCGTCGCGCCGTCGAAGCCGTGGCGCCGGAACACGGCCAGCACCTCGTCCACGGCGCCGGGGGCGCAGGATGCGAGCAGGCCGCCGCTGGTCTGCGGATCGGTCAGCAGCGCGCGTTCTTCCGCGGCGAAGCCGGCCGGCAGCGCCACGTCGGCGCCGTAGCCGGCCCAGTTGCGGCCCGAGGCGCCGGTGACGTGGCCGGCGCGCACCAGCTCGCGCACGCCCTCCAGCACGGGTACCTGCCGCCAGTCGATTTCCAGTGCCAGCCCGGCGCCGCGCGCCAGTTCCAGCGCGTGGCCGGCCAGGCCGAAACCGGTGATGTCGGTCAGCGCGTGCACACCGTCCAGCGCCGCGAGTTCGGGGCCCGGCGTGTTCAGGCGGGTGGTGGTGGCGATCATCCGCTCGTAGCCGGCCGCGTCCAGCTGCTCCTTCTTGAGCGCGGCCGACAGCACGCCCACGCCCAGCGGCTTGCCCAGCACCAGCACGTCGCCGGCGCGGGCCGCCGCGTTGCGCTTGACGCGCTGCGGATGCACCAGCCCGAGTGCCACCAGGCCGTAGATCGGCTCGACCGAATCGATGGTGTGGCCCCCGGCGATCGGAATGCCGGCGGCCCGGCACACCGATTCGCCGCCTTCCAGGATGCGGCCGATGGTGGCGGTGCTGAGCACGTTGATCGGCATGCCGACCAGGGCCAGCGCCATGATCGGGCGTCCGCCCATCGCATAGACGTCGGAAATGGCGTTGGTGGCCGCGATCCGCCCGAAATCGAACGGGTCGTCCACGATCGGCATGAAGAAGTCGGTGGTGGCGATCAGCGCCTGCTCGTCGTTGAGCTGGTACACGGCCGCGTCATCGGCGGTCTCGATCCCCACCAGCAGCTCCGGCGGCACCGGCAGCCGGGCCGTGCCCTTGAGGATCTCCGACAGCACGCCGGGCGCGATCTTGCAGCCGCAGCCGCCTCCGTGCGACAGCGAGGTGAGGCGGGGCTCGGCGGCGGCGGGCGCAATGGCAGCGTTCATGATGGGTCGAGTTCTTGCAGCAGTTGGAGCAACGCGGCGCGTTCGGCGGCGGGGTCGAACAGCGGCGCGCGGACTGCGCATTGTCGGCCCAGCCGGGACAGCAGGCTGGAGCCGGGGTCTTTGGCCCGCTGGCCGGCGCGGCATTCCTCCAGCAGCCGGGCCAGGGCGGCCGCGTCGCCATGCGGAAAGTAGCCCTCGTAGTCCGGCCCCAGCATGCCGACGTTGCCCGCCACGCGCGAGGCGAGCACCGGGGTCCCGCTGCGCACCGCTTCCATGATCACGTGGGCGCCCCCTTCGAGCGCGCTGCAGTGCACCAGCACGTGCGCGCGCTGGATGCGCTGGCGCGCCCGGTCGTGCGGCAGCGCGCCAAGCCAGCGGTATTGCGGGCAGTCGCTGGCCGTCGCGCGCGCCTGCTCGGCCAGCCCGGCGTCGCCGGCGTCGCCGATGTGGTCGATGTGGATGTCGGTGCGCCCCTGCAGCAGCCGGGCCGCCTCGAACAGCGTCTCCGGCGACTTGACCGCACGCAGGTGGCCGACCATCACCGCGCGCAGCAGGCGGTCGGATTTCGGCAGCGCGGCGCGCGCCGGGGTCGACTGGAACACCACCCGGGCCTTGCCGCGGCAGCCCGCGGGCAGGGCCTGGCCGCCCAGTTCCTGCAGCACGACCAGCCGCTGGGCCAGCACCAGCGAGCGCTGGGCCTGCGCGTCGCCGAGGATGTCCTGGTACAGGTCGGTGCCGGTGAGCACCACCGCCAGTCCGCGGCCGGGGTGGCTGCGGGCCCAGGCTTCGATGGCGTCGGCCGAGCGCCGGGCGTGCAGCGCCAGCATGAGCTGGTCGCCAGCGGCCTCGCCGTCCGGCCAGTGCTGCACCACGCGCGCACGCCAGTGCGGCGCCAGCAACAGCTGCCAGCGCCGGGCCGTGCGCCAGTTGCCGTTGTTGGCGGCGGCCAGCGCCGGGCTTACGATGACGACCGATGGACGATGCACCGCGCGTTTATAGCGCTCCGGCGCCCCCCGAGGCGGCCGCGCTGCGCGCCGGGCCCCCGGCGGCCGTGCGTGCCGCACTGCTGGCGGCGCGCCGGCGCACGCTCGCGCTGGCCGACGACGTGTGGGCCGGGCTGGGCGCCGCCTTCCCGCGCATCCCCTACGCTGCGGAACTCAACCCGCCGCTGTGGGAGCTGGGCCATGTGGCCTGGTTCCAGGAGTGGTGGCTCGGCCGCAACCGGCAGCGTTCGCTCGGCGTGGGCTGCGACCCCGGACACGCGCGGCCGCCCGCGCTGCTGGCGCAGGCCGACGAGTGGTACGACTCCAGCCGGGTGGCGCACCGCACCCGCTGGGAGCTGCCGCTGCCGTCGCCGGAGGGCACCCGCGGCTACCTCGAGCGCACGCTGGCGCAGACGCTGGAACTGCTGGACCGGCTGCCAGCCGACGCGGGCGACGACGAGCTGTACTTCTTCCGGCTGGCGGCGCTGCACGAGGAGATGCACGCGGAGGCGGCGATCTACATGGCCGCCACGCTGGACTTCCCGGTGCGGGCGGCGGCGTCGTTGGCGACGCGCGGCGGCGCCGCGGAACTGGAGCTGCCGGCCCAGCGCTTCGTGCTGGGCAGCAGCGGGGCGGGGTTTGCCTTCGACAACGAACTGCAGGGCCATGCGGTCGAGCTGCGGGCCACCGGCATCGACGCCGAGCCGGTGAGCTGGCAACGTTTCCTGCCCTTCGTCGAGGCCGGCGGCTACCAGCAGCCGCGGTGGTGGTCCGCCGCCGGGCGCGAATGGCTGGGCCGCCAGGCGGCGGCGCAACCGGCCCGCTTGCGGCAGGGCGCCCGCGGCTGGGAACAGCGCCGCGCTGCCGGCTGGCAACCGCTCGATCCGCTGCAGCCGGCGCAGCACCTGACCGCCCATGAGGCCGAGGCCTGGTGCCGCTGGGTCGGGCGGCGTTTGCCGACCGAAGCCGAGTGGGAATGTGCCGCGCTCGTGCTGCCGGGCTTTCGCTGGGGCCATGCCTGGGAGTGGACGGCCAGCGCCTTCGAGCCGTACCCGGGTTTCGCCGCCCACCCCTACCGCGACTATTCGGCCCCCTGGTTTCGCACCCGGCGGGTGCTGCGCGGCGCCAGTCCGGCGACGGCGCCGGCGCTGGCCCATGCCCGCTACCGCAACTTCTTCGAGCCGCACCGCAACGACATCTTCGCGGGCTTTCGCAGTAGCCGTGCTGGCGGCGGGCCCTCCGATCCTGCGGTGTAATCGCGGCTTTCCATCGAAGACTGCGATTCAAATGATCTGTTCGCTCGCCCGACGGGCGCTGTCGGCGCTGCTGCTGGCCGCAGCGGCGACTGCCGCGCATGCGCAGCCGGTGTTTCGCATCACCGCCATCCCTGACGAGGCGCCGACCGAGCTGGCGCGCAAGGCTGCGCCACTGGTGCGCTATCTGTCGGACCGGCTGGGCGTCAAGGCCGAGTTCACGCCGGTCACCGACTACGCGGCGGCGGTGGAGGCACTGGTCAACCGGCAGGTCGACCTCGCCTGGCTGGGCGGTTTCACGTTCGTGCAGGCCGGCCAGCGCTCGGGCGGCCGGATCGTGCCGCTGGTGCAGCGTGCCGAGGACGAGCAGTTCCGGTCGGTGTTCATCACGAGCAATGCCGCGATCCGGTCGCCGGCCGACCTCAAGGGCCGGACGTTCAGCTTCGGCTCGCCGTCCAGCACCTCGGGCCACCTCATGCCGCGCAGCTTCCTCGCGGCCGCCGGCATCGATCCGGACCGCGACCTGCGGCGGGTGGCCTATTCCGGGGCCCACGATGCCACGGTGGCTGCCGTCGCCTCGGGCACCGTGGACGCGGGCGTCCTGAACATTTCCGTCTGGGACAAGCTGGTGGCCGAGCACAAGGTCGACCCCGGCAAGGTGCGCGTCTTCCACACGACGCCGCCCTACCACGACTACAACTGGAGCGTGCATGCGGACATGCCGCCGGCGCGGCGCGAGCAGCTGCTGCGTGCCTTCACCGAACTGAGCGCGGCCACGCCGCAGGGGCGCGAGATCCTGACGCTGCAGCGCGCAACCCGCTTCATTCCGACCAGGGCGGAGAATTACCGGGACATCGAGGCGGCGGCCCGCAGCGCCGGCCTCGCGAAGTGATGAAGCTCGAGCTGAAGTCCCTGTCCGGCCGGCATCCGGCGGCCGCCGCGGGAGCGCCGGCGGCGCTGCAGGCACTCGACCTGCAGGTCGCGGCCGGCGAGCAGCTGGCGGTGATCGGGCCGTCCGGCGCCGGCAAGACCACGCTGCTGCAGTTGCTGGCCTGCGCCCTGCCGCCGGCCGCGGGCGCCTTGAGCCTGGACGGGATCGATCCCTGGCGGCTGGGCCATCGCGAACGCCAGCGGCTTCGCGGCGAACTATTCCTGGCGCCGCAGGTGCCGCCGCTGCCGCCGCGCCAGCGGGTGGTGACCGCGGTGCTGGCCGGACGGCTGCCGCGCATCGGCCTGTGGCACGCGGTGCGCAGCCTGTTCTATCCGACCGGCATCGCGCAGGCCGACGCGGCGCTGGCGCGGTTCGACCTGGCCGACAAGCTGTTCGCGCGGGTCGACCGCCTGTCCGGTGGCGAGCGCCAGCGGGTCGGCCTGGCGCGTGCCCTGCTGTCGCAGGCGCGGCTGGTGCTGGTGGACGAGCCGCTGTCGGCCCTGGATCCGGCGCGGGCGGACCAGGCGCTGGAGACGCTGCGGGCCTGGGCGCGCGAGCGCGGAGCGACGCTGGTGGCGACCTTGCACGACGTGCCGCTGGCGCTGCAGCACTTCCCGCGCGTCGTGGGCCTGCGCGACGGGCGCCTGCTGTTCGACCTGCCGCCCGCGCAGGTCACGCCGGCCCTGCTGGCCGAGCTGTATGCGCACGAATCGGGCGCGGCCGAGCCGGCGGACGACGGGCCGTCGGCGCCGCCGCGCGCCATCGTGATGCAGTGCCGGTGAGCATGAACGCCGCCATCCTGCCGCGCGATCCGGTCCGGCGCGACCCGGCCTGGGCCTCCCGCGTGTTCTGGTTGCTGGCCGCGTGCGCCGTGCTGTGGCCCATGCTGGTGCTGGCCGAGTTCAGGCCCTGGCAGCTGCTGGCGCCGGCCAGCCTGGAGCCGACGCTGCGCTTCCTGGCAGGCTTCGTGCCGCCGCGCCTGGACGGCGAGTTCCTGGCGCTGGTGGCGCGCGAGACCTGGCGCACGGTGGCGATCGCGACCGCCGGACTGGCGCTGGCGCTGGTGCTGGCCTGGCCGCTGGCGCTGCTGGCCGTGCGTTCGCTGTCCGTCTCCGGGCTGGCCGGACGCATGGCGCCGCTGCCGGCGGCGCTGCGGCTGGCGGTGCGCGGGCTGATGGTGGTGCTGCGCAGCGTGCCGGAACTGGTCTGGGCGCTGGTGTTCGTGCGGGTGGTGGGCCTGGGCGCCACGGCCGGCGTGCTGGCGATCGCGCTCACCTACGCCGGGATGCTGGGCAAGGTGTACACCGAGATCCTGGAAAGCGGCGACGCCCATCCCACCGAGACGCTGCTGCGCAACGGCGCCGGACGGCTGCAGGCGTTCTGCTACGGGTCGCTGCCGCAGAACGCGGCCGAGTTGACCAGCTATACCGTCTATCGCTGGGAGTGCGCGCTGCGCTCCTCGGCCGTGCTGGGTTTCGTCGGCGCCGGCGGCCTGGGCCAGCAGATGGACGCGTCGATGAAGATGTTCAACGGCAGCGAAGTGAGCACCATGCTGCTGGTGTTCGTGCTGCTGGTGGCGGCGGCCGACCGCCTGAGCGCCTGGCTGCGCCGCGTGCTCGCCTGACATGAGCCGGATCACGCCCCAGACCGCCGCCAACGAGGTGTACCGGCTGCCGCCGCGGCTGTTCGACGCGCGCTGCCGGGCCTGCTGGATGGTGGCCGCGATCGGGCTGCTGGTGGTGCTGAGCTTCTGGTCGCTCGACCTGCAATGGAGCCGCTTGCTCTCGCTCGAGTCACTGCGCCGCATGGGCCGTTTCGCGGCCGAGGTGGCGACGCCGGCGCGGGACGCGGCGTTCCTGCACAAGCTGCTGCCGGCGGCGCTGGAGACCGTGGCGATGTCGGTGGTCGGGACATTGCTGGCGGTGCTGGCCGGCCTGCTGCTCGCGTTGCCGGCCAGCCGCCTGCACGAAGGCGACCGCGCGCGCTGGCGCGGGCCGACCCGGCTGCTGCTCAATGCGCTGCGCAGCGTGCCCGAGCTGATGTGGGCCGCGCTGCTGCTGATCGCGGCCGGGCTCGGCCCGCTGGCGGGCACGCTGGCGCTGGCGGCGCACACTTCGGGCGTGCTGGGGCGGCTGTTCGCGGAGAGCATCGAGAACGCGCCGCCGGGCCCGGCCACGGCGCTGCGCGTGCGCGGTGTGCCGGAAGGCCGGGTGTTCCTCTACGCGACCTTGCCACAGGTGCTGCCCCAGCTGGTGAGCTATGCGCTGTACCGCTGGGAAAACAACGTGCGCGCCGCCGCCGTGCTGGGGGTCGTGGGCGCCGGCGGACTGGGCCAGATGCTGGCCTTCCACCTGGGCCTGTTCCAGATGGCGCAGACCGGATCGGTGCTGGCGGCCATGATCGTGCTGGTCGGGGTGGTCGATGCGGCAAGCTACGCCGCGCGGCGCCTGATGATGCGCTGAGCGCAATTCATTCACGGCTTCGGAGCGTTCCGTTACAGCGGTCCCTGCCGGCCTGGGTTCCGGGCTACGCTGGGCGTTCCGCAGGAGCTGCCATGTCCGAGATCGACGTCCGCAAGGGCCAGGCGCCGCCGGCGCACACGCGCCAGGAGTTCCGCGAGCGCTTCCGTGCGCGCTTCTTCGACCCGGCCTTCCGGGCCGAGGACGCCGCGATCGACCGGCTCGAGGAGATCGCGTGGCAAGGCTATTGCGGCGCGCGCAAGTCGCCGGTCACGCGGCCGGCCGGCCCCGGCTTCGCCGATCCGCACTACCAGCTGTCGGTCGAGTGGTACGACACGCGCAACCGGCTGCAGGCGGCGCAGCGGGCCTGGTCCGACCCGGCCACGCGTTCGCGCGTGCTCGTGATCAACGGCGCGACGCGCAACGACGGCACCTGCCCGGGCGAAATGTCCAAGAGCTTCCGGCTGGCACAGCTGGCGCGCGAAGCCCTGGCGGCCGCGGGAATCGAGGTCGACCTGCTGGACCTGAGCCGCCTCGCCTCCGACTACGACCGCCGCATTCATCCTTGCAAGGGCTGCGTGTCGACGGCGATGCCGCTGTGCCACTGGCCCTGCAGCTGCTATCCCAACCACGAGCTCGGCCAGGTGAACGACTGGATGGCGCCGATCTACGAGCAGTGGGTGGCTGCGCACGGCGTGCTGCTGGTGACGCCGACCCACTGGTACTCGACCAGCAGCACGCTCAAGCTGATGATCGACCGGCTGGTCTGCGCCGACGGCGGCAACCCCGACCCGACCAGCACCGGCGGCAAGGACCCGAAGAAGGCCAAGGCGCTGGAACTGGCGGGCTGGCCCTATCCGCAGCACCTGGCGGGCCGGGCCTACGGCGTGATCGTCCATGGCGACGTCGCCGGCATCGAGGGCAATCGCCGCGCCTTGTGCGACTGGCTGGACTGGATGGGCCTGATCGATGCCGGCCCCACCAGCCGGCTGGACCGCTACATCGGCTACTACGAGCCCTACGCCACCAGCCACGCGGCGCTGGATCGCGACGAGGCGGTGCAAGAGGAGGCGCGCAATGCGGCGCGGGCGCTGGCGCAGGCGGTGGCCGAACTGCGGGCGGGCCGGCTCAGCGCGCCCGGCCGCTCCCTGGCGCGGCCGCGGCCGAAGTAGGGCTGTTGCAAAAAGCAGCAGCAGGCGGGCGCGGCGCGCACACACTGGTGCCAATGCCGCCGTCGCGGCGACGCAGGGTCACAGCGGGCCGGCTGTCCCGGGCGTGGAATCCCCGGCCAGGGTGAAGAGCGATGGCACAGACTTCCAATGAAGGCCGACCGGGCACGCCCCGGCGCGACAGCAACGGCGGCGGCGCGCCGGCCACCGGCACCGAGGGTCAGCCGCAACAGGCACCCGAGCGTCGAAACCCGGCGCCGCAGAACCATCAGCCGCCGCGCCGGGGCGACTTCGCGCCCGGCGAGGACGGCGAGTGCCACTGAATCGCCGGCCATCAGCCCATCTGCAGCTGGCGCTTGAGGCTTGACGCCTCGTCGTGCGCCCGCTGCACCGCCTGCTGCACGCGCGGGTCGAGCGTGTTGCCCGCCTTGCGGCAGGCGGCCATCGCGCGGTCGCCTGCCTGTTCCAGCTGCATCACCGCTTCGCGCAGGCGGCTCTGGTCGCCCTGTTGCTGCTGCGTGCCGCAGGCCTGCTGCGCCTGGCGTGCCTGCTGGTGCATGTCGTCGACGCACTGGCGCAGGTCTCCCGGGACCGATCCGGACTGGATGGCCTGTTCGGCGTCGTCGGTGCATTGCTCGACGCGGTCGACCCGCTGCTTCATTTCGTTCATCTGCATGAGAGGCTCCTTCGAGGAAAGTCGAGGAACAGCGTATGCACCGGCGCGCCGCGGCCAGTCCGCCTGCGGCCGACGATCACGTAGGACAGGTGCCCGCGCCGACCGGCTGGCAAGAAGCTTTACAGCCGTCGGGCTACGCGCCGCGCGTCACGACGATGACCTGCGGATCGTCGGCATGCTCGGTCAGCAGGCGCCGGACCCGGTCCTGCCACAGCTGGCGGAACAGCCCCGACTCATCCGCCGTCGCGGTGCCGGTCAGGCAGCGCGGCAGCAGCTCGCGCATGCGAGGGTCGCCCGGCACCCGCTCGGCGCGCGCGGCGACGCTGACCCGCTCGCCCGTGTCGCAGCGGGTGAAGCGAACCTGGCCGTCGGCGCCGGCGCCGTATGCCAGCAGGTCACGCCGGTCGAAGCGGCTGCCGATGCCGTGGAAGCCGCCCGCGCCGGCCGCTCCGGTGAGGTACGAGATCACGTTGCCCATCACGCCCGATACGCCTTCCTCGGCCGGCAGAGGCATGTCGACGCGCACGCCGCCGCGCTCGGGCAGGGCGTCCGGATAGAGCGCGTCCAGCGCCGCCCGCGCCATCAGGTAGGCCGAGGCCACCGTGGGACAGGAATGGCCGGCCAGCTTGACGACGTCGACGTAGCGGTATTCCAGCACGCCGTCGGCGGCGGCGCCCAGGAAGTCGGCCAGCGGATCGCGCACCCTGATCCTGGGCGCCGCGGCGAAGAATTCGGGGAAGGCGAGGTGGTGTTCCATGAATAGATGCAAATAGCGTGCATCTATTCTAGGGGCTCGCCGCCGTGCCGTGCAACAGCGACCCCGGAACCGTCGCGGGTGCGTCAGGCCCGCGCGCGCGGCGCCCTGGCCGGCGCGGACGCGCCGGCGCTGGCCCGGATCGGGATCACGGCCCCGCGCCGCGGGGGCGGCATCACCATGTCGGCGAGGGTCGCGCCGTCGAGCTCCCGGAAGTACGCCGCCAGCGCCCGGCCGAACAGCCGCTTCATGCGGCAGGAGGCCGTCATGGTGCAGGTGTTGGTGTGCTCGTCGAAGCATTCGACCAGCCGGAAGTCCGTCTCGGAGGCGCGCACCACGTCGCCGATCCTGATCTTGGCGGGGGCCTTGACCAGCCGCACGCCGCCGCCGCGCCCGCGGGTGGTCTCGACCAGCCCCTGGCGCGCCAGGTCGCTGACGATCTTCATCAGGTGGTTCTTGGACAGGTCATGCACCTGCGCCATTTCCGCGATGGTGATCAGCCGTTCGGGATTCGAGGCGCAGTACATCAGCACGCGCAAGGTGTAGTCGGTGTACTCGGCAAGTCGCATGCAGCTCTCCAGCAATCCGCCAATCGTATTGCGTCGTGAAAACCCCTGCTATAAGATGCAAAGAATATACCTGTTTTTCGCATGAACGAGCATCGCACCGACGACTGGGACCCGCGCGCGCCGGCGGTCCTGGACGACCAGATCCGCGCCTACGACGGCATGCGGCGTCGCTGCCCGGTCGCGCACAGCAAGGCCCTGCAGTGGTCGCTGTTCCGCCACCGGGACGTGTCCCAGGCGCTGCACGACCCGGGGACATTCGGCAGCGAGGTGTCGGCGCATCAGGCCATCCCCAACGGAATGGATCCGCCCGAGCACACCGGCTGGCGGCGGCTGATCGAGCCCTATTTCGGCGCCGCGGCCCTGGCGGCCGCGCAGCCGCAGTTCCAGCGCGACAGCCGCGAATTGCTGCAAGGCTTGCCCGCCGGTGTCGCGATCGACTGGATGGAGCGATTCGCGCAGGACTGGGCCGGGCGGATGCTGTCCGGCTTCATGGGCTGGCCGGCGCAGCTGCGCGAGCCCTTGCGCCGGTGGGCGCGCCGCAACCAGGCGGCGACGCTGGCCGCGGACCGCCGGGCCATGGCGGCGATCGCCTTCGAGTTCGACGGCCAGATCCGGGCGCAGCTTGACCGATGCCGCAGCGCCGGCGCCCAGGCCGACGACGTCACCAGCCGGCTGCTGCGCGAAACGATCGACGGCCGCCCGCTGGCCGATGCCCAAATCGTCAGCATCGTGCGCAACTGGACCGTGGGCGAACTCGCCACCATGGCCGCCAGCGCCGGCATCCTGGCCGCGTTCCTGGCGCACCGGCCGGCGCTGCAGGAGCGGCTGCGGCGCGAGCCGGCGCTGCTGCCGGCGGCCATCGACGAAATCCTGCGCATCGATCCGCCCTTGATCGCCAACCGCCGCATTCTGCGGCGCGATGCGCAGCTCGGCGGCCGGCGGCTGGCGGCCGGCGAACGGCTCTCGCTGCTGTGGGCGTCGGCCAACCGGGACGAGTCGGTGTTCGGCGATCCCGACGAGTTCAGGCTCGACCGCGATCCGCAGCTCAATCTGCTGTACGGTGCCGGCATTCACGCCTGCCCCGGCGCCGCGCTGGCGCGGCTGCAGCTGCGCGTGCTCATGGAAATCCTGCTCGAGGAGGCCCGGCTGTCGCCGGTGGCCGGCCGGCCCGGCACCCGGGCGCCATATCCGGCCGGTGGCTTCGCCTGCCTGCCGCTGCACGTCGAGCCGGCCTGAGCCGCCGGTTTCAGGCCGCCGGCGCCAGCGCCGTGAACGTCGCCAGCGTGGCGTCGATGCGCCGCACCGCTGCCAGCGTCGCCGGGTCGGGAACGCGGTTCAGGTCCACCGCCGCGACGCCGATGCCGCGGTCGGTCTCCAGGTGCAGGTGCGTGACGTTGAGGCCGGCGTCGGCCAGGACCGCGTTCAGGTGCGAGATCACCCCGGGCTGGTCGCGATGCAGGTGCACCAGCCGCGCCGCCCCGTGTACGGCGCCGACGGCCAGCTCGGGCAGGTTGACGCTGCCGCGCACCGCGCCCAGCAGCAGCCAGTCGCGCAGCTTCTCCGAGACCTCCACGCCCAGGTTGCGCTGCGCCTCCAGCGTGGAGCCGCCCACGTGCGGCGTCAGGATCACGTTGTCCAGCTCGCGCAGCGGCGACTCGAATTCCTGGGCGGGGGAGGCCGGCTCGACCGGAAACACGTCGATCGCGGCGCCGCGCAACCGGCCACCCTGCAGCGCATCGTGCAGGGCGTCGATGTCCACCGCATGGCCGCGCGCCAGGTTGATCAGCACCGCGCCCTCCTTCATCTGCGCCAGGCGCCGCGCGTCGATCAGGCTGCGGGTCTGCGGCGTCTGCGGCACGTGCAGCGTGACCACGTCGGCTTCACGCAGCAGCGCCGCCAGGTCGGGCGCCGCGACCGCGTTGCCCAGCGGCAGCCGGGCCTCGACGTCGTGGAACGTCACGCGCATGCCGATGGCCTCGGCCAGCAGGCCGGTCTGGGTGCCGATCTTGCCGTAGCCGACGATGCCCAGCGTCTTGCCGCGGACCTCGTTGGAGCCGCGCGAGTCCTTGAGCCACTGGCCGCGCCGCGCCGCGGCGTGGCGCTCCGGCACGCGCCGCAGCAGGTGGATGGCATGGCCGATCACCAGCTCGGCCACCGAGCGGGTGTTGGAGAACGGGCCGTTGAATACGGCGACGCCGCGTTCGGCCGCGGCCTTCAGGTCGATGTTGTTGGTGCCGGTGCAGTAGGCGCCGACGGCGCGCAGCCGCGGCGCGCGCGCCAGCATGGCCGCGTCCAGCACGGTGCGCGAACGCAATCCCAGCACGTCGGCATCGGCCAGCAGCGGCGCCAGCTCGGCGGCGTCGGGCGCGTGGCGCAAGCGCGTGATCTCGGCGCGCGGGATGGTCTGCAGGACGGGGGTGGCGCTGGCGTGCACGTCTTCCAGCAGCAGGATCTTCACGGTCATCGGCAATGCAGTCGGGAAAGAGTGGAAGGGAATCAGAGTCCGAGGCTCAGCTGCGCGGCCTCGGACATGCGCGAACGGTCCCAGGGCGGATCGAACACCAGGTCGACGCTGACTTCGCCGACCTCGTCCAGCGCCAGCACCTTCTCGGCGACTTCGTTGCCCAGCGCCTCGCCCATGCCGCAGCCGGGCGCCGTCAGCGTCAGCCGGATCGCCACGCTGGTGCGCCCGCCCGCCATCGGCGTCAGCTCGCAGCCGTAGATGAGGCCGAGTTCGACGATGTCGACGGGGATCTCGGGGTCGTAGCAGGTCCTGAGCGTGCGCCAGATGCGCTCCTGCAGGTCGGCCGGCTCGTCATCTTCGGCCGGCGCCTGCGGCACCGGCTTGCCGATCGCGTCGGCGTCGGCGCCGCGCAGGCGCACCAGTTGTCCGTCCACGTGGACGGTGAAGCTGGACCCCAGCGCCTGCGTGATCTCGCCCAGCGTGCCCGCCGGCAACTCGAAGCGATCGCCGTCGGGGACGCGCTCCACCACGGCAGGACGGCGGAAGACGACCGGTTCGCGCTGTCGTCTCATGGCGCCACCTGCTCGTGGTCCTGGTCCGCCGACTGCGCCTCGCCGATCGCGTGCATCAGCGCGTGCCAGCCGAGCAGGGCACACTTGATGCGGCTGGGATACTGGCGCACGCCGGCCAGGCAGACCAGCTTGCCCAGCGCGGCGCCTTCGGGTTCGGCCTGGCCGGTCAGCACCGCGCGAAAGAGCTGCTGCAGTTCGCGGGCGGCGTCCAGCTCGCGCCCCAGCACGGCCTCGGTCATCATCGACGACGAGGCGATGCAGATCGCGCAGCCCTGCCCCTGGAAGGCGATGTCGGCGACCTTGCCGTCCTGCAGCCGCAACTGCACCTGCACGTCGTCGCCGCATTGCGGATTGCGCCCGCGCGCCTCGTGGGTGGGTTCGGCCAGGGTGCCGAAGTGCCGTGGCGCGCGCTTGTGCTCGACCACGACGTCCTGGTACAGCAGGTCCGCGGCCGTGCTCATCGGAGCGTCTCCCGCTCGGCGCCGCGTCTCATGCCAGCACCTCCAGCGCCTCGGCGACCCCCGCCACCAGGCGCTCGACTTCCTCGTGACTGTTGTACATGGCGAACGACGCCCGGGTGGTGGGACCCAGTCCCAGGTGGTCCAGCAGCGGCTGCGCGCAATGGTGGCCGGTGCGCACGGCGATGCCGCGCTCGTCCAGCAGGGTGCCCAGGTCGTGCGGATGCGCGCCGCGCGCCACGAAGGAGACGATGGCCGATTCGCGCGCATGCGGCGCCAGCACGGTGACACCGTCCAGCGCCGCCAGGCCGGTGGCGGCGTGGGCGCGCAGGGCCCGCAGGTGGGCATCGACGGCGGCGCGGCCGGTCTCCTCGATGAAGGCCGCTGCGGCCGCCAGGCCGACCGCGCCGGCGACGTTGGGCGTGCCGCCCTCCAGTCGCGCCGGCAGCTCGGCGAAGCTCGCTTCCTGCTCGCCGACCCAGGCCACCATGTCGCCGCCAAAGCGCAGCGGCGCCAGCCGCTCCAGCGATTTGCGGCGGCCGACCAGCCCGCCCGTCCCCATCGGGCCGTACATCTTGTGCCCCGAGAACGCCAGGAAGTCGCAGGCCAATGCGGCCAGCCGCGGCGTCTCGTGCGCCACCACCTGCGCCGCGTCCAGCACCGTGAGCGCGCCGGCCTCGGACGCCAGCGCCAGCAGCTCCTCGTAGGGCGGGCGCTCGCCGGTGGCGTTGGCGCAGGCGGTGACGGCGAACACCATGGTGCGCGGCGACAGCAGCCGCGCCAGGTCGTCCACGTGCAGCCGGCCCTGCGCGTCCGGCCGCAGGATGCGCAGTGCTGCGCCGCTGCGGCGTGCGGCCTGCTGCCACGGCACCAGGTTGGCGTGGTGCTCCAGGCCGCTCACCACGATCTCGTCGCCCGGCTGCAGCCAGGCCCGGCCTTCGGTCGCCTCCGACAGCCCGTGGGCCACCAGGTTCAATGCGTCGGTCGTGCCGGAGGTGAACACCAGTTCGTGCGCGGCGCCGGCGCCCAGAAAGCGCTTGAGGTCGGCGCGCGCCTGCTCGAACGTGTCGGTCGCCCGCTGGCTCAGCGTGTGCACGCCGCGGTGGATGTTGGCGCGGCTGCGGCCCTCGAAGGCGGCCATCGCGTCCAGCACCGCCCGCGGCATGTGCGTGGTTGCCGCGTTGTCCAGGTACGCGAGCGGCGCGCCGTTGACCGACTGGGCCAGGCCGGGAAACGCCCCGGCCAGCGTGGCTCGTTGCAGCAGGTCACCCATGACCGTCCTCCCCGGCCAGGTGCCGCTGCACGGCCCCGGCCAGCAGTTGTTCCATCCCGGCTTCCTCGAGCAGGCGCGGATCGGCCAGGGCCTGCGCCAGCGTCGCGCTGGCCAGGCCCTGCAGGATCATGGCCTTGGCGGCACGCTCGGCCAGCCCGCGCTGGCGGGCGTGGAACAGCGCCTCTTCGGGCAGGGCGCCCCAGGTCGCGCCATGCGAGGCCTGCACCTGGTCGTGCAGGATCTCCAGGTGCGGCCGCAGCACCAGCCGAGGCTGGCCGGCGGTCGGGATCCCCGCCAGACGCTGGCGCACGTCGGCTTCGTCGCAGCCGGCGGCGATGGTGGCGTGTGCGTTGGCCACGATCCGGGCGCTGCCGCTGCCCAGCGCCAGCGTCCGCGCGCTGCTGCGGGTGTGGGCGGCGCCGTGCAGCGCCTGCAGCTGCTGGTCGAGCGCGGCATCGGCCGCCAGCAGCACGGCGGCGCTGCGCGCGGCTGCGCCCGCGCCGCGCAGGTCGAGCACGCCGCGCTGCAGGTGGTAGCGGCTGCCGCCCGCCAGCAGGCATTGCTCGTACACCGCATCGCGTTCCAGCCGGACCTCGACGTGATGGGCGACGTGGTCGTCGGCGCCCGGCAGCACGGTGCGCAGGTGGCGCAGCGACGCCCCGGCCGCCAGCCGCACGTGCACCTGCAGGTTCTGCACCGTGCCGTGGCGGCAGGCACTGCCGGCGGCTTCGCGGCCATGCGATTCCACCAGCACGCAGCGGGCGCCGGGCGCCAGTTCGATCACCAGCAGCGGCGCCTCCACCGCGGCGCCCGGCCGTCGCTCCAGCTGGAGCCAGACCGCCGAATCGTCGCGGGCCTGCCCGCCCACGTGCAGCCGCAGCCCGTCGCGCACCAGCGCCCGGTGGGCCCAGGCGTAGGGTGCCGCCGGACCATCCCCCGGCAGCGGCAGGCCGGCCAGCAGCTCGCGCCGCTGGCCGCCGTTGGCGGCATCGAGCCAGCGTGCCTGGACGCTCACGCCCGGCGTGGCCGGCACCGGGTGCAAATGCCACCCGCCTTCCAGGCGCGAGGCGGTACAGGCGGCGTCGGCCTCGTCGCCGAGCCACAGCGCGGCCTCGGGCGGCGGCAGATGCCGGAAATGTTCGTCGTTGCGCGCGATCCAGCCCTGCGCCGCCAGGTGGCTGCGGGCCGCGAGCGCGTCGGCGCGGGCGTTGTCCATGTCAGCCTTCCACCGGTTCGGACACCCGGGCGAAGCCGGTGCGGGCGATCTCGCGCGCCAGCTCCAGGCCGCCGCGTCCGGCGATGCAGCCCTGGTCCAGCCGCAGCACCGCGTCGGGCGCCAGCGACTCGATCAGGTGCAGGTAGTGCGACACCACGAGGAACGCGGTCCCCTGCTCCCGCAGCGAGGCGACCAGCTCGATGGTGGCGCGCAGCCCGTCCACGTCCATGCCGGAATCGATCTCGTCCAGGATCGCCAGCCGCGGCTGCAGCAGCGCCAGCTGCAGCAGCTCGTTGCGCTTGCGCTCGCCGCCGGAGAAGCCGTCGTTGACCGGCCGGTTCAGCATGGCCTCGGGCAGCCCGAGCCGGCCGGCGGCGGCGCGCGCGTCGCCCAGGAAGTCGAACGCGTCCAGCGGCGCCTCGCCGCGCGCCTCGCGCACCGCGTTGACGGCGCTGCGGATGAACAGGTTGTTCTTCACGCCCGGGATGTCGGGCGGCGCCTGGAACGACAGGAACAGCCCGGCCCGGGCGCGCTCCTCCACGTTCATGGACAGCAGGTCGCGGCCGGCAAAGCGCGCCTCGCCCGCCGTCACGCGATACCTCGGGTGGCCGGCCAGCGTGAGTCCCAGGGTGCTCTTGCCGCTGCCGTTGGCGCCCATCAGCACCACCAGCGCGCCGGCCGGGATGTCGAGCGACACCGACTTGAGCACGTTTCGCTCGGCGATGTCCACGCGCAGGCCGGACAGGTGCAACAGGGGTTCGGATCGTGTCATCGTCGTTCCTCGTCGATCATCGGGTGTGCATCAGCCCACGGCGCCTTCCAGCGAGACCGCCAGCAGCGCCTTGGCTTCCAGTGCGAACTCCATGGGAAGTTCCTCCAGCACGGCCTGGCAGAAGCCGCCCACGATCAGCGCCGTGGCTTCCTCGGCGGCGATGCCGCGCTGCTGGCAATAGAAGAGGCGCTCTTCCGAGATGCGCGTGGTGGTGGCCTCGTGTTCGACGACGGCGTCATCGCGCGCCGCCTCGACGTACGGGAAGGTGTGGGCGCCGCAGTCGGGGCCGATCAGCAGCGAATCGCACTGGGTGTGGTTGCGCGCGCCCGCCGCCGTCGGCGCCATGCGCACCAGGCCACGGTAGCTGTTCTGGGCGTGGCCGGCGCTGATGCCCTTGGACACGATCCGGCTCGTGGTGTCGCGGCCGAGGTGGATCATCTTGGTGCCGGTGTCGGCCTGCTGGCGGTGGTTGGACACGGCGATCGAATGGAACTCGCCGCTGGAGCCGTCGCCGCGCAGCACCACGCTGGGGTATTTCCAGGTGATCGCCGAGCCGGTCTCGATCTGGGTCCACGCGATGCGCGAGCGCTTGCCGGCGGCCAGCCCGCGCTTGGTCACGAAGTTGTAGATGCCGCCGCGGCCCTGCTCGTCGCCGGGGTACCAGTTCTGCACGGTCGAGTACTTGATCGAGGCGTCGTCGTGCGCCACCAGTTCCACCACCGCCGCGTGCAACTGGTGTTCGTCGCGCTGCGGCGCCGTGCAGCCCTCCAGGTAGCTGACCTGGCTGCCGGCCTCGGCGATGATCAGCGTGCGCTCGAACTGGCCGGTGTTGCGCGCGTTGATGCGGAAGTAGGAGGACAGCTCCATCGGGCAGCGCACCCCGGCCGGCACGTAGACGAACGAGCCGTCGGAGAACACCGCCGAATTCAGCGCCGCGTAGAAGTTGTCGCCAGGCGGCACCACGCTGCCGAGGTAGCGCTCGATGAGCTCGGGATGGTGCTCCACCGCATGCGAGAACGAGCAGAAGATCACGCCCACCTGGGCCAGCTGCTCGCGGAACGTCGTGCCCACCGAGACGCTGTCGAACACCGCGTCCACCGCGACGCCGGCCAGCCGGGCGCGCTCGTGCAGCGGCACGTTCAGCTTCTCGTAGGTCTCCAGCAGCTTGGGGTCGACCTCGTCCAGGCTCTTGGGGCCATCCTTCAGCGATTTGGGCGCCGAGTAGTACGACAGCGCCTGGAAGTCGATCGGCGCGACGCGCAGCCGGCCCCAGGCGGGCTGCGGCATCGCCAGCCAGCGCCCGAACGCGGCCAGCCGCCAGCGCAGCAGGAACTCGGGCTCGCGCTTGCGCCGCGAGATCGCGCGGATCGTGTCCTCGTCCAGGCCCGGCGGCAGCGAGTCCGACTCGATGTCCGTCACGAACCCGTGGCGGTACGGCTGCTGCAGGGCCTGCACCAGCGGGGCTTCCTGTTCGACTGGCACCATGGTCGGCATCGGCTCCGGTTATTTGATGCATTATGCGTGCATCTTTAGGCCGTCCAGCCATAGCCGCTTCGACGAGCGGGTCATCGCCTGCGGCCTTGGCCGCGGAGCGCTACGCGGCGGCGCGGCCTTTGCCGGCGGGCGCCGGCAGCAGTTCCATCAGGGACCGCAGCGGCGCGCTGGCTTCGCCGCTCCACACCAGGTGCGTACGGTTGGTCCGCACCCGCGCCGGCAGGCGATGGCGCTGCACCGCGCTGCCCAGCACCGCATGGTCCAGCACCTGCGCCGGCACGATCGCGATGCCGGTGCCGGCCGCCACGCAGGCCACGATCGCGTGGTACGAGCCCAGGTCCAGCACCCGGCCGCCGCTGGCGCCCGCTTCGGCCAGCCACTCGATCAGTCGGCGCCGGTAGGAGCAGCCGTGCGGGAACGCCACCAGCGTCTGCCGCGCCAGGTCCGCCGCGCGCCGCGGCGCTGGCGCGCCGTGTGCGGTGATCAGCACCAGTTCTTCCTGGAACGCGGGCCGCGAGCTCAGCCGCCCGGGCTCGAACGGCTCGGACACGAAGGCGGCCTCCACCTCGAAGCGCTCCAGCATCCGCAGCAGCGCGGCGGTGGTGCCGGTCTGCAGCTCGATCGCCACGTCCGGATAGCGGGCATGGAACGCCGACAGCACGGGCGGCAGGCGCGCGCCGGCCGCGCTCTCCAGCGAACCCAGCCGCAGCGCGCCGCGCACCGCGCCGCTGCGCAGCTCCTGCTCGGCCGCATCGGCCAGTTGCAGCAGCCGCTCGGCATGGCCGAGCAGCGAGCGGCCCGGATCGGTCAGGGCCAGCACGCGACCCTCGCGCCGGAACAAGGCGACGCCCAGCCGCTGCTCGAGCTGCTTGATGCGGGTCGTGACGTTGGAGGGCACTCGGTGCAGCCGGGCGGCCGCGCGGGTGATGCCGCCTTCGCGCACCACGCAACGGAAGATCTGCAGGTCGTCCAGGTCCATCATTCTCATGATGTGAATATTATGTTCCTGGAATTCACTTTTCAAAACGACCCGGCGCGTGTCCAATACGCTCTCTCCAAGCTCAGAGCCACCGCCATGAAGCCTGCTCCATCCGCCACCTCCGCCATCCCGTTCCCGGAAGCCGGCCTGCCCGAGCGCCTGGGCCCGCCCGAGCGGCTCGATGCGGCCCAACAGGCGGCGGCCGAGGAGCTGATCAAGGGACCGCGCGGCGGCGTCTACGGCCCGTTCCGGCCGCTGCTGCACCGGCCTGGTCTGCTGCGCGCCGTGGCCGGCACCGGCGAGGCGCTGCGCTACGCCGGTTCGCTCGACGCCGCCCTGCGCGAGTGGACCATCTGCGTGGTGGCGCGCGAGCTGTCGAACGTCTTCGAATGGGACATGCACCGGCCGCTGGCCGAGGCCGCCGGCGTGCCGGTGGCGGCGCTGGTCGCGCTGGATGCGGGCCGGCCCTCGCCGCCGGAGCTGCCACCCGGGCTGGCCCTGGCGCGCAGCGTGGTCGGCGAGCTGCTGCGCGACCACCGCCTGGTCGACGCCAGCTACGCCGAGGGCATGCGCCAATGGGGCGAGGCGACCCTGGTGGAGCTGCTCACGCTGGTGGGCTATTTCACGATGGTGTGCTGGCTGATGAACGTGGCGCGCACGCCCGGCCCGGCGCCCAGGCCCTGACCCGCGGGAAGCGAAAGGAGTTTGCGATGGAACAGATCACGACCCGCCTGACGACCAGGCTCGGGCTGCGGCACCCGGTCATCTCGGCCCCCATGGCCTTCGCCGGCGGCGGTGCGCTGGCGGCGGCGGTGAGCCGGGCCGGCGGGCTCGGCCTGATCGGCGGCGGCTATGGCGACCCGGCCTGGCTCGAGCAGCAGTTCGCCGCCGCGGCGGGCGAGCGCGTCGGCGTGGGCTTCATCACCTGGTCGCTGCGCAAGTCGCCTTCGCTGCTCACCGACGTGCTGCGGCACCGGCCGGCTGCGGTGATGCTGTCGTTCGGCGACCCGCGGCCGTTCGTCGACGAGATCCGTGCCGCGGGCGCGGCCCTGATCTGCCAGTGCCAGGACATGGCACATGTGATGGACGCGGTCGATGTCGGCGCCGACGTCGTGGTGGCGCAGGGCGCCGAAGCCGGCGGCCATGGCGCGCTGCGCGGCACGCTGGCGTTCGTGCCGGAGGTCGCGGATTACCTGGCGCAGCACGCGCCCCGCACCGTGCTGGCGGCGGCCGGCGGCATCGGCGACGGGCGCGGCCTGGCCGCGGCGCTGATGCTGGGCGCCGACGGCGTGCTGGTCGGCACGCGCCTGTGGGCATCGGCCGAGGCGCTGGTCAAGGACGGGCACCGGCAGGCGATCGTCGAGACCGACGGCGACGGCACGCTGCGCACGCGCATCCCGGACATCGCCCGCCAGATCCCCTGGCCCCGCGGCTTCACCGCGCGCATCCGCCGCAACGCCTTCACCGAGCGTTGGCACGGGCGCGAGGAGGCGCTGGAGGCGGCAGTGGCGGTCGAAGGGCCGCGCTACCGGCAGGCCTTCGAGGCCGGCGATCCTGAACAGGCGGCCGTCTGGTTCGGCGAGGCCGCCGGCGTGATCCATTCGATCGAGCCGGCCGGCGCGATCGTCGAGCGCATGGTGCGCGAGGCTGCGGCGCGGCTGCAGGGCCGCGCCGGCGCGACCCTGGCCTGAGGCTCTGTCAGGCCAGCGCGTCGAGCAGCGCCGCGTCGAAGGCGGCCGGCTCCTCGTACTGCACCCAGTGGCCGGCGCCCTCGATGAAGCGCAGGCTGCGCAGCCGCGGGAGCGCGCGCAGCTGCGCCTCCACCTGCGGCCAGTGCTCGCGATAGAGCGCGTCCTGCCGGCCGTAGACGACGTCCAGCGGACACTGGAGCCGCTCCAGCGCGCGCGCCATCGCATCGGTGCGCGTGAGGCGCCGCTCGCGCATGCGGTCGCGCAGCAGGTTGGCGGCATGCAGGTCGATCGTCTCCTCGCTGATCGACGAAGGCCGCGCCAGCATCAGCGCGTGCAGGTTGTGGCGGTGGATGGCGCGCCGCTGGCCCTCGTCGGCCACCTGCAGCCAGGGCCGCAGCTTGAACGGCGGCGGCACCAGCGCCCTGACCGGTGCCCCGACGATCGCCAGCCGCGCGAAGCGCGCGGGATGCGCCGCCGCGGCCAGCGCCGCCACCAGGCTGCCGAACGAGAACGCCGCCACGTCCAGCGCTGCGGTGCCCAGCAGCGAACGCAGGCCGTCCAGCACCGGCTCGACCATCGCATCGGCATCGTTGCCGGCCGCCGGCGCCGCCGAATCGCCGAAACCTGGCAGGTCCGGCACGAACAGGCGGCGTCCCGAGGCCGCCAGCGCGGCGATGTTGCGCACCCAATGGTTCCAGCTGCCGCTGCCCCCGTGCAGCAGCACCAGCGGCCGGCCGCTGCCCCACAGTCGCCAGACCATGCTGCCGGCGCCGCAGGGTGTGCGGCATTCGTCGGCCCGCGCGAGCAGGGCGGCGGCGGTGGCATCGGCGGGCAAGGGCGTCATGGGTCGGGGCTGGACAGGCGAAGCCGCGATTGTCCGCCAGCGGGCCCGCCCGGCCACGCGGCGGGTCGACCCGCCGGGCTCAGGCGCGCACCAGGACCTGCGGCGCCCTGAGCTGGTAGCCGACGAGCGCGCGCGCGAACAGGTAGTCGTTGCGCTCGCGCTCGGTCATGCGGTCCATGTCGACGGCACCGCGGCCGTCGCATGCGAAGGCATACCGGTCCTCGCTCGAGAACGACTGGAAGCGAAGTTCGAACTGCAGTTGCGCGGTACCCATTGCCATCCCCTGACTGCGTTGGCGATGACTGCACTGTGCGCTGCGCATGCGGCGCACGACATCGGCGCCGGCTGAATCGCAGCCTCGGCCGGTTCCGATTCCGGGGGTGGGCGGGCGACCGACCGGGCTCGGAATCGTCCGACCCACCGGTCGGCCGGCGGCGCGTCCAACGCGACCGTGGCGCTATCGGACGGCGCTGACAGCGCACGTCGCCGTTGGCGGACACACCGTCGAGCCACGGCGCACCTTGCGCAGCACGGCCGCACCGGCACAGTGGGCAGCCTGGCTGCGCGGCAAGCTCGCGGCCGGCAACAGCATGCAGGCAAGCCCTGGACCCATCGGCAGCAAGACTGGCCAGATCGAGAGCGGTCGCTTCAGGCGGCGCGCGGACGACCTGCAGCCGGCCGGCCGCCGCAGCGGGGAAGGCAGCGACAGCCTGCTGCCCTACCTGACGGCCGCGCTGGCCTCGAAACCATTGGCCGGGCCGCCCGGCGGACTGGAGCGGCGCGCCCGGCCGCGCGAGCGCTGACGCCCCCAGCCGGCGGCCAAGCCGCTACACTTTCGACCCCTTCCTCCACAACCTCAACCCAAGCGTGAAGAAGACCGAACTCATTGAAGCCATGTCGCAAGCGACTGGCGAATCCCAGGCTGCCACTGCGCGCGCGCTCGACGCGCTGATCGGCATCATCTCGAACGAAGTCGCGGCCGGCCGCGAAGTGGCGATCACCGGCTTCGGCAGCTTCAAGGCCAGCGCCCGCGCCGAGCGCACCGGCCGCAATCCGCGCACCGGCGAGGCGCTGACCATCGCCGCCTCCCGGTCGGTCAAGTTCGTTGCGGGCGCCACGCTCAAGGACTCGGTCAACAAGGCTGCCTGAGCCGTCGCCCCCGTGCGCGGCGTTCCACCGATGAGTGAGGCAGGTCAAAACCGACCGATTTGCTAGCTCGTACAACTCGGGCAACCCAGGAGGTACCCGATGCGTTCGAGTTCGCCGAGACAGACCGCAGACGCCGCCAGCACGGCCGCCCAGGCCCAGGAGGAGCAGGGGGACGCGCTGCGCGTGCCGCCCCAACTGCTCAAGGGTGCGCGCAAGCACGAAGAGCAGCCCTGCCTCACCCCGATCGACTGCGTGCTGGAAAACCGCTGCGCCGGACACTGCGGCTGCCGCTGACCGCGCGGCCGCCCCACCGGTGCCGCGCTGGGGCACGGCGCGCACCTGCACACGCCGCTGTCTTGCCGGCACAACAACGCTGACCTTGAACTGATGCGTTCGGCCGGCTTTCGCTCAGAATCTGGCGCAGGGCCATTGAAGAGCAGTCGAGCAGATGTCAGGCAGCAACGGGACAGCCGGTGGGGGCACGATGACCGCGACGCCGGGGTTCGTGCGCACGTCCCAGGCCTGGGATGCCGCGGCCGCCCTGGGCCCCTGCGCCGAGCGGGTGTGCATCGCCATGCACGGACTGCAGCAGGCGCGCCGCGGTGAACTGGTGCTGGAATGGCGCGCATTTGACGAGCGACCGGCGCTGCGGGTGGAGCAGGACGGCTGGGACCTGCTGACGCGCGACTTCTCCGGCCTGCTGCGGCACATGGCCCGCCTGGACAGCGCCGTCTCGCCCGACGAGTTCTGCGCGATGCTGCTGCGGCTGGGATTCGCCGACCGCACCGTCGCGCACAAGCCCGCCAACGTGGAACGGCTGCCTCGGGCCCGCTGAAGCGCGCTCGCCGGTCAGCGGATGTGCAGCCGGGTTGAGTTCTTCACCTCCTCCATCACGGCATAGGTGCGGGTTTCGCGCACGCCGGGCAGTTGCCACAGCACCGTGCCGGCGAACTGGCGATACGCGTCCATGTCGGCCGCCCGCGTCTTGAGCAGGTAGTCGAAGCCGCCCGCCACCATGTGGCACTCCATGATCTCGGGGTGCACCTGGACGGCGGCCTTGAACTGCTCGAACACGTTCGGCGTCGTGCGATCCAGCAGCACCTCCACGAAGATCAGCATGCCCGCGCCCAGCAGCGCCGGGTTGAGCCTGGCTTCGTAGCCGACGATGTAGCCCTCGCGGGTGAGCCGCTGCACCCGGCTCAGCACCGCGGTGGGCGACAGCGCCACCCGCTCCGCCAGCTTGAGGTTGGAGATCCGGCCGTCTTCCTGCAGGGCCTGCAGGATGCGCCGGTCGATCCGGTCGAGTTCCGTGCGTTCGCTGTTCACTAGTGAATTATCCGGTCGTTCCAAGAAAATCGAGAGGAAAATCCAGTTGATAAGCCGCGACCATGCCGGTTATCACTCCGGATTTCCTGCCCATGGACGCTGTCACTGTCGCTGCCCCGTTCCGGGACTTTGCCGCGCCAAGCCCGTTTGCCGCCTCGCCCCTGCGCCGCGCCGTCTCGGCTGCCACCCGGCTGCCCGAACCGGAAGCGGTCGCGCAGGTGCTGCCGCTGGCGCGCCTGCCCGCCGATGCGGCCCGGCGCGCCGGTCAGCTCGCGCAGACCATCGCCGGCGCGCTGCGCACGCGCAAGTCGCCGGTCGGCCGCGCCGGGCTGGTGCAGAGCCTGCTGCAGGAATACGCGCTGTCGTCGCAGGAGGGCATTGCGCTGATGTGCCTGGCCGAGGCCCTGCTGCGCATTCCCGATGCGGCCACGCGCGACGCACTGATCCGCGACAAGATCGCGCAGGGCCAGTGGCACAGCCACCTGGGGCGCAGCCGGTCGCTGTTCGTCAACGCCGCCACCTGGGGCCTGCTGATCACCGGCAAGCTGGTGGCCACCCACAGCGAAGCGGGGCTGTCGGCGGCGGTGGCCCGCCTGGTCGCCACCGGCGGCGAGCCGGTCATCCGGCGCGGCGTCGACATGGCGATGCGGATGATGGGCGAGCAGTTCGTCACCGGCGAGACCATCGGCCAGGCGCTGGCCAATGCGCGGGCGCGCGAAGCCCAGGGCTTCCGCTATTCGTTCGACATGCTGGGCGAGGCGGCGGTGACGGCGCACGACGCCGAGCGCTACCTGCGCGACTACGAGGCCGCAATCCACGCCATCGGCCAGGCCTCGGGCGGCCGGGGCATCGTCGACGGCCCCGGCCTGTCGGTGAAGCTGTCGGCATTGCATCCGCGCTATGTCCGCGCGCAGCACGACCGCGTGCTGGGCGAGCTGTACCCGGTGCTGCTGCGGCTGTGCGCCCTGGCCAAGCGCTACGACATCGGCCTCAACATCGACGCCGAGGAGGTGGACCGCCTCGAGCTCTCGCTGGACCTGCTGGAGCGGGTCTCGTTCGAGCCGCAGCTGCGCGGCTGGAACGGGCTGGGCTTCGTGATCCAGGCCTACCAGAAGCGCAGCCCGCAGGTGGTCAACCTGGTGATCGACCTGGCGCGGCGCAGCGGCCGGCGGCTGATGGTGCGGCTGGTCAAGGGCGCGTACTGGGACGCCGAGATCAAGCGCGCCCAGCTCGACGGGCAGGCCGACTACGCCGTCTACACCCGCAAGGTCCACACCGACCTGTCGTACCTGGCCTGCGCGCGCAAGCTGCTGGACGCGCCCGACGCCGCCTACCCGCAGTTCGCCACGCACAACGCGCACACGCTGGCGGCCGTCTACGAGATGGCCGGCCCGCAGGGGTACACGCCCCAGCAGTACGAGTTCCAGTGCCTGCACGGCATGGGCGAGCCGCTGTACGAGCAGGTGGTCGGCGCCCCGGCGCACGGCGGGCTGGGCCGGCCCTGCCGCATCTATGCGCCGGTCGGCACGCACGAGACGCTGCTGGCCTACCTGGTGCGGCGGCTGCTGGAAAACGGCGCCAACACCTCGTTCGTCAACCAGATGGCCGACCCGGCCGTCCCGATCGCCGAACTGGTGCGCGATCCGGTGGACAAGATCGAGGAACTGGCGCAGCGCGAAGGCGGGCCGGGACGGCCGCATCCGCAGATCCCGCGGCCGGCGCAGCTGTACGGCGCCGCGCGCAGCAATTCGCGCGGGCTGGACCTGGCCGACGAGCAGCAGCTGGCCGAACTGGCGCCCAGCCTGCGGGGCAGCGCGTGCGTCGAATGGCGCGCGCAGCCGATGCTCGCCGTCGACGCGCCGACCGATGGGGCCGGCCAGCCGGTTCGCAATCCGGCCGACCGCGCGGACCTGGTCGGCACCGTGCGCGACGCCTCGGCGGCCGAGGTGGACCTTGCTCTGCGGCACGCCGCGCAGGAAGCGCCGGCCTGGGCCGCCGTGGCGCCGGCCGGGCGCGCCGCCGTCCTGCAACTGGCGTCCGACCGGTTGGAAGCGGACATGCCGTCGCTCATGGGGCTGATGATCCGCGAAGCGGGCAAGACCGCGTCGAACGCGGTCTCGGAGGTGCGCGAGGCCATCGACTTCCTGCGCTACTACGCGGCGCAGGCGCGTGAGCAGCTGGACACCGCCAGCCACCAGCCGCTCGGGCCGGTGGTCTGCATCAGCCCATGGAACTTCCCGCTGGCGATCTTCCTGGGACAGGTGTCGGCCGCGCTGGCCGCCGGCAACACGGTGCTGGCCAAGCCCGCCGAGCAGACGCCGCTGGTCGCCGCCGCCGCGGTGCGCGCCCTGTGGGATGCCGGCGTGCCGCGCGCCGCGCTGCAACTGCTGCCGGGTCGCGGCGAGACCGTCGGCGCGCAGCTGGTGGCCGACGAGCGGGTGCGCGGCGTGCTGTTCACCGGCTCGACCGAAGTGGCCCGCATCCTGCAGCGCAGCCTGGCCGGCCGGGTCGACGAGCACGGCCGGCCGGTGCCGCTGGTGGCCGAGACCGGCGGCCAGAACGCGATGATCGTCGACTCCTCCGCGCTGGCCGAGCAGGTCGTGGGCGACGTGCTGGTGTCGGCCTTCGACAGCGCCGGCCAGCGCTGCTCGGCGCTGCGGGTGCTGTGCGTGCAGGAGGAGGCGGCCGACCGGCTGCGCGAGATGCTGCTGGGCGCCATGGCGCAGCTGCGCGTGGGCAGCCCGGACCGGCTCGCGATCGACGTCGGGCCGGTGATCGACGAGGAGGCCAGGGACAACATCGAGCGCCACCTGGACGCGATGCGCGCGCGCGGCCGCCGGGTGCACCAGGTGGCGGCGCCCAACCTGCAACCGCTGGGCAGCGGCAGCTTCGTGCTGCCCACGCTGATCGAGCTGGAGCACGTGTCCGAGCTGCAGCGCGAGGTGTTCGGGCCGGTGCTGCACTTCGTGCGCTACCGGCGCGAGGAGCTCGACGGGTTGCTGGCGCAGATCAACGGCACCGGCTATGGCCTGACCATGGGCCTGCACACGCGCATCGACGAGACCATCGCGCGGGTGCTGGACGCCGCCCATGCCGGCAACGTGTACGTCAATCGCAACATGGTGGGGGCGGTGGTGGGCGTGCAGCCATTCGGCGGCGAAGGGCTGTCGGGCACCGGCCCCAAGGCCGGCGGCCCGCTGTACCTGTACCGGCTGCTCGCGCGCCGGCCGCCGGATGCGGCGCTGCGGGCCCTGCACGGCGACGAGGTTGCAGCCGCCGGCCCGCGCGAGCTGCCGCCGGCGCTGCACGAGCTCGCGCGCTGGGTGCGGCAGCAGCCCGGCACGCCGGCGCTGGCGGACCTGTGCCGCCGGTTCGCCGACCTGTCGGCGGCCGGCTGTTCGCGCGTGCTGGCCGGACCGACCGGCGAGCGCAATCTGTACCGCCTGCTGGCGCGGCCCGCCGTGCTGTGCCTGGCCCGGCGCGATGAAGACCGCCTGGTGCAGCTGGCCGCCGTGCTGGCCGTCGGCAGCCGCGCCATCTGGCCGGCCGAAGCCGATGCGCTGGCGCGCACGCTGCCGGCCGAAGTGCAGGCCTGCATCGCGATCGCGCGCGACTGGGCCGCGCCGGAAGTGGCGTTCGACCTGGTCCTGTTCCATGGCGAGGCCGGCGAACTGGCACGGCTGCGCGGCCGGCTGGCGCAGCGCCCGGGACCGATCGTGAACGTCGAGCGGCTGGCGCCGGGCGACGCGGCGATCCCGCTGGAGCGGCTGCTGGTGGAGCGCTCGATCAGCATCAACACCGCCGCCGCCGGCGGCAACGCGACGCTGATGACGATGGGGTGAGGCGCGCGACTGGCGGCCGGCGGGCCGGCTCATCAGCAAGCCCGCATAATCGGGCCGGTCAGACACGAGACGGAGACCGCAATGGCCATCGCCGGGATTCCCCTGGATTTCATCCTGTTCGCCGCCACCCTGCTGGGGGTGGCGCTGTTCCACCACCACACGCTGCCGGTGGCGCTGGTGGGGCTGGCGGTGATCACCTCGTACAAGCTGGCGTTCGGCGACTTTGCCGGCGTCGCCGGCCTGCCCGGGCTGGCGAGCCTGCTGGGCCACGAATGGGTGACGCTGGCCAACCTGCTGGGGCTGCTGCTGGGCTTCGCGCTGCTGGCCGACCAGTTCGAGCGAAGCGGGGTGCCGACGCTGCTGCCGCGCATCCTGCCCGACGACTGGAAGGGCGGCTTCGTCCTGCTGCTGCTGGTGTTCGTCCTCTCCAGCTTCCTGGACAACATCGCCGCCGCCATGATCGGCGGCACCATGGCCGGCGTGCTGTACCGCAAGCGGGTGCACATCGGCTTCCTGGCAGCGATCGTGGCGGCCAGCAACGCGGGCGGCTCCGGCAGCGTGGTGGGCGACACCACCACCACCATGATGTGGATCGCCGGCGTGTCGCCGGGCCAGGTGTTCGAGGCCTACGTCGCCGCGCTCGTGGCCACCGCCATCTTCGGCTGGTTCGCCGCGCGCCAGCAGCACGCGCTGCAGCCGATCATGCGCGACAACCCGGAAGGCGCGCACTTCGAGGCGCCGCGCCTGGCGATCGTGGCCATCATCCTGCTGGCGGCGATCGGCGCCAACATCTTCTTCAACCTGCGCGACCCGGAAATGCTGGCGCGCGTGCCGGTGATCGGTCTGGCGGTGTGGGTCGCGATCTTCGCGACGGCCGCGTGGCGCCAGCCGACCTGGAGCCTGCTGCCGGGCGCGCTGCGCGGCAGCATCTTCCTGCTGTCGCTGGTGATGTGCGCGGCCATGATGCCGGTGCAGCACCTGCCGGCGGCCTCCTGGCAGACCGCGTTCGGCCTGGGCTTCGTCAGCGCCGTGTTCGACAACATCCCGCTGACGGCCCTGGCGCTGCGGCAGGGCGGCTACGACTGGGGCTTCCTGGCCTACGCCGTCGGCTTCGGCGGCTCCATGATCTGGTTCGGCTCCTCGGCCGGCGTCGCGCTGTCGAACATGTATCCGCAGGCGCGCTCGGTCGGCGCCTGGGTGAAGGGCGGCTGGCACGTCGCCGTCGCCTACGTGATCGGCTTCTTCGTGCTGCTGGCCGTGCTCGGCTGGCACCCGGACGTGCACCAGCGGCCCGCCGACAACGCGCCGGCGACGACGCTGCCGGCGCCAGCGCGGCCCTGAACGGCGGCGGCGGGCGCACACAATAGCGCCATGTCGCTGCGCGCTGCGCCCGACCATCTTCGCCGCGAGCGCGCCCTGCGCCAGGCCGCGCTCGGCGCGGCCTACCTGGCCGCCTTCGTCGTGCTCGACTGGGCGAGCTACATCAGCCCGCTGCAGGGCCTGAACATCACGCCGTGGAACCCGCAACCGGCCCTGGCGGTGGCGCTCCTGATGCACGGCCGACGCTGGATCTGGCTGGTCTGGGCCGGGCTGCTGGCGGCGGAGCTGATCGTGCGGGGCGTCCCGCAGAACCCGGGCGGCGCGCTGGGCGCCACCGTGGCATTGAGCCTGACCTACGCGGCCATGGCGCAGGCCCTGCTGCGGCGGATCGGCTTGGCCGCGCCGTTCCGGGATCGCCGCGAGCTGCTGTGGTTCACCGCCATCGTCACCGCGGGCTCGCTGCTGTGCGCCGCGTTGTACGTCCTGGCCTTCGCGGTCGAAGGCCGGGCCTGGGCGATCTGGGGGGCGGTGGCGCGCTACTGGGTCGGCGACACCGTGGGGCTGATCGTGACTCTGCCCGTGCTGCTGTTCGCCGCCGACGCGGCGCGGCGCCAGGCGCTGGCGGCGACGCTGCGCAGCGCCGCGTGGTGGGCCGCCGCCGCGCTGACCTGCGTCTTCCTGCTGGTGGTGTTCAGCCGCGGTCCGCAGGACTACTTCAAGTTCTTCTACCTGCTGCTGCTGCCCGTGGTGTGGGCGTCGGCGCGCTTCGGCCTGGCCGGGGCGGTGCTGTCCTGCGTGTTCACCCAGCTCGGGCTGATCGTCGCCGCGCAGCTTGCAGTGCTGCACGAGCTGACCCTGTTCGAGCTGCAGGCGCTGATGGCCGCGGCCACGCTCACGGCCTTGCTGCTGGGCGTGCTGGTCGACGAGCGGGCGCGCGTGGCCGCCGAGCTGCGCAACAGCCTGCGCTTTGCCGCCGCCGGCCAGATGGCCGCGGCGCTGGCCCACGAGCTGAGCCAGCCGCTCACCGCCGTGAGCAACTATGCGCACGCGTGCCGCGTGCTGGCCGGCGCGGACGGCGAGCTCGATGCGGCGCGCCGCGCACAGCTCGCGACCGTGGTCGACAGCCTTTCCAACGAGGCCCGGCGCGCCGGCGAGGTGGTGAGGCGGCTGCGCGACTTCTTCCGCAGCGGCGCGACGTCGTTGCGGCGCGTCGCGCTGGACGACGTGATCCAGGAAGCCGTCCAGGCGCACGCCGACTATGCGCACCGGCTTGGCGTCACCCTGCACAGCGACGTTCCGCCCGGGCTGCCGCCGTTGTGGATCGACCCGATCCAGATTGCGGTGGTGTTGCGCAACCTGATCGCCAACGCCGTGGAGTCGGCGGCCGATGCCGACGGCGCGGCCGGCGAAGTGCTGCTCGGCGCGCGGCTGGAAGGCCGGACCATCGTTGCCGTCGTGCGCGACAACGGCCGGGGCATCGCCGCGGACCACCTGCCCACGCTGTTCGACGCCGGCGGGCATTCGTCCAAGCAGGGGGGCATGGGCGTCGGCCTGAACATGTGCCGCGCGATTCTCGAGGCGCACGGTGGCAAACTGTGGGCGGAAGCCGGCCCCGGCGGGCGGCTTTTCTTCGCACTTCCGACCGACGACCATGGCCAGCCGCCAGCCGACCACCCTGCACCGTGACACCGTCTTCATCGTCGACGACGACGCGTCGGTGCGCGATTCGCTGTCGCTGATGCTCAGCCTGCAGGGATATGCGACCGCCACCTTTGCCAGCGCCGAGGATTTCCTGCAGGCCTGGCAGCCCCAGTGGGGCGGCTGCGTCGTGGCCGACATCCGCATGAGCGGCATGTCGGGCCTCGAAATGCAGCAGGCACTGCGCTCGCGCGGGGCCGGCCTGCCGGTGGTGATCGTGACCGCCCATGGCGACGTGGCCGCCGCGCGGCAGGCGTTTCTCGCCGACGCCGTGGATTTCATCGAAAAGCCGTTCGAGCCGCAGCAGATCGTGGCGGCGATCGAGCAGGCCAGGGCGCGCCGCACGCCGGCGGCGGCGCCGTCGTCCACGGCGGACGCGGCGGCGGGCGGCAAGGCGGGGGGTCTCTCGGACCGCGAACGCCAAGTGCTGCAGTTGCTGGTGCAGGGGCTGCACAACCGTCGCATCGCGGCGGAGCTGGGCATCAGCCACCGCACGGTCGAAATCCACAAGGCGCGGGTGCTGGAGAAGATGGGGGCCAGGAACCTCGTCGAGCTGGTGCGGCTCGTGCAGGAGCAGGCGGCCCCGCGCTGAGACCGCGGCACATGCGGGCGGTAGCGTACGGGCAGCCCCGTACGACGACGCCCTGATTTCCTTCGGCGGTGCTGGCCGATACGCTCGGACGCACAAGGAGGAAGCGCTGGCCGTCAACGACTTCCCGAGCCATCGGGAACCGCGGCCATTTCGAGCACCGCTGATGCACAGGATCTGGCTGCTGTTGTTGCCCGAGCTGCGAGGGTTTGCGCCGCAGCAGCAGTGCCACGCCTTGCACGAGGCCGGCAAGACGCCGCTGGACGTGGCCGAACTGCTGGCGCTCGCGATCTCGGTCGCCGTGGTGGCCGGCCTGACGCGATACACGCTGGTCGACGTCTCCGCAGCGTCGCGCCTGGCCGCGGCGCTGGTCAACCTGGCGGTGGCGCTGCCGTTGATTGCCGCCTGCGCGGCGCCGGTCCACCTGCGCCGGCTGCGCCGCGGCTTGCGCCAGCAGCTGGAGCCGCGTGGCCATGAATAGCACCGTCCAGTGGGTGGCGGCCGGAATCTTCGCGACGGCGATCCTGCACACCTTCTCCACCAAGTTCTTCGAGCGGCTGGCGCACGAACGGCCGCAGCACGCCGGCATGTGGCACCTGCTCGGCGAGGTGGAGGTGGTGTTCGGCTTCTGGGCCATGGTGCTGGTCATCGTGACGGCCGTGCTGCTGGGCACGAGCTCGGCCACCGCCTACCTCGACTCGCGCGACTACACCGAGCCGATGTTCGTGTTCGCGATCATGGTGGTCGCGGGCAGCCGCGCGATCCTGTATCTGGCGCGGGGGATCGTCGTGCTGGTCGACCGGGTGACGCCGCTGCAGGGCGCCGCCGGACTGCACTTCGTGACGCTGGCACTGGTGCCGCTGCTGGGGTCGGTGATCACCGAGCCGGCCGCGATGACGCTCGCGGCCCTGATGCTGCGCGAGCAGATGTACCGCCACCGCGTCTCCAGCCGGCTGAAGTACGCCACGCTGGGCGTGCTGTTCGTGAACGTCTCGATCGGCGGCACGCTGACGCCGTTTGCCGCGCCGCCCGTGCTGATGGTGGCGGCCAAGTGGAACTGGGACGCCTGGCACATGCTGTCGCAGATCGGCTGGAAGGCCGCGCTGGCGGTGACGGCCAACGCGCTTGCGGTGTCGCTGCTGTTCCGCCGCGAACTCGGCGCGCTGCCGCCGGCGCCGGACCGCGGCGACGCGTTGCCGCGCTGGGTGGTGGTCGCGCATGTCCTGTTCCTGGCCGGCGTGGTCGTGTTCTCGCACCACCCGCCGGTCTTCATGGGCCTGCTGCTGTTCTTCCTCGGCTTCGCGATCGCCTACCCGCAGTTCCAGGACCGGCTGATGCTGCGCGAGGGGCTGCTGGTGGCGTTCTTCCTGGCCGGCCTGGTCGTGCTGGGCGGGCAGCAGCAGTGGTGGCTGGAGCCGCTGCTGCGCGGCATGGATTCGGCCACCGTGTACTACGGCGCGACGGCATTGACGGCCGTGACCGACAACGCGGCGCTCACTTTCCTGGCGTCCACCGTGGAGGGTCTGAGCGACGAGTTCAAGTATTCGGTGGTGACCGGCGCCGTCACCGGGGGCGGCCTCACGGTGATCGCCAACGCGCCCAACCCGGCCGGCTTTTCCATCCTGCGCGGCCATTTCCGCGACGGCGCCATCCACCCGCTGGGCCTGTTCCTGGCGGCGTTGCTGCCGACCGCGACAGCCGTGCTGGCATTCCGCCTGCTCTAGGAGGCATCATGATCATCGACTGGATCGTCGCGCTGGCCGGGTGGTGGTCCGCGCTCTCGCCCGCGGCAGCCTTCTTCTTCGTCATTCCCTTCGCCGTGGCCGCCGCCGGTCTGGCGGTCGAGGCGGCGCGGCGCCGCTGAGCGCCGGGGCCGCGGCCCGCGCTCACCGGCCCCAGCGCAGCACCATGGCGTCGCGCTCGCGCGCCAGCGCGATCAGCCCGGCGCGCGTGGCCGGATGCAGCGGCTGCAGCGGCCGGCGCACCGCCTCGCTGGCGACCACGCCGCCTTCGCGCATCAGCGCCTTGGCGGCGATCAGGCCGCACTGGCGGTTCTCGTAGTTGATCAGCGGCAACCAGCGCTCGTAGGCGGCGGCCGCTTCGGTGCGCCGGCCGGCAAACCAGGCGTCGGTGACCTGGCGGATGCCGTCGGGATAGCCGCCGCCGGTCATCGCGCCGGTGGCGCCGGCCTCCAGGTCGGGCATCAGCGTGATCGCCTCCTCGCCGTCCCAGGGCCCCTCGATCGTGCTGCCGCCTTCCTCGATCAGCGCGCGCAGCTTGGCCGCCACGCCGGCCGTCTCGATCTTGAAGTAGCGGATGTTCTCGATCTCGCGCGCCATGCGGGCCAGCAAGTTCGCCGACAGCGGCGTGCCGGCGACGGGAGCGTCCTGGATCATCACCGGAATCGTGAGCGCGTCCGACACGGTGCGGAAGAATTCATGGATCGCCGGCTCGCCGGCGCGCACCGTGGCGCCGTGGTAGGGCGGCATCACCATCACCATGGCGGCGCCGGCATCCTGCGCGGCGCGCGAGCGCTGCGCGCAGACCCGGCTGCTGAAGTGGGTGGTGGTGACGATCACCGGCACCCTGCCGGCGACGTGGTCGAGGATCGCGTGCATCAGCAGCACGCGCTCGTCGTCGGCCAGCGAGAACTGCTCGGAGAAGTTGGCCAGGATGCACAGCCCCTGCGAGCCGGCGTCGATCATGAAGTCGACGGCCCGCAACTGCCCCGGCAGGTCGATCGCGCCGTCCTCGGCAAAGATGGTCGGCACGACGGGGAAGACGCCGCGGTATGGGCGCGGGCTGCGATCGGTCATGGGCAGGCTCTCCTTGATGGCGAGAGTATGGCGGCGCGGCGGCGAACAGGGCTCGCCGTCCGAAATTCGGCCGGTTCCGGAAGACCGCCCGGACCCCTGCTATAATTGCCGGCTCAGCGGCTGTAGCTCAGTTGGATAGAGTACTTGGCTACGAACCAAGGGGTCGTGGGTTCGAATCCTGCCAGCCGCGCCAACAAAATCAAAGGCCTGCACCAGCAATGGTGCAGGCCTTTGTGCCTTGGCTGGCGGCTCCGGCGCGGGAGCGCCTCGAATTCATCCATAGAATACCAAGCGGGGGTCTCATCACTTCGCTGAATGGTGCACGATGGAGCTCGAGGACATCGACCTGAACCTGCTGGTGGCGTTCAAGCACCTGCACGACCAGCGCAGCGTCTCGCGCACCGCGCAGGTGCTCGGGCTGTCGCAGCCGGCGGTGAGCAACGCGCTGGCGCGGCTGCGCAGGCTGCTGGGCGACGAGCTGTTCCTGCGCACGCGTTCCAGCATGGAGCCGACGCCGTTCGCCGACCAGCTGGCCGAGTCGGTGACCGAGGCCCTGAGCGCCATCCACGGCGCGCTGAACCTGCGCACCACCTTCGATCCGGCCACCAGCACGCGGCCGTTCGTGCTGGGCATGACCGACATCGGCGAGATCTATTTCCTGCCGGCGCTGATGCAGCGGCTGCGGCGCGAGGCCCCGGGCGTGACCATCAGCACCGTGCGCGACAGCGGCGGCAACCTGCGCGACGAACTGGAATCGGGCAAGGTCGATCTGGCCATCGGGCTGCTGCCCCAGCTCAAGGGCGGCTTCTTCCAGCGCCGCCTGTTCACGCAGCGCTATGTCTGCCTGCTGCGGCGCGGCCACGCGCTGGACAAGCGGCGGATCTCGTTGGCCGAGTTCAGCGCCGCGCAGCATCTGCTGGTGGTGGCCGAGGGCACCGGCCACGGCAAGGTGGACGAGGTGCTGCGCCGCAGCGGCATCGAGCGCCAGGTGGCGCTGACGGTGCCGCACTTCGTCGCGATCGGCCACATCCTGCAGGCCACTGACTTGGTAGCCACCGTGCCGCAGCGGCTGGCGCAGCGGATGGTCGAGCCGTTCTCGCTGGCGGCCGTACCGCATCCGGCCACCCTGCCCGAGGTCGCGATCAACGTGTTCTGGCACGCCAAGTACCACAAGCTGCCGGCCAACCAGTGGCTGCGCCGGATGGTGTTCGACGTCTTTTCTGCCGAGACGCCGCATTCACGAAGCTGATATCTGCTATCAGCCCCCGTGATGGGCTGAGGGCGCCGGACGCGCCATCATTGCGGTACCGGCAGGCGGGCGCGCCGACGCGCCGCAGACCGCCGGACGAGAGGAGACGATTCCATGCTGGAAGGCTGTGTTCCATGGCCGCAGGACCTGGCGCGCCGCTGGCGGGCGGCCGGGGTCTGGGAAGGCCTCACGGTGACCGAGATGGTGGAGCGCACGGCGCGGGCCCGCCCGGACCATCTCGCGCTGGTCCATGGCCAGACGCGCTGGACCTACGCCGAACTGGTCGAGCGGGTCCACGCGCTCGCCGCCGGCCTGCTGCGGCTCGGGCTGGCGCCGCGCGACCGGGCGGTGCTGCAGCTGCCCAACGGCCCCGAGTTCGTCGTGACCTATCTCGCGCTCAACGCCATCGGCGTGATTCCGGTGATGGCGCTGGCCGCGCACCGGCATGCCGAGCTGCAGCATTTCCTCTCGTCGTCGGGCGCGCGGGCCTATTTCGTGGCCGAGCGCGTCGGCAGCTTCGAGTTCCGCACCATGGCCGCGGAGCTGGCGGCGCAGATGCCGGCGCTGACGCGCGTGATCGTCGCCGGCGACCCCTTGCCCGGCCAGCTCGCCTGGCGCGACCTGGCGACCGAGCCCGACCCGGGAGCGCTGCGCGCTGCCCGCCCCCCCGCGGACGAGGTCTCCACCATGCTGCTGTCGGGCGGGACCACGTCGATGTCCAAGCTGATTCCGCGCACGCACGACGACTACGTGCTCAACGCGCGCCTGTGCGCCAGGGCGGGCGGCTTCGACGCGTCCACGGTCTTCATGGCCATCCTCCCGCTGGGGCACAACTACAACCTGGCATCGCCCGGCATGCTGGGCACCTTCCACGCCGGCGGCACGCTGGTCATCGCCGGGAGCACGCAGACCGCTGACGTGTTCTCGACGGTCCAGCGTGAGCGCGTGACCGTCATCGCCGCAGTGGTGCCGCTGGTGACCAACTGGCTCAACGAAGGCGTCGCGGGGGCGTTCGACCTGTCTTCGCTCAAGGTGATCCAGAACGGCGGCGCCCGGCTCGCGCCGGAGCTGCGCGCCCGCGTGCGCCGCGAACTGCGCTGCACCCCGCAGGAGGTGTACGGCACCGCCGAAGGCCTGATCAACATGGTGCGGCTGGACGATCCGGACGAGCTGCTGCTGGAAAGCTCCGGCGCGCCGGTCAGCGAGTTCGACGAGATCCGGGTGGTCGGCGACGACGGCCGCGAGGTGCCGGACGGCGAGCCGGGCGAGCTGGTCACCAGCGGCCCGTACACGATCCGCGGCTACTACAACGCGCCGCAGATCAACGCCGAAGCGTTCACCGCCGACGGCTCCTACCGCATGGGCGACATCGTCCGCAAGCGCGGACGCCATGTGTACACCGAGGGCCGGCGCAAGGACCTGATCAACCGCGGCGGCGAGAAGATCAGCTGCGAGGAGGTGGAGAACCTGATCTTCGGCCTGCCGCAGGTGCGCCAGGTGAGCCTGGTGGCGATGCCCGACCCGGTGTTCGGCGAGAAGGCCTGCGCCTGCGTGGTGCTGCAGCCGGGCGCGCAGCTGGACTTCGACCAGCTCATCGCCCATCTGCGCGCGCAGCGAATCGCAACATTCAAGCTGCCCGAGCGCCTGGAGGTGATGGAAGCCTTCCCGGTCAGCCCGGTCGGCAAGATCCTGAAGCGCCAGTTGCGCGACATCGTGGTGCAGCGGGTGGCCGCCGGCGCCGCCTGAACATCAGAAGGAGCGAGACCATCATGAAACCCGGCGAGGCCAAGCTGCCCCACCTGTTCCAGCCGGCCCGGCTGGGGCGCCTCGAGACGCGCAACCGCATCAAGTACGGCGCCTGCTGCGTGTCCAACTACAACACCCGCGACGGTTTCATCACCGAGCGCGAGATTGCCCGCATGCGAGTGATCGCGCGCACCGGCTGCGGCATCATCACCAACCAGGGCGCCTACCCGGACCCGCTGGGCGAGGGCAAGGCGTATTTCCGGCAGGTGGCGATCTTCGACGACAAGTTCCTGCCGCAGTTCGAGCGCATCGCGCAGGACATCAAGGCCAACGGCGCGGTCGCGATCCAGCAGATCCTGCACGCCGGCCGCTACGGCGGAATCGACCTGGGCTACTGCGTCCAGCCCTCGGACGTGCCGCAGACGCTGCCGCACTTCCGCCCGCCCAAGGTGATGACCAAGGAGGAGATCCGCGACTGCATCCGCCAGCACGCGCAGGCGGCCGACCGCGCGATTCGCGCCGGCTTCGACGGTACCGAAATCACCAGCTTCATGGGCTACCTGCTGGCCAACTTCAACTCGCGCTTCACCAACCAGCGCAGCGACGAGTACGGCGGCTCGCTCGCCAACCGCGGCCGCTTCATGCGCGAGCTGATCGACGGCATCAAGCAGGCTACGCCCGACAACCCGCTGATCGTGCGGCTCAACGGCGCGGAGCTGATGGACAAGTGGGGCGGCAACACCGAGGACGAGTGCTTCGAGCTGATGCAGCAGGCGGTCGACGCGGGCGTGGACATGATCAGCGTCACGGTGGGCTGGCAGGAAGCGCCCGAGTCCTCGATCGGCCGCGACATTCCGCCCGGCTACTGGAACTACCTGGCCGAGCGGGCCAAGAAGATGTTCCCGGGCACGCTGATCACCTTCGGCAACCGGCTGCCCGATCCGCGCATGGCCGACGAGTGCCTGCGCGACGGCATGTTCGACTTCTGGGAGGTGTGCCGGCCGCTGCTGGCCGACCCCGAGCTGATCCACAAGGCGGCCGAGGACCGGCTGGACGAGGCGCGCCGCTGCATCGGCTCGCTCAACTGCCTGTCGCGCCTGTTCCGCGACCTGCCGTACACCTGCACCATGAACCCGGCGCTGGGGCACGAGGTTGAGCCCGAGTACCACGTCACGCCGGCTGCGGTGAGGAAGAAGATCATGGTGATCGGCGCCGGCCCCGCCGGCATGGAATGCGCGATCACCGCCGCCAAGCGCGGCCACGAGGTAACGGTGTTCGACAAGGCCGGGCGCATCGGCGGCAACCTGTACGGCTTCGCGGTCAATGACCTGGCGCGGCCGGACGACCTGCTGTCGGTGGTGTCGCACTACGAGGTCATGGCCAAGAAGCTCGGCATCGAGGTGCGGCTGAACACCGAGGTGCACGCCAAGTTCATGCGCAGCGTGCTGCACCAGTACGACGTGTGCGTGGTGGCGGCCGGCGCCCGCGTCGACCGGCAGCGCTATGCGCACATCGAAGGCGCGCAGCTGATGCTGGATGCACTGGACGTGGCGCACGGGCGCGTCAAGCCCGGCAAGCGCGTGGTGGTGGTGGGCGGCGGCAAGATCGGGCTGACGCTGGCCGAGTCGCTGCGCAAGCACCAGGGTGCCGAGGTGACGGTGGTCGAGGCCGAAAAGCGGATCGCCGGCGACGTCAAGCCCTCGTTCAAGTGGCGGCATGCGTCCTGGGTCGAGGAACTGGGCATCACGTGCCGGACGTCGACCCGGCTGGTGCAGGTCGACGGGGAGGGCGCGACCGTGGTCGACGGCAAGGGCGAGCGCCAGCTGATTCCCGCCGACAGCGTGATCCTGGCGGCGGAGATGGCCCCGGCGCACGCGCTGCTGGGCGAGTTCGAATGGATGGTCGACGAACTGCACGGGGTCGGCGACGCCCTGGTGCCGCGCGGCCTGGAACAGGCGATCCAGGACGGCTTCCGCCTGGGCGTGCGGCTGTGAACGCGGCCGTGTCCGCCGGCGCTGCCGCGCTGCCGGCGCGCGAGGCGTGGCAAGCGGCGGCACAGCGGCGGCCCGACCTGTTCGAGCCGCTCGATCCCGGTGCGCGGGTGGCGCTGGTCGCCCGCTCGACGCCGTCGGACATGCTGGTCTGGCAGGTCGAGGAGGGCTGCGTGCATGCGCTGCTGCAGCCTTTTGCGGGCTATTCGGCCAGCGGTGCCGACATCGCGCTGGCGGCCGACGACGAGGCGCTGGCGGCGATCGCCGCCGGCCGCGAGGAGACGATGTTCGAGACGCTGCGCGCCGGCATCCGCTCCGGCCACATCGTGTGCTACATCCTGCGCCGGCGCTGCCACCTGGAGGAGCGGGGCTTCGAGGAGCTGCTGACCGAGCTCGGTTTTGCCTTCATGGGAGCCTGCCGGTGATCTTCCGCAATCCCGCCGGCGCGCCGGAACTGGCCTGCGACCAGTGCGGCTGCCGCTGGTTCGACCGCATGAGCGGCGCCTGCTACGAATGCGGCACGCCGGTCGGCGCGCAGGCCCAGCAGGAGTATCGCGAGGCGCTGGCCGCGTTCGCCGCCGAGCGGCAGGCAGCCGCCGACGGTGCCGGGAAGGACGCGGCATGAACATCGAGATCGTCGGCGCCGGACCGGCCGGGCTGTATTTCGCCGCGCTGATGAAGCAGCACGATCCGCGCCACCGGATCACCGTCCACGAGCGCAACCCGCGCGACGCCACCTGGGGCTTCGGCGTCGTGTTCTCCGACCGCGCCCTGGAGTTCCTGCGCGAGGACGACGATGCGCTGTACCGCTACCTCACGCCGCACCTGGAGACCTGGCCCGAGATCACCATCGTGCACAACGACACCCGCATCCCGATCGCGGGCAACGGGTTCTCGTCGATCGGGCGCCTCAGGCTGCTGACGCTGCTGTACGAGTGGGTCGAGCGGCTGGGCGTGACGATCGCGTTCGACAGCGAGGTCACCAGCCGGGCGCAGCTGGCGGGCGCCGACCTGGTCGTGGGCGCGAACGGCGCGGCCTCCTGGATCCGCGCGGAGCACGAGGACCGGTTCGGCACCACGGTCGACTGGCGGCCCAACCGGTTCATCTGGTACGGCACGACCAAGGCTTTCGACAGCCTCACGCTGACCTTCCGCCAGACCGAGCTGGGCGTGTTCTGCGCGCACCACTATCGCTACCAGCCGGACATGAGCACCTTCCTGGTGGAGGTGCAGGAGGACACCTGGCAGCGGGCCGGCTTCGAGGGCATGAGCGCGGCCGACACCATCGCCTGCTGCGAGCGCGTCTTCGCGCGCGACCTCGAAGGCCATCCCATCGTCTCGAACAACTCCTACTGGCGGCGCTTTCCCGCCGTGTGGAACGAGCGCTGGAGTTTCGACAACGTGGTGCTGCTGGGCGACGCCTTGCGCACCGCGCATTTCTCCATCGGTTCTGGCACGCGGCTGGCCATGGAAGATGCGATGGCGCTGTCCAGGGCGATGCGCGACTGCGACGGCGACCTGCAGCAGGCCTTCGCGCGGTTCCAGCAGGCGCGCATGCCGCCGATGAAGAAGATCTGGGACGCGGCCAACGCCAGCCTGCGCTGGTACGAGGACATGGACCGGCTGGCCGGCACGCTCGCGCCGGTGGAATTCGCCTACAGCTACATGACGCGCACCGGCCGGGTCAGCCACGAGGAGGTGCGGCGGCGCGATCCGCGGCTGGCCGCCGCCTACGAGGCCCTGCATCGCCAGCCGGCCGGCTGAGCGCAGCGGCCCTCAGGAGCCGTGCAGCTCGCGTTCCTTGGGCACCGGCGCCGGTTCGCGCAGCAGCAGCTCCAGCAACAGGGCGCGCTGCCGGGCGTCCAGCAGCTCGCGCTCGCCGAGCAGTTGCGCGATCACGCGCTTTTGCTGCATCGCCTGCAGTTCGGCGATGCGCGAGCGCTGCGCTTCGACCCGGCCGGCATCCGGCTGGTCGCGGAACAGCTCGCGGATCAGCAGCTCGCGGTGTTGCGCCACCTCGCGCCAGCCGCGGTCCAGGTCGGCCAGGAACGGCTGCTCCAGCGTCTCCCAGCGCTGCCGCTGTTCGGCGCTCAGGCCCAGGGCCCGCGGCACGTCCGCCGGGGCGTCGCCGCGCGCGTGCCAGGCCGCCGCGGCGAGTACCCCGACGTTCACCAGCAGCGAGAGCGCCAGCACATAGCCCAGTCGTGAGCGTTGCATCTTCACCTCCCGCGGGCGGCGCACGCGGGCCGGCCCGCGCACAGGACGCCAGCCGGCTCGGCGTCGAACACGGTCATGCCGGCCGGGCGGATGGCGCCGGCGCCGCCGGCCAGCAGCGCCAGTCCCAGGTAGACGCCGGCGCCCAGCGCGGCAGCGCCGCCCAGCGCCTGCGGCCCGAGCTGCCACAGGCGGTGCCAGGGCGTCGCGCGCCCGGCGCGCGGCCGGCCAGGCGGCCGCGGCAGCAGCGGCAGCACCAGCGCGGCGATGTCCACCTCGGGACGGCGTTCGCGCAGCGGCTGCAGCCCGGCGCGCAGCTGCCCGAACGCCTCGAGCGTCGTGCGGCAGGCCGGGCAGCTCGCCGCATGCTGCGCCAGGGCCTGCGCCCGGCGTGCCGGCAGGACGCCGTCGGTCAGGGCGGACAGATCTTCCAGCGGCGGACAGCCGCCCGCGTGTTCCTTCATCGTTCGGTCCTCCTGAAACCTTCGGCCAGCGCCGCGCGCGCCCGCGCCAGGCGCGACTTGACGGTGCCCTGGTCGATGCCCTGCGCCGCCGCCAGTTCCTCGTAGCTCAGTCCTTCCACCTCGCGCAGCAGCACGATCTCGCGCTGCTCGGCCGGCAGCCGCGCGAGCGCGGCGTCCAGGTTGCCCAGGCGCTGCCTGGCCTGCAGCAGCGCCTCCGGCCCGGCGTCGGCGGCCGGTGTGTCGTCGTCGTCGGCCAGCGGCTCGAAGGCGACGATGCGGCGGCGCCGCAGGGTGTCGTAGGCCAGGTTGGACGCGATGCGGTAGAGCCAGGTATGGAACAGCGCATCGGGGCGCCAGTCCGGCAGGGCCTGCCAGGCCTTCAGGAACACCTCCTGCGACAGCTCCAGCGCCTCCTCGCGCGAACCGGTCAGGTTCAGCAGATGGCGGTAGATGCGGCTCTGGTGCGTGCGCACCAGCTGGCCAAATGCCTCGTGATCGCCCTGCCGCGCGCGCAAGGCGATCTCGCGCTGCGCATCGCCCTCGTCGCGCGGCGCGGCCGGACCGGCCGGCGATGACTCAGAAGGCACGCTGCTCCTTTCCGGCGGCCGGTTGCGGCCGGCCCGCGCGGGCGCGGGCCGCCCCGCGCCGCGCAGCGCCGGCGCGAACGCTCGGCCGTCGCTGCATGAGGAGTAGAAGCCGGGTACGAGAGGCACCATGACCTGGGTCAAATGTGTGGACGTCTGATGGCACGCGCGGGAGCGAAATGGCCGCCGCCCCATGCGGCAGGCCCCGCTGCATGGAACGGACGAGGCCCTGCGCCGTGCCCGCCGGGGCCGCCAGTCTTGCGAAATATCAAGATGGCCGCCGGGCGGCGGGGTCACATCAGCTCATGCACGACGCGCTGGCGAGCGGCCTGGCGCGCCTGGCGCTGCGCGTCCTCGCGCGATCGGACGCCGTCGCGCACCGTCGGCGACGACAGCGAGGCGGATTCGCCGGTGGGCGGCAGGGTGCCGCCGGCGCGGGCCGCCAGGAATTCGGCGCTCACGGTGGCGCGGGCCGCGGTGCCTGCGAAGAACTGCCGGTTCGCGAACTCGTCCGCTGCCTCGTTGGCAAACGCGGTGCCGGCCGCCAGCAGGAGGAGGGTGGCAGTCAGGGTTTTCATGTGGGGGTCCTTTCCATCGGGGTTGTGAATGTCGAGCGGCAGCTGCCGGGCTCGGCGATGGAAACGGATCGGCGGCCGCGATGTGCCTGCCGGCATCGCGCAGTCTGCGAAATGTCAAGAATGCCGGCGGCGGCTACTCGGGCGACGCGGCCGGAAGGCGGCCGCCGCGCCGGCCGGGCTGCCAGCTTGCCGCCGCGGCCACCAGCGGTCCCCACGGCAGTTCCGCCAGGCTGCCGTGGCGCTGCTGCGCGCCGTGCACCATCCGGTGGACGTCGGGGCCGGGGACCAGTTGCTGCAGAGCTGCCAAGCCGCTGCACTGCAGGCGCAGCGCGTGCACGTGGATCAGCGGCCGGCCGGGTGGCGGCAGCCGCAGCGCCGACCGGGTCCGCTCGTGCAGCAGCGCCGACAGCGTCGCGCAGCGCTCACGCGCCGCCGGCGAGCCGCAGGCCAGCACCATCTCCTCGCCCACGCACTCGCGCCGGGCCAGTTCGCAACTGGCGCTGCGCGCGAGGATGGCCTTGGAAAAGATGCAGGCGTGTTCGACGTCGCAGCAGGGAGAGGCGGGCGGGCTCGGGTACTTCACGGGCGCCTATCGTCGCCATCTGGCCGCGCTTCGTCTCGCGGCCCGCGCATGCCCTCGGTCGAACCTGGGTTATCCGCGGCGGCCCGGCGCCGCTGCGCTGACGGCGGTAGGCGCGGCGCCGTCAGGCCGCCTGCTGATGCGCTTGCGCCACCCGGAAGCACTGATGGGCGCAATAGTCGACCAGCGCGTCGATTTCGGTGGACTTGTCGAACACCGCGTCGACGCCGATCTGCGCGCAGCGCTTGCGCACGCTCGGGTTGATGTAGTTGCTGAACACCACGATCTTCTGGGACGCGCGCCGGCGGTGGATCCGCTCGGCCAGGTGGATGCCGCTGCCCTGCTTGAGGAACAGATCGACGATCACCAGGTCCCACAGCGCCTCGTTGCCTTCCAGCCACCGCAGGGCTTCCTCCTCGGTCGCGCTGGTGCCCGCCACCTGCACCGCCGTGAGCTCTTCCAGCGTGCCCACGAGGTTCTCTCGGATGGTCGGGTTGTCCTCGATGACGTAGGCTTGCAGATGCACGGCGATTCCGGGGATGAAGCCTGACTCTACGGGGCGGCAGCCCGCCGCCGATCCGGACGGGCCCCCGTTGTGGCGTAGGAGGCAGCCTACTGCGGGCAGCGCGAAACCGCGCAAGGTTCTACGATGGCGGGCCAGACCATGACGCTCGCACACGACCGGACCGACCAGGCGCAGCTGGGACAGATCGGCACCTTGCTGAAATTGCTGGAACGCGCGGCATTCGTGGGCCTGTGGACGCTGGACCTCGCGAGCGACCGGCTGGAATGGTCCGAGCAGCTCGCGGAGATGCACGAGGCGCCGCCGGGCTTCACGCCGGCCCGCGCCGAGGCCTGCTCGCTGTACGCGCCGGAGTGGCGCGAGCGGATCGGGGCGCTGGTGGCGACCTGCGCGGCCACCGGCGAGCCTTACGACGAGGAAATGCAGGTCGTCACGCTCAAGGGCCGGCGCCTGTGGGTGCGCACCATCGGCCACGCGGTGCGCGACGGCGAAGGCGCGATCGTGCGCCTGGAGGGCGCCCTGCAGGAGATCTCGCCGCGGGGACACCGGGCCGGCACCCTGTTGCGCCACACCGCGGGCATGGGCGGCGCGATCGGCGGCGCCGAGGCGTTCGCCACCATCGACCGCGAGGGCCGCTTCACCCATGTCAACGACGAAGCGGCCGCGCTGTTCGGGCGCACTCCCGACGAGCTGCTGGGGCGCACGATCTGGAGCTGTTTCCAGAAGACGGTGCGCATCCGCCTGGAGGAGGCGTTCCGGCGCAGCATGGCCGGCGGCGACGTGCTGGAGGTGGAGGAACTCGACGCCAGGCTGTCGGCGCGCGTCGAGGCCCGCGGCTACCCGTTCGGCGGCGGCCTGGCCGTGCACCTGCGCGACGTGACGTCGCGGCACAAGGCGCAGGAGCACCTGCGCCTGCTCGAAAGCAGCATCGCACGCCTGAACGACGTCGTCATCATCACCGAGGCGGGGCCGTTCAACGAGCCGGGGCCGCGCATCGTGTTCGTCAACGAGGCGTTCGAGCGCCGCACCGGCTATGCGCGCGACGAGGTGCTTGGGCGTTCCCCGCGCCTGCTGCAGGGCCCGGGCACGCAGCGGCGCGAACTCGACCGCATCCGCGCCGCCATGGAGCAGTGGCAGCCGGCGCGAGTCGACCTGATCAACTACAAGAAGAACGGCGAGCCGTTCTGGGTCGACCTGGAGGTGTCGCCGGTGTGGGACGAACAGCGCCGGCTGACGCACTGGGTGGCGGTGGGCCGCGACATCACCGAGCGCAAGACGGCCGAGGAGAAGATCCAGTACCTGGCGTTCTACGACCCGCTCACCCGTCTGCCCAACCGGCAGCTGCTGCTGGACCGGCTGAACCGGGCGCTGTCGCAGCAGGACCACCCGCGCGACGGCGCGCTGATGTTCATCGACCTGGACAACTTCAAGGTGCTCAACGACACGCTGGGGCACCAGAAGGGCGACCAGCTGCTGCAGCAGGTGGCGGAGCGGCTGCGCTCGTGCGTGCACCGCGGCGACACCGTGGCCCGGCTGGGCGGCGACGAGTTCGTCATCCTGCTGGAGAACAACCACTACAAGCCGCTCGAGCCCGGCGCGGCCGCGCGCGCCGTGAGCGAGCGCATCCTGGCCAAGCTGGGCGAACCGTACGTGCTGTCGGGCCACCTGCACCACAGCACCTGCAGCATCGGCGTGACCTTGTTCGGCGGCGCGCCCTGGACGGTGAGCGAACTGCTCAAGCAGGCCGACCTGGCGATGTACCAGGCCAAGAACGCGGGCCGCAATGCGGTCTGCTTCTTCGATCCGGAGATGCAGGCGGTGGCCACCGCCAACGCCACGCTGGCGACCGACCTGCGCCAGGCCTGGCGCGAGAACCAGTTCCTGGTGGACTATCAGCCGCAGGTGGGCGCGGACGGCCGGATGTCGGGCGTCGAGGCGCTGCTGCGCTGGCGGCATCCGCAGCGCGACCTGGTCTCGCCGGCCGATTTCATCTCCACCGCTGAGGAAACCTCGCTGATCATCCCGATCGGCCGATGGGTGCTGGAGCAGGCCTGCGCCCTGCTGGCCGACTGGGCGGCACGGCCGGACCGCCGGCACCTGACGATCGCCGTCAACGTCAGCGTGCGGCAGTTCCGCCATCCGGATTTCGTCGACGAGGTGATGACGGCGATCGCCGACGCCGGCATCGCGCCCCACAAGCTGAAGCTGGAGCTCACCGAGAGCCTGCTGGCCGAAGGCATCGAGGTCACCGTGGCCAAGATGGGGAGCCTGAAGGACATGGGCGTGACGCTGTCGCTGGACGACTTCGGCATGGGGTATTCCTCGCTGTCCTACCTCAAGCGGCTGCCGCTGGACCAGCTCAAGATCGACAAGGCGTTCGTCAAGGACATCCTGACCGACGCCAACGACGCGGCGATCGCGCGCACCATCATCGGGCTGGCCCAGAGCCTGAGCCTGAGCGTGATCGCCGAGGGCGTGGAGACGGTGCAGCAGCGTGACTTCCTTGCGCAGCAGGGGTGCCTGGAATACCAGGGCTACCTGTTCTGCAAGCCGCTGCCACCGGACGAACTGGAGGCCTTCATCGACGCCCAGCCGGGGGCTTGAGGCGCGCCGGCGGGCGCCGTCCTCAGTGCGGCGCGATCTGCAGCGGCGCCGTCGCCACCGCGCGCGGCAGCCGGATGACCACGCTGTCGGTGCCGCGCTCGACCTCGATCGACTCGACCTCGGCCAGCGCCTGCACGTCGGCCCATTCGAGCTGGCGGTAGGCCGGCTCGAAGGGCAGCCCCTCCGCGTCGGGGCGCGGCGTCACCCGCACGCTCACCTGCGCCAGCCCGCTGCTGACCTCGGCCTTCACCCGCACTTCGCAAGGGCCGGGCGCTGCGTCGGTCAGGGCGATCAGGGCCGCCGTGAGCAGGTGGCGCAGCGCGACCCGCGACACCTCGAAGTCGGTCTGCGCCAGGTCGCGGGTGACCGTGAAGCCGCGGAAATTGAAGTTGCTGGCCAGCAGCGCCAGGCATTCGTCCACGCCCTCGGCCAGGCGGATGCCTTCATCCTCGACCGGCTGGATCCAGGCGGCGACCTTCAGGCAGTTCATCACCGCGTCGCGCGCCAGCCGGTTCAGCTTGGAGATACTGGACTGGAATTCGGACGGCGCGGGCGAGCCGCGTTCCAGCCTGGCGTTGAGCACCTCGGCCATCATCGCGACCGCCTGCAGGTTGACCACCATGTCGTGCTTGAGGGATGGCGCGAGGCGGCGCAGCACGCCGTAGCGCGCCGATTCGGCGCTGATGCGGCCCTTGCGGCCGGTGCCGCTGTCCGTGGCCGGGTGCTCGGCTGTTACCAACACGGTGTTCCTCCCGGGGTCCGGCCCTGGTGCAGTTGCAGGCGCATGATCGTCCTTCGGTGGGCGCGTCGCAGGCGACCCGCGGCACGCAGCGGCGCCTCTGCGGCACCAGCAGCGACTGTGCCGCAACGGCACGGCCGGTCGCGTAGGAGAGCGTCGACGCCGGTGTAGGAGAAGGGCGGCGCGCCCCGCCGGGACTATGCTTGCGGGATGAACAAGGCGTTCACCCGGGAAAGCGACGATGCCGACGACGAGGAAGGCGTCGAGGCGGCGCCGATCGCAGGTGGAAAGAACTACATCACGCCATTGGGATATGCCCGCCTGCGCGCCGAGCTCATGCACCTGATCGACGAGGAGCGGCCGCAGGTGGTCGAAGTGGTGCACTGGGCGGCCGGCAACGGCGACCGTTCGGAAAACGGCGACTACCTGTACGGCAAGAAGCGGCTGCGCGAGATCGACCGCCGCATCCGCTTCCTGACCCGGCGGCTCGAGATCGCGGAGGTGACCGATCCGTCGGCCCACCACGGCCGCGACCAGGTGTTCTTCGGCGCCACCGTGACCTATGCCGAGGCGTCGGGCCAGGAGCGTACGGTGACCATCATGGGGATCGACGAGGCCGACAGCGCCAGCGGCCAGGTCAGCTGGATCTCGCCGATCGCCCGCGCCATGCTGAAGTCGCGCGCGGGCGACGTCATCAGGCTCGTGACCCCGGCGGGGTCACAGGACATCGAGATTCTCGAAGTGAGTTACCCCGCGCCGGCCGACGGTCGGTGACCGACGCCGACGCGCGTCACGCCACCTGCAGGCGCTGGCGCATGCCGGGCGTCATCCACAGCCCACCGTCGTTGCCGGCGATCAAGCCCTCGACGCCGCGCGTGCCGCGGACCAGTTCGCGCCCGTCGGCCGCTGCGAGCACCATCGCGGCGGCGCCCAGCCCGTTGACGCTTGCGAGGTCGGCGCCGATCAATGTGACACCGTGGGGCCCCTGGGCAGGATAGCCGGTCTTCGGGTCGAGCACATGGTGATAGCGCTGCCCGTCACGCACGAAGAACCGCTCGTAGTCGCCCGACGAGGCGACGAATCCTTCGCGCAGGTCGACCGTGGCCAGCAGGCGCTCGGGGCGATGCGGATCGCGAATGCCGACCCGCCAAGGGCGCAGCGCCGGACCGCTCGTGGCCACGACATCGCCACCGCCGTTGACCAGGGCGTGACGGATGCCGTGCCGTCGCAGCGTGTCCAGGCCCGCCTCGAGGATGTAGAGTTTCGCGATCCCGCCGAGGTCCACGCGCATCCCGCGCTGGCGCAGGTAAGCGGTCCCTGCACGTTCGTCGAGCACCAGGTTGCGGTAATCGACGACCGGCAGGTGCGACGCGACATAAGACGGCGCGGGCATCAGCGGATGCTGCGGGTCGAAGTGCCAGCGGCCCACCGATCCGACCGTGACGTCGAACGCGCCGCCGCTGCGGCGCGACACGTCGCGGGCCATCGCCAGCACGCGCAGCATCTCGGCGCCGACCGGCACGGGCTGCAAGCCGGCGGCGAGGTTGAGCGCGGCCACGCGGCTGGTCGGCTCGTAATGGCTCATCACGGCCACCAGCTGCTCCATCCGCTCGAAGGCCGCCTGCTGCGCCGAGCGCAGCAGTTGCGCGTCGTCGGCGACTGCCGCGATGTCCACCTGCGTGCCCATGAATGTGCGCGACTGGCGCAGCCGCGTCGGCTCGACGCCGGCACCGCCGGTCAGCGGCCATGCGGCCAAACCGGCGCCCAGCGCGCCCGCCAGCGCGAACCGGCGGCGGTGCGGGCTCACGGGGTCGCCGGGATGCGTTGCGAAGAAAGGCTTAACTCCGGCGCCCGGCCCCGCGGCGCGCGGTGACAGGCGTTCGTGTGGCATTTAGCGCGAAGCGTCGGTCATGAACTTGACGGCGGCCTTGACCTCGTCCTCCGACAGGGTCGCGGACCCGCCCTTGGGCGGCATCTGGCCCTTGGCGCCGGTGAAGCCCTCAAGCGCGTGCTTGTTGAGCACGTCGATGCCTTGCGCGATGCGCGGACCCCAATCGGCCTTGTCGCCGGGCTTGGGCGCGCCGGCCACGCCTGCCGCGTGGCACAACGCGCATGTCTTGTTGAACGTGGCCTTGCCCACCGTGTTCTCGGCCTGCGCCGGCGCGGCCGGGGCTGCTGCGGGCGCGGCGGCAGGGGCCGGCGTGTTCGCCTGGGGTGCGGGGGCTTCCTGCTTGCCGCAGGCGGCCAGCAACATGGCGGCGCAGACAGCCGCAGTCAGGGAAAGATTCTTCATGGATGAGCTGGAAATAGGAAAGACGCCGTGGCGAATTCTAAGGCGTGTGGTGCTCAAGAAAATCGACCGCTTCGCTGTTGTGCTTGACACATCGCAAGGCGCGGCCGGGTGGGCGAAACGATGATTCGGCCCGCGAAGAGGAAAAAGATGTACCCGCAGCTCTTCTTTTGTTAGTGCCTCTTTTTTGTCTGACTGTTACAAGGAGATTTCATGAACGAACGGATGAGCAAGCCAACGGAATCGCAGCCGGAACCCATGCGCCGTCGAGGGTTTCTGAACACGGCCGCGGCAGCGAGCCTCGCCGGCATCGGCGTGGCCGCCTGCTCCGACAAGCCGGCGTCGGCGCCGGCGGCAAGCACTGCGCCGGCGAGCGCGCCCCCGCAGGCGAAGTCGCACGCGGGCGAGGGCAGCAACGGCGTGCACCTGAAGCCGGGCGAGCTCGACACCTACTACGGCCTGTGGAGCGGCGGGCATACCGGCGACATGCGGGTGCTCGGCCTGCCGTCGGGGCGCGAACTGCTGCGCATCCCCTGCTTCGTGCCCGACGCACTCGTCGGGTGGGGGATCACCAACGAGTCGAAGAAGGTCATGGGCACCAAGGCCGATGGCTCGCTCAGGTACACGGTGGCGGACACGCACCACACGCACGCCTCGTACAAGGATGGCAACTACGACGGCCGTTACGCCTGGATCAACGACAAGATCAATGCGCGCATCGCCCGCATCCGCCTGGACTATTTCGTCTGCGACAAGATCACCGATCTGCCCAACGTGCAGGGCTTCCACGGCATCTTCCCGGACAAGCGCGACCCGGTGGATCCCGCGATCAACCACACGACGCGCGTGTTCTGCGGAGCCGAGTTCTCGATCCCGCTGGCTGGCGGGCCGCTCGAGGATGCGACGAAATACCGCTCGCTGTTCAGCTGCGTGGACGCCGAAACGATGGAGGTGCGCTGGCAGGTCCTGATCGACGGCAATTGCGACCTGGTGGCGACGTCGTACGACGGCAAGCTGGCGGCCACCAACCAGTACAACGTCGAGATGGGCGCCAAGTACGAGGACATGATGTCCGCCGAGCGCGACGCCTGCCTGTTCTTCAACGTCGGCCGCATCGAGGCGGCCGTGAAGGCCGGCAAGTTCAAGACCATCGGCACGTCCAAGGTGCCGGTGGTGGACGGCACGCGTGAAGCGAACAAGGACCCGAAGACCGCCCTCACCGCCTACGTGAGCGTGCCCAAGAACCCGCACGGGGTGAACGCGAGCCCCGACGCCAAGTACTTCATCTGCGCCGGCAAGCTGTCGCCCACCTGCACGGTCATCGAACTCGCGAAGGTGCTCGACTACTTCGAGGGCAAGCTGGACAGCGCCGACAAGGCGATCGTCGCCGAGGTCGAAGTGGGCCTGGGCCCGCTGCACACCGCCTTCGACGGCCGCGGCAACGCGTACACCACCCTGTTCCTCGACAGCCAGCTCGTCAAGTGGAACGTCGACGCCGCCATCAAGTTCCACGCCGGCGACAAGAACGCCAAGTACGTGGTGGACCGCCTGGACCTGCAATACCAGCCGGGCCACGTCAATGCGTCGCAATCGGAAACGAAGGCGGCGGACGGCAAGTGGCTGGCGGTGGGCTGCAAGTTCTCGAAGGACCGCTTCCTGCCCGTGGGTCCGCTGCACGCCGAGAACGAACAGCTGATCGACATCTCCGGCGACAAGATGGTGCTGATGGCTGACCACCCGGTGCGCGGCGAGCCGCACGACTTCATCATCTTCAAGCGCGAGCTGGTGCGCCCGAAGCAGATCTACGCGCTGGACGATTCGCCTCTGGCCGTCAAGGACGCCAAGGAAGGCGGCGTCACCCGCAACGGCCGCAAGGTCACCGTGAAGATGGTGTCGCAGGCGCCGGCCTTCAGCCTGCGTGAGTTCAAGGTGAAGAAGGGCGACGAGGTCACGCTGATCCTGACCAACCTGGACAAGGTGGAGGACCTCACGCACGGCTTCGCCATCCCGAACTACAACATCAACTTCATCGTGAACCCGCAGGAAACCAAGTCGGTCACGTTCATCGCGGACAAGCCAGGCGTCTACTGGGCCTACTGCACCCATTTCTGCCACGCGCTGCACCTGGAGATGCGCAGCCGCATGATCGTCGAAGCCTGACCCACCCCGGAGCGGCCTGCCGCCGCTATCCTTCGCGGGGCGACGCCAGCGGGACCGGCAGGAATGCCGGTCCCGGGCGTCGCCCCAAGAGGCCTGAAGTTGCGATGAAGCTGTTTTCCATTCTGTTGCGCCTTTGCGCCCTGGCCGCCGCATTGCTGGCGGCGCCGCCGCTTTGGGCCACCGCCTACGAAGCGGCGCTGCCCGATGAGGTTCACACCGCGAAGAACCTGTGCAACTACGCGCCCTGCAAGGAGGTGTTCCCGGGCGCGACCTCGTTCTCCGAGCGCAAGGGCCAGCCGCCCTATGTCGAGGCCTACGCGGACGAGAACGGCAAGCAGCGCCTGCTTGGCTACGTGATGCTTTCGACCGACATCACCGACACGCCGGCGTATTCGGGCAAGCCGGTGGTCACCCTGATCGGCATGGACATCAAGGGCCGTTTCGTCGGGGTCAAGGTGCTGAAGCACTCGGAGCCCATCCTGCTGCTGGGGATTCCCGAAAGCGCGCTCACCAAGTTCAACGACCAGTACGTGGGCAAATTCGCCGGCGACAAGATCGAGATCGGGCGCTCGCGGCCCGACGAGGGCGTGATCGGGCTGGACGCCATCTCCGGCGCCACCGTGACGGTGATCGCGCAGAACCAGGTGATGATGAGTTCCGGCGCCGCCATCGCCCGGCAGACCGGCATTCTCGCGCCCACCGTCCGGGCGCAGGCGAAATTCACCGACATGCACCGGCAGCTCGACTGGGCCGCGCTGGTGGACGAGGGCGCCGTGCAGCGCCTGGCGGTCAAGCCCGAAGAGGTGGGCCTGGAGCGCAGCAGCTCGCCGTTCATCGAGTTGTGGTTCGGCTACCTGAACCAGCCGGACATCGGACGCTCGCTGCTGGGCGAGTCCGGCTGGGGCAACCTGATGACACAGCTCAAGCCCGGCGAGCATGCGCTTTTCGTGATCCGCACCCGCGGCGCCGAATCGTTCAAGGGCTCGGGCTTCGTGCGCGGCGGCATCTACGACCGCGTGCAAGTGCGCCAGGGCATGGACGCCTTCACATTCCGCGATCTCGACTACATCAACCTGTACGGCCTGGAGGCGGCTGGCGCGCCGCGTTTCACCGAATCGGCGATCTTCATCGTGCGCTCGGCAGCGTTTTCCGGTGCGTATCCCTGGAAGCTGAGCCTGCTGGGCAACCGGGTGGATCGGGCTACCGGAGCCCGTAGCTTCGCCAATTTCGACGCCGAGTACTGGCTTCCGGCCTGGGCGCTGGAGGGGGGCCGGCCGAAGCTCGAGCGGCCGCAGGCCGCCTGGGTCAAGATCTGGAAGGCGCGTGCGCTGGAGATCGGGCTGTTCGCCGGGCTGCTGGTCGCGGTGGCCGTCGTCTACGCGCAGCGCGACCGGCTGACGCGGCGCGCCACGCGCAAGAACAAGTGGCCGGTCAACGCCTTCAAGTATTCGGCATGGGTGGCCAGCATCGGATTCGTCGGGTTCGGGCTGATGGCGCAGCCTTCCATCACGCAGGTGCTGACCTGGTTCCACGCGCTGCTGTTCCACTGGACCTGGGAATTGTTCCTGAGCGATCCCTTCATCTTCCTGTTCTGGTTCTTCATCATGATCACCGTGTTCGTCTGGGGACGCGGCCTGTTCTGCGGCTGGCTGTGCCCCTTCGGCTCGCTGTCCGAGCTGCTGTACAAGGTGGGCGGCGCGATCGGCCTGAAACGCTTCCAGCGTTCCTTGCCCCGGGCATGGCACGACAGGCTCAAGTGGGTCAAGTACGGCATCTTCTTCGGGCTGTTCGCCGTATCGATGTTCTCCATGGTCTGGGCCGAGATGCTGGCCGAGGTGGAACCCTTCAAGACGACGTTCCTGGTCGGCTGGTTCCAGCGGTCCTGGCCGTACACGCTGTTCGCCGCCGGCATCCTGGCGCTGTCGATCTTCGTCGAGCGGCCGTTCTGCAAGTACCTGTGCCCGCTGGGTGCCTCGCTCGCGATGCCCTCGACCTTCCGCTGGTTCGGGCTGCGGCGCAAGCTCGAGTGCAGCACCTGCAAGGCCTGCGCCGCCGGCTGCGGCGCGCAGGCGATCGACGCCGACGGCCGCATCGACCATCGTGAGTGCCTGCACTGCCTGGACTGCATGGTCCTCTACACCGACACGCACGCCTGCCCGCCGCTGGCCAAGGAGCGCAAGCAGCGCGAGCGCGCCGGCCTGCCGCTCACTCCGATCGGGCGCGACGGCTACTACATCCCCATTCACCCGGTGCCGGCCGAGCGGACGGCGCCGCAAGGTTGAACGCCATGGTCGATCCCCGCATGCCCACCGACCGCGCGCCGCAACCGTACGCGCGATGCGAGACGCTCCTGGCCCGCGCCTGGGCCGAGGTGGTGGACCACACCTGGCCCTGGAAGCGCGGCGTCGGCGCTCCGCACAAGATGCTGCGCGCCGCCGGCATTGCGCTGGCGGTCGCCGTCACGCTCTCCTGGGTGCTTGCCGCGCTCGGCGAGCTGCGCGCTGGCGCGCTGATCGGCTGGTGGATCGGATGGTGCGTCTACGAGGTGCTGGTGCGCCTGCGCGCCAAGCGCTATGTGAAGGACGGCGCGTGGTGGCGCAGCGACTACCGCGTCGCGTCGGTGATGGACATGGTCTGCTACGTCAGCTTCAAGAACCTGTTGATCGGCGCGTCGCTGTTCCTCGTGCTCAAGGCGCTGGGCTGGCTGGTGATCTGATGAAGCGCCTGGCCGCCGCCCTGCTGTGGGCGCTTGCCGCCACGTGGCTGCACGCCGCCACCTGGACGGCGCGGCCCGGGCAGGCCATCCAGCCGCTGATCGAGCGCGCCGCGGCCGGCGACGTGATCGAGGTGCAGCGCGGCCACTATGCCGGCAACCTCGTGATCGCCAAACCGCTGACGCTGCGCGGCCTCGAGCGGCCGACCCTGAGCGGCGGCTTGCAGGGCGACACGATCCGGGTTCAGGCACCCGACGTCACCATCGAAGGCCTGATCGTGCGCGACTCGGGCGACAGCCTGCTGGCGCAGAACGCCGGCATCTACCTCGCGCCCGGTTCGCACCGCGCGGTGGTGCGCGGCAACGACCTGGTCTACAACCTGTTCGGCCTGTGGATCGAGAAGGCCGACGACGTCCGCATCGAGAACAACCTGATCGTCGGCAAGCGTGAATACGCCTCGTCGCAGCGGGGCAACGGGATCCAGCTCTACAACACGAGCGGGGCGCGGATCATCGGCAATCACATCAGCTTCGTGCGCGACGCGCTGTACGTCGACGTGTCGCACAACGCGGTCTTTCGCGGCAACCGGCTGCACCACAGCCGTTACGGCACGCATTACATGAACTCCTACCACAACCTGTGGGAGGACAACGACAGCTACAACAACCGCGGCGGCCTTGCGCTGATGGAGGTGCGCGACCAGGTCGTGCGGGGCAACCGGGCCTGGAACAACAGCGACCACGGCATCATGCTGCGCACGCTGCAGGATTCGGTCATCGAGGACAACGTGGTGGCGGGCAATGCGCGCGGCTTCTTCATCTACGACGTCGAGTACGCGCAGCTCAAGGGCAACCTGGTGGTGAACAACCACGTCGGCGTGCACCTTGCGGCCGGGTCCACGCGTAACCGTGTGGAAGGCAATGACTTCATCGCGAACCGCGAACAGGTGCGCTATATTGGCGCGCGCGACGAGACCTGGGGCGGCGAGAGCGGCAACCACTGGGACAATTACCTCGGCTGGGACCGCGACGGCGACGGGCGCGGCGACGTGCCCTACGAGGCCAACGACCTGGTCGACCGCCTGGTGTGGCGCCATCCGTCGGCGCGGCTGCTGCTGGCCAGCCCGGCGATCCAGGCGCTGCGGCTGGTGGGTCGGCAGTTCCCGATGCTGCGCGTGCCCAGCGTCGTCGACCAGAAGCCGCGCATGCTCCCGGCGCACAAGACTTGGAAAGACTGGAATGCAAGGCAGCACCCTTCTGTGCGCTGACACCGCGGTCACGCTGCGCGGCGTGGTCAAGCACTTCGGCGGGGTGCGCGCCGTGGACGGCGTGGACCTGGATGTGCGGCGCGGCGAGGTCTTCGGCCTGATCGGCCACAACGGCGCGGGCAAGAGCACGCTGTTCAAGATGATGCTGGGCCTGGTGGCCCCGAGCGCTGGCGAAATCCTGATCCAGGGCTCCCCGGTCGTCGGGCGGGGCTTTCGCGCCGTGCGCCGCGGCATCGGCTACCTGCCGGAGAACGTGGTCCTGTACGACAACCTGAGCGGGCTGGAAACGCTGCGTTACTTTGCACGGCTGAAGGGCGTGCCGGCCGCCGAATGCGAGCCCGTGCTGGAACGGGTCGGGCTGGCGCCAGCGGCCGGCCGATCCGTGCGCGAATACAGCAAGGGCATGCGGCAGCGGCTCGGATTCGCGCAAGCGCTGCTCGGCCGCCCGCAGGTGCTGTTCCTGGACGAGCCCACCAACGGACTGGATCCGGAGGCGATCCGCACTTTCTACGCCATCCTGCGCCAGCTGCGGGGCGAGGGCGTGACGACGATCCTGAGCTCGCACATCCTCGCTGAAGTGCAGGAGCGGGTCGACCGGCTGGCCATCATGGGCGCAGGCCGGGTGCAGGCGCTCGGGAGCGTGCAGCAGCTGCGCGAGCAGATGGAGCTGCCGCTGCGCCTGGAACTGCACGCCAGCGACGATGGCATCCCGGCTGTGCGGGCCGCGCTCGCGCGGCTGCCCGTGGCCGATCAGGTCTGGCTGGGCGCGCGCCTGCAGGCCCGCTGCCCGCGTGCGGCGAAGATGGAAGTGCTGGCGGCGCTTGCCGGCCTGGGCCAGGCGGTCGTCGACCTGAAGGTCCATGAGCCTTCGCTCGAGGACGTGTTCTTCGGCCTGGACTGACCGCGCGCAGTGTCATGGAGAAACCGGTGAAGATTCTTCAGCCCAATCGCTTCGCTCCGGCCGGGCCGGGAGGCGACGGTCATTTCGCGAGCGCCGCCCGGGCGCCCGCGATCGAGCCGCGCCAGATTCTCACGATTGCGCACAAGGAGCTGCGCGACCGGCTGCGCAACCGCTGGGTGCTCGCCGTCGCCCTGGTGTTCACCATCTTCGCGCTGGTCATCGCCTACTTCGGCGGCGCGCAGCAGGGCGCGGTGGGCTTGCGCTCCATCGAGTTCACCATCACCAGCCTGGTCAGCCTGGTGATCTACCTGATCCCGCTGATCGCGCTGCTGCTCGGCTTCGATGCCATCGTCGGCGAGCGCGAGCGCGGCTCGCTGGACCTGCTGCTCGCATTGCCGATCACGCGCCTGGAACTGCTGCTGGGCAAGTACCTCGGCCTGGCCGCGGCGCTGACGCTGTCGACCATGGCCGGCTTCGGGCTGGTCGCGGCGGTCCTGGCGGCGCAGACCGGCACGGCGGGACTGGGGCCTTATGTGGGCTTCATGTTCAGCTCGGTGCTGCTGGGCCTGGCCTTCCTCAGCCTCGCGGTCATGCTGTCGGTGCTGGCGGCCGACCGCACGCGCGCTTCCGGGCTGGCCATCGCCACCTGGTTCTTCTTCGTGCTGGTGTTCGACCTGCTGCTGCTGGGCCTGTTGGTGGCCAGCGGCGGTGAAACCGGCACCGACTGGTTTCCCTACCTGCTGCTGCTGAACCCGGCGGACGTGTTCCGTATCCTGAATGTCTTTTCCCTCGACGACGTGCGCACCTTGTACGGGCTGACCAGCATCGTGCCCGCCGCCCTGGCCAAACCCTGGTTGATGGCGCTCGTGATGCTCGGGTGGATCGCCGCCCCGCTGGCGGTCGCCAGCTGGAGATTCCGCCCGTGAAGCTCACCCGCCGCCACTTCCTGTTCGCCGCCGGCGCCGCACCCGTCGTGCCGCTGCTGGGGTGCGGCAAATCCGACGCGCCGGCCGCCGTCGCGGCCGTCGAGATCGACCCGGCGACCAGTTGCGACCTCGACGGCATGCTGCTGGCCGACTATCCCGGACCCAAGGCGCAGATCCATTACGCGGACACGGCCGCACCGGTGTTCTTCTGCGACACGGTGGAGATGTTCGCGGCGCTGCTGCGACCGGAGCAGGTGCGCGCGGTGCGCGCCGTGTTCGTACAGGACATGGGCCGGACCGACTGGGACAAGCCGCGGGCCCAATGGTTCGACGCCCGCACCGGCGTCTACGTGGTCGGCAGCCGGCGGCATGGCTCGATGGGGCCGACCATCGCCAGTTTCTCGATTGAGGCCGACGCAAGGAAATTCGCTGCCGAGTACGGCGGCAAGGTGTTGCGCTACGCCGATGTCAAGCCGGAAATGGCGGACCTCGGCAGCGGCGCGCTGCACGACACGAAGATGTAGGGCGTGCTGCGGCGGCAGCGTCGTCAGGCGCCGCCGCCGGGGCGGGCGCGCTGCACCTTCATCACCGACGGCGTGCGCCGCAGCGTGCGCATCACCGCCTCCAGGTGCGCACGGTCGCGCACCGCGATGACGAAGCGCAGGTCGGTGGCGTCCTGGGCCTTCTCGTCGCCCATGTCGACATGCGTGATGTCGGCCTCGGCGCCGGCGACCGCGACCGCCACCCGCGCCAGCACGCCCTTGCCGTTGGTCACGGTGACGATCACGCTGGCCTCGAACGGCCGCACCGGCTCATCGGACCACTCCACGCCGATGAAGCGCTCGGGGTCGCGGCTTTGCAGGCGGCGCGCCACCGAGCAGTCGTCGCAGTGCACCACCAGTCCCTCGCCGCGGCCCAGGTAGCCGACGATGGCATCGCCCGGCACCGGCCGGCAGCAGGCGGCGAACTGGACCGATGCGTTCTCGCTGCCGTCCAGCGTGACTTCGCCCTGCGAGACGTTCTCGTGGGCCGTGTAGCGCTCGCGGGTGATCAGCAGCGCGTCGGGCTTCTCGCCGCGCTCGGCCAGCATGGTGACCAGCCGCTTGGCCACGATGCTGGCGATGCGCTTGCCCAGGCCGATGTCGGTCAGCAACTCGGCGCGGGTGCGGCTGCCGGTGAAGCGCAGCAGCTTGTCCCACATGCCGCGGTGTTCCTCGTCGTCCAGCGGCAGCTTCTCCAGGCCCTCGGCGCGCAGCGCCTGCGCCAGCAGCTTCTCGCCCAGTTCCTGCGACTCGGCCTGCGCCAGCGATTTCAGGTGGTGCCGGATCTTGGAGCGCGCGCGGCCGGTGCGCACGAAGCCGAGCCACGCCGGGTTGGGCGTGGACACCGGCGCCGTCACCACTTCCACCACGTCGCCGTTCTTCAGCTCGGTGCGCAGCGGCACCTGCACGCCGTTGATCTTGGCCGCCACGGTGCGGTCGCCGATGTCGCTGTGGATCGAGTAGGCGAAGTCGACCACGGTGGCGCCGCGCGGCAGTGCCATGATCTGGCTCTTGGGCGTGAAGACGTAGACGGCGTCGGGGAACAGGTCGATCTTGACGTGGTCCCAGAACTCGGCCGCGTCGCGCGTCTCGTGCTGGATGTCCAGCAGCGACTGCAGCCACTTGGTGCCCAGGCCCTCGGCGCCGCCGCCCGGATGGTCGGCCTTGTAGAGCCAGTGCGCCGCGACCCCGGATTCGGCCACCAGGTGCATCGCCTCGGTGCGCATCTGGAACTCGACGTTGACGCCGGACGGGCCGACCAGGGTGGTGTGCAGCGACTGGTAGCCGTTGACCTTCGGGATCGCGATGTGGTCCTTGAAGCGCCCGGGCACCGGCTTGTACATCTGGTGCAGCACGCCCAGCGCGCGGTAGCAGTCCATCACCGTGGGCACGACGATGCGAAAACCGTAGATGTCTGTCACCTGCGCGAACGAGAGGTGCTTTTCCTCCATCTTGCGGTAGATCGAGTACACCGTCTTCTCGCGCCCGGCGATGCGCACCTGCATCCCGGCCTGCTCGAAGGCCGTCTCCAGCTCGCGCTGCACCTTCTGGATCAGGTCGCGGCGCCGGCTGCGCGCCTTGGTCACCGCGCGCGTCAGCACCGTGTGGCGCCAGGGCCGCAGGTGCCGGAACGCCAGCTCCTGCAGTTCGCGGTAGGTCTGGTTCAGGCCCAGCCGGTGGGCGATCGGCGCGTAGATGTCCAGCGTCTCGGACGAGATGCGGGCCCATTTCTCGCGCGGCACGTCGGCCAGCGTGCGCATGTTGTGGGTGCGGTCGGCCAGCTTGATCAGGATCACCCGCACGTCGCGCGCCATCGCCAGCAGCATCTTGCGGAACGACTCGGCCTGGTTTTCCTCGCGCGTGGTGAACTGCAGCTTGTCGAGCTTGGTCAGTCCGTCCACCAGTTCGGCCACCGCGGGGCCGAAGCGTTCGATCAGCTGCGGCTTGGTGACGCCGCAGTCCTCGATCGCGTCGTGCAGCAACGCCGCCATCAGCGCCTGGACGTCGAGCTTCCACTCGGCGCACTGCGCCGCCACCGCGATCGGATGGGTGATGTAGGGCTCGCCGCTGGCGCGGATCTGGCCCAGGTGGGCCTCGTCGGCGAAGCGGTAGGCGCGCCGGACCTGCTCGGCCTCGGCGGCATCCAGGTAGTCCAGCCGGGCCGTGAGCGCGGCAAAGCTGGCGCCCGCGGCATTGGCCGCAGCCGGGCTGCCGGCCGCGGTCGCCTCCGGGGGTTTGCCCCTTCCGGACGAAGGTTGCAGCACCGCGCTCATCCCTACATCCTAGCAAGGGTGAAGCTCGTGAGCGCCAACCAACAAAAAAGCACCGTCAAGCGGTGCCTTTTTGGGGGACGGAAGGTTCGCCGGCCGGTCAGCCGGGCACCTTCTTGAGCATTTCCAGGCCGATCTTGCCCTGGGCGATCTCGCGCAGGGCCGTCACGCCCGGCTTGTTCTTGCTCTCGATCTTGGGCGCATGGCCCTGGCTCAGCATGCGCGCGCGGTAGGTCGCGGCGAGCACCAGCTGGAACCGGTTGGGGATGTTCTGCAGGCAGTCTTCGACGGTGATGCGGGCCATGGGGGTCTCAGATGATGTGGAGCGCCTTGAAGGTGTCGGCGCGGGCGCGGCGCTGCGCCGGGAATTTCAGGCGCTGGGCATGAACGATCGCCTTCAGGTCGAACAGGGCGCGTTCGAACAACTCGTTGATTATAACGAAATCGAATTCCTTCGCATGGGCCATCTCCTGGGCCGCGTTCTGCAGCCGCAGCTCGATGATGTCGGCCGTGTCCTCGCCGCGACGCTCCAGCCGCGAGCGCAGCTCATCCCAGCTGGGGGGCAGCACGAACACCAGCACCGCGTTGGCGAAGGTGCGCCGGATCTGCAGCGCGCCCTGGTAGTCGATCTCCAGGACCACGTCGGCGCCGGCGGCGATGCGCTCCTCGATCGCCCGCTTGGAGGTGCCGTAGCGGTTGCCGTGCACCAGCGCCCACTCGACGAAGCCGTCGGCCGCCACCAGCTGGTCGAACTCGCGCTCGGACACGAAGAAGTACTCGCGCCCGTGTTTTTCCTGGCCGCGCGGCGCCCGGGTGGTGTGCGACACCGAGGGCTGCACCTGCGAGTCGAGCTCCTGCAGGGCCTTGACCAGGCTCGACTTGCCGGCGCCGCTGGGCGCCGCGACCACGAAGAGGTTGCCCGGGTAGTCCACTGGTTCTCGCTTGGCTGGGGCCGGCTATCTTAGCAGTCGGGCTGGCGCCGCCGCGCCGCCGCCGGCGGCCTACTCGACGTTCTGCACCTGCTCGCGCATCTGCTCGACCAGCACCTTCATGTCGACCGAGATGCGGGTCAGCTCCAGCGCCGCGGACTTGGAGCCGAGCGTGTTGGCTTCGCGGTGCAGTTCCTGGATCAGGAAGTCCAGCCGCTTGCCGATCTCGCCGCCCTTCTTCACCAGGCGCTCGATCTCGTCCAGGTGCGAGCCGAGCCGCATCAGCTCCTCGGCCACGTCGATGCGGATCGCGAAGGCTGTGGCCTCGGTCAGCGCGCGGTCCTGCGCCGTCTCGGGCACCGCGGCCCCGTCGGCCAGCGCCATCGCCTCCTTCCAGCGGTCCAGGAAGCGCGTGCGCTGCTGCTCGACCAGCTGCGGCACCAGCGGCTGCGCCTGCTGCACCAGCGCGCGCAGCTGCTGCAGGTGGCCCAGCATCATGGCCGCGACCCGCGCGCCCTCGCGCTCGCGCGCCGCCATCAGGTCGGCCAGCACGCCACGCGCCAAGGTCGTGAGGGCCTGCGACCAATCGGCCGCCGTGCCGCCGTCGCCCTCGGCCATCCGGATGACCTCGGCCACGCCCAGCGGCCGCGCATCGGGCAGCCAGCTGCGCACCTGGTCCTGCACCGCACCGAGCCGCTGCAGCAGGCGCGCCGAGGGCTCGCGCGGCAGCCCGCCGCCGGCCGATTCGAGGTAGCCGCGCACTTCCACCTTGCCGCGCCTGATGCGCGCGGCCACCAGCTCGCGCAGCGCGGGTTCGTGCTGGCGCAGCTCCTCGGACAGGCGGAAGGTCAGGTCCAGGAAGCGGCTGTTGACGGACCGGATCTCCAGCCCCAGCCGCGCGCTCCTGGCATCGGGTCCGGTGCCGCCGGCCGCCTCGCTGTGCTGGGCGCTGGCGTAGCCGGTCATGCTGTAAACTGGCATGGACGTGTCGGATCGTCGGTCGTTGCGGGATTGCGAGAATAAGCGGGTCGGGTTCCGGCCCTGTATTCTTCGATTATGTCAAAGGTCAAACCAGCGCCGCTCCCGCCCGACACGGTGATCGGCGGCTACCGCGTCGTGCGCAAGCTGTCCTCCGGCGGCTTCGGCGTGGTGTACCTGGCCGTCGACAACGAGGGGCAGCAGGTCGCCGTCAAGGAATACCTGCCGGCGTCGCTGGCGGCGCGGGCCCCCGGCGAGCTGCTGCCGCAGGTGCAGCCCGAAAAGCTCTCCCTGTACCGCCTCGGCCTGAAAAGCTTCTTCGAGGAAGGCCGCTCGCTGGCGCAGATTTCGCACGCCTCGGTCGTGAGCGTGCTGAATTTCTTCCGCGAGAACGAGACCGTCTACATGGTGATGAACTACCTGGAGGGCGCGACCCTGCAGGACTTCATCATCACCGCGCGCGAGCTGAAGAAGCAGAAGGTGTTCCGCGAGTCGACCATCCGGTCGCTGTTCGACGAGGTCCTGCGCGGCCTGCGCATCGTGCACCAGCACAAGATGCTGCACCTGGACATCAAGCCGGCCAACGTCTTCATCACCGACGACAACAAGGCCGTGATGATCGATTTCGGCGCCGCCCGCGAAGTGCTGTCCAAGGAAGGCAACTTCATCCGGCCGATGTACACGCCCGGGTTTGCCGCCCCCGAGATGTACCGGCGCGACTCCTCGATGGGCCCGTGGACCGACATCTACGCCATCGGCGCGTGCATCTACGCCTGCATGCAGGGCTATCCGCCCAACGACGCGCCGCAGCGGCTGGAGAAGGACCGGCTGGCGCTGGCGCTGTCGCGCCTGCGCGGCGTCTATTCCGACAACCTGATCGAGGTGGTCGAGTGGTGCATGTCGCTGGACCCGTTGTCGCGGCCGCAGTCGGTGTTCGCGCTGCAGAAGGAGCTCAGCCGCGAGGGCGAGCGGCGCTACACCAAGCTGTCGGTGGGCGAGAAGATGCGGCTGCAGTTCGACAACATCATCTCGGACACCAAGAAGAACGTGAAGCGTGCGGCCGGGGCCACCGGCTTCGGCGCCCGCGCCAAGTAAAGCAGCAAGAGCAGTCGCCATGAAATTCTCGGTGTTCCAAATCAGCCGCAAGGGCGGCCGCGAGAAGAACGAAGACCGCATGGGCTACTGCTACACGCGCGAATCGGGCCTGTTCGTGCTGGCCGACGGCATGGGCGGCCACCCCGAGGGGGAGGTGGCGGCGCAGCTGGCGCTGCAGACCATCTCGGCGCTGTACCAGAAGCAGGCGCGCCCCATGGTGGCCGACGTGGCGGAATTCCTGGCCACGGCGCTGATGTCCGCGCACCACCAGATCATCCGCTACGCCAGCGAGAAGGGCATGCTGGACACGCCGCGCACGACCATCGTCGCGGCGATCCTGCAGGGCGCGTACGCCACCTGGGTGCACTGCGGCGACTCGCGGCTGTACCTGGTGCGGCACGGCGAGCTGGTCACGCGCACACGCGACCATTCCTACTTGGAGCAGCAGGCCAGCGCCGGTGTGGTGCGGCTCGATCGCGTCAACCGCAACATCCTGTTCACCTGCCTGGGCTCGCCGAGCAAGCCGGTGTTCGACGTCACGGGGCCGGTCATGCTGCAGCAGGGCGACAAGATCCTGCTGTGCTCGGACGGCCTGTGGGGCAGCGTTCCGGACACCGACATCGTGCGTGCGCTGAATGCTCGCCCGGTGTCGGAGGCCGTGCCGGAGCTGGTGGAGACCGCGCTGCGCAATGGCGGCGAGCACAGCGACAACGTGACGATCGTGGCGCTGGAGTGGGAGACGCCCGACAGCTTCGAATCCACCCACGGCGTCTCCACCGACAGCATCATGGACGGCGTGTTCGCCTCCACCATCCAGGCCGGCGTGCTGGACACGGTGGTCGAGGACCTGGACGACGCCGCCATCGAGCGCTCCATCGCCGAGATCAACGAGGCGATCCGGCGCAGCGCCGAGAAGAAGGGGTAGCTTTCCAGGGGTCCAGGGTCTGGGCGCCAGAGACCAGGTTCCAGGGAAACAGCACTGGCCACCGCCGGGTGGCGCGCTTGCCTTCGGGCACACGAGTTCATCACATAAGATCGAGCGTCAGTCCACCCCTAGCCTCCATTTCTCCATGTCCCACATTCGTCCCGGCGGCCGCGCGGCCGACCAGCTGCGGCCCGTGCGCCTCACGCGCGGCTTCACCATCCATGCCGAGGGTTCGGTGCTGGTCGAGTTCGGCAATACCCGCGTGCTATGCACGGCCTCGGTCGAGGACAAGGTGCCGCCGCACAAGCGCGGCAGCGGCGAGGGCTGGGTCACGGCCGAGTACGGCATGCTGCCGCGCTCGACCCACACCCGCAGCGACCGCGAGGCGGCGCGCGGCAAGCAGAGCGGCCGCACGCAGGAGATCCAGCGCCTGATCGGCCGCTCGATGCGCGCGGTGTTCGACCTGAAGCTGCTGGGCGAGCGCACCATCCAGCTCGACTGCGACGTGCTGCAGGCCGACGGCGGCACCCGCACCGCCGCCATCACGGGGGCCTTCGTGGCCGCGCAGGACGCGGTCGGCAAGCTGTTGGCCGACGGCCGGCTCGCGGCCTCGCCGATCATCGGTCCGGTCGCGGCCGTGTCGGTGGGGATCGTCCAGGGCGTGCCGGTCCTCGACCTGGAGTACGTCGAGGACGTGGCCTGCGACACCGACATGAACGTGGTGATGACCGGCGCCGGCCATTATGTCGAGGTGCAGGGCACGGCCGAGGGCGCCGCGTTCAGCCGCGCCGAGATGGACCAGCTGCTGCGGCTCGCCGAGCACGGCTGCGCGCAGCTGGTCGTGCTGCAGCGCGAGGCGCTGGCCCGGGCCGCCTGAGCCGGCTCGCGCCGCACGGCCGCGCCGGCGCGCGGCACAATCGGCCATGCCCATGATCGACCGGATCGTCCTCGCGTCCAACAACCCCGGCAAGCTGGCCGAATTGCGCGCCATGCTCGCGCCGCTGGGCATCGCGCTGGTGCCGCAGGGCGAACTCGGGATCCCGGAGGCCGAGGAGCCGCACCGCACCTTCGTCGAGAACGCGCTGGCCAAGGCACGCCATGCCGCGCGGGCCAGCGGGCTGCCGGCGATCGCCGACGACGCCGGGCTGTGCGTCGAGGCCTTCGGCGGGCTGCCGGGGGTCGACACCGCGTTCTATGCCACCCAGTTCGGCTATCCCAAGAGCGACGCCAACAATGTCAAGGCGCTGCTGGAACAGTTGCGCGGCCATGCCGACCGGCGCGCGGCGCTGGTCAGCACGCTGGTGGCGCTGCGATCGGCGGATGACCCCGAGCCGCTGATCGCGGTGGGGCGCGCCGCTGGCGAGATCGCGCCGGCGCCGGCGGGTGACCACGGCTTCGGATTCGACCCGGTGATGTACATCGCCCGGCTCGGCGGCACCTTCGCCCAGCTGCCGCCCGAGGTGAAGAACGCCAACAGCCATCGCGGCCAGGCGGCGCGCCGCATGATCGAGCTGATCCGCGAGCGATGGCTGCCATGAGCGACGGTGCGCGCGTCGTCCCGGTGCGCGAAGCCCCGGCGACGGGGCGGGCCGTGCAGGACGCGCAGCACTACCTGCGCCCCGGCACGCTGCAGCTGGCCGGGCAGCCGCCGCTGTCGCTGTACCTGCACCTGCCCTGGTGCCTGCGCAAATGCCCCTATTGCGACTTCAATTCGCACGAGGCCGCCGGCGGCGAGGTGCCGCAGCAGCGCTACCTGGACGCGCTGGTGGCCGACCTGGAGGCGTCGCTGGGCATCGTCTGGGGACGCGAGATCCACAGCGTCTTCATCGGCGGCGGCACGCCCAGCCTGTTCGCGCCGGCGGCCATCGACCGGCTGCTGGCGGATGTGCGGGCCCGGCTGCCGCTCGCGCCGGACTGCGAGATCACCCTGGAAGCCAATCCGGGCACCTTCGAGAAGGAGCGCTTTCGCGCCTTCCGCGCCGCCGGCGTCACCCGGCTGTCGGTCGGCGTGCAGAGCTTTGACGACCGCTGCCTGCAGGCGCTGGGGCGGGTGCACGACCGCGCGCAGGCAATCGCCGCCGTCGAGGAGGCGGCACTGGCGTTCGACACCTTCAACCTCGACCTGATGTATGCGCTGCCGGGCCAGGACATGGCCGGCCTGGAGCAGGACCTGGCGCAGGCGCTGGCGCTCGCGCCGCCGCACCTGTCGGTCTACCACCTGACGGTCGAGCCGAATACGCTGTTTGCCGCCCGCCCGCCGGTGCTGCCGGACGAGGACACGGCCTACGCGATGCTGGACCGGATCACCGAGGTGACCGCCGGCGCCGGGCTGCAGCGCTACGAAGTGTCCGCTTACGCCCGGCCGGGGCACCGCTGCTGGCACAACATGAATTACTGGCAGTTCGGCGACTACCTGGGGCTGGGCGCCGGCGCCCACAGCAAGCTCACCTTCCCGCACCGCGTGGTGCGCCAGGTGCGGCTGCGCGATCCGCGCCGCTACATGGAGGGGGCGCTGGCCGGGCAGGCGCTGGCCAGCGACGAGGAGGTCGCCCGCGCCGACCTGCCGTTCGAGTTCATGCTGAACGCGCTGCGACTGCGCGAGGGCTTCGCGCTGGCGCAGTTTGCCGAGCGCACCGGCCTGCCGCTGACCGCGATCGCTCAGCCGTTGCAGGAGGCCGAACGCCGGGGGCTGCTCGAGCGCGACCTGTCGCACGTGCGGCCGACGACCCGGGGGTTCGATTTCCTGAGCGATCTGCAGGCGCTGTTCCTGCCGGCGACGGCGCGTCCTTGACCTGCCGCAAGTGGACGCGCACCCTTCGATGCATTCCTTGCATGAGGGGGAGCTGATCAGGCATTTGCGATCGGACCGGCGGGCACCTAGATTCAAGGCAGCGGCCATGCCCGGCAGGCACCCGCAAGCGGGGCACAGCCCCAAGGAACGACATCGATGAACGCAGCCACCCAAGCCGTCCACAACCGGCTAGCCGCCGTGCTGGCCCTCGCCGCCGCGCGGCTGGAGCCGGCCCGCCAGCAGGTCATCCGGCAGATTGCCCCCGAATATTTCCAGCGCCTGGACCCGCAGGACCTGGCCGAACGCACCCCCGAGGACCTGCTGGGGGCGCTGCTGTCGCACCTGCAGCTGGGCGAGCAGCGCAAGCCGGGCCAGCCCACCGTGCGCATCTTCAGTCCGACGCCGGGCGAGGACGGCTGGAGCTCGCGCCACTCGGTCATCCACGTCGTCAACGACGACATGCCGTTCCTGGTCGACTCCACCACGCTGGAGATCAACCGCGAGGGCTACACCCTGCACCTGATCGTGCACCCGATCTACGCGGTGCGGCGCGACGCCGGCGGGCGCCTGCTCAAGGTGTCCCCGCGCGACGAGGATCCCGAGGCGCCGCGCGAATCGTGGATGTACGTGGAGATCGACCGGCTGGCCGACGCGCAGCAGCGCGACGCGCTGGCCGAACGCATCCGGCGCGTGCTCGGCGACGTGCGCAGCGCCGTGGAAGACTGGAAGCCGATGCTGTTGCGCATGCAGGAGGCCATCGGCGGGCTGGCGCGCACGCCGGCGACCGTGGCGCCGCCCCAGGTCGCTGAGAGCGAGGCCCTGCTGCAATGGCTGGCGGACGACCATTTCACCTTCCTGGGCTATCGCCAGCACGACCTGGTGCAGGCGGCGGGCGGGCCGGCGCTGCGGCTGGTGCCCGGCAGCGGGCTGGGGCTGCTGCGCGAGACGCCCGAGGAACGGCGCGACGGCGTGGTGACGCTGCTGCCGGCCGCGGCGCGCGACGTGGCCACGGCGCCGGCGCCGGTGCTGATGGTGACCAAGGCCAACAACCGCTCCACCGTGCACCGGGCCGGCTACGCCGATTACGTCGGCGTCAAGCGCTTCAACGAGCGCGGCGAGGTGATCGGCGAGCATCGCTTCATCGGCCTGTTCACGTCCACCGCCTACAGCGCGCGGGTCGGCGAAACCCCCCTGCTGCGGGGCAAGGTCGACGCCATCGCCCAGCGGGCCGGGCTGCCGCCCGGCGGGCACCTGTCCAAGTCGCTGCACCACATCCTGGAAACCTTCCCGCGCGACGACCTGTTCCAGATCCCCGACGCCGACCTCTACGAGACGGCCATCGGCATCCTGTCGCTGGGCGAGCGCCAGCGGCTGCGCCTGTTCGTCTGGCGCGATCCGTTCGAGCGCTTCGTCTCCTGCCTGGTCTACGTCCCGCGCGAGGCGTTCTCCACCGAACTGCGGATCAGGTTCCAGCGCATCCTGCTGGCTGCCTTCAACGGCACGGTGATCGATTTCGCCGTGCTGCTGGGCGAGACCGTCTCCGCCCGCATTCACTTCACCGTCCGCACCACGCCCGGCGAGATCCCGCCGGTCGACCGGGCCGACGTCGAGCGCCGGCTGGCCGCCGCGGCGCGGCGCTGGGACGACGAGCTGCGCGAGCGGCTGGTCGAGGCGCGCGGCGAGGGCGAGGGGCTGGCGCTGTTCAAGCGCTGGGCCGGCGCATTCCCGCCCGAGTACCGCGACCGGGTGCCGGTGGCGCAGGCGCTGCCCGACGTGCGCAAGCTGGCCACGCTGACGGCGGCCACGCCGCTTGCGCTGGCGCTGTACCCGCTGGGGTCCGATCCCGGCGCGCTGGGCCTGAAGGTGTACCGGCGCGGCGCACCGCTGGTCCTGTCGGACAGCCTGCCGATGCTGGAGCACATGGGCGCGCGGGTGCTGTCCGAGGCGAGCTACCGCATCGGCGGGCAGCACGGCGAGGAAGCGATCGCCATGCACGACTTCCAGCTGCAGGCGCCCCTGCACGACGAGTTCGACATCGCCACGCTGGCGCCGCTGTTCGAGGACACCTTTGCCCGGGTGCTGGGCGGCCAGGTGGAAAGCGACGACTTCAACCGGCTGGTGCTGCTGGCCGCGCTGTCGGCCGACGACGTGCTGGTGCTGCGCGCCTACGCCAAGTACCTCAAGCAGATCGGCTTCGCCCAGTCGCAGGCCACCATCGCCGCCACGCTGGCCGCGCATCCGCGCATTGCCCGGATGCTGGTCAGCCTGTTCCGGCTGCGCTTCGATCCGCAGCGCCATGACCACGCCGCGGCCGCCTCGCAGGTCAACGCCATCGAGCAGGCGCTGGAGAAGGTCAGCAACCTGTCCGAGGACCGGGTGCTGCGCCAGCTGCTGGCCCTGGTGCAGGCGACGCTGCGCACCAACTTCTGGCGCACCGGCACCGGCCATTCGGGCGCGGCCGGCCCGCGCCGCAGCTTCCTGAGCCTGAAGCTGGATTCGGCCCGGGTGCCGGAGCTGCCGCAGCCGCGCCCGCTGTACGAGATCTGGGTCTATTCGCCGCGCTTCGAGGGCATCCACCTGCGCGGCGGCAAGGTGGCGCGCGGCGGCCTGCGCTGGTCGGACCGCCCGGACGACTTCCGCACCGAGGTGCTCGGCCTGGTCAAGGCCCAGATGGTCAAGAACACGGTCATCGTGCCGGTCGGCTCCAAGGGCGGCTTCGTGCTCAAGAAGGCGCCGCCGGCCGCCGATCGCGAGGCGTTCATGCGCGAGGGGGTGGCCTGCTACCAGGACTACCTGCGCGGCCTGCTGGACCTGACCGACAACCTGGTGGACGGCAAGCCCGTGCCGCCGCCGCAGCTGGTTCGCGTGGACGGGGATGACCCCTACCTGGTGGTTGCCGCCGACAAGGGCACCGCGACCTTCTCCGACCATGCCAACCGGATCAGCGCCGAATACGGCTTCTGGCTGGGCGATGCCTTCGCCTCGGGCGGCAGCGCCGGCTACGACCACAAGGAGATGGGCATCACGGCGCGCGGCGCCTGGGAGAGCGTCAAGCGCCACTTCCGCGAGCTGGGGGTCGACATCCAGCGCACCGGCTTCAGCGTCGCCGGCATCGGCGACATGTCCGGCGACGTGTTCGGCAACGGGATGCTGCTGTCGCCGCACATCCGGCTGGTCGCCGCGTTCGACCACCGGCATGTCTTCATCGACCCGCAGCCCGACGAGGCGGCCTCGCTGGCCGAGCGGCAGCGGCTGTTCGAGCTGCCGCGCTCATCCTGGGCCGATTACGACGTCAGCCTGGTGTCCGAAGGCGGCGGCGTCTGGGCGCGCTCGGAGAAGTCGATTCCGGTCTCGCCGCAGGCGCGCGCCGTGCTCGGCATCACGGCCGAGCGGCTGCCGCCGAGCGAGCTGATCTCCGCCATCCTGCGTGCGCCGGTCGACCTGCTGTACAACGGCGGCATCGGCACCTACGTGAAGGCCGGCAGCGAGAGCCACGCCCAGGTCGGCGACCGCGCGAACGACCAGTTGCGCATCAACGGCAGCGAGCTGCGCTGCAAGGTGGTGGGCGAGGGCGGCAACCTCGGCTTCACCCAGCGCGGGCGGATCGAGGCGGCGCTGGCCGGCGTGCGCCTGTACACCGACGCCATCGACAACTCGGCCGGCGTGGACACCTCGGACCACGAGGTCAACATCAAGATCCTGCTGGGCCTGGCGATCGGCGAGGGCAAGCTGACGCTGCCCCAGCGCGACGAACTGCTGCCGACCATGACCGACGAGGTCGCCGCGCTGGTGCTGCGCGACAACTACTTCCAGACCCAGGCGCTGTCGGTGTGCCGGGCGCTGGCGCCGGCGCTGCTGGACGAGCAGGCCCGCTTCATCCGCTTCCTGGAGAAGGCGGGCCGCCTGCACCCGGCGATCGAGTTCCTGCCCGGCGAGGACGAGATCGCCCAGCGCAAGGCGCGCGGCCTCGGGCTGACGTCGCCGGAACAGGCGGTGCTGCTGGCGTACAGCAAGATGTGGCTGTCGGACGCGATGGTCGATTCCGACCTGCCCGAGGACGCCTGGATCGCCAGCGCGCTGCACCGCTACTTCCCGGCCGCGCTGCGCGAGCGCTTCAGCGCCGCCATCGAGCGCCATCCGCTGCGGCGCGAGATCGTCGCCACCCACGTGGTCAACAGCATGGTGAACCGGGTCGGCCCGACCTTCGTGCACCAGATGGGCGAGCTCACCGGCAGCACGCCGCCGCAGGTGGTCAAGGCCTACCTGCTGGCGCGCGAGGTGTTCAACAGCGTCGAGCTGTGGCGGCGCATCGAGGCGCTGGACAACCAGGTGGCCGACGGCGTGCAGCGCGAGCTGATCGTCGCCTGGCGCGGGCTCATCCACCGCGCCACGGCCTGGTTCCTGCGGTCGCGCCATCTGGACGAGGCCGCGGGCAGTGCCGCGCAGCGGCTGGCGCCGGCGGTGGACGTGCTGCGCCGGCAGATCGAGCCGCAGCTCGGGCAGGCGGCGCAGGTGGAGGCCTGGGTGGCCGCGGGCGTGCCGTCCGACCTGGCACGCCAGGTGGCCGCCGCCGACCGGCTGTTCAGCGTGCTGGACATCGCCGAGATCGCCGACGCCGGCCATGCCGACCTGGAGGTGACGGGCGCCGTGCACGCTGCCACCGGCGAGCGGCTCGGGCTGGAACTGCTGCGCCGGCAGATCGGTGCGTTCCGTGCCGAGAGCCATTGGCAGCACCTGGCAAAGGGTGCGCTGGCCGACGACCTGGCCGACCTGCAGCGCTCGATCGCGCTCGACGTGGTCAGCGCCGGCGACGGCGACGCCGCCCAGCGCCTGCAGGCGTGGGAACAGCGCAGCGCCGCGGGCATCGCGCGGGCGCGGCGGCTGCTGGCCGAACTGGCCGACAGCAGCGTGGCCGACCTGGCCATGCTTTCGGTGGCCTTGCGCGAACTGCGGCAATTGGCCTGAGCGCGGGCGGGACCGCGCGTCCCGCCAGCTCAGCTGCGCAGGCTGTTTCCTACAGACCTTACGTCCTGACACCTACACGGCTGTGCTGCAGCGCAGCCTAAAGTCGAGGCATCGGCTTCGGCGGCAACGCCGGGTGAGGTGCAGATGAAAAAGTCAGGAAGGGGCGGACGGGCGCAACGGCGCCGGTCCGAGTCCGGACCGCGCGATGCGCGCAGCGGCGAAGGCGCCGCCAGTGCACTGGCCACGCTGCGCGAGATCGAGCGCAATCGCAACGCCTGTGCTCCCGCCGAGGATCCCCAGTACGCCGCGGCCGGCCGGGCCGAAGTTTCTTCCAAGCCGGGCGATTCCTAGGAGTTGCCGTCCGCCGCATCGCGATGGCTCGACGCGGCGCTGGCGGAGAGTGTGAGATTCGAACTCACGGACGCCTTGCAGCGTCGCCGGTTTTCAAGGACAGTGCGTCAGAAAATCACTAATAAAATCAATAGGATAGTTGCGCCGGTCGCAACTTTGCAAATTCTTTGCAAAAATCAACCCTTGCTGCCACACTGCAAGGGCCCATGAGCGAACTGATTGACAAGCATACCGTAGACGAAGGCCTGTATATCTACCTTCAGTCCAACAGCGAAGTCTGGTTTGCGCGATTCAAGATCGGCGGCAAGTGGATTTCGCGCACGACGAAGCAGCGTGAGCGGGACAAAGCGACGTTGGCTGCGATCAAGGTGCGAGCTGAATGCGAAATCAAGCATGAGCACGGCATCGCAATACAGACCAGGGCATTCAGGGACGTTGCGAAACTGGCGATTGAACGGATGCAACAGCAGCCCCCAAACGTCAAAGGCGCGAGCACGGTCATGGACCATCAATGGGTGCTGCAGCGGTACCACATGCAGTTCTTCGACCGCACGTATATCACGAGCATCGACCGCGAGAAGTTGACAGAGTTCGATACTTGGCGTTTGAAGGAGATGGGTCGGACACCCGCGCAGTCAACACTGAAAACGCACAACGCTGCGTTCCGGAAGGTGTTCGATGAGGCTGTAATCCGAAAGTGGATGACGCCCGGACAAATCCCAGCTCTCTCGTCTGCAGGAGGCATAGCAGCGACGCGGCGCGACTACTTCACGACGGAAGAGATTGCGACGATACGAGCCGCATTTCCGGCCTGGATCGCGGAAGCGACGAAGGAGCGAACTAGGGAAGTTCGCGAGCTGCTGTTCTTCTATTTCAACGTGGCAGTCCACACCGGCTTACGGCCTGGCACCGAGATGGACAACTTGCGCTGGAACGACATTCAGATGCGCGAGGACCACGTTGTCATTACGGTCCGCAAGGGAAAAACGACCTTGCATACAGGCAACCGGCATGTTGTCGGAAGCAACACCGTGCTGGAGATGATTCTTGACCTGCATTCGAGATCACATGATGGACAAGACACTGAGAACGGCGTGCCTGACGATTGGAACCCGCTGGTGTTTCGACTGCCCGATGGCGAGACAACGGACCAGCTTGGGCGTAACTTCACCGTCCTGCTAAAGCGCCTCAAGCTGGATCAAGGCGCTGGGGGCAAGCGCACGCTGTATTCGCTGCGGCATACCTATATCACCCACATGCTGTTGGACCGCGTCCCGCCGTCTGTGATCGCGAAGCAGTGTGGCACCAGCGCGGCGATGATCGAGTTGCACTACAGCCACATCACGCCGCTCATGTATGCCAAGCAACTGGCAGGAACCGAAAACGAAGACGCCTCGCTGACCAAGCTGATTAAGAAGTACGCGGACATCTAGCTCGGGTGGCTCCGGTTTCAGAGCCAACCTTTGGCGTGCCTCATTTGCTTGATATATATCAAGCTTTGTGCATGGTTATTGACGCATCAAGTTAGTGTGCGGTGACTTCAATGCTAGTTTTGCCCCGAAAACGTACGGGTAAACCATGAAATGCGAAGGCACTTGGGGACGAAAGCCCATAGGGGGGTACGTCTTTAGCTAAGGCACCTACCACAGTTTCTATGTGTTTGACAAGCATGCGGTAGCTGAACGATATTTCAGTCCGCCGCGCGATAACGCCGTCGAGCAATCCCGCTTTACGAACGCAAAACCGACATGGGGTCGGTTGAGCCGCTGCATTGTCGCAACGCTTTTTTATAAAGGAAAAATCATGACTAATACACAGACCGCCGTTAAGGCACAAAAGAAGATTCGAAAGCCTCGGGCTTTGCGCGCCAAAGCTGCAATGGTTCCCGCCGAGAACGCGGGGCCGAGCAAGGCGCCTCAGGAAATCACAGAAACCTCGTCCGCAGAGGCTGCAATGGCGCCCGCCGAAAAAGCGGAGCCAAGAAAGACGCCGCAGGAAATTCTTGCCGAACTCAGGGCGAGGCGGGCTGTTGGGCTGGAACCCGGCGAGAAGCCGGCTAATGGGAAGACGTTAAACGACTTGATCGCGGAACGGAAACAGCGGAATGAGGATGCATATTGCGAAAAGCTTCGCGCTCAAGGCAAGCCTATCTATACGCCCCAGGACGTTGTGAGCATCGGCTACAAACTCGACCCTTCGTGGACACAAGAAGACTTGCAATCCCGCATGCTCGTTGGCCCTGTGCTGGTGCCTCTGAAAAGGCTGCAGGGGAAGGCAGACGAGTATCACCAATCCTTTGTGATTCCGGGTCGCAAAGCGGTGGTTGAAATCATGGCAGAGGTCTATCGCCTCTTCCTCTTGGCGATGGTGCCCGAGCGTTGCACGGAGGTGTTCAAGGTGATCAGGTACAAGGTGGAAGCAAGGCTGAGGAAGAAGCTAGCGGAGGACGCGACCTTCGCAAGCCAATTCATTCGCGTTGTCTTCACGGAGTTTGATGATCGGAAGGTCCACCTTTACTCGCGTGCGTTGGACTTCGCATACAGCAGCAATGTGAGTGCGGATGCCTTTACGGAATGGGTGGCACGACTGGGCGGTTGGGAAAAGGTCCGGCAGGAAGCTGCTAAAGCCTTCAACACCAGCCCTGACGTCCTGATCGCAAAGAAGGCAAAGGAACTCGATGAGGAAGAAGCGGAATCGTTGATCGAACGTTGGAGGATCCTCAGGGGGGTGGTCGATACACTGCACATCAACGGCAAACTTTCCAAGAAACTCGGCGCTCAACCGGGTCGGTTTCTCTTAGAAATCACCTGGTGGCCCGATCACCACCCGAGCGTGGATGTATACGGGGGGCACTTCGAGGTGATGGATATTCTTCCTAACAGCGAAGCAGTTGCCAGTGCCGCTAAAGAAATGCGGGTTAAAGAAGCAAAGCTCGAAAGGGACGGGCTGAAGCAACTCGTAGAGCGGATGCATCCTGAAGCTTATGAGGCCTTGGACGAAGAGACGAAGACCCGGTATGAAAAATTGGCAGCAGTTCGGGGCGCGCTTACCGCCCCCAAGGAGACGAACAACGATGCAGCCAATGATGCCCCGATGGCTGCGGAGGTCATCAAGCTTAAATCCTTTGCTTAACAAAGGATTTCTCAAAGAGCCCCGCAAGGGGCTCTTTTCTTTTCGTGGCCGTATGAATAATCAGAACGCCAGTTGGTCCCCTCCACCCGAATTGTGGGTCTCAGGGCCCGCACGCGCCGCGGCGGAAAGACGCGCACTGACCGGGAAATGGGCAACGCGGAGAAACGGATTGATGACCCGTGCAGCTTTCACTCGCGCCGCGGCTGGCGCCTCCTGCCTAGGCTTGCGGCAGCAGAATGTCCTCAGTGTCTAAGGTGCTGCTGATCGATGCGATCTCACTGAGCAGTTCCCGGCTTAGGGGCGAACTCAGGCTGCTATGCGACTCCCGCTTGACCAGTTCCATGACGGCGCTGCCCGCAATGCGTGTCTTTTCGCGGAGCTGCCTCTCACTTAAATGCGACGCGACCTCATAAAGGGCGTAGGCACCCAACACCGAAGCTGGCGGAAGTGGACCACTCAAGTGGCTGCCTAATCGGCTGAAGGCTCTTTCCGCGATGCTCTTTGCCAAAGCTTCGTTCTTTTTTGTCAGTGACGAATCGAGGCCCAGCTCATTCGCGCCAGTATGCTGATCGCTGACCTCAAGGCCCACCTTCACCAACTTCCCCGTCTCCGCGCGCAACGCGACAAGCTGCAAACCGTGGCCGGCTCTTGCTGTGACGCTCTTCGTTCCGTCTGCGACAGCACCGGCCATAGATTTGACCGGCCGCGCCAGAATCTTCACAGCGAAGTAGATGACAGCGCCCCAAAACGCCAGCGTGATGATGATTATTCCTGCGTTAGACATTGAGCCACCCGTGTTTTCAGACGCACAAGTGTAAGGCAGAGAAAGAACGGCACAGGCAGCTCTCCCAGCCTTCCGACAACAGTCAAGCTAAGCCAACTCGGCGGCCCTGCGCTTCTGGTCGTCGTTTACGTCGATATACGCTTGGGTCGTCGCGATGCTGCGGTGACCAGCCAGCGATGCCAGCACGCGGACCCCAACCCCCTTGGCGGCAAGGTTCGTTATGAATGTCCTGCGGCCACTGTGGCTGCTAGCCCCCTCGATGCCTGCACGTTGGTAGAGCCAGTGGAAGTGCTGGCACAGGGTGTTGGCTGAGAAGCCGTCTCGCTTTTGCGTGCGGAACAGGGGCAATTGTGCCTGGTCGCACCGCTTGAGCGTCTTGACGTAGGCAGCAAGCTCTTTCCGCAGCTTTTCGCCGACGAACACCATGCGTGCATGCCCGCCCTTCGTCTGCTCCGCTGTGAGCAGGAATTCGTGCTTTATCGTGGAATCTGCAGCGACAACGTCGGCGTACTTGAGCGCGGCTACTTCGCTGACCCGCAGCCCCGCGTAGTACGTCAGCATGACCATCGCCCTGTTGCGCGATGCATGCCTTCGTAGCCCGATGTAGTCGAGCACTCGCTTCAGCTCGCGCTCACCTAGTGTTTTTGCTTGTCCCATGTCCCTGTCCCTCCGAAAAATCAATAACTTGCATGCGATTTAGTATGTATTCTTTGATTGCCTTGGGCGACCGGAATGTGCCACAGCGCGGTTCTCTATACAGATCAACGAGATGCATGCGAAACCACATCTAATGCGTATTCCCTTTGTTTTTGCCGCACGCTTCAGCGTCGTCGTCTAGATCCCACACTTTTGCGGGGCTACGCTGTAGCAGCCCCTACAAGCTTTCAAACGTGCGTCTCGCTACCCAAGTATTCGGAGCGTCCCGATTGCTTGTTTTAGGCCCCCTGTAGCGTGTCGCATAAGCAGCGTGCAGCTCTGCTTCATGCTCCCCTGCGCTTTGCGCTGTTCTGACTCTGTATGTCGCCTCTGGTGTGCTTTGATTGCTGTGATCCACATTTCAGTCATGCCTTCGGCATTGAAGCAAATACGGCTTCTTGCGGCCAGCGAAGGAACACTGTTCAGCAACGCTGCGGACGCTTGCTCAATCGCACGTTGTCGATGTCGACGGTGTCGCGATGGAGTGTCCAGGCCTCTTTCGAGATGTACTGCAGCCAGCCATCGTCACGCATAGGCTGAACATCGATCTGCTGTGCGCCGAAATCGGCGCGAGACCATGCGTGCTTCACTGCGGCTTTCATATCAGGCAACGCGATCCAGCTTGGAGTGATGATCACGCAGTGGTAATGAATGCGATGACCACTGCTTTGCCCCTCAATCACTGGGATGTAGGTGAGTTCGCGACCATGCTTGCTTGCTGCTGACTTGAGAATTGTTCGATCCAGCTTCCAGCGAAAGGCACTGAATGTGGTCTTGGCAAAGTCGGCTGCCTCCTCCGGCGTGAGCGCGCCACTACGGCATTTGCGATGCATGCGCTCTACATCTAGCGTGAGCGTGACGGCATATCGAACGGTGCTGCTTTCCTCGGGCGGTGTCATGCGCTTGAGCCAATCAAATACCTGCTCGGTGATCTCCAGCGGTTTACAGTTTGCTGATGAATGTGATGCTGCGTACATGCAGCTATTTACCTTTTCTTTGGTTTTGACTCCTGAAACGTGGGGGCAAATTCCGGTCGACCTTTTGGCTGTCTGGAAACACAATAACGTTGCTATTAAAAAAGGAGCACGAAATGACAGCAATTGCGAAACTCAAGCTTGTAAGCGTTCAAGCCGAGAAGAAATCTCCGATGATTCTCCGTCGCGCGAAGCTGACTGGGCATTTGAACCATCAAATCGCCGCGGCAAAAGCGGCAATCCAAGGCAGCGTTTACGCTTCCAAGCGCACAAAATTCGTGCAGGACAGCGAATCTGGCGAGCGAAAGCAGGTCGAGATTCCTACTCGCGTGAAGCAGTGGTGGTGGAAAGCTGCAAACGGGAAAATCAATCTCGCTTTGCGATACGGCAGCAAGCCGATTGAATTGGCGAAGGGGAAGAACGCCATCGAGGTCGGCAGCATGGATGAACTCGTGGCGGCGCTTGAAGCGGTCAAGGAAGCCGCACACGCCGGCGAACTGGATGCTCAGATCGAGATGGCCAGTGGCGCGCTGCGTGCCGGCTTTGCAAAGAAGAAGTGAGAGGCGGCGACATGAACACATACAGAGCGAATGTGCGTGTCGCAAAGTCCGGCGGCGCTGGCACCATGATGGTCTGGGCGCATGTGAAAGCCCAGAATACGATCGCTGCCAAATCGCTGCTTGAAGCACAGTATGGGCGGGGCAACGTGATTGGTGTTCCCGTGCTGGTGAAGTGACAAGCCCCCGAGCCCCCCGGTAAATACATGTTTATAGGGGGCTGATATGAGACTGGAAGAGATCGAACAGGGCAACGCTACTGAGCAGCGTGTGAAGCGATTGAAGGACAACGCCAAGGCCGCAAAGGACCAGGCGAAGCAGTTGAAGGCGCAAGCCGATTCGAGTGCTGCACAGCTTCAGATTCAGAAATCCCGGCAGAAGCTGACGCAGCAGCAACAGTCACCCGCCATGTCCACGATCAAGCCGTATCACTAGACCGATTATGTTCCCGAGAGAGGCATGCATGAACGGCTGGCATTCAGGGCGTTCATGGAAATGGTGAATACTATGGACGGTGGGCAGCAAGCACGTCCGGTTGGTGGACGGTGGCTGGACGTGGCGAATCACTAATTTCAGTGATAGCGAGAAGTTCAAGATGAAGTGGCCAGGCGAGGCACGACCTCTGCCAGCATGACCGACAATCCAAACACCTGGAAGCCGCACTATGTCCCTCGTTGATAGCATCAATGCCCAGCTCGCCGAACTAGACCTGCTGCCCCTTACATCGGAGCAGATTGAGTGTCTTACCGACGCTGCGCGCCTAGACGAGGCCGCTGCGATGCTGGACGACCTCGCCGCCCGCTGCCGTGTGCGCCTACCGCTTCCGGAGGGCACCGAAACTGGCCCCTTTGCGAGCGAAGACGAGGCGCGGGAAGAGGCGGAGGAGCAGGCTAAGAAATACGATGCTGTTGCCCTTGATGAGGCCGCCACCGATGATGGCCGCAGCTACGGAAACAATGAGTATTACGTGATTGGCTTCAGCGGGCCTGACGCTGCTCTCGCCGCTGCCTGTCGGGGCTGGGTAACGTATTGGGTCAACGGGGCGCAGCATTCGCCGGAGTAAGCGCGGTGGATCTCGCTAACCCGCGACTAGTTCGCCCGATGCATGGACAGTCGCAGGAGAGATGAATCCCAAGCGCCTAGGCGGGAATGAGGACTTGTTGCGCCAGAGTTGAGCGGCTGGCCTTCTTATTCCGATTCATTGGAATTGCTTGCGAGTCAAGGGCAATGAGGATTTTCTGAGCCAAAATCCCTAGCGCGTATCCGAGCAATGGTGGTACGGCATTACCGATCTGCTTGAGTTGCTGCCACTCGCTTCCGCGGAAGATGAATCCATCGTGGAAGGACTGTAGCCGCGCCGCTTCACGCACAGTGATCCAGCGATCTAATTTGGGATGCACCCATTCGCTCAGGTCGCGATGCATTTGAGCCAAGATGGTGTACGAAGGTAGATCGGGGTGTAGTCGACGCCACTTCTCCGGTCGTTTTCCGTTCCATATGTGCTTGGGAAGGCTGTCGGCCTTCATGCCAGGTTGCAACATCGCGATGAGGTTCGCGCGTCGCTCCTGGATTTCCTTGGTATGGTGATTAAATAGCTTCACCCGCTCAGAACCAAGTCCACGCTGGCGCTTGGCGCTCTTTGAATAGTGGGCGCCATCATAGTCAAGACGCATGTCCTTCTGGAACCATGAAGGGCTCCGCGCCTTTCCGTACGCCATCGTTTCACCGCTCGCAACTACCTCGTCTGGGAGGTCTCCAATCGCTTCAGAAACAGTCACAGGACAAACCACCTTGAGTTCATCTAGCACGGAGGTTGCGAATGACGCAAGGTCAAACTCAAAGCCCAAGTCATTGCGTGTGCCGATGAAGATGACCCGTTGTCGGGTCTGCGGGACGCCGAAGTCGTCGGCAGACACACGCAGCATGACGGTGTTGCCATAGCCAAGCGACGCAAAGTGCTTCAAGATGATGTGCTTGAAGTGTCCCTTGTTCATCAACGCAAGGTTCGGAACGTTCTCCATCAGAAACACGCGCGGCTTGAGCTCGTTGACAACCCTCGCATATTGCAGGTACAGCTCATTGCGCTCGTCGTCTAGCCGTCGCGTTCCAATCTGGCTGTAACCCTGGCAGGGCGGCCCCCCGAACACGATGTCAGTCCCATCTAGCATGTACGCCTGCCGATGGTCGGTGCCGGGCGAGAGGAAGTCGTGCACGTCTCCCTCGAACAGCTGGGTCTTGGGGAAGTTGTACCGATATGTCTCACACGCGAACCTGTCCAGTTCCACTGCGGCTTTGACCCGCAGACCTGCCGCTTCCATACCCTCACAGAAGCCGCCGCACCCTGAGAATAAAGACAGTGCTGTATGAACGCGTTCAGGACTGGATACCGCCGGCGACAGGACGTGACGTTTAGGCATCGGTGAAGTGTAAGGGGTGTTGTCCGGGTTAGTCAACTTCGCTTGAGGAGTCGCAACATGGCAGTTATGTGACTCATAGTCCGTGGACCAATAGTCAACTCGCAGCATACGCTCGCCATGTGAATCTGGCAGAGCACTTTGGCCAAGCGGTGCGGCGGCACAGGGAGGTACTACGCCTCAGCCAGGAAGAATTGGCTGATCGCGCGGGGCTTGACCGCACATATCTGAGCGGGGTCGAGCGTGGAGCACGCAATCCAACACTTGAGGTCATGCAGCGCATTGCAACTGCGCTTGGGTCGGACCTTGATGTTGTTTTCGCGACGGCGCGAGAGCTTGCTTCAAGAAAGGAAGCCTGATGGCGTTCGCGTTCAACCATGCGACTGTTTGCCCTAACTGCCCCCATGGAACTTGTTCCGATGACCTTCGGCTCAATCCAGTTCGTGGCCGCAACACGCAATTTCGATTCAAGCAGCGGTCCGCCATGCACTGCACGTTCGACTCATTCATGCCCGGGACCGACAACGACTCCAATAGAACACGGACATACGACATCTATCTGAACCAGTTTCGACAGAATGCACTGACAGCCGGTCAGACCTTGTTTGGCAGTGCATTTGACGTAACCTCGGCTGCGATAGCGAAAGTCGAGGGCGATGTATTCGAGTTGCTGGAAGCGGGTGCCCTCTGGGCCGCTGCGGCAGCATGGAATGGCTACATGGACGCGGGTGTGTGGTCTTCCGTAGCGTTTACCTGCCCTAACGGCGCCATCCCTACTCCGACTAGGAAGATCGCCATCGTGAAGTTGCCCCGAGGCTACGACGCGACAAAGCTGTTCCGGCCAGAAATTCGAGCAACGATCAAGGCTCACGAAAGCGCACTAAAGCTCCGGGGTATGGAGTTGGGCCTATCTTCGCCGGACATTGTCGGTGTTCGACTGCCTCATCCGTTGCCGCAGGGGCTGCAGGCTTTTCTGTCGCCAATCGATAACTTGCAGGAACCGAACTTGAACTTGCTGGAAGGTGCACACCGACTTCTTGAAGACAAGATTGAGGCGACCGGCTTCTTACTCGCGATCGCTGTCAAGCGTACGACCCGCAGCGATAGGCTCTATCAGCCGTTGTTCGAGTCGAACGTTCTCAAGTACCTGATTGAATATGTTCTCAGGGGTGCAGCATTCAGGTTCTACGCGCATCTTGGTTCATTCGATGGGGCTGACGTTGAAGGACGGTATCGCGCTGCATCGCTTGTGTCGTTGATTCGTGGCGGCACGCCGGAACCTGTTGTCAACGCCCTCTATCACGCAGAGCGGCCGACTGAATCGGCGCAGTCCGTGCTGAACGACTTTCCGCTATTTCCTGTGTAGTCGGGCTACGTTGCGTTTAGAAATTTGGTGAGTCGTCTTGCGAGCAACGACAAGTCGTGTCGGCGCGTCGAGCACTCCCAGACGACTCCAACGTCCCATCCTAATTTGACCAGTGCTCTGCGGTGCTGTTTGTCTCGCCTCGAATTGCCTTCGATCTTGGTCATCCAAAACTCAGTGTTTGTCTTCGGGTTGGAGGCGAGCGTGCAGGAGTGCCCGTGCCAAAAGCAGCCGTGAACGAAGATGACTTTTCTTCGAGAAGGAAAGACCAGGTCTGGCGATCCTGGTAGTCGCTTATCATGGAGGACATAGCGATAGCCAAGGCCGTGTAGGAGTCGGCGGACGACCAGTTCGGGCTTCGTGTCCTTCGATCGAATGCGCGCCATCAATGCGCTTCGGCGCTCAGCGGAGATAGTGTCGGTCAAAGGGTGGCATCGCAGTGAGGCAGCGCGGACATGCAATTGGGTGGCGGAGAGAGTGGGATTCGAACCCACGGACAGTTACCCGTCGCTGGTTTTCAAGACCAGTGCCTTAAACCACTCGGCCATCTCTCCGTGCCCTGCAAGTGTAGGCGCGGCAATCAAAGCCCTCGAAGACACGCTGCACTTTGCAAGTCTTTGCAAGCGTTTTTTTGGTTGATAAGAGCAAAAAAACTATTTCAAATCAGCTGCTTACGTTGCTTGCGAAGTTGGCGCAAAGTCTTTCAAGACCGGTGCATTCGACCGCTCTGCCAACTCTCCCCGCGAGCGAGTGTACCTGCCCCGGGTCACTCCGCCACCGGCGCGGGCTCGGGGCGCGCCTCGGTGCGGGGCGCGGCGCGCGTGCTGCCTGACAGCAGGTAGCCGGCGGCCAGCACGGCCCCGGCGCCGAGCACCACGCCGCCAGCGCTCATCGAGCGCACCATGCTGCCGGCCAGTTCGCCGCCGCGCGAGGCCGTGAGCTGGAGCCGGCGCTTGGTCATCTCGGCGCCGAGCTCGCCCAGCTGCGCGCCGAGCACCCGCTCGGCGGTCGGCAGCAGCAGGGTCTCCTCGTCGGCGACGTGGTGCAGCACCGCGTTCATCAGCTGGAAGAAGGTCTCGTCGAAGCTCGGATCCTCGGCGCCGAGGTTGCGCAGCTGCGTGACCAGGCGCCGCTGCTGGTCGTGGTCGGACACGCTCTTGTGCATGAACTCGCTTTCGGCGATGGCCCGCATCGCCGGGTAGAAGATCTCCTCCTCCAGCTGCGCATGGATCTCCAGCGCCACGCAGATGGTGTCGGCCAGGCCCTTCTTCACGCGCGGGGCCGTGTCCGGGTGGTACTGGTGGAAGGTGGTGAGGACGTGCGTGTGGTCCATGCGGATCATGCTGGTCACGCTCGGACTCATCCGGCTGAGCAATCGGTTCATGGCGGCCCCGGTGATTCGTCAGGCGCCTATTGGAGCGCCTGGGCGTTCGCGTGCGTGTCGGACGCAGGCTCGTCCTGGGGCATCCGGCGAAGCGCGGGCGCAACTGTAGGCAGCTGCCTACCGGCCCGCCGCCGCGTGCCTACCGCAACTGCCGCCGGCGTCGCGCAGGCCCTTCTGCCGCCCGCGCCTTAAGGTGTCCCCATCGACATTCATGGAGATGAACATGCCCGTGATCCTCTGGCTGCTTGGCGTCCCGCTCGCCGTGATCGTGCTGCTGATGCTGTTCGGCGTGCTGTGATGCGCCGCCGGGCGCGCCCCGCGCCCGTGGTTCACGGCATCTTCCTGACCTGCTCGAGCTGGTCCAGGTTGCGTCCCGACAGTTCGCCGCGGTCGCCGTCGGCGATTTCGTGGCTGGCGGCCGGTGCGTCCGCCTGGCCGTCCTCCTGATTGCCGTAGGGCTGGCGGCCGCGGCCGCCCTCCCAGGTCACCTCGCTGGGCGCGCCGTGCTCGCCCTTGACCGCTTCGCGATCCCGGCTGGTTTCCTTCATGCCGTCCTCCAGGTCACGCGTGCGCCGTCGGCCGCGTACAGGCGCAGGCCGTCCCGCAGTTCCAGCAGGCCGGGCAGCACGTAGGCCACGCCCGCCTGCTGGCGGAATGCGTGCAGATGCTGCCGGTAGAACTCGCCGGCCACGTGCAGCGAGCGGCCGTGGTCGTTGCGGTGGTAGCGCACCGGCACCGGCCGTCCCTTCCACTCGGGCGACGCGGCCAGCACCGACAGGGTGTCCCGCTCGTTGGCCCACACGATCATCCCGATGCGGTCCGAGCGCCGGGTGTCGGCCACGAAGCGGCCGGCCGGCGCGCTGTCGTCGGTCCAGTCGGGACCGCTGAGGATCGGCGTGCTGCCGGCCAGGCGGCCGTCGGCATCGAACGCGAATACCCGGCCGCGCGCCTGGTCGATCACCACGAACGGCAGGCTGGCATGGTCGTTGGACTGGATGGCCCAGGCGGCGACCTGCCGCACCTGCGCCGACCAGCCTTCGGCGGCCAGGTCGCGGTCCAGGAAGCGCATGGCCGTGTCGGTGACTGCCTGGGCCTGCCGGTCGTACCAGGCGCCGAAGCCCAGCAGCGAAGCCATCAGGGTGCCGGCAAAGAGGAAACCGGCCGGTCCGGCGATCGAGGGTCGTTGCATCACGGTGCTTCAGGGTAGCGGCGCCGTCGGACACCGCTGTAGGACGATGGCGCGTTGACACCATGTTGCAGCGCGGCCGACCAGGAAAAAGCCGGGCACGGGGCCCGGCTCATCAGGAAGCGATGGCCGCGCCGCGCGCGACCAAGGCGCTCAGGGCAGGAAGTTGAGGTTGCCCGAGGTCGTGCTGGTCCCCAGCGTCACCGAGCGCTCGACCGCCGTGCGGCCGGGTGCCTCGGCGCGCAGCGTGTACTTGCCGGCGGCGGCCGCATCGGGCGTCAGCGCCAGGGTGGCGGTGCCGGCCGCATAGGCTCCCTTCAGCGGGGCTGCCAGCGGCAGGCGCATGCTGTAGTTGCCGCTGGTCGTATCGACGGCGCGGTTCGCCACCTCGATGGTCGGACCGCCGGTCAGGGCCTGCAGCGCCCGCACGTCGGCGTCGGTCACCGCCACCGAGGAGGTGGTGCTGCCCGCGATCGTCGTGGCCGTCACGGTGCCGGTGACGTCGGCCATCGAGGAGACCGGCGGCGCGAAGGCCGTCGCGGTGCCGTTGACGACCGTGGTGGTGGTGCCGGCCGGAACGCCAGTCAACACCGTCGTCGCGCGCCCGTCGGAGGTGATCACCAGGGTGTAGGTCCCGCTGGGCAGGAACGGAATGCTGAACCGACCGGTGGCGTCGGGAATGGTGGAACGCACCGTCGTGCCGTTCTGCTGGGCCGCGACCGTCGTGCTGCTCAGCGACAGCGTGGTCGTCACGTAGCCGGTGACGCCGCTGACCACGCGGGGCAGCACTGACACCACGGGCTTGAGGTTGTAGCGGCCTGAGTTGCCGGCCATCACGATCGACCGGCAGGCGTCGAAATCGAGCACCAGGTCCGCCATCTGCCCCGGGGCGACGTCGAAGTTCGCCTTCAGCTTCAGGCCGCTTTGCATGGCGCTGGGAGTGAACATGGCGGTCTCCGCGCCGCCGATCGGCTTGACGGCGTTGGCCATGGCGCCGCTGCCCGAGGCCGTGTTCTCGGCCAGCACCAGCCGCACCTGCGAATAATGTCCGGCCGCCAGCGGCAAGGTGCCAAGTTCCTCGAGCACCCCGTTGGTCAGGCTCACCAGGTCGATGCGCCTGGCCGGCGATAGCGTCAGCTCGGTCCAGCCGCCGTCGTTGTCGCCGGCGGTGCTGCTTTGGTGGACCCGGATCTTCTCCACGGTGACGAACACGTTCTGGTAGCAGCTCGGTGCATCGGTGATCGCCACCCGCAGGCTGCCTTGGGTGCCGGAGGCATCGCCCCCGCCGCCACCGCAGGCGGCCAGCGCCGCCGCCGCCCCGGCCGCAGCCAGCCAGCCCGCCGCGCGGCCCGGCTTCATCGTGTTGAGGCTCATCTCGTTTCTCTGTTTGTTGGAGGAAGGCCGATCGTCCTTCACGCCACGCGCCGCATGTATGGGAACGTGACGAAAAGCACGGCAAAGTGCCGTTGTCGCGTGAATTCGTTACCTTCGTGCCGGCGCGGTAACAATCGCGGGCAGGAAGAAGCGGACCCTGGGCCCGCTCTCGTTGGCTGGATGGGGCGCGCAGGCCGGCTACTTCGCGGGCACCAGCAGCACGGGCGCGTCGGTCTTGGGCTCCACCGTGATCGGCGCCGAGCCGGGGGGCACCACCACCGTTTCGACCTCGCGCAGCACGCCGCCGCCGGCCACGCTGCCGCTGGTGCTGCCGTAGCCCATCATGCGCGCCTGGCAGGCGGCCTTGTCTTCCCCGGCCAGCGCGTCGCAGCGCGCGACCTGGTTGGTTTCGAAGCGGCCGCCGGCGTTGTCGAGCGCGCCGCGCTTCTTCTCGGCCTGCGCGTTGCGTGCCTCGCGCAGGCAGGTCTCGCGGTCCTGCTGGGTGCGCCCGCTCAGGCAGGCCTGCACCTCCCGCTGGTAACTGCCGCTCGCGTCGATGCCAGTGGCGTCGAGGCCGGTGGCGCCGGCGGCGACCTGGGCGGCCGCGGCCGTCACCGCGAGCAGCGCGGCCAGGCTGAATGACAACAGGCTGCGGCGCGAACGTGCTGCATTGAATGCCTTCATGATGAATCTCCTTCGCGTCTTTTCCGATGCCTGCAGTCTAGGCAGCGCGGCTGCGCGACCGTGCCGGAATGCGCAGCGCATTGGCGGCGGCGGCCGGCCGAAGCGGCCGTAGGACGCCGCTTGCATGCGCGGGCCGGCTGCGCCAGAGGCGTGTCCAGCCGAGCTTTCCGGCTCATCAGGGGTAGGGCGCGTCCGACGCGGCGATGCGATGCCAGCGCACGGGGAGCCTCTGCGGCCGACTACGCCGCGCCGAAGCACCCCCGACCATATTGCGGTTCACCGGCCGTTCGTTTTGGCGGCAGGTGGTCGGAACCTCCCCGGGGGCGCCGGCCAGCTCTCGACAACACGCCGTTCGCGGCATAGGAGTCTCAGATGAATTTCATTCTTTGGTTGATCGTCGGCGGTATCGTCGGTTGGCTCGCCAGCCTCATCATGAGGACGGACGGGCAGCAGGGCATCTTGCTCAACATCGTGGTCGGTATCGTCGGCGCCTTCGTCGGCGGCTGGCTGATCTCGCCCATGGTGGGCACCGGCACCATCAACGACGGCTTCAGCATCGGATCGTTCGTCGTCTCGCTGATCGGCGCGGTGATCCTGCTGGCCATCGTCAACCTGTTCCGCCGCGGACGGGTACGCTGACGCGCGGCGCGCCGCCGCGATCAGACGAAAAAAGGCGGGCCGGCGGCCCGCCTTTTCTTCGTGGACACGCGCCCGCGCTCAGGTGTGGTCGACGCCCGCGGCCGCCACCGCCATCATGTTGAGCACGCGGCGCACCGTCGACGACGGCGCCAGCACATGCACCGACGCCGCGGCGCCCAGCAGCATCGGGCCCACCGTGATCCCGTGCCCGCCGGTCATCTTCAGCACATTGAACAGGATGTTGGCCGAGTCCAGCGTCGGGCAGATCAGCAGGTTGGCCTCGCCGCCGAGCGTGCTGTCGACCAGCGCGCCGCGCCGCACCGCCTCCGACAGCGCCGAGTCGCCCTGCATCTCGCCGTCGCACTCCACGTCGGGCGCCATCTTGGAGAACAGGTCGCGCGCCAGGCGCATCTTGCGCGCCGAGCCCCGGGTGGACGAGCCGAAGTTGCTGTGCGAGAGGAACGCCACCTTGGGCGGCAGGCCGAACCGGCGCACCTCGTCGGCCGCCATCACCGCGATGCTGGCCAGCAGTTCGGCGCTCGGGTCCTCGTTGACGTAGGTGTCGGCGATGAACAGCGTGCGCTCCTGCAGCATCAGCGCGTTGAGCGTCGCGAAGCCGGGCGCGCCCTTGGCCGTGCCGATCACGTTGCGGACATGGTCCAGGTGGGCATCGAAGCGCCCCATCAGCCCGCACAGCATCGCGTCGGCGTGTCCCAGGTGGACCGAGAGCGCGCCGATCAGCGTGTTGGAGCGCCGCACGGCCGCCTTGGCGGCCTCGGGCGTGACGCCCTGGCGGCCCATCAGGCCGTGGTAGGTCTCCCAGTACTGGCGGAAGCGCGCGTCGCTTTCGGGGTTGACGCACTCGATGTCCTGGCCCAGCTTCATGCGCAGGCCGGCCTTGGCGATGCGCGCCTCGATCACGGCCGGCCGCCCGATCAGGATCGGGGTGGCGATGCCGTCCTCCAGGGCCGACTGCGCCGCGCGCAGCACCCGCTCGTCCTCGCCTTCGGCGAAGGCCACGCGGCGCTTGGCCGGCGCCGACTTGGCGGCTTCGAACACCGGGCGCATGATCATGCCGGTCTGGTAGACGAAGCGCGTCAGGGTCTGCCGATAGGCGTCGAAATCCGTGATGGGGCGCTGCGCCACGCCCGAATCGGCCGCCGCCTTGGCCACGGCCGGCGCGATCCGCAGGATCAGGCGCGAATCGAACGGCGTCGGGATCAGGTAGTCCGGGCCGAACGAGAGCTCCTTGCCGGCATAGGCGTTGGCCACTTCCTCGCTGATGTCGGCCTTCGCCAGGTCGGCGATCTGGCGCACGCAGGCCAGCTTCATCTCGTCGGTGATCTTGGTCGCGCCGCAGTCCAGCGCGCCGCGGAAGATGTACGGGAAGCACAGAACGTTGTTGACCTGGTTCGGATAGTCCGAGCGGCCGGTCGCGATGATGCAGTCGGGCCGCACCGCCTTGGCCAGCTCGGGACGGATCTCGGGCTCGGGGTTGGCCAGCGCCAGGATGATCGGCCGGTCGGCCATGGTCTTGACCATCTCGGCGGTCAGCACGCCCGGCGCCGAGCAGCCCAGGAACACGTCGGCGCCCTTCACCGCGTCGGCCAGCGTGCGGCCCTCGGTGTTCTGCGCATATTTGGCCTTGGACTGGTCGTACCCACCCGGCCGGCCCTCGTAGAGCATGCCCTTCGAATCGCAGACGTAGACGTTGCGGCGGCTCACGCCCAGGCCCACCATGACGTCCAGGCAGGCGATCGATGCCGCGCCCGCGCCGGACACGGCGACCTTCACGTCGCCGATCTTCTTGCCCACCAGCTCCAGCCCGTTGAGCAGGGCGGCCGAGGAGATGATCGCGGTGCCGTGCTGGTCGTCATGGAACACCGGGATGTTCATGCGCTCGCGCAGCCTGCTCTCGATGTAGAAGCATTCGGGCGCCTTGATGTCCTCCAGGTTGATGCCGCCCAGCGTCGGCTCCAGCGCCGCGATGATGTCGACCAGCTTGTCGGGGTCGGTCTCGGCCAGCTCGATGTCGAACACGTCGACCCCGGCGAACTTCTTGAACAGGCAGCCCTTGCCTTCCATCACCGGCTTGCCGGCCAGCGGGCCGATGTTGCCCAGCCCCAGGACGGCGGTGCCATTGGTCACCACCCCGACCAGGTTGCCGCGCGAGGTGTACTGCGCCGCGAGCGTCGGGTCGGCCTGGATGTCCAGGCAGGGATAGGCGACGCCCGGCGAATACGCCAGCGACAGGTCACGCTGGTTGGACAGCGGCTTGGTCGGGGTGACCGAAATCTTGCCCCGCGTGGGCAGCCGGTGGTACTCGCGCGCTGCCTCGCGCAACGCCTGTTCGGCCTGGGACAGTTCTGCAGCCATCGAATCTCTCCTTCTTGCTCAGCTTCTCAGCGAGCTGAAACGCTACTCCATGATGCGACATTGGGAAACTGCCGAACACAAGCACTGGCGAAAAAACCGCACCGATCGCGCGATGCCTTGCTCTGCATCATGGATTCTCGCCGCACTGGCGGGGGAGGCGCTGCGCACGCCGGCGCCGCATGCCCTCGCCCCACCCCTGCCCCTGGGGGAGAGGGAGGAAAACCGGCTTTCAAGCACCCGGCGTGCGCGCGGCCAGCTGCTCGAGCAGCCGCTGATAGGCCTCGATCGCCAGCTGGATGTCGTCGCTGGTGGTGGTCTCCAGCGGGTTGTGGCTGATGCCCAGGTTCTGCCCGCGCACGAACAGCATGGCCTGCGGCATCACCTGGTGCAGCTTCATCGCGTCATGGCCGGCTCCGCTGGGCATGCGGAACACTGGCAGGCCCAGCTCGCCCACCGCCTGTTCCCACAGCGCCTGCCAGGCCGGCGCGCTGGGCGCGGCCGCGACCTGCATGGTCTGCTCCAGCGTGAGCCGTACGCCGCGCCGCTCGCAGATCGCGGCCAGCTCGGCCAGCACGTCGCCGACGAGGGCGTCGCGCTGTTCGTCGTTGGGCGCGCGCAGGTCCAGCGTGAACACGCAGCGCCCTGGCACCACGTTGATCGACCCGCCCGGCACGTGCAGCATGCCGATGGTGCCGACCGAGTCGACGTCGCGCCCGGCGCGCCGCTCCAGGTACAGCGCCAGTTCGGCGAAGGCCGCGGCGGCATCGCGGCGCCGGGCCATCGGCGTGGTGCCGGCGTGGCTGGCCATGCCGCCGATCTCGCAGCGCAGGCGCACGCCGCCGTTGATGGAGGTGACCACGCCCAGCGGCAGGTCGCGCTCGGCCAGCACCGGTCCCTGCTCGATGTGCACCTCCAGGAATCCGAGGTAGCGCGCCGGATCGCGCCGCAGCGCGGCGATCGCCTCCAGCGTGCCCGGCAGGCCGGCGCGCCGCATGGCTTCGCGCATGGTCACGCCGTCGGCGTCGCGCTGGTCCAGCCAGGCTGCGTCGAAGCTGCCGATCAGCGCGCCCGACCCCAGGAAAGTCGCGTGGTAGCGCTGGCCCTCCTCTTCGGCGAAGGCGACCAGCTCGATGTCGAACGGCAGCCGCCGCCCCTGCCGCGCCAGTTCGCGCACGCAGGCCATCGGCGTGAAGATGCCCAGCCGGCCGTCGTAGCGGCCCCCGTTGCGCACCGTGTCGTAGTGGCTGCCGGTGAGCAGGCGCTTCCTCGAGCCGTTGCCTGCGCCGTGGTACAGGCCGACCACGTTGCCCACCGCGTCGGTGGACACCTCGTCGAAGCCGCTCTCGCGCATGTGCTGCGCGATGGCCGCCGCCACCTGCCGGTGCGCGTCGGTGAGATAGGTCACGGTCAGCTGGCCCTGTTCGTGAAAGCCCGGGTCGCTGTGCCGCGCCAGGGCTTCCAGCTGGTCCCACACCATGTCGCCCATCGCGGGCGCCGCGCCGAACCGGTCGTTCAGGCGCAGCTCGGCGATGCGGTGCGCGTTGCGCAGCGCCTCGGCCAGCTCGACGTCGCGCGGGTTGTCCAGCCGACGCCCGATGGCGGCGATGACTTCGGCCGGCGCGAGGCCGGTGCCGCGTGGGCCGCCCACGGCCAGGATGAACGGGAAGCCGAACCGGTCGAGGTACTCGGCCTCGAGCCGGGCCAGCCCCGGCTGCTCGTGCGGGCCGGAGCCCGCCAGCGGTGGCTGTGCGCGCAGCATGGCCAGCTGGGTGTCGGGATCGGCCTCCCGCACGATGTGGGCCAGCACGCACTTGAGGTGCGCCAGCGAGCGGAACGGCCGGTGGGCCAGCGCCGCTTCGGCGATCCAGGGGGATTGTTCGTAGAGGCGGTCCAGCAGGGCGGCGGCTTCGGCGCCGCCCGCGGCGTTGAGTTGCTGCAATGTCAGTGGCATGGGTCACCCCACGCGGCGGCGGATGCGGCGCGTGGAGCGGCCAATGGTATGGCAAATTCCAGCCGCTTCAGTCCTGGCCCTCGGTCAGCGTGTCGAGCTGGAAGCGCCCGCTCTTGTGCCACAGCCAGGTGTCGGTGTAGACCACCTTGCCCATGCGCGCCGGCGCGGGGAAGGGCGCTGCGGCACGGACCGTGCGCTCGATCTCGGCCATCACCTCCGGCGCGTGGCGTGGCGCCCGCATCCAGCTGAGGTTGCGCACCTGGCCGCGGCCGTCCACCTCGACCTGCAACACGCCGACGGCGTAGAGCAGCGGCGGCAGCCGGCCCTTGTAGATGCGTTCCTGGTTCAGGCCGTACAGATGGCTGGCGGCGTCGGCGCGGTAGGCGCGGGCGCTGGCCGCGCTGGACTGCCGCGCGCCCTGGGCCGGGGCGGGCCCGGCCGCCTCGGGCGCCGGGCCGGGAGTTGACGGCGGGGCCACGGGCGCGCCCGGGGGCGGCGCGGACACGCATCCCGCCAGCACGGCGGCGCCGGCCAGGGCGGCGGCCCGGGCCCAGCGCCAGCTCGCAAAGTGATTCATGAAGTCTCCAGTTCCTGGCGCAACGCGCGCGTCGGCACCATGATTGAACGCCAACTCGTCCATTTCGCCGACAGCCGTTACGCGGTCGCCGGGATTGTTGCGCATTGACGCAGCGCTTCCCCGGCGCGGGAATCCACCAGTAGCCGCCAGCCCGGCCGTTGCCTACGCTGTCGCGGGCACCGGCCCGGGGGGGCCGAGGAGGAACGCGATGAGCACCGACAAGGCGATGCTGGATGCGATCTACGACAACGAGCAGCAGCGCGCGCGCCAGGTGTTCCTCACCCAGCCGGTGGGCGGTGGCCGGGTGATCGACTACACCTGGGCGCAGATGATGGACCAGGCCCGCCGCATGGCGCGCCACCTGCGCGAGGTGCGGGGCCTGCGCCCGGGCGACCGCGTCGCCATGCTGTCGAAGAACTGCGCGCACTTCTTCATGGCTGAACTGGCGATCTGGATGGCCGGCGGCACCACGGTGGCGGTCTTCCCCACCGAAACCGCCGAGACCGTGCGCTACGTGCTGGAGCACAGCGAAGCGAGCCTGCTGTTCGTCGGCAAGCTCGACGCCTGGCCGCAGCAGATGCCGGGCGTGCCGGGCGAGCTGCCGTGCATCGCCTTTGCGCTGGCGCCGCCCACGCCATACGAGCAGTGGGACGACATCGTGGCGCGCACCGAACCGCTGCCTGGCCGCCCGCAGCGCGAGGGCGCTGACCTGGCGATGATCATCTATACGTCCGGCTCGACCGGCCTGCCCAAGGGCGTGATGCTGCCCTTCAGCGCGATCGGCGCCCCCGCAGCCGGCATGGTCAGCTACCTCAAGGCCACACGGGGCGAAGAGCAGGAGACACGGCTGATCTCGTACCTGCCGCTGGCGCACAGCTTCGAGCGGGCCTGGATCGAGGCCGCGTCGCTGTACGACGGCTCGCCGCACATCTTCTTCGCCGAGGCGGTGGATACCTTCCTGGCGGACCTGAGGCGGGCGCGGCCGACCACCTTCATCTCGGTGCCGCGGCTGTGGCTCAAGTTCCAGCAAGGCGTGTTCGCCAGGATGCCGCCGGCCAAACTGGACCGGCTGCTGGCCATCCCGATCGTGGGCAAGCTGGTCGCGCGCAAGGTGCTCAAGGGCCTGGGCCTGGACGCCGTGCGGTACGCCGCCAGCGGGTCGGCGCCGATCCCGGCCGAACTGATCCAGTGGTACCGCAAGCTCGGCCTGAACCTGTTCGAGGGCTACGGCATGACCGAGGACTTCGCGTACTCGCACAGCTCGACGCGGGATCGCAACGCGCCGGGCTTCGTCGGCGTGCCGCTGCCGGGGGTGGAAGCGAAGCTGGCCGAGGATGGCGAGATCCTGATCAAGTCGCCCGGCCAGTTCAGCGGCTATTACAAGCAGCCGGAGCTCAATGCGCAGGCCTTCACGCCGGACGGGTTCTTCCGCACCGGCGACCAGGGCGAGCGCGACCCGTCCGGCCTGCTGAAGGTGACCGGCCGCGTGAAGGAGATCTTCAAGACCTCCAAGGGCGAGTACGTGGCACCCGCGCCGATCGAGAACCTGCTGAACAACCATCCGATGGTGGAGTTGTCGCTGGTGTCGGGCATGGGCCAGGCCGCCGCCTACGCGATGGTGGTGCTGGCCGAGGAGCTGCGTCCGCGCCTGGGCGACGCCGCGCTGCGCGAGCAGGTGCAGGCCGAGCTGGCGCGCCTGCTGCAGGACGTGAACCGCGAGCTGCCCGCGCACCAGCGCCTGAAAATGATCGTGGTGGCCAACGAGCCGTGGTCGATCGAGAACGGCCTGCTGACGCCGACCATGAAGATCCGGCGCGCGCGCATCGAATCCGCCGTCGCCTTCGCGGTGGAACACTGGTATGCCAGCGGCACGCCGGTGCACTGGGCCTGAACACTGCAACGAACACCAACCGATGACCGATCCCAACATCCTGCGCCACGGCGGCGACCGCGTGGCCGAGGCCCTGCGCGTGCACGGCGTGCGCGCCGTCTTCACCCTGTGCGGCGGCCACATCTCGCCGATCCTGGCTGGCGCCAAGGCGCGCGGCATCCGCATCGTCGACGTGCGCGACGAGGCGACCGCCGTGTTCGCGGCCGACGCCACCGCGCGCCTGACCGGTACCCCCGGCGTGGCCGCGGTGACGGCCGGTCCAGGTATCGCCAACACCATCACCGCGCTGAAGAACGCGCAGCTGGCGCAGTCGCCGCTGCTGCTGCTGGGCGGCGCCGCGCCCACCGCGCTGCAGGGCCGCGGCGCGCTGCAGGACATCGACCAGCGCCCGCTGGTCGAGCCGCACGTGAAGCTGTTTCGCAAGATCACGGCCGTGCGCGAACTGGCGCCCGCCGTCGAGGAGGCGTTCTCGGTGGCCCGCTCGGGTGTGCCGGGCCCGGCGTTCATCGAGTGCCCGGTGGACCTGCTGTACGACGAGGCGTCGATCCGGCAGTGGTACGCCGATGCGGCCGGCAAGGGCAGCGGCGTGGCCGAACGCATGCTGCGCATCTACCTGAACCGGCATGTGCGCAAGATGTTTGCCGGCAGCGACCAGCCGGTCACGCACCGCGTGCTGAAGGTAAGCGCGCCGCGCGCCACCGGCAAGGCGATCACCGGCAGCGTCGGGGCGCTGCTGGAGGCCAAACGCCCGCTGCTGGTGATCGGCAGCCAGGCGGTGGTGATCGCCTCGCACGCGCAGGCCGTGGCCGATGCGGTGTGCGCGCTGGGCCTCCCGGTCTACCTGTCGGGCATGGCGCGCGGCCTGCTCGGGCGCGACCACCCGCTGCAAATGCGCCACCAGCGGCGCGACGCGCTGCGCGAGGCCGACTGCGTGCTGCTGGCCGGCGTGCCGTGCGACTTCCGGCTGGACTATGGCAAGCATGTGCGGCGCGGCGCCACGCTGATCGCGGCCAACCGCAGCGTGCGCGACGCGCGCCTGAACCGCCGGCCCGACATCGCGGCGATCGGCGATGCGGGCCTCTTCCTGCAGGACCTGGCGCAGGCGATGCCCAAGCCGGGCCCGAGCCGGCACGAGTGGCTGCAGCAGCTGCGAAGCCGCGACGCGCAGCGCGAGCAGGACATCGACTGGCAGGCCGCCGCCGCCGGCGAACACGTCAACCCGGTGGCGCTGTTTCGCGCGCTGGAGCGCGCCGCCGCCGAGCACGCGGTGTTCGTCGCCGACGGCGGCGACTTCGTGGCGACCTCGTCCTACGTGCTGCGGCCGCGCCAGCCGCTGTCGTGGCTCGATCCCGGCGCCTTCGGCACGCTGGGCGTGGGCGCCGGCTTCGCGCTGGGCGCCGCACTGGCGCGGCCGAAGGCCGAAACCTGGATCGTGTTCGGCGACGGCGCCTGCGGCTGGAGCCTGGCGGAGTTCGACACCTTCGTGCGCCACGGCATCCCGGTGATCGCGGTGGTCGGCAACGACGCCGGCTGGACCCAGATCGCGCGCGAGCAGGTGAAGATGCTCAAGGACGACGTCGGAACCGTGCTGGCGCGCACCAACTACCACGAGGTCGCGGCCGGCTTCGGCGCGCATGGGATCGTGGTGAAGACGATGGACGCGCTGGAGCCCGCGCTGGCCGAAGCGAAGGAAGTCGCTGCGAACGGCAGGCCGGTGCTGCTGAACGTGTGGCTGGACCGGACGGAGTTCAGGGAGGGGTCGCTGTCGATGTGAGGGCGACCGGGCGCGGGAAGCAGTGCGGGTTTGCGCGGTTTGTTCGCAAATCCAAGGCGTGCCGCCGCGCCAGCAAAAGCGATGTGGAATCAAGCAGTTGCGCGGCCGCGGCGAGCAGGGCGCGGGTCATGCGCACCGGTGTTATCCCGCGTTCTTGCGGGATTCCGCGCGGTTTTCGTGACGGCAGCAACTGGCGTCCGGCGCAAAGTTGCCATATAAATCAACGGCCTGCATCGGATTGGAGGGAAACAAGCGATGAATGCTCGTCGATGTTATTCCGCGGTTTTGCGGGCTATATCAAGTTAGCCTGCACAAGGGAACTGCTCCTATGCAAACCGACTGGAAATATGTCGCCACCCTACTGGCAGCAATTGCCGGGGTTGCTGTGCCCGTGGGACTTTGGCAATGGGACCTTCGCGCAAAGTCTCTGTCCGTGAGTTTGCAGTCCTCAGTCGAACTTCAAACGCCAGCATCAACATCGATGCCCGATCTTAGGCTCACAATTGCTGGCGAAGCCATTGTTGCGCCAGTACTCTCGACACTAGAACTCATCAACGATGGTGCAAAGCCAATTTCCTCGGCGGACTTCGAGAGTCCCCTTGAACTGCGGGTTAGCGAGCCTGCAAGAGTTTTGAGAGCGCGCGTCAGCTCCGCGGACCCGCCGGACCTGAAGCCTGAGATTGAAGTAGCGCCTCAGTTAATAAGGCTCAAGCCGATGCTCCTGAACCCAAGTGACCGGGTCACATTGACAGTCCTCACGACGGGGCCGCTACCAGTAGTCTCACCCCGCGCCCGCATCGCCGGGGTCAGCAGCGTGCGATTCAAAAGCCTCCAGGAAAACAGCGGTGGCCGGGTCGGCCTTGTCATTAGCACCATTGCCGCTCTTGGAGGCTTCGTGTTGTATTTCGTCTATGGCGCTTCCCTGCCCCCCTGTTCACGATCGCGCTTGTCACCATTCTTATCGCTAAGCACAATGCTCGCGCTAAGTGTGCTCTCGTCCTTAGCGCTCAAGCGCGTTCTTGATCTCGCTGGCATACCTAGAGAACTCTCTATGCTCTGGCCGGCACTAGTCCTTCTTGTCCTAGCAAGCGGGCTGGTTTTCTACCTGTCACTTCGTTGGTTTCGCCGTGCCGCAAACCAACGTACAGACTAACCATTCCGCTGGCGACGATGAAGGCTAACTGGTCAATCGAGGCGGACGCACAAGTGCGTTCGCGCGCTTCGCGCACTCGCCTCATGTGCGCCGCTCATTTCCGACGTTAGACGGCAAGCATGGCCCGCTTACCGAAATTCGAGATCCAGCCTGGTGACTTGCTGACTCGGCTCAGTCGTACGGAGTCTGCTTCACTCGCAGACGCATGGTTGAACGTCTTTGGGAAGACGCCGGCGCCGCACATGAAGGACTACCTGTGGCATGTCTTTAGCTACGCCGCGTACCCGAGCCTGAACCTGCAGTCGGCTCTTGATGCATACGCAGAGGTCACTTGCTCGGAGTACGTCGTACTATCCAACGACGGTGACCAAGCCCTCGTCACAGACCAGAAGCCGACCTCATGTACGCTGTCGGATTACTGTGTCTTCCCGAAGAATCTCGCTTGGACAATGTTCTTTACGCACGAGGACGGCTGGCTCGGGCCGTACTTCGCTAAGCACCCCGAGTTCCATCGACTGAATCACGAGAACCTGACGCGAGTTCGGAAGGCGGAGCAAGCTGCAGAAGCTAAGCGAAAGGGCTACTGGTGACGTTGCCGCCTAACAGGTCGGTCGACTCGGACACGTTGCGGCAAGGGGCCGCACGGCGCCGTGGACCATCGTGCACCGTGCGGCCCCTTGCCGCAACGTGCCGGTCACTTCTACGTTAGATTTCAGCGGGAGGCGAATGAGCATTCCTACGGAGGTTACTGCGGCGGTCTTGGGTGCTCTTGTCGGCGCTTTCATCACCTACCGGTTTGCGCTGCATTTGGTGATGAAGCAGCATCAACTCTCGACGGAGCTGGCCGACCGTGAGGCGCGTCGCTTGGCGGCCAGTCGATTTCGAGCGGCTTTCGCACCGACTCAGGCTTTCATTTATATCGCGCAGAAGCACGGAACGCAGGATCGCCCTGACGTTGACGTTCACGTCAAGGGAGCACTGCTCGCTCAGGGCGCTGCAGTCGAGGAGTTTCGTCCATTTGTCAAGCCCGAGGACCGCGCTGGCTATCAGCAAGCATGGGAGCAGTACCGTGCGGCTGTGGCCTCTGACATCTGGTCACGCGCGGGCAAAGAATGGGGTGCAGCTCTCGAGCAAGACCAACTGCTCGAAGAGCGCGTGAAAGCGATGGTTCGCTATGCAGAAATCTAACATGACGGTCAACACGGACGCCTTGCGGCGTCCGCCCGCTGCGCGGGCTCCTGGCGCAAGCCGCCGGTTACCTTCACGTTAGATGGCTTAGAGTCGGCGGATTCACCCAGACAAAAAACACAGATGAAACTGGCAAGCGCCCGCATCCGCGATTTCAAGCGATTTACGGATCTCACCATCACCGACCTACCGGCGAGCGCCCGCCTCGTGGTGCTGGTTGGGCCGAACGGGGCCGGCAAGACTTCGCTGTTTGAGGCCTTCAACTATTGGGTTTCGATAGCACGTGAGAGATACTCCTTCGATCCTCTGTACCACGCTAAGACGGGGGCCAACTCGGTCGCGAACTGGTCTGAAATGCTCCAGCGGATCCAGCTGACGTTTCATGACGCCGAGATGAATCCTCAAACCCGGGGCAAGGAAGCATTGAAGGCCTTCTATCTCCGGTCAGCCTATCGGCATGAGGCGGATTTCACGGTCGACCAGCTCAATCGAGCGGACGACATTCTTCTAGATAGTCGGCGGCCGGGCACTCTCATCACTGGGGAAGCGCGGGTTTCGGACAACTATCAGAGGATAGTGTCTGCAAGCGTCGAAGCTCTCTTCGACCCTTCAAACAAGTCTGTTGCTGCAGGTGCGATCGTTGAACGCCTGGTCGGTCGCGTTAGAGATGGCATTGGTCGTGTGTTCGAGGGGCTCAAGCTTGACGGTCCTGGGAGGCCGATGCAGGGAGGCACCTTCTTCTTCACCAAAGGCAGCAGCGCCGGATACCATTACAAGAACCTGTCCGGCGGCGAGAAGGCAGCCTTCGACCTGTTGCTTGACTTCATAGTGAAATCAGAGGCTTTCGACAACACAATCTTTTGCATCGATGAGCCCGAGCTCCACATGCACACAAAGCTCCAGGGGAAACTACTGGAGGAGCTCTTAGTGCAGCTTCCCGAACGTTGTCAGCTTTGGCTCTCCACACACTCCATCGGGATGACGCGTCGCGCGATGGAAATGCATCGCGCGAAACCCGACGAAATCGTGTTTCTCGACTTCGGAGCATTCGACTTCGACGATCCCAGTGTGATGAAGCCGGCAGTGATCAACCGGGCATTCTGGAAGAAGATGTTTGCTGTGGCTCTCGACGACCTCTCCGAGCTGGTCGCGCCAAACGACATAGTGTTCTGCGAAGGGCGCCGAGAGGGAGCTGGACCGAATCGCAACCCCACCTTCGATGCTGCAGTCTACCGGACGATATTCGGTGCGCGCCATCCGGACACGGAGTTCGTGCCCTTGGGCGGCACCATTGAGATTGAAAAAGATGCTCTCCTTCTTACGACCGTGCTCACTCGAATGCTTCCGAGCATTCGCACCTGGAAGGTTTTTGATCGCGACGACAGGAGCGGAACGGAGATTGCGGAACTTGCGGCAGCTGGAACCCGTGTCTTGGGCCGACGAGATCTGGAGAGTTATCTCTGGGATGACGAGATTCTTTCGGAGCTCGCCGCCTCTGCCGGTCATCCTAGTGAAGCTGCGCGCTTGATTGCGGAGAAGAGCCGGCTGATCGCCACGCTCCCGAGTAGGGGCATGCCAGTAGACGACATCAAGGCGATCAGCGGTCCGCTCTATAACGAGTGCAAGAAGCGCCTTCAGCTTACGCAGTGCGGAAACAACGCTGTTGATTTTGCGCGAATTACGCTCGCACCGCTGGTCAAACCGGGCACCGCAACATACGCAGAGCTTGAGGCGTGTGTATTTTGAAGATCCAAAGGAGCCGGAAGAGGTTGGATTCAGCGCCGGCGCCATCTAACTTGTCGCAACGTGCCGGTCACCTTTGCGTTAGACCTCAAGATGAGCCGCGCGCCGCTTTTATGGCCGTCAATCCTTACTCCCACTGACGAGGCGGCGGGCATCAAGGATCTCTATGCCCACTTGGCCGGTCTGGAATACAGCGTCGAGGCATGGGAAGCCGCGCTCCTTCTCTACCTCACCGCCAAGAACCCCCCGCCGACTATTTCGCGCGACGTAGCGAGGCGCTGGCAATTTGTGGCGTGCAATGAGTGCATCCTTGAACTCTTTCACCTCCGATCACGCCTCGAGAAGATCCAGTCGGTGAAACTACGCGCGTGTCCTTCGATCCGAGCCTTCGTGGACATGGCTGGATTGAAGGGTGCTCGAAAGAAGCTGGACGAGTATTTTCCTGATACCGAGGCGCTGCGCCACGCAATCGCGCACAAGGGGCAAAATGAGGCGCACTCCGAAGTTCATGCGCCTGACGGTCAGTTCGCCCTCTTTGGCTTCCGAGATCCGGATAGGTTCAGTGCGCCCTACGAAGGCAAGTCGCGCTACCTGGATATCACCCAGGAATCGCTGGAACACATCAGGGAAGTGGTTGGCGAATACTTGGCAGCGTTTGAGCGAGCATCGCGCGAGCTGGAGATTCAAGGGCACATCGAATGAACTTTGCGTTGAGGTCTAAAGGTCGTATATGGACTCCCCCTCAACGGCAAGAAACTGACCGATAGTTTTGGCTTGGGGGAAGCGCCTGCAGTCGTATATCCGGCATCTGTTGTGGGCTCTGGTTTGGCCCGTGCCGACATGGAATCTGCGTCACCGGTGCGCCAGTCATTACGAACGGCTGCTGTGGAGCCGGAAGTGTTATCGGCGTCAACCGGTGCGGGGTGAGCCCTGGGGGCCATGATGGTCGATCAATCTCGTCGCAAGGCGAGGCGGGGAAACTTGGGGTGTGGCTCAGGCCGGCATCGCAAAGGCTTGGCGATTCATCTTCTTGGACAACGGCTGTTTTTCATCGAACCGCTGCTTGTCGCGCAGCGTGGCGTAGCAGACGCGGGCGAGCTTGTTGGCCAGCGCACAGGTGGCCTTGTTGTGATTGCTTCGGCCCTGAAGCTCCAGCGCCCAGCGCCGAATGCCGTCTACGTCGCGCCCTTTGGTGCGCGCGGCTGCGGCGGCCCGCAGCACACTCCTGGCGCCGTGGGTGAGCAGCATGCGCAAGTAGCGATCGCCGCGCTTGGAGATGCGGCCCAGCTGGCGGGTGTTGCCCGAGCTGTACTCCTTGGGCGTGAGGCCAAACCAGCTGGCGAAGTGGCGAGCGTCCTTGAAATGACTCACGTCGCCCGAAGTTGCCGCCACCATGGCGGTGGCAGTCAGCAAGCCGATGCCCGGAACAGAAAGCAGCGTGGTGCACGCCGGGCTCAGGCGTGCCGCCTGGGCCAGCTCGCGCTCGACCTGGGCCGATTTGACGCGCACCGGGCGAATGTCGGACGCGCGGGCGGCTTCCAGCAGCGCCGTCGCATCGGCCGCATCAGTCTTGTTGCGCCTGACATAGGCGCGCACGTACTGCGCCGGCAGCAGCTTCACCTCGAACCCCAGGCCGGTGAGCCAGCGGGCCCAGTGGTGGGCCGAACCGCACGACTCCATGATGACCAGGCTCACATCGCGATTGGAAAACCAGCGCTCGAATTGGGTGCGCGTCAGGCGCTGAGTTTCGATTACGCGCCACGACGCATCGGCCACGGCCAGCTGGAAAACGGACTTTGCCAAATCAACGGCAACGGTTGTAGCATTCATCTCGGGACTCCTTTCGTTTGAAGACCTGATCCGCACGCCAATGAAGACCAGTGCGCCAATGTGGCGCGAAAAACGGAGGGAGTCCATCCCATCATTCAACCGGCCCCGTCGTTCAACCGGCCCCGTCGCCGGGGACTTTCGCAGGCTGGTATTTTTGCTTCGAACTGCCGGCGGCGGGTTAAATCTGCGTCAGGCCACACAGTCATCGCCTATGTCTAGCAATTCGACCGTACTTCGCGTCGCGTATCTTGTCGGTGCAGTCGCCGATGCTTTGGCCATCGTGCCGATGCTCTTCCCGTCCGTTGCGACACTCATGTGGGGAATCGAGGAAAGTTCACCCGCTTTTCGCTTCGCCGCGGCCTCGGCGGCGGCATTGATGTTCGGTTGGACTGTTCTTCTTGTTTGGGCGTACCAGCAGCCGATCGAGCGGCGCGCAGTCGCAGCCTTCACCATCCTCGTTGTTGTTGGCCTCGCCGTGGCGGAGGTGTTCGCCGTGAGGTCGTCTGTCGTTTCTGCGATGCGTATGGCGCCCACCTGGGTTCTTCAGCTCGTGCTAGTCGCGTTGTTCTTGTATGGTTTCATGCAGTCTGGTCGGCCGTGTCGCAGTGCGGCCTGACCCATCGTTGCACCCGACGTGCGACAGCCTGCGGCTGTCCGGCGGGGTGAAAAACATAGGGCTCGGGCGCGCCGATGCGCCTCCAGGGCCGCCTTACAGAGTGGGATGACGGGCGGGGTCTTGGCTTCGTCGCTCAGAACGGCACGGGAAGATGCCACTTCCTTCACATCTCGCAGCTGGCGTCTCGCCACGCGCGGCCAGCGGTTGGTGACTTGCTGACGTATGAGGTCGGGACCACCGCCAAGGGTCGGGTGGAGGCGAGAAACGTACGGTGGGTCGGTGACAGGCCGTGTTCGCCCGTGATGCGCTGCGCCCACATCCAGAGTTCCAGTGTCAACCCGCGAAGAACTCCTGATCGAAAATGACCTCATGCGCGGAAGCGCTCTTCCACCAGGAGCGACGCTCCGTCGCTAACATGGATGGGGATCGGGATGGCCTTCCGTGTGAGCAGCAATGGTGCGACTGATCTCTGGCAGGTCGCTCGGAACGGACGCGGAGCCTGGCTCGGTTTCGTGAACACTCTTATCTGAGTTCGCAGTCCGGCGTGCTGATCAAGGCAGCCGAATTGCGCCGTCTGCGAACGTAGAGCAAGGGTCCAAAGAACCGGCCGCACGAGCTAATACCCAGTACGCCGCTCGGAAACTGGATCGCAAGGCTGTTCGCCTATATCTTTGCGGCCATCCGCCCAGCCATCGTGGTGCGGGAGCTAAGCGGGATTACGTGACTTCCGAAAGGTAAACCAGGAGGTGAACCATGGATATCCGGATCGATCGAGTTACGCGCATCGCAGGAGCTTCGCTGTTCATTGCCGCGCTCTTGAGCGGCTGCGCGACGCCCACAGGTCCGGCCAACGGCGGCGCGCTCGTCGGCACGTGGAAGCTCATGTCGTTCGACATGGAGTTGCAGGCCACGGGCGAGCGCATCCAGCCCATGGGCAAGGTGCCGACGGGCTACCTCAGTTTCACGAGCGATGGACGCATGGCCGTGGTGATCACGGGCGAAGGTCGCAAGTCCGGCATATCCGAAGCCGACCGCGCGGCGCTGTTCTCGACGCTCGTTGCGTACACCGGCAACTACCGCGTCGAGGGCGACAAGTGGATCACGTCCGTCGATGCGTCCTGGAATCCCGCATGGGTTGGCACCCAACAGCCGCGCACGTACAAGATCACCGGCACGCAGTTGCAGGAATCCACGGCCTGGTTCCCGCGCCCCGACAAGACGATGGTGCGCGTGTCCAATGTCTACGAACGAGTGAAGTAGCCGGAAAATAGACGAGCGACGGCAGCCTGCCGGCGGGTGACGCTGCCGCCTCTCGGCTTGGGCCGTCGTTCCCCCTGAATTGGAAGGAGGCCCATGAAGATCATCAAGCCCAATCGAGCGACACACACCTACACCCAGTCCCTCGTCGGCGCGCCGGACGCGGTGTTTCCGTTGCTGTGTCCGGTTCGCGAAGCCGACTGGATCGTCGGGTGGGATCCACCCCTGGTCATTACCTCGTCTGGCGTCGCCGAGCCGGATTGCGTCTTTCTGACCTCGGCCCAGCCCGTCGACGCCGTCTGGTACATCACCCGGCACGACCCGAAGGCCGGCTTCGTCGAGATGATCAAGATCACCCCGCAAGTCACCGCCTGCAAGCTCACCATCCAGCTTCGCCAGGTGGTTGGCGGCTGCGAGGCAGATGTCACGTATTCACATACGAGCCTGGGCGCGGCAGGCGATGAATTCGTCGCCTCTTTCACGGCGGAGTTCTATCGCCAGTTCATGCAGGACTGGGAATCGCGCGTCAATCACTACTTGCGCCATGGCACGGCGCTGCCGGCGGCGGCTGGGTAATGGCGAACTCGCGACAGATCGCCGGCCTTCTCGGACCGACCCTTGCGGCCGTGCTCATCTCGGAGTTCCCGCTGGTTCAGCCTCATCTCTATGATGCGCAAATCCCGCCCGTGGTCTACCTGTCAGGCGCGATCTTCTTTGTCGCGGGCCTGGCCATCGTGCGTGCCCACAATCTCTGGGTGCGCGCCTGGCCTGTCCTCGTCACGGCGACGGGCTGGTTTTTCCTGGTGCTGGGCCTCATCCGGATGTTCGCTGCCGGGCAGTATCGGCAGGCCTCGGCCGGCACAAGCTCGGTCGCCTTCATGGTGCTCGAAGGCATCCTCTTGATCGTGGCCTTGGTCATCACATACTACGGCTATCGCCGGGAGTCTCGGTAGCGCGGCTACGCGCCGGCTCACAAGACCAGGTTCATGGCGAATCGCAGCATCGAGTTCTTCGATCACCAGTTCCAGCGGCAGGTGCGCGAAGGGCAGTTCGCGCTGAACCCGTTCGAGGAGCTGGCGTTGCCATACCTGCACGGTCGCGTGCTCGACCTGGGATGCGGCCTGGGCAATCTGTCGCTTGCCGCGGCCCGGCAAGGCTGCTCGGTGGTCGCGCTGGACGGCAGCGACAGTGCGATCGACCGCATCCGGCAGGCAGCGAAGGCCGAGGCCCTGGCCATCGAAGCCGTCCAGGCGGATCTCGGCGGCTACCGGATCACGCAGGAATTCGACGCCATCGTCGCGATCGGACTGCTGATGTTCTTCGAGCAGTCCGTCGCTCGCGCCATGCTGGAGGACATCCGGTCGCATGTGCGGCCCGGCGGCCATGCGATCGTCAACTGCCTCGTGGTGGGAACGACCTACCTCGACATGTTCGAGCCGGGCCGGCACCATCTGTTCGCCGCCGATGAATTGCGCGCTGCCTTCTCCGGCTGGACCGTCCTGGCGGACCAGCAAAGCACCTTCGAGGCGCCGGGCAACACGAGGAAGGTGTTCTCCACCTTGGTCGCCCGGCGTTGAGCGGCGTCACGCCTTCGCGGTCGCCAGCTGCCGCAGCAGCATGCGCGCCGTCGCGACGTTGGTGGCGCACGGCACGTCGTGCACGTCGCAGGCCCGCACCAGGGCGTTGATGTCGGGCTCGTGCGGCTGCGGCGTCATCGGGTCGCGCAGGAAGATCACCATGTCGAGCCCGCCGGCCGCCAGGCGGGCGCCGATCTGCAGGTCGCCGCCCAGCGGGCCGCTGAGCATCCGCTCGACCTGCAGGCCGGCCTCGGCGGCCAGCTGGGCGCCGGTGGTGCCGGTGGCCACCAGGCGGCAGCCGGCCAGCAGGTCGCGGAACTCGCGGGCCAGCGCGATGATGGCCGGCTTCTTGCGGTCGTGCGCGATCAGCGCGATGCGCCAGGGTTCCGGGTTGCTGTCCATGCGGCAGGATACGTCATCGCAGTCACACGGCTTCGACAAGCTCAGCCCGAACGGAGCGTGGGCTTCGACAAGCTCAGCCCGAACGGTATCGGGGTGCCTCGGCCCCACCCCGTGCGGGACTCAGAACCGCATCTCCATGTCCTGCGCCATGAGCCACAGGTTGGCGGCGGTCACGGCGGCGAAGAAACCCAGCAGCGGCAGCAGCTTCAGGCGGGCGCCGAGGCCGCCGGCGGGCAGCAGGCGCCGCGCCTGGTGGCGGGCGATCTGCACCGCCAGCCAGAAGCCCAGCACCATCAGGCCGGACTGGATGGCGAAGGTGACGTTCTCGGGCATCACCACGGCCATCATCAGGCTGTGCCGCTCCACGCTGGTGAGCGGCTTCAGGCCGAGGCCGAACGGATTGGCCATCACGCGCAGCACGTCGCCGCCCTCGCGCAGCAGGTGGTCCATGTTGTGCGCCAGGTGGTAGGCGAAGGCCAGCGGCAGCGCGGTGAAGGCGAACCCGCCGAACAGCTTGCGGTACGAGCTGCCGCCCTGCCCGCCGATGTTGGCCAGCGCGATCGCCGCCCCGTAGACCAGCACCGGCAGCGCGGACGAGGCGACCATGCCGGTCGCGAAGCTCAGGAACAGGTGGCCGGTTTCGCCGATCGCCTGGGCCATCTGCACCACCCACTCCGACCACTGCGGGATCATCGTGATGCCGTGGAAGCTGGTGATGCCCAGCAGCGCGAGCATGAACCAGGCGGCGTCCCAGCCGGGCGTGCCGGCCTTCCTGGCCTCGGTGTCCATGGTGCGCAGCCGCCACGAGACGTTCTGCTCGGGGCAGCTGAGCACGCAGTTGCCGCACGACAGGCAGAAGGTGTTCTCGCTGAAGCGGCCGACCACCAGGCGGCTGGGGCAGGGTTCGATCTGCTCGGAGCCGTGGTAGCACTCCATGCTCTTGCAGCCGTCGCAGGTGGACTGCGAGATCGGCCGCACGGCGATCGGCGACAGCCGCGAATAGAAGCCGACGGTGCGCCCCACCGGACAGGCATAGCGGCAGAAGGCCTTGCGCTCGAACACCAGCAGGAACACGATCGACAGCACCAGCATGACGATGCCCAGCGCGGCGGTGAGCACCGGCTTGCCGGTGACGCCGGCGCCCAGCTCGAGCCAGCTCAGGCCCATGAACATCAGCAGCGCGATCCACACGTTCTGCAGCGCGCGCGGCACCTTCAGGTTCAGGCCGGGGTGCGGGGCGACCCGGCGCCACCAGCTGCGCCGCACGATCCAGCTGGCCAGGGTGTCCCAGGGGCAGACGGCGCACCAGGCCGAGCCGATGACGAACACCGCCACGATCACCAGCGGCCACCAGATGTTCCAGACGAAGGCGGTGGCGATGTTGTGTTCCGGATGCACGGTGCCGAAGAAGCCGGCCGCGATCACCACCAGGAACACGCTGACCGACGCCAGGCGCGCCGCCAGCAGCGGATACGGGCTGTTGTTGAGGAAGCGCACCAGCGGCCCCACCAGCGGCATGCGCGCCAGGTTCCAGCTCCGGGCCAGGCCATCGCCGGCCGGCTGAGCCAGCAGCGACCACAGGGCGATCAGGCCCATCACGGAGGCGGCAGCAGCGATCCATTCCTGCGGCAGGCCCGGATGGATCATCAGGTTGTCGCCGCCGGCGTCCGCGGCGGGCGGCGCGGCGGCCGGGGCGGCATCGGCCGGTGCTGCATCCTCGGTGGCGGTGGCGGTGGCGCCCGCCTGCGCGGTGGCGTCGGCGGGTGCCGCCAGCGTCGGCACGCCATGTTCGTTGGTGCCGTGCCCGAATGCCGGCCCCCACCATGCCGCGAGGCACAGCACGCACGCAAGAAGGATTCTCTGAGGCATCGCTCTTCGCGGCCCGGCAGGCCGCGCCATGTTTCCTTGCCCCATCCATGCAAGATCCAGGCCGCCGGCCGCGCGCGCCGTGTCCAGGGGGCGGCGGGGACAAGGTCCCGGCGGGCTTCCCAAACTCGGCAAATGGCCGCGGCCGGTGGCCACCAGATGCGGGAACGGCGCGCGGCCGGCTCTGGCACACTGCGGCTCTTTACGCGAGGCGATGCAACACGTGCCAGCCACCCCGCCCGTCGCGCCTTCGGACCGAGCCGCCGCCGCCGCTGCCGCGCAGCCGGAACGGGGCTCGCCGCTGGAGGTGCTGCTCGCCTTCCTGCGACTGGGGCTGACCTCGTTCGGCGGGCCGGTCGCGCACCTCGGGTACTTCCGCGCCGAGTTCGTCGAGCGGCGCCGCTGGCTGGACGACCGCGCCTATGCCGAACTGGTGGCGCTGTGCCAGTTCCTGCCGGGGCCCGCCAGCAGCCAGGTCGGGATGGCGCTGGGGCTGGCGCGTGCCAGCTGGCCGGGCGCGGCAATGGCCTGGCTGGGGTTCACGCTGCCGTCGGCGCTGGCGCTGGTCGCGTTCGGCTACGGCATCGCGCGCTGGGGCGATCTCGCGGCTTCGGGGGCGGTGCAGGGATTGAAGGTTGCGGCCGTGGCCGTGGTGGCGCAGGCCGTGTGGAACATGGGCCGGGCGCTGTGTCCCGACCGCACCCGGGCGGGGCTGGCGGCCCTGGCCGCGCTGGCGGCGCTGGCGCTGCCCTCCGCGGCAGGGCAGGTCGGTGCCATCGCCGCCTGCGCACTGGCCGGCTGGCGGCTGGTCGAGCTGCCGCCGCGCCCACCCGCGGCGGCGCCGCACTACCGGGTGTCGCGCCGCGCCGGCCTGGCCGCGCTGGCAATGCTGGTGGCATTGCTGCTGGCACTGCCGCTGCTGGCGGCCGCCACCGGCTCGGCCGGCTGGGCGCTGGTGGACGGCTTCTACCGCGCAGGCGCGCTGGTGTTCGGCGGCGGCCACGTCGTGCTGCCGCTGCTGCAGGCCACCGTGGTGCCCGGCGGCGCCGTGTCGAATGCCGACTTCCTGGCCGGCTACGGCGCCGCGCAGGCCGTGCCCGGGCCGCTGTTCACGTTCGCGGCCTACCTGGGCACCGTGGCGCGCGGGCCGCTCACGGGCTGGGCGGGTGGCCTCGCGCTGCTGCTGGTGGTGTTTCTGCCGGCGTTCCTGCTGCTGGTGGCGGCGCTGCCGTTCTGGGACACGCTGCGGCAGCGCGCCGCCGTGCAGTCGGCGCTGGCGGGCATCAACGCCGGCGTGGTCGGCATCCTGTTGGCGGCGCTGTATGACCCGGTGTGGATCAGCGCGATCCACGGACGCGCCGAGTTCGGCATCGCCTTGGCGGCGTTCGCGCTGCTCATGCACACGCGCCTGTCGCCGGTGCTGGTGGTCGCGCTGTCGGCGCTGGCGGGCTGGGTGCTGCTCGGGTAGCGCGGGCCGACCGTGCGTCCCGCGCGGCCGTCCCGAGGCGGAAAGATGCAGTCGCACTACCAGAATTGACCGCGGTCAAACCCGACGGTTTTGCTGGTTACCAGAATGAATTGATCCGGGGGGCTGCGGCTCCTCCGACGCCTCGCGGCCGGCGCGGCGCGCGGCGCCATGCTCATCAACAGGAGAAGCACCATGGTCCGTTGGAGAGGTTCATCCCTGTGGCGGGCGGCATTCGGCATGGCCGCCGCGCTGGCATTGCTGGCCGGCGGCGCGGCGGCCCATGCCGCCCAGAAGGCGAAGGCAGGCTTCGACGCGAAGGACTGCTACGAGTGCCACGAGGCGATCCAGGAGTTCCACGAGAAGAGCAAGCACAAGTCGGTGGGCTGCGATTCCTGCCACATGGGACTGGACACGCACCGCCGCGCCGGCAAGGGCCGGCCGGTCACCAACCACGACCCGGCCGGCTGCGGCGACTGCCACAAGAACCAGTTCCGCACGATGTACACGATGAACACCGACAAGACCGCGCACAAGGAGAAGGCGGTCGCGTCGGGCGGTGCGCTGGACAAGGCGCTGGCGCCGCACGGCTTCACGCGCGAGCACAACGAACCGCGGTCCCACGCTTTCGCGCTGTACGACCAGCTGGTGGTCGACCGCGCGTTCGGCGGCCGCTTCGCCAACAAGGAGGGCCGCTCGGGGCTGACCCGCATGGGCGGCAACTTCGGGATCTGGGACGTGCTGAAGGACGAATTCCCGGGCGAGCCGCACAAGGCGTTCAAGCCGGGCACGGCGGCCGCCGCCAATCCGGTGTGCATGTCGTGCAAGACCTCGGACCACATCCTGGACTGGGCCTACATGGGCGATCCGAAGCCGGAGGCCAAGTGGAGCCGGCTGTCCAAGGTGAACGAGTTCGTCAAGGACACCAACCACTCGCTCAACTGCAACTTCTGCCACGACCCGCACAGCGCCGGGCCGCGCATCATCCGCGACGGGCTGATCCAGGCGCTGTCGCGGCCCGAGAAGGACACGCTGTGGCACCAGGACCCCAAGGGCGCCAAGATCGACATCAAGGAACTGGGCGAGCGCGGCTTCACGCGCAAGATCGCGCTGCTCAGCCGCTATGACGCCAAGCTGCAATGCGCGCAGTGCCACGTCGAATACAACTGCAACCCGGGGTTCGACCCGGTGACCGGCCAGGCCATCGGCATGGACGACCAGCGCACCAACCATTTCCCGCTCAAGGGCGTGAACGACATCGGCCAGCACTACAAGGACCTGCGCTTCGGCGACTTCAAGCACGCCATCACCGGCGCCACCCTGTGGAAGGGCCAGCACCCGGACGCGGAGGTGTTCTACAACAGCACGCACCAGAAGCAGGGCGCCGACTGCGCGTCCTGCCACATGCCAAAGACGAAGGATCCCAAGACCGGCAAGACCTTCACCTCGCACTGGCAGACCTCGCCGCGGCACTACGTCAAGGAAGCCTGCCTGGGTTGCCACAAGACCTGGACCGAGAAGCAGGCCCTCTACAGCATCGACTCGCTCAAGAACAAGTGGGTCGGCAAGATGCGCAAGGCCGAGTTCTGGCTGACCCGCCTGATCGACAAGTACGAGGCGGCGCAGAACATGGGCGTGGACGCCGCCGTGCTCAACGAGGCGCGCGCCAGGCACTCGGAAGCGCACATTCACTGGGAATGGTGGTCGGCCGCCAACGGCGGGCACTTCCACAATCCGCAGCAGTTCGAGGAGTCGGTCAACAAGGGCATGGCGATCTCGCAGGCCGGCATCAAGCTGCTGGACGACGCGATGGCCAGGCGCCGTGGCCAGGGCAGCGCCGCCGCTCCTGCTGCCGCGCCTGCCGCTGCGATCACGCCGGTGGCCGCTCCGGCCGCGAAGTAGCGCGGTGCCGGCCTCGACCGCAGCGCTGCGGCGCGTCACCCCCGCGCGGCTGGGCGCCGCGCTGGCGGCGCTCGCCCTCGCGCTGGCCGCGGCGCTGTTTGCCGCGCAGCGCGGCGCCGACCCCGGGCAGGACGCGCAAGCCCTGATGGAGCAGCTCGAACGCAGCCTGCGCGGCGAGGCGGCGCCGGCCGCTCCCGCCGACGCCGAGGCGCTGCTGCGGATGCAGCTGCAGCGCCACCCCGGCGACGTGCGGGCGCTGGTGCTCATGGCCCGGCTGGACATGAAGCAGCAGCGCTGGGACGCGGCGGCTGCGGGCTACCGGCAGGCCCTGGCCGCGGCCAATTCGAAGGCGGCTCGCGATCCGGACGTCTGGGTGGAATGCGCCGAAGCAATCGGGATGCAGCAGGGCGGAACGCTGGCGGGCGAGCCGGCGCGACTGGTCGGCCAGGCGCTGGCGCTGGACCCCGCGCACGCCGGGGCGCTGGACCTGGCCGGCAGCGCCGCCTGGGAGGCGCAGGATTTCGCGGCCGCCGCGTCGCACTGGAAGCGCCTGCTGGGCCAGATGGCGCCGGGCAGTGCGCGCCACGGCGAACTGTCCGCCGCCATCCGCCGGGCCGAGCAGCGCGCTCGCCTGGCGCTGCCGCCGCCGCGCGCCTGAGCGGCGCGGCGGCCGGGTTCAGGTCCGGCCGTCGTCCGCGTCGCGCCTGGCGCCGGTCGCGGCGGCCAGCCGCTGCACGTCGCCCACCTCGATGCGCCGGCCCCTGACCTGCAACAGGCCGTCGTCGGCCAGGTCGCGCAGGATGCGCGAGAAATGTTCCGGCGTGAGGTGCAGGTGCGAGGCCACGGCCGCCTTGGCCGCCGGCAGTTGCACCTGCGCGGCGCCGCGGTCGGCGCCGGCGTTGCGCACCAGGTAGTCGATCAGCCGGTCGCGCCCGCTGCCCACGGCGCGGCGTTCGGCCTCGTGCACCATGGCCTCGATGCGCAGCGAGAGCCCGGCGATCATGCGGCGGGCGAACACCGGATTGCGCTCGATCTCGTCGAACACCACCTCCTTGGGCACATGCAACAGCAGCGCGTCGGTGGCCGCCTCGGCGTCGACCACGGCCGGCCGCTCCAGGAACATGACCGGCTCGCCGAAGCTGTGCCCGGCCCGCACCACGCCGGTCAGGCGCTCGCGCCCGGCGCCGCGCGCCAGCAGCCGGATCTCGCCGTACACCACGATGTACATGCCGGTCGGATCGTCGCCCCGACTGAAGACGCGCTCGCCGCGCTTGAGCGAGCGCCGCGTCGCGGCGGCGGCCAGGCGCGCCAGCGCGCCGCTGTCCAAAGCCTTGAACAGCGGCACCGCGGACAGGAACGCCCGGGGCGAGAGGTCCGGCCGCGCCATCGCGTTAGCGCTCCGGGGCGGACGCCGGCCGGCCGCCAGCGTCCGCGGCCGGGTCAGTGCCCCAGCGCGATCGGCTTGAAGCCGGGATGCTCGAAATAGCGTCCATAGTTGTTGACGGCGCCGGCCACCTTGACCAACCCCTGCTCGGGCTTGGCCTTCTTGGCCTTGCCGGCCATCGTGTCGGTGCCCGCGCCGAGGTCGGCGATCACCAGGTGCAGCATGGCGTCGGCCTTGGGCTCCAGCTTGCAGTTGCCCACGATGGTGGCGACTTCATTTTCCACCTTGCCGGCCAGCGTTGCATAGTCCGCCGGCGACAGTTTGCCGGCATGGGCGGCCGCCAGTTGCGGTTCGACCGCGGCGCGGATGCGGTCCATGCCGTTGCGCAGGGTCTCGTCGGTGCCCCACTTCTTGCCGTGATCCAGCGTCAGCTTGGCGGGTGCCGCGCCGTGGTGGTCGTGCTCGGCCGTGGCGCCGGCCGCCAGCGCGGGCGTCGCGGCCATCGCCAGGGTGGCGGCGACGGCGGCCACCACGGCCAGCAAATGCAGTTTCTGTGCGTTCATGTCTCGGGTCTCCGGATGGATGGGTGGCCGGCGACCGTCGCCTGCCTGCCCGCTGGAACGGGTGGCGCGCCAGACTGTTCGCTTGCGCTGCGCCGGCCTTGGCAAATGTCAAGAATCGATGCTGGCGGCGCTGCCGGGGCGCCCGCGCAAACGCACACGCCGGTGACACGGGATTCACACCCGCCGGGTGGCGGCCGACCGAGCATCGGGTCCGCTTGGGTCCTGGGAGCGTTTCATGAAGATGAACGACCGCGTTGCCGCCGGGCACGGCTCGTCCTGGCGGCATTGGTTCGCGCTCGCGGTGACGGCCGCCGTGCTGTCCGCCTGCGGCGGTGGAGGCGAGTCGGCGCCACCGCAGGCCTCGGCGGCGCAGCGCGCGCCCAAGGCGGCGTGTGACTTCGGCGAGGTCGTCGTGACGGTGAGCCAGCTGCGGCTGCGCGAGGAGGGCGGCGGCTGGCGTGAGATCGCCTTGCCGCAACCGCGCCCGCTCAGCCTCACCGACCCCGGCAGAGGCATCCTGGCGCAGCTCGGGCTGGCACCCCTTCAGCCGGGCCGCTACGGCGAAGTGCGGCTGGTGCTCGCGCCGGCGCCCGACGGTTCGCTGCTGCATCGGGTCGATGCCGGACCCAACGGCGTCCAGTCCCTGCTGGTGCCGGGCGGCGCGCAAAGCGGGCTCAAGCTGCGGGTGGCGGGGCAGGTTCCCGACGGTCAGCAGGGCGAGCTGTTCCTGTCCGGTTTCGATGCCTGCGCGGCGGTGCATCAGGCCGGCCAGTCCGGGCGCTTCATGCTGCAGCCGGAGCTGCAGGCGCAGGTGCAGCCGCTTGCCGCGACCGGCACTGACGCCGTGGCCGTCGCCGACGGCGAGGTGCTCGCGGTGCCCGGCGGCGGCTTCGTGCAGGTGGTCACGCAGGGCTTTTCGAGCTGGCTGGTGCAGCGGCATGGCGCCGACGGCAGCGCGGTCGGGGCGTCGACGTCGATCGTCGCGACCGGACCGGCGGCCGAGTTCCAGGGCGAAGTCACGCCCCTGGCGGGCGGCGGCTTCGTCGCCAGCTGGATCGGGCCGGTGGTCGAGTTCCAGCGCTTCGGCGGCAGCGCCTACGAGTTCTACGCGCAGCCATTCGCCGCCGACGGCACGCCGCTCGGTGCGGCGCAGCTGATCGGCCAGGTCAGGCCGTTCTGGCGCTGGATCAGCAAGCCGGCGGCGCTGCCGCAAGCGGCCGCGCTGGCCGGCGGCGGCTACGTGCTGGCCTGGCCGGAATTGACGAGCGGGTTCAACCTGTTCTCCCGGCGCTACACGGCATCCGGCGTGCCGATGGAGGCGACGCAGGAAGTGGCCACGGACATTGCCGGCTTGCTGGAGCTGGTGGGGCTGTCGACGGGCGGCCACCTGGTCGCCTGGGACGGCGGACTGCGCGCCTACGGGCCCGACGGGTTGCCGCTGGCGCCGGCCCAGCCGGGGCCGGCCTGGTCGCCGCTCGCGCCGCCGGCGCCCTCGGCGATTGCGGCGCTGGCCGGCGGCGGTGCGGTCCTGGCCCAGTTGCTGAGCAGCTGGAACGTCTACACCCACCTCACCACCGTAGCGCCGGCAGGCACGCTGGCCGGGGTCCCGCGACTGGCCGACGAATCCAGCCCGGCCGACCCGGGCGGTGCCCACGCCGCGCCGGCATTGGCCGGGTTGGCCGACGGCGGCTACGTGGCCGTCTGGGTCGAGTCCGACGCCATCCACGCGCGCCGCTTCGCCGCCGACGGCGCGCCGCTGGGACCGGAGACCGTCGTCAGCGGCGCCCGCACCGTGGCCGCCATGCCGCGGCCGCAGGTGGTGCCCCTGGCCGGCGGCGGCTTCATGGTGTTCTGGACGGCCGTCGAGGCCGGCGGCGCGACGCAGCGTTACGCCCGCGCGTTCGGCGCGGGGGCGCTGCTGGCGCCGTGATCACCAGGCCACCAGCCCGGCCGCGCGGGTCGACGACTTGGCGAAATGGGCCTCCAGGAAGTCGACGAACACGCGCACCCGCGCCGCGGTCTGGTGGCGCTGCGGATAGAACGCGTAGATGTCGGCCGGCGGCGTCTGCCACTGCTCGAGCACCTGGCGCAGCCGGCCGCTGCGCAGGTAGCGCGCGACGTCCCACTCGGAGCGCATGACGATGCCATGGCCGGCCAGCGCCCAGGCCACGGCCATCTCGCCGTCGTTGGTGGACAGCGGCCCGCGCACCTTCACCGTCTCGGCGCGCCGGCCCGAGGCGAGCCGCCAGACGCCGTAGCCTTCGTCGCCCTGGCGGATCAGGATGCAGCGGTGCTGCGCCAGGTCGTGCGGCGACCGGGGCGTGCCCTGGCGCGCCAAGTAGGCCGGCGAGGCGCACAGGAGGCGGCGGTTGGGTGCGATCAGCCGCGCGATCACGCGTGCATCCGGCGGCTCGCCGAAGTGCAGGCACACGTCGAACGCGTCCTCGGTCAGCGCCGGCGCATCGACGGTGAGCTGCAGCTGCACCTGCACCTCGGGATACTGCTTGGCGAACTGCGAGACCAGCGGCCCGACGTGGTTGCGCCCGAAGCCCAGCGTGGTGTTGACGCGCAGCAGCCCGCGCGGCGCGGCCGGCGAGCTGGCCACCATCCGCTCCATGTCGTCGATTTCCGCCAGGATCCGGCGGGCCTGCGCCAGGTACAGCTCGCCTTCGGGCGTGAGGCTGGCGCGGCGCGTGGTGCGCGCCAGCAGCCGCACGCCCAGGCGCGTCTCCATGGCGGCCAGCCGCTTGCTGACGGCGGCGGTGGACAGGTTCAGCTCGCGCGCCGCCGCCGACAGGGCGCCGCAGCGGGCCAGCAGGCTGAAGAAGGCCATCTCGGAAGGGGCGTTGGCGATGCCGCTCATTGTTGAATTCCAGGAAACAATGACATCACTGTAGCGCCGGTCCTTGCCGTGGCAAGGGGGTAGATTCCGCTTCGACCCACATCGCGAGGAACCGACCCATGAAGAGCTACCGCGTTGCCTGCATTCCCGGCGACGGCATCGGCAAGGAAGTGATCCCGGCCGGCCAGCGCGTGCTGGCGGCGCTGGCCGAAGGCCAGCAGCAGTTCCGCTTCGAGTTCAGCACCTTCGACTGGGGCGGCGACTGGTACCGCGAGCACGGCGAGATGATGCCGGCCAACGGGCTGGAGGCCCTGCGGCCGATGGACGCGATCCTGTTCGGCTCGGCCGGCGACCCCGCGATCCCCGACCACATCACGCTGTGGGGCCTGCGGCTGAAGATCTGCCAGGGCTTCGACCAGTACGCCAACGTGCGGCCGACGCGCATCCTGCCCGGCATCGACGCGCCGCTCAAGCGCTGCGAGCCGCAGGACCTGGACTGGGTGATCGTGCGCGAGAACTCGGAGGGCGAATACGCCGGTGTCGGCGGCCGGGCCCACCAGGGGCACCCGATCGAGGTGGCGACCGACGTCAGCGTGATGACGCGCGCCGGCGTCGAGCGCATCATGCGCTACGCGTTCGAGCTGGCGCGCTCGCGCCCGCGCCGGCAGCTGACGGTGGTCACCAAGTCGAACGCGCAGCGCCACGCCATGGTGATGTGGGACGAGATCGCGGTGCAGGTCGGCAAGGAGTTTCCCGAAGTCACCTGGGACAAGGAACTGGTGGACGCCTGCACGGCGCGCATGGTCAACCGGCCCAAGTCGCTGGACACCATCGTCGCGACCAACCTGCACGCCGACATCCTGAGCGACCTGGCGGCCGCGCTGGCCGGCAGCCTGGGCATCGCGCCCACCGGCAACATCGACCCGCAGCGCCGCTACCCCTCGATGTTCGAGCCGATCCACGGCTCGGCGTTCGACATCATGGGCAAGGGCCTGGCCAATCCGGTGGGCACCTTCTGGAGCTGCGTGATGCTGCTGGAGCACCTGGGCGAGCGCGCCGCCGCGGCGCGCCTGATGAAGGCCATCGAGAGCGTGACCGCGAATACGAAACTGCACACCCGCGACCTGGGCGGCCGTGCCACCACCCAGGAAGTCACGGATGCGGTGTGCGCGCAGCTCGCACAACAATGAGCCCAGGCGCGCGGCTCCAAGCGCGCATCCTGTTCACACGAGGACCAGCAGCATGAAACTGAGCATCAGCACCTTGGTCGGCACCCTGTGCCTGGCGGCCGCGCCCGCCATGGCCCTGACCTGCCCCGACAAGAACGTCCTGTACTGGCAGGCCTTCCCGCCGGGCGGCGAGTCGGACCTGTCGGCGCGCCACCAGCAGGTGGTGCTCAAGAAGAAGTGCCCCGCCATCGACACCATCATCCAGTACAAGGCCGGCGCCGGCGGCGCGCTGATGTGGACGCAGATGAACCAGCTGCCGGGCGACGGCCTCAACGTCGTCGGCGTCAACCTGCCGCACATCGTGTTCCAGCCGATCGAGGGCCAGGTCCAGTACAAGACGGCCGACATCACGCCGGTGTTCTGGTTCCACTACACGCCCGACATCCTGGTAGTGCACGAGCAGAGCCCGATCAGGAATTTCCAGGACTTCCTGAAGGCGGCCAAGGCCGATCCCGGCAAGCTGAGCCTGGGCGGCTCGGGCTCCAACTCGGCCAACCATGCCGCGCACGAGCGCCTGAACGCCGCCTTCGGCATCAAGACGATCTACGTGCCGTTCAAGGGCACCGGCGACATGGCCACGGCGGTGCTGGGCCAGCAGGTGTCGGGCGCGATGACCTACGTGCCGTTCGCGATCAACAACAAGACCAAGATGCGGCCGCTGGCGGTGGCGATGGACAAGCGCCATCCGCTGATGCCCGACGTGCCGACCTTCAAGGAACTGGGCGTGGACTGGGTCGACGGCGCCTACCGCGGCATCGGCGTGCCCAAGAGCACGCCGCCGGAGGCGCGCAGGAAGATCTCCGACCTGTGGATGGCGCTGAACAACGATCCGGAGATGAAGGAGCTGGCGGCCAAGAGCGGCTTCGAGCTGATCAACGTGGGCGTCAGCGAGATGGACGCCTTCATGAAGGACAAGGTCAAGCTCTACACCGAAGGCGCCTCGCGCCTGAACTTCGGCGCCGCCAAGAAGTGAGGTGCCGATGCGATGGCGCGCGCCATCGCATCGGCCAGCCGACGATCAGTACACATCGTCGTGGTCACCGACGTTGATGGGCGTGATGAGCTTGCCCTGGATCAGCAATTCCAGCGTGATCCGGTAGGAGAGATTGATCGACACCGAATGAAGTCCCCGGTGCTTGCCCTCGATCGCATGGAGCCGCAAGGACGGGTGGTGAGGATTGGCCTCCAGCAATAAAAGTGTCTTGGCGTACTGGCGCCTCAATTCGGGGTGGCGGCGCAGAAAGCGAAGCGCGATCCTGAGGTAGCTCTCGATCAGGACCAGTTGGTAGGCCATGAGGCGGCGTTGGGCTGGGCTGGCTGCTTCACCCGGCGCGCCGCTGCCGCCGCGCCTTCCTCGGGGGATTGCCGCCAGGCACCTTGGCGCGGGCGGCCTGCGCGGCGCGTTCGGGCGCGGGATCATCGGCGGCCAGCAGCGCTTCCAGCCGCGCCATGTGCTGCTGCGCCGACTCGACCACGTAGCGGCCCGCCGCCACATCGTCCCGGCTTTGCGCCAGCGCCGCGTCAAGTTCGCATTCGCGCAGGTAGTGGTATTGCGCCACTTCCATGACGACGAACCGGTCCTTGCCGCGTACGGAGATCACGGCCTCGGGCTGATGGGTCAGCGCCACCTCGATGGCTGCGACGCCACGGGTCTTGAGGTCATTGGCGGTGAGAGAGGGCATTGAATCGATTATCCGTACCGCTCATGGTACTGTCAATCGTATTGTTTGGAGCCCTATTCCAGCGCGACGAGTGCTGTTGGCGAAGGAACCGGCCGGCAACGGCCTCACAATCGCGCAGGACAGTAGCCCCTATCCCCATGACCACACCCAGCCCCACCGATCCCCGCGGTTTTCTCGAGCACCTGTACCGGGTCGCGGTGCGCCGCGCCATGCCGCTGCACTCGATGGGCGCGTTCCTGCCGGCGCCGCCCAAGGGCCGCACCGTGGTGCTGGGGGCCGGCAAGGCCGGCGGCTCGATGGTGCAGGCGCTGGAGGCGCTCTGGCCGGCCGATGCGCCGCTGGAAGGCCTGGTCGTCACGCGCTACCACCATGTGCCGCCGCGGCCGGCCGGCCTGGCCCGGCGCATCGAGCTGGTGGAGGCTGCGCACCCGGTGCCGGACGCCGCGGGGCTGGCGGCCGCGCAGCGCATCCTCGAACTGGCGCACGGGCTCGGCCCCGACGACCTTGTGCTGTGCCTGATCTCCGGCGGCGGTTCGGCGCTGCTGACCCTGCCGGCCGAGGGCCTGACGCTGCAGGACAAGCAGCGCATCAACCGCGAACTGCTGAATTCCGGCGCCAACATCGGCGAGATGAACTGCGTGCGCAAGCACCTGTCACGCATCAAGGGCGGACGGCTGGCGGCGGCCTGCGCCCCGGCGCGCGTGGTGACGCTGGCCATCAGCGACGTGCCGGGCGACGACCCGTCGGTGATCGCGAGTGGCCCGACGGTGCCGGACGCCAGCAGCTGCGCGGATGCGGTGGCGATCCTGCAGCGCTACGGCATCGCGGTGCCCGGCGCGATCATGAGCCTGCTGGAGCAGGGCGCGCTGGAGACCCCCAAGCCGGGCGAGCCCGTCTTCGGCGGCCACCAGGTGCATCTGATCGCCACGCCGCAGCAGTCGCTGGAGGCGGCGGCGCAGGCCGCGCGCGACGCCGGCATCGCCGCCTACATCCTCAGCGACGAGATGGAAGGCGAATCGCGCGAGGTCGGCAAGGTGCAGGCGGCGCTGGCGCGCGCGGTGGCCAGGCGCGGCCAGCCGTTCGCCGGGCCCTGCGTGATCCTGTCGGGCGGCGAGACCACCGTGACCGTGAAGCCGCAGCCGGCCGGCGCGCCGCGCGGCCGGGGCGGGCGGGCCGGCGAGTTCTGCATGGGGCTGGCGCAGGCGCTGCAGGGCCAGCCCGGCGTGTGGGCGCTGGCCGCCGACACCGATGGCATCGACGGGATGGAAGACAACGCCGGCGCCTTTGTCGCGCCCGACACGCTGCAGCGCGCTGGCGCGCAAGGCCTGAAGGTGGATGCGTTCCTGGAACGCAACGACGCGTACGGCTTCTTCAGTGCGATCGACGGGCTGGTCGTGACCGGCCCGACCCATACCAACGTCAACGACTTCCGGGCCTTGCTGGTGCGCTGAGCGAAGTCGGCGGGTCGGGCTTCGACAAGCTCAGCCCGAACGGGGGAGGAAGCTCAGCCCGCACGGAAGAGGAAGCTCAGCTCGAAGGGGGAGGGCGAGGTCAGGACCAGCGCGAAGGGCTTCCTGCGGGCCGCTGTCGAGATCGCTGACCCGTTTCCACGCGGACAATCGCGCTCTGGACTTTTCAGGAGTGAAGATGGCCACCACCGTTCGACTGCATCGCGTCCTGCGTGCCGCGCCGGAGCGCGTCTATCGCGCCTTCCTCGATTCCGACGCCATGGCCAAGTGGCTGCCGCCCGACGGCTTCACCGGCAAGGTGCACCAGATGGACGCCCGCGTCGGCGGTGCGTGGCGGATGTCGTTCACCAACTTCGCGAGCGGGCACAGCCATTCGTTCGGCGGCAGCTACCTGGAACTGGTGCCGGGCGAACGCCTGCGCTACACCAGCAGCTTCGACGATCCGAACTTGCCCGGCCAGATGCAGACCACCGTGTCGCTGGCCCGCGTCTCCTGCGGCACCGAGCTGGACGTCGTGCAGGAGGGCATCCCGGACGTGATTCCGCCCGAGGCCTGCTATCTCGGATGGCAGGAGTCGCTGACGCTGCTGGCGCGGCTGGTCGACCCCGAGATCCGGGACTGACGCGGGCGCCGTCGACACTGCCATCGGAGAGGCTCAGCCACGACGCGCGGCCTCGATAGTCGCGATGTCGATCTTGCCCATCTGCATCATCGCCTCGAACGCGCGCTTGGCCGCCGCGCGGTCGGGATCGACGAGCGCGTCGGTGAGCATGCGCGGCGTGATCTGCCACGACAGGCCCCACCGGTCCTTGCACCAGCCGCAGGCGCTTTCCTGGCCGCCGTTGCCGACGATCGCGTTCCACAGGCGGTCGGTCTCGGCCTGGTCGTCGGTGGCGACCTGGAACGAAAAGGCCTCGCTGTGCCGGAACTCGGGGCCGCCATTCAGTCCGAGGCAGGGGATGCCGAGCACGGTGAACTCGACCGTCAAGACGTCGCCCTGCCGTCCGGAGGGATAGTCGCCGGGCGCACGCATGATCCTTCCCACCGCGCTATCCGGAAACGTGGCCGCGTAGAACTGCGCCGCCTCCACGGCGGTGCCGTCGTACCAGAGACAGATCGTGTTCCTGCTGACCATGGACGTTCTCCCCGGGTGTTCACGAAGGACGGCATTCTCCGGGAAACGGAGATCCTTCCCGCGGCAGAGACATGGCGGCCTGTGACCGGTTGTACTCACGATGCTGCTGCCCATGGACAGCCCGCCCAGGCGCGTCGAACTACGCTCGTCGAGGAAGCGACAGCAAGTTGACCCGCATTTCCCGCACGAAGTGCGCCCCGTCCTCGCTGACATGGCGCTGGAAGTGCTCGCGGATCGCGTGTGCCAGATCCTGCGAGAGGGCATGGTCGGCATGCGTCGCCTGCACGATCCGCCGGTGGAAATCATCGTAGTCCCTGAAGTGCAGTGCCGCCTCGAACGTCACTTCCTTGTCCCACGACAGCAGGCCGAGTCCGGCCGCACGGCGCAGCGCCGCGTACGCTGCAGCACGCACCTCGCCTTCGTCGTGGAAACGCTTGACCAGATCGTTGAAATCGCCGGCGTAGACCGGCTCGCTCACATAGAGCCAGCCGCCCGGCGCGAGGACGCGCGCGATTTCGCGCATCGCCTGCTCCATCAGTGGCATGGGGACGTGGTGCAGCGACTTGAGCATCATGACGCCGTCGCAGCAGGCCGCCGGCAGCGGGATGCTCTCGGCCCCGCCAGCGGCGAAGCGCAGCCCGGGAACGGGTGCGGCCGCCAGATTGGCGGCTTGCTGGCGCACGTCGACCTCAAAGGCGGTCACTTCGCTGACCTGGTGGTGTTCCAGCAGGCGACGGGCGAGTTCGGCCTTGCCGCAGCCCAATTCGACGATGCGGGCGCCTTTCAAGGGAAGGTGCCGTGCCATGAAACCGGCTTCGTCCGTGACAACTGCGGCGGGGCTCGACGCGCTCATGCGATGCTCGCCTCGTGCAGCAGCGCGCGGGCGCGGGCGATGACCGGCTTGTCCACGAGCTTGCCCTCGAGGCGCACTGCGTCGTGCCCGGCGGTATCGGCGGCCTCGATGACGCGCCGCGCCCACTCGAGGTCCGCCGGCGGCGGACGGAAGCCCGACTGGATCGCCGGCACCTGCCGCGGGTGGATGCACAGCTTACCGCCGAATCCAAGGCGCCGCGCACGTGCGACATCCTCCTGCAGCCCGGCGTCGTCATCGATCGCGACCGTCACGCCGTCCACGGGTGGCAGCACGCCCGCCACGCGGGAAGCGAGCACCAGTTGCGAGCGCGCGAACAGCAGTTCTTCGCCATCGCCCTGGATCGAAAGATCGACCTGGAAATCGACGGAGCCGAAGGCCAGACGCTGCACGCTGGACACCGACGCCAGTTCGCGCGCGTTCCACAGGCCCAGCGCCGTCTCGACCAGCGGCACCAGCGGCGTACCGCTGCGCGCCACGCGCGCGAGCGCCTGCAGATCGTCCGCGCGCTCGGCCTTGGGCAACATCACGCCCAGCACGCCCTCCAGCGACAGCAGCGCGAGGTCTTCATCGTGCCACGGCGTGTCGGTGCCATTCACGCGCAGCCACGCGCGGCCGCCATCGTCCAGCCATCGGCGCACCGCTTCGCGCGCAGCCTCCTTGCCGGCCGGCGCTACCGCATCCTCAAGGTCGAGAATCACGGCGTCGGCGCCCGCCGCGCATGCCTTGTCGAATCGCTCCGGCCGATTGCCGGGCACGAACAGGAATGACTTTTCGCTCACGATGGAAGGGACTCCTTGAGTTGAAGGCGGCTCGTGGAGCGTTGCGACAGCCCCATCCACGCGGCACATGCGACGGCAGGCAACGCCAGGAACGCGAACGCCATGCCGAAGCCTGCCCCGTGCTCGGCGGCCAGGCCGAACAGCGGCGGCGACACGAGCACGCCGAGGTAAGTGAACGCCAGCGACCCGCCGGTCGCTTCGACGGCGCGGCCCTGCGGTGCGCGCCTCGCTACCTCGGCCAGGTACACCCCGTTCCACGAAATGGCAGTCGCACCGAACCAGGCGCACGCGGCGGCCAGCAGCGCAGGCGGCCATGTCGCGTCGAACATGCCCGTCGCCAGCGCGCCCAGGGCCATGCCGGCGCCGACGAACGCGAGCACGCCGACGGGCTTGCGCGTGCGATCCGCAAGTGCGCCCCAACCGATGCGTGCCACCACCCCCGCGCCTTGCGCGGCCGACAACATCAAGCCTGCCTGCACGAGACCGTACCCGACGCTGCCGGTGAGGTAGGTGACGAGATAGGTGACGAGGCACAGCTGCAGTGACGAATAGACAAGAGACATGATCGCCAGGCGCCGCACCTCGGGCGCCGCCAGGACCAGGCGCAGCGGGCCCGCGAGGCTGCCGAGATGAATCCGCCGTCCCGGTTCGCGGTCCGCGTCAAGCGCCTCGCGGATCAGCTGCGCAAGCAATGCTACGAACAGGCAGGCTGCGGCGACCACGGCCAGCGCGAAGCGCCAGCTGAAACCAACGACAAGCGCCGGCACCAGCACCCCTGCGGCCGCGCCGCCCAGGGGCACCCCCGTCTGCTTGAGCGAGAACACCAGCGACATCGCCTCGGGGGATGTCGTGCGTGCCAGGACGTGCGAGCTGGCTGGGGTCATGGGCCCGTAGCCCATCCCCATGAAGAGGGCGCTGAGGACGAGGAGGCCAGGCGTACCGCCGGCCGCCAGCAGCGAACCCAGTGCGCACGCCAGCAGGCACAGCTGGCTGACACGGATGGCGCCAACGCGGCGGATCAGGTCGCCGCAGGCGAGACTGGACATCATGCTGGCCCCGTACGCCAGTGCAATGTATATCCCGACGTAAGCCGCCGGGACGCCGACGTCGCGCGCAGCCACCGGCGCCATGACGGGGACCGTCAGCAGCGCCATCGAGCCGAGCATCTGCACGGCCAGCGTCGTGACCAGTATCTTGAGCGTGGCGCCCATGACGACTACAGCGGCGTGCGCAGGGACATCGAATACGAGAAGCGGTCAGCCGGGTGCAGGTTCACGGCGACTTCCAGCAGGCGGCCGGACGCCGCGTGGTAATGCCGCGTGATCATCAGCGCCGCGCTCCCCTCGGGAACGTTCAACGCCTGCGCCTCGTCCGCCCCAAGTATCTTCGCGTCGATGCGCTGCTTGACTTCAGCCACCCGCTCGCCGTATTGGCGCTCGATCAGTGAGTACACCGGGACGTTGGGCGCGCCAATCAGCCCCTTGATGCCGGCATACGCCGCATGGACGTAGATATGGGTCAGCGCGATCGGGTCCTTGCTGCGGCCCACGTAGCGCCAAGCCCGGGCGTACAGCCAGCGCTGCCCCGGCGGGCAGGCAAGCAGCTCTGACAGCTCGCCTACCGCCAGCACGTCCTTCAGCTCCTTGATCACCAGCCGCGTCTCTTCGACGTATTGCGGCAGGTCGGCCACGGAAGCGGTGGACTGCGTATAGTGCGCGCGCGGCTCACGGGCGGTGACGGTGGTGCCGATGCCGCGCTGCCGTGTCACCAGGCCGCGCTCGATCAGCAGGCGCATGGCCTCCCGCATCGTGTGCCGGCTCACGCCGAACTGGGTGCACAGGCTGGTCTCCGGCGGGAGCAGGTCGCCAACGCCATAGTGCCCTCGGCGGATGTCGTCGATTAGCGTCTGGGCCACCAGCACGTACTGGGGCTGCGTCGCGACGATCTCTGCACTGGACACTGCGCTCATACCACCCCGGATTCTGCCAAGCCTGCGATCTCGCCAGCCTCATAACCCAGTTCCGCCAGCAGTTCGCGAGTGTGCTCACCCATCTTCGGCGCGATCCCCACGCGCGGGGCGGACTGGGGCGACCGAATCGGGCAGGCGAGCGTGCGGATGGTGCCGCGCGTCGGGTGCGCAGCCTCCATGATGCGGCCCTGCTCGTGCGCGAAGGGGTTCTCCAGCGCCTGCTGGACGTCGTACACGGGCGCCACCGGCACCTTGCCGGCGAGGCGCTCGATCCAGGCCTGCGTGGTGGCCGTGCCGAACACGGCGTCCATGTCGCGGGTGAGCTGCTCACGGTGCGCCAGACGCGATTTGTAGTCGCCGTAGTCGGGATGCTCGGACCATTCCGGCATGCCGACGGCTTCAGCCAGCACACGCCAGAATTTCTCCTTGTTGCACATCACGAAGATCCAGCCGTCCTGCGTGCGATAGAGCTGGCTCGGCGTGAGCGAAGGGTGGGCCGAGCGTGGCTCGCGCGACACCACCTTGCCTTCGTTCAGGTACCAGGCACCCACGTAGTTCAGATTGTTCATCGCCACGTCGTACAGGCTGACGTCCACGTCGCGGCCGACGCCGGTGGCGCGCGCGTCAATGACGCCTGCGAGCAACCCCAGCGCCGCCGTCACGCCCGTCATCATGTCGATGATCGATAGGCCCATGCGCGCAGGCGGCCCGTCCGGCTCCCCGGTGAGAGACAGGTAACCCGCTTCCGCCTGCATCAGGTAGTCGTAGCCTGGCCACGCCACGCGCGATCCGGTACGGCCGTAGGCCGAAAGGTGTCCGCAGACGATTCGCGGGTTCACGTCCCTGAGCGCATCGTACGTGAGCCCGAGCTTGGCCGGCAGATCGCCGCGCAGGTTGTCGAACACGGCGTCGGCTGTCTTCACCAGCTCATGGAAGATCTCCTTGCCGCCGGGCGCCTTCAGGTCGAGCGTCATGCTCTTCTTGTTGCGGTTGAACGACTGGTGAAAGTGGCTGTCGCCGGGCCCGAAGAAGTAGGGCCCGACGGCGCGGCCGACGTCGCCTCCATCCCTGGGGTTCTCGATCTTGATCACCTCGGCGCCAAGATCGGACAGATGCTGGGTGCCGAATGGACCGGCGCCGTACTGCTCGACCGCGACGATGCGCAGGCCTTCGAGGGGCAACTTCATGCCGGATTCCGTTCGATCAGTTGTTTGGCGATGATGATGCGCTGCATCTCGTTGGTTCCCTCGCCGATCAGCAGCAGCGGGGCGTCGCGGTACAGCCGCTCGACGTTGAATTCCCTGGAGTAGCCGTAGCCGCCGTGGATGCGCATGCACTCAAGCGCGTTTTCCATGGCGGACTCCGTCGCGAAGTACTTGGCCATCCCGGCTTCCATGTCGCAGCGCTCGCCGGCGTCGAACTTCTCGGCGGCATTCTGCACCAGCAGCGACGCCGCTTCGCAACGCGTGGCCATTTCGCCGAGCTTGAGCTGAATGGCCTGGTGCTCGCAAATCGGCTTGCCGAAGGTCTTGCGCTGCTGCGCATAGATCACCGCTTCCTTCAGGGCCGCACGCGCGACGCCCGCGCCGCGTGCGGCCACGTTGATGCGGCCCAGCTCCAGCCCGTTGAGCACGTGCTGCAGACCCCTTCCTTCCACGGCGCCGATCAGGCAATCGGCCGGCACGCGATAGTTGTCGAACTGCAGCTCGCATGTGTCGATGCCGCGGTAACCGAGCTTCTCGAGCTTGCGCGTGACGTTGAAACCGGGGCCCTTTTGCGCGATGAACAGGCTCATGCCCTTGTGGCGTGGTTGTGCATGCGTATCGGTCTTGACCAGCAAGGCGATCGTGTTGCCGTACATGCTGTTGGTGATCCAGGTCTTGGCCCCGTTGATCACGTAATGGTCCCCGTCGCGCACGGCCGTGGTCCGGATCGCCTGCAGATCCGTGCCCGCGTCGGGCTCCGTCAGGCCAACCCCGCCGCGCAGCTCGCCCGTTGCGAACCTGGGCAGGTAGCATCGCTTCTGCTCCTCGGTGCCGTTGCGCTGCACCGCCCATGCCATGATCAGGTGCGAGTTGATGATGCCCGAGATCGACATCCACACGGCGGCGATGCGCTCGATGATCTTCGCGTAGGTTGAGGCGGACAGGCCCATGCCGCCGTACTCCGGATCGATGATGCATCCGAACAGGCCCATCTCCTTCATCTGCTCGACGATCTCAGCAGGGTAGATGTCTTCCTTCTCGAGCTTGTGCGCGTAGGGGCGCACCCCGGACTCGAGGAATTTGTCGACGGCGTCCAGGATCAGCCGTTCGTCGTCCATGTCGCGTTTCATCGTGTCCACTCCTTTGCCTGTGTCAGCGGGCCAGCGCCAGCGCGAGCGAGCGTGCGGACGGTGCGCGGTCGAGCGTCAGCACTGCTTCCAGCAACTGCTGCGCACGGGCTGCGCTGGCGGCCAGCGTTGCATTGCCCATGAACTTCTTCTCGATGTCTGCGGCGCTGAGCGGCCGATCGGCCGCGCCGCGGTTGACCTCCTCGCGCTGGCGCAGCTCGCGGCCGTCGGTGGTGGTGACGATCACCTCTCCCGAGTAGTACTTCGGGAACGGCGAATTCGGGTCCACCTCATATCTCACCTTGTGTGCCAGGCCGATCACTTCCGCATCCTGCAGCGCGGCCTCCTCCAGATGCTCCAGGCCGAACCCGCCGCGCAGCAGCCCGGTCGCCACCGTGTATGGGATGCTGAACTGCGCGTCGTAGCTGTTCTGCGGCCGCTGCTTGGTCGCCACCGGCTCGCACACGGTCTTCACGACTTCGGCGGGGACCAGCACGCGCACGGACTCGATGTCGGACGCCTTCAGGCCGTGCCGCTCGCGCAGGGTTGCGGCGGCGTCGACGCTGGCGTGCGTGAAGTGGCAGGCGGGAATCGGCTTGACCGAAACTGCCGAGACTTCCCAGGTGGACCCAAGCCCCGCCGTTGCGAGCCCCAGGTCGGCCTTGTCCATCAGCGCGCCGAGGTGGCTCGGGAACAGGCCGAAGCGACCCTCGTACGGCTTGGCGGGTCCGGCAAACCCGTGCCGCGCCATGGTGGCAGCCGTGTAGCCGGCCACCGCAGCCCAGCCGGGATGCATGCGCTTGGTCCAGGCGCCGTCCTGGAGAAATTCGAGGCTGCCTGAGGCGACACTGAGCGCGATGCCCTGGGCGTTCTCCAGTTGCCCGCCGGTGAGGCCGAGCAGGCGGCCGGCGATCAGCGTGCTTCCGAAAGTGCCGACGAGCCCGGTAGGGTGGAAACCAACCTGGTGGAAGCCGCCCTTGGCCACGGCGCCCAGGCGGGTGGACGCCTCCATGCCCGCAACGTACGCGGCGAGCAGCGAGCGGCCGTCGAGATCCGCCATCGCGGCCACGCCGAGCGCGGTCGGGAAGCAGCTCGCGGTTGCGTGGATCACGCCGGCCGCATGCGTGTCATCGAAGTCCAGACCGTGCACCAGCAAGCCGTTGGCAAGCATGGCGTCGCGCGACTGGAGGCGGTGTGCCAGGCCGATCACGGGCGTGCTGCCGTGACCGGCAGACAACTCGGTGAGCGCAGACAGCGTGCGGTGCGCGAAGTCGAAGTGGGTCGAAGCCCAAGCGATGCCGACCGCGTCAAGTATCAGATACTTGGCGCGCTCGACCACGCCGGCCGGAATGTCCTCGGCGCGCAGCTCGCCCGCAAAGCGGGCCAGGCGGGCGGAAATCGTGCCGTTGTCTTTCGTCATGCTCGCGAATCCTCAGATGAGCGCCAGCGAAATCGCCGGCACGTAGGTGATCAGTGCCAGGCCCAGCAGGCGTACGAAGTAGAAGGGCATCACGCCCCGCACCACCTCGTGCACCGGCAGTTTGGAGATGCCGCTCATCACGAAGAGGTTCAGACCGACCGGGGGAGTGAGGGTGGCGATCTCGACGTTGGCCACCATGATGACGGCGAAGTGGATCGGGTTGATGCCCAGCGCGGTGGCGATCGGGAACAGCAGGGGCGCCGTGAGCACGATCATCGCCACACCGTCCACGAACATGCCAAGCACCAGCAGGATCAGGTTGGCCATCAGCAGGAACTGCCAGGCCGTCATGTTGATGCCCTTGATGAACTCGACGACTGCCGCGGATACGCCCATGCGAGCCAGGACGAACCCCACCAGGCTGCCCCCCATCACCACGGCGAAGATCATGGTCGATTGCAGCAGCGAGTCCTTCACCGCTTGCCACGTTTCACCTGCGGTCACGCTGCGATACACGAACAGGCACAGGATGGCGGCATAGGCGGCGGCGAACGCGGACACTTCGGTCGGCGTGAGCATGCCCGTGTAGATAGAGCCGATGATGAACACCGGCATCAGGACGGCCGCGGACGCCTTGGGCAGGCGTCGCGTGAAGCCGGTCCAGTCCGGCCGGGCTGTCGTCTTGCCGTAGCCGAAGCGCCGCGACATGTGTGCCACTGCGAGCAGCAGCATGCCTCCCTCCATCAGGCCGGGTAGTACGCCGGCGATGAACAGCTTGTCGACCGGCAGGCCGACGATCGAGCCGATCAGGATGAAACCCAGCGATGGAGGGATCATCAGGCCGATGGTCCCGCCGACGGCCACGAGGCCGGCGGAAAAGCGCGCCGGGTACTCCTCGGCCTTGAGGCCCTTCACCGTCGCCGCCCCGATCGCCGCGGCCGAGCCGACGCTGGAGCCCGAGATGGCGGCAAAGAAGATGCAGGTGATCATCACCGTCAGCGCCAGGCCGCCGCGCACAGCACGCACCAGGCTGCCGATCAGGTCGATCATCAGCCCGGCGATGTTGCCTTTCATCATCAGGTTGCCCGCCAGGATGAACATCGGAATCGCCATCAGCGGGTAGCTGTTGATCGACTTGAATGCGGTCTGCGCTATGACGGTCACGGGCACGCCGTCCAGCGCCAGCACCATGCCCGTGGTGACAACGCCCATGGCCACGGCCACGTGCGAGCCGATCGCCAGCAGGCCCAGCATCATCGCGACCGCGAAGAGAGGCATCATTGCCATGTCAAAGCTCCGAGCCGGTTACGCCGGCGCTGGTGAACGGGTCGCTGCCCCTGATCCAGGAAACCAGGCAGCGCAGGTAGTAGCCGAACCACAGGGCCGCGCCCAGGGGCATGGCGCAGAAGACCACCCACTGTGGGATGTCGAGGTTGGATTCGGACATCATGCCCATCGTGTAGTAGCGCACCAGCTGCGGGAAAGAGGCACCGAACAGCGCGGCGGTGAAGACGAGGCCGGCGATGACTGCGCCCAGGTGCATCAGGCGGCGAACGCGCGGCCCCATGGCATCGACCAGCATCTCGGTGCGGATGTGCAGGCCATGACGCCCGGCGGCGCCGAGCGTGAGGAAGAATGCCCAGATCATCAGGAAGCGCACCGATTCTTCGGCCCAGAAGAAGCTGATGTCACGCGTCGACCGGTTGATGCCTTCGGACAGCATCACGCCGGTCGAGGCGATGAACAGCAGGCTGGCAATTGACAGCACAGGACCGGACTCGAAGCGGTCCCACAGCGACCTTGCCGGCCGCGCGCGAACCGCTTCAGCTCGCATCGGCTCGGCATGCGACGGCTCTGTCGACACGGCGGCGGCCTGCATGGCGTCAGTTTGCATTGCAGGTCTTGCCCAGGTCTGCCATCTTCCTGGCGACGTCGGCATGCTTGTCGGTGAACGACTTGGTCACCGGTACCGCGTGTGTGCGCCAGCGCGCGATCTCGGCCTTGTCCGCAGTGCGATAGAAGGCCCCCTGGCCGGTCATCTTCGCGATCATCTTCTTGTCTTCCTCGATCGCCTCGTTCCACTGCCGCTTGGCGATTTCGGCTATGACGTCGGTGATGGTTGTGCGGTGCTGGGGCGGCAGGCCATCGAGCCAGCCCTTGTCGACGACCACGGCGTAGGTTGCCACCGACAGGCCCGGCACGTACCATGCACGCTTGGCCGACATGCCGATCATTTCGGACCAGCCGGCCGGGGAGGTGAATATTCCGTCGATGGCGCCCTGCGCTAGGGCGGTGCTCATTTCCGATGCGGCCATCGACACCGGACTCGTCCCGAGCGAGCGCATCACGTCAAGGAAGACCTTGCCGCCGGTGACGCGCACCTTGGTCCCCTTGAGGTCTTCCATCTTCCTGACGTCGCGGTCGCGGAAGACGAACAGCAGGTCGCTGGTACGCAGGAAGCCCAGCACCTTCAGGTTGCGGGGCTCGACGTACGAGGACATGAGCTGGGTGATCCCGGTGTTGAAGCACTGGTTCTGCATCTGCTCGTCCGAGATCGCGAAGGGCAGATTCATGGCGCCGGTGCGCGGATCGACAGTCTCCAGACGTACGGCGACGGGCCAAACCATGTGGACCGACCCGGTGCCCAGGGCGGCCAGCGCATCCTGGTCGTTGTAGAGCTGGCCCGCCGGAAACACCTTGACGTTCACCGCACCGCCGGTGCGCTTCGTCACCTCGGCGGCAAAATCGTTCATGTACCTGGTCTTCCAGTGCGTGGCGGCAACTTCGCTGGGCAGCACCAGGTCAGCGGCGACTGCGGGGCCGGCGAACAAGGCACTCGCTGTCAGGGCGATGGCTGCGATGGCCGCGAACGCGCGGCGCTTGGAGCTCGGCATAGTTTTGTCTCCTTGTGGCTATGGATGGTTTTTTGGGAGTGGAATCAGGCGGCGTCCTGGACGCTGTGGCCGCGCTTGGGAATGAGGACGCTGCGCACGAAGGTCATGAAGACGGTGCCGTCCGCCTTCTTTCCTGCGGTGCGTACGGTGACCACCCCCTGGGTGGGCCTGGTCTTCGATTCGCGCACCTCGAGCACCTGTGACTCGGCGTACACCGTGTCCCCGGGAAATACCGGCGCCGTCAGCTTGATGTCGCTCCAGCCGAGGTTTGCAATGGCCTTGCCGCTGACGTCATTGACGGTCATGCCCAGCACGATCGCCAGCGTCAATCCGCTGTTGACCAGCGGCTTGCCGAACTCGCTCTTCCGCGCGAAATTCGAGTCACAGTGCATCGGGTGGAAGTTCATCGTGAGCAGCGAGAACTGGATGTTGTCCGCCTCGGTGATCGTGCGGCCGGGAAAGTGCTCGTACACGTCGCCGATCCTGAATTCCTCGAGGTACCGGCCAACGGAGCCGCGATGGCGTTCGCCGGCGGCCGCTGCGGGGGGAGCGAGAAGGGTCATCCGTTTTGACTCCAAAGATTCGAATGTCCGGACATTAAGGGCAAATGGGCCTCAAGGCACCCATGGTTTTCCCTAGCCCGATGCCGAGGGCTGCGGCGCAGCGGGTGTCCAGGCCGCGCTTGCCCGGCAAAGCGGGTCAGCGGCGCAAGCGTTTGGCCACTTTCGCGCTAACATCAATTTGTTCGTACAAATACACGAGGACTCGCCATTGAGCACCCGTTCCCGCGCTCCCGCCGCCGGGCCGCGTCCCGCCCTCGCCGCTGCGCAGCCGCGCTATGTGCAGCTTGCGCAGACCCTGCTGAACGAGATAGAGAGCGGCAAATACCCGGTCGGATCGCAATTGCCAACGGAATTCGACCTGTGCGAGCAGTTCGGCGTGAGCCGCGCGACGGCGCGCGAAGCCGTCAAGCGCCTCGTGCACATGGGGCTGGTCGCGCGTCAGCCGAGGGTGGGCAGCACCGTGCTCGCGCGCGCCGCAGCGGCGGCGTACCGGCAGAGCACCGCAGAGGTCGGCGACCTTTACCAGTACGCAACCGATACCACGCTGGTCATCGAATCCGCCGAGACCTGCCGCCTCGGGGAGGCGCAAGCGGCGATGCTCGAGGCGCGGCCGGGCCAGACGTGGCTTCGGCTGCAGGGTCGCCGGCATGCAAAGGTTCGGCGCGAGCCAATCTGCCTGACGGAACTGTGGCTGCACCCTGCGTTCAGGTCCATCCGCGGCATCATGGGGCCGCTCAAGGGCGCGGTTCACGCTGCCGTGGAGGAGCAGTTCGGCGAGGTAGTTGCAACGGTTGAGCAGGAGATTCGCGCGGTGGCGCTCACGCGCCCCCAGGCCGTCGACCTGCAGGCGCCGTCGCGCAGCCCAGCGCTGTGGGTGTGCCGTAGGTACCGCAACCCGCAGGGAGAACTGATCGAGCTCGCCGTCAGCATACATCCCGCCGATCGGTTCAGCTACAGCACGGTCCTACGGCGCGAATGGAGCGCCGGCGTGGCACCGGGTCGGCTCGCCGGCGCCCGCTGACGCGGCGCTGTTTCCCCCCCCGCCAAACTCGTCGCAACTGGCGAGGGTTATCCCTCGCGTCGCGCGCTTGCGCGAATAGGTTGTTTGTCATGACAATTGCGACAGCGGCGCGCTCGCGCCGGGGAGCAATTCACGTGACCATCAGCAAGAGCGCCCAGGCACTGGGTGAAGCCGTCGAGCAGCGCGGCTTCAAGATCCCGGCGAAGGACCTGGACGACGTGGCCGAGGCGGTGGCCGCCCTGTCCAATACCGTGGCTGACGCGGCGGCCGGGCTCGACATGATGCAGACGGACACCGACTTTGCGGCAACGCTGCGCGCACTCGCGCCCGCGCCATGGGAGGGCGCGTCGCTGTGCAGCGTGGCCCCCTCGTCCGGCGCAGCCGCCGAGCCGGCGGTCCGTGATTGCGCGCAGCGCGCCGCTTCCGGGACCGTTGGCGCACTTGCCTGGCGTTCGATCGAGCACGACGAAGCGACGGCACTGGCGCGGCTGCGCGATGCCGAGCGCGACCAAGGCCGTGTGCGCGGACCGTTGCACGGCATGCCGTTCGGCATCAAGGACATGTTCGACCGGCCGGGCCGGGCAGCCGGCTGGGGCTCGCCCTCCAGGGATGGCTCGCGGCCGGCGGAGCGCGCGGCGACCGCCGTGTCGCGTCTGGAGGATGCCGGTGCCGTCCTCATCGGCACGCTGCACATGGCGGAATACGCGATGTCGCCAACGGGCCTGAACGCCTCATACGGCCCCGGAATCAACCCCTGGAATGGGGAGCACATCTCCGGCGGCAGTTCGAGCGGCTCCGCCATGGCCGTCGCGGCCGGCCATGTGCCTTTCGCGCTTGGGTCAGACACCGGCGGCTCAGTGCGCCTGCCCGCCGCCTTCTGCGGCGTGACCGGTCTGAAGCCGACGCAATACCGGGTTCCGCTGGCGGGTGCGATGCCGCTGTCGCCCAGCCTGGACTGCATCGGCGTGCTGGCCCGCAGCGCAGACCTGTGCGGCTGGGCCTTCGCGGCGGTGGCGGGCGCGGACCCGCGGGATCCGGCGTGCCTGGACGCACCGCCAATGACACTCGGGTGGATGGCGACCCAGCCGGCGACGCTACGCATCGCGGTGCCGCGGCTGGCAGAGGGCCCCATGTTGTCCAGCGTGATGCTCTCGGCGTTCAACGACGCCGTGGACGCATTGCGGCGAGCCGGCGTGGCATGCGTGCCGGTGGATCTGCCGGACTTCGACGTCTACGGCCGGCTCGGCTCGGTGCTGCTTGCCGCGGAGTCTGCCGCGATTCACCGAAAGGGGCTCGCCACGCGGCCGGACAGCTATGGACGGCAAGTTCGCAGGCGCCTCTCGCGTGGCCTGCTCACCAGCGCAATGGACTACTACGACGCACTGCGTCTGCGCGGTCCCCTGCTACGCCGCTTCGTGAGCGATTACATCGCAGACACGGATGCCCTGCTGTTGCCCACAATCCCCGACGTAGCACCCACCGTCGCGAGCACCGTCGGCGAGGACCAGGCGCGACTGGAACGGGAATTCACGCGGCTGTCGTTCTGGACCCGCGGGATCAACTATCTCGGCCTGCCAGCACTGTCCGTTCCGGCGGGAGCGGGCGACAAGGGCCTGCCGCTGGCGGTGCAGTTCGTCGGCCGGCCGCTGGCCGAGGACCGCATTTTGGCGCTGGGCCGCTGCTTTCAGCGCGCCACCGAATGGCATACGCGCACCGCGCCGTCGAATTGAACCCCTAAGGAGAACCCATGAACCGAATCCGCATCATTCAACACTTCCTGGGCGTCGCCGCCCTCTGCGCATCGGCGACCGCCTTCTCGGCAGACATCGTGATCACCAGCGAGATCCCGATGGCGACCAACCCGAGTCCCTACATCGTGCAGTTTCTCGACGACCTGGCCAAGCGCACCAACGGCGACCTGAAGGGAAAGTACTTCGCTGCCTCGCAGCTGTACAACGACCGCGACGCGATCGCCGCGCTCGGCACCGGCGCCGTGCACATGGTGTGGCCGGTCACGTCGCGGCTGGAGCAGGTCGATGCGCGCACGGGCGTGGCGAGTCTCCCTTTCATGCTGAGCAGCAAGGAGATGACCAATGCCTGCTTCGCCAAGGGCTTCACGCAGCAGATCTCCGGCTATCTCGAGCCCAAGGGTATGCGGGTACTCGGTCTGCTGCGCACGGCCGATCTGATGTTCCTCATGAAGTCGCGCGACGTCCAGAGGCCCGAAGACCTCAAGGGCCAGAAGGTGCGCGTTGTCGGCGGGCAGATCATGCTCGACGCCATGCGCACCGTGCAGGCGAGCCCCGTGTCGATGTCCGCCTCTGAAATGTCCGCAGCGCTGGCGCAAGGCGCGATCGACGGCGTCATGAGCTCGCCGGCGGGGTGGGTCGACGTGCTGGGCACCACCGCCAAACACGGCATCAGCGTGCCGGGCATGGCACTGGCGACGTCTGCCGTCGTCGTGGACAAGGTCTGGTTCGACAAGCTGCCCGAGGCGCACCGCAAGGCGGTGCAGGCGTCGCTGGACGAGATCATTGCCCGCCAATGGAAGGAGACGGTGGCCAAGGACGAGGAACTGATCAAGAAGATGGTCAGCCAGGGCGCGACCCACCGCGTGATGGGGGGAGAGGACATCAAGCGCCTCAAGCAGCGCTTCGAGTCGGCGGCGCAGAAATTTCGCGAGCAGCACGGCGACGTGGTGCAAAAGCGCGACGCTCTCGAGAAGCAGTGCCTGCCGGCCAGCTGAAGCCGCGCTCACGAACAACGGAGGCGAGACGGTCCCGGCTCGCTACGTCGTCGAAGCGCTTGACCTGCCGCAAGGCGGTCCCTGCAGCTCACTCGGCCGCCGGCGGATGACGCGGCAGTGGTCGATTGATCGTCAGCCGCCGGCGATGCGCTCGATGAGCACCACCTCGCTGCCGCCGTCGATCGGCTGCAGCAGGGCGTCCTGGTAGATCACGCCGTCGATCGCGACGGCGACGCAGTGTTCCAGCTGCGGCGCGAGGTCCGGGTGCAGCGCCGCGAGTCGCTCCAGCAATTGCCGCACGTTGGCCGCATCCAGCTCGAAGCGCGTTTCGCCTCCGGTGTAGGGCCGGAAGCTGCTCGCCAGCAGGACGCTTGCCACGGGTCAGCGCCCGGGAGAGGCCGCCTTCGCCTGCTCCAGCGCCTGGAGCACGCGCGGCGGCGACATGGGCTGCTGCGTGAGCCGCACGCCGACGGCGTCGTGGATCGCGTTGGCGATGGCCGCCATCGGCGCGATGATCGGCACCTCGCCGCAGCCGCGCACGCCGTACGGATGGTTGGGATTGGGCACTTCCACCAGCACGGTGTCGATGCGCGGCAGGTCCGAGGCGACCGGCACGCGGTAGTCGAGGAAGCCGGGGTTCTGCAGCAGGCCGTCCGGCCCGTACACGTACTCCTCGTTGAGCGCCCAGCCGATCCCCTGCGCGGCGCCGCCCTGCAGCTGCCCCTCGACATAGGACGGATGCACCGCCTTGCCGACGTCCTGCACGACGGTGTAGCGCACGACGCGCACGGCGCCGGTCTCGCGGTCCACCTCCACGTCGGCGATGTGCGCGCCGAACCCCGGGCCCGCGCCCTGCGCGTTGATCTCGGCATGCCCGGCAATCGTCCCGCCGGTCTTGCCGGCGACCTTGGCGATCTCGGCCAGGGTCATCGGCTCGAAGAGCCGGGACGCGGTGGCGGCGGGCACGGCCCGCCCGCCTTCCCACGCGACATCCTCGACCGGCACCTCGCGCAGCCTGGCCACCCGCTGGCGCAGCTTGCCGATCGCGTCACGCGCGGCGACGGCGCAGGCCAGCCCGCCGGCGAACGTGCCGCGGCTGCCCGCCGTCACGAAATTGAACCCCAGCGCCGAGGTGTCGGCCACCACCGGCCGCACGCGCTCGACCGCGATTCCCAGCTCCTCGGCCGCGATCATCGCCAGCGACGCGCGATGCCCGCCAGCCACGTCGACGGTGCCCAGCAGCAGCGCGACGGTGCCGTCCTCGTTGATGTTGATGGCCACCGAGGTTTCGTTGCCGACGTTGAACCAGAAGCCGGTGGCGACGCCGCGGCCCTGGTTCGGGCCCAGCGGCGCGCCGTAGTGGGGATGGGACTGGGCCGCCTGCAGCGTCTGCACGTAGCCGATGGGTCCCAGCGTCGGGCCGTAGTAGGTGCGCGTGCCTTCGCGCGCCGCGTTGCGCAGCCGCAGCTCGATCGGATCGATGCCCAGGCGGCGCGCCATCTCGTCGACCACGCTCTCCACGGCAAAGGCGGCGATCGGTGCGCCGGGCGCGCGGTAGGCCGCCACCTTGGGCCGGTTGACGGTGACGTCGTGCCCCACCACGTGCACGTTCGGCACCTCGTAGCGGGTGAAGGCGCACATGGTGGCCTGCGCGATCGGCGAACCGGCAAAGGCGCCGGCCTGGAAGTCCAGCTGCGCCTGCGCCGCCGTGATCTTGCCGTCCTGCGTGCAGCCGAGCTTGACCTTCACGTGTGCGCCCGAGGTCGGGCCGGTCGCGCGGAACACCTCCTCGCGCGTCATCACCATCTTCACCGGCCGGTGCGACTTGCGCGACAGCACGATCGCCAGCGGTTCGTTGTAGACGTTGTTCTTGCCGCCGAAGCCGCCGCCGATCTCGGTCGGGATCACCCGGATCTTCGACACGTCCATCTGCAGCACGATCGCGCACTGGCTGCGGAACGTGAACGCGCCCTGCGTGCTGGTCCACAGATCCACCAGACCGTCCTCGGTGCAGCTGGCGAGGCAGGCCTGCGGCTCGATGTAGCCCTGGTGCACCGGCCTGGTGTCGAACTCGCGCTCGACGACCACGTCGGCCTGCGCGAAGCCGGCCGCCATGTCGCCCAGCGCGAACTCGATCCGCTTGGCGACGTTGGAGGGCTTGTCCGGCTTGGGCTTCACGCCGGCCGTGTACTGGTGCTCGTGCAGCAACGGCGCGCCCGGCCGCATCGCCTCGACCACGTCGATCACGTGCGGCAGCGGCTCGTACTCGACGCGGATCAGCGCCAGCGCCCGCACCGCCACCGCCTCGCTCACCGCCGCCACGGCCGCGACCGGATGCCCTTCGTAGAGCACCTTCTCGCGCGCCATCACCTGGCGCGTGACGTCGCGGTAGTTGATCGTCAGCTCGCCCGACAGCGCGAACTGCTCCGGCAGGTCGGGGAAGTCGTCGCGCGTGACCACCGCCTTCACCCCCGGCAACGCCAAGGCCCGCGACACGTCGACCGAGAGCAGTCGCGCGTGCGGATGCGGGCTGCGCAGCACCTTGCCGATCAGCTGGTTCGGCAGGTCGTAGTCGGCGCCGAAGCGGGCGCGGCCCGTCACCTTGTCGGCACCGTCCGGCCGCAGCGGGCGGGTGCCGACGACCTTCAGGTCGCGCCGTTCGTACTTTGGCAGGTTGCTCATGACAGCCCCCGCAGCTCGCGGCCGGCGTCGAGCACGGCGTCGACGATCTTGCTGTAGCCGGTGCAGCGGCACAGGTTGCCGGCCAGCCACAGCCTCACTTCTTCCTCGGTCGGGTCCGGGTTGCGCTCCAGCAGGGAGCGGGCCGCCACCAGCAGGCCCGGCGTGCAGATGCCGCACTGCAGCGCCGCATGCTCGATGAACTTGCGCTGCAGCGGGTGCAGTTCCTCGCCCCTGGCCATGCCTTCGACGGTTTCGATCGATTTGCCTTGCACTTCGACGCCGAGCACCAGGCAGGCGCACACCAGCCGGCCGTCCACCAGCACGCTGCAGGCGCCGCAATCCCCGGTGCCGCAGCCTTCCTTGGTGCCGGTCAGCCGGAGTTCGTCGCGCAGCACCTGCAACAGGGTCTGGCCGGTGTCGCACAGGAATTCGACGGCGTCGCCATTCACCGTGGCCGCCACATGGTTCTTGCCCATCAGCTGGATCTCCTTGCGCGTTCGAGCGCGCGCTGGGCCGCCCGGCGTGCCAGCACGCCGGCCACCTTGATTCGGAACTCGCGGGTGCCGCGCTTGTCGTCGATCGGCCGGCAGGCGGTGCTCGCCGCTTCCGCCATCCGTTGCAGTGCCGCGTCGTCCACCGCGCTGCCCAGCAGCGCGGCGGCGGCCTCGGGCACCAGCAGCGCACGCTCCGCCACGGCGCCGAGCGCCACGCGCGCCCGAGTGCAGCGGCCGCCCGCGTCGAGCGTGAGATTCACCGCCGCCCCGACCACGGCGATGTCCATCTCCGTGCGGGGCGTGAAGTGCAGGTAGGCGTCGCCGCAGCGCGGCGCTCGGGCCGCCAGCCGGAACGCGACCAGGATCTCGTCCGGCGCGAGGCAGGTGCGGCCAGGGCCGGTAGTGATCTGCTCGACCGGCAGTTCGCGCCGGCCGCCGGGGCCGGCGACCATCGCTACCGCACCGGCGGCGATCAGCGCCGGCACGCTGTCGGCCGCCGGCGAGGCATTGCACAGGTTGCCCGCCAGCGTGGCCCGGCCCTTGACCTGGATCGAGCCGATCATCCGTACGCCGTCGACGATCCCCGGCCAGGCCGCGGCGAACGGCTCGTGCTCCATCAGCTCCATGCCGGTGACGGCGGCGCCGACCTGCCAGCCGCCGTCGCGCGGCACGATGCCGCGCAGTTCGGCGATGCGCTTGACGTCGACCAGCAAGGCCGGCTCGACGCGCCCGGAGCGCATCTGGACCAGCAGATCGGTACCGCCGGCCAGCACGCGCGCCGTGCCGCCCGCATTTGCGAGCAGGCTTACTGCGGCATCCAGTGTTTCGGGCGCCTCGTAGCGCATCGGGGTCTCCAGTTCGATCAAAGGCGCATTGTGATTCAGCGGCGCGAACCTGTCATGGCGCGCCTTGCCGCGGGTTGGTCGACGCCGGCGGGCAGGCCGGCGTCGCCGCTGTGTCGGCATCGGATGACGCCGGGGTAGGCGTCATCCCACCGCCCGTGTTGGGCTGTGTCCTAAGCAGGCTCCGCCGTCACGGGCCTATGGTTCCGTCTCCCAGCAACGAAAGGAAATCGGATGGACAAGGACAATCCCAAGACCAAGAAGGGCGTCGGCACCGCTGCGGGCGCGGCGGGCGGCGCAGCCGCGGGCGGCATCGTCGGCGGCGCGACGGCTGGAGCCCTGGCCGGCGGCCTGACGGGCCCGGCCGGTGCCGCGGTCGGCGCGGCGGTGGGGGCCGTGGCCGGTGCCGTGATGGGCCGGAAGGCCGCGGACCCGAGCCTGGAAGACAAGTACTGGCGCGAGAACCACGCCACCCGGCCGTACGCCCGCAAGGAGCTGGGCTACGACCACTACCAGCCCGCCTACCGCGCCGGCGTGGAGTCGTACAACCGCAACCCGGGCCGCTCGTTCGACGACGTGGAGCCCGAGCTCGGACGCGACTGGAGCCGTGCGCGCGGCAATTCGTCCCTGGAATGGGAGCACGCACGCCCGGCGGCACGCGACGCCTGGGACCGCCTGAGCAACGCCACCGAGCGCGCCATCCCCGGCGACTCGGACAAGGACGGACGCTGATCCTCCGCTGAACCCTTGCGGTGCCGCGCGCCGTGCCACCCCGCACGGCGCGCGGCGCCGCGTTCGCGCAACGTCAATATTTTCGGAAAGCCACCATGTCCCTTCTCAGTTTTATCCGCGAGGCGGGTGAAAAGCTCTTCCAGAAGCCCGCCGCGGACGCGCCGGCCAACGCTCCCAGCGCGCCGGCGCCGGAAAGCGTCGACGTGCTCAACGCCCGCGCCGGCGACGCCATCGAAGCCTACGTGGCGCAGCAGAACCTGGGCATCCAGGGACTGGACGTCAAGTACGACGGCGCCAGCGAAACGGCCACCATCAGCGGCCAGGCCCCCTCGCAGGAGGCGGCCGAGAAGGCGGTGCTGTGCTGCGGCAACGTCGCGCACGTGTCCAAGGTGGACAACCGCCTGACGGTGCCGCAGGCCGCCGAGAGCGCGCAGTTCCACGACGTGGCCAAGGGCGACACCTTGTCGGCCATCGCGAAGAAATACTACGGCGACGCCAACAAGTACCGCGCCATCTTCGAGGCCAACCGACCAATGCTTTCCGACCCGGACAAGATCTATCCGGGCCAGAAGCTGCGGATTCCGAAGCTCGCCTGACGGCAGAGGCCACTCGCCCTGGAGTTCGGACGCCTTGCGCTGCGCCAGCTCGAAGCGCAGGATGCGAGCGTCCCGGCACGAAGGAGGTCACATGGCTCACGGACCCGGCGCCCCGCAGGCAGCAGAGGCGCCCGACAGCCCGGTCGCGAAGATCCTGCCATTCGTGTCGGTGGCGACGATGGTGATGACGCTGCCGCAGATCTGGACGGTCTGGGTGGACGGGCAGGTCGGCGGCGTGTCGCTGCTGTCCTGGGGCACCTACCTGCTGGGAGCCTGCCTCTGGTTCGTCCACGGAGTGGCCCGGCGCGACAAGGCGATCTATTTCGCCTGCATCGGCTGGATCCTGCTCAATGGTGCGGTGGTGCTCGGCGTGCTGGTGCAGCGCTGAAGGGGGCAGTCGTTCCTGCCGGTGCCCGCGTGGAGCGGCGCCGAACCTTGCGCGAAGTCAAATCCACGGCGCCGCAATGCCTGCACATTGACCGGCGCCCACACCCCGCTGACGCTCGCATGCGAGCGCGGCCTCCCCGCACAAAGGAATGCCACCATGGACGCAATCGATGCCGTGACGCGCGAGCTCCTGGAAAAGACCGAGTTCATGTCGATCGTGACCCAGGGACCCGACGGCCCGCACATGGCGGGGAACTGGGGAGACTACCTGCGTCGGCTCGGAGTCGACGGCGACCGCATCATCCTTCCGGCCGGGCACTATCACCAGACCGAGCAGAACCTGCGCGCCGACGATCGCATCCAGCTGCTGGTTGCGTCGCGCGCGGTGAAGGGCAGTCACGGCCCCGGCCAGGGCTGCGTGCTGAGCGGCGTCGGCAGCGTCCAGACCGAAGGCGAAGCCGCCGAGCGCGCAAAGGCGAAATTCCCATGGGCGCGCGGCGCGCTGGTGATCGACGTGCGCAGCGTGACGATGCAGCTCTAGGCGGACAGCCGGGTCAACGCCGCCGGGAGGAGCCGCCGCGCAGCGGCTGCAGGAGGTGCCCGAGCCCGTTGTGGTCGATCTCGTGCATCAGCGCGAGCAGCCGGCCCAACTGGCCGGGGGGAAAGCCTTCCCGGGCAAACCAGTTCAGGTAGTTGCCTGGCAGGTCAGCAATCAGCGTGCCCTTGTACTTGCCGTAGGGCATCTCGGTCTTGACCAGCAGGTCCAGCGGTTCGGACATGCGGCGATTGTCGCTTCGCGCTGACTTCGGGTTTTGGCCGGACGCGGACCTGCGCTCTTCCTGCAATTCGCATGCACTGACGCTGCCCCCAGCCACCTCACTGGATCTCGCATGAGCCGGCTGCCCGCTGTCCCCCGGATCGGCTTCGATCGTGCGCCGCAGCCGCCCGATACGGAGGTCGATTGCACGGTCGAACGGCTCCGGACTACCGGCAGACTCGAGCGGCGGAAGCCAGGCTATTTGCCGCCGGCAGGTCGCAGCCGCCCCTTCATCAGCTGGGCGGCGGCCTCGCTAGCTTGCACGTCAATGCCGCTGCCGGCATCACGACGAATCGTGAATGAGTCGAAGGTCCCGTTGGAGCGCTCGACCACCACGCGCCGGTTGGATCCCCGTCTGTCGACGAAGACGTCCGCCACCTGGGCGTACTCGATCCTGAGCAGCGGCTCGGACCCGGTGTCCGCGTCGGGCAACATGAACAGCAAATGCTCCTCGCCGATCATCAGCTTTCCCGGCGTCTCGGGCGGCTCCGAGCGAAGTCGCCTGACGCGATCGAAACCACGAACACCCTCGCGCCAACCGGCCGAGGCGTAGATCTGGCCCTGGAACGCGGCGCCTGGGCCGGGTAACAGATCCTGGCCCGACATGCTGACGCAGGGCGGCGTCACGCCCTGTGACGACGTTTCGCGACAGGACGAACGCACCAGGCGTGTGCTGGCGACCAGGCCGGCCGCATCGAGGTCGATGATCAGCCGGCGGTAAGTCATCTTCTCGGTCATTACACCGGCCATGGTGTAGCCGGCGGGGAGCACGAGCAGAAGGCCGCCTTCGCTGGTCCTGCGCGCGTAGGTGAGGCGGGTCGCGCCCTCCGAAATGCCATCCGGCTCGCCGAGCATCAGCAACACGTCGGCTCTGGTGGTCTTGCCGATGACGATGAATTCCGGAACCGCGTCGCCCACGTTCTGGCGCGATTCGTGCGTGTCGCCGCCGGGAATCGGCACGGGGCAACCCGCCAGCGCGGTCGCGGCCAGCACGATCAGCGTTCGACATGCCAGCGCCCGCACACTCATGGCGATCGAACCTCCACCAGAGCGTGGCGTTGCAGCACGCCGCCCGCATCGAACACGAGCACGAGGTTGTACCGAACACCGGCCCAGTCCGCGCGTCGGCCCGCCAGCGAATAGCCGCCCTCGTCGTGGGCAAGCCGGTAAGCAACGATCCGCGAGGCCTCATACTGGGCGCTCGGCTCTCCGAGGCTGAGGTACACGTCCTCCCGGCGGGTCACCCCATCGTTCAGGAACTCCAGCAGACTCTTGTTTCCGACCGGTGCGCTCGCGCACGCAGCCAGGAACAGGCAAAGGACCGCGAAGGGGCGTGCGAGAAGGTTCGACACCTCAACCGCCGGGCTGGTTTGGCCTCGTGACCACGATGTGCGCCGTCTGCTCTGCAGGTACGGCGCTGGTTTCCCATCCGGAGCCTGAAGGGACCAGCGGCGCCACGACGCTCTGCGTGACTGTCAGGTGATTTGCGCCGGGCGCAAGCGGCACCCTGGCCGACCACGTCGGTGCAGAGCCGCAGCTCCACCGCAGCCTCACCTCTCCCGTGGTGCCCGTGGTCGTGTTGGCCCAGGTGATTCTGTGAGGCCCCACGGTGTCAAAGAGTGGCGGACCAGGCAGATTGAACGGCGAAGGCTCCGGCGCGCAGTGTGAACCTGGCGGAAGGAACCCTTCGCCTGTCAGCAAAACGGTACCCTCGGTCGGGTAGGAGGTGCTCACCTCGGCACTCTGGATGAGCAAGGCGTACTGCGGGAGGTCGCCGCCACCACCACCGCCGCAAGCGCCGACGGCGAGGGCGAATGACATGGGCATGACGCGCCGACACGCGATCCGAAAGAGAATCATCACGGGGGCCTCCCGCTGCAAGGCGACCGTGCCCGCGATGGCACACCGCCCTTTGCGTATTCCTAGATCACCCAGGCGTATTTGGCGACTTGGGTCGATGTAAGAGTTGCTACAACGTCGCTGGACTTCATGGGATTCGTCGCGGACTCTTGCGACCTCGGGCCCGAATATTGTTCCGCGTGCGCGTCACGGTGGCGAAGGCAATGACACGCTGCTGTCTGGTCAGGTGCCGAAAATGAAGCGCGTGCCGGTGGAACTGAGCAAGACCCGGCCCGGCATTTCCTGCTTGGCGATCTCGTAGAACTTCGTTCCGGTGCAATGCATGGGAATGAGGTAATCGGGCTTGAGCTCCTTGAGTGCCGCCACCGTGCTGCGCACATACTCTTCGGACGTAGGCGCCAGGTGGAACCCGCCGATCACCGCGTGAATCCTGTCGGTCCCGGACACCTTCATGGCGCCCAGCACTGAATTCACGATGCCCCGGTGTCCGCACGACGTGATCACGACCAGGCCTTTGTCTTTCACATGGAAGCAGGTCGCCTGTTCGTGCTGGAAGTCGTCCGGCACGATCGCCAGCGTGCGCTTCTCGGCTGGCAGGTCTTCCGGCGCGCACCCGATGCCATCCTTCGCGCCCAGCCTCATGCGGGTCGTGACCATATGTTTTTCAAAGGAGACCAACGGGATGGAGCCGGTGGTAAATCCATGGTCCGCCACACTGGACGGCCGCTCGGCGAACAGGACGCGAAGGCCCGCATCCGCGATCGCCTTGCGGTCCAGGGTGCCGAATGGGAATGGCGTGCTCGGGGGGCCGACCTCGCGGGTGCAGAAGCACTCCTCGCCGCCGAGGTAGAGCGGCAAGCCCGATTTCAGCTTCTTGCCATGCGCATTCAGGAAGCCCACCATGCCGCCGAAGTGATCGTAATGGGCGTGGGTCAGCAGCATGGCATCGAGCTTGGCGGGATCGATCCCCAAGAGGGCGATGTTGTTGTTGAGGGTGTCACCGGTGAACCCGAAGTCGGTGAGCACCTGGCGGCTTTCCCCGCCCCGCGTCGATTCAAGATGCAGCGCGAGGCCCCACTCGTTCTGCAGTGTCCGCGGAACCGGCATGAAGTAGTAACGTTGAACAGTGACATCACCGAACTTCCCCGACGCCTCGAACGCGTGCTGGTAGGAATCGGTGACGACGCGCACGGCGAGGCGGTCGACTTGCGCGGGCGCTCCGGTCAGCGCCTGCGCACTTGCAACGCGGATGTTTGAGAAGAGGCTGCCGGCGAGCCCCAGTCCGGCCGCGCCCGCCAACAAGGACCGCCGCGGGATGCTTCCCAGGTATTGGCTCATGGCGAAAGCTCCTAACGGCCATGCGATGGGATGTGCCGGTCCCACGTGGCCGTTGGCCGGGGTTGGCGAGCTTTGGATGCGCGGGGACGATGGCGAGCGACCGCTTCGACCCGGAGCAAACGCTATCAAGCTGCCGTTTTCGCGTGTTTGCGTTAGGTCAAGCCGTCCGTCGCCTCAGGGCAATGCCAGTGGGGGCGAAATGTCCCGAGTGCACCTGTCCGTTTCTGGCTGGATGCGGACCTCAATCACGCTCCAACGCTCCTGACGACTGAAGGCCAGAAGCTTTGCGAGCGTGTGCGCGTCACCTCGAGCGTGCTCGGCCAGACGGGTTCGTGCAATGGCTGGGCTGAGGCAAGCGGGTTTGTTCCCCCGATGCGTAGTGGCCCGGTACACTGACCCGCGGCCCGGCGTCCGGGTAGAAGGAAGGTTGTGCATGGATCCAATCCCTGCTCCTGCGAGACTCTGGATGCTGGCCACCGACCACTTCCTCCCGCGCTGCCTTCATGTCGTCGCGGAACTGGGTGTTGCGGATCACATTGAAGACAGACAGGTCAGCGTTGAGTTTCTGGCGCGCGAATCCGGATGCGCTGCGCCAGCGCTCGCCCGGATGCTGCGCTTGCTGGAAACGGTCGGCGTGTTCCAATGGGTGGGGGATGGCTGGGCGCACACTGAGGTATCGCGGCTCCTCCGCAGCGACCATCCGCAAAGCATGCGCGCGTTCGCGCGCATGATCGGCGGGGCGATCCAGTGGGCCGCCGCGGGCGAGCTGAAATCAGCGGCCGAGACCGGCCGTTCCGCGATGAGCACGGTCATGCCAGACGGCATCTGGCAGTACTTCAAGGACCATCCCGAGGATGCGCGCGTCTTCGATGCGGCGATGACCTCCAAGTCGGCCGCCGAGATCGCCGCGCTGATCCCGGCGTTCGATTTCACGGGCTACCCGCGAATCGCGGACATCGGCGGCGGCCGGGGGCACGTGCTGGCGTCCGTGCTGGCGGCGGCGCCGTCATCCGGCGGCATCCTGTTCGACCTGCCCCACGTTGTAACGGCGGCAGTCCCAAGCCCCCGGATGGTGGTTCAGGGTGGCGACTTCTTCCGCGACGAGCTGCCGCAGGCGGATGCCTACATCGTGAGCCAGGTGCTGCACGATTGGGCTGACGAAGAAGCAGCGGCCATCCTGCGCAAGGTGCGCCGTGCGGCGCCGGCCGGCTCGCACCTCCTTGTGATCGAACAGGTGCTGCCGGTCGGGCCTGAACCCCATCCAGCCAAGGTGCTCGACATCGTCATGCTGGCGCTGACCGGTGGGCGCGAACGCACGCGAGACGAATATGCATCCTTGTTCGAGGCGGGCGGCTTTCGGCTCGAAAGGGTGATTCCAACGACCGGCGCGATCTCGGTTCTGCTGGGAGTTCCTGGCTCGCTGGTGTGAGTTCGAGCCGTCATGCATCGGCCTGCGCTGACGAACAGCGCTACGGTGTGGCCGAAACCCGCGAACAGCCGCGCAAATACTCGCAGGCGCCCACAGGAAGCGCGCACACGGCGCCGCCCATTGAGCAGCACGTCACTTGAACCGTACTGAGACCGTCTCAGCCAGAGGAAGGCCGAAATAGGTAACGGACGCCTTCAGCCCGGGTTTTGGCACCAGGAGGGGAGAGAAGGTTCCGAGACTGATCAGGTCACCTGGCTTCATCGCGAGGCCCTCCTGGGCCAACGCCCCCGCGAGCCATACCACCACATTCAAAGGGTGGTCGAGCAGGTCGCTGCCCCTTCCGCGCCCGAGCTCCTTTCCACTGTCATCCGTGACCAGCACAGTCATGTCCCGGAGTGCGTCCAGAAACGCATAGCGCTCACCGCGCGTCAAGGGAACGGCCACCGGCTTGCCAGCCACACCCAGGCGGGCAAGGGCGTTGAGGGCGGTGAAGCCGGCGCCGGTGAGCTTGCCGGGGGACTGCACGGCCAGGTCGGGCAGTTCGATGAAGGGGATGACCTGGTCGATCGCGTCCAGCACCTCCATGGGTGTGCGGGCCTGGTTGATCGCGTCGCTTCTTACGCGGACCAGCATGTCTGCTTCGTACACCGGCCGGGCACCAAAGGCAGCTTCGACGGTCGATCCGTCAGGCAGCAGCATGGACGGGTACAGCTTGCCCCAAACCGGCTGGTCATACCCGATGCGTTTTCGGGCGGCGGCATTGGTCAGCCCGGCCTTGTATCCGATCGCACGGCCCAGGCTTGCTTCGAATGCGGCATTCACCTTGGCACGCGAACACACTGCGTCCTTCTCCGATAGACCCTCTGGGTTGGGGATCGGGGTCTTGGTCGTCATCTGCGCCACGACCGTTGCAGCTTGTGCATCGGTCAGGCAAGCGCCTTGGGCGACCGGAAGCCCGCACCCGAGAAGGACAAGGACGGCGAGTGCTTTCATCAGCGGTCTCCTTCGTGGCAGAGCTGAAAGGGTCCACGATTGGGCAACGTGAGCGCTTGTTGAGCAGAACCTGCGTTCGTGAATGCGTTTCCAGTAGGCGCGGCTCGCCGGTGGGTATCTTGATGTGCCTCAATTACCCTGGAGGCGAGCCCCGGGGGTTTCCCCCTTGCAGAGAGCGTGGGGCAAGAGCGGGTCAGGTCTTGGGATGAGCAGGCCGCCTCTGGCCGGAAGCGGCGCACACCGACATCTGCTCAGGCGAACGTGACCTGTACGTTGCCCAGGCCCGCGAACTCCATCGTCGCCCGATCGCCCGCCTCGAGCCAGACCGTCTTCACCAGGCTGCCGGTCATGACGATCTCGCCGGCACGCAGTCCGGTGCCCTGGCGTGCCAGATGATTGGCCAGCCAGGCCAAGGCATTGTGCGGATGACCGAGAACGTCGGCCGCGGTCCCTCGGCCCACCTCTTCGCCGTTGACCAGCGCCCGAGCCTCCACATCCAGCAGATTCGCGACGGCGGAGCGCGCCACCGGCCGCCCGAGGACGATGCCGGCGGCGAAGAAGTCGTCGGCAATGAGCGTGGGCGCGCCCAGCGATTCCCATTTGACGTAGCGGTCGTCGACGATTTCGATAGCCGGCAGATAGCACTCGATGCTGCCCGCCACCGAATCGCTGGTGAACGGTGCGCCTGCGGGATCCAGATCCTTTTCAAGCCGGACCGCGATCTCGCACTCGATCCCCATGCGAACGAAGTCCGCTGCTCCGAGGACGACGCCGGACTGATGCACTCCGCGTTCGTGGACGCCGCCGGCGCATGGGTGCGGAATGGCAAGGTACTGCTGCATGACCTCGCTGGTACAGCCGATCTTGTAGCCGACCAATGGGCCCAGGTCGCTCGCCAGCAGCTGATGGACTTCCGACTGGATGCGGTAGCCGTCCCCGACGCTCTGCGGCATGAGGTGTTGCGGCAAGTGCGCCAGTGGCCTCAGGTTCTTTCGCGCTGCCGCGATGATCTGCGCGGCCTGCCGCGACGCGTCTGGAGCGAGCTGTTGATCCGTCACGCCGGTTCTCCTCGGGGTTGTTGCTTGCAGCGTCCGGACGACAGCTTACGACCTGAAGCCGGCGCGGCAGCTTGCCTCAGCGACTGGCGATCTGTGTGAGGAACGACTCGGCCAGGCCCGGCCGACTCAGATACTCGACCCACCAGGCGAGTGCGTGACCTGTTTCAATCGGTCGCCAGGCGAGCACGATGTCCTCCGGCCTGCGGGGCGAGTCCACATCGAGGATCGCAAGCTCGCCGCGATGCGCCGCAGCGGTGGCGCACACCGCTGGAAGAAACCCGAAACCGAGTCCGGCCACCTGGTAATCGAGTTTGGTCCGCATGTCGGGAACCGTGAGGACGTCCTGGTCCCACAGCACGCCGACCGTTCGAGGTGCAAGCCGCCGCCCTGAGTCCGCTACAACCACGGCCTTGTGGCTGCGCAGGTCGGAGGTGGTGACACGCCGCTTCAGCTTTGCAAGCGGGTGCGATGGCGCGACGCAGAACAGGTAGTCGAGCTGTCCCAGCTTGCGCACCTCATGATCTCCGGCAGCAGGTGCGTCGCCGACCGCCAGCAGCAGGTCGGCCCGGCCGTCGGTCAGCGCCTCCCAGCAGCCCGTCATGGTTTCCTGCAGCAGCGTCAGTCGTGTGACGTCGGCCACTTCGTAGAACTGTTCGACGCCGTCGCGCAGGGAGAGCGTCGGGAAGATCGAGTCGCACACGAGCCTGAGCTCCGTTTCCCATCCAGTCGCCACACGCCGGACCCGGCATTCGAGTTCGCCAGCGCGGCGCAGCAGTTCCCTGCCTTCCCGCAGCAACTCCCGGCCGGCATTGGTCAGGCTCACTTTCGGCCCGGAGCGATGGAACAGCGCCACTCCCAGCTGGTCTTCGAGCTTGGACACCGTGTACGAGACGGTGGAGGGGACCTTGTGCAGTTCCTCCCCGGCGGCGGTGAAGGAGCCCTTGCGGTCGATGGCGTCCACCATCACCAGGGCATCGAGGGTCATCCGAAGCATTTTCGATCCATTCGAACATTAACATGCAAAAGACTCGCTTTGCTTGGCGAGGAGAGTCGACCAGAATAAAAACCGTTCTTTCGCCTCCCTCTGAAGACGGTGCTGCCGCAGTCTAGCGGAAGGACGTTCCAGATTTTCAACATTATCGAAAGTATCCAATGATCAAGCTCCGTAAGCTCCTTGCCCCGCTCCTGCTTTCCCTCGGGTTCGCCGCCGCGCACGCGCCGGCCATGGCTCAGGCTGCGCCTGGGAATGCCAAGTCGCTGCTCAGTCCCGGCAATTCGGCGGTCATCATGATCGACCACCAGTCGCAGATGGCCTTTGCCGTGCAAAGCATGGACCGCACGCTGCTGGCCAACAACTCGATCGCCCTGGCCAAGACGGCCAAGGCGTTCAATGTGCCGACGATCCTGACGACGGTGGCGGAGAAGAGCTTCTCCGGCCCGCTGTTCGGCGGCATCAAGCAGGCCTACCCCACCACGCCCGTCATCGATCGCACCACGATGAACTCCTGGGAGGACAAGAACTTCCGCGATGCGGTGCACAAACTCGGCAAGAAGAAGCTCGTGATGGCGGCGCTCTGGACCGAGGTCTGCCTGACGATGCCGGTGCTCGCCGCCATCGAGGAGGGCTACGAGGTCTACATCGTGACTGACGCTTCGGGTGGCGTCACGAAAGAAGCGCACGACATGGCTGTGCAGCGCATGGTGCAGGCCGGCGCGAGGCCGATCACCTGGATGCAGCTGCTGCTGGAGTACCAGCGTGACTGGGCGCGCCAGAGCACCTATGACGCCGTGATCAAGATTGCCATGGAGCACGGCGGCGCATACGGCACCGGCCTGGAGTACGCCAAGGCCATGCTCGGCGGGGACGCGGGCGAAGGCAAGGCCAAGCACTGAGCGGCCATGCGATTGCGGTACCTCTCATGGGCCGCGGTCGCGCTGCTTGCCATGGCGATCAGCGCGGCAGCGGGCAGCGTGATCGCCCAGGAAGCGCGCCCGGTGATGCAAGTCCTGATGGTCTGCGGCGGATGTCACAACCCTGATCCGGGGACCCTGCCGGCCGCTGAAGCCCAACGCATTCCGCGCCTCGGCGGCCAGCAGTCAGAGTACCTGCGCGCGGCCCTGGAGGGGTATCGCCTGCGGCTTCGCGACCATTTCTACATGCGCGGAATGGCCGCGGGGCTGCGCGGTGCGGAACTGGACGCCGCCGTCCGCTACCTGTCGATGCCCGAAGCCGGCGCAGGCAGAAAGCGCGCGCCGGTCGCGCCCCCGCCGCAGGCCGCGCAGCGCTGCGTTGCGTGCCACGGAAGCAGCGAGCAGCAGCCGGCGACGGCACAGACGCCACGCTTGGCGGGGCAGCACGCGGCATACATCGAGACGGCGTTCCTCGCCTATGCGCAGGGCGCCAGAAAGCAGGAAGTCATGGGAGCGCAAGCGAAGAACGCGAATGGCACGCTCTCCCTGACCGAGGCGGAACTCGCAGAGGTGGCCGCCTGGTTTTCGCGCCAGAACGGATTGGTGCCACGCTAAAGGCCGCCTTCTGAACGGGTCTTCACACGGTCGCGACCGGGCGCGGACCTCGAGCCTTGAGTGACAATCTGCAGCCATGCAGAGCATTTCAATGACGGCCTTGCGCGCCCAACACGCCGGCCCCGGTGCGGCTGCGGACCGCGCAGCGATCGCCGACGCCGTGTCGGGCGGCGCATGAGCGGGGGGCGGCGGACCTTCTGGATCGGTGCGGCCTGCGCGGTCGCCGTCCTGGTGATCTGGACGTCGTTCATCCTGATCGCGCGCCTGAGCGCCAAGGGGCATTTGAACCCCTTCGACATCGCATTCGTGCGGTTCGTCTTTTCGGGAGTGATCGTGCTGCCGATCGTGGCGCGGCAGGGCCGGCGCCTGATGACCCAGCTGGGCCCGGATGCCGGGCAGGCGTGGCGGCGCGCGGCGGCGCTCACGCTGACGGCCGGCGTCGGCTATTGCCTGCTCGCCTACAGCGGATTCTTCTTCGCGCCGGTGGCGCACGCCGCAGTGCTGATTCCCGGATCGCTGCCGCTGTACACGGCCGTCTTCGCAGCCTTGCTGGCCGGCGAGCGCTTCCGGCGGGCGCGCCTGGTCGGACTCGCCGCGATCGCCGGTGGCGCCTTGCTGGTGGGCGGCTCCAGCCTGCTGCAGGCCTTCGGCCGCGCCGACACGTCGTGGAAAGGCGATCTGCTGTTCCTGGGCGCCTCCATGACATGGGCGCTGTACACCGTGCTGTGCCGGCGCTGGCGGCTGGACGCGGTGCCGGCGACCTGCGCCATCGCACTCGGCTGCCTCGTCAGCTACGTCCCGCTGTTCGCGGCGGGCGCAGCCCTTGGCCTGGTGCCGACCCGGCTGCCAAGCGCACCCTGGTCCGAGATCCTGTTCCAGGCGGCCTACCAGGGCGGGCTGGCGATGTTCGTTGCCGGCGTGGCGTTCACGCAGGCGGTGAAGGCCTTCGGTCCGGTGCGCACCACGATGCTCACCGCACTGGTCCCGGTGCTGGCGACGCTGCTGGCGATCCCCTTGCTGGGCGAGCCGATCGCCGCGCCGGCCGTGATCGGCCTGGTCTGCGTCACGGCCGGCCTCCTGATCGGCGTGCGCGCCCAGTTGGTGCAACAGCCGGCGGCGCCCGCTCGCGCGGGCCGTGACTGACCCTCGGTCGAACCCACACGCGTAGGACGCCGCGCCGAGTTCAGGCCTGCGCCGTGCAAGGTGCAGCCCCGCCTGCCAAGATGCGAGCATGCCCAGAACACATTCTTCGCTCTCAGTGGCCCGCCAGAACGTCGAACTCGCCTGGGCCGCGCCCCAGGTGATCGCCCACCGCACCGCCCGCATGCTGGCGGCGGGCGCCACGCCCAATGCCCGCGACACTGCCGAATTCACTCGCATGTTTGCTGAAAAGACCACGGCGTTCTCGCAGGCCTGGATCGCGAGCTGGGCCGCGCTGGTCTGGGCACCCTACAAGGTCGCGATGGAACTGCTGCGCACCGGCAGCGGACTCGCCCGGGGCGGTACGATGGACCTCGAGCCCTACTGGCGCGCCTGGCGGCGCCAGGGCTGGGGGATCGCCGGCTCCGGGATCGCGCCGGTGCATCGAGTCGCGGTCGCCAATGCGCGCCGGTTGAACCGCCGCTGAGTGAGCGCGAACCGCCGCCATGTTGGAGAAGGAGACTGCATGTTCAGGCGAATCGACCATATCGAACTGCTCACGGCGTCGCCCGAGCGCATCATCGAGTTCTATGCCGGTGTGCTCGGCTTCAGCCAGGGCGAGCGCATGCGCATTCCCGAGACGCCGTCCGGGCCTCTCGATCTGGTGTACCTCGAGCTTGGCGGCACCACCCTCGAGGTCATGTGCTATCCGCAGGCCAAGGCGATCCCGCCGCGCGGCGAAGGTGTGCGGCTCGGGTGGCAGTGCCTGGCGCTCGAGGTGCAGGACATGGACGCCGCCCTGGCCATGCTCGAAGGCCACGGCGTGCAGCCGGCGTGGGGGCCGGTGAAGCGGCCGGACTACGCGCGCGCCGAAATCCGGGACCCGGACGGCAATCCGATCGAGTTGCGGCAGTGGTATCGGCCCTGAGCCGATTCCTTCTTGCCAGGGCGGCTACCGTTGTCCGGACTCACCCGCGCCGGCGCGGGCGAAGCGCCGGCGCAGCAGCAGCCATTCGATGAAATCGAACGCCCACTGCGTCAGCAGCGCGAGAACGGCCGCCGGAATCGCCCCGGCAAGCATGAAAGCCGTGTCGTTGATCGCCAGCCCTGCGACGATGCGCTCTCCCAGCCCGCCGGCGCCGATGAAGGTGGCGACGGTGGCGACGCCGACGTTCAGCACCGCGGCCGTCTGGATGCCGGCGAAGATGGTGGGCGCCGCCAGCGGCAGCTCGATGTGGCGCAGCACCTGGGCGCCGCCCAGCCCGAGCGCCAGCCCCGCCAGCCGCATGCCGCTCGGCACGGCAGCCAGCCCCGCATGGGTGTTGCGCACGATCGGCAGCAGCGCGTAGAGCGACAGGGCCAGCAGCGCCGGCACGAAGCCGATGGCGCCGACCAGCGCGATGAGGAAGGCCAGCAGCGCCAGCGAAGGCACCGTCTGCAGCATGCCGACCAGGGCGACCAGCGGCCGGCCGAGGCGGGGCCGGCGCGCGGCCAGCACGCCCGCCGGAATGCCGACCGCGGTGGCCAGCGCGACCGAGGCGAACACCAGCGTGAGGTGTTCGCGCAGCAGGCGCGGCAGATCGGGCGCCAGCAGGCGATCCAGAAAACCCTGGCCCTGGGTGGCGCGGGCTGCCGTCGCGGCGGCCGGGCGGGACGCTCCGGCCGCCTTGTTGCGGGCCAGGAAGTCGCGGGCAACCTGTTCGAAGGTCCTGCCGTCGATCTCGGCTTCGGCGTTCATCGCCTGCATCGCCCGGTCGTCGATGCGTCCGGTGAGCGCCGCCGCCAGGGCACGCTCGTCGAGCGTCGATCGCATCAGCAGCACCGCGTCGTAGCGCGGAAAGAAGTTGCGGTCGTCCTGCAGCACCCGCAGCCGCAGGCGCGCGATCTGGGCATCGGTGGTGTAGGCGTCGACCACGTCCACCTGCTGGCGGGCGAGCGCCTGGTACGCCAGGCCGTGGTCCAGCCCGCTGGCCGGCGTGAACGCAAGTCCATACGCCGCCTTGAGCGCGTTCCAGCCATCGGCGCGCACCAGGAACTCGTGCGACAGGCCAAAGCGCAGCGGCGCGGCGGTCTTGGCCAGGTCGGACAGCGTCGCGATGCCCAGCCGGGCGGCGTCGTCCTCGCGCATGGCCAGCGCATAGCTGTTGTTGAAACCCAGCGGCACCGTCGCCTTCAGTCCGCGCGGGGCGAGCCAGCGGTTGATCTGCTCCAGGGAAGGGGCGGCGCTCCCGAGGCCCTCCTTCTTCAGCAGTTCGCGCACGATGGTGCCGGTGTACTCCGGATACACCGCGATGGATCCGGTGGCGAGCGCCTGCTCCATCACCGCCGTGTTGCCCAGCCCCTGGCGGTGCACGGCAGGCACGCCAGCATCGGCCAGCACCTGGCGCGTGATCTCCCCCAGCACGTAGCTTTCGGTGAAGCGCTTGGAGCCGACCACGACCTGGTCGGCCGCCTGCGCCGGCATGGACGCCCCCAGCAAGCTGAGGACCAGGGCGAAGGTTGCGAGGATCATCTCAGCCGGAGAGTATCGCGATACGCCATGATGTGCCCGTGCACGGCGCAAAATGCCGAGGCATCCCAGGAGGCAACGTATGAGTCTTTCCGTTTCCGAGCTCCAGGCCTTCGCGGACGCCTGGAGCCGGCATGACATCGAGGCGCTGATGGGCTTCATGACGGACGATTGCGTGTTCGAGGCCTCGGCGGGCCCCGACGCATGCGGAACCCGTTACGTCGGGAGAGTTGCCGTACAGGCAGGCTTCTCCGAGGCGTGGAAGACCTTCCCCGATGCGCAGTGGCGCTCACCGCGGCACTTCGTCTGCGGCGACCGCGGCGTGTCCGAATGGACATTCACCGGCACGCGGGCAGACAGCGCACGGGTCGAGGTGGAAGGATGCGACGTGTTCACGTTCCGCGATGGCAAGATCGCGCTCAAGAACTCGTACCGCAAGAACCGCCCGCTGCTGCCGGCGGCGCGCGGCGAGAAATTCAGCGACTGAGCACCACGGTCGGCCATCTGCCCCGGCCGGACAGCATCGGGCCATGTATTCGGCGGCTGAGCGTTTCCTGCTTGATTTCCACCAGGCTCGGCCCGGCGTCACCGAGGAGGCTTTCGGGGAACTGGCGGTGCGGCGCGGGGGCAGGGATCTGCGCTCGTCCTACGCTGCGCTCGCCGAGGCGGTGCCGGCGCATGCGCGGCGAGTGCTCGATCTGGCCTGTGGCAGCGCACCCTTGCAGGCGCGGCGCTGGGCGGACCGGGAAGGGCGCCTGACCCTCCCGCTCAGACTGCGCCGATTGCGGTGCACGCGACGCTGACCTTACCTGGTGGCGGACATGGGCAGGCGGGCACCGGGCGCCGCCGGCTGCAGCTTTCGTGGCAGTGCGAGTGTCAGGACCTCGGGCGGCGGCTGGCCGGCGTCTGCGCCGCCGGGGAGTTTGAACCTGGACACGGCCTGCAGCAGCCGCCCGGCCTCGTCCTTCAGCGACTCGGTCGCCGCCGTGGCTTCCTCGACCAGCGACGCGTTCTGCTGCACGACCTGGTCCATCTGCGTCAGCGCCGTGTTGACCTGCGCGATGCCGTCCGCCTGCTCGCGGCTGGCCGATGCGATCTGCGCGATCAGCTCGCCCACCTTGCCGGTGGCGGCGACCACCTCCACCATCGTGTGCCCGGCCGAATCGGCCAGGCCGGAGCCGGCCTGCACCTTCTGCGCCGCGTCGCCGATGAGCGCCTTGATCTCCTTGGCCGCCGCGCCGCTGCGCTGCGCCAGGCTGCGCACCTCGGTGGCGACCACCGCGAAACCGCGCCCCTGTTCGCCCGCGCGGGCCGCCTCCACCGCGGCGTTGAGCGCCAGGATGTTGGTCTGGAACGCGATGCCGTCGATCACTCCGATGATGTCCGCGATCCGCTTGGACGCGTCGGAGATCTGGTCCATCGTCGCGAGCAGCTGGTCCACCACGTCGCTGCCACGCCGGGCCACGTCCGAGGCGTCCCTGGCCAGCTGGTCGGCCTGCTGGGCATGCTGGGCGTTCTGCGCCACCGTCGACGTCAGTTCCTCCATCGAGGCCGCAGTCTGTTCCAGCGTGCTGGCCTGTTCCTCGGTGCGCTGCGACAGGTCGACGTTGCCGTGCGCGATCTGCGCGCTGGTGTCGGTCACCGTCCTGGCACCGGCGGCGACCTCGCCGATCAGCGCGCGCAGGCTTCGCATCATGCGGTCGATGGCCTGCAGCAGGTGCCCCGTGGCGGCCAGCTCGCGCGCGTCGAGCTGCTCGGTCAGGTCGCCGTCGGCGACGCTTTCCGCCACCGCGGAGGCGCGGCGCAGCGGCCGCGTGACGGTCGTGGTGACGCACCAGGCGTACCCGATGGCCAACGCGAAGCCCGCGGCCGCCAGCCCGACCAGCATGGAGCGCGCGTCATCGGCCGCGGCGGCGAAGCCGGCCTGCGGCGCGGCCGCGCGCTGCAGCTCGCCCAGCTGCCACAGCCCGATGCCCGCCATCAGGACGAACAGCAGGATCAGGACGGAGAATGCGATCACAAGACGGTGCTTGATCCCGCCGCCAACGACGATCCAATCGGCAAGGTTGCCCATGGGTGCCCCTCCAGCGCCAGTTCCAGCGGTGATTGGACGTGATGACTCGGCGGGACGCCCCGGGGCCGTGCCCGCGGCGTGACGGAAGCTTGATCTCAGTCAAGTTGTGCGGGCCCGGGCATCGCTTTGCCGCCACAGCGCGGCAGGCCGCTCGCCTCGCGCCGCATCAGCGCCCGCACCAGGTGGGCGAACCAGAGGGCGCCGGCTGCCACCGCCAGCGCCACCAGCCACTGCCCGAGCCGCACCTGGTCGTCCAGCAGATAGGCGTTGCACAGGCGCAGCGGCGAGTCCTGGTACAGCTGTCCCACCGCGCCGGTCATCGGCAGCACGTTGCCCAGGAAGAACCCCTGCACCAGCGCGCCGGCCGGGCGCCAGGACAGCCGCAGCGCCGCGCCGCAGGCGAGCAGCGCCAGCGCCTTGACCGCGTCGAAGCCCCAGTGGACGACGGCCAGGTCCAGCAGACGCGGGATCATGAGCAGCGCCAGGACCACCGCCGCCGCGAACAGGCCGGCGATGCCGCAGGCGTTCCAGGCATCGATGCGGGCGCGCGCGCGCGCCGGCATGGCGCCTGCGACCAGCGCGCCGCACAGCAGCAAGAGCGGCGTCTGCACCAGCATGTGCAAGGTCATGCTCGCTTCCAGCCAGCCGCGCAACGGCGGCAGGAGCAGCAGCGCGGCACCCAGCGCGCCGATCCATGCAAGCGGGCGGGTCTTCATGAGTCGCTTCGCTGCGCCAGGTGCCGCGCGTAATTGAGCGCCAGCTCCTGCTCGCCGATGTCGAAGACGCGCACCAGCCGGCCGCGCCGGTCGACCACCAGCAGCGCGGCGTTGTGCTCGAAGTCGCTGCGGCCGTCCGGCACCACCACCACCTGGAAGGCGTCCAGCAGGGCCTGCGTCTGCCGCGGGTCGACGCCGCGCACGAAGCGCCAGTGCTGCGGCTGCGCCTTCAGGCGCGCGGCGTAGGCCTGCAGGTCGGCGCTGCTGTCACGCGGATCGAAGCTGACCGACAGCAGCTGCACGCGCGGCGCCCCCGGGTCGGCCTCGAGCGCCGCCTGCAGCTGCTGGAACGTGCCGCCCAGCGACAGGCAGACGGTTTCGCAGCGGGTGTAGACGAAGTAGACGATGGTCACCGGCGCGCCTGCGCCGAGCACCCGGGTGAGCGGCCCGGCCGGCAGCTGCGGTCCCTCGACCAGCACCGGCGGCACCGGCACCGGTGCCAGCGCCACCTCCAGCCGGCGGCTGCCCTCCGCGGTCCAGGCCTGGAAGTCGTGCGTGAGCCAGGCGGCGCCTGCGTAGCCGCCAAGCGCCAGCAGGACGCAGAGCAGGGCGGTGCGCCACATCGTGCGCCCCGGTGTCAGGAGCCCTTGCCGAGCGCCTTCAGCTCGGCTTCGCCGGCGAACGGCCCGCTGCGTGCGGCGGCCTTGCGCTCGGCGGCGAAGATATCCGCCTGGAGCGGCGCTGCGGCGTTGCCCCATTCCGACCGGATGTAGCTCGCCACCGCCGCCAGCTCGGCGTCGCCCAGCTGCTGGAACGAGGGCATGGAGCCCTGGTAGCGGGTGCCCGCCACGGTGAGCTCGCCGTTGACGCCGTGCAGCAGGATGTTGGCCAGCACGCGCGGCTCGCCGGCGACCCATTCGGAGCCGGCCAGCGGCGGGAACACGCCCGGCAGGCCCTTGCCGGTGGCCTGGTGGCAGGCGGCGCAGTTGCCGGCGAACACCTGCTTGCCGTCGGCCGTCCCCTTGGCCGCGCCGGAGGCGGGCCGCAGGTCGGCCAGGGTGCGGCGGTCGCCCAGGCCGGGCTGGCCGAACGGCTCCGACAGCAGGATGTAGGCCGCGCCGGCCAGCACCATCGCGACGGTGATCGCCGCCACCAGCAGCGGGATCGGCTGGCTGCGCTCGGACGGGTCGGTGTGCTCGCGCGCCTGCGGCGGCGCCGCCGCAGGCCGCGGCGCGTGCAGCAGCGTGTCGTCTGGCCGCGGCATCATGGCTTGGGCTCCGGCGGCAGCACCGGGTAGGTGCGGTTGAGGGACTGCAGGTACTTCACCAGGTCCAGCGCCTCGGGCGTGGGGACCACCACCTGGCCGACCATGGGGCCCCAGCCGGGCGGCAGGGTGACCGGCTGCTCGCCCTCGGCCTTCGCTTCCTGCTGGCTCTTGACCTGGAACAGGAAGGGATAGGAGGGCATGATCGAGCCGGGCACGTAGGCGCGCGGCTGGTACAGGTGGCCCAGGTGCCAGTCCTTGCTGGGCTGGCGGGCGCCGATGTTCAGCAGGTCCGGTCCGGTGCGCATGCTGCCCAGCAGGTGCGGCTTGTCGTAGGCATAGTCGGCCGGCACCGAAGCCCGGCCCCAGCCGCGGTCGGCGTCGGGCCCGAGGTTGCGGTCGCGCGGCTGCTGGGTGTGGCAGTAGACGCAGCCGTTGGCGATGTAGACCTGGCGGCCGCGCTGCTCGGCGCTGGTGTAGGGCTTGAGCTGCGGCGCCGGGGCGATGTCGCGCACCTCGATGTACGGCATCACGACCAACGCCGCCGTCGCCACGCCCAGGGCCACCATCGCCCCGGACGCGAGTTTCAGTTCATTTTCCATAGCTCATCTCCAGTTCGCGGCTGGGCGCGAACAGGGCGGCGCCGGTGCGCTGCGGGCCGAAGCGCAGCGCCATCGCCAGGAAGTGCCCGGCGAACACCACGTGGCTGGCCAGCATCAGCGTGCCGCCGACCGAGCGCCACTGCAGGTAGGGCAGGGTGACGGCGACCGATTCCATGAAGCTGCGCGCGCCGTCGAGCATCGCCACGCCCTGCAGCCAGCCGCCGGCGGTGAGCGCGACGAAGTAGATGGTGATGCCGGACGCCGCCAGCCAGAAGTGCAGCGTGATCAGGCGCGGGAACGGCCATTCCCAGTTCAGCACCCGCGGCATCATGAAATACACCGCGCCGAACAGCACCATGGTCACGAAGGCGTAGGCGCCCAGGTGCGCGTGGCCCACCGTGTAATGCGTGAAATGCGTCACGGCGTTCATGGCGCGCAGCGACTCCAGCGAGCCCTGGATCGAGGACAGGAAGTACATCGCGCCGCCGAACATCATGAAGCGCAGCGTCGGCGAGTAGCGCGCCAGGTGCATGCGGCCCTTCATGGTGCCGGCCATGTTGATGCTGAACGCGACCACCGGGATCACCATCATCATGCTCTGCACGATCGACAGCGTGGTCAGCCAGCCCGGCACCGGGCCGCCGATCAGGTGGTGGCCGCCGACCTGGCCGTAGAAGAACGCCAGCGTCCAGAAGCCCAGGATCGACAGGTTGTACGAGCGCACCGGCCGCCCGATGATCTTGGGCAGGAAGTAGTAGATGGCGCCCACGCTGACCGGGGTGAACCACAGGCCCAGCACGTTGTGGCCGTACCACCAGTTGGTGGTGGCCTGCTGCACTCCGGTGTGCACGCCCGGCAGCTTGCCCACCAGGAACAGCAGCGAGATCCACAGCAGCGCCGCCACGGTGTACCAGACGGTGACGTACAGGTGCTCCACCTTGCGGTTCAACAGGGTGGACAGTGCCGGCAGCACGATCAGCACGAAGCCGGCCAGGATGAAGATGCCGATCTGCCACGGGATCTCCAGGTACTCCATGCCGTCGGACCAGCCCGAGGCGATGGCGCCGATGCCGGCGGCGATGCCGGTGTTGATCAGCGCGCCGCCGAGCATGGTCCACGCCGGCGCCCGCAGTGGCGTGCGCAGCAGCCGCGGCAGCAGCCACAGGATGGTGCCCAGCGCGGCGTTCGTGATCCAGCCGTACAGCACGGCCGTCAGGTGCACCGTGCGCAGGCGGCCGAAGGTCAGCCAGGCCTGCTGGGTGAGCCAGTCGGGCTCGTGCAGCTTGATCGACGACACCAGCCCGGCCACCGAGCCCAGCACCAGCCAGAACAGGGCGAAGGCGATGAACATGAACACCGGGAAGGCGCTCGAGCGGTCGGCCGCCAGGCGGTCCTGCAACTCGCCGGCGTCGGGCGCGTGGCCGGTCGCCTGCGGGCTGCCGGCCGCGGCCTGCAGGGCCTGGTGTTCGCCGCCGGCCGCTGCCGGATCGTCGGTGCGGCCGATTTCACCGCGCGCGAAGATGACCGAGGCCGCGGCGGGGTTTTCCACCAGCAGGCCCTTGCGCAGCGACCAGATGAAGACGAACAGGCCGATGATCGACAGGACGAAGGCGCCGGCCAGGCTGAGGATGGCGCTGTCCATCACGCGGCCCTCCGGCCGTGGTCAGGACGATCGGTGCGAAGGTGGGAGGCAGGCATTCGAGAGGTCTCCAGCGCCAGGATGCATTGATCCTGGTCAAAGATTCCTCAAGAATGTATCTTTGTATCGTCGGCCGTGCCTGCGGCCGCGGCAATTCCCGGAGAAGCCGCACCGTTGTCCGGTGAATTGGAGGCGCCGGCCTCAGCTGTGCAGCGATTCGTACTTGGCCTGCAGTTCCTCGGACGTTTCCACGAAGTCCGGGTGCTGCTCGATGCAGTCGGCCGGGCACACCAGCTTGCATTGGGGCTCGTCCTCGGCGCCGACGCACTCGGTGCACTTGGCCGGGTCGATCACGTAGATGATGTCGCCCACGCTGATCGCTTCGTTGGGACACACGGGCTTGCACGCGTCGCAGGCGGTGCAGCCGTCATTGATGATCAGTGCCATGGTTCTCTCTCCTTCTGGTCCTTCGTTGGCAGATCACGCGGCGACGCGTTCCTGCAATTCCTGCAGCTTGTCGTGCCGGTACGCGCCCCACAGCGCCGCGCCGATCGCGCCGGCGTAGATCGAGTCGGGGTGGCTGACGGCCTCCACCGGCACCTTCTCGGTGGCCATCTCCTCCTGCACCGCGGCCAGCAGGCCGGCGTCCAGCGCGAGGCCGCCGGTGAGCAGCGCCTTGCCGCTCTTGATGCCGGTGACCTTGAGCAGCTTGACGATGCGCGAGGCCATCGACAGGTGGATGCCCTTGAGGATGTCGGGCGTGGCGATCCCGCGGCTGACCATGTTGATGACGTCGGTCTCGGCCAGCACGGCGCAGATCGAGCTCACCTTCTCGGGGTCCTTCGAACTGCGCGACAGCTCGCCGATCTCCTCCACGGCAACGCCCAGGTAGCGCGCGATGTTCTCCAGGAACTGGCCCGAGCCGGAGGCGCACTGGCTGGTCATCTTGTAGGCCAGCACCTTGCCGCGCTCGTCGACGTAGATCGCGCGGCCGTTCAGGGCGCCGACGTCGACCACGGCGCTGATGCCGGGCAGCAGGAACACGCCGCCGCGCGCGTGCGTGGTCATCGAATAGAAGTGGCCGGTCGCGAACTTGACGTTCTCGCCCTCGCCGGTGGTTGCGATGTAGTCGACGTCGTTGGGCGCCAGGCCGGCGTCGGCGATCACCGCGTCGCGCCCTTCCTGCGCCAGCGTCATCGGGTCGCGCCGGCGGATCCGCTCGCAGCGCTTGGCCAGCCATTCGCTGCGGCCGTCCTCCACCCGGAACAGGGTCGTCTTGACGGCCCCGGAACCAACGTCGATGCCAATGGTGATGGTCATTGCATTCCCCTCGCTTGCGCCGTCTTGCCTTCATCCACGACCGCGCGGTAGGCGAAGGTCGCCCCGCCCAGCGCGCCGGTATAGATCGAATCCGGATCGATGTTGAGCTGCAGCTGGCCGTAGTTCTCGGCCACCAGTTCCTTGAGCGCCTTCACCGCCGCCTCGTTCTTGGCCACGCCGCCGGTGAACGTGAACTGGTCGCGGATGCCGCCCGAGCGCGCCAGGATCGACATGGCGCGCAGGATGATGGCGCGGTGCAGGCCGGCCATGATGTCCTCGCGCTTGTCGCCCAGCGACAGGCGGTCGCGCAGCTCGGCGCCGGCGAACACGGTGCAGGTTGAGTTGATGCGGATCGTCTTGGTCGACTTCATGGCCATGGGGCCGAGCTCGTGCAGGCCCATGTTCATCTCGTCGGCGATGTAGCCCAGGTAGCGGCCGCAGCCGGCCGCGCAGCGGTCGTTCATCTGGAAGCTCTCGACGATGCCGGCCGGGTCGACCTGGATCGCCTTGGTGTCCTGGCCGCCGATGTCCAGCACCGTGGCCGTGCCGGGGTACATGACGTGGGCGCCCAGCCCGTGGCACAGGATCTCGGAGCGGATGTGCTCCTTGGAGAACGGCAGGCGGGCCCGGCCGTAGCCGGTGCCCACCACGTAGGTCTCCTCCATCTCGGTGTCCAGCACGCCCTTGATCGGCGCCTCGATGGCGCCGCGCCTGCCTTGCGTCTGCGGCAGCTCGGTGAAGGTGCGCTCCAGCGCCGCCAGCAGGTGGCGGCGGATCGAGTCGGCGTAGACCCGGTTCTCCACCTCGATGATCGAGCGGTCGAACACGTTCAGCAGGTAGTCGTAGCGGGTGCCCGCCTCCTTGGCGACGGTCTCGCCGATCGCCAGGTACTGGCTGCCGGCGATGTCGCGGAAGAAGTCGCTCTTGCGCTTGGCGCCCGGCGCGAACAGCAGGTGCGCCTCGTCCTTGAGCCGGCGGAACACCTCGGTCACGGCTTCGTTCACCGCCCCCGTGCCGGCGCCGAAGTGCCCGGTGGCCGCGCTGCGCTGGCAGGTTTCCTCCAGGTCGGCGAGCTGCTCCAGGTACTGCTCGGCGCGGAAGTCGCGTTCGAGCTGGCCGATGAAGCCGTCCAGGTCACCGTTGAGGGCGTGGGTGCGCTCCAGCGCCTTGCGGAACAGGTGGAAGCGGCCGTTGAGAAGCGCCTCCTGCTTGGCAATGGTGGCCGCGGTGTCGTAGTTGGAGCGTGAGTTGGTGATCCCGCGCCCGATGATGTGCTGGTCCTCGTCGATCACCACGGCCTTGGTGGTGGTCGAGCCCAGGTCGATGCCGATGAAGCAGCGCATGGTGTCTCCTCCCCTTGTTCAGTGCGCCGACGCCAGGCCGGCGGTGCGCTTCTGCTTGACCATCTGGAAATAGCTCTCCAGCCGGTTCTTCACGTTGGCCGCCGAGAAGTAGCGCGGGTCGACCAGGTCGGTCTCGATGAAGGCGGCCGGCTTGCCGGTGCGACGCTCCACCTCGCGCAGGATCAGCAACTGGCCGGCCGAGAAGCTGTTGCAGCTCTTGATCGAGTTGATCAGCAGCCCGTCGGCCTGGTACTCGTCGATGTACTTGCAGATCATGTCGATCCGCGAGGGCAGGTTCAGGTTGGTGTAGCAGCCCAGGCAGTAGTCGGCCAGCGACTCCAGCGGGTGGTCCGGGTCGTGCCGGAAGCCGAAGTCGTACAGGCCGCCGACCTTGGCGTAGGTCGAGGACACCACGACCGCGCCCTCGTCGTAGAACATCTTCCAGAAGTCGCGAAAGCTCGTCCAGTTGGGCGGGCCCTCGACGATCAGTCGGTACTTCTCCTCGCCCATCTCGCCCTCGGGCGTGACCGGCCCCTTGCCCTGGCGCACCCGCTCCTCGATCTCGCGGCGCAGCGTCTGGTAGTACTGCGTGGCCTCGGGGGTGCCCCGGAACGCGGTGAAGATCGGGCCGATGTAGTACACGGCGCCGAAGTAGCCGTCGATCGGCGACGGCCGGTTCTTGGCCGACTGCAGCACCTGCACCAGGTCCTCCTCGGCCTTCACCGACTCCTTCATGTACTGGCGCAGCCGGTCGATGTCGAACTTGACGCCCGAGACGCGCTCCAGCGTCGGGATCACGGTCTCCTTCAGCTGCTTGACCACGTATTCGCGCATGTTCGGCTGGATGCGGCCCTCGCCCTGGTAGGGCACGTGCAGCATCACGGTCTCGCAGCCGTACTTGTGGCGGATCAGCTCGAACCACTTCATGAACGTGAAGCAGCCGGTGTACGACAGCAGCAGCAGGTCGGGCCGCGGCATCGGGTCGCCCGTGGGGCCGATCTCGCCGCCCATCATCATCCCGAGGTCGGCCTTGACGTAGGTGCAGACGTCCTCTGACTGGCCGTCGCGCTCGGCGTCCATGATCATCTTGCCGGACTTCTTGCGCATGCCGTTCTGCAGCGCGTTGGTCTCGGGCAGGCTGCGCGCGAAGTCGAAGCACATCAGCAGCTCGTTCAGGTTGCCCGGCACGAACGTGGCGGCGACCTTGCGGTTCTTCTGGTGGGCGGTGGCCAGGTCCATGTAGTTCGCGTTGATCAGCTCCTTCTGGAGCCACATCGCGTCCTCTTTCTGGGCGACCGGCTTGGCCTTCTTGGTTTCCGGCATCTGGACGACGGTGTTCATGGGGTGTCTCCGGTATGGTTCTGGTGGCTGCGGGGCGTCATGCCGCGGCGCTCCACAGCTTGATGGAATCGGCGAAGGTGCCGGACTGCTCGCGGATCGGCGCCATCTGGCCGGTGTTCTCGGCGTACTTGAAGGCGGTGTAGGGGATGTTGTGCTTGGCCAGCACGTCCTGCAGCATCGGGCGCTCCAGCAGCGCCGGGTCGCAGAAGGACGGCGCGGCGAACACCACGCCTTCGGCGCCGCGGGTCTTGACCTGCTTCATCAGGAACACGCCCTTTTCCTCGCGGGTGGCGTCGTACTTGGCCGCGGTCGAGGCCGAGCGGTGCAGGAAGGCCTTGGACAGCTCTTCCAGCGGATTGCCGTCGGCCGGCACTTCGTCGAGCAGCCAGCGCGTGACCAGCATGAAGTCGTCGTCCACGATGTAGCAGCCGGACATCTCGATCGACTTGATCAGGGCCAGCGGCGGCTGTTCGCAGAACGAGCCGTTGATCACGACGCGGGCGTTGTCGCGCTTGGGCCGCTGCACGGCCTCGGCCGCCGCGAGGTAGTCGCGCACCAGCTGGGTGTGCTCCTCCGGCGGCAGCACCATGCCGGCGCGCAGCAGCAGGTAGACCTCCGACGTCGGCGCCTGCCAGGGCTTGGCTGCGCGGTACGCATACAGCTCGGCGATCGCGACGCGATTCTCGTTGTAGACGGCGATCGAGGCGTTGATCTCCTCGTCGGTGATCGGCTTGCCGCGCAGCTTGCCCAGGTCTTCGCGCAGCGTCTGCATCTCGTGGATGTAGAAATTGCCGCCGATCGAGTCCACGTAGTTCTGCGGCACGTCGATGTACTTGACGTACTTGTCCTTGAACAGGATCTGCCACATGCCCGACAGGTTGCGGATCACGTCGCAGATCGAGGGGAACAGCATGCCGTCGACGCAGTTCAGGCGGCCCGTGAGGCCCAGCTCGATGGTCGAGCGCGGAATGCGGCAGATGTAGCTCTGGTAATAGGCGTCGCCCTGGATCACCTCCAGCGCGTCGCCGCCGCCGAGGATGCCCACTGGCAGCATGCCGGCCGCGTGGATCAGCTCGCGCGGCACGTACACCGGCATGTAGCCGATGGCCTTGCGCCCGGGCACCGCGGCCTTCCATTCCTGGACGGCCTTGAAGTCGAGGTCTTCGAACAGGGCCTGGCAGCGCTCGACGATCTGCTGCACCGGTTGAACTTCGGACATTCTTGTCTCCTTCACGTATGGGTCCAGCTGGGCTGGCGCTTGGCCATGAAGGCGGCGAGGCCCTCATTGGCGTCCCGGGTCTTCATCAGGCGATCCAGGTAGAGTCGTTCGACGTCGGCCAGGCGCTGGCGCACGGCCGGCAGCATGGCGCCGCGCGCGGCGGCCAGCGCGCAGGCCAGCGCGGCGGCGCTGCGGCCCTGCAGGTGCTGCTCGAAATACGAGAGGGCGGCGGCCTCCGGGTCGTCGGCGATCGCATGCACCAGCCCGCAGGCCAGCCCTTCGGCGCCGCTGACCGAGCGGCCGGACAGCAGCAGGTCCTCGGCCGTGGTCTGGTTGACGCGGTAGGGCAGCAGCACCGAGGCGGCCGGCGCGAACACGCCCAGCCTGATCTCGGGCTGACCCAGCTGGGCGTCGGCGGTGGCGAAGATCGGACCGCCCGCCAGCGCCAGCTCGAGGCCGCCGCCCAGGCACTGGCCGCGCACCGCGACCAGCACCGGCGCCGGGAACTCCAGCAGTTCGATCAGCAGCGCGTGCAGCGAAGCGAGCATCTGCGCGCAGTTGGCCGGCAGATGCTCCTCGACGCTGGCGCCGAAGCTGAAGTGCGGACCCTCGTGGTCCAGCAGCACGCCGCGCAGCGTGTTGCGGGAGCGGTGCTCGCGCAAGGCGGCATGCAGCGCCAGGATCATCGCCGCGTCGACGATGTTGGCCTTGGGCCGGGCCAGGCGCAGCCGCAGCAGGGCGCCGTCGCGCTCGACCGACACTTTCAGTGGCGTTTCAGCCATGGCGTGAACCTCAGCCCTTGGTCTTCGGCTGGATCTGGTCGTGCAGCTTGTCCAGCCAGCTCTGGCCGGCCGCCAGCTTCTGGCGCAGCAGCACGAAGTCGACCTCGCGGTCGTCCTTGCTGCCTTCGTTGAAGGCGGTGAAGCCGGCGCGGGCCTCGGTCATCATGTTCAGGGCCAGCCAGGCGCGCGAGCTTTCCTTGTTGCGGTCCCACATGGCCAGCTTGGGCTTGCGCAGTTCCTCCACCGTCTTGAGCGTGCACTCCGGGAAGGTCAGCAGCATCTTGGCGCACAGCGCCTCGACCTTCTCGTCCAGCGCGGACAGGTCGACGGTGCCGCGGGCCATCAGCGCCTTGCCTTCCTTGGCGGCGTCACCGGTCTTGGGAGCGCCGTACACCTTGCGCCCGAACTCGTCGAACAGGCGCTGGGTCTCGACCATCGGGTTGGCGACGAACTTGCCGTCGACCTTGAGGGCCGGGGCGATGTCGGTGAGGATGCCCATCTCGTAGGCCTGGTGCGCCGAGAACGGCTCGCACAGCACGCAGGCGGCCATCGCGCGCTCGGCGCCGACCATCAGCGGCAGGAAGTCGGTCGCGCCGCCGATCGGGGCCGAGCCGTGCTTGGGACCGGCCTGTCCGAAGCGCGCCAGGTCGGAGGCGACCGAGAAGTCGCAGGCCATGCCGATCTCCTGGCCGCCGCCGATGCGCATGCCGTTGACGCGGCAGATCACCGGCTTGTCGGCCAGCAGCAGCGCCGTCACCATGTCGTTGAACAGGCGCAGGTACTGGCGGTACTCCTGCGGCTGGCCGGCGTAGTACTCGGCGTATTCCTTGGTGTTGCCGCCGGTGCAGAACGCCTTGTCGCCGGCGCCGGTGAGCACGATGCAGTTGACGTCGCGCGCGTTCGACGCCGCCCGCAGCGCCAGGATCACGCCCTTGACCATGTCGGTGGTGTACGAGTTGTACTGGGCCGGGTTGTCCAGCGTGATCCAGGCGTTGTACAGGCCCGGCACCACGGTGCCGTCGGGGCGCTTGGCCGGCTTCTTCTCGTAGCGCACCTGCGGCTTGGAAATGTCGTCGACGAGGTCGTGGTTCTTGAAGTCCAGCATGGGCGGGAAGCTGTCGGGCGCGTTCATGAAAAGTCTCCTTCGGGTTGTCTCGCTCGGGGAAATGGACGGGTCGCCGCTCAGTCGGGCACCAGCACGACCCGTTTGCGGATCTCGTGGCGGTGCACCGCGTCGAACACGGCGTTGATCTGCGACAGCGGGTGCTGCTCGACGAACGGCGCGACCTGCACCTTGCCGTCCAGCACCAGGCCGAGCGCGGCCGGGTAGTCTTCCGGCGGGCAGCCCCAGTTGCCGATGGCACGCGCGTCGAAGGCCATCAGGTTGGACAGGCGCACTTCGACCTTGTCCATCGTGAAGCCGACCACCGACAGCGTCGCCCCGTGCACCAGCAGGCTGTAGGCCGTGAGCTGGCCGGGCGCGCTGCCCGAGCACTCGAAGATGAACCACTCGGTCGGGCGCAGGCCCTGCTGTTTCGCGAAAACGCCGATCGCCTGCTTGATCGCCTTGGCGTCCAGCGACCGGCTGTTGAGGGTGAGCGATGCGCCATGCCCGGCCACGGCCGCGAGCTTGGCGTCGTCGATGTCGATCGCCACCACCGTGGCGCCGAAGGCGCGCGCGATCTGCACGCAGTAGCCGCCGACCCCGCCGGCGCCGACCACGATGGCCAGGCTGCCGGGGGTGACGCCGGCGCGCCGTACCGCCTGATAGGGGGTGGTGAGCGCGTCGGCCACGATCGAGACCTGCGCCAGCTCCAGACCGGCGCGTTGCAGCCGGGCCGGGTCAACCTCGCACAGGCCGCGGGCCGGCACGACGATGTGCGAGGCGAAGCCGCCCTGGATGTCGTTGCCGGGCATCTTCTGGGCCCGGCAGATTGTGGCATGGCCGCGCTTGCACAGGTCGCACTCGCCGCACGGCAGCACGGCCGGGACGATGACCGACTTGCCGAGCCAGCCTTCGGCGCCCGCGCCGGCTTCGGCGACCCGGCCGCTGATCTCGTGGCCCAGCGCCAGCGGCAGCGGCTGGTTGGTGCGCACGCCGTCGTAGTAGTAGCCCAGGTCGGTGTGGCAGACGCCGCAGCCCGCGATGGCCACCACCACCTCGCCGGGGCTGGCCGTCGCCGTGAAGTCGGCGCGCACCAGCGGCTCGCGGGGTGCCGTCATCAGCCAGCGGTGCGCGTCGATGCTCATGGGTCAGCCTTTCTGGATCGGTTGGGCCTGGCGCCGGCAGGGAAGCTGGGTTGCCGGGCGCCGGTTTCGCGTAATATGGTAAAGCGGTACCAAATTACGTGTTTGAGGGATTCTGAGGAGCTTTTCTCGGGGGCTCCTTGATCCACGTCAAGGTATCGCGGCCGGTGGGCGGTGTTTACTGCACCCCACTCACACGTAGCAGGAGACATGCGTGGACGCTTCAGTACATTCCCAGGCCGGGCCCGGTGCCGGGCCTCATACCCAGCCGGCCGCCGGCCTGTCCATCGCCATCGCCGGCAGCGGCGGCAGCGGCGTCATGACCGCGGGCACGTTGCTGCTGGACGCGGCGGCGCAGGCCGGGCTGTACGGCCTGATGGTGCGCACCAGCGGCCCGCAGATCCGCGGCGGCGAGGCGGCCGCGCTGCTGAGGCTGTCGACGACGCCGGTCGAGTCGCTGGATGACCGCTTCGACCTGCTGCTGGCGGTGGACTGGCAGAACATCCACCGGTTCGCCGACGAGATTCCGCTGCACGCGGGCGGCCTGCTCATCGGCGACAGCGAGGGCGGCGAAGTGCCCGAGGTGTTCGTGCGCACCGGCGCCAAGACGGTGGCCCTGCCGCTCAAGAAGATGGCCAAGGGACTGGCCGGCAGCTGGATCAACATGCTCGCGCTGGGCATTGCCGGCGCCGTGGCCGGCATCCCGGTCGAGGCGCTGGAGGGCGCGGTGCGGCGCGGCTGGAAGCGCCCCGAGGCCGCCCTGCAGGCCAACCTGGCCGCCGTGCGCGAGGGCATGGCCGCCGCCGAGGGCCTGTCGACGCTGCCGCGGCTGGCCGCGACCGGGCCGGCGTCCGGCCGCTGGGTCCTGTCGGGCAACGAAGGCGCCGGCTACGGTGCGCTGCGCGGCGGGGTGCGTTTCGTCGCCGCCTATCCGATCACCCCGGCCACCGAGCTGCTGGAGTGGATGGCGCCAGCGCTGCAGAAGGTCGGCGGTTCTCTGCTGCAGGCCGAGGACGAGCTGGCCTCGGTCAACATGATCATCGGCGCGTCCTACGGCGGCGTGCCCTCGCTGACCGCCACTGCCGGTCCCGGCCTGGCGCTGATGACCGAGGGCATCGGGCTGGCGGTGGCCGCCGAGGTGCCGATCGTGGTGGTCGACGTGATGCGCGGCGGCCCGTCCACCGGCATCCCGGCCAAGAGCGAGCAGAGCGACCTGTCGTTCGCCGTCAGCGGCCTGCACGGCGACGCGCCGCGGCTGGTGCTGGCGCCCAGCTCGATCTCGGACTGCGTCGCCACCACGCAATGGGCGGTGGAACTGGCCGAAACCCTGCAGGCGCCGGCGATCGTGCTGTCCGACCAGTTCATGGGCCAGTCGCGTGCCATCGTCGAGAAGCCGTTGTTGCGGCCCGGCGGCGCGAGGCGCCTGACGGTGGAAGCGCACGCGCCCGAATACAAGCGCTACCGCGACACCGAGTCGGGCGTGTCGCCGATGGCGATCCCCGGCACCCCGGGGGTCGTCTACACGGCCGACGGGCTGGAGCACACCGAAGGCGCGATCCCGAGCAGCCAGGCGCGCGACCACGGCGTGCAGCTGGACAAGCGCGAGCGCAAGCTGCTGCGCCACGACTACGGCAGCCGCTGGGCCGACGTCGAGGGCGACGCGCCGCTGGCCGTCATCACCTTCGGCTCGGCCACCGGGCCGGTGCGCGAAGCGGTGCGGCGCGCCGCCGCGCGGGGCGTGGCGGTGCGACTGGTCGTGCTGCGGCTGCTGGCTCCGGTCCAGCAGCCGGCGTTCGACCTGGCACTGGCCGGCGTCGAGCGCGTGATGGTGATCGAGCAGAACCATGGCGCGCAGCTGCTGCGCTACCTGCGCGGCATGGTCGACCTGCCGGCGCGGCCGGCCAGCTTCCACCGACCCGGGCCGCTGCCGCTGCGCCCGGCCGACGTCTGCACCGCAATCCTGGAATGGGCCGGTGCCACCCAAGCGCTGGAGGAGACGGCATGAACGACATGGTCCTGCCCGCGCCGCTCACCGCGGCACAGTACAAGTCCGGCTACAAGCCCATCTGGTGCCCGGGCTGCGGCGATTACACGGTGCTGGCGGCCGTCACCAAGGCGCTGGCCCAGCTGCAGCGTCCGCCGCACGAGGTGGCGGTGGTGTCGGGCATCGGCTGCTCTTCGCGCATCCCCGCCTACACCTCCTGCTACGGCTTCCACGGGGTGCACGGCCGCTCGCTGGCGGCCGCCACCGGCCTGAAGGTGGCGCGGCCCGAGCTGACCGTGCTGGTGGCCAGCGGCGACGGCGACGGCTATTCGATCGGCGGCAACCATTTCCTGCACGCCTGCCGGCGCAACGTGGACCTGACCTACATCGTGATGGACAACCACGTGTACGGCATGACCAAGGGCCAGGCCTCGCCGACCACCGAGCCCGACTGGGACAACAAGCTGTCGCCCGGCGGCACCGGCATCCGCTCGTTCCATCCGCTGGTGATCGCGCTGGCCTCGGGCGCCAACTTCGTGGCGCGGGCGTTCTCGGGCGACCAGCACGGCACGGCCGACATCATCGCGCAGGCGATCCGGCATCCGGGCTTCTCGTTCGTCGAGATCCTCAGCCCCTGCGTCACCTTCCGGCCCGAGCAGCGCGACTGGAAGAACCTGGTGCATCCGGCCGCCGTCGACCCGACCGACGATCCGGCGCGGGCCGCGCGCCGGATCATGACCGATGACGGCTTCAACATCGGCGTGCTGTACGCCGGCTCGCGCCCGGTCTACCCGGGCGGCGCCGTGCCGGCCCGCCAGTCGGTGGCCGACCTCGAGGCGGAGTTCGCGCCATGAGCAGCCCGGACAAGTCCGCGGCGGCGCTGCCGCAACTGACGCTGGAAGAGTTCATGGCGCAGGCCTGGGCCATGGAGCGCGAGGCGGTGGAGCGCTACACCGAATTCGCCGACATGCTGGAGGTGGCCAACAACCGCGAGGTGGCCGACCTGTTCCGGACCATGGCGGGCTACGAGGCCAAGCACGCCGAGCAGATCCTGGCGGAAATGGGCTGGACCGAGGCCCCGCCGCCGCCGCCCGGCCTGCTGCACACGATGCCGGGCATGGAAGCGCCCGAAGCGATGCCGATGGACGAGGTGCATTACCTGATGCAGCCCTGGCACGCGCTGCAGCTGGCGCTGGCCGCCGAGAAACGGGCGCAGGCGTTCTTCGCGCTGCTGGCGCGCATGGCCGGCAGCGAGCCGGTGCGCCGGGCCGCGCTGGAACTGCAGGCCGAGGAGGGCGAGCATGTGGCGCTGGTCCAGGCCTGGCTCGAGAAGGTGCCGCAGCCGGACCAGGACTGGGCCGTCGACCCGGACCCGCCGCGCTACACGGATTGAGGAGACACGATGCGAACTTTGCTGCCGGAAGGCTGGGCGCCGCCGATCGGCTACGCCAACGGGATCGAGGTCGAGGCGGGACGGATCGTGTTCGTCGCCGGCCAGGTGGGCTGGGACGCGCAGCAGCGCTTCGCGTCCGAGCAGATCGTGCCGCAGTTCGAGCAGGCCCTGCTCAACATCCTGTCGGTGCTGGCGCTGGCCGGCGGCGGGCCGCGGCACATCTGCCGCCTGACGGCCTACTGCTGCGACAAGCCGGCCTACCTGGCCGCGCGGCGCGAGCTGGGCGCCGTCTGGAAGCGGCACATGGGCAACCACTACCCCGCGATGAGCATGATCTTCGTGGCCGACCTGCTGGACCACCCGGCCAAGATCGAGCTCGAAGCCACCGCCGTGCTGCCCCGCGCCGCCGCCCCGAACCCGGACTGACCATGCTGCAGATCATCATCCAGGGCCGCGGCGGCCAGGGCGCCCAGACGGCCGGCAACCTGCTGGCCAAGGCGTATTTCGCCGAAGGCCGCCAGGTGCAGACGTTCGCCAGCTACGGCGGTGCCCGCCGCGGCACGCCGGTCAGCTCGTTCCTGCGGGTGGACGACCGGCCGGTGCGGCTGCGCTGCGACATCGAGCGTGCCGACGCCATCCTCTGTTTCGACGCCAGCCTGCTGCAGGGGGCGCTGCTGGCCGCCGCGCATGCGCAGACGCTGATCGTGGTGAACTCGGCGCGCAGCCCGGCCGAGTTCCGCGAGGCCCTGTCCGGCCACCGGGTGGTGCCGCTGGACGCGCTGGCGATCTCGCGGCGCTGCGGCCTGGGCCGGATCGTGAACTCGGCGCTGCTGGGCGGACTGGCACGCGCCGTGGGCGACCCGCCGCTGCCGGTGCTGGAGCGCCTGCTGCAGGCGGAGTCGCCCAAGCTGCGCGACGAGAACGTTGCCGCCTGCATCGAGGGCTATCGGGCGGTGGAAGCCCAGCTGATGGAGAACGCCCGATGAGCGCGCTGCCCCCGACCACCTGGACCACCGGCAGCACCGAGGTGTTCAAGACCGGCACCTGGCGCGCCCAGCTGCCGCATTACGTCCAGGCACCGTCGCCCTGCCACCAGGCCTGCCCGGTCAACGGCGAGATCGCGCAGTGGATCGGCCTGGCGCACCGGCGCGACTTCCGCGCCGCCTGGGAGGTGCTCGCCATCAACAACCCGTTCCCGGCGATCGCCGGGCGGATCTGCCACCACCCCTGCGAGTCGGCCTGCAACCGCGGCGCCCACGACGAGTCGCTGGCGATCTGCAAGCTCGAGCGCCTGGTGGGCGACATGGCGCTGGAACACGGCTGGGCGTTCGCGCCGCCGAGCGAGGAGCGGGCCGGCCACGTCGCGATCGTCGGCGGCGGCCCGTCCGGGCTGTCGGCGGCCTACCAGCTGCGCCGGCGCGGCTGGCAGGTGACCCTCTACGAGCCGCAAGCGCAGCTGGGCGGGCTGATGCGCTACGGCATCCCCTCGTATCGGCTCGCCCGCGAGATCCTGGACGGCGAGATCGACCGCATCCTGGCCATGGGTGTGCAGGTCAGGCGCAAGAAGCTCGGCGGACTGGTCGACCTGGAGAAGATGCGCGCCAGCCATGACGCGGTCTACCTGGCGCTGGGCGCCGGCAAGCCCAAGCGCCTGCCGCAGCTGCCGGCGCAGGCGCCGTGGCTGATGGACGGCGCGGAGTACCTGGCGCGCGCCAATGCCGGCACCCCGCCCGAGCTGGGCCGCCGCATCGTGGTGGTTGGTGGCGGCAGCGCCGCCATCGACGCGGCGCGCAGCGCCCGTCGCGCCGGCCACGAGGTCACCATCCTGGCGCTGGAGGGCGCGGCCCAGATGCCGGCCCAGCGCGAGGAAGTGGCCGAAGCACTGGAGGAGGACATCACGCTGGTCGACGGCGCGATGCTCAAGAGCGTGAAGCCGGCCAACGGCCAGGGCATCGTGCTGACCTGCCAGAAGGTGCGCTTCCTGCCGGGCGCGGCGCGCGGCCAGTTCACGGTGGAACCGATCGAAGGTGCCGAGTTCACGCTGGCGGCCAACGCCGTCGTGACCTCGATCGGCGCCGATGCCGACCTGGGCGACCTGGCGGCCGCGGTCCCGTCCGGGCGCGGCCTGTTCGTGGCCGACCCGCGCAGCCAGGCCACCGGCGTCGACAAGGTGTGGGCCGGCGGCGACGTGGCCAGCATGGCGCGTTTCGTCACCGAAGCCGTGGGGATGGGCAAGCGCGCCGCCATCGACATCGACCGCGTGCTGCGCGGGGAACCGCAGCTGGCGGCCACGCCGCTGGCGGCCGTGGGCCTCGACGCGATCGCGCTGCACCACCACCCGAAGGCGCCCCGCGCCGCCGCGCAGCTGCGGCCGGCGGCCGAGCGGGTGGCCAGCAGCGTGGAGGTGCAGCTCGGGCTGGAGCTGGAGTCGGCGCTGGCCGAGGCCGGCCGCTGCTTTTCCTGCGGCAGCTGCACCGCGTGCGACAACTGCTTCCACTACTGCCCCGACCTGGCGATCCGCCGCGTCGACGGCGGCTACCAGGTGCTGACCGATTACTGCAAGGGCTGCGGCATGTGCGTCAAGGAATGCCCCACCGGCGCCATCACCATGCGCGAGGAAATTCGATGACTGCCCCCCAGACCTCGATGCTGTTGACCGGCAACCACGCCTGCGCCTGGGCGGCGCGGCTGGCCCGGCCGCAGGTGGTGCCGGTCTATCCGATCACGCCGCAGACGCCGATCCTGGAGCTGCTGACCGAGTTCCACGCCCGCGGCGAGTTCGACGCCGAGGTGCTCACGCCGGAATCCGAGCACTCGGTGCTGTCGGCCTGCATCCCGGCGTCGCTGGCCGGGGCGCGGGTGTTCACCGCCACCGCCTCGCAGGGCGCGTTGCTGATGCACGAGGTGCTGCACTACGCCAGCGGCGCGCGCGCCCCGATCGTGATGGCCAACGTGAACCGCACGGTGGCCTCGCCCTGGGCCTTCTGGCCGGACCAGACCGACAGCCTGGCCCAGCGCGACACCGGCTGGCTGCAGTTCTACGTCGAGAGCGCGCAGGAGGCGCTGGACACGGTGCTGCACGCCTACCGGGTGGCCGAGCAGGTGCAGCTGCCGGCGATGGTCAACCTGGACGCGTTCTACGTCTCGCATGCGCTGGAGCCGGTGCAGGTGCCGGCGCAGGAAACGGTCGACCGCTTCCTGCCGCCGTACGCGCCCGCACACCGGCTCGACACCGCGATCGGCTCGTCCTGGGGCAACGTGATCACCCAGGAGATGTATTTCCGGCACCGCCAGCAGATCGAGGAAGCGATGGCACGGGCGCTGACCCTGGCCCAGGAGGCCGACCGCGAGTGGGCGCAGCTCACCGGGCGCAGCTGGGGCATCGTCGAGCGCTACCGCTGTGACGGCGCGCGTGCGGTCATCCTCTCGCTGGGCAGCATGTGCGGCACCGCCAGGGAAGCGGTGGATGCCATGCGCGCGGCCGGCGAGGCGGTGGGCCTGGTGAAGCTGCGGATGTTCCGCCCCTTCCCGGTGCAGGCGCTGCGGGCGGCGCTGGCCGGCGTGAGCGACGTCGTGGTGCTGGACCGCAACCACTCGCCCGGCCTGGGCGGCATCGTGCACCAGGAGCTGAAGGCCGCGCTGTACGGGCTGGACCAGCCGCCGCGCGTGCACGGCCTGCTGGCCGGCGTCGGCGGCGTCAACGTGTCGCCCGAGGGGATGGCGGCGATGGTGCGCGACGCGCTCGGCGCCGCGCCACGTGTGGAATCGACCTGGGTCAGGTGAGCAGCATGCAAAAACTGGACATCAACGAACAGGCCATGCTGTGTTCCGGCCACGCCGCCTGCCCAGGCTGCGTCGAGGCGCTGTCGGTGCGGCACGTGCTGGCGACCATGGGGTCGGACACGATGGCGGTGATCCCGCCCTCGTGCATGGCGATCATCGCCGGGCCGCAGCCGTTCAGCTCGCTGAAGATCCCGGTCTACCAGCCGACGCTGGAGGCCAGCGCCGCGGCGGCGTCGGGGCTGCGCCGGGCGCTGGACGCGCAGGGCAAGCGCGAGACGCAGGTGATCGTGCTGGCCGGCGACGGCGGCACCTACGACATCGGCTTCCAGTGCCTGTCGTCGGCGGCCGAGCGCAACGAGAACATCCTGTACTTCTGCCTCGACAACGAGGGCTACATGAACACCGGCGCGCAGAAGTCCTCGTCGACGCCACACTATGCCACCACCGGCTCGACCCCCGAGGGCAAGCTCACGCGCAAGAAGAACCTGATCGACATCATGGCGGCGCATCAGGTGCCGTACGCGGCGACGGCGAGCGCGGCGCACCTGCCCGACCTGGTGCGCAAGGTGAACAAGGCCAAGGCGATCCGCGGCTTTCGCATCATCACCATCCTGATCCCCTGTATCGACGGCTGGGGCCTGCCCGACGACGGCGGGTTGCAGGCCGCGCGCTACGCGGTCGAAAGCGGCGCCTTCCCGCTGTACGAAGTGGAGGACGGACTGCGGTACACGATCAACCACCCGAGCTGCACGCGGCCGGTGAGCGACTACTTGGCGCTGCAGCGGCGCTACCGCGGACTGGATGCGCAGCGCACCGCTTCGCTGCAGTCGGAACTGGAAGCCGGCTGGACGCGGCTGCAGCGGATGGCGGAGCTGGGCGCGGCGATGGCTTGAAGCCGGGCAGCCGAACGCGAAGTCAGGAAACCCAACAGCCGAACGCAAAAGACGCAGAGGTTTCGCGGAAGACGCAGAAAAGACCAAAGAAAAGATAGCAAGAGAAAATTCTTTTCTGGTTTCTTCTGCGCCTTCTGCGTATCTTTCGCGCCCTCTGCGTTCGGCTGTTGGGTTGATTCCCCTAGCGCTTCTGCCCGTTCTGCCGCGCCACCAGCTGCAGCATGGTCGCGATCGTGATCGAGCTGAACGTCGCGCGGGCGATCTGGTCGATCTCGGCCAGCACCGTGTCCAGCGCGCGGTCCACAGGCGTCGGGGGCGCGCCGTCGTGCCGGTTGGCGGGCGTCGAATCCTCGAACAGTTCGATCACGTCCATCAGCGTCAGCCGCCGCACGTTGGCGGTGAAGCGGTAGCCGCCGCCGACGCCGCGCACCGACTCGACGATGCCGGCGCGCGCCAGCTCGGCCAGCACCTTGGCCAGGTGGTGCGGCGACACGCCGTACTTCTCGGCGATCTCGGCGGCCGGGATGTGGCGCTGCGGATCGGCGGCGAATTCCAGCACGCTGTACAGCGCGAGCGTCGTGTTCACCTGCAGCTTCATGGCGCCACGTCCATCTCGAGCGGAATGAGCGGCGCGGCCATCATGCCCTGGCTGCGGAAGAACGACAGGATCAGCGTGTTGTCGTGCGACAGCAGGGTGCGCAGCTTGCGCACGCCCGCCTGGCGCAGTGCGTCGCTGAGCGCCGCCAGCAGCTTGGTGCCGATGCCCGCCTGCCGCGCGTGCGGATCGACGTCAATGGCGAAAACCCAGCCGCAGGGCGGCGAGCCGAATTCCCAGTCGCGCACCTCGCCGATCAGGAAGCCGACCACGCGCCGCTGCGCCAGCGCCACCAGGAACCAGCGCTGCTCGCCCTTGAGCCCGATGCCGTAGCGCCTGTAGACGCGCTGCCAGTACGGGCGCTTCTCGATGCCCGTCACCAGCGTGTCGATCGCGATCACATGGTCGAGGTCGCCGCGCCGCACGGGGCGCACGGTGATCTCGTCAGCGCCCGCGGCGGCGCCGCGCGCAGTGCGCCGGCGCGGCCCGGCGGTGGAGGTGGAGGTTCTGGTCAAGAAGTTGCGCTAGATCAAGCTAATAACGGCATTCTGGTACCAGAATGTCCCGAACTAGAGAAATTCTAGTGCAGACCCGGGAGAACACGGGCATACGCAGGAGACAAAAGGATGAGACAGATCATCGCCAGGCCCGTGCCCGTTCCGCGCCATCCGTCGCGCGGTGCCGCTTGGGCCGCTGCCGCCGCGCCACTCGGCCGCGGCGCCGCCCACCCCTGAACCGACTCCTGCCCGGCCAAGGCGCCCCATGCCCGCCGTCCATCCCCGTCCGGCCGGCGCTGGCCATGCCGCGGCGGCGCGTCCGTCACCCATGTCGAAAGGAACCCCATGAAAGCCACCCTCCAGCCCGGCCTGCGCCACACCGCCCGCTACGAAGTCAGCCGCGACCGCACGATCGACTTCATGGGCGAGAAGGCGCGCGTGTACGCCACGCCGATGCTGGTGCGCGACATCGAGATCGCCTGCCGCGAGCTGCTGCTGCAGCACCTGGACGCGGGCGAGGACTCGGTCGGCACGCGGGTGGAGATCGACCACCTGGCCGCGACCTTGATGAACATGGCCGTCGAGCTTGACATCGAGATCGCCGAGGTGAAAGGCCGTGCCGTGACCTTCAAGGTCGAGGGCCGCGACAGCGTCGAGCCGATCTGCCGCGCCACCCACAACCGCTTCGTGGTCGACGTCGCCGGCACCGAGAAGCGGCTGGCCGGCAAGGCGGCGAAGGCGGGACTGGCGTGAACGCTCCCGCCGCCGTCCGCCGGGTGCCGACGTACTGCTACCAGTGCGTGGCCGGCCCCGACCTGCTCACCGTCAAGGTGCAGGACGGCGTCGCGACCGAGGTGGAGCCCAACTTCTGCGCGGCGGCGGTGCACCCGGGCGGCGGCAAGGTCTGCGTCAAGGCCTACGGCCTGGTGCAGAAGACCTACAACCCCAACCGGGTGCTGACGCCGATGAAGCGCACCAACCCGAAGAAGGGGCGCGGCGAGGACCCGGGTTTCGTGCCGATCTCCTGGGACGAGGCGATGACCGCCATCGGCGACAAGCTCAACGGCATCCGCGCGACGGGGCTCACCGACGAGTCCGGCTATCCGCGGGTCGCCGCCAGCTTCGGCGGCGGCGGCACGCCGCAGTCGTACATGGGAACCTTCCCGGCCTTCCTGGCGGCCTGGGGACCGGTCGACATGGGGTTCGGCTCGGGCCAGGGCGTCAAGTGCTACCACTCGGAGCACCTGTACGGCGAGTTCTGGCACCGCGCCTTCATCGTCGCGCCCGACACGCCGCTGTGCAACTACCTGATCTCGTGCGGCGCCAACGTGGAGGCTTCGGGCGGCGTGGCCGGCGTCTGGCGGCACGCCAGGGCGCGGGTGCGCGGGATGAAGCGCGTGCAGGTCGAGCCGCACCTGTCCATCACCGGCGCCTGCTCGGCCCAGTGGGTGCCGATCAAGCCCAAGACCGACGCCGCGTTCCTGTACGCGCTGATCCACGTGATGCTGCACGAAGCGCAGCGCGAACAGCTCGACGTCGAATTCCTGGCGCGCCACACGGCGTCGCCCTATCTGGTCGGTCGCAACGGCTACTACCTGCGCGACCGCGCCACCCGCAAGCCCCTGGTGTGGGACGCTGGCGGCAACCGTGCGGTCCCGCACGACACGCCCGGCATCCGTGAGGCGCTGGACGGCCGCTACGAGGTCGAGGCCGTCGAGGTCGGGCCGGACGAGGAAGTGCTGGCCGAGGGCATGCTCGAGGGCGAGACGGCGTTCACCCGGCTGATCGGGCACATGCAGCCCTATTCGCCGGAGTGGGCCGAAGGCATCTGCGACGTCAAGGCCGCGACCATCCGCCAGGTGGCCATCGAGTACCTGGAGCATGCGTGCGTCGGCCAGACCATCGAGATCGACGGCCAGACCATGCCGTACCGGCCGGTGGCCGTGTCGCTCGGCAAGACCGTCAACAACGGCTGGGGCGGCTACGAATGCTGCTGGGCGCGCACCCTGCTGGCGGTGCTGGTCGGCGCGCTGGAGGTGCCGGGCGGCACCATCGGCACCACGGTGCGGCTGGTGCGTCCGATGTCCGAGCGGCTGCAGGCGGCCAAGCCGGGCCCGGACGGGTTCATGCACTTCCCGCTGAACCCGACCGACAAGGCGCACTGGTCGCCCACGCCCAACATCCGCAACGCGTACAAGACGATGGTGCCGCTGGCGGCCGACGGCCCCTGGAGCCAGGCGCTGGGACCGACCCATTTCTCCTGGATGTTCATGCAGGAGACGCCCAAGGGCCTGCCGCGGGTGACGCCGCCGGACGTCTGGTTCGTGTACCGCACCAACCCGGCGATCTCGTTCTGGGATACGCAGGCGGTGGGCGACACGATGGCGAAGTTCCCGTTCGTCGTGGCCTTCACCTACACCCGCGACGAGACCAACCACCATGCCGACATCCTCCTGCCCGATGCCACCGACCTGGAAAGCCTGCAGCTGATCCGCATCGGCGGCACCAAGTACATCGAGCAGTTCTGGGACCACCAAGGCTTCGCGCTGCGCCAGCCGGTGGTCGCTGCCAGCGGCCAGGCCCGCGACTTCACCGAGATCGCCAGCGAACTGGCGCAGCGCACCGGCCTCACGGACAAGTATGTTGCCTCGATCAACAAGGGCGCCGCCGGCGTGCCGCTGAAGGACTACGCGCTCGATCCCGGCCGCAGCCACGATCGCGAGGCCATCTGGGACGCGGTCTGCCGCGCCGCCGGCGCCGAACTCGGCGAGCCCGAGCCGCGCGGGCTCGACTGGTGGAAGGAGAAGGGCCTGGCCACCCGGCCGTTCCCGCGCAGCGAGTGGTACCTGTTCCCGACCATGCGCGAGCGTGGCCTGCGCTTCGAGCTGCCCTACCAGGAGCGGCTGATGCGGGTCGGCCGCGAACTCGGGCGCCGCCTGCACGAGCACGACATGCACTGGTGGGACCACCAACTGGAGGAATACCAGGCGCTGCCGCCCTGGAAGGACTTCGCCGCGCCCTGGCAGGCCGAGGTGACCCGCGCGGGCGGCGAGCCGCAGGACTACCGGTTCTGGCTGCTGACGGCGCGCAGCATGCAGTACGCCTGGGGCGGCAACGTCGGCATGCAACTGATCAAGGAGATGGCCGACAACATCGCCGGCCACCGCGGCGTGATCATCAACGCGCGGGCGGCGGCCGAGCTGGGCATCGCCGAGGGCGACCAGATCGAGATCGCGACCCCGCGCAAGGCGGTGCGCGGCCGCGCGGTGCTGCGCCAGGGCATCCGGCCCGACACGCTGCTGCTGATCGGACAGTTCGACCACTGGGCGACGCCTTTCGCCAAGGACTTCGGCGTGCCCAGCCTCAACACCCTGGCGACCATGTCGCTGGAGACCACCGACGCGACCGGCTCGGGCGCCGACCTGGTGCGTGTGAAGATCGGCAAGGCCGCCGGCGCGGGAGGCCGCTCATGACCCGTTGGGCCATGGTCGCCGACCTGCGCCGCTGCGTGGGGTGCCAGACGTGCACGGCCTCGTGCAAGCATGCCAACGCCACGCCGCCGGGCGTGCAGTGGCGGCGGGTGCTGGACATCGAGGTCGGCGAGTATCCGGACGTCCAGCGCGCCTTCGTCCCGGTCGGGTGCAACCACTGCGATGAGCCTGCCTGCCTGCCGGTGTGCCCGACCGGCGCCACGTACAAGCGGGCCGACGGCATCGTCGGCATCAATTACGACGTGTGCATCGGCTGCGCCTATTGCGCCGTGGCGTGCCCCTACCAGGCCCGCTACAAGACCGACCTGGTGGCCTTCGCCTACGGCGGCAAGGCGATGGCGAGCGAGGCGGCGCGGCAGGACGACCGCGAGCAGCGGCGCGCGGTAGCGACCAAGTGCACCTTCTGCGTCGACCGCATCGACAGCGGCCTGGAGGCGGGCCTCAAGCCCGGCGTCGATCCCGAGGCCACCCCGGCCTGCGTGAACGCCTGCATCGCCGACGCGCTGGCCTTCGGCGACGTCGAGGACCCGCTCAGCAACGTGTCGCAGCTGCTGGCGCGCAACCAGCACTTCCGCATGCACGAGGAACTGGGCACCGGCCCGGGCATCTTCTACCTCTGGGACAGGAAGGGCACATGAGCTACGGACCCGATCCCTGGCAGCAGGCGCACTGGGACTGGCGCGCCGCCGGCAACTTCATGTGCGGCGGCGCCGGCGCCGGCCTGCTGGTGTTCACGGCGCTGGCCGGCGTGACCGGCCTGGCGCTCACGCTGCTGGCGCTGGCCGGGATGGCCCTGATCGGCCTGGGCCTGCTGTGCGTCTGGCTGGAAATCGGCCGGCCCTGGCGGGCGATGAACGTGATGCGCCGTCCGGGCAGCTCCTGGATGTCGCGCGAGGCGATGGCCGCGCCGCTGGTGTTCGTGCTGGGCCTGGGCGCGGCGGCCGGCCTGCAGACCTGGACGCCCCTGCTGTTGCTGGCCGCGCTCGCCTTCCTGTACTGCCAGGCGCGCATCGTGCAGGCGGCCAAGGGCATCCCGGCCTGGCGCGAGCCGCTCACGGTGCCGCTGCTGGTGGCGACCGGCCTGGCCGAAGGGGCCGGGCTGTTCTGGCTGTCCGGCGTGGCGCCGGCGCGCGCGGGCGGGCTGCTGATCGCCGTGTTCGCGGCGCTGCTGGTGGCGCGCCAGCTGCTGTGGCGCGGCTGGCGCGCTCGGCTGGCCGGCGTCGCGGTGGCGCCGGCGCTGGCCGCGATCGATCACGCCGGCCGGCGCCTCGCCTGGGCAGGCGGCGTGCTGCCGTTCCTGCTGGCGCTGCCGGCGGCGTTCGGGCTGCCCGGCGGCATGCTGCTGCTGGCCGCGGCGGGTGCCTGCGCGGCGGCCGCCGGCGCCTTCTTCAAGTACACGCTGATCACGCGAGCCGCCTTCAACCAGGGCTTCCGGGTGCCGCACCTGCCGGTGCGCGGCGTGCCGCGCTGACCCGCCTTCCACAGAACGATTCAGGAGACACCATGGGCGCCATTTCGACAGCAGAGGCCGGCCAGCGCCGCCGCACCGGCGAACGCAGCTTCCTCCACGAGGACATCGAGACCATGCCGCGCGAGCGGCTGGCCCAGCTGCAGCTGCAGCGGCTGCAGGCCACGGCGGCCAACGCCTACGCGAACGTGCCGCTGGTGCGGCAGCGCTTCGAGGCCGCCGGCCTGCGCCCGGCCGACATCCGCACGCTGGATGACATCGCGCACCTGCCGTTCACCGTCAAGACCGACCTGCGCGACCAGTACCCGTTCGGACTGTTCGCGCGGCCGACCCAGGAGCTGGCGCGGCTGCACGCCTCGTCGGGCACCACCGGCAAGCCCACGGTGGTCGGCTACACGCAGCAGGACATCGTCACCTGGTCGGACCTGATGGCGCGATCGATGCATTGCGCCGGCGCGCGGCGCGGCGACGTCATCCACAACGCCTACGGCTATGGGCTGTTCACCGGCGGGCTGGGCGCGCATTACGGCGCCGAGCGGCTGGGCGCGGTGGTGGTGCCGATGTCGGGCGGCTCGACCGAGCGGCAGGTCGCGCTGATCATGGACTTCAAGGCGCGCGTGCTGTGCGCCACGCCGTCCTATGCGCTGGCGATCGCCGAGATCGCCGAGCAGCAGGGCGTGGACCTGCGCAAGAGCAACCTGCAGATCGGCCTGTTCGGCGCCGAGCCCTGGAGCGCGGCGATGCGGCGCGAAATCGAGGAGCGCATCGGCCTGAAGGCGGTGGACGTCTACGGCCTCTCGGAGATCATGGGTCCGGGGGTGGCCTGCGAATGCGAGCACCAGGACGGCTTGCACGGCTGGGAGGACAGCTTCCTGTTCGAGGTGATCGACCCCGACACCGGCAAGGTGCTGCCTGAGGGCGAGGCCGGCGAGCTGGTGATCACGACGCTGACCAAGCAGGCGCTGCCGATGCTGCGCTACCGCACCCGCGACATCACGCGCCTCACGACCCAGCCGTGCAGCTGCGGTCGCACCCATGTGCGCATCCTGCGCATCACCGGCCGCAACGACGACATGCTGATCATCCGCGGCGTCAACGTCTATCCGTCGCAGATCGAGTCGGTGCTGGTCGGCCGCCCGCACATCGCGCCGCACTACCAGATCGTGATCGAGCGCGAGGGCACGCTGGACAACGTGCGGGTCGAGGTCGAGTCGCTGCCGGGAACGCCGCAGGCGCAGTTCGCCGCCATCTCGCGCGACGTCAGGCACCACATCAAGTCGATGATCGGCATCACCACGACGGTGGCGGTGCAGGCGCCGGGCACCGTGCCGCGCTCGCAGGGCAAGGCGGTGCGCGTGCGCGACATGCGTCCCAAGGGAGCCTGAGATGGCCAAGGAAGTTCTCGCCCTTACGGTGAACGGCCGGCCGCGCCAGGTGGCCGCGCCCGGCAGCGCGCTGCTGCTGGAGGTGCTGCGCGACGAGCTGGGCCTCACCGGGACCAAGCAGGGCTGCGACGGCGGCGAATGCGGCGCCTGCACCGTGCTGGTCGACGGCCAGCCGCGGCTGGCCTGCCTGACGCTGGCCGCCAGCGTCGCCGGCCGCGAGATCGAGACCGTCGAGGGGCTGGTGCGTTCGGGCCGCATGAGCCGCCTGCAGCAGGCCTTCCACGAGAAGCTGGGCACGCAGTGCGGCTTCTGCACGCCGGGCATGATCATGGCCGCCGAGGCGCTGCTGCGCCGCGAGCCGACCCCGAGCGAGGCGCAGATCCGTGAGGCGCTGTCGGGCAACCTGTGCCGCTGCACCGGCTACACCAAGATCATCGAGTCGGTGCAGGCGGCGGCCGGGGTGGCGCCATGAAGCGCGAACCGCACGCCCTGGAGCGCCCGGTGGCGCCGCCGACGCACTCGGTCGGCGAGCGCACGCCGCTGGTGGATGGCATCGAGAAGGTGACCGGGCGCGCCCGCTACACCGCCGACCTGCCGGTGGGCATGGCCCTGGTCGGCCTGATCGGCCGCAGCACCGTCGCGCACGGCGTGATCCGCTCGATCGACGCCTCGCTGGCGCTGGCCCTGCCCGGGGTGCGCGCGGTGATCACGGGGGAGGACTTCAGCGCGCCGTACGGCGTGATCCCCATCGCGCAGAACGAATGGCCGCTGGCGCGCGGCAAGGTCCGCTACCGGGGCGAGCCGCTGTTCGCGGTGGCCGCCGACGACGAGGTGTCCGCTCGCGCCGGCCTGGCGGCGGTGCGGGTCGAATTCCAGGAGTTGCCGGCGCATTTCACTGCCGCCGACGCGCGCGCCGAGGGCGCCGTGCTGCTGCACGACAACAAGCCGGGCAACCTGGAGCGCGAGGTGGTCCAGGACTTCGGCGACGTCGATGCCGGATTCGCGCAGGCCGACCTGGTGCTCGAGCGCCGCTACGAATGCCCCGAGATCGCCCACGGGCAGATCGAACTGAACACGACGGTCGCGCAGTGGGAACCCGAGCGCGAGCGCCTGACCATCCACTCGGTCACGCAGGTGCCTTATTACCTGCACCTGATGCTGGCGCAGACGCTGGGCCTGGACGAATCGCAGATCCGGGTGGTGAAGCCATTCGTCGGCGGCGGCTTCGGGCACCGGGTCGAGCCGCTCAACTTCGAGATGGTGGCCGGCGCGCTGGCGCGGGCCGCCGGCGGCACCGTCAAGCTGGAGCTCACGCGCGAGGAGGTGTTCCTCACCCATCGCGGCCGCCCGCACAGCGAGATGCGGGTCAAGATCGGCCTGAAGCGCAGCGGCGAGATCACCGCCATCGACGCCGAGGTGGTGCAGCGCGGCGGCGCCTACGGCGGCTACGGGCTGGTCACCATCCTGTACGCCGGCGCGCTGCTGCACGCCTTGTACAAGGTCGGCGCGGTGCGCTACCGCGGCTGGCGCGTCTACACCAACCTGCCACCGTGCGGCGCGATGCGCGGCCACGGCGCCGTCAACGTGCGGTTCGCGGTCGAGTCGCTGCTGGACGAGATGGCCGGCGAACTGGGGCTGGACCCGTTCGCGCTGCGGCGCGCCAACCTGATCGAGGCGCCGTATCGCACGCTCAACGACCTGCAGGTCAACTCCTACGGCCTGCCGCAGTGCCTGGACGCGGTGCAGCAGGCTTCGGGCTGGAATGAACGGCGCGGCAAGCTGCCGCCAGGCCGCGGGCTGGGCATGGCCTGCTCGCATTACGTCAGCGGTTCGGCCAAGCCGGTGCACTGGAGCGGCGAGCCGCACGCGGTCGTGAACCTCAAGCTCGACTTCGACGGCGGCATCACCATCCTCACCGGCGCCTCCGACATCGGCCAGGGCTCCAACACGCTGCTGACGCAGGTGGTGGCCGAGGTGCTGCTGCTGCCGATGGCGCGCATCCGGGTGGTGTCGGCCGACAGCATGCTCACGCCCAAGGACAACGGGTCCTATTCGTCGCGGGTCTCGTTCATGGTCGGCAACGCGGGGTTGCGCGCCGCCGAGGCGCTCAAGCGGGTGCTGGTCGCCGCCGCCGCGAAGAAGCTGGAGGTGGCGCCCGAAGAGATCGAATGGGGCGGCGAGTCGTGCTGGGTGATCGGCACCGACAAGGCGCTGACCTGGGCCCAGTGCGTGCAGGCCGCCCTGGCCGAGGACGGCACCATGACCGTCAAGGGCAGCTGGTCGACGCCGCCGGAAACCCAGGGCGGCAAGTTCCGCGGCGCCGCGGTCGGCTCCACCGCCGGCTTCAGCTATGCCGCGCAGGTGGTCGAGGTCCAGGTCGACGAGGACACCGGCGCCGTGCGGGTGGAGAACGTGTGGGTGGCGCACGACTGCGGCCGCGCCCTCAACCCGCTGGCCGTCGAAGGGCAGGTGCAGGGCGCCGTGTGGATGGGCATGGGCCAGGCGCTGCAGGAGGAGACGCAGTATCACGAGGGTCTGCACCTGCGGCCCAACCTGCTGGACTACCGCATTCCCACCATCGCCGAGTCGCCGCCGATCCACGTCACCCTGGTCGAGAGCATGGACCCGCTCGGTCCCTTCGGCGCCAAGGAGGGCAGCGAGGGCGGCCTGCATGGCTTCCCGCCGGCCCTCACGGCGGCCATCGCCGACGCGCTGGGCCTGCGCCTGAATGCGCTGCCGGTCACGCCCGACCGCGTGTTCGACGCGCTGCAGGAACGCCGCCGCGCGCAGAAGCGCCAGTCGGCCAAGCGCCCCCAGCCGGAGCAAGCCTGATGCACGCCCTGCCCGAGTTCACCCTGCGCCGCCCGGCCAGCCTGGCCGAGGCGATCGCGCTGCTGGCCGCCGACCCGCAGGCGCGGCTGATCGCCGGCGGCACCGACCTGCTGCCCAACCTGCGGCGCGGCCTGGAACGCCCGCCGGTATTGATCGACCTGTCGGGCCTGCGCGGCTTCGCGGGCCTCGAGCAGGACGGCGACGGCAGCCTGCTGCTGGGCGGCGGCCTGACGCTCGCGCAGATCGCCTCCGACCGGCTGATCGGCGAATGTCTGCCGGCGCTGGCCCAGGCCGCCGGCGCGGCCGCCGCGCCGACCCATCGCAGCGCCGCCACGCTGGGCGGCAACCTGTGCCAGGACACGCGCTGCGTGTTCTACAACCAGAGCGAGTGGTGGCGCGCCAGCAACGGCTACTGCCTCAAGCGCGGCGGCGACACCTGCCATGTGGCGCCGCAGGGCAACCGGTGCCATGCCGCCTTCAGCGGCGACCTCGCCCCGGTGCTGCTGGCGCTGGGCGCGCAGGCCGAGCTGGTGTCGGCCGGCGGCACCCGCTGGCTGCCGCTGCAGGACCTGTACCGCGACGATGGCGCGGCCCACCTCACGCTGGCGGCGGGCGAGCTGCTGGCGCGGGTGCGGGTGCCGGCGGCTGCCCGCGGCCAGCGCAGCGGCTATCGCAAGGCGCGGGTGCGCCAGTCGATCGACTTCCCGCTGGCGGCGGCGGGCATGAGCCTGGTGCTGGAGCAGGGGATCGTGAAGTCGCTGGCGGTGGGCCTGTCGGGAACGAACTCGCACCCGCTGCTGCTGCAGGGCACGGCGGACCTCACGGGTGGCGCCGTCGACGACGAACTGCTGCGCAAGCTGGGCAAGCTGGTCCAGCAGCAGGTCAGTCCGATGCGCAGCACGGTGACCCCGTCCAACTACCGGCGGCAGGTGGCGGCCACCCTCGTGCAGCGCCTGCTGCGCGAGCTGGCTGACCGCTGAAGCGCCGCGCCGACACGCTTCCAGGGAGTCCCGATGGTCCGCATCGTCCGCCGCGAGCAATTCTCCGATCAGACCTTCCTGTGGGAGGTCGAGGCACCCGACGTCGCCCAGGCGGCGCAGCCGGGCCACTTCGTCATGCTGCGGCTGGACGAGCAGGGCGAGCGCATCCCGCTGACGGTGGCCGACTTCGACCGCGAGCGCGGCACCATCTCGCTGGTGGTGCAGGCGCTGGGCAAGACCACCCGGCAGATGCGCGACGAGTTCGCCGAGGGCGACGAGTTCGCCGACTTCGCCGGCCCGCTGGGCCTGCCCCAGCACATCGAACGCGTGGGCCACGTCGTGGTGGTTGGCGGCGGACTGGGCGTGGCGCCGATCTTTCCGCAGTTGCGCGCGTTCAAGGAAGCCGGCAACCGCACCACCTGCATCGTCGGCTTTCGCAGCAGCGACCGCGTCTTCTGGACCGAGCAGCTGGCCCGCTACGCCGACGAGCTGATCCTGTGCACCGACGACGGCAGCGCCGGCCGCGCCGGCTTCGTCGACGCCGCGCTGCGTGACGTGCTCGCGAACCAGCACGCCGACCTGGTGGTGGCGATCGGCCCCATGCCCATGATGCACGCCTGCACCGAGGCCTCGCGCCCGTTCGGCGTGCGCACCATGGTGTCGCTCAACACCATCATGGTCGACGGCACCGGCATGTGCGGCTCGTGCCGCGTGACGGTGGGTGGCGAAGTGAAGTTCGCCTGCGTCGACGGGCCGGACTTCGACGGCCACCAGGTCGACTTCCACGAGCTGCATGCGCGGCAGAAGCGCTTCCGCAAGGAGGAAGCCCAGGCGAACCAGGACCAGGAGCACGTGTGCAGCCTGGAGGAACTGCTGGTGCGCCAGGGCAAGCGCACCTACAAGAAGTACTCGGCGCTGGAGCGGGTGCAGGTGAAGATGCCCGAGCGCGACGCCGCCGAGCGCGCGGCCTGCTTCGAGGAGGTCAACCTCGGCTATGGCCACGCCGAGGCGCTGCGCGAGGCCGAGCGCTGCATCCAGTGCCACAAGCCCACCTGCATCGAGGGCTGCCCGGTGCGTATCGACATCCCGACCTTCATCCGGCACCTGATGCTGCGCGACCTGGAAGCGGCCGTGGACACCATCCACGAATCCAGCCCGTTCCCGTCGGTGTGCGGCCGGGTCTGCCCGCAGGAAAGCCAGTGCGAGGCCCAGTGCGTGCTGGTCAAGGCCAAGATGGAACCGGTGGCGATCGGCCGGCTGGAACGCTTCGTCGGCGACAACGCACGGCCGCGTCCGCTACGGCTGCCGGTCTTCGAGCGCCGCCTCGGCAAGGTGGCGGTCGTGGGGTCCGGACCGGGCGGCCTGGCCGCCGCGGCCGACCTGCTCAAGTACGGTTGCGAGGTGACGGTGTACGAGGCGCTGCACGTGGTCGGCGGCGTGCTGCGCTACGGCATCCCCTCGTTCCGGCTGCCGCGCGACATCATCGAGCGCGAGGTGCAGCGGCTGCGCGACGGCGGCGTCCGGTTCGAGACCAACAAGGTGATCGGCAAGACCTTCACCATCGCCCAGCTCACCGGCGCGATGGGTTTCGACGCCGTGTTCGTGGCCGCCGGCGCCGGCGCCCCGGCGTTCCTGGGGATTCCGGGCGAGTTCGCCGGGCAGGTGTTCTCGGCCAACGAATTCCTCACCCGCGTGAACCTGATGGGCGGCGACCGCTTTCCGTACCGCGACACCCCGGTCGGCGTCGGCCAACGCGTCGTCGTGATCGGCGCCGGCAACACGGCGATGGACTGCCTGCGCGTCGCGCGCCGCCTGGGCGCGGCGCAAGTGCGCTGCGTGTACCGGCGCTCGCAGGCCGAAGCCCCGGCCCGGGTCGAGGAACTGCGCCATGCGCGCGAGGAGGGGATCGAGTTCAGCTTTCTGCACGCGCCGGCGGAGATCGTGTTGGACGAAGAGGGCAACGTGCGCGCCCTGCGGGCCCAGAAGATGGCGCTGGGCGAGCCCGACGAGCGCGGCCGGCGCCAGCCGGTGCCGCAGGGCGAATTCGTCGAATGGGAATGCGACACCGTCATCTACGCGCTGGGCACGCGCGCCAATCCCATCGTCGGGCAGGCCACCCGGGGGCTGGCGCTGGACCGGCGCGGCTACATCGTCGCCGACGAGGAGACCCAGTCGACCAACCTGCCGGGGGTGTTTGCCGGCGGCGACATCGTCACCGGCGGCGCCACGGTGATCCTGGCGATGGCGGCCGGCCGGCGCGCGGCGCGCTCGATCGGTGCCTGGCTGCAGCAGGGCAAGGCCGACTGGCCGGTCGATCCGGCCGGCGCGCAGGCGTTTGCCGCACCCGGCGCGGCCCCAACAACGACAACGACAGCGACGACGACGTGAGGAGACATCATGCAGTGCCCCAAGTGCCATGCGCCGCTCGCGGACGAGACCGATGGCCGCTACATCTGCTGCGCGCAGGCGCCCATGCAGTGGCAGTGCGGCCAGTGCGGCAAGGTGAGCGAAGGCTTTGCCTTTCCCTACGGCAGCTGCCCCCTGTGCGGCGGCAAGCTGGCGCTGCGCCACGATGAGCGCACGCCGCCGGCCGACCGCGCGGCGCTGGACGCGGTGCGCATGGCGTTCGAGATCGAGCTGGGCGGGCGCGCGTTCTACCAGCGGGCCGCGGCCGAGACCGGCGACGAGGAGCTGAAGACCCTGTTCGGCCGGCTGGCCGTGGTCGAGGGCGAGCACATGGAAACGCTGTCGCGGCGCTACCACGTCGCGATCCCCGAGCACTCGCCGCAGTTCCGGGTGGAGGTGGCGGCGGTGTTCGCCGACGTCGACCACCGCCCGCAGGATCCCGACAACCTGTTCCGCATCGCGATGGCGCTGGAGCGGCGCGCCGCCTCGTTCTTCGCCGGGCGCGCGGCCGCCGCGCCGCCCGGCTCCGCCGAACAGCGGCTGGCGATCGAGCTGGGCGCCGAGGAGCGGGCCCACGCGGAGATGCTGGCGACCGAGTACGACCGCTGGCGCGCCCGCAAGCCGGGCCTGTTCAGCGGCGCCTCCCTGCTGGCGTCCGCGCGCAGCGCCCGCGACGACGACGACGACGCCGCGCGGCCGATCAATGCAGCCGCGCTGCTGCTGGACGCCGCGCCAGATCCGTCCCGCATCGCGCTGATCTGCGGCGAGCAGCAGCTGAGCTATGCCGAGCTGCGCGACCGGGTCGCGCGCGCCGCCGCGGTGTGGCAGGCCAGGGGCCTGAAGCCCGGCGACCGGGTGGCGATCAAGCTGTTCGACGGCATCGACTGGGTGGTGGCCTTCCTTGGCACCATCTGGGCCGGCGGCGTGGCGGTGGCGGTGAACCCGCAGATCCCCGCCCCCGAGTGGCAGTACATCCTGGAGGAGGCCGGCTTCAACGTGATCCTGGCCGAGAACGCCGAGGACACGCCAGCGCCCTGGCGCGAGCGCGTGATCCTGGTCGACGACGGCCGGCGCGCCGTCGCGGCGGCGGAGCCGGTGGCACCGCATGTGGCCAGCGACGACACCCCGGCCTTCTGGTGCCACTCGTCGGGCACTTCCGGCAAGCCCAAGGCGGTGGTCCACGCCCACGGCTTCGTGCGCGAGATCGAGCGCGTGTCGCGCGAGCGGCTGGGCATCACGCCGGCCGACCGCCTGTTCGCCACCTCGCGGCTGTTCTTCTCCTATCCGCAGACCAACAGCCTGTTCGCCGGCCTGAAGATCGGCGCCACGGTGGTGCTTGATGCGCGCTGGCCGACCGCGGCCTCGGCGGTGGAGACCGTGGAACGGACCCGTCCCACCATCTTCTTCAGCGTGCCCTCGCTGTACCGCACCATCCTGCACGCGGGACTGGCCCCGCGGCTCGCGGCTGCCGGCGTGCGGCTGTGCGTGTCGGCCGGCGAGGCGCTGCCGGCCAGCCTGCGCGAGGCCTGGCGGCAGGCCTGCGGGCTGCCCATGGCCGACGGCTACGGCGCCTCGGAGACGCTGGTGCTGGTGCTCACCGCCGTCGACGGCGACGACGGCCTGCAGCCCTCGCCCGGCGTGCAGATCCACCCGGCGGATCCGGAGGCGGCGGCAGCCGGCATCCCGACGCGGCTGCGCATCCGCGTCTCCACGCTGGCGCTGGGCTACCTGGACCGGCCGATCGCCCAGGCCGAGACCTTCCGCGACGGCGCGTTCTGCCCGGCCGACCTGTTCCTGCGCACCCAGGGCGGCGGCTGGCGCTTCGCCGGGCGCGAGGACTCGCTGATCAAGATCAAGGGCCGCTGGGTCAACCTGGTCGAGCTGGAGGAAAAGCTCGCGGCTGGCGCGCCCGGCCTGCTGGAGGCCGGCTGCGTCTGCGTGCCCGACGCCGACGGCGTCGATTGCGTCGCGATGTTCTACGCGGCGAGCGAGGGCCAGGCGCAGGAGGTGGAGCGGGTGTTGCGCGAGCGCGCGGCTGCCTTGCCGCCGTACCAGCGGCCCGGCATCTGGCAGGTGGTGCCGCAGCTGCCGCGCACGCCCACCGGCAAGCTGTTGCGGCGGCGGCTGGTGGAGTTGGTCACCGCGCCGGCGAGGCCGGCGTGACGACGGCCGCGGCGCCGGTGCAGGTCGCCGTCGCCGGCGGCGTGTGCACCCTCACGCTCGACCGTGAGCCGGTCAACGCGCTGGACGACGCGCTGGTCGACGCCCTGCTGGCGGCGCTGGACGCCGCCGGCAGCGATGAACGAGTGTCGGTGCTGCACCTGCGCAGCGCCTGCAAGGTGTTCTGCGCTGGCGCCGACCTCGCCTTGATGCGCGAGAGCATCAGCACCGCGCGCGGCCTGGAGGACATGCTGGCACTGGTGCGGCGGATGCAACTGCTGGCCCGGCGCATCGAGGACGCGCCGCTGGTGACCATCGCCGAGATCGGCGGCGCCGCGCTGGGCGGCGGCTTCGAGCTCGCGCTGGCCTGCGACCTGCGGATCGCCGCCTGCGAGGCACGGGTCGGACTGCCCGAGGCGGGACTGGGGCTGCTGGCGGCGGCCGGCGGCACGCAGCGCCTGACCCGCCTGGTCGGGCCGGGACTGGCCAGCCGCTTGATCCTGGGCGCCGAGACCGTCGACGGCACGGCCGCCGAGCGCCTGGGCCTGGTGCAGTGGGCCGTGCCGCGCGCCGACCTGCCGGCTGCAGCCCGGGCCCTGGCCGAACGCATCGCCGCGCTGCCGCGGGCGGCGACGGCCGCCGGCAAGCAATGCATCGCCGCCGCCCTCGACGGGCGACGGGACGGCTTCGCCGAGGAGCTGGCCTGCACCCGCCGGCTGTACCAGCATCCCGCAACGCGCGAGAAAGTGGCCGCCTTCCTGGCCCGCGGCGCACGCTGAATTCCACCGCCTTCATTCACATCAGGAGACCCGACCCATGAAACTCGCACAACGCACCGCCCTCGTCACGGGCGCCGCTTCCGGCATCGGCCGCGCCACGGCGCAGGCGTTCGCGCAGGCCGGCGCCAGGGTGCTGCTGGCCGACATCGACGCCGCCAAGGGCGAGGAGGCCGCGGCGCAGCTGCGCGCGCAAGGGCACGACGCCCGCTTCCTGCAGGTGGACCTGACCACGGCCGACTCCGTCACCGCGCTGGCCGCGCGCGTGCTGCAGGAGCACGGGGTGCCCGACGTCATCGTCAACGGCGCCGGCTGGGGCAAGACCCACCCCTTCTGGGAGGGCACGCCCGAGCTGTGGGACCGGGTGATCGCCCTGAACTTCGTCGGCCCGATGCGCCTGGCCAAGGCGTTCGTGCCCGCCATGATCGAGCGCGGCGGCGGCCACATCATCAACGTCGCGAGCGACGCCGGGCGCGTCGGCAGCCTGGGCGAAACCGTGTATTCTGGCGCCAAGGGGGGACTGATCGCGTTCACCAAGGCGCTGGCGCGCGAGGTCGCGCGCTACGGGATCAACGTCAACTGCGTCTGCCCGGGGCCGACCGACACGCCGCTGATGGCTGCGGTGCCGGACAAGGTGAAGGACGCGCTGACCAAGGCCATTCCGTTCCGGCGGCTGGGGCAGCCCGAGGAAGTGGCCGACGCGATCCTGTTCTTCGCGACCGAGCGGTCCAGGTACGTGACCGGGCAGGTGCTCAGCGTCAGCGGCGGCCTGACGATGGCCGGCTGACCGACCCCGAACAACGACGACACAGGAGACGACGCATGAAACGCATCCAGCTGGCCGGCTACCGCGCACAACACTTCGGCTACAGCGCCGAAGGCAAGGTCGCCACCATCACCCTCAACCGCCCGGACCGCAAGAACCCGCTGACCTTCGACTCGTACGGCGAGCTGCGCGACCTATTCCGCGAGATGGTCTACGCGACCGACATCAAGTCGGTGGTGTTCACCGGCTCCGGCGGCAATTTCTGCTCGGGCGGCGACGTGCACGAGATCATCGGGCCGCTGGTGAAGATGGACATGCCCGAACTGCTCGAGTTCACGCGCATGACGGGCGACCTGGTCAAGGCCATGCGGGCCTGCCCGCAGACCATCGTCGCCGCGATCGACGGCGTGTGCACCGGGGCCGGCGCGATGATCGCCTGCGCCTCCGACCTGCGGGTGGCCACCGCCCGCAGCAAGCTGGCCTTCCTGTTCGTGCGGGTCGGGCTGGCCGGCGCCGACATGGGCGCATGCACGCTGCTGCCACGGCTGATCGGGCTGTCGCGCGCGGCCGACCTGCTGTACACCGGCCGGGTGGTCGGCGGCGAGGAGGCCGAGCGCTTCGGCTTCCACAACCGGCTGGTCGAGCCCGACGCGCTGCTGCCCACCGCCACGGCGCTGGCGCGCGACCTGGCGGACGGCCCGACCTTCGGCCACGCCATGACCAAGACCATGCTGTGGCAGGAGTGGAATTCGGGGCTGGGCGAATGCATCGAGGCCGAGGCCCAGGCCCAGGCCATCTGCATGCAGACCCAGGATTTCGAGCGCGCCTACCACGCGTTCGCGGCCAAGCAGAAGCCTGCCTTCGAAGGCAACTGATGGAAGGCCAGGCTCCCGTGCCGGCCGCCGGACCGCTGGGGCCACTGGGCCGGCGCCTGCTGCTGGCGTCGCAGGCGCTGGCGGTGGCGGGCTCGCTGGTGTTCACGGCGCTGGTGGCCATGTCCATCGTGTCGATCACCGGGCGCAAGCTGTGGTCGGCGCCGGTGCCCGGCGACGTCGAGCTGCTGCAGATGTGCGCCGCCTTCGCGGCGTCCGCCTTCTTCGCCTACTGCCACCTGAACGGCGGCGACGTCAAGGTGGACTTCTTCACCGAGCGCCTGCCGGCGCGCTGGGTGCACGGCCTGGACGCGGTCGGCTCGCTGCTGGTCGCGCTGTTCGGGCTGCTGATCGCCTGGCGCACCGGGGCAGGCGCGCTGATGGTCGGCGCGGCCGGCGAGACCTCGATGATCCTGGGCATTCCGCTGTGGATCGGGCAGGCGCTGATGGTGCCTGGCTTCCTGCTGCTGGCCGCTGCCGGCTTCTACATGTCCGGCCGGAACCTGCGCCAGGCCGCCCGCGGGAGCGCGTCATGAACGGCATCCAGTCGGGCCTCATCCTGTTCGGCGTGCTGCTGGTGCTGCTGGTGCTGCGGGTGCCGATCGGCATCGGCATGTTCGCGGTGGGCGCCACCGGCTACCTGTGGTTCACCGGCTGGGAGCTGACGCCGCTGCTCAACTCGCTGAAGAACCTGGCCTACGCGCGCCTGTCCAATTACGACCTGATCGTGATCCCGCTGTTCCTGCTGATGGGCCAGTTCGCGACCCAGGGCGGCCTGTCGCGCTCGCTGTTCCGGTTCGTCAGCGCCTTCATGGGCCACATGCGCGGCGGCATCGCGATGGCCGCGGTGGGCGCCTGCGCAGCGTTCGGCGCGATCTGCGGCTCCTCGCTGGCCACCGCCGCCACGATGGGCCAGGTGGCGCTGCCGGAACTCGATCGCGCCAACTACTCGGGGGCGCTCGCCACCGGCGCCTTGGCCGCCGGCGGCACGCTGGGCATCATGATCCCGCCGTCGGTGCCGCTGGTGATCTACGCCATCCTGACCCAGGAATCGATCGGCAAGCTGTTCATGGCCGCCATCGTTCCCGGCGTGATCGCGATGGTCGGCTACATGGTGGTGATCCAGATCATCGTGCGGCTCAAGCCCTCGAGCGGACCGGCCGGCCCGCGGGTGGGCTGGGGCGAGCGGCTGCGCTCGCTGATCGTCGTGCTGCCGGTGCTGCTGGTGTTCGTGGTGGTGATCGTCGGCATCTACGGCGGATGGGCCAACCCCACCGAAGCCGCCGCGATCGGCGCAGCGGCGTGCGGCGCGCTGGCCGTCACCAACGGCGGACTGCGCTGGCGCGGGCTGTGGAACGTCGGCCTGGGCACGGCGCAGACCACCGCCATGATCTTCCTGGTGCTGCTGGGCGCCGACCAGCTCAACACCGCGCTGGCGCTGTCGCAGATGCCGACCGAACTGGCCGCCTGGGTGAAGAACAGCGGCTTTCCCCCGCTGCTGGTGATGGTCGCGATCCTGCTGGTGTATGTGCTGCTGGGCTGCGTGATGGATTCGCTGGCGATGATCCTGCTGACGATTCCCGTGTTCTACCCGGTCGTGATGGGCCTGGACTTCTGGGGCCTGTCGGCCACCGACAAGTCCATCTGGTTCGGCATCCTGGCGCTGATGGTGGTGGAGATCGGGCTGGTGCACCCGCCGGTGGGCATGAACGTCTACGTGATCAACCGGATTGCGCGCAACGTCCCGCTGACCGAGACTTTCAAGGGCGTGGTGCCGTTCCTGCTGTCGGACTTCGTGCGCATCGCGGTCCTGCTGTTCTTCCCGGTGCTGTCGCTGGTGCTGGTGCGCACCTTCCAGGTTTGAGCCGTCTTTCCCCGCCGTTCCATTACAACCACAGGAGACATCCCATGCGTATCCGATCCGCCTTCCGCCTGCTCGCCGCCGCGGCGCTCGCGGCCAGCGCCATGGCCCCGGCCATGGCGCAGCAGGTGGTGCTGAAGGTGCACCATTTCCTGCCGGGCACATCCAACGTCCACACCAACCTGATCCAGGCCTGGTGCGACAAGGTCGCCAAGGAGTCGGCCGACAAGCTCAAGTGCCAGATCTATCCGGCCATGCAGCTGGGCGGCACCCCGGCGCAGCTGTTCGACCAGGCGCGCGACGGCGTGGCCGACATCGTGTGGACCATCCCCACCTATTCGGCCGGCCGCTTCCTCAAGAGCGAGGTGTTCGAACTGCCGTTCTTCACCCGCAGCGCGAAGGGTTCCAGCGCGGCGTTCTGGCAGTTCGTGCAGAAGAACGCGATGGACGAATATGCCGGCGTGAAGCCGCTGTGGCTGCACACCAATGACGGCTCGTCGTTCCACCTCACCAGCGCCAAGGGCGTCAAGAGCATGGACGATCTCAAGGGCCTGAAGATCCGTGCCGCGACGCGCCTGAACTCGCGCATGCTGGCCGCGCTGGGCGCGACCCCGGTGCAGATGCCGCTGCCGGCGGTGCCCGAGGCGATGGCCAAGGGCGTGATCGACGGCGCCATGGTGCCGTGGGAAGGCGTGCCCGCGGCCAAGCTGCAGGAGATCGCCAAGAGCCACCTGGACGCACCGGCCGGCGCGCCCAAGTTCGCGAACTCGATCTTCGCCTTCGTCATGAACAAGGCGAAGTACGACGGCCTGCCGGCGGACCTGAAGAAGGTGATCGACAACAACAGCGGCGCCGAGACCTCGGCCTGGGCCGGCGAGAAGGGCTTCGACAGCGTGGTCGCGCGCTTCCACAAGCTGGCGACCGATCGCGGCAACCAGGTGTTCGCCCTGAGCGAGGCCGAGATGGCCCGCTGGGGCAAGGCCACCGCCGAGATCGACGACCAGTGGGTCAAGGAAGTGTCGGCGCGCGGCGCGAACGGCGCGGCGCTGCTGGAGGACGCCCGCGCGCTGGCCCGCCAGTACGACAAGTGACCCGGCCGCGCCAGTGGCAGGAGGATGGCGCCACCCACCTGGACCTGCGCGGCCTGGCGCCGCCGCAGCCGATGGTGGCGATCCTGAGGCTGCTGCGCTCGGCCGCCGCGGGCACCAGCGTGGTCGCCCATCTCGATCGCGATCCGGTGATGCTCTATCCCGAACTCGCGGAGCTCGGCTGGGAAGCCCAGGCGCTGGACGGCGAGCCGGGTGAAGTCCGCCTGCTGCTGCGGCGCGGGACGTGAGCGCCGCCGCCAACGCGTTTTTGGGCGGCGCGCGCAGCCGCCTGCTGCCGGCCTGGACCACGCTGCGCTTCTTCGCGGCCGCCGCCGTCTTCCACCTGCTCGCCTGGCTCGCCCTGGCGGCGGGCGCCATGCACTGGATCGGATTCGCGGGCGGCCTGGGCTGGCCGCTGGCGGCATTGCACCTGCTCACGCTGGGCGTGTTCGGCACGGCGGCGCTGGGCGCCGGCGCCCAGCTGGTGCCGGTGGCGACGCGCCGGGCGGCACCCGGCCACCGGCTGCTCACGGCGATCTGGTGGATCTACACCCCGGCCGTCGCCTTGCTGGTGCTGGGAATGGGACTGCCGCGCCCGTCCTGGCTGGCGGCCGGCGCGCTCGCGGTGGCGCTGTGCCTTGCCGCCTGGGGCGTGCTGATGGCGCGCAACCTGCGCGGCGGGCTCGGCATGCGGGGGGTGCTGGCGCATGGCTGGACGGCGCTGGCGTCGCTGGCCGTGCTGCTGGGCAGCGCGCTGTCGCTGGCCGCCACCTGGCTCGGACTGGCGGCGCCCGCTCGCGGCACCGCCGTCGCGCTGCATCTGGTGTTCGCGCCCTTCGGCTTCATGGGGCTGCTGGCGCTGGGGCTGTCGGCGATCCTGGTGCCGATGTTCGCGCTGGCCGAGGCGCCGCGCGAGCGCGACCAGCTCGCCTCCTGCGGCCTGGGCGCCGCCGCCCTGCTGCTGGCCGGCGCGGCCGCCCTGGGCGTCGCCCCCACCGGCCTGCGGCTGGCGGCGATCGCGCTGGCCGCGCTCGCCGTCGCGCTGCACCTGCGCTCCATGCGGCAGGCGCTGCGCACCGGCATGCGGCAGGCGCTGGGCCGCTCGTTCGTGCTGGTGAAAGTGGGCTGGGGCGGCCTGGCCGCGAGCCTGGCGGTGGCGCTGGCCATGGTGCTCGAGCTGCCGGTGCCGCGGCTGGAGGCCTGGTTCGGCCTGTGCGTGATCGGTGTCTGGCTGCTCAGCTTCGTGCTGGGCATGCTGCAGCGCATCCTGCCGTTCCTGGCGGCCATGCACGCGGCCGGCGCGGGCCGGCGAGCGCCGACCCCGTCGAGCCTGACGCACGAGCGCGCGCTGGCCATCCATTTCCGCTGCCACCTGGCCGCGCTGGCGGGCCTGGGCGCCGCCATCGCTCTGGACAGCGCCTGGCTGGCGGCGCTGGCGGCCGCCGTCGGCGCGGCGGGGGCGGCGGCGTTCTGCTGGTTCGCCGCCGTCGTGCTCGGCCGGCTGGCGCAAAAGACCAGGACCTTGAGCTAGCGCAAAGCCTCGCCGGCGGCGCACCCGCATATTTCGGTAGTTCGATACCAGAATAGTGGAGGCGCCCATGAGTTCCCAGGTCAGCCGCATGCTCGACGACGAGCACCGCGCGAGCATCGCCCTGCTCGGACAGGTCGAGCAGCTGCTGTCCCGCAACGCCCGCTTCGATCCGGCCGCGGCCGGCCTGATGCGCCAGCTGGTGCGGCTGCTCGAGAACGACGTCGACCGCCATTTCGATTTCGAGGAGCAGCAGCTGTTCCCGCGCATGTCCGAGGGCGGCGACGGCGGCATGGCTTCCCTGCTGCAGGAAGAGCACGGGGCGATCCGCGAGGTCTGCGCCGAGCTGCTGCCGCTGGCGCGCCAGGCCGCCGGCGGCGCCATCGACGACGCCGGCTGGAGCGCGCTGCGGCCGCTCGGGCTGGAGCTGGTCGAGCGGCAGGTCGCGCACATCCAGAAGGAAACCATGGCGCTGCTGCCGCTGCTGGACGACCTGCTCGACGAGGAGGCCGACCGCGAACTGGCCTTCGCCTACACCGCCTGATGCCAAGGAGACCGACATGACGCTGGCCGCAACGAGCGCCCCGTTCACCATCCGCGCCCTGGCGCGCGAAGACCTGCCGGCCGTGGTCGCGATCGACGCGGCGCTCGAGGGCCGGTCGCGGCGCGCCTACGTCGAGCGGCGGCTCGCCGCCGCGCTGCGTGAGCCGAAGCTGCACGCCCAGTTCGCCGCCTGCGACGAGCGTGGCCTGGCCGGCTACATCCTCGCGCGGGTGCTGGAGGGCGAGTTCGGCCGCAGCGAGCCGGGCCTGCGGCTGGAGATGGTCGGCCTGCGCGAGGACGCCCGCGGCCACGGCGGCGGCGCGCGCCTGTTCCAGGTGTTGGCGGACTGGGGCCGGCGCCACGGCCTGCGCGACATCCACACCACGGCCACCTGGCGCGACGCCAGGATGCTCGGCTGGCTGGACGCGATGGGATTTGCGCTCGCGCCCGGCTACGTGCTGGACGCGGCCCTGGAGCAGGCGGCCGCGCGGCCGCCCGAAGAGCCGGTGACGTTGCCGCGCGGCGAGGTCAACTTCGGCGCGCCGCAGGCCAACGACGACGAGCGGCTGGCGCTGGAACGGCCGGACGTGCGGCCGATGACGCCGGCCGACCTGCGCGAGATCGTGCGCATCGACCGCGGCATCACCGGGCGCGACCGCAGCGCCTACATTGCGGCGCGCCTGCAGGAGGCGATGGACGACTCGGCGATCCGGGTGTCGCTCACGGCCCGGCGCGACGGCGCGATCGTCGGCTTCGTGATGGCGCGCGCCGACCTGGGCGACTATGGCCGGGCCGAGCCGGTGGCGGTGCTGGACACGCTGGGCGTGGACGTGGGCCACTCGCGCCGCCAGGTCGGCCGGGCCCTGCTGGAGCAGCTGTTCGCCAACCTGGCGGCGCTGCAGATCGAGCGGGTGGAGACGCAGGTCGGCTCGATGCAGCTGCCGCTGCTGGGATTCTTCCAGCACAACGGCCTGCGGCCGGCGCAACGGCTGATGTTCAAGCGGCGACTGGACGCCTGAACCGCGCGGCCGATCAGCTGCAATGCAGCGCCTCGATCAACGGACAGGCCACCTGACCATCGGTCGCGCAGCACTCGCTCACCAGACTTGACAGCACCGTCTCCATCCGCGTGAGGTCCGCCAGGCGGGCGCGCACGTCGGCCAGCCGCAGCCCGGCAAGCTCGGCGGCCTCGCTGCAGTGGGTGCCGTCCTCCAGCTTCAGCAGTTCACCGATCTCATCGAGCGTGAAGCCCAGGCGCTGCGCGGACTTCACGAATTTCACCCGCGCCACGTCCGGCCCGCCGTAACGCCGGATGCTGCCGGAAGGGCGGTCCGGTTCGGGCAGCAGCCCCCTGCGCTGGTAGAAGCGGATCGTCTCGACATTGACCCCGGCCGACTTCGCAAACGCGCCGATGGTCAGGTTCGCCAGCTTGTCTTCCATGTCGCTTGACTCCGTACATGACTACGGAGGTAACGTTACCGTATCAAGCGAAATCTCGAAAGGACAATGACATGTCGGAATCGCAAGAGGGGCGGGGAGCCCTCGCCGCCGGGGGGCTGGCCGCCATCCTCGCTTCGACCTGCTGCCTGGGCCCCCTGGTCCTGGTGACCCTGGGCTTTTCCGGTGCCTGGATCGGCAATCTGGCCGTGCTGGAGCCCTATCGCCCGATCTTCATCGGTGTGGCGCTGCTGGCCCTGTTCCTCGCCTGGCGGCGCATCTACCGGCCGGTGCAGGCCTGCAAGCCGGGCGAGGTCTGTGCGATGGCGCAGGTTCGCACCACCTACAAGCTGATGTTCTGGATCGTGGCTGCGCTCGTTCTGGTCGCGCTCGGTTTCCCCTACGTCGCGCCCTTCTTCTACTGATCAGGAGTTCTCCATGAAGAATCTGCTCGCCGTCCTTGCCCTTGCAGCCATCGCGGCCCCCGTATGGGCGGCCACCCAGACCGTCACGCTGGCAGTGCCCGGCATGACCTGCGCCGCCTGCCCGATCACCGTCAAGAAAGCGCTCTCCAAGGTCGCAGGCGTCAGCCAGGTGGCCGTGAGCTTCGAACGGCGCGAAGCGGTCGTCAGCTTCGACGACGCCAAGGCCAGCGTCCTGCAGCTGACCAAGGCGAGCGCAGCCGCCGGCTACCCCGCCAGCGTCAAGGACTGAGCGATGGCGGCGCATGCGAGGCACCGGCGCCACCCGGCTCGGGCCTGCTGCACCCCGACAACATTGGAGGAACAGAATGAAGACGCTCGACATCGAGGGGATGACCTGCCCATCCTGCGACCAGACCCCCGGCCGGCAGCGCGCCGGGGCGCAGCGTGAAGGCGGCGAGCCTGCGCTGCATGTGGCCGTGATCGGCAGCGGCGGAGCCGCCATGGCGGCGGCGCTGAAGGCCGTCGAACAAGGCGCGCGCGTCACGCTGATCGAGCGCGGCACCATCGGCGGCACCTGCGTCAATGTCGGCTGCGTGCCCTCCAAGATCATGATCCGCGCCGCCCACGTCGCCCATGTGCGACGACAAAGCCCGTTCGATGGCGGCATCGCGCCGGCTGCGCCGGTGATCCTGCGCGAACGGCTGTTGGCGCAGCAGCAGGGCCGCGTCGACGAGCTGCGCCGCGCCAAGTACGAAGGCATCCTGGACGGCAATCCCGCGATCACGCGGCTGGCGGGCGAAGCCCGGTTCAAGGACGGCCGCAGCCTGGTGGTGCGGCGGCCGGACGGCAGCGAGCACGAGCTTGCGTTCGACCGCTGCCTGATCGCGACCGGCGCGCGCGCGGCGGTGCCGCCGATTCCCGGCCTGCAGGACACGCCCTATTGGACTTCGACCGAGGCGTTGGCCAGCGACACCATCCCGCGGCGGCTGGCCGTGATCGGTTCGTCGGTGGTGGCGGTGGAGCTGGCGCAAGCGTTCGCCCGGCTCGGTGCCAAGGTCACGATCCTGGCACGCAACACGCTGTTCTTCCGCGACGAGCCGGCCATCGGAGAAGCCGTGACGGCGGCGTTCCGCGCCGAGGGCATCGAGGTGCTGGAGCACACGCAGGCCAGCCAGGTCGCGCACCGGGACGGCGAGTTCGTGTTGGCGACCAACGGGGGCGAGCTGCGCGCGGATCGGCTGCTGGTTGCCACCGGCCGGGTTCCGAACACGCAGGGCCTGAACCTTGCAGCGGCCGGCGTGGCGGTGAACCAGCACGGGTCCATCGCGATCGACGCCGGCATGCGCACCGGCGCCCCGGGCATCTATGCCGCCGGCGACTGCACCGACCAGCCGCAATTCGTCTACGTGGCGGCTGCCGCCGGCACCCGCGCGGCCATCAACATGACCGGCGGCGATGCGGTATTGGACCTCGCCGCCATGCCGGCGGTGGTGTTCACCGATCCGCAGGTCGCCACCGTGGGCCTGACCGAGCAGGAGGCGCAGCACGCCGGCATCAGGACCGACAGCCGCACGCTGAGCCTCGACAACGTGCCGCGCGCGCTCGCCAACTTCGACACGCGCGGCTTCATCAAGCTGGTGGTCGAGGAGGGCAGCCACCGCCTGATCGGGGTGCAGGCGGTGGCCCCGGAAGCCGGCGAGCTGATCCAGACGGCGGTGCTGGCGATCCGCGGCCGGATGACGGCGCAGGAGCTGGCCGACCAGCTGTTCCCCTACCTGACGATGGTCGAGGGCCTGAAGCTCGCCGCGCAGACCTTCAGCAAGGACGTGGCCCAACTGTCCTGCTGCGCCGGATGAAGCTGCCGGCAGGCCCTCACGCGGGCCTGATCTGTTGCGGCTGCTGCGCGTGCGGCGTCAGGGCCGGCCACGGCCGGCGCGCCAGCGCCAGCAGCACGACGCCGCCGGCCAGCGGCACCGCGTACAGCAGTGCGCCGGCGACGGCGTGCAGCGCCGGCAGCGGTTCCAGCCTGGCCAGCCAGTAGCGGCCGTACATCGCCAGCAGCAGCGGCGCGGTCCACAGCGCGGCGCGTCGCCACGCGCCCGCGCCGGCGCCCGTCACCTCGCGGGCGGCCAGCAGGAACAGGGCCGACGCGACGAACACCAGCGTGAACAGGGTGCCGGCGATCGGCTGGCCGCGCCCGGCCGCCTCGTGGTTGGCCCAGTAGGGCAGCCAGGCCAGGCAGGCCAGGCCAGGCAGGCCAGGCCGAGTGCCAGCGCGGTGCCGCGCGCGCGGCCCTGGGCCTGCGCGCCGTCCGGTTCCGCCCGCGGCCGGATCAGCGGCAGCAGCGCCAGACAGGCAAGGCCGACGATCGCGTCGATCAGCAGCGTCACCGGATAGCCCCAGGCTTCCACCGCGACGCCCTGCCAGCTGGCGCTGACCGCAATGGCCAGGTTCATCAGCGCCATGTAGGCCGTGAACTGGGTGGCCGCCACCTTCGGATCGGTCACGTCCATCATGATCGCCGCGTGGGTGCCGTACATGAGGCCCTGGAACAGGGCGTAGGCGATCGACGCGATCCACAGCGCCGTGACCAGCTCGGGCAGCGCGCCGCCGCCCGGGGGGCGCGGCATCACGTAGCCGTGCGAGTGCAGCACCCACATCAGCCAGGCCACCGGCAGGCTCATGGCCGCGGTGTACGCGAACAGCGTGCGGCGGCGCCCGAGCCGGTCCGACAGCAGGCCGCCGCCCACCATGGCCGCGCCGGAGAGCAGCAGCGACCACAGGTTGAGGGCCGCCACCTCGTCGTCGCGCATGCCGAACTCCACCGCCAGGTTCGACTGCAGCGCCAACCCCAGCGACATCGCGCCGGCCGGCAGCAGCGAGAAGAACACGCCGGCGAACGCTCCGCGGCTGCCGACGAAGGCGCGGAACGACTGTACGGCGAAGCGCCTCATCTCGGCGCCGGCGTCGCGCCAGCCCGCGGCAACCGGGCCTTCGGCCGCGACTTCCCGCATCGGCAGCACGACGAAGGCGGTCACGGCCAGGATCGCGGCCGTCACGAAGAAGAAGCTGCCCTGGAATCCGATCACGCCGACCAGCAGCAGCACGCCGCTACCGCCGATCGCCTGGCCGAGCGAGGCGCCGGCGAACATCAGCCCATTGGCCAGACCGCGTTCGTGCTCGTGCAGCGTGTTCACCGCCAGCGAATCGATGGCCACGTCCTGGATGGCGCCGAAGATGTTGTGCACGAACAGCACGGCCGTGAACAGCCACAGCCCCTGCGGCAGCGGCACCGCCACCAGCGACAGCAGCGTGAACGCCAGTGCCAGCTGGGTGACCAGGATCCAGCCGCGCCGATGGCCCAGGCGTCGCGAACGGAACACGTCCACCAGCGGGCCGAACGCCCACTTGAAGGCCCATGGCAGGTACAGCGAGGCGACGAAGGCGCCGATCTCGGCCGGCCCGACGCCCTGGCGCCGCAGCTGGGTGGCCACCGCCGTGGCCGCGAAGCCCAGCGGGATGCCTTCGGTCACGTACAGCCCGAAGAAGGCCGCCAGCCGGCCACGCCGGCTCGCCAGCAGGTTGGGAAGTCGCATGGCGCGATTGTCGCGGCGAAAACGGCGACAATCGCGGCCTCGTCCGCTCCGCCCGCTGCGGTGCCGGCTGTCTTTTCCCGGGATGCTCCATGAAGATCACCGATATCCGCGAAGTCACCCAGCCGATCGCCTCCAGCATCCGCAACGCCTACATCGATTTCTCGAAGATGACGCTCAGCCTGGTGGCGGTGGTCACCGACATCGTGCGCGACGGCAGGCCGGTGGTGGGCTACGGCTTCAACTCCAACGGCCGCTACGGCCAGGGCGGCCTGATCCGCGAGCGCTTTGCCCCGCGCATCCTGCAGGCCGACCCGGCCAGCCTGCTGGACGAGGCGCGCGGCAACCTCGACCCGCACAAGGTGTGGGCCACGATGATGACCAACGAGAAGCCAGGCGGCCACGGCGAGCGGTCGGTCGCGGTGGGCACCATCGACATGGCGGTGTGGGATGCGGTCGCCAAGATCGAGGGCAAGCCGCTGTTCCAGCTGCTGGCCGAGCGCCACGGCAGCGGCACGCCGAACCCGCGCGTGTTCGTGTACGCGGCCGGCGGCTATTACTACCCCGGCAAGGACGACAGCAAGCTGCGCGCCGAGATGCAAAGCTACCTCGACCGCGGCTATTCGGTGGTCAAGATGAAGATCGGCGGCGCACCGCTGGCCGACGACTGCCGCCGCATCGAGGCGGTGCTGGGGATGCTGGGGGCCGGGCAGCGCCTGTGCGTGGACGCCAATGGCCGCTTCGACCTGAAGACCGCCGTCGACTACGCCAAGGCGATGTCGCAATACGACCTGTTCTGGTACGAGGAGGCGGGCGATCCGCTGGACTACGAGCTGCAGGCCGAACTCGCGCAGCACTACGCGGGGCCGATGGCGACCGGCGAGAACCTGTTCTCGATGCAGGATGCCCGCAACCTGATCCGCTACGGCGGCCTGCGCCCGGACCGCGACTGGCTCCAGTTCGACTGCGCGCTCAGCTACGGCTGCGTCGAATATTTGCGCACGCTGGACATGCTCAAGGCCCATGGCTGGTCGCCCGCGCGCTGCATCCCGCACGGCGGGCACCAGATGTCGCTGGCGATCGCCGCCGGCCTGGGCCTGGGCGGCAACGAGTCCTACCCGGACCTGTTCCAGCCGTATGGCGGCTTCCCCGACGGCGTGAAGGTGGAGAACAGCTACGTGACGCTGCCGCCGCTGCCCGGCATCGGCTTCGAGGGCAAGGGCGACCTGTATGCGCAGATGAAGCAGCTGGCGGCCTGACGGCCGCAGCCGGCGCTCACCACAGCGCCGAGTCGCGCAGATCCTGCAGCTTCTGGCGCTGGCGCCGGCGCGCGAGCGTCCGCCAGCGGGCCAGCGCCACTGCGGCGGCGCCCGCGGCCAGCAGCCATTCGGCATGCGCACCGTCGCCCAGGACCGAGCGCCCGAACCACACCGCCAGCAAGGCCAGTGCGGCGACGCAGAGCATGAGGATCACGAGTTTCATGGCGCGCGAGGCAGGCGGGTCGTCAGGGAACGGCGCACGGCCGTGTCAGGGGTGCAGGAGCGGGCGAGGGTCGAACTGTAGCGTTTTCCGCAAACTGTTGCCGGCGGCGGGCCTCCCGGTGCGCCGCGCCGGGCGCCGGCGCGACCGTCACAGCCGGTCGAGCATCTCGCAGGTCACCAACACCACGCCATTGCCGGTGCGGTGGAAGCGCCTGGCATCCAGTTCGGCGTCCTCGCCGATCACCATGCCTTCGGGGATCCTGCAGCCGCGGTCGATCACCACGCGGGTGAGGCGGCAGTTGCGGCCGATCTCGGTGGTCGGCATGATCACCGCCTGCGTGATGGTGCAGCCCGAATGCACCCTCACGCTGGAGAACAGCACGGCCTCGCGGATCACCGATCCCGACACGATGCAGCCGCCTGACGCGATCACGTTGGCGGTGATGCCGTGGTTGCCGCGGATGTCGGGCACGAACTTGGCCGGCGGCAACTGCTCCTGGTAGGTCCAGATCGGCCAGTCGCGGTCGTAGATGTTCAGCTCAGGCAGGTTGGAGGCGAGGTCCAGGTTGGCGGCCCAGAAGGCGTCGACGGTGCCTACGTCGCGCCAGTACGGCCGGTCGCGGCTGGCGTACGGCACGCTGGACATGTTGAGCGGATGCGCCAGCACCTGGTCCTCGCGCACCATGCGCGGGATGATGTTGCGCCCGAAATCGTGTTCCGACGACTCGTCGGCGAGGTCCTCGGCCAAGCGCCGGTACAGCTCCTCCGCGTTGAAGATGTAGATGCCCATGCTGCCGAGCGCGCGGTCGGGCTTGCCGGGGATGGGCGGCGGGTCCCCGGGCTTTTCCAGGAAGTCGGTCACCCGGCGCGCGCCGTCCACGTGCATGACGCCCAGCGCCGTCGCCTCCATCCGGGGCACCTCGATGCAGCCGACGGTGCAGCGGCTGCCGCTTTCCACGTGGTCCAGCAGCATCAGCGAGTAATCCATCTTGTAGACGTGGTCGCCGGCCAGGATCAGGATGTATTCCGGCCCGTAGGACTTCAGGATGTCGATGTTCTGGTAGACCGCGTCGGCGGTGCCGCGGTACCAGTAGGCTTCGTTCACCCGCTGCTGCGCCGGCAGCAGGTCGATGAATTCGTTGGCCTCGCCGCGCAGGAAGTTCCAGCCGCGCTGCAGGTGGCGCAGCAGCGAGTGCGACTTGTACTGCGTGAGCACGCCGATGCGGCGGATCCCGGAGTTGATGCAGTTGGACAGGGCGAAGTCGATGATGCGGAACTTGCCGCCGAAGTACACGGCCGGCTTGGCCCGCTTGTCGGTCAGTTCCATCAGTCGCGAGCCGCGCCCGCCGGCCAGCACCAGCGCCACGGTGCGGTTGGGCAGCTGGCGCGCCAGCATCAGCCGGTCGGCGGTTTCGGCGGTGGCTGAGTTGCCGCCCTGTTCGTCTGCCATGGCTTTGACTTTCGTCCAGCGCCGGTCCGCGCCGTGTAGGACGCAGCCTCTTCCGCAGCCTGGCGCGCGGTCCCGCCGGGGCCGCGGCTAGTCGTCGAGCGGCTCCGCGCTCGGCTCGCGGTCGGCGTCCCGCGCAGCCGGCCGGGGCTGGGCTTCGCCCGGCGCCAGGTAGCCTTCGCGCAGCAGGTCCGTGACGATCTGCTCGCCCATGCCGTGGAACAGCCGGCGCAGCCGCCCCGTGGGCACCTCCCGCTGCGCCAGCAGCAGCAGGCTGCGTTCGCGCAGCGTCAGCGTCTGGGTGCCCGGCCACAGGGCCAGGTGGGCTTTGGCGGTGGTGTGCAGCTGCATGTGATCTTCCCTGGTGCATGCGATTGGGCCCGCCGCCGGTGACGCCCTGATGACGGCTGCGCGTGCACCGTCGCGAGGCGCCGGCGCAGCGTGCCGGGACCGCATACGCCTGCCACGCAACGACCGTGCCCGCTTGTGCGTCATAGAACCGACACATTGGTGTGGTCTGCTCACGGGGGATATTGTGTGGACTTGCAGGACGATCTATGGGGAACGAAGAATTCGCGCAGCGCATGCAGCAGGATGTGCTCGACAGCTACGACGAGGAGCTCGAGCTCGAACTGGAAGACCGTCCGTTCGACGCGGACGGCAACGAGATCGCGCTGACCGAGCAGGAGAAGCTGGAACGGCGGCGCTACTTCGCCGAGCTGCTGCGGCTGCAGGGCGAGCTGGTCAAGCTGCAGGACTGGGTCGTGGCCACCGGCCACAAGATCGTCATCCTGTTCGAGGGGCGCGACGCGGCCGGCAAGGGCGGCGTGATCAAGCGCATCACGCAGCGGCTGAACCCGCGCGTGTGCCGGGTGGCGGCGCTGCCCGCGCCCAACGACCGCGAGCGCACCCAGTGGTACTTCCAGCGCTACACCGCGCACCTGCCGGCGGCCGGCGAGATCGTGCTGTTCGACCGCAGCTGGTACAACCGGGCCGGCGTCGAGCGGGTGATGGGCTTCTGCTCGGACGAGCAGTACGACGAGTTCTTCCGCACGGTGCCGGAATTCGAGAAGATGCTGGTGCGCTCCGGCATCCAGCTGATCAAGTACTGGTTCTCGATCTCCGACGAGGAGCAGCACCTGCGCTTTCTCAGCCGCATCCAGGACCCGCTCAAGCAATGGAAGCTCAGTCCGATGGACCTGGAGTCGCGCCGCTGCTGGGAGCAGTACACGCGGGCCAAGGAAGTGATGCTGGAGCGCACGCACATCCCGCAGGCGCGCTGGTGGATCGTCGAGGGCGACAACAAGAAGAAGGCGCGCCTGAACTGCATCGCGCACCTGCTGTCGCAGGTGCCCTACCAGGAGATCGCGCACGCGACCGTGGAGCTGCCGCAGCGGGTGCGCCACAAGGACTACTCGCGCCGGCCGGTGCCCAAGAACATGTTCATTCCCGGCAAGTACTGAGTGGTGCTGGCGGTGGCCGACGGCAAAGGCCGGGATCGCGGCGGGGCCGTCACGCAGCCTTCATGTTGGTGGAGCATCGTGTGACCCAGCGCCGCGGGGGTGATCCCGCGGAGACACCACGTCAACGTCTCGCACAAGGATTTCCAGTGTTCACGTTCAATCCGGTCGCAATATTCTTTGCCGGCGGTCCCGGCTGGAAAGTGTCCGAATTCGCGGAGTTCCCCGAACTGCCCGCCGACGCCAACGACTCGCTGCGCGATGAGTTCCTGATCGCCGGCGGGCTGGCGCTGGTGCTCTCGCGCTGCCCGCGCCCGGCCGCGCCCCGGCGCTTTCCGGCGGCGCTGCGCGTGTACGAAGCGCTCAAGCGCGGTGGGCGGCGCCGCGGCGCCGTCTCGCCCCAGTTGCTCAGCGACGCCAGCCACGAAGTGGCGGAGTTCGCCGACCGCGCCACCCGCGACGCCTTGGTGCGGCGCATGCGCGCCGCGCTGAGCTGACGATGCGGCAGCGCCGCGTCCGGTTCGTCGCGCGCCTGCTGCCGGCGCTTGCGTTCGCCGCGTCGGCGGCTGTCGCCGCACCCTGTGCGACGTCCGTCGGCGAGCTGCGTTCGATCGCCGGCGACGCCGCCTTCGCCCTGCGCTGGGAAGAGACCTCGATGTCGGACGGCAAGCCCCTGGTCGTTTCCATCGCGCAACACGACGATGGCTTGCACCTCGAGTTCGTCAAGGTCCGGGAGGGCCTGTGGGCCGAAGGCGCGGCGACGATCTGCCAGGCCGACGCGCAGTTGCAGGCGCGCATGAAGCCGGGCCGATTGCGGCTGGGGCCGGCGGCGCACTGGATCCTGCGGCACTCCATCGGCCAGGGGGGTGTCTTCCTGCTGTCGCGGCAGCCCGGCGGGCTGTTGCGGATCGCGACGCCGGGCTGGAGCGGACTGTTCGCTCCGCTGCGGGACTGAAGCGGCGTTGCCGGCCCGGGCTGTCATCGGCTTGTCATTCCGGCTGCCGACACTGCCTGCGCAATGGCTGCGGAGACGGCAATGAAGAGAGGGTCGATGACCGGCGCGCTGATGCTCGCGCTTGCGTTGGTGGGCGGGCTGCTGGAGTTCCTGCGTCTGCAGGGTTGGCGCTTGCGGTCCCGGGTGCTGCACTGACCGGCGCCGGACCGGCCCGGCCGGGCGCGGCGGCATGAAGCTGCCCGAACTGGCACAGCTGGAGCGGGTCCTGGCCGCCGCCGGAGGCGAACTCGACGTGCGCATCGAATGCACCGCCTGCCATGAAGGCCGTGAGCTGCCGGTCTATGCCATGGCCTTGGGCAACAGTGCCCCGGACGCGCCGGCGGTCGGCTTCTTCGGCGGCGTGCATGGCCTGGAGCGGATCGGCGCGCGCGTGGTGATCGCATTTCTGGACAGCGTCGTGGCGCGCCTGCGCTGGGACGTCGTGCTGCGCGACCTGCTGGCGCAGGTGCGCCTGGTGGTCATGCCGCTGGTGAATCCCGGCGGCGTGGCCCGCGGGACGCGGGCCAATCCGGCGGGGGTCGACCTGATGCGCAACGCACCGGTCGAGGCGGCCGACCGGGTGCCGTTCCTGGTGGGCGGCCAGCGCCTGAGCGCCGGCCTGCCCTGGTACCGCGGGCGCGCCGGCGCCGCCATGGAGCCCGAGAGCCGCGCGCTCTGCGCCGTGGTGCAGCGGGAACTGCACGGCCGCCCGTTCAGCATCGCGCTGGACTGTCATTCGGGCTTCGGCATGCGCGACCGCATCTGGTTTCCTTACGCGCACCGCCGCCAGCCGATGCCGCAGCTGGCGGAACTGCACGCGCTGCAGGAGATCTTTCGCGAGTCGCACGCCTACCACCCGTACGAGTTCGAGCCGCAGAGCCGGCACTATCTCGCCCACGGGGACCTGTGGGACCACCTGCACCAGCGCGCGCCGCAGGGCAGCGGCCAGGTGTTCCTGCCGCTGACGCTGGAGATGGGCTCCTGGCTGTGGGTCAAGAAGAATCCGCGCCAGCTGCTGCGCCGCGACGGCATGTTCAATCCGCTGATCGAGCATCGCGAGCACCGGGTGCTGCGCCGCCATGTCCCGCTGCTGGAATTCATGCTGCGTGCGGCGGCGGGATACCGCGGCTGGTTGCCGGTGGGGCCGGCGCGCGAGCAGCATCACCGGCAGGCCGTCGCCCGCTGGTATGGCGAACCATGACGACCTGGGTGCTGCTGCGGGGCTGGGCGCGCGAGGCGCGCCACTGGGAGGAGTTCGCCCAGGTGCTGGCAGCGGCGCTCCCGCCCGGCGACCGCGTGGTGGCGCCCGACCTGCCGGGCAACGGTGTGCGCAACAGCGACGCGAGCCCGCTGAGCGCGTCCGCCATGGTGGCCGCACTGCGCGCCGACCTGGCGCAGCGTCGGCTGCGCGGACCGTACGCCGTCGTGGCGCTGTCGCTGGGGGGCATGGTGGCCTGGCAGTGGGCTTGCGAGCGGCCCCGGGAGCTGGCCGCCTGCGTCCTGATCAACACCAGCGTCGGCGGCCGCTCAGGATTCTGGCAGCGGCTGCGGCCGGCGGCCTATCTGCCTTTGCTGGGCCTGCTGCGGCCGGGAGTGGGGGGGCTGGAGCGCGAGCGGGCCATCCTGGCCCTGACCAGCAACCACCGCGCCGGCGATTCCGCACTGGCGGCGCGCTGGGCCGGCTACGCGCTCGAACGACCGGTCGGTGCGTGGAACGCCCTGCGCCAGCTGGTGGCCGCCGCGCGCTATCGGGCGCCGCCGGCGGCGCCCGCCGTGCCGATCCTGCTGCTGGCGGCGCAGGCCGATCGCCTGGTCGCGCCGGAATGCTCGCACGGCATGGCCCGGCACTGGCAGCTGCCGGTGTGCACGCATGCGACGGCCGGACACGACCTGCCGCTGGACGACCCGCACTGGGTGGCTGCGCAGGTGCTGCGGTGGTGGGAGACGGTCGGACTGCGCTGTCATGCACCTGCCACGAAAGTGCCATGAACGCGTCACGCGCCGACTCGAAACTGGCGGTCGTTCACACAGGAGCTTTCGGATGAACGAGCTGCCGATTCCAACCCTGCCCCTGTCGCCGGCGAGCCGGTCCCGGGGGTCACTTCACCGGCCGCATCCTGGCCAGGCTGAAGCGCAGCGCGGCGGCATCACGACGTCCTGGGCCCGCCACCAGAGCGAAGTGCGCGAAGCCCAGCGCCTGAGGTACCAGGTGTTCGCGGGCGAAATGGGCGCCCGCCTCCAGTCCCGGATCGCGGGCCACGACATGGACCTGTTCGACGACTACTGCGAGCACCTGATCGTGCGCGATCAGGCCAGCGGCGAGGTGATCGGCACCTACCGGGTGCTGACGTCGACCCAGGCGCGCCGGGTCGGCAGCTTCTACAGCGACTCCGAGTTCGACCTGGTGCGGCTGCGTGCGCTGCGCGAACGGATGGTGGAGCTCGGGCGCAGCTGCGTGCACCCGGACCACCGGCACGGCGGCGTGATCATGGCGCTGTGGGCGGCGCTGGGCGACTTCATGGTGCGCAACGGCCTGGACGTGATGATCGGCTGCGCCAGCATCCCGATGCTGCACAACGGCGTGGTGAGCGGCGACGTCGCCGCCAGCGTCTGGCGCCAGCTGCGCGCAACCCACCTGGCGCCGGTGGAATACCACGTGCGGCCGCGCCTGCCGCTGCCGGTGGAGCAGCTCGACGACAGCCTGGAGGTCGAGCCGCCGGCGCTGATCAAGGGCTACCTGCGGCTCGGCTCCAAGGTGCTGGGCCCGCCGGCCTGGGACCCGGACTTCAACAGTGCCGACCTGCCGCTGATGATGCGCCTGGCGGACCTGCCGGCCCGCTACCGCAAGCACTTCCTGGGCGGCTGAATGCGCGCCGCGTTCGACTCGCTCGGCCCGCTGCTGGCGCATCTGCCGCCGTGGCACGAGGCCGACGTCGACGACGCGGCCGGGCCGCACCGCTTGCGCAGCGTCTTCATCTCCGACCTGCACCTGGGCACGGCCGGCTGCCAGGCGGCCGCGCTGCTCGATTTCCTCAAGGCCCATCCGAGCGACCACCTCTACCTGGTGGGCGACATCGTCGACGGCTGGCAGCTGCGCAAGGGCTGGTACTGGCCGCAGGCGCACAACGACGTGGTGCAAAAGCTCCTGCGGCGCGCGCGCAAGGGCTGCCGCGTCGTCTTCGTCCCCGGCAACCACGACGAGTTCGCCCGCCAGTTCGCCGGCCACTCGTTCGGCGGCATCGAGGTCGTGCACGACACCGTGCACGTGACGGCCGACGGTCGCCGGCTCTGGGTGATCCACGGCGACGCCTTCGACGCGGTGGTGCAGTGCGCGCGCTGGCTCGCCCACGTCGGCGACACCCTGTACGAATTCAGCCTGCGCCTGAACCGCCACCTGAACCGGGCGCGCGCGCGGCTCGGACTGCCGTACTGGTCGCTGTCGGCCTGGCTCAAGCACAAGGTCAAGAAGGCGCTCAACTACGTCACCGACTTCGAGCACGCGGTGGCCCGCGAAGCGCGCCGGCGCGGCCACCAGGGGGTGGTGTGCGGTCACATCCACCGCGCGGAAATGCGCATGATCGACGGCGTGCTTTACTGCAACGACGGCGATTGGGTCGAAAGCCTCACGGCGCTGGTCGAGCACATGGACGGCCGACTCGAACTGGTGTCCTGGGCGCCGCCGGCCCACGGCCGCGCGGGACACGCGATCAAGGAGCATGCGGCATGAAAATCGCACTGGTGACGGATGCCTGGCAGCCCCAGGTCAACGGCGTGGTGACCACGCTGGTGGAGCTGGTGAAGGAACTGGGCGGCGCCGGCCACGAGGTGCTGGTGGTCGAGCCCGGGCAGTTCCGCACCCGACCCTGCCCGGGCTACGCCGGCATCGACCTGGCGATCCGGCCCGGGCCGCAACTGGCGCGGCAGTTGGATGCCTTCGCGCCGGACGCCATCCACCTGGCCACCGAAGGGCCGCTGGGCTGGGCCGGCCGCCGCTACTGCCTGCGCCGCGGCCTGGCGTTCACCACGGCGTTCCACACCAAGTTTCCCGAGATCGTGCACGCGGCGCTGAAGGTGCCGCTCTCGTGGGGCTATGCCCTGATGCGGCATTTCCACCGGCCCTCGTCGGGCGTGATGGTGCCCACCCGCAGCGTGCTCCACATGCTGGAGCAGCGCGGGCTGCGCAAGCTGCGCGCCTGGACCCACGGCGTGGACACCCGCCTGTTCCCGTTCCACCCGCAGCCCCTGCCGCACGAGCTGCTGGCCGACCTGCCGCGGCCGATCGCGCTGTTCGTCGGCCGGGTCTCCTACGAGAAGAACATCCAGGCCTTCCTCGAGATGGAGTTCAGCGGCAGCAAGGTCGTGTGCGGGGTCGGGCCGGTCGCCACCAGGCTGCAGCAGCGCCATCCGCATGCGCGCTGGATCGGCGTGCTGCCCAGGGCCGAGCTGGCCCGCCTCTATGCCGCCGCCGACGTGTTCGTCTTCCCCAGCCACGCCGACACCTTCGGCCTGGTGATGGTCGAGGCGATGGCCTGCGGCACGCCGGTCGCTGCGTTTCCGGTGGACGGTCCGCTAGAAGTGCTGGGCCGGCTGCACCCGGACGGCTCAGGGCCGCTGGGCGGCGCCATGCACGACGACCTGCGCACCGCCTGCGCCGCGGCCCTGGCGGTGCCGCGCGAGGAGGCGCGCGAGCGGGCGCTGGATTTCAGCTGGCGGGTCGCCAGCGAGATGTTCGCCGCCTTCCTGGTGCCGGCGCGGCGTGGACAGTCGGCGGGCAAGCGCCCGTTGGCCGACGGCGAGGAGCTGGTGACATGGACCTGATCCTCTGGCGCCACCCCGAGGCCGAAGACGCCGAGGAAGGACGCGACGACCTGGACCGCGCGCTCACCGCGCGCGGCGAAAAGCATGCGGCGCGCGTGGCCGCTTGGCTGGACCGGCACCTGGGCGAGGGAGCCCGCGTGCTGTGCAGCCCGGCCCGCCGCTGCGAGCAGACGGCGCTGGCGCTGGCGCGCAAGTACAAGGTGGTCGACGTGTTGGCGCCCGGGCGCGGCAGCGCGGCGTTGCTGGACGCGGCGCACTGGCCGTCGGCGCGGCAGCCGGTGGTGGTGATCGGCCACCAGCCGGTGCTGGGCGAGGTGGTGTCGCAGCTGCTGCGCATCCAGGGCGACCAGTGCGCCTTTCGCAAGGGCAGCGCCTGGTGGCTGCGCACGCGCGAGCGCGACGGCCATGTGCAGACCGTGGTCTGGGCCGTGCAGACGCCCGAGCTGGCCTGAGGCACTGCCGGGCAGGCGGCGTCGGGCCTTGCTAGGTCTTCTGCTTGGCCGGGCGGCCGGTCTTGATCGCTGCCAGTGCCGCGATGCCGGCCAGGAACTGGGCGTCGGTCATCGCGGTCAGCGCCTGCACGCCGGCGCGCAGCAGCTCGCTCTTTTTTGCCGGGCGGCCGAGCCGGGCGGCACGCAGCTTGAGCACGTCGATCGCGGCGTACTCGGTCTTGGGCATGGTGAAGCTGTCGCGCACCAGCTTGATCTTCTTGCCCTTGTCCGGTCCGGCCGCGGCGGCAACGCGCTGGGATGCGGTGTCCGCGGCTTTCGTGGCGGCGGGCGCGGGTGCCTTGGCGGCGGCCTGCACCGGTGCCGGACGCGCGGCGCTGCGCGAAGGGCGCCTGGCGGCGGGGCGGGAGGGCGCACCAGCTTTGCCGGCGGAGGGACGGGACGTGGCCATGGGCAGCTCCTGAAAACGGTATAAACAGTTTATACTGTTTCTGGCGAACCGTCGAGCAGCGCGAGGCGCCTCAGGCCACCACCAGCGACCAGGGCGTCTTCTGCCAGGCCACGCACTCCTCGCGCAGCAGGTGGGCCGACTGGGGCCAGGCCGCGGCCCAGCCGCGCCGCGTCGTCAGGCGCACGTCGCGGCCCAGGGCCTCCAGCTGCAGCCCCTTGACGTCCGGGTCGCGCCGCGCATGGCACAGGATCACGGCCAGCCGCAGGCACAACAGCTGGTGGATGAACGCCTCGTCGTCGAAATCGGCATCGAGCTTGCGCAGCTTGCCGCGGTGTCCCAGCACCAGCAGGCCGAGGCGATGCAGCTCGTCCTGCGTGAAGCCGGGCGCATCCGCGTGGTCGAGGATGTAGGCGCCGTGCTTGTGCGAATCGCTGTGCGAAATCGCGCTGCCGATCTCGTGCAGCTGCGCGGCCCACAGCAAGGCGCTCTGGAACGCCGCCAGGTCACCGGTGCGCGGGTGCAGCTGGCCGAACAGCAGGCAGGCGATGCGGCCGACCCTTGCGGCCTGCCCGGGATCGGCCTCGAAGCGCGCGGCCAGCCGCCGCACGGTCGCCTCGCGCACGTCGGTGGTGCCGTGCTCGCGCTCGAGCATGTCGTACAGCACGCCATGGCGCAGCGCGCCGGCCGCGGGCTGCATCTGCCCGATGTCCAGCAGCCGGAACACCGCGCGCAGCACGCTGACGCCGCCCCCGATGACGGGCCGGCGGTCGTCGCGCAGCCCCTCCAGCCGGACCCGGTCGGCGCTGCGCGCGGCCAGCAGGCGCTCGACCAGCCATTCGAGGGCTTCGGCCGAGATCACGCCCGGCGGCCAGCCGGCGGCGGCCAGGATGTCGGCGACCGCGCCCACGGTGCCGGACGAACCGTAGGCCGCGTCCCAGCGGCCCGGCGCGATCAGCGCGGCCGCCTCCTCCAGCACCGCCTGGGCCGCGATCTCGGCGCGCTCGAAGGCAGCCGGCGTGAACTGGCCGTCGGGGAAGTAGCGGGTGGACCAGGCCACGCTGCCGACGCGGTAACTTTCCGTGAGCTGGGCGTCGAACGCGTGCCCCAGGATCAGCTCGGTCGAGCGGCCGCCGATGTCGACCACCAGCCGGCGTTCGTCGCATTGCGGCAGCAGGTGCGCGACCCCCTGGTAGATCAGACGGGCTTCTTCCCGGCCGGAGATGACCTCGATCGGAAAGCACAGCACCTGGCTGGCTCGGCCCAGGAAGGCCTCGCGGTTGCGCGCCTCGCGCAGGGTCTGGGTGGCGACGGCGCGCACCTGGTGCCCGCCCATGCCGTCCAGCCGCTCGGCAAAGCGCGCCAGGCAGGCCCAGCCGCGCTCCATCGCCTCTTGCGTCAGGTTGCGCGCCTCGTCCAGCCCGCTGCCCTGGCGCACCGTCTCCTTGAGGTATTCGACGCGGCGCACCTGGCCGTGCTCGTGGCGGCCGATTTCCAGCCGGAAGCTGTTGGAGCCGAGGTCGACCGCCGCGAGGATGGCACCGTCTTGCATGCGCTGGAGCGAAGTGGCGTTCAGCATAGCATCCGGGCCCGTGCGCCGGAGCGGCCGGCGGCTGCGGCGGTGGCTCAGCGCCGGCACTATCCCACCACGCGCCCGACCGCCGTCAGCATGGTCTGCGTGACGTAGTTCACCTGGCGACGCTGCGGATCGAAGCTCACGCGCAGCCCGCCCAGGTCGATCGGCTGCTGGCGCCGGCATGCGGCCAGCACCGAGGCGCGGTGCAGCGACCCCTCGACGCCTTGCAGCACGCCGAAGGTGGCCAGCGCCGCGACGAACCCGGCCAGGCTGAGCGGCACCGGCGGCTCGTCGTACAGCCGGGCCATCACCTCGCGGTAGCGGCGCACCACCGGCAGCGGCGACGAGACCATGGGCACGGCCTGGGTCGCGATCACCGGCGTGCTGCGGGCGCCGCCCATCTGCTGCACCACCTGCAGGTTGACGTCGGCCAGCCCGATCACGAAACGCTGGCGGTTCTGCCGGTCCAGGCCCTGCGTGAACTGCACCAGCTCGGGCGACCCCCCGACGAACAGCAGCAGGGCGGGCGATTGCGGCCCGAGCCGCTGGCCCAGCTGCCCCAGGTCGCCGGTGGCACGATATTCGGTCACGCCCAGCTTCATGGCCGTGGCCGCGCGCACGATGTCCTCGCGGTGCAGCTGCTGTTCGCGCGCCGACGCGAACACCACGCCGATCTCGCGCACGCCGACCAGCGCCAGCGACTTCAGCGCGTGTGCCACCTGCTCCTGCCGGCCGGCGAACACCGGGAACGTGCGGTCGCCCAGCGCCAGGCTGGAATTGAGCAGCCAGGGCGCGATCTGCGCCAGCCCGGCCTGTTCGCTGCCCAGCAGCGCGGACACCTGCGCCGCGACCGGGTCGCTCACCGTGCCCGACAGCGCGAGACAGCCGGGATCGGCCAGCGCGGCCTGCAGCGCCTGGCGCACGCCGGCGGCGCTGCCGTCCACCTCCAGCGTCTCGTGCCGCAGCGGCTGGCCGCGCAGCCCGCCGCGGGCGTTGATGTCCGCCCAGGCCGCGCGCGAGCCCAGCAGGAAGTCCTTGGCCACGTCCTGCTCGGCCATGGACGTGTCGACGATCTGGATGATGGCCGGCGCCGTGCCGGCGCGGCGCTGGCCCTGCGCGAACGCGGGCAGGCCCAGCGCCGCGGCGGCCAGCGCGCCGCCCCGCAGGACGGTGCGCCGGCTGAAGGTGGAAACAAACTGCATCGGATGCTCATGCAGCCGCCGTTCGCACGGCGGCCAGGGAACGTGGGCCAGTGCTCAGCGGCGCGGCGGCATCAGCACGCGATCGACCTTGTGGATCAGGCCGTTGCCCGCGGCAATGTCGGCGACCTGGACCATGGCCTCGTCCGCCGTGACGAAGTCGCCGGCGCGGCCGAGCGCGACGCTGGACCCCTGCACCGTCTTGACGTTGGCGGTCTTGGCCTCGGCGGCGGCCAGCCGGGTCGGCAGCACATGGTAGGCCAGCACCGCCTTGAGTCGCGCCGGGTCCTTGGCCAGTTCGTCCATGGTCCTGGCCGGCAGGGTCTTGAAGGCGTCGTTGGTGGGCGCGAACAGCGTCACCGGACCGGCGCCCTTGAGCGTGTCGGCGAGCCCGGCCTGGGACACCAGCGAATGCAGGGTGCTCAGCTGCGGATCGTGGGCGACCGCGTCGGCCACGGTGGCCGGCATCCGGGCCGGGGAGGTGGCGCAGGCGGCCAGCAGGGCGGCCAGCGGCAGGAGGGCGGCAAGGCGACGATTCATGGGTTTTTCTCCAGGTTGTGTCGCGGCGCAGCGTAGAAATCATGTGTGACAGCGTCATGACACCCGGTCGCGCGGCGCCGCGGGCAGTCCCGGGCGCCGAACGCCGTGTCACGAATCTGTCACGGAACCGTCTTACAGTCCGCCCCATCGTTTCTCAACCACGAGAGGTCAGCATGACTGTCAGCCCCAGAATCGTTTCCGTCGGGTTCGCCACACTGGCGTTCGCCGGTCTTGCCGCCGCCCAGGACGTGACCGGAGCGGGCGCCAGCTTCCCGGCGCCGCTGTACGCCAAGTGGGCGTCCGACTACCACAAGGCCACCGGCGCCAAGATCAACTACCAGTCGGTGGGCTCGGGCGCCGGCATCAAGCAGATCGAGGCCAAGACCGTGGACTTCGGCGCGTCCGACGCGCCGCTCAAGGACGACGAACTGGCCAAGAAGGGCCTGGTCCAGTTCCCCACCGTGATCGGCGGCGTGATCCCGGTCGTGAACATCAAGGGCATCGGCCCCGGCCAGCTGCGCCTGAACGGCCAGGTGCTGGGCGACATCTACCTGGGCAAGATCACCAAGTGGAACGACCCGGCGATCAAGGCGCTCAACCCCTCGCTGAACCTGCCTGACGGCGCGATCGCGCCGGTGCGCCGCGCCGACGGCTCGGGCACCAGCTTCATCTTCACCAACTACCTGTCCAAGGTGAACGCCGAGTGGAAGGCCAAGGTCGGCGAAGGCACGGCCGTGAACTGGCCCACCGGGGCCGGCGGCAAGGGCAATGAAGGCGTCGCCGCATTCGTCGGCCGGCTGCCCAACGCGATCGGCTACGTCGAGTACGCCTACGTCAAGCAGAACAAGATGACCTACGCCCTGCTGCAGAACGCCGCGGGCCAGTTCGTCGCGCCCGACGATGCGGCGTTCAAGGCCGCCGCCGGCGGCGCCGACTGGGCCAAGAGCTTCTACCAGATCCTCACCAACCAGCCCGGCGCGCAGTCCTGGCCGATCACCGGCGCGACCTTCATCCTGATGCACAAGGCGCAGGACAAGCCGGCGCAGGCCGCGGCCGCGCTGAAGTTCTTCGACTGGGCCTACAAGAACGGCGACAAGACCGCCGACGACCTCGACTACGTGCCGATGCCCGCCGGCGTCAAGACGCAGATCGAGAAGCTGTGGACGGCCGAGATCAAGGACGCCGGCGGCAAGCACGTCGCCTTCAAGTAGGCACTTGATCCCATCGGAACGGAGTCGGCGGGATGGGCCCCAACGCGTCACCTACACTTCGTCTCCATGACATTGCGCAACAGGATTCCGCGCCGGTCTTCCGGCGCGGTTTTTCGATGAGCGGCGCCACGGCCCCGGCGGGCGCCACCCGGGGTGCCCTGGCGGACCGGCTGTTCGGCTGGGCCGCCGGCGCCGCGGCGCTGGTCACGCTCGGCCTGCTGGCGGGCATCCTCGTGTCGCTGGTGATCGGGGCCTGGCCGGCGATTGAGAAATACCACATCGGCTTCCTCACCAGCAGCGTGTGGGACCCGGTCGCCGGCGAGTTCGGCGGCCTGGTGATGATCTACGGCACGCTGGCGACCTCGCTGATCGCGCTGGTCATCGCCGTGCCGGTGAGCTTCGGCATCGCCCTGTTCCTGACCGAGCTGTCGCCGGCCTGGCTCAAGCGGCCGCTGGGCACCGCGATCGAACTGCTGGCGGCGGTGCCGTCCATCGTGTACGGCATGTGGGGCCTGCTGGTGTTCGGCCCCATCCTGGCGGCCTGGGTGCAGCAGCCGCTGCAGTCGCTGTTCGGCCAGGTGCCTTACCTGGGCGCCCTGTTCGCCGGCCCGCCGGTGGGCATCGGCATCCTGGCGGCCGGCATCATCCTGGCGATCATGATCATCCCGTACATCGCCGCCGTCATGCGCGACGTATTCGACGTCACGCCGCCGATGCTCAAGGAGTCGGCGTACGCGCTGGGCTCCACCACCTGGGAGGTGATGTTCAAGGTGGTGCTGCCCTACACCAAGGGCGGCGTGATCGGCGGCATCATGCTCGGGCTTGGGCGGGCGCTGGGTGAAACCATGGCCGTGACCTTCGTCATCGGCAACTTCAACCAGCTCGACTCGTTGAGCCTGTTCGCGCCAGCCAACAGCATCACCTCCGCGCTGGCCAACGAGTTCGCCGAGGCCGGCGACGGGCTGCACCAGGCGGCGCTGATCGAGCTGGGCCTGGTGCTCTTCTTCATCACGTTCGTGGTGCTGGCGCTGTCCAAGCTGCTGCTGGCCCGGCTGCGCCGCCACGAAGGGACGCGGGCATGAACCGCACCGGCGAGGAACTCATCCGCCGCGCCGACGCGCAGCAGGCCAGGGAACGGCAGTACCTGCGGCGCAAGCGGGTCAACGGGATCGCCCTCGGCCTGTCGCTGGGGGCCATGGCGTTCGGCGTGTTCTGGCTGGTCTGGATCCTGCTGGAGACCGTCCGGCTGGGCGTGGGCGGCCTGGCATGGAGCACCTTCAGCCAGATGACGCCGCCGCCCAACGAGGCCGGCGGCATCGCCAACGCGCTGTGGGGCTCGTTCCTGATGGTGACGCTGGCCACCTTCGTCGGCACGCCGGTGGGCATCATGGCCGGCATCTACCTGGCCGAATACGATCCCAAGGGCTGGCTGGGTGCCACCACGCGCTTCGTCAATGACATCCTGCTGTCGGCGCCTTCCATCGTCATCGGCCTGTTCGTGTATGCGGTGGTGGTGGCGCGCTACAAGCACTTCTCCGGCTGGGCCGGCGTGGTGGCGCTGGCGCTGATCGTGGTGCCGGTGGTGATCCGCACCACCGAGAACATGCTGCTGCTGGTGCCCGCCGGCCTGCGCGAGGCGGCCTACGCGCTGGGCGCCCCCAAGTGGAAGGTGGTCAGCAAGGTCACCATGCGGGCGGCGCGCGCCGGCATCGTCACCGGCGTGCTGCTGGCGGTCGCGCGCATCTCCGGCGAAACGGCGCCGCTGCTGTTCACGTCGCTGAACAACCAGTTCTTCACCTCCAGCCTGTCCGAGCCGATGGCCAGCGTGCCGGTGACCATCTTCAAGTTCGCGATGAGCCCGTACGAGAACTGGCAGCAACTGGCCTGGGCCGGTGTCTTCATCATCACGCTGGCCGTGCTGGGCCTGAACATCCTGGCGCGCGTGCTCACGCGCAGCAAGGTCTGAACACCATGGATCCCCTGACCGCCTCCCGCCCCGACGCCGCCAAGCTCGCGGTGCGCGACCTCAACTTCTACTACGGCAAGTTCCACGCGCTGCGCGACATCAACCTCGACGTCGCCGAGAAGAAGGTCACCGCCTTCATCGGGCCGTCGGGTTGCGGCAAGTCGACGCTGCTGCGCACCTTCAACCGCATGTTCGAGCTGTACCCGGACCAGCGGGCCGAGGGCGAGATCGTGCTCGACGGCGAGAACCTCCTCACCTCCCGGCAGGACGTGGCGCTGATCCGCGCCCGCATCGGGATGGTGTTCCAGAAGCCCACGCCGTTCCCGATGTCGATCTACGACAACATCGCCTTCGGCGTGCGGCTGTTCGAGCGCCTGAACGAGGCCGACATGGACGAGCGGGTCGAGTGGGCGCTGCGCAAGGCCGCGCTGTGGGACGAGGTCAAGGACAAGCTCGGCCAGACCGGCTCGAGCCTGTCGGGCGGCCAGCAGCAGCGGCTGTGCATCGCCCGCGGCATTGCGATCCGGCCCGAGGTGCTGCTGCTGGACGAGCCGTGTTCCGCGCTGGACCCCATTTCCACCGGCAAGATCGAGGAGCTGATCGTCGAGCTCAAGCGCGACTACACGGTGGTGATCGTGACGCACAACATGCAGCAGGCCGCGCGGGTATCGGACTACACCGCCTACATGTACCTGGGCAATCTGATCGAGGTCGGCGAGACCGAGCAGATCTTCTTCAAGCCCAAGCGCCAGGAAACCGAGGACTACATCACCGGCCGCTTCGGCTGAAGCGGGGGAGCACACCATGGCTGACAAGCATCTTTCCACCCAGTTCGACAGCGAGCTCAATTCGCTGTCCTCGCGCGTGATGGAGCTCGGCGGGCTGGTCGAGGCGCAGATCCGCCAGGCGATCGGCTCGCTGGCCAGCTTCAGCGAGGAGGCGGCGCGGCAGGTGGTCGAGAACGAGGCGCGGGTGAACCAGATGGAACTGGACATCGACCGCGAGCTGTCCTCGGTGATCGCGCGGCGCCAGCCGACCGCACGCGACCTGCGGCTGCTGATGGCGATCTCCAAGACCACGGCCAACCTGGAGCGGGTGGGCGACGAGGCCGAGCGCATCGCGCGCATGGTGCAGTCGATCATCGGCAAGAGCGGCGCCGTGCGCACGCTGCCGGCCAACGAGCTGTCGGTGGCGGCCGACCTGGCCTCGGTCCAGCTGCGCAAGGCGCTGGACGCGTTCGCCCGCCTGGACACCCGCAGCGCACTGGCGATCATGAAGGAGGACGACCTGCTGGACCAGGAGTTCAACGGCTTCGTGCGCAAGCTGATCACCTACATGATGGAAGATCCGCGAACCATCTCGAGCAGCCTGGACCTGCTGTTCGTGGCCAAGGCGATCGAGCGCATCGGCGACCACGCCAAGAACATCGCCGAGTTCATCATCTACGTGGTCAAGGGCGCCGACGTGCGCCACACCTCGATGGAGCACATCGAGTCGACCCTGCGCTAGCCGATGAAGCAGCCGCCGCGCATTCTGGTCGTCGAGGACGAACCCGCCATCGCCGAACTGATCTCGGTCAACCTGCGCCACAACGGCTTCCTGCCGGTCTGGGCGATGGAAGGCGAGGCGGCCCAGCGCGAGATCGACGCCTCGCCGCCGGACGCCATCCTGCTCGACTGGATGCTGCCGGGGCCCAGCGGCCTCACGCTGGCGCGGCGCTGGCGGGCCGACGAGCGCACCCGGGCGGTGCCGATCCTGATGCTCACCGCCAAGGGCGACGAGCCGGACAAGGTGGCCGGCCTGGACGCCGGCGCCGACGACTACATCACCAAGCCGTTTTCGACCCAGGAACTGCTGGCGCGCATCCGCGCCGTGCTGCGCCGGCGAGCGCCGCCGCCGGCCGACGAGGCCGTCACCGTCGGGGCGCTGGCGCTGGACGGCGCCACCCACCGGGCCAGCTGGCAGGGCCGGCCGCTGAAGCTGGGGCCGACCGAGTTCCGGCTGCTGCAGTACTTCATGAAGCAACCCGAGCGGGTGCACAGCCGGCAGCAATTGCTCGACCGGGTCTGGGGCGACCACGTGTTCATCGAGGAGCGCACGGTGGACGTGCACGTCAAGCGGCTGCGCGAGGCGCTCGGCGCCGAGGCGGGCGCGCTGCTGGAGACGGTGCGCGGCGCCGGCTACCGCCTGACGGCGCAGCCGCAGGCCGCCGCGCCGCGGCCCCGCTGATGCCGCGATGACGCTGCGTCTGTTCCTGGTCGTGCTGGCGCTGGCCGGCGGCGCCGGCGTCGGCTGGTGGCTGGGCGGCGAGCCCGGCGTGGCGGCGGGCGTGGCGGCGGGTGCGCTGGCCTGGGTGGCGTTCGAGACCGGCCGCGCGCTGCGCGTGCTGCGCTGGCTGCGGCGCGGCGAGCCGGTGGCGCCGCCGGCCGTCGGCGGCATGTGGGGGGAGGCGGCCGCGCATGCGCGGCGGGCCCTGCTGCAGCGCGAGCGCGAGACCGGCGAGGCGCGGCAGCGGCTGCAGGAATTCCTGGCCGCGATCCAGAGTTCGCCCAACGGCGTGGTGCTGCTCGATCGTGACGGCCGCATCGAGTGGTTCAACGACACGGCGGCCGCGCAGTTCGGGTTCGATCCCCAGCGCGACCTGGAGCAGCACGTGGTCCATCTGGTGCGCGAGCCGAACTTCAGCGCCGCCTACCAGGGCCGCAAGTACGCCGAGGACATCGTGGTCGCGGTGCCCGGCAGCAGCGCGGCCCGCCCGCTCAAGCTGTCGGTGCGGCTGCACCCGTACGGCGAGGGCCGGCTGCTGATGCTCGCGCGCGACGTGACGGCCGTGGAGCAGGCCGAGGTGATGCGCCGCGACTTCGTCGCCAACGTCTCGCACGAGATCCGCACCCCGCTGACGGTGCTGGCCGGCTTCGTCGAGACCCTGCAGACCCTGGACCTGCCGCCCGACGAGCGGGCGCGCTACCTGCAGCTGATGGCGCAGCAGGCCCAGCGCATGCAGACCCTGGTGAGCGACCTGCTGACGCTGTCGCGCCTGGAGGGCAGCCCGCTGCCGGGAGGCGGCGAGTGGGTCGCGCTGGCGCCGCTGCTGATCCAGTGCGAGCAGGACGCGCGCGCCCTGGCCGCGGGCCTGGGCAAGACGCTGGACCTGCAGTTCGAGCCGGCGCCGCCGGTGCGCCTGTCGGGCATCGCGAGCGAGCTGCTCAGCGTCTTTTCCAACCTGGTGAGCAACGCCGTGCGCTACACCCCCGACGGCGGCAGCGTGGCCGTGCGGGCGCAGGTGCTGGAGGGCGGCCGGCTGGAATTCTCGGTGCGCGACACCGGGCCGGGCATCGCGGCCGAGCACCTGCCGCGGCTGACCGAGCGCTTCTATCGCGTGGACCGCAGCCGCTCGCGCGAAACCGGCGGCACGGGCCTGGGGCTGGCGATCGTCAAGCACGTGGTGCAGCGCCACGGCGGCGAGCTGCGGATCGAGAGCCGTCCCGGCGCCGGTTCGACCTTTGCCATCGAGTTGCCCGCACAGCGGGTGCGATCGTCCGCCGACGAGGCTGCCGTCGCGGGATAAGCGCGTCCGCCGGGCAACGCCCGGTCCAGCACCATGGGCCGCGCCGGCGGCTGAGGACCTATTCGTACTGCGCGGCGATGCCGCCGCTGCCGGCGGCGTTGCCATCGAGCACGCGCTGCAGCTCGGCCGCCAGCGCCGCGTCCAGCCGGCGCAGCGTCGCCAGATCGGCCCGCGCCCGCTCGAGGTCGCCCTGCTGGGAGAACAGCACGCCGCGGTACATGTAGGCCTGGGCCAGCTGCGGCTTGAGCGCGATGGCGCGGTTGTAGTGCGCCAGCGAAGCCGCGAAATTGTGCCGGCCCTGCATGCGCAGCGCGAACGCCAGGTTGTTGTGGGCTTCGGCCAGCTCGCCGTCGATCGCCAGCGCAGCCTCGAACCTGGACTGCGCGGCGCTGAAGTTGCGCGCGACGAGCAATGCGACGCCCTCGTTGTACAGGCGCACGGCGTCGGCGCGGGCGCCGCCCGCGGGCACCGGCAGCGGATCGCTTTCCACCGCGCCGGCGGCCGCGGCCAGCGCCAGCAGCGCCGCCGCGAAGCATTGGCCGAACCGGTTCATCGCGTCACCGACATGCGGGCGAGCTGCAGGCCCGGCACGCCCGCATCGGCTTGGGCGGTCTGGCGCGTGATGTGCCGCGCGTAGTCGCGCGACTTCGCCGCGTCGCCCGCGCCCTCGGCGGCGACCGCGGCACCGGCCAGTGCGCGCAGCCGGTTCGGTTCCTTCTTCAGGACCGCCTCGAACTCGCGCAGGGCGTCCGGCGCCTTGCCGGCCTCCAGCAGCGCGCCGGCCAGCAGTTCGCGCGCCGGCAGCAGCGGGCCGGGGGTGACGGCATGCTTTTCGCTGGCGTCCTCACGGTCGGCCGCCTGGCGCAGCTGGGCCAGGCCGTCGTCCGCATCGCCGCGCTTGAAGGCGGCGAAGCCGCGCACCACGTCCAGCTGGATGCCGATCTGCTCGACCCAGTAGCCGATCTTCAGCTCGGTGGCCCGCTCGCGCAGCGCCTGCAAGCGGACTGTCTCGGCATCCACCGCCGCCGCGTCCCTCGCGGCCGCAGCGCCGAGCGCCCGTGCATAGGCGTTGCTGGCTTCGGCTTGCGGATACTTGGCCCAGGGGTAGCTGCCGGCCGCCGGCTGCAGCGGCAGCTTCGCGGCGGCCGCCCAGTCGCTGCGCTCGAGCGCCAGCCGGGCGGGGATCGCGCCATAGGCATATGCCGCGGCGAAGTGGTCGGACGGGGTCGCCAGCGCCAGCGCCCGCTCGCGCACCTTCTGCGCGGCCCCGTCCTGGCCCATCTGCAGGTGCGCGTACACCATGTAGTCGAAGGCGTGCATCGTGTTCCAGCCGCTGGCGCTGTCGGCGGTGGCCGAGGCGGTGTTGGCGGCCACCGAGTCCTTCCAGGCTCCCACGCGGGTGAAGATGTGCGAAGGCATGTGCTGCGCATGCGAGGCCGCCGGAGCGATCTTGCTGTAGCGCCGGGCCGCGGGCAGGCCCTGCTGGGCGAGCGGCGGGTAGTCGTAGCTGTGGATCAGATAGTGGGCCACGCCCGGGTGCTGCGGCTGCCGCTTGAACACCGGTTCGAGCTGCTGCGCCGCCCTGAGCTGGTTGCCGTACTTCTTGTCGGCCGGATCGAAGGTGGCGGACAGCACCAGGCTGTGCAGGATCAGCGCCTCGGGATCGTCCGCGTGCTTCGCCGCGACCTCCTGCAGCGCGGCCTCCAGGGCCTTGGCCCGCGTCGCGTGATTGAGCTTGTCGGCGTCGGCGAAGAACACCGCCAGCGCGTCGACGTAGTCGCGTTCGCGCTGCGACTTCAGGCCGGTCGCGCGGGCCCGCTCCATCAGCTCGGCGCCTTCGGCCAGGGTCTTGGCCGACACGTTGCCCGGCCAGCCGAACGGGTTGTCCAGCGAGGCCAGCGCCCGCACCCAGTGCGCCATGCCGCAGGCGGCGTCGGCCTGCAGCGCGCGCTCCAACGGCGCCTGCACCTGCTCCATCGCGAACGAGTGGTAGTAGGCCATGGCGAGGTTGATCTCGCGCTGCGCGGGCTCGTTGCAGTCGACCTTGAAGTGGACGGCGCCGAGTCGGCCCGGCGCGCCGCCGTCGGCCAGCGCGCAGCTGGCTGCACCGGCGGCCGCGAGCGCGACCGCGCGAAGGGCGAGGGATGAACGCATGGCGGCCTCCTGCCATCGGGTGTGGTGGAGCGGCGATTAGGAGCCGGGGCGGCGGGCTGGGTCAACGGCCGGCCGGCACGCTTTGTCACAGCGTGCTGGCGGCTTCCCGGCGGCGGCTGTCACAGCCGTACGAAGCTGAAACAGAAGTTGCGTCCAGAATGCAGCTTTGAACTCTTCCGCAGACCTCTCGACCCGTGGCCCCGCGCCGCTTCGTCGGGCCCAGGCAGGCCAGGCTCAGGGCGTCCCTTCGACGTGCTCAGGACTCTTCGACCGGCTCAGGGCGATCGGTGTGATTGGGCCACGTCTCGGCGCCGCGCCGGGCGTGCCGCGGCAAGGCTTTCCTCCAGCTGCTGCGACAGGCTGCGCTGCTGCCGCGCCTGCAGCAGGCCGAGCACCGCGGCCTCCGGCGCGCTGAGCGCCTCCAGGCCGGCCGGTGGCGGCTCCAGCGCCAGCAGCAGCGCGCCCTCGGCGTGGCACTGCAGGATCTCCGGATGCACGTAGCAGCGGCGGCAGATCGCCGGCGTATTGCCCAGGCGGGCCGCGACCTGCGCGATCGCCGCCCGCTCGCTTTTCCTGGCGGCGGCCCGCGACGCGGCGGGCTCGCAGCCGGCCAGCGCCAGCGCCGCCATGACCGTGCCGGCCCAGGTGCGGAAGTCCTTGGCCGTGAGATCGCGGCCGGTGGCCTCGCGCAGGTAGGCGTTGACGTCGGACGAGGTGATGTCGCGCAGCTCGCCGTCCTCGTCGATGTACTGGAACAGGCGCTGCCCGGGCAGCTCCTGGCAGGCCTTGACGATCCGCGCGACGCGCCGGTCCTTCAGCCGCAGCTGCCAGGTGCGGCCGCTCTTGCCCTGGAAGCGGAACCGCAGCTGCGGCCCGTCCACCTTCACGTGCGGGTTGCGCAGGGTGGTGAGGCCGTAACTGTCGTTGTTGCGCGCATAGTCGTCGTTGCCCACCCGGATCAGCGTGGTCTCCAGCAGGTGCACCACGGTGGCCAGCACCTTCTGGCGCGGCAGGCCGCGCAGGGCCATGTGGCCGGCCACGGTGGCGCGCAGTTCCGGCAGGGCGAGCGCGAATTCGACCATGCGCTCGTACTTGGTCGCCTCGCACAGCTCGCGGAACTGCGGGTGGTAGCGGTACTGCTTGCGCCCGCGCGCATCGCGTCCGGTCGCCTGCAGGTGGCCGTCGGCCCGGGTGCAGATCCACACGTCGGTCCAGGCCGGCGGGATGGCCAGCCGGCGGATGCGCTCCAGCGTGGCGGCTGCGGTCACCAGCCGCCCGTTCGGGTGCCGGTAGCAAAAGCCTTCGCCGGCGCGCTCGCGCCGGATGCCGGGGTCCTCGTCGCGGACATGGATCAGGCCGACGGCGGCGGCGACTTCGCTCGGATCGGGCATGCGGTGTTCCGGTGGGCGCCATGGATGGCGCGCGAGCGGCCATTCTGGGCGCGACCCTGCGCCGCGCCTGTAGGACCGCAGGCGTGCGCGCTGTCCGGATCAGGCTGCGCCGCGGCTCAGCGGCGGCGCGCCACCAGCCCCAGCAGCGCCGACATGCCCTTGTGTCCGCTGCCCTCGTCGACCATGGCGTCGTATTCGCGCAGCTCCAGGATGTCCCAGTCGGCGAATGCCTCGCGCAGCATGGCCTGCGTGTACAGGTGCGACGCGAACGGCGGCCCGCCGGTCCTGTATTCCAGCTGGCGCGGGGTGTAGCCCTGCAACAGCAACAGCCCGCCGGGCTTGAGCGAGGTGCCGATGCGGGCGAACAGGCGCTCGCGCAGCGGCGGATCGGCGAACTGCACGAAGATCGCCGCCACCGCGTCGTAGGCCGCCGTCGGCCAGGCGAAGCCGTCCACGTCGGCGACGACGAAATCGACAGCCACCCCGCGCTCGGCGGCCAGTGCGCGCGCCTTGGCGACGCCGACCGGCGAGATGTCGAAGGCGTCCACCGACAGTCCCTGCTGCGCCAGCCACACGCTGTTGCGTCCTTCGCCGTCGGCCACCGACAGCACGCGCTGGCCCGGCGCCAGCAACTGGCGGTGCTCGCGCAGCCAGGCGTTCGGTTCGGTGCCGAACAGATAGCCGCCGGCCTCGAAGCGGCGGTTCCAGGTGTCGGCGGCGTCGGTGAAGGCGGTGGGAGGCGTGGTCATGGCGCGCATTCTGCCCCGGCGCGCCGCGGGCGGTGCGCGCCAGGGAAATCCCGGCGGTACGCGGCCCCGGCGCGTGGGAAGATGCCCCGCCTCACCAACGATCAGGGAGATCGCGCGATGGACCGCAACCGACGACTCACCACCATCGCCTGCCTGGCCGCGCTGGGCGGCGCGGCGCTGCCCACCCGCGCCCAGGCGAAGTGGCCGGCCAAGCCGATCACCTACGTGGTGCCGTTCGCGGCCGGCGGCACGACCGATGTGCTGGGGCGCCTCGTGGGGCAGCGGCTGTCGACGATCCTGGGCCAGCCGGTGGTGATCGACAACAAGCCGGGCGCCGGCGGCAACGTGGGCTCGGCCATCACCGCCAAGGCGGCGCCGGACGGCTACACCATCCAGGGCGGCACGATCAGCTCGCACGCGATCAACGTGAGCCTGTATGCCAACATGCCGTACGACCCGGTACGGGACTTCGTGCCGGTCGCGCTGATCGGAACCCTGCCCAACGTGCTGGTCGTCAACGTGGCGTCGCCCTACCGGGCGGTGGCCGACGTGGTGGCCGCCGCCAAGGGCCGGCAGAACCTGTCGTACAGCTCCTCGGGCGCCGGCACCTCGCAGCACCTGTCGGGCGAGCTGTTCAAGAACATGGCGGGCGTCGACATCCTGCACGTGCCCTACAAGGGCAGCAGCCCGTCGATGCAGGCGCTGCTGGGCGAGCAGGTGACCATGTGCTTCGAGAACATCCTGTCGTGCATCCCGCTGATCCAGTCGGGCAAGCTGCGGGCGCTGGGCGTGACGTCGGCCACCCGGGCGAGCGGCCTGCCCGAGGTGCCGACCATGGCCGAGGCCGGGCTGCAGGGATTCGAGATCGTGTCCTGGCAGGGCATCTTCGCGCCGGCCGGCACGCCCGCGCCGATCGTCGATCAGCTGGCCGCGGCGGTGGGTCAGATCCTGCGCGAGCCGGAGGTCAAGGCCAAGCTGCTCGGGCTGGGCCTGGAACCGTCGACGATGACGCAGCCCCAGTTCGCGGCGTTCCAGAAGGCCGAAGTGGCCAAGTGGGCCAAGCTGATCAAGGCCGCGAACATCAAGGTCGATTCCTGACCAGGGAGCGGGAGCGGACACCCGAACGCAGAAGACGCAAAAGAGACGCAGAAGACGCAAAAGAATTCAATCTGGAATTCTTCGCTTCTGCGTCTTTCGCGTCCTTCCGCGCCCTCTGCGTTCGGCTGTGGGTTTCGGCTGCCGACGTCAGCTCATGATGCCGATCTGCCAGGGCACGAACTCGTGGTCGCCCAGCCCGAGCAGTTCGCTCTTGCTGCGCTCGCCCGACGCGGTGCGCAGGAACAGCTCGAAGATGCGCTGGCCCATCTCCTGCACCGACGCGGTGCCGTCCAGGATTTCGCCGCAGTTGAGGTCCATGTCCTCCTCGAGCCGGCGGTACATCGGCGTGTTGGTGGCCAGCTTCACGCAGGGCGCCGGCTTGGACCCGAACATCGAGCCGCGCCCGGTCGTGAATGCGATCAGGTTGGCGCCGCCGGCGATCTGGCCGGTGGCCGAGACCGGGTCGAAGCCGGGCGTGTCCATGAACACGAAGCCCCTGGCCGTCACCGGCTCGGCATAGCGGTACACCGCCATCAACGGTCCCGTGCCGCCCTTCATCGAGGAGCCCAGCGACTTCTCGAAGATGTTGGCCAGGCCGCCGACCTGGTTGCCGGGGCTGACCTGGCCGTTGATCTGCACGTCGCGGCCCACCGAGTACTCGTCCTTCCACCAGCGGACGCGCTCGATCAGCTGCTCGCCCACCGCACGGCTGGCGGCACGCCGTGTCAGCGTGTGCTCGACGCCGTAGATCTCCGGCGTCTCCGACAGGATCCCGGTGCCGCCGTGGCGCGCCAGGATGTCCACGGCCGCGCCCAGCGCCGGGTTGGCGGTGATCGACGAGAAGCCGTCCGAGCCGCCGCACTGCAGCCCCACGCACAGGTGGCTGGCCGGCACGCTCTGGCGCCGCGCTTCGTTGGCCTGCGGCAGCAGCGCCTGCACGGCCTCGATGCCGGCCTCGATGGTCTTTCGCGTGCCGCCGCTCTCCTGCATGATGAAGGTGTGCAGCCGGGGGCCGGCCGCCAGCTGTTCCTGCTCCAGCAGGCCCTTGAGCTGGTTGCGCTCGCAACCCAGGCCGACGATCAGCGCGGCGGCCAGGTTGGGATGGCGCGCGTAGCCCGCCATGGTCCGCCGCAGCAGCTGCATCGGCTCGCCCGACATCTCCATGCCGCAGCCGATCGAGTGGCTGAACGCGACGACGCCGTCGACGTTGGGGAACGGCGCCAGCCGCTCGGGCGTGAACCATTCCGCGATCTTCTTCACCACGGTGGCCGAGCAGTTCACCGTCGACAGGATGCCGATGAAGTTGCGGGTGCCCACTTGGCCGTTGGCGCGCAGGTAGCCCTGGAAGCTGGCTTGCTGCGACGGCGCCACCAGCTCGACCGGCCGGTACTCGGTGGCGTGCGCGTAATCGCGGTCGAACTCGCGGAACTCCGTGTTGTGGCTGTGCACCATGGTGCCGGGTTCGATGTCCGCGCTGGCGAAACCCACCGTGGCGCCGTATTTCAGGATGGGCTCGCCGCGCGCGATCCGGCGCGCGGCGATCTTGTAGCCGGCCGGCGTCTGGCTGCGGCTCGTGAAGTGCTCGCCCGCGACCTCGGTGCCGATGCCGACGTCGATCCGCGCGACGACGACGTTGTCCTGCGGGTGCAGCCGGATGACGGGACCGATGATGCGTTTGGTGGGGCTGCTGGTCATGGCGTGCGGCGGAAGTTGGGCGAGCGGACGATTCTAGGTGCGTGCGCGGTCCGCCGCGCCGCGCCTGCGCGGTAGTACGGCAGCGGCCCGGGCGGCGCGCCGGTGTGAACTCTTCCCATGTTTCGCGCCGGCGGGGGCCGGTGCATGCCCGCCGCGGCCGCCGCCCATGCCGCCGGCGTTTGATGCGCGTCAACTATTGTCCGCTGCGGCGCCCCACGAGCCTTGCGCAAGGAGAACAATCGTTCTCGTTCTGGAGGTCGCCGCATGGCTGCTGGAGACATGTTCGGAAGTTGGCGGGTTGCGCACCAGCAGGCGGTCGCGGCGGCACGGGCCATGCTGATCAAGTCGATGCGTGCGCTGGACGGCATGGGCGAGCCGCCGTCTGCGGCCGAGGCCGATGAGGTGCGGCGCCTGCGCCGCGCCGCCAACAGCGAGTTCCATGCGGCGATGGCCAGGATGGATGACGTGGTGGGGCCGGCGCGGTCCGGCGCCAGGTCCGCCGCCCGGCCGGCGCGCGACGCCCGACGCTAAGGCTGCGCGGGCGGGAAGGCGATCCGCACGGCCAGCCCGCCCAGCAGCGCCGAGCGCTGCACCGAGACCCGGCCCGCGTGCGCGTCGGCGACGCGCCGCACGATCGACCAGCCCAGTCCGCTGCCGCTGCGTTCGCTGCCGGCGACCCGGAAAAAGCGCTGGCCCAGGCGCGCCAGGTCGGCGTCAGCGAGGCCAGGCCCGCTGTCCTCCACGCTCAGCACGACCGCCTCGCCCTCCCGGGCCACGCGCACCGCGACGCGCGCGCCGCTCGGGCCGTAGCGCACGGCGTTGTCGACCAGGTTGCGTGCCAGCACCTGCAGCAGCGTGTCGTCGCCGGCCACGGTGCAGCCCGCCTGGGCCTCGACCTCCACGCTCTGCCCGGCCGCCAGTGCGGCCGGCGCGACCTCGGCCACGGCGTCGCGCACCACGGCGGACAGGTCCACCGGCCGGCGTGCAGCCGGCGCCTCGGCCTCCAGCCGCGACAGCGTCAGCAGCTGCTCCACCAGCCGGGCCGCCCGGTCGCAGCCGGCCAGGGTGCTCGCGAGCGCGTGCCGGCGCTCCCCGTCGCCGCCGGCGCCCAGCGCCACCTGCGCCTGGGCCCGGATCGCGGCGATCGGCGTGCGCAGCTCATGCGCGGCGTCGGCCGTGAAGCGGCGCTCCGACTCCAGCAGCGCGGCGATGCGTCCGAACAGGTCGTTGAGCGCCGCCAGCACCGGCGTCATCTCGGCGGGCGCGTCGCCCAGCCGCACCGGTTGCAGCTCGTGCGCCGGGCGCGCCGCCAGGGCGCGGCCCAGCCGGCGCAGCGGCGCGACGCCGCGCGCCACGGCCCACCAGACGGCCAGCCCCAGCAGCGGCAGCGCCAGCAGCATCGGCCAGGCGGCGCTGCGCAGCACCGCGCGAAGGATCGCCGCGCGCGAGTCCATGCGCTCGCCGACATGGACCTGGATGTCGCGCTCGGCCCCCTGGGTCGCGAACACGCGCCAGCGCACGCCGGCTGCCGACACGGTGCGAAATCCCGGCTGGAAGCGCTGGCCGGCGCCGACCGACGGCCAGTCGGGCGCATCGGCCGAGCGCAGCACCAGCCGGCCCTGGTGGAACACCAGGAACGCCACTTTCGGCGCGTAGCGGTGCAGCGAGGGCGCGTCGACCAGGCCTTCGTCCTCGACCTCGGCCTGCTGCACCACCAGCAGCGCCGCCGCCTGCGCCAGGTGGCTGTCCAGCAGTTCGTCCAGTTCGTGGCGCGCGTCGAACCAGGTCAGTGCCGTCGCGGCAGTCCACACCAGCAGCACCAGCGCCAGCACCAGCGCCACCAGCCGGCCCTGCAGCGACGCCGGCTTCAGCATGGGGCGGCCGGCTCCCTGGCGATCATGTAGCCGACGCCGCGCACGGTCTGGATCAGGCCGGCGCCGAGCTTGCGCCGCAGGTGGTGGATGTGGACCTCGACGGCGTTGCTTTCCACCTCGCGGCCCCAGCTGTAGAGCTGCTGCTCCAGCTGTTCACGCGAGAGCACGCGGCCGGCGTGCAGCAGCAGCACGTGCAGCAGGTCGAACTCGCGGGCCGGCAGCAGCAGCGCCTCGCCGCCGCGGCGCACCGTGCGGGCGGCCGGGTCCAGCTCCACGCCGTGGGCGCGCAGCTGCTCCTGCGGCTGGCCATGCGAGCGCCGTACCAGCGCGCGCAGGCGCGCCGCCAGTTCGTCCAGGTCGACCGGCTTGACCACGTAGTCGTCGGCCCCCAGGTCCAGGCCGCGGATGCGGTCGGCGATCGCGTCGCGCGCCGTCAGCACCAGCACCGGCAGCGTGACGCCGGCGCGCCGGACGGCGGCCAGCACGTCGACGCCGTCCTTGCCCGGCAGGCCCAGGTCCAGCACGGCGGCGGCGTACGGTTCGGCCCGCAGTTCGCGTTCGGCGGCGTCGCCGCTGCGCACCCAGTCCACCTGGAACCCGGCCTGCCGCAGGCCGGCCCTCAGGCCGTCGCCCAGCAACGGATCGTCTTCGACCAGCAGGATGCGCATGAAACGGATCGCAAGGCAGTCTCTGCCTCAATCGTCGTCATCGTTGTGCCTCATTGTGCGCTCGCTGCCTGCCAGCAGGCCCGCGCCGGGCGTGGCCTGCCATTGCAGCCACCAGAAGCCCAGCACTGCCACCAGCAGCAGCGCTGCCACGCTGCGGCGGGCGCTGCGGATGCCCTCGTGCGGCGCCGCGGCCTTGCGCCCGCTCACCATCGCGGCCACCAGGTTCTCGCCGTGCAGCCAGCTGGCCAGCGCCACCGCCGCCACGTGCACGGCCACCAGCGCCAGCATCGCGTTGGCCACGCCTTCGTGCAGGCCTTCCAGCCAGCGGCCGCCCAGCTCCTGGTACAGCGCCCAGCCGGTGGCCGGCACCGCGATCGCCAGCGTCAGCAGGGCGAGGATGGCCAGCGCGCCGGCCGGGTTGTGGCCGGCGTGGTGCTCCGGCCGGCGCCGCACCAGCGAGGCCAGGTAGCGCCCGACCGCGCCCGGCCCGCGCACGAACTGCGTGAAGCGGGCGTGCCGGGTGCCGACCAGGCCCCACAGCAGGCGGAAGGCGACCAGGCCCGCCATCGTGTAGCCCAGGCTGACGTGCACCAGGCGCCAGCGCTCGCTCTCGGCCGTCAGCCAGGCGCCGGCGAAGGTAAGGACCATGAGCCAGTGGAAGGCGCGCACCGGGGCATCCCAGACCAGGATGCGTTCGGGGCGCTCAGCGCGGGATGCGGACTCGGTCTTCATCGAAATCTCCCTGGTTGGCCTGCGGGTGGCAGGCGCCGCAGTTGGCGCGGCTCTTGACGGCGGCCGAGGTCCAGGCGGCAGCCCGCACCTCGTCGTGTTCCCGCGCGAACCAGCGCGAGCGCGTGATCCGGTCGTCGGGCGGCGCTTCCCCGGCGCGGCGCGGGTCCGCGGCGTTGGCGGCCAGCCAGGCCGACAGCTGGCCGGCCGCGGGCGCGTCGAGCGAGGCGTCGGCGCCGTAATGGCGCGCCAAGTCGCCCATCACCCGCTGCCAGGACGCCGCCGGCAGCAGGCCCGGCGGATACGGCGTGTGGCAGCTGCCGCATTCGGTGCGGTAGGCCGGCAGCAGGGGCGTGGCGCGGGCGTGGCGTTCGCCGGCCTGCAGCGGCGCCAGCGCAAAGCAGCCGGCGGCGGCCGCGAGCAGCGCCGGCCATGTCGTCGTGCGAAGTGTCATGGGAAGCTCCTGCGGTCGTTCAGGGGTTGAGCGTGAGCAGCCACGCCAGGATGTCGGCCTTCTCGGCCGGCGTGCACTCCCGGCCGGCCACGTCGTTGCAGTTGCGGCGGAACCACTTCTCGGCCTTGGCCGGATCGGTGAAGCGCGCGCCATCGAAGGCCGGTGCGAGCGCGCCGATCGGCTTGCCGGTGCCGGCATGCCGGCCGGCGCGGCCGGGCTGGGCGCCGTGGCAGGACGCGCAGCTCCACTCGCGGCCGTGGGTGGCGGTGAAGAACTGCTGCCCGCGCGCCGGCGCGGGCGGTCCGCCGGCCTGCGCCGTGTAGCCGGCCAGCAGCTGTGCGGGGGTGGCGGCCTGCGCCGCGGCGCAGGCCAGGGCGGTGGCGACGATGGCCGCGAGGCGGCCGGGCGATGGTGGCGTCATGGCAACTCCTTGGCTGCCATGGTCGCGGCCGGCGCTTATCGCATTCTTAAATGAGCGCGGCTACTTGGCCGCGCACGGCTGCTCCAGGTGGACGCCGGCGGCCATGCGCGAGTTGGCCTGCTGGCAGGACGCGAGGTCCAGGTAGTGCGCCGGCACCTGCAGGTCCGGCGGGTTGTACCAGAGCGTGGCGCGCGCCCGCAACACCTCGGCGGCCGACTCCGGCTCGCACTTCGCGTTGGCGGCGGCGACCGACTCCACCTGGCGGCAGAACGACTCGGACGGGTAGTCGATCTGCATGGTCGGCGCGCCGGCGGCGTTGCGGTACACGAGGTGCTTGCCCCAGGAGGGCTTGGGTTGGCTGGCGCAGCCGGCCAGGGCCAGGGCACAGGACAGGATCAGGCAGGGCAGGGTCCGCATGGATGCTCCGGCGGCCCGGCGCAAGCGGCCCGCGTCTGCAGCCGTTTGTACGACGGCCGGCCCGCCTGCGGGGGCCGGCGTAACCAGGCGCGACGATTCCGCAGCTCAGTCCGGGTCGGTCACCACCGCGATCGGGATCACCGGGCGCGGCGTGGCGGAGGGCTGGTCGCCCTGCGGCATCACCGGGTCCAGGCCCCAGCTGGCCCAGTCGTCGCCGAAGATCTCGCTGGGGTGCTGGGTGCGGTCGGACCCGTTGCCGCACTGCAGGTCGTCGGCCGGGCAGTACTTGTCGCAGCCCCAGCAGTTGCGCTCGGGGTGGGCGGGGTTGATCGGGAACTTCTTGGCCATGGAACGCGGCGTCTACTCGTCAGTTGGGGACGCGCGGCCGTCTTCAAAGACTGGATTCTGCGAGCCTGCTGATGACGTGGTTTTGCCTTTTGGCAAAGCCGGTGCAGGTCCGGCGCCGGCCCGCGCTGCGGCCGCCGGCCCCTCGGATGGGCTGCCAGCGGCTATAGTGCCTCTCCCGCCAGCGGCCGACCGGCGTTCCCGCCGCCGCGCCGCACGACGATGTTCAGGAGCCAGGCCGTGAAGAAGAGTGCGACGGACCCCGTGTGCGGCATGACGGTGCTGCCCGACAGCGGCTTCGTCGCGCAGTACAAGCGAAAGACGGTGTACTTCTGCTCCGGGTACTGCCGCGACAAGTTCATCGCTCAGCCCGAGCGTTACCTGCCGGCCCTGGCGCCTGCCAGCGGCGAGCGCGACAAGGCGCGGCGCCGCATCGCCTACTTCTCGATGGAGGTGGCGGTGCGCTCGGACATGCCGATCTACTCCGGCGGCCTGGGCGTGCTGGCCGGCGACATGCTCAAGTCCTGCGCCGACCTGCGGCTGCCGCTGGTGGCCGTGTCGCTGCTGTACCGCAAGGGCTATTTCGACCAGTCGCTGGACGCGGCCGGCGCCCAGAAGGAGGCTCCGGCGCGCTGGGAGGTCGAGCGGTTCCTGCAGCCGCTGGGTCCCGTGGTCGAGCTGGAGATCGAGCGGCGCGCGGTGCAGGTGCGGGCCTGGCAGTACGGCGTGGCCGGCCAGGGCGGGCACCAGGTTCCGCTGATCCTGCTGGATACCGACCTGGAGGGCAACGCCGCGCAGGACCGCGCGCTGGTGCATCAGCTGTACGGCGGCGACCAGCGCTACCGGCTGGCCCAGGAGGTGCTGCTGGGCATCGGCGGGGTGAAGATGCTGCGCGCCCTGGGCTACACGGGCCTGCAGAAGTACCACATGAACGAAGGGCATGCCAGCCTGCTGGTGCTGGAGCTGCTGGGCGAGGGCAACTGGGCGGTGGAGTCGCCCGACTTCGCCAGCGTGCGCGACCGCTGTGTGTTCACCACCCACACGCCGGTGCCGGCCGGCCACGACCATTTCGACTACAAGCTGCTGCAGCAAGTGCTGCCGCCGCGCATCCCGACGGCGCTGCTGCAGATGCTGGGCGGGGCCGACGAGCTGAACATGACGCGGCTGGGCCTGAACCTCAGCCGCTACGTCAACGGCGTGGCGCGCCGTCACGGCGAGGTGTCGCGGGAGATGTTCCCCGGCTATCCGATCCACCACATCACCAATGGGGTGCACTCGGCCACCTGGACCTGCGACAGCTTCCGCCGGCTGTTCGACCGCTACCTGCCGGGCTGGTCCAACGACCCGTCCATGCTGCGGCACGCGATCGGCATTCCGCGCCCGGCGGTCTGGGAGGCCCACGCGCAGGCCAAGGCGCGCCTGCTGGCGCTGGTGCGCGAGCGCAGCGGCGTCGCGCTGGACCCCGAGGCGCTCACCATCGTGTTCGCGCGCCGGGCCACTTCGTACAAGCGCGCCGACCTGGTGTTCACCGACGTCGCGCGGCTGCGGCGGATCGCCAAGGCGGGCGGGCGGCTGCAGTTCGTCTTCGCCGGCAAGGCGCATCCCAGGGACCTCGACGGCAAGAAGCTGATCAAGCGGGTGGTGGGCGTGGCCCGGCAGCTGGCCGGAGAGATCGCCGTGGTGTACCTGCAGAACTACGACATGGACCTCGCGAAGGTGCTGGTGGCCGGCGCCGACGTGTGGCTCAACACGCCGCAGCGGCCGCTGGAGGCCTCCGGCACCTCAGGGATGAAGGCGGCGCACAACGGTGTGCCCAGCTTCAGCACGCTGGACGGCTGGTGGCTGGAAGGCTGCCTGGAAGGGCTCACCGGCTGGTCGATCGGCTCGCCCGAGGCCGGCGAGGCCGACGCCGCCAAGGCGGACCGGGCGGATGCCGACGACCTGTACCGCAAGCTCGAGGGCGAGCTGCTGCCGACGTACTACCAGCGGCGCGAGCACTGGATCGACATGATGCGCCATGCGATCGCGCTGAACGCGTCGTACTTCAACACCCACCGGATGGTGCAGGAGTACGCCACCAATGCCTACCTGGGCTGAGCGATGCCGCACGCCGCGGTGGACGCTGGCGCCTGCGCGACTTGCCCTCATCCGTGCCACCCCTACCATCGGCCCTCGTTGCAACGAGGCGGGAGCGCACGATGGATGAGCAGACATCGCTTGACGGCAAGATGGCCTGGGTGACCGGCGGGGGCAGCGGCATCGGGCTGGCCGGTGCGGTGGCGCTGGCGCGCGCCGGCTGCCGCGTGGTGATCTCGGGCCGCGACGAAGCCAAGCTGGCGGCGGCGATCGACGCCGCGCTGCCGCAAGGCGTGCCGGCCGGCGCGATCAGCGCCGTCGCGCTCGACGTGTCCGACCGCAACGCCGTGGCCGCCGCCGCCAGGGCGATCGGCGCCGTCGACATCCTGGTCAACAGCGCGGGCGTCAACGTCCCGAAGCGCTCCTGGAAGGACGTGGACGCCGCCACCTTCGAGCGGGTCGTGGCGATCAACCTCAACGGCGCGACCTACTGCACCCTGGCCGTGCTGGAGGGCATGCGCGCGCGCGGGCAGGGCACGGTGATCAACGTCGCGTCCTTCGCCGGCTGGCACCTGGGCTACCTGACGGGGCCGGCCTACACGGCCAGCAAGGCCGGGATGATCGCGCTGACGCACTCGTTCAACATCGAGGAATGCGCCAACGGCCTGCGCGCCACTGCGCTGTGCCCGGGCGAGGCCGCCACGCCGATCCTCAGGCTGCGGCCGGTGCCGCCGAGCGCGGCCGAGCAGGCCCGCATGCTGCAGGAGACCGACCTGGGCCGCACGATCCGCTTCATCGCCGGGATGCCGGCCCATGTGTGCATCAACGAACTGGTCATCAGCCCGGTGCACAACCGCGCCTACCTCGGCGGCGGCGAACTGCGCCGGTCCTGAGCACCGCGTCGCCCGCCCGCACCGGACTCCGCACCGTGGACTTCGACGCCGCCACCGTCGCCCGTCTCAACGACAACCCGCTGTACCACGCGCTGGGCGTGCGGCTGGAGCGCTGCGCGGCCGGCAGCGCCCGCTCCACGCTGGAGCCCACCGCCGCCGCCTGCTGGCCCTCGCCGGACAGCCCGCATGGTGGCGTGCTGTTCACCGTGGTCGACACCACCATGGCCTGGGCAGCGATGTCGCTGGCCGCCGCCGGCGAGAGCGTGGCCACCGTGGACTGCAGCATCCAGTACCCGGCGCCGGCGCTGCGCGGTCCGTTCACCTGCGACGCCGCCACCGTGCGCCGGACCGGCCGCACGGTGTTCGTGCGCGCCGAGATCGTGGACGATCACGGCGAAGCCGTCGCGCTGGGCCAGGGCACGTTCCGCATCATCCGGGACCGCACCGCCTGAGGCGGCGGTGCCCGGCACCGCTCGGATCAGTCGAGCTTGGCGCCCGAGAACTTGATCACCTGGGCCCACTTGGCCGTTTCGCGCCGCGACAGCTCGCGGAACTCCTCGGGTGAGCTGGCGTCGGGCTCGGCGCCCAGCGCCTTGAAGCGCTCCCTGACGGCCGTGCTGGCCAATGCCGCACGCATCTCCTTGTTGATGCGCTCGACGACGTCCCTGGGCATGTTGGCCGGCCCCATCAGGCCGCCCCAGGCGATCACCTCGAAGCCCTTCACGCCGGACTCGTCCAGCGTCGGCACGTCCGGGTAGGAGGGCGGGCGGGTCCTGGACGACACCGCCAGCGCCCGCACCCGGCCGGCCTGCGCGGCCGGCCCGGCGATCGGGGTGTTGGACATCATCAGCTGGATCTGCCCGCCCTGCAGGTCGGTGAGCGCGGCGACGGTGGCCTTGTACGGCACGTGCAGCAGGTGGGTGCCGGTCATCGACTTGAACAACTCGACGCCCAGGTGGTCGGTGGTGCCGTTGCCGCCCGAGCCGAAGGCGATCTTGCCGGGGTTCTTGCGGGCGTAGTCGATCAGCTCCTTGACGCTCTTCACCGGCAGGTCGTTGTTCACGATCATCATGTTGACGACCTTGAACGAGTTGCCGACCAGCGTCAGGTCGCGGTCGACGTCGTACGGCACGCTCGGCAGCAGGCCCCGGTTGGTGGCCAGCGAGACGATGTTGCCGTAGGCCAGCGTGTAGCCGTCCGGCGCCGCCTTCACGGTTTCCATGGTGCCGATGACGTAGGACGCGCCCGGCTTGTTGTCGATCACGAACGGCACGCCCATCTGCAGCGACATCTGCTGCGCGAGCGTGCGCATCAGCACGTCGGGCGCGCCGCCGGGCGCCGACGGCACGATCAGCCGGATCGGCTTGTCGGGATAGGCGGCGAACGCCTGCAGGGACACGAAGGCCGCGGCGGCCGCGGCGAGGCGAAGCAGGGTGCGTGTGCGCATGGTGTGGTGTGACGAGCCGCCCGGTTGTACGCCAGGACGCCGCGCCGCAGCATCCGTGCAATCCCGCAGCGCGGGGGCAGGCTCAGCTGGACAGTCGCAGCGCCGTCAGGGCGATCGCCTGCGCGCGCGGCACCATGGTGCTCACCTTGAGCCACTCGTCGGGCGTGTGCACCTTGCCGCCGACCGGGCCGGTGCCGCACAGCGTGGGCACGCCGGCCGCGGCGGTGAAGCCGGAATCGGCCGAGCCGCCGCTGAACTCGCCGCCGGTGGCAAAGCCGACGGCGCCGGCGGCATCGACATAGGCGTCGAACAGCGCACGGCTGGCGGCGGTCTCGACCAGCGGCAGGAAGTGGCGCTGCCCGCGGACGTGGGCGCAGGTGCCCGGCACCTCCACCTGCGCCATGATCGCCGCCAGCTTCGCCTGGACGTCCTGCATCGCCTCGGCGGTGCGAAAGCGCACGTCCACCGCGGCCGTGGCCAGCGGCGCCACCGTGTTGACCGAGCTGCCGCCGGCGATCAGGCCGACGTTCACCGTGGTGCCCGCCTCGTCGTCGGTCAGGCGGTGCAGCTGCAGCACCTTGCGGCAGAGCGCCTCGATCGCGCTGGCGCCCTCGTGGAAGTTGCCGCCGGCGTGGGCGGCGATGCCGCGGACCTCGCAGTCAACGAACAGCGCGCCCTTGCGTCCGGTCACCACGTTGCCGCTCGGGCGGCCGGGCTCGCTGTTGAAGACGGCGCGGGCGCCGCTCGCATGGGCCTCGATGAAGGAGCGCGAGGCGGGCGACGCGATCTCCTCGTCGGCGGTGTACAGGCCGACCAGCGGCAGCCGCAGCCCGGCCTGCGCGAACGCGGCGAGCACGAACGAGTTGGCGACCAGGCCGGCCTTCATGTCGGCGACGCCGGGGCCGTAGGCCAGGTCGCCGTCGATGCGGAACGGGCGTTGCGCGGCGGTGCCGGCGGGGAAGACGGTGTCGCAGTGCCCCATCAGCACGATCGGCCGCCCCTGCTCGCTTGGCACCAGCGCGCGCAGGCAGTTGCCGGCGTCCTGGTTGCGGTGCAGCTCGCAGGCGACGCCGTGCCGCACCAGCCAGTCGCGCAGCTCGGCGACGACGGCATCGACGCCCGCCTTGTGGTAGCTGCCCGAGTCGATGTCGACGATGCGCTGCAGCAGCTCCAGCATCTGCGGCTGCGCGCCGGCCAGGAAGTCGATGACCTGGCGCTGGCGGTCGGTGAGCGACTCGATCATGGCGGTCCGCCGCTCAGGCCTTGATGCCGGCCTCGTCGATCACCTTCGAATAGTGGGCGAACTGGTCGGCCAGGTGCGCGGCGAACTGGGTCGGCGTCTTGACGTACGGCTCCAGTCCCACGGCGACGATCTTCTTGCGCACCTCGGCGTCGGCCATCGCACGGGCCGCCGCGTCGGCCAGGCGGGCCACCGCGTCGGGCGGCGTGCCGCGCGGCGCCACCAGTCCGAACCAGGCCGCCGCCTCGTAGCCGGGATAGCCCGACTCGGCCACCGTGGGCACCTGCCGCAGCGCGTCCAGCCGCTGCAGCGTGGTGACGGCCAGCGGCCGCAGCTTGCCCGCTTCCAGGAAGCTGTTCATCTCGGACAGGTTGGCCAGCGCGGTGTCGACGTGGCCGGCCAGCACGGCGTTCACCGCCGGGGCGCCGCCGCCGAACGGCGTGTAGATCAGCTTGATGCCGGCGGCGCGCTGCAGCATTTCGCCGGCGATGTGCTGGGTGGTGGCCGGCCCCACCGTCGCATAGGAGACGGTGCCCGGCCTGGCCCTGGCCGCCTCGATCCAGTCCTTGAAGGTCTTGTGCGGGCTGGCGGCGTTCACCGCGATCACCTGCGGCGAATTGGTCAGGCAGGTCACGGCGTCGAAGGCCTTCAGACCGTCGTACGGCAGGCTGGCGTGCAGCTTGGCGTTGATGACGAAGCTGTTGGCCATCAGCAGCAGCGTGTGGCCGTCGGCCGGCGCCTTGGCCACCTGGCCGGTGCCGATCACCGTGCCGCCGCCGGGCTTGTTCTCGATCAGCACCGGCTGGCCCAGCGTCTGCGCCATGTGCTGGCCGATGATGCGGGCCTGGATGTCGCCGGTGCCGCCGGCAGTCCACGGCACCACGATCTTCACCGGCCTGGAGGGGAAACCTTGCGCCAGCGCGGCGGGCGCACTGGCGCAAGCGGCGGCGGCTGCGCCGGCAGCCAGCAGTTCACGGCGGGTGAGCATCATGTCAGGTCCTTCGGGATGTGCGGGCGCGATTGTCCGCCGCGCCGTCGGCCGGCGCCATTGGCGTTTTGCCGGGGGCGCGCAGCGCGCGGTCAGGGCGCGCGGTGCTCCAGCACCCGCCCGCGATTGAGCAGGTGCTTCGGATCCAGCGCGTTCTTCAGCGCGTGCATGGCGGCGATCTCCTCGCGGCTGCGCGAGTGCGGCAGGAACTCGCGCTTGGCGACGCCGATGCCGTGCTCGGCCGAGATCGAGCCGCCATATTCGCCCACCAGCGCGTACACCGCCTCCTGGATCGACTGGTAGGCCTGCGGCAGCTGCGGCGGCTGGTGCACGGCCAGGTGCAGGTTGCCGTCGCCCAGGTGGCCGTAGACCACGGTGTCGCAGCGCGGGTCGATGGCGCGCACCGCCGCCTCGAAGCGGGCCACGAAGGCCTCCATGTCCGCGATCGCCAGGCTGACGTCGAACGGCACCATCGGCGCCAGGGTGCGCGACACCTCCACCGAGAGGTCGCGCAGCTTCCACAGGGCCTCGTTCTCGGCGCCCGACTTGGCGATCACCGCGTCCGACACGGTGCCCTCTTCCAGCACCTGCTGCAGCAGGGTTTCCAGGTTGGCCGCGCCGCCGGCCGCCGCGCTGGAGGCTTCGACCAATGCGTAGAACGGCTGGCCGGGCGGCAGCGGCGCGGGCCGGCCTTCCACCCGCACGGCCCGGGCGAAGTACGAGTCCCACATCACCTCGAACGCGGTGAGCTCGCCGCCCAGTCGCTGGCGCGCCTGCCGCAGCAGGGCACGCACCTGCTCGAACCCGTCCAGCGCGCACAGCGCCACCGTGCGTTCGCCCGGCCTGGGCGCCAGCCGCAGCACCGCGCGCGTGACCACGCCCAGGATGCCCTCGCTGCCGATGAACAGCTGCTTGAGGTCGACGCCGGTATTGTTCTTGATCAGGGGCTTGAGTCCGTCCAGCACCGTGCCGTCGGCCAGCACCGCCTCCAGGCCGACCACCAGGTCGCGCGTCATGCCGTAGCGGATCACGCGGTTGCCGCCGGCGTTGGTGGCGATGTTGCCCCCGACGGTGCAGCTGCCGCGCGCCCCGAGGTCCAGCGGGAACATCAGGCCCGCCGCGTCCAGCCGCTCCTGCAGCGCCTGCAGCACCACGCCGGACTGCACGGTGGCCAGCCCCGAGTCGGCGTCGATCGACTCGATGGTGTTCATGCGCTCGGTCGACAGCACCACTTCGCCGTCGCACGGCAGGTGCGACTGGACCAGCCCGGTGCGCCCGCCGTGCGTGACCACCGGAATCGCGGCGGCATGGCAGATCGCCAGGGCGCGCGATACCTGCGCGGTGTCGGCGGGCCGCAGCACCGCCAGCGGCACGGCGCCCCGCGTGCCCTTGACGTCCACCAGGTAGCGTTCGTCGACCTCGGCCGCAGGCAGGTAGCCGCGCGGCCCCAGCGCCTGCTGCAGCGCCCTCAGTGCTTCAGGGATGTCCATGGTTCGGTTCGCCTCCGTCGCCGCCCGGTGCGGGCGGCCAGCTCAAAAGTACCGAATGTTGCCATGTGCGACCGCACGCTTGCGCCGGGCCGCCGCCGCCGGGCTTTCCCGGGTAGCATGGGCGCCGTGTGGCGCCGGCTCTGGCATTGCCACCGGAACGGGGATCCATGGCCGCGCCATCAGCACCATCGCCGGTGTCTCCAGCGCCGCGCCAGCTCAGGTGGCGGCTGTTCGTGCTCGCCGCCAGCGGACTGGTGCCGCTGGCGCTGATGGTGGGCCTGGCGCTGGCCTACCTGGTCCACGAGCGCGAGCACGCGACGCAGCGCTCCGCGATGGCGCTGTCGCGCGCGCTGGCGACGGCGGTCGACGCCGACCTGAACTCCACCATCTCGGTGCTGCGCACCCTGGCGCAGAGCGACGAGCTGCGGCTGGCCGAGTACGAGGCCTTCTACCGCACGGCGGCGCGGGTGGCACGGCTGCAGGGCTGGCGCAGCGCGGTCTTGCTGGACGAAAACGCGCAGGTCGTGTTCCGCACCAGCCGGCCGTTCTCCAGTCCGCCGTCGGGCTCGGTCGAGCCGGAAAGCGTGGCGCAGGCGCTGGCGCTGGGCAAGCCCACGGTGGGCGTGGTCACCGAGGGGCCGACGCCGGGAACCGCCTTCGCGGTGCGGGTGCCGGTGGAGGCTGGCGGCCGGTACGTGCTGTCGGCGGTGCTGTCCACCGATCTGATCCTGAAGGTGCTCAAGCGCCAGTCGGTGCCCGACACCTGGGTGGTGTCGGTGTTCGACCAGGGCGGCACGCGCGTGGCGCGCAACCAGCCGGCCGCCAGCAACCAGCCGTCCCCGAGCCTGCGGGCGCTGCTGGCCGAAGGCAGGCCCGAGGGCATGGGCGTGACCACCACCCTCGAGGGGCGGCGCACCCACGGCGGCTACACACGGCTGCCGGGCTTCGGCTGGGTCGTCGCCGTGGGCATTCCGGTCTCCGAAGCGATCGAGGCGACGTACGGCCCCCTGCTGGCCGTCGCCACCGGCCTGCTGGCCTCGCTCGCCCTGGCGGCCTACCTCGGCTGGCATTTTGCCGGCAAGGTCAGCCAGCCGATCGACGCACTGAAGCAGGCGGCCGCGGCGCTGGGCCGCGGCGCGCCGGTGCAGGCGGCGCCGCTGGCAGTGGCCGAGCTCGAGCAGGTGCGCACGGCGCTGGCGCAGGCCGCGGCCCAGCGCGAGCGCTTCATTCAGGAACTGCAGCGGGTGCAGGCCGAGCGCGAGGCGCTGCTGCAGCAGGTGACCGATGCCCTGCGGGCGGCCGAGGAGGCGGGGCGCAGCAAGGACGAATTCCTGGCCGTCCTCGGACACGAGCTGCGCAATCCGCTGGCGCCGATCGCCATGGCGCTGCACCTGATGGCGCTCAAGGGCGACGCGGCCACGGCCGGCGAGCGGCGCGTGGTGGAGCGCCAGCTCGCGCACATGACGCGGCTGGTGGACGACCTGCTGGACCTCTCGCGCATCACCGGCAAGCGGCTGGTGATGCGCAAGGAGCCGCTGCGGGTGGCCGACCTGGTGCAGCAGGCGGCCGAGGCGATCCGGCCGGTGCTGGGCGAGCGCACGCTGCGCACCGAGCTGGCCGACGATGTGCGCGACGCCTGGGTGGCGGGCGACGAGGCGCGGCTGGCGCAGGTGCTGGGCAACCTGCTGGGCAACGCCGTGAAGTTCACCGGCGCGCAGGGCCGGATCGTGCTGGCGGCGCGCCGCGAGGACGGCGAGCTGGCGCTCACGGTGGACGACGACGGCGTGGGGATGTCGCCGCAGGTGCTGCACCGCGCATTCGAGCCGTTCTTCCAGGACCGCCAGGCCCAGGACCGTTCGCGCGGCGGCCTGGGCCTCGGCCTGGCGATCGTCAAGAGCCTGGTCGAGATGCACGGCGGCAGCGTGCAGGCCGAGAGCCCCGGCCCGGGCCGGGGCAGCTGCCTGCGCGTGCGCCTGCCGCTGGCGCAGCGCCCGGCCGCCCTCGCGGGCGCCGCGCCGGCGGCGGCGCCGGCGGGCACCGGCAAGATCCTGGTGGTGGACGACAACCGCGACGCCGCCGATACCACGGCGGCGCTGCTGGAGATCAGCGGCTACGAGGTGCGCGTCGCCTACGAGCCGGGCGCCGCGCTGGCGCTGCTCGACCAGCATGCGCCGGACGTGGCGCTGCTGGACATCGGGCTGCCCGGCATGAGCGGCTACGAACTGGCGCGCCGCGTGCGGGCGCATCCGAACGGCGCGCGCTGCCGGCTGATCGCCCTGACCGGCTATGGCCAGGCCGACGACGTGGCGATGGCCAGGCGGCACGGGTTCGACCTGCACCTGGCCAAGCCGGCGCCGGCCGACGTCCTGTTGGAGCGCGTGGGCGAACTCGCGGCCCGCTCGCCCGCCGGCGCGGTGGGGTCCTGACGCACCGCCACCTCCTATACTGCGCGCTCATCCATGTCATGGAGGCGCGACGTGAAGGAGCCGGCGGCACTGGCGGCCCTGTACCGCACGATGGTGCGCATCCGGGCATTCGAGAACGCGGCCGAGGCGGCCAGCCAGGGCGGGGTCAGCGCGTTCGGCAGCAGCGTCGGCACCAGCGCCAAGGTGCGCGGCCCGCTGCACCTGTCCACCGGCCAGGAAGCCGTCGCCGCGGGAGTCTGCGCCCACCTGGGCGCCGGCGACTACCTGACCTCCACCCACCGCGGCCACGGCCACACGCTGGCCAAGGGCGCCGACCTGGCGCGCATGATGTGCGAGCTGTTCGGCAAGGCGCCGGGCTGCAACGGCGGCAAGGGCGGCTCCATGCACATCGCCGATTTCTCGGTCGGCATGCTGGGCGCCAACGGCGTGGTCGCCGCCGGACTGCCGATCGCCGTGGGCGCCGCGCATGCGCAGAAGCTGCTGGGCCGCGCCGCCATCACGGCCTGCTTCTTCGGCGACGGCGCCATCAACCGCGGGCCCTTCCTGGAAGCGCTCAACTGGGCCCAGGTGTACCGGCTGCCGGTGCTGTTCGTGTGCGAGGACAACCAGTGGAGCGCGACCACCGCCAGCGCGCCGGTGACGGCCGGCGAGGGCGCGGCGACGCGCGCGCGCGGCCTGAGCATCGCCGCGACGCAGATCGACGGCAACGACGTGCTGGCGGTCCACGAGGCGGCCGGCGCGCTGGTGGCCGCCGTGCGCGGCGGCGGCGGGCCGCGCCTGCTGCACGCGCTGACCTATCGCGTCAAGGGCCATGTGTCGGTTGACCCGGCCGGCTACCGCGACGCGGCCGAACTGCAGGCCGCGCTCGAGCGCGATCCGGTCGCCCGCGCGCGGTGCGCCTACCTGGCGCTGGCCGGCACGCACGCGGCCGCGCTCGACACCATCGATCGGGAAGCGGACGACGAGGTCGCGGCCGCACTCGCGGCGGCCGACGCAGCGCCGTGGCCCGAGCCGGCGGCTGCCTTCAGCGACGTGCAGGACACCGGGGCCGGCCAATGGCGCTGATGACGTACGCGCAGGCCGCGGCGCTGGCGCTGCAACGCGAGATGGAGGCCGACGCCGCGGTGGTGGTGGTCGGCGAGGACGTGGGCCGCGGCGGCATCTTCGGGCAGTACCGCGGGCTGCAGGAGCGCTTCGGCGGCGAGCGCGTGATCGACACGCCGATCAGCGAGGCCACCATCCTGGGCGCCGGCGTCGGCATGGCGCTGGCCGGGCTGCGCCCGGTGGTGGAGATGCGGGTGGTGGACTTCGCCCTGTGCGCCATGGACGAGCTGGTGAACCAGGCCGCGAAGAACCGGTTCATGTTCGGCGGCCAGGGCCGCGTGCCGATGGTGGTGCGCATGCCGATCGGCATCTGGGACGCCTCGGCGGCGCAGCATTCGCAGTCGCTGGAGAGCTGGTTCGCGCACGTGCCGGGGCTGGTGGTGGTCTGCCCGGCCACGCCGCAGGACAACTATTCGCTGCTGCGCGCCGCGCTCGCCTGCGGCGACCCGGTGGTCTACATGGAGCACAAGACGCTGTGGGGCACGACCGGCGAGGTCGACGAGGCGCAGGGGGCGGCGCTGGGCGCCGCGCGCCCGGCGCGCCGCGGCGAGTCGCTGACCATCGTGAGCTGGAGCCGCCAGCTGCACGCCTGTGCCGACGCCTGCGACCAGCTTGCCGCCGATGGCATCGGCTGCGACCTGATCGACCTGCGTTCGATCTGGCCCTGGGACCGGCAGGCCGTGCTGGACTCGTGCCGGCGCACCGGCCACCTGCTGGTGGTGCACGAGGCGGTGCAGGCGGCCGGCTTCGGGGCCGAGATCGCCGCCACGGCGGCCGAGTGCACCGGCTGCAAGGTGCGGCGGCTGGGCGCGCCGCGCATCCCGGTGGGCTACGCGCCGGTGCTCGAAGCCCAGTCGCGCATCGGCGCGCGCGAGATCGCCGCCGCGGCGCACGCCCTGCTCGGGCGCTAGAGGTATCCACTATGGCCACGCCTTCCCGGCCGCATTAAGCTGCATCCCGCTTTCGCTTCATGTCATCCTCCCCTGAAACCACGCACATCCCCGGCGAACTGCCGGACCCGGCCGGCGTCGAGGAACCCACCCGGGTCCCGCTGGCGATCGAGGACTGGCTCACGGTCGTCGTGATGGCGCTGCTGGCGCTGATCACCTTCGCCAACGTGCTCGTGCGCTACTTCACCGACCAGTCGTTCGCCTGGACCGAGGAGTTCTCGGTGTTCCTGATGATCGTGCTGTCGCTGGTCGCGGGCTCGGCGTCGGTGGCGCGCAACCTGCAGATCCGCATCGAGTATTTCGCCGACAACGGTCCGCCCGCGCGCCAGCGGGCACTGGCCATGTTCGGCGCGGCGATGGTGTTCGCGCTGTTCGCGCTGATCGCCGTGCTCAGCACGCGCATGGTGTACGACGACATCCGCTTCGGCGAGACTTCGCCGGGGATCGGCGTGCCGCAATGGTGGTACACGATCTGGCTGCCGGTGATGTCGGTGGCCATCGCCGGCCGCGCCGCGGGGCTTTTCGTCAGGCGGGGGCGCCGGCCATGATCCCGACGCTGCTGTTCACCGTCTTCATCGTCATGCTGTTCGCCGGCGTGCCGATCGGGGCCGCGCTCGGGCTCGCCGGCGCCGTCTGCATCGGGATTGCCAACGCCGACGCGCAGTGGTTCGGGCTGCTGGCCGTTCCGCAGAACTTCTACGCCGGCCTGGGCAAGTACCCGCTGCTGGCGATCCCCATGTTCGTGCTGGTCGGCTCGATCTTCGACCGCTCGGGCGTCGCTTCCCGGCTGGTCAACTTCGCCATCGCCATCGTGGGCCGCGGCCCCGGCATGCTGCCGCTGGTGGCGATCGGCGTCGCCATGTTCCTGGGCGGCATCTCCGGATCGGGACCGGCCAACGCCGCCGCCGTCGGCGGCGTGATGATCGCGGCGATGCGCCGCGCCGGCTACCCGCCGGCCTATTCGGCCAGCGTGGTCGGCGCCGCCGCGGCCACCGACATCCTGATCCCGCCGTCGGTCGCCTTCATCGTCTATTCGGTGCTGGTGCCGGGTGCGTCGGTCCCGGCGCTGTTCGCCGCCGGCATGGTGCCGGGCGTGCTGGCGGGCCTGGCGCTGATGATTCCCGCGGTCTGGCTGGCGCGGCACCACCGGATGGGCGGCCTGGAGGCCGGGCTGCCGCGCCCGCCGTTCTGGCGGAGCCTGCGCGAGGCCAGCTGGGGGCTGTTCGCGCCGGTGCTGATCCTGGGCGGCATGCGGGCCGGCTGGTTCACGCCGACCGAGGCGGCCGTGGTCGCGGTGTTCTACGGACTGTTCGTCGGCATGGCGGTGCACCAGACGATCCGGGTGCGCGACCTGTTCGTGATCCTGCGCGAATCGGGCGAGCTGTCGGCGGTGATCCTGCTGGTGGTGTCGCTGGCCGGCATCTTCGCCTATTCGCTCTCGACGCTGGGCGTGATCGACCCGCTGACCCGGGCCATCGTCAATTCGGGGCTGGGCGAATACGGCGTACTGTCGCTGCTGATCCTGATGCTGATCACCGTGGGCATGTTCCTGGACGGCGTGTCGATCTTCCTGATCTTCGTGCCGCTGCTGCTGCCCATCGTCAATCACTACCACTGGGACGTGGTGTGGTTCGGCGTCATCCTCACGCTGAAGGTCTCGCTCGGCCAGTTCACGCCACCGCTCGCCGTCAACCTCATGGTGTCGTGCCGCATCGCGCGCGTGCCGATGGAGGACACGGTGCGCTGGGTCGGCTGGATGCTGTTCTCGATGTTCTGCGTGATGGTCATGGTCATCGCCTGGCCGCAGCTGGCGCTGTGGCTGCCCCGTTCCCTCGGCTACTGAGTCCTGTTCACTTCAAGGAGACCGCTCATGAAATTCCGCCGCACCGTGCTGGGCCTCGCGCTCGCCGCCACCGCGCTGGCCTGTGGCACAGGCGCCATGGCCCAGGCCGCCTACAAGTCCGAATACAAGATGTCGCTGGTGCTGGGTCCGCCCACGCCCTGGGGCATGGCCGGCAAGATCTGGGGCGACCTGGTCAAGGAGCGCACCCAGGGCCGCATCAACATCAAGCTGTATCCCGGCGTGTCGCTGATCCAGGGCGACCAGACGCGCGAATTCAGCGCGCTGCGCCAGGGCGTGATCGACATGGCGGTCGGCTCGACCATCAACTGGTCGCCGCAGGTCAGGGAACTGAACCTGTTCTCGATGCCGTTCCTGATGCCCGACTACGCCGCCGTCGACGCGCTCACGCAGGGCGAGGTCGGCAAGAAGCTGTTCCAGGTGGTCGAGAAGGCCGGCGTGGTGCCGCTCGCCTGGGGCGAGAACGGCACGCGCGAGCTGACCAACTCCAAGAAGCCGGTCAAGTCGCCCGAGGACCTCAAGGGCATGAAGATCCGGGTGGTCGGCTCGCCGCTGTTCTCCGACACCTTCAACGCGCTGGGCGCGAATCCGACGCAGATGAGCTGGGCCGACGCGCAGCCGGCGCTGGCCAGCGGCGCGGTGGACGGACAGGAGAACCCGATGTTCCTGTTCACCATCCTGAAGATGCACACCGTCGGGCAGAAGTACGTGACCACCTGGGGCTATGTCACCGACCCGCTGATCTTCGTGGTCAACAAGGAGATCTGGAATTCGTGGACGCCGGCCGACCAGAAGATCGTGCGCGAGGCGGCCCTCGAAGCCGGCAGGCAGGAGATCGCGCTGGCGCGCAAGGGGCTGGTGGAAGCCGACAAGCCGCTGCTCAAGGAAGTGGCCGGCCTTGGCGTCACGGTGACCCAACTGTCGCCGGCCGAGCGCGAGACCTTCGTCAAGGCCACCCGGCCGGTCTACAACAAGTGGAAGTCCACCGTGGGCGCCGACCTGGTCAACACCGCCGAGAAGGCGATCGCCGCGCGGAAGAAGTAAGGAGGGAAGAACCGCCGCGAGCGCCGTCAGCGCGAGAAGCTGCTCACGGCGAATATGCGCCGGGCCTTGTCGGTCAGTTCCTGCTGCCGCAGCATGATGCGCGGCAGGTCCGGATGCAGCGGATTGATTTCACGCATCGCCCAGCGGTAGAACGCCTGGGCAACCATGACGTGGATGAGGCTGAGGATCTTCATGGGGCGTATGGTGGGGCGGTTGCCCCGCCCAGCCGTGTAGGCGCCGCGCCCCAGCAATGGCTGGGGTTGTCCGACAAGGGGTGTCGGACAAAACCGATGCTGTGGCCGCGCGCCGCCTGTTGCCTCGCTCACCGACTGTTGCGTTGCCTCAGCGGGAGGGCCTGGGACTTTCCCTTGGCGCCGCGCCGTCGCGGGCCGCCGCCTGCTTGGCCGCGTCGAACTCGGCGCGCAGGCGCGCCAGCTCCGCCGGCGCCAGTTGCGCGGCGTTGCAGTAGTCCTGCTTCCAGGCGGCCGAGTCGCTCCAGCGCTGGGGCGACTGCACCGTGGTGCGCGGCGCCGGCGCCACCTCCAGCAGCCGCAGCGCGAGCTCGAGCGTTGCGGCTTGCGAACCGGCGTCGTGCGGCTTCCCGGCTGCGTTGCCCAGCGGGAAGTCGCTGAAGAGAAAGCGCGGTACGCCGGCGTGTTCCACCACGTCCTTGGCGCATCCCAGCAGCACCGTCGCGATGCCCGCGGCTTCGAGCTGCCGGGCCACCAGGGCCAGGGTCTGGTGGCAGACCGGGCAGTTGGCCACCAGCAGCGCCACGTCGACGTCGTCCGCCCGGCAGCGCGCCAGCACCTCGGGGGCGTCGACCTCGACCGTGCGCCGCTGGCTGCGGCTGGTGGGCACGCCGTGGAAGCGCGCCGCCAGGCGGCCCACTCGGCCGCGCGCCACCGCCTGCCGCAGCGCGGGCAGCGGGAACCACGCGCCGCAGTCTTCCATCGACGTGTGGCGCCGGTCGATGGCCACGTGCGCGATCCGCAGGTCGTGGTCGACCGCGGTGTCGCCCGAATACACCTCGTGGAACTTCGCCGCACCGTTGTAGGGCGCACCCGGCCCCTGGGGGCCGCGGTCGGCCCGGTAGGGCGCCGCGGTGGTCACGATGGTCGCCGTGGACCGGGACAGCGGCCCGGCCGGCGGCTGGAACGGCACGTCGCGGCCATGCGCCCAGCGGTAGGGATTGCCATAGCCCAGCGCGAGGTACCAGTCGCGGGTGCGCTGCATGTAGGCGACTGGGGTGTCGTCCTCATCCTTGTCGACGGCGGCAGGCGGGTGGTCCATGCGGTCTCCTCGCTGCCCATTGTGGTGCCCCCGCCGGCGGCGCGCCGGGCCGTGAAAATCAACTCAGGGTTAACCCTTGGTTGAGGCGCGTCAACGAACGCATGAATGGGCTCGCGCACAATGAAATCGTTGATTCGACGGCCTGGCAAGGCAGGCCCCGACAGCACATCCCGCACCCGGTCCAAGGGCTGCAGACCGCAAGCCAGGCGGGATGGTTCCCCGGCTGGCCGGGCGCAGCAGCGTCCCGCGGTCCGCGCAGGTTCGCCTGCCGCGTTCGCAGGCGAGCCGGACTCTCGCAACTTGTACGGAACCGCACCCCACGGCGAAACGGGCCGGGAGCGGACACGCCATGGTCTTTTCGCTGCAACTCGCCATCGTTCTCGCCTGCCTCTTCTACGGGGCGCGCAAGGGAGGGATCGCCCTGGGCCTCCTGGGAGGCATCGGCCTGGTCATCCTGGTCTTCGGATTCCACCTGCCGCCGGGCAAGCCGCCGGTGGAGGTGATGCTCACCATCGTCGCCGTGGTCGCTGCCTCGGCCACGCTGCAGGCGTCCGGCGGCCTGGAGGTGATGCTGCAGGCGGCCGAGAAGCTGCTGCGGCGCAATCCCAAATACGTGTCGATCCTGGCGCCGTTCACGACCTGCACGCTCACCATCCTGTGCGGCACCGGCCACGTCGTGTACACCATGCTGCCGATCATCTACGACGTCGCGATCAAGAACGACATCCGCCCCGAGCGGCCGATGGCCGCCTCCTCGATCGCCAGCCAGATGGGCATTCTCGCGAGCCCGGTCTCGGTGGCGGTGGTCTCGCTGGCTGCCTTCCTGGCGAAGGCGCCGGTCGGCGGGACGGTGGTCGACTTCGTGATGCTGCTGTCGATCACGATCCCCTCGACCCTGCTGGGCGTGCTGGCGATCGGCATCTTCAGCTGGTTCCGCGGCAAGGACCTCGACCAGGACGAGGAGTTCCAGGCCCGCATCGCCGACCCGGAAGTGCGCAGGCACGTCTACGGCGAATCGACGACGCTGCTGGGCAAGAAGCTGGCCGCCGGCCAGTGGGTCGCCATGTGGATCTTCCTCGGCGCGATCGCCGTCGTGGCGACGCTGGGCGCCGTCGAATCGCTGCGGCCGGTCGTCAACGGCAAGCCGCTGTCGATGATCCTCACCATCCAGATGTTCATGCTGCTGGCCGGCGCGCTGATCATCGTCTTCACGAAGACCGACCCGGCCGCGATCGGCAAGAACGAGGTGTTCCGCGCCGGCATGATCGCCGTCATCGCGGTGTTCGGCATCGCCTGGATGGCCGACACGGTGTTCGAGGCCAACCTGCCGGGGCTGAAGGCGGCGCTGGCCGACGTGGTCAAGCAGCATCCCTGGGCCTACGCGCTGGCGCTGCTGGTGGTGTCCAAGCTGGTCAACTCGCAGGCCGCGGCCGTGAGCGCGATGGTGCCGGTGGCGCTGTCGATCGGCGTGCCGCCCGGCTACATCGTGGCCTTCGCCGCGGCCAGCTACGGCTACTACATCCTGCCGACCTATCCGAGCGACCTGGCGACGATCCAGTTCGACCGCTCGGGCACCACCCGCATCGGCAAGTACGTGATCAACCACAGTTTCATCCTGCCCGGCCTGATCGGCGTGGGCACCTCCTGCCTGGCCGGGCTGGTGCTGGCCTCGCTGCGCGGACTGATCTGAGTCTGGCGGGCCGGGCGCGCGCGGGTGGTACATTGCTCGGCGCGACGAGTTCGCGCCCCGGGCCGGTCCGCGCGCCTGCGAACCCCTGCCTGTCGAGAATGCAGCCACACACCAGCCAGCCAGCGTCCTGCCGCACGCCCCGCCCGCCGCAAGCGGTGGAGGGCGTGGCTTGAGCAGTTCCCGCCTCCAGCTCGCGCACGTCACCAAGCGTTATCCGTCGGTGGTGGCCAACCGCGACGTGTCGCTCACCGTGCGGCCGGGCGAAACCCATGCGGTGCTGGGCGAGAACGGCGCCGGCAAGTCGACGCTGATGAAGATCATCTACGGCGCGGTGATGCCCGACGAAGGCGAGATCCTGTGGGACGGCCGTCCGGTGCGCATCCGCAGTCCGCACGAGGCGCGGGCGCTGGGCATCAGCATGGTGTTCCAGCACTTCAGCCTGTTCGACACGCTCACGGTGGCCGAGAACGTCTGGCTGGGCGTGGACCGCGCTCTGTCGCTGCGCGAGGTCACGCGCAGCATCGCGGCCAAGGCGGCCGAATACGGGCTGGACGTCGACCCGCTGCGGCCGGTGCACACGCTGTCGGTGGGCGAGATGCAGCGGGTGGAGATCATCCGCGCGCTGCTCACCGACCCGAAACTGCTGATCCTGGACGAGCCGACCTCGGTGCTGACGCCGCAGGCGGTGGAGCGGCTGTTCGTGGTGCTCAGGCAGCTGGCCGCCAAGGGCTGCAGCATCCTGTACATCAGCCACAAGCTGCACGAGATCCGTGAGCTGTGCAACGCCTGCACCGTGCTACGCGCCGGCGAGGTGACCGGCGTGTGCGACCCGCGGCAGGAAACCAACGCGTCGCTCAGTCGCATGATGATCGGTGCCGAGCCGCCGGCGCTGGAGCACCACGACCGCCAGCCGGGCGAGGTGGTGCTGCGGGTGGACGACCTGCGGCTGCCGCGCGAGGACCAGTTCGGGGCCGACCTGGACGGCATCTCGATGGAAGTGCGCGCCGGTGAAGTGGTGGGCATCGCCGGCGTATCGGGCAACGGCCAGCGCGAGCTGCTGTTCGCGCTGTCGGGCGAGGACCGGCGGGCGCAGCCGGGGATGATCCAGGTGTCGGGCCGCGCCGTCGGTGCGTTCGGGCCGGCCCATCGGCGCCACCTGGGCGTGCATTTCGTGCCTGAGGACCGGCTCGGCCGCGGCGCCGTGCCGACGCTGGGGCTGGCCCACAACCTGATGCTCACGCGCACCGAAGCGGTGCGCCGCGGCGGCTGGATCGACCTCAAGGCGCTGCAGGCGCAGGCGGCCGGCATCATCCGCCGCTTCAACGTGAAGGCGGGTGGCCCGCACGCGCTGGCCCGCTCGCTGTCGGGCGGCAACCTGCAGAAATTCCTGGTCGGGCGCGAGATCGACGCCCGCCCGAAGCTGCTGATCGTGTCGCAGCCGACCTGGGGCGTGGACGTGGGCGCCTCGGCCCAGATCCGCGGCGAACTGCTGGCACTGCGCGACGCGGGCTGCGCCGTGCTGGTGATCAGCGAGGAGCTCGAGGAGCTGTTCGAGATTTCGGACCGCCTGCACGTGCTGGCGAAAGGGCGGCTGTCGCCTTCGATCCCGCGCGCGCAGGCCAGCGTGTCGCAGATCGGCGAGTGGATGAGCGGGCTGTGGCCGGGCCACGAGGCGAGGGCGGGGCGCGAGGTGCAGCATGCTGAAGCTTGAACTGCGCCCCGAGCCCTCGCGCTTCTGGAGCCTGGCCTCGCCGCTGCTGGCGCTGGTCGTCACGGTGGCGATCGGGGTGGCGCTGTTCCTGGCCCTGGGCAAGGACCCGGTGCGCGGCCTGCAGGTGTTCTTCTGGGAGCCGGTCCGCTCGCCCTACGCGCTGGGTGAGCTGATGGTCAAGGCCACGCCGCTGCTGCTGATCGCGCTCGGGCTGGCGGTGTGCTTCCGCTCCAACGTGTGGAACATCGGCGCCGAAGGCCAGTACATCATCGGCGCGGTGCTGGGCGGCGCCGTGGCGCTCACCGCCGCGCGCGACACCACGCGCTGGATCGTGCCGGCGATCCTCGCGGCCGGCGTTGCCGGCGGCATGGCGTGGGCGGCCGTCACCGCGTTCCTGCGCGACCGCTTCAACGCCAACGAGATCCTGGTCAGCCTGATGCTGGTCTACGTCGCCGAGCAGGTGCTCGGCTACCTGGTGTTCGGCCCGTTCAAGGACCCGGCCGGCTACAACTTCCCGCAGAGCAAGACCTTCGAGGCGGTGACCCAGATCCCGCGCCTGATGACGGGCTCGCGCATGACCGTCGGCCTGCTGATCGCCCTGGCCGGCGTGCTGGCGCTGTGGGTGTTCCTGTTCCGCACCCGCGCCGGCTTTGCGCAGCAGGTGGGCGGGCTGGCGCCGGCCGCGGCGCGCTATGCCGGGTTCTCCTCGCGCCGCGCGCTGTGGACCGCGCTGCTGGCCTCCGGCGGGGCGGCCGGGCTGGCGGGCGCGCTGGAAGTGGCCGGCCCGATCGGCCAGCTGACGCCGTACGTGCCGGCCGGCTACGGCTTCGCCGCCATCATCGTGGCCTTCGTCGGGCGGCTGCACCCGTTCGGCATGGTGTTCTCGGCCGTCCTCATGAGCATGTTCTACATCGGCGGCGAACTGGCGCAGTCGCGGCTGGGCCTGCCCAATTCGCTGACCGGCGTGTTCCAGGGCCTGCTGCTGTTCAGCCTGCTGGCCTGCGACACGCTGATGGCGTACCGGGTGCGCTGGACCCACTGGCCGGGCCGGCGCGCCCAGGAAGTGCGCTGATGTTGTGCCCCCACGCTCACTTTTGTTCGCTGCCCCCCGAGGGGGCGTCAGCCTCCTTGAGGCGGCTCTGCGGAGGCTGAATGGAGCAATACGCACTCCTGGTCGCGGCCACGCTCAACGCCGGCACCGTGCTGGCGATCGCGGCGCTGGGCCTGTTGGTCAACGAGAAGGCCGGCATCGTGAACCTGGGCGCCGAGGGCATCATGCTGTGCGCGGCCATCGCGGGCTTCGCCGCCGTGGTGCATACCGGCAGCGACTGGATCGGCTTTGCCGCCGGACTGGGCGCCGGCGCGCTGCTGGCCGCCGTGTTCGGGCTGCTGGTGATCTGGCTCAATACCAACCAGTACGCCACCGGGCTGGCGCTGAGCCTGTTCGGCGCCGGTTTCTCGGCCTTCGCCGGCATCGGCTACGTGCAGGAAAAGCTGCCGGAGCGCATGCAGTTCGCGATTCCCGTGCTGCGGGACATTCCGGTGCTGGGCCCGGCGCTGTTCCGCCAGCACCCGATGGTGTACGTCGCCATCGCGCTGGCGGCCTGGCTGGTGTGGTTCCTGTACCGCTCGCGCAGCGGGCTGGTGCTGCGCTCGGTGGGCGAGTCGCCCGAGTCGGCGCACGCGCTGGGCTATCCGGTGCGCCACATCCGGCTGGCGGCCGTGGTCGCCGGCGGCGCACTGTGCGGCCTGGCCGGCGCCTACATCTCGGTCGTGTACACGCCGCTGTGGGTGCAGGGCATGGTGGCCGGCAAGGGCTGGATCGCGCTGGCGCTCACCACCTTCGCCACCTGGCGCCCGGGCCGGGTGCTGCTGGGCGCCTACCTGTTCGGCGGCGTCACCATGCTGCAGTTCCACCTCCAGGCGAGCGGCACCGAGGTCGCGAGCCAGTTCCTCACCATGCTGCCGTACCTGGCGACGATCGTGGTGCTGGCGTTGATCTCGCGCAACCCGGCCTGGATCCGCGTGAACATGCCGGCCTCCCTTGGAAAACCCTTCTATCCCGGCTCATAATTGCTGGTTTTTTGACAGCAACAACACCCGGAGAAGGACTCACCCGATGGACCTGAAGAAACGTTCGATGCTCAAGCTCGCCGCCGCGTCGGCGGTCGCCTCGGCGGCGCTGGTGGGATGCGGCAAGAGCGAGCCGCCCGCGCCGGCCGCCACCGCCCCCGCGCCGGCTGCGGCGCCTGCTTCGGCGCCGGCCAAGCCCGAGCCGCTGAAGATCGCCTTCGCCTACATCGGCCCGGTGGGCGACGGCGGCTGGACCTTCGCGCACGACAACGGGCGCAAGGCGCTGGAAAAGGAGCTGGGCGACAAGGTGGTCACCAGCTTCGTGGAGAACGTTCCCGAGTCGGCCGACGCCGAGCGCGTGATCCGCGACATGGTGGGCCAGGGCAACAAGCTGATCTTCGGCACCACCTTCGGCTACATGGAGCCGATGATGAAGGTCGCGGCCGACCACAAGGACGTCAAGTTCGAGCACGCCACCGGCTACAAGACGGCCGAGAACCTGCGCACCTACGACAGCCGCACCTACGAGGGCGCCTACATGGCCGGCGTGGTGGCCGGCGCCATGACCAAGACCAACACGCTGGGCGTGGTCGGTTCGGTGCCGATTCCCGAGGTGATCCGCAACATCAACAGCTTCACGCTGGGCGCGCAGTCGGTCAACCCGAAGATCAAGACCAAGGTGGTCTGGGTCAACAAGTGGTTCGACCCGCCGAAGGAAACCGAAGCGGCGACCTCGCTGATCAACGGCGGCGCCGACGTGCTGATGCAGAACACCGATTCGCCGGCCGTGCTCAAGACCGCGCAGGACAAGGGCAAGCGCGCCTTCGGCTGGGACAGCGACATGACGGCGTACGGCCCGAAGGCCCACCTGGGCTCGGCCGTCATCAACTGGGGTCCGTACTACATCAAGGCCGCCAAGGATGCGCTGGAAGGCAAGTGGGCGACCGGCCAGGCCTGGTGGGGCGTCAAGGAAGGCGCGATCGATTTCGTCTCGATCGCCGAGGACGTGCCGGCCGACGTCAAGAAGAAGGTCGAGGACGTCAAGGCCGGCCTGAAGGACGGCAGCTTCGTGATCTGGAAGGGCCCGATCGCCAGCAACGCCGGCAAGGAAATGCTGGCCAAGGACGCGGTCGCTGACGACAAGTTCCTGGGCGGCATCGACTTCTTCGTCAAGGGCGTCGAGGGCAAGGTGCCGGGCGCCGACGGCAAGAAGTAAGCGCGCGGCGCATCGAATGGAGCCTCCCGCGGGAGGCTCTTTTCGTTGGAGCCGGCTATGCTGGCGGCCAGACCGACGAGAAACCCATGGCCAACCTGGACCAGATCCCCGCGCAGCGCGTGCCCGAGCTGCTGCGCCGCATGCCCAAGGCCGAGCTGCACATCCACATCGAGGGCTCGCTCGAGCCCGAGCTGATCTTCAAGCTGGCGGCGCGCAACGGCGTGACCCTGCCGTACCCCAGCGTCGAGGCCTTGCGCGCGGCCTACGCCTTCACCGACCTGCAAAGCTTCCTGGACATCTATTACGCCGGCGCCAGCGTGCTGCTGACCGAGCAGGACTTCTTCGACCTGGCGTGGGCCTACCTGGAGCGTGCCAGGGCCGACCAGGTGCTGCGCGCGGAGATCTTCTTCGACCCGCAGACGCACACCGCGCGCGGCGTTCCGATGGCGACCGTGATCGACGGGCTGCACCGGGCCTGCCGGCAGGCCGCCACCGACCTTGGCCTGGACGCGGAGCTGATCATGTGCTTCCTGCGCCACCTGAGCGAGGCGGAGGCGTTCGACACGCTGGAGGCGGCGCTGCCTCAGCGCGACAAGTTCATCGGTGTCGGTCTCGACTCCAGCGAGGTCGGCCATCCGCCCGAGAAGTTCGCGCGCGTCTTCGCCAAGTGCCGTGAACTCGGGCTGCACCTGGTCGCGCACGCCGGCGAGGAAGGCCCGCCGGCCTATGTCTGGTCGGCGCTGGACACGCTGCGCGCGGAGCGCATCGACCATGGCGTGCAATCGGCCAAGGATCAGGCGCTGCTGCAGCGCCTCGCGCAGGACCGCGTCCCGCTCACGGTGTGCCCGCTGTCGAACCTGAAACTGCGCGTGTTTCCGAGGCTGGCCGACCACAACCTGAAGCAGCTGCTGGACGCCGGCCTGGCGGTGACGGTGAACTCGGACGATCCGGCCTACTTCGGCGGCTACGTCAACGACAACTTCGTGCAGCTGCACGAAGCCGTCGGCCTGAGCGCGCAGCAGGCGTACCGGCTGGCGCGCAACAGCTTCGAGGGGAGCTTCGCCGACGAGGCCGGCAAGCGCCGCTTGATCGGCCGGCTCGACGAGGTGTTCGCGCAGTTCCAGCCGGATGTGCCGGGCCGCGCCCCGTAAAATGGCATGTTTCAGGCGGCGCCCGGCCGCCTGATCTCTTTTTCGACCCGGGCCATGTAGAGGAACACCATGTATAAAAACCTCGCTGCCGCGCTGCTGGCCGCCTGCTGTTTTTCCACCGCCATTGCCCAGCCCGCCGCCGGCCAGGGCGATCCCCTCAAGGTCGCGTTCGTGTACGTCGCACCGGTCACCGACGCGGGCTGGGTGCAGCAGCACGAGCAGGGCCGGCGCGCCGTGGAGGCCGCGTTCGGCGGCAAGGTCAAGACCAGCTACGTCGAGAACGTGCCCGAAGGGCCGGACGCGGAGCGCGTCATCCGCGACCTGGCCCGGCAGGGCAACAAGCTGATCTTCACGCCCAGCTTCGGCTACATGGAGCCGACGCTCAAGGTGGCCAGGGAGTTCCCGGACGTCAAGTTCGAGTCCATCACCGGCTACAAGACGGCGGCCAACGTGTCGGTGGCCAACGCGCGCTACTACGAAGGGCGCTACCTGGCCGGCATTGCGGCCGGGCGCCTGACGAAGACGAACGTGGCTGGCTACGTCGCCGGCTTTCCGATCCCCGAGGTGCTGCAGGGCCTGAACGCCTTCACGCTGGGCATGCGCTCGGTCAACCCCAAGGCCCAGGTGAAGGTGGTCTGGCTCAATGCCTGGTTCGATCCGGCGCGCGAGCGCGAGGCCGCGCTGACGCTGTTCAACCAGAACGCGGATGTGGTGAGCTTCCACACCGCTTCCACCGCCGTGATGGCCGCCGCCCAGGAGCGCGGCAAGCTGGCCGTGGCCTACCACTCCGACATGCGCAAGGTCGCGCCCGACGCGCAGATCGTCGCCGTCACCCACCACTGGGGCGACTACTACGTCAGCCGGGTGCAGGCCGTGCTGGCCGGCACCTGGAAGCCGGCTGCCGTGTGGGCCGGCGTCGACAAGGGGATGGTGCGCGCGGGGTTCTTCGGGCCGAAAGTGCCCAAGGCGGTGCAGGACGAGGTGATCAGGCGCCAGAGCGACATCGCGCGCGGCCGGCTGCATCCCTTCCTCGGCCCGATCCGCGACAACGAGGGGCGCGAGGTGGTTGCCGGCGGGAAGGCTCTGACCGACGAGCAGATCCTCGCCATGGACTGGCTGGTCGAAGGCGTGCAGGGCAAGCTCGCGAAATGAAGGCCTTCCGCGCCGCGATCCTGCGCTTTGCCGCCGACGGCAGCGCCCGCTACGAGCAGGACGGGCTGCTGGTGACGGGGCCGGACGCGGCCGGACGGCAGACGGTGCGCGCGGTGGGCCCGTACGCCGAGCTGGCAGCGCAGCACCCGGGCCTGGCGGTCCAGCATTGGCCCGGCCGCATCATCGCGCCCGGCTTCATCGACCTGCACATCCACTTTCCGCAGACCGACGTCATCGGCTCGCCGGCGGCGGGCCTGCTGCCGTGGCTCGAGGACTACACCTTCCCGCACGAGTCGCGCTTTGCCGACGAGGCCCATGCGGCCGAGCGCGCGGCCTTCTTTGTCGACGAGCTGCTGCGGCACGGCGTCACCAGCGCGCTGGCGTTCGGCACCTCGCACCCGGCATCGGTCGACGCGCTGCTGGGCGAGGCGCAGCGGCGCGGCATGCGCATGATCGCCGGCAAGGTGCTGCAGGACCGGAACTGCCCCGAGGGCGTGCGCGACCAGACGCAGCAGTCGCTGCTCGATACCGAGGCGCTGATCGCGCGCTGGCACGGCGTCGAGCGGCTCGGCTATGCGATCACGCCGCGCTTCGCCCCGAGCTGCAGCGAGGCGCAGCTGCGCGGCGCGGGCGAACTGGCCGCGAAGTATCCGGACGTGTGGATCCAGTCGCACGTGGCGGAGAACCTCGAGGAGGTGGAGTGGGTGCACCGGCTGTTCCCGGCGGCGCGCAGCTACCTGTCCGTGTACCAGCAGTTCGGGCTGATGCGCGAGCGTGCCGTCTACGCCCACTGCATCCACCTGGACAACGAGGACCGGGCGCTGCTGCGCGCGACCGGCGCGGCGGCGGCGGTGTGTCCCACCAGCAACCTGTTCCTGGGCAGCGGCTTCTTCGATTACGCGGCGGCGCAGCGCGCGGGGTTCCGCTACGGCCTGGCCAGCGACGTCGGTGGCGGCACCAGCTTCAGTCCGTTCCACACCATGCTGGCCGCGTACTACGTCGGCCGCGAGGGCCGCACCAAGACCGGGATATCGCTGTCGCCGCAGCAACTGTGGTGGCAGCACACCGCCGGCGCCGCCGCGGCGCTGGGCCTGGAGGGCGTCATCGGCAACCTGCAGCCGGGCTGCGAGGCGGATTTCGTCGTGCTCGATCCGGCGGCCACGCCCCTGCTGGCGCGCAAGACCGCCAACGCGGCCTCGCTCGACGAGCTGTTGTTCTCGATGATCGTGCTGGGCGACGACCGGGTGATCGCGCGGGCGGTGATCGGCGGCGCCTGATCAGGCCACGCGAGCCCTCGCCTCCACGCCGTCCAGCACGCGGATCAGGTCCTGGACGCCCCACGACATGTTCAGGCCTTGTTGAGCGTGGCTTCGGCTTGTGCCAGCCGGTCCATCAGCTCCGCAAATGGCGGCGGCTCGGAGATGAACATCGCCCGCATCTGGGCATAGTCCTGCGCCAGGGCGGGCTGCCTTTCCGCAGGCGGCACGAGCCGGAAGCTGCCGGGACGCGCCAGGTCGTAGCGCGCCCACCCGCGCGCGAAGACGCGGCTCTTCCAGTCCACCACGCGTGCGCATTGCTCCGTGTCGGCCAGGAAGCGCGGCGCGTTCGCGTGTGCCAGCAGCCGGACCATGTCGAAGTAGTGGCGGGCGTAGCGCCTGGGCGTGACCTGGCCGGGTGGGCGATGGAATTCCGAATGCAGGATGGTCGCCTTTTCCCAAAACGTGCGTTGCAGTTCCAGCGCGGTGACCTGAGCGTTCCACGCTTCGAACATTTGCGGATAGACCGGCGCGATCAGGGGGCGCACCGGGTATTGGCCGGTGGGCTGCTGGTCGGTCAAGGTTCCCAGCTCGAGCTTCACTTCGCGCTGCAGGTATTCGAAACCCGCCGGCTGCGTGACCGGGTAGCGAAAGTAGACGATCGGCGACTTGGCGTCGGCGTCAAGCTCGTAGTGCAGCCATGTACCACCGTGTGCATCGCCGAGGAGCTGCGCGATTGCATGTTCCAGCGCCGGCAGCAGTTCCTCGCGCGTCTTCTCGGCGCACAGGCGCTGCATTGCGAGCACCGCAGCGTCGCGTTTCACTCGGCTGGCCAACGCGTCGAACCCGTTGGCATCCGCGCCCACGAACTCGGGCACCAGGCACAGGTCGATGTCCTCGGAGAACCGGTCGATCACCCCGAACACCTTGGAGAGCGAGGTGCCACCTTTGAATACCAGGTGTGGCGCCAGCACCGGATGCGCGAACAACAGGCCCAGCAGCCAGGACACCCAGAAGTCCTTTTCGAGGATCATCGCTTCGATCCCGAGCGCCAGCGCCGCGTTCGCGACGGCGAGCCTGCGGTCTTCGTCGCTCAATTGCGCAAAGGCCTCGTTCATTGCCGTGCCACTTCGCGCAGATGCGCGTGCATCCACGCCGGCGCGGCGCGCAGATCCTTCAGCACTTCCGCGCGCTGCGCCGCGGGCAGGCGCTTGCGCAGTTGCGCGATGTGCCCGGCCGTGACGTTGCCGGCGCCCAGGCTGCGCAGCGCCTGGATCAACAGGCCGCTCAGTCGGCCGGCCGCGGCCATGTTGCGCGGGGTGGTGCGCTTGAGCGTGATCTGGGTGGGGCCCGCCTTCACCGTGCGCGTCGCGCCGTCGGTGAGGATGACCACTTTCGCGGGCACCTGCTCCGACAGGCCCAGCAGGTTGGCGGCGTATAGGCCAGCGGGTTGCAGGCGCAAGCCGTCCTTGCGCGCCAGGGCCTGGGAGATGGTGTCGATATCAGGCCAGAGCGTGCCAAGCACGCGGTGCACTCGCGGCACGTCGTAGAGGCCCCGGCCCAGTTGGCGGATGCTTCCCGCCGCCTTGTGGCGCTTGAGCGCCGTGGCCACGGCTGTGCGGCTGCCCAGATCGGCGAAGTCGTGCGGCGTGAACACCCAGCCCGGCCCCTGCGACTCGATGCGCCGCAGAACCTGGGTGTCGACGGATGCGCTGTGCTTACCCATTTATTTGTGCCACAAAAAATAGCATGTATTTGTGGCAAAAACAAGGAGCCGGTATTCGCGTCTCCGTCGGTCCGGCCTCCCGAGGTCGCGCCAAAAATCAGTGGGCGAAGTTTTGGCGAACCGGGCTATTTGTCTGAAAAGTGTGCCGGATTTCGGACAGAAGCACCTGGGCGCTGGCGCGCATGAACATGTTCCTGCACGGAAAGGACGCTGCCCGTATCGAATGGGGCGGCACCCTCAACAGCCCGGCGCTGGTGGCGGCCGATCGGCTGGTGCGGTTCAACGTGGTCGTGGCCAACCCGCCCTTCAGCCTCGACAAATGGGGCGGCAAGGAGGTCGAGGCCGACCGCTACAGTCGCTTCTGGCGCGGCATGCCGCCCAAGTCCAAGGGAGACTAGAAGCGCCGTTCGGACAGCCGGATCTCCCGGATCTCGGCCAACAGGCGTTCGTAGAAGTCCTCGCCCAGGAAGACGCCGTTTTCCAGGCGCTTGCGGTCCAGCACGAAGCCTTTGATGGCGCACTCGCGCAGGACCTGGGCGGCCCACTGGCGGAACTGGGTGGCACGCACCGAGTTGACGCGATAGCCCACCGAGATGATGGCGTCCAGGTTACCTCGGCCGGCAATACCGGCTCAAGCTACTGCAAGGCGAACCGGCCAGCGTGAGACTCGCACGTGGACACCTTCTGGTCAGCCTGCCCGGGGACGCTGCCCCGGAGCGCGTCAAGGCGTTACTGCGTCGCTGGTATCTCGACCGCGCCCGCGCTGTGTTCAGCGAAGTGTTGGACGCCAGCCTGCTTCACTTCAAGGGCGTGGAGCGCCCACGGCTGATCGCACGCGCCATGCAATCTCGCTGGGGCAGCCTGTCGCGCGCCGGTACCATGACCCTGAATGTCAACCTAGTGCGAGCTCCCCGTGCTTGCGTCGAGTACGTGGTGACGCACGAGCTGTGCCACACCAGGCATCGCGACCACGATGCACGATTCTTCAAGGTGCTGGGGCAGGTGATGCCGGACTGGGAACGACGCAAGCAGCGGCTGGAAGCGGCGTTGCTGTAAGGGGCCCGTGCGCGGCCGATTCCACGGAGGCGCGCGCCGCCCGCCCCCTAAAATGACTTCCAGGAGTGAACCCATGACCATCAAGAGCGACAAGTGGATCCGCCGCATGGCGGAGCAGCACGGCATGATCGAGCCGTTCGAGCCGGGCCAGATCCGCGAGCGCGACGGCCACAAGATCATCAGCTATGGCACCAGCAGCTACGGCTACGACATCCGCTGCGCGCCCGAGTTCAAGGTGTTCACCAACATCCACAGCACGGTGGTGGACCCGAAGAACTTCGACGAAAAGAGCTTCGTCGACTTCCACGGCGACTCCTGCATCATCCCGCCCAACAGCTTCGCGCTGGCCCGTACGCTGGAGTACTTCCGCATCCCGCGCAGCGTGCTCACGGTCTGCCTGGGCAAGAGCACCTACGCGCGCTGCGGCATCATCGTCAACGTCACGCCCTTCGAACCCGAGTGGGAAGGCTACGTGACGCTGGAGTTCTCCAACACCACCCCGCTGCCGGCCAAGATCTACGCCGGCGAGGGCTGCGCGCAGGTGCTGTTCTTCGAGAGCGACGAGATCTGCGAAACCAGCTACAAGGACCGCGGCGGCAAGTACCAGGGCCAGCGCGGCGTGACGCTGCCCAAGGCGTAGCTCGGGGAAGGTCGGGATTCGTCCGCGGTCCAGCGTGGTGGCAGCGGCCGGCGACTGGGGGATATCGTTCTCCGCTCCTCTCGCGGGCGACCACCCGGGCACGCATGGCTCGTCGCGTCAACGCCGCCCGTGCACGCTGGCCTGGCGGGCAACCGCGAATGGGTCGCTGCGCCCGACATCCCCCGATCACCGGCCGCGGCGGCGTCGAATCTTCTTTCCCTTTCCCCGGGGGAGAGGGCAGGCTGAGGGCCACGTGAGGCAGAGCCCTCCCCAGCCCTTACGCGCGTCGTCCTGATCCCACCGCCGTCCTGGCCGCCGCCAGGTCCCAGCCGGCCCAGCCGCAGCTCTTGAACAGCACGGGGCCGGGGCGCGCGGTCTTCTCGCCCAGCACGATCTCGCGCAGGGTCGGCATGCCCGCCGGATCGAGCCCCGCCTGCAGCAGGTCGCCGGCTTCGTGTTGCGCCTCGGGGGTGTCCACGACGATGCTGCCGTGCGCGGCGCAGTGGCGGCACAGATCGCGGCCCAGCTCGATCATCTTCGGCGTGAACGATCCCACCGCGGCGATGAACGCGTCGTCGCGCGGCCGCGACTTCAGCACCACCCCGTCGGCCGGGGTGCAGGTCACGACCAGGGTGCATTGCGCCAGCATGGCGTCGGGGTCGTGGACCACGGTGGCGTCCAGCCCCAGGTCCTTGGCGTGCGCGGCCAGGGCCATGGCGCTGCCGGTCCGGCGCGAGGCGACGAACACCTGCCGCAGCGGCAGGCCCTGGGCGAACGCCTCCAGGTGGGCGCGTCCCTGGGCGCCCGCGCCGACGATCAGCAGCGGCCCCTGCGGCGTGCGCGCCAGCTGCTGCGCGGCCACCAGCGACACCGCGGCGGTGCGCCGCGCCGTCACCGTCGGCCCGTCCAGCACCAGCAGGCGCTCGCCGCCGGTCACGTTGAACACGACGACGTCGCCCTGGATGGCCGGGCGCGCCGTGCCGGCGTTGGCCGGGGTGAACGTGATCAGCTTGGTGATCGCGATGCGCGCGTCCAGCGCCGGCATCACGAACAGGCTGCCGCCGCCCGGCAGGGCCTGGACCAGGCGCTGCGGCACCTGCACCGACGGGTCGGCGAGCAGCGCGCGCAGCTGCGCGGCGAGGGCGGGGTAGGGCAGGCGGGCCGCGGTCCGGGCGGCATCGAGCAGGATGTTCATGCGGGCACTTTCTCGCTGGTGCCGGGATTTTGTCCTACAGCAGCTCAGGCCAAAGGCGCTCGCACGGCAGCGGTGCCGATTTTTACGATCGACGCACCTTCAAGGAGTCCCCATGCCCGCCAGCAGTCTTGGCCGCCGCGCCGCCTCTCCCCGCGACCAGGTCATCTGGCTGACGGGTACCGTGCTGGTGCTGGGGCAGTTGCTGGCGTTCTGGATGGTGTGCGCCCAGCAGGTCCGCAAGGCCGAAGTACGAAGCGCCTCGGTGCAGGTCGAGCGGCTGGCGCTGGCCGACTGCCTGCGCTACCTGCCCAACGCCACCCTGAGCGGCTGCGCCGCGCGGGTCGCCCCGCTGGACGGCCAGGCCTCGGCCGTGGCGGCGGGCGCGGCGCCGGCCGACCCGGCGGCCGTGACGGTGAACCACGTCTATCGCTGACGGCGCCGCCCGGCGGCCCGGCTCAAAGCTCGGCGCCTTCCACCAGGAAGCGCACCCGGCGCACCCCCTGCCACTCGTCGGCCTCGAGCCGGAACGCGAGCTTGACGCGCGCAGGCAGCGGTTCGGTGCGCCCGAACCAGATGCCGTCCACCGGCTGCCCCTGGTGGCGCAGTTTCAGCTGCAGGTGCCGGTCCGCGACCAGCCGCTGCGACAGCACCTCCACCACCTCGCTGAACACCGGCGGCGCGAAGCCCTGGCCCCACACGGCCTGGTGCAGCGTGTCGACCAGGTCCGGCCGGCGGTACTCGGGCGCCAGCGGGCCGTCGGTGTCCAGGCGGCGCTGCAGCGTGGCGGCGTCCAGCCACTCCTGCGCCACCTGCGCCAGCGCCTGCTCGAACAGCTCCAGGTGTTCCTCCGCGACGGTGCAGCCGGCCGCCATGGCGTGGCCGCCGAAGCGCAGCAGCACGCCGGGGTGGCGCTTGGCGACCAGGTCCAGCGCGTCGCGCAGGTGAAAGCCGGGGATCGACCGGCCCGAGCCCTTCAGCTCGTGCTCGCGTCCCGCCGCCTGGCTGGCGGCGAACACGAACGCCGGCCGGTGCAGGCGCTCGCGGATGCGCGAGGCGACGATGCCGACCACGCCCTCGTGGAAGTCGGGGTCGAACACGCACACGGCCGGCGGCGGCTCCTGTCCTTGCTCGAACAGCGTGTCGACGATCAGCATGGCCTGCTCGCGCATGCCGTTCTCGATGTCGCGCCGCTCCCGGTTGATCGCGTCCAGCGCGCGGGCCAGTTCCCCGGCCCGCACCTCGTCCTCGGCCAGCAGGCACTCGATGCCCAGCGTCATGTCGGCCAGCCGCCCGGCGGCGTTGACGCGCGGCCCGAGGGCGAAGCCGAAGTCGAAGGTGGTGGCCGTGCGCGGCTCGCGGCCGGCCACGGCGAACAGGCTGGCCAGGCCGCGCGGCAGGGCCCCGGCGCGGATGCGCCGCAGGCCCTGCGCGACCAGCCGCCGGTTGTTGCCGTCCAGCCGCACCACGTCGGCGACGGTGCCCAGCGCCACCAGCGGCAGCAGGGCGTCGAGCTTGGGCTGGTCCTGGGGCGTGAAGATGCCGCGCCGTCGCAGCTCGGAACGCAGCGCCAGCAGCACGTAGAACATCACGCCGACCCCGGCGATGGACTTGCTCGCGAAATCGCAGCCAGGCTGGTTCGGATTGACGATCACGGCCGCCGCCGGCAGCTCGGGCCCCGGCAGGTGGTGGTCGGTCACCAGCACCTGCAGGCCCAGGGCATTGGCCGCCGCCACGCCCTCGACGCTCGCGATCCCGTTGTCCACCGTGATCAGCAGGTCGGCGCCGCGGTCCTTGACCCGCTGCGCGATGGCCGGCGTCAGGCCGTAGCCGTCGGCCACGCGGTCGGGCACCAGGTAGTCGACCCGTTGCGCGCCCAGCAGCCGCAGCCCGCGCAGGCCGACGGCGCAGGCGGTGGCCCCGTCGCAGTCGTAGTCGGCGACGATGCACAGCGCGCGGTCGGCGGCGATCGCGTCGGCCAGCAGCAGCGCCGCCTGCGCCAGGCCCTTCATGCCCTCGGGCGGCAGCAGCCGGCCCAGCGCGTCGTCCAGTTCGTCCATGGCCGCCACGCCGCGCGCCGCGTACAGGCGTGCCAGCAGCGGGTGCACGCCGCCTTGTTCCAGCGCCCAGGCGGCCCGCGGCGGGATGTCGCGCACGACGATCTTCACAGCGCCTCCAGTGCGGCCGCGACCCGCGGGCCGCCGAACAGGCTGCCCAGGCGCCGCAGCCAGCCGCCGCCGGCGCTGGTCCAGGCCTGCGCCTGCCGGTCGCCGCACAGGGTCAGCGTCACGGCCTGGCCGCCCGCGAGCGCGCGCAGCAGGGCCGCGCCCTCGCGTGCGTCGATCTCGCGCCAGGCGGCGGCCCAGGCCGGCCAGTCGCCCGCCAGCGCGGGCTCGCGCAGCGCGTCGGCCACCTGCAGGCCCGCCGGTCGCGGTCCGGCGCCGTCCGGCAGCGCGCCGGTGCCGCTGACCCAGAACGAATTCACCGGCAGCAGCCCGCGCCGCTGGCGCTCGTCGTTCGTTTCATTCGTGTAGAGCAGCATCTGCACTTCCTGCTGCAGCCGCCGCACCGGACCGGCACCGGCCACCCGCGGCAGCCAGGCATCCACCGTGCGGCCGATCACCCGGTCCAGCGACGCCGCCGGGAAGTCGCGGAAAGTCTCGCCGCGCGCCAGCCACAGCGTCGGCCCCGCGTATTCGAGCGCGATGCCGTCCTCCTCGAAGAACGGCCGCACCGCGGCCAGCAGGGCGCGCGATTCGTCCTCGTGCAGCTGCAGCCGGGCCGGATCGTCCAGCGCCACGTGGTCGCTGCCGACGCGCCAGTGGCAGGGGGTGATCTGCGCCCAGGCGTCGCGGCCCGGCTCGCCGCCGGCCGCGCGCAGCTGCCAGGCGGCCCAGGGGACGCGGCCGTCCGCCGGCGCCAGCGCGCAGGCGCGCGCCAGCGCGCGCTCGTGCGGCGGCGTGAGCGACGTGTCCTCGCCGGCGTCGACGGGACCCGGCTGCAGCCGCGCCAGCAATCGCTCCAGCCGCGGCAAGGCGAGGCTGCGCAGCGCCTGCCGGCACTCGGGCGCCGATGGCGCGGCGAAGGGAATCAACAAGTGGGCGCTGTCCGACATCGGCCCGTATTGTCGTGGATGCACAATGCAGGCCCATCCATATGCCTATTCCCTACGAGCTCGTTCTGGGCTGGCGCTACACCCGCGCCGGCCGCGCCACCCGGCGCAACGGCTTCATCTCCTTCATCTCCGGGGTTTCCATGCTCGGCATCGCCCTGGGCGTGGCTGCGCTGATCATCGTGCTGTCGGTGATGAACGGCTTCCAGAAGGAGGTGCGCGACCGCATGCTGGGGGTGGTGTCGCACATCGAGATCTTCGGGCCCGGCGGCGGGGTGTTGCCCGACCCGCAGGCCACGATGGCGCAGGCGCGGCGCAACCCGGCGGTGGTGGGCGCCGCGCCGTTCGTGGCGGCGCAGGCGCTGGTGGCGCGCGGCGAGGACATGCGCGGGGCGATCGTGCGCGGCATCGACCCGGCGCACGAGCACGAGGTCACGGACCTGGCGGCCAACCTGCAGCCGGTGCTGCGCAAGCTGGTGCCGGGCGGCTTCGGCGTCGTCGTGGGCGCCGAGCTGGCGCGCCAGCTGGGGGTGCGCGAGGGCGACCCGCTGACGCTGATCGCGCCCAGCGGTCAGGTCACGCCGGCCGGGGTGGTGCCGCGGCTCAAGCAGATGACCGTGGTGGGCACCTTCGACTCGGGCCACTTCGAGTACGACAGCGGGCTCGTGCTGATGCACCAGGACGACGCGGCCCGCATCTTCCGGCTGGAAGGCCCGACCGGCATCCGGCTCAAGCTCAAGGACCTGAACCAGGCGCGCGAGGTGGCCGCCGAACTGGCCAGGACGCTGCCGGGCGACTTCCTGATCCGCGACTGGACCCGGCAGAACCGCACCTGGTTCGCTGCCGTGCAGGTCGAAAAACGCATGATGTTCATCATCCTGACGCTGATCGTCGCCGTGGCCGCCTTCAACCTGGTGAGCACGCTGGTGATGACCGTGACCGACAAGCGCGCCGACATCGCGATCCTGCGCACCCTGGGCGCGAGCCCGGCCAGCATCATGGGCATCTTCGTGGTGCAGGGCGCCACCGTCGGCGTGATCGGAACGCTGGGCGGACTGCTGCTGGGGCTGGGCATTGCCGTGAACATCGACGTGATCGTGCCGGCGCTGGAGCATGCGCTGGGCGCCAGCTTCCTGCCCAAGGACATCTACCTGATCAGCAGGATGCCTTCCGACCCGCGCAGCGACGACATCGTGCCGATCGCGCTGATCTCGCTCGGGCTGGCGTTCGTCGCGACCATCTATCCCAGCTGGCGCGCCAGCCGCGTCAACCCGGCGGAGGCGCTGCGCTATGAGTGAGCCGGTGCTGGACGCGCGCGGGCTGCGCAAGCGCTTCACCGAGGGCGGCCTCGACGTCGAGGTGCTCAAGGGCGTGGACCTGCAGGTGAATGCCGGGGAAACCGTCGCCATCGTGGGCGCCTCCGGTTCCGGCAAGAGCACGCTGCTGCATCTGCTGGGCGGGCTGGACGCGCCCAGCGGCGGCACCGTGCAGCTGATGGGGCAGGAGTTCACGCGGCTCGGTGCGGCGCAGCAGGGCCGGGTGCGCAACCAGCACCTGGGATTCGTCTACCAGTTCCACCACCTGCTGCCCGAGTTCAGCGCGCTGGACAACGTGGGCATGCCGCTGCGCATCCGGCGCGACAGCCCGCAGCACTGCGCGCAGGAAGCCCGCGAGGCGCTGGCCGCGGTCGGGCTGGCCGAGCGGGTGCGGCACCGGCCGGCGCAACTGTCCGGCGGCGAGCGCCAGCGCGTGGCCATCGCGCGCGCGCTGGTCACGCGGCCGGCCTGCGTGCTGGCCGACGAACCCACCGGCAACCTCGATCGCAGCACGGCCGACGTGGTGTTCGAGCTGATGCTGGCGCTGGCGCGCGAGCGCGGCACCGCCTTCGTGCTGGTGACCCATGACGAGGCCCTGGCCGCACGCTGCGGCCGGATGCTGCGGCTGGTCGGCGGCCTGCTGGGCCAGGGCCTGTCGCCCAGCTGATTGCGTGCCGCGCCGGCTGCTCCTAGCATGGCAGCCTGTCGCTTCATCTTCGCCGGCCCGCGCCGGTGCCGTCCTTCGCCTCCCATGTCCGAATCGCACCTGCCGTTCTGGCCCCCGTACGCACCCAGGCACCTGTGGGTGCCGGAGACTTCGCTGTACCACAACCTGGAGGTCTCGGCGGCGCGCTTCCCGGCCAAGCCCTTCATCGTCTTCTACGACACGCAGATCAGCTACCGCCGGTTCCACGAGGAGACCGCCCGGGTAGCCGGCTGGCTGCAGCAGCACTGCGGCGTCAAGCGGGGCGACCGGGTGCTGCTGTACATGCAGAACAGCCCGCAGTTCATGATCGCGTTCTACGCCATCCTGCGCGCCGATGCCGTGGTAGTGCCGGTCAACCCGATGAACCTGACCGGCGAGCTGCGCCACTATGTCCACGACAGCGGCGCGAAGGTGGCGTTCGTGGCGCAGGAGCTGCACGCGCGCATGCAGCCGTTGCTGGAAGAAGGACTGGAGCGCATCGTGGTGGCCGCCTACAGCGACTACCTGGAGGCGCCCAGCGCGCTGCCGCTGCCCGACTTCGTGGCGGCGCCGCGCGAGCCGGTGGCGGGGCCGGGGACGGTTGCCTGGGCCGACGTGCTGGCCGCCGGGTGCGCGCCCGCGCCGATGCAGGCCGGCCCCGACGACCTGGCCGTGATGCCCTACACCTCGGGCACCACCGGCCAGCCCAAGGGCTGCATGCACACCCATCGCACCGTGATGTACAACGCCGTCGCCGGCGGCCTGTGGGTGCAGGGCAGCGGCCAGGGCCAGGTGCTGCTGGCGGTGCTGCCGATGTTCCACGTCACCGGCATGCAGTACAACCTGAACGGCGCGATCTACAACGGCGCCACGGTGGTACTGCTGCCGCGCTGGGACCGCGACGCGGCCGCCGCCCTCGTGCAGCGCCATCGGGTCACCGGCGTGGCGCTGATCACGGCCATGGCGATCGACTTCATGGCCAACCCCAGGCTCGACGAGCACGACCTGTCGAGCCTGCGCTCGGTCGGCGGCGGCGGCGCGGCCATGCCGCGGGCGGTGGCGCTGGCGCTGGAGCGCCGGCTGGGACTGAAGTACCGCGAGGGCTACGGCATGTCCGAGACCATGGCCGCCACCCATTCGAATCCGCCGGACCGGCCCAAGGAGCAGTGCCTGGGCGTGCCGTTCTTCGACGTGGACGCGCGCGTGGTCGAGCCCGGCGGCACCCGCGAGCTGCCGCCCGGCGAAACCGGCGAGATCATCGTGCACGGCCCGCAGGTGATGCTGGGCTACTGGAACCAGCCCGCGGCCAGCGCCGAGGTGTTCGTGGAGATCGACGGCAAGCGCTTCCTGCGCACCGGCGACCTGGCCTGCGTGGACGAGGAGGGCTACTTCTTCTTCGTCGACCGGCTCAAGCGCATGATCAACGCGGCCGGCTTCAAGGTCTGGCCGGCCGAGGTGGAGGCCATGCTCTACCAGCATCCGGCGATCCAGGAGGCCTGTGTCATTGCCGCGCTGGACCCGCGCCGCGGCGAGACCGTCAAGGCGCTGGTCGTCCTCAAGCCGGGCTGGGCCGGCAAGGTGAGCGACCGCGAGATCACCGACTGGTCGCATGAGCACATGGCCGCCTACAAGGTGCCGCGCCTGGTGGAGTTCGTCGCCAGCCTGCCGCGTTCGGGCGCCGGCAAGGTGATGTGGCGGGCCCTGCAGGACGCCGAGACCGCAGCCCGGCCGCCGGTGTAGGGCGCCGCCTACGAAGCTCTTCGCGGGCGGCCCACACGCGCGGCCAAGCCCAGCTGTGAGACTGCTCACCGAGCCTCCGGTTTCCGGGGGCGAGCGGGGCGACATGAGCAGTACGGCAGGCCAGGCGGAGACGGTGAACGCCGACACGGGCGGCGAGCAGACGGCGCTCGCGATCGGCGCGCTGGCCGGTGGTGGCTATGCCGTCGCCTGGTCCGGCGCCGGCGACGGCAGCCGGATTGCCGTGCAGCGCTACGACGCCGCCGGCGTGCGGACCGATGGGCCGACGGCGCTGGCTTTCGACCTCGCATCGCACCCTGACGCGGCGTTGGCGGTACTGGGCGACGGCAGCGTCGTGGCCGCCTGGACGGCGGCACGGACGGTGGTTCCGATGCAGGTTGCCAGCGTGCTGGCGCAGCGCTTCGACGCGGCAGGCGCCGCGCTGGGGCTGCCGCTGGAGGTCGGTTCGCTGACGCATGCCTCGTCCGACCAGGACGTGCGGGTTCCTGCCGCACCGGCCATCCTCAGCTGGCCCGGCGGCGCCTGGGCCGTCACCTGGGACGTGGTGCAGCTGCACGCGGGACAGGTCGTCGGCAGCACCGGCGCGGTGGCCAGTTTCGACAGCCGCGGCGAGCCGGTCGGCCGCGGCGCGCGGCTGTTCGGCGCCGGCGAGCCGGGCGCCGAGGCGTCCTTTGCCACGCTGCCCGACGGCGGGCTCCTGTTCGTGGAGCACCTGGCGCTGGCGGGGCGCGACACCGTGCGCTTCTGGCCGGCCGACAGCCAGTCCTGGACCACGCCGATCACCGCTGCCGCGGACGGCACGCCACTGTCAGGCGACTCGGTCCTGCTGGCGCTGGCCCAGGGCGGCTACGTGCTGTGGTCGGCGGCCGGCGACACGCCCTCCCTGCAATTGCTGGACCCCGTGGGTGCGCCGGCGGCAGCCCCGGTGCCGTTCGGCCATGCACCCCATGCCGCGCAAGCCCTGGCCGGCGGCGGCTTCGTGCTGTTCTGGCCGGTGCCGGGACAGGACGGATCGGGCGCGGACCTGGCGGCGCAGCGCTTCGACGCCGCGGCCACGCCCATGGGCGCCGAGCTGCGGGTCGAGACCAACGGCGGCCAGCCGCTGGTGGCACCGCTGGCCGGCGGCGGCTGGGCACTCGCCTGGACCGCGGCCGGTGCCGACGGCAGCCTGGATGCATTCACGCAGTCCTTCGCGCAGCTGCCGCCGGACCCTCCGGCGCCCGCGGGGCCAGCTCCCGCGGGCGACTCCAGCGGCCCGGCGCCCGACGCGATCATCCACGGATCGGCCGGTGACGACCTGCTGCACGGCACGGGCGGCAACGACCTGCTGGACGGTGGCGCCGGCACCGACACGCTGATCGTGGAGCTGCCGCTGGCGGCGGTGACACAGTACGCGCTGGCCGAGGGCGTGCTGACGCTGGCGACGGCGAACGGGCGTGACACCATCGTGAACGTCGAGCGGGTGCGGCTGGCCGACGGCCTGTTCGCGTTGGACACGCAGGCGCCGGGCGCCGCCGGCGCGGGCGGCCACGCCTGGCAGGCGGCGGCGCTGTACCACGCGGCGTTCGGTCAGTTGCCCGGACCGGCGGACCTGGGCCGCTGGACCGCGCAGGCCGACCGCGCCGGCGACTTCGGCGCGCTGGCGCGGCAGATGGTCGAGCACTACGCCCCGGGCGCCTCGCTGGCGGAGATCGTGACGCATCTGCATGCCACCCTGGTCGGCGGGCCGCCGGACGCCGCGATTCTGCAGGCGGCGGCCGGCCGGTTCGCCAGCGGAGCCGACGCGCTGGCCTGGGCCGCGGCGCAGCCGCTCAATGCAGTGCAGATGGCCGGCTTCGCCGGCAGCGTGCAGCCGCTCGAGCCCGGCTGGTTCTGACGGCGGTGGGTCAGTAGCCCGACAAGATCGCCGCGCGGTCCATCTGCATGGCCGCGTCGCCGAACAGCTCCTGCAGCACGCGGGCGCGCTTCATGAACAGGCCGATATCCAGTTCGTCGGTCATGCCGATGCCGCCGTGCATCTGCACGCCTTCCTGGACCGCGCGGTTGGCCGTGAGGCCGGCGCGCGCCTTGGCCTGCGCCACCAGCAGCGGCGCGGCCGGGGTGCCCGCGTCGAGCGCGGCCAGCGCCTGCCGCACGATGGCACGGGTCAGCTCCAGGTCGCAGAACAGCTCGGCGGCGCGGTGCTGCAGCGCCTGGAATTCGCCGATCGCGCGATCGAACTGCCGGCGTTCCTTCAGGTACTGCACGGTGCGCTCGAACACCTCGTCGGCCAGCCCGAGCAGTTCGGCCGACGCCACCGCGCGGCCCACGTCAAGCACCTGCTCCAGCAGCGCGGCGCCGGATGCGACGCTGCCGATCAGGGCAGCGGCGGGCACCCGCACGCCGGCCAGGCGGACCCGGGCCGCGTTGTGCGCGTCCACCATCGCGGTGCGCTCCACCTGCAGGCCGCTCGCGCCGGCCGGCACCAGCAGCAGGGCCACGCCGCCTTCGGTGCGGGCCGCGACGATGAGCGCCTGCGCCACATGGCCGTCCAGCACCAGCAGCTTGTCGCCGTCGATCGTCCACTGGCCGTCCGCGAGCACGGCGCGTGTGTCAAGCGCCGTCGGCCGGTGCCGCGGCCGCTCGTCCACCGCCAGCGCCAGCACGGTGTCGGCCTGGGCGATGCGGGCCAGCCAGGCGGCCTGTTGCGCCGGGCTGCCGGCGGTCCGCAGCAGCCAGGCCGCCAGCACCGCGGTGGAGAGATAGGGCGTGGGCGCCAGCGTGTGCCCGATCTGCTCGGCGACCAGCGCGGCCTCGGCCAGGCCCAGCCCCAGGCCGCCATGGTCCTCGGGTACCAGCGTCGCGCTGTAGCCCTGTTCGCCGAACGCGGCCCACAGCTGCGGCGAGTACCCGGTCGCGTCGGCGCCGTCGCGCAGCCGGCGCAGGTGCGCGACCGGCGCCCGGTCGGCCAGGAAGGACTGCGCGCTGTCGCGCAGCATGCGGCGTTCTTCGTTGAGGGTCCAGGTCATCGGTGTTCCTTCATGCGCCCGGCAGGCCCAGGATGCGCTTGGCCACGACGTTGAGCTGCACCTCGCTGGTGCCGCCCTCGATCGAATTGCCCTTGGTGCGCAGCCAGGTGCGCGCCGCCATGCCGTCCTGCGAGCGCTCGCCTTCCCATTCCAGCGCGTCGGCACCGCCGGCGGCGATCATCAGTTCCCAGCGCCGCTTGTTCAGCTCGGCGCCGTAGTACTTCAAGGCGGAGGACACGGCGGGATGCGCCTCGCCGGCACGCGACTGCTCGCCTACCAGCTTCAGCCAGGCGCGAAACGCCGCCTCGTCGACCTCGAAGCGCGCGATGTCGGCGCGCAGCACCGGGTCGTCCAGGCGGCCCTGGCCGTCGCGGCCGATGCGCTCGACGGCGTAGCGCCCCACCGGCGGCGGCAGCGCGCGCTCGCCGATCGCGCCGATCATCTCGCGCTCGTGCGTCAGCAGGTACTTGGCGATGGTCCAGCCGGCATTCAGCTCGCCCACCAGGTTGGCCAGCGGCACCCGCACGTTGTCGAAGAAGGTATCGCAGAACGGCGACTTGCCCGAGATCAGGCGGATCGGACGCGTGCTGACGCCCGGCGTCGTCATGTCGATCAGGACGAAGCTGATGCCGGTGTGCTTCTTCGAGGTGTCGGTGCGCACCAGGCAGAACATCCAGTCGGCCTCGTCGGCGTAGGAGGTCCAGATCTTCTGGCCGGTGAGCACGAAGTGGTCGTCCTTCACTTCGGCCCGGGTCGCGAGCGACGCGAGGTCGGAGCCGGCGTTGGGCTCCGAGTAACCCTGGCACCAGCGGATCTCGCCGCGGGCGATCTGCCGCAGGTAATGGCGCTTCTGCTCCTCGGAGCCGTATTTCAGGAGCGCCGGCCCCAGCATCCAGATGCCGAAGCTTTGCAGCGGCACGCGGCATTTCAGGCGCGCCATCTCCTCGCGCAGGACGGCTGCCTGCGCGTGGTCGAGGCCGCCGCCGCCGTATTCGCGCGGCCAGGTCGGCACCGTCCAGCCGCGCTCGCCCATGCGCTGCAGCCACAGGCGCTGCGCCTCGCTGCGGAAGCGGAAGCGCTTGCCGCCCCAGCAGATGTCGGCCTCGCTCGCGGGCGGCTCGCGCATCTCGCGCGGGCAGTTCGCCTCCAGCCAGGCGCGCGTGTCGCGCCGGAACGTTTCGAGGTCCGTGGTGCTCTCGCTCATGGCTCGCCCTTTGCTCAGACCAGCACGCCGCCGTCGCAGATGATGGTGTGGCCGGTGGTGAAGCTCGATGCCTTCGAGGCCAGGAACACGGCCGCGCCGGCGATCTCGTCGGGCTCGCCGATGCGGCGCAGCGGCGAGGTGCGGGTGGCGCGCTCCAGCGTCTCGGGGTTTTCCCACAGCGCCCGCGCGAAGTCGGTTCGCACCAGGCCGGGCGCGATGCAGTTCACTCGCACGTTGTGCTGGCCGTATTCGACCGCGTAGTTGCGCGCCAGCTGGAAGTCGGCCGCCTTGGAGACGTTGTAGGCGCCGATGATCGGGCTGCCGCGCAGGCCCCCGATCGACGACACGATGATGATCGAACCTTCGCGCCGCTCGATCATCTGCGGCGCGCACATCGCGATCAGCCAGTGGTTGCTGATGATGTTGTTGTCCAGGATCTTGCGGAACTGCTCGTCGGCGATGCCCGCCAGCGGCCCGTAATAGGGGTTGCTGGCCGCGTTGCAGACCAGCACGTCGATGCGTCCGAACACCTGGTTGGCGTGGTCCACCAGCGCCTGCAGCGCCTCCTTGGACGAGATGTTGGCCGCACAGGCGGTGGCGCGGCCGGCGCCATGGCGCTCGTTGAGTTCGTCCGCCACTTCCTGGCAGGACGCGAGCTTGCGCGAGGAGATGACCACCCGCGCGCCGTGCTCGGCCAGGCGCTGTGCGATGGCGCGGCCGATGCCGCGCGAGGATCCGGTGACGATGGCGACCTTGCCGGTCAGATCGAACAAAGAGGACATGAGGGGTTCCCGAAGCTGGTGACGCGCCCCTGCGGCTGCCGCCGGATCGAGCCGAACAACTGCACTGCAGAACGCGAGGACAAAGCGGACGCGCCGGATTGTTCGGCGCCGCGCCGCGTCCTGTCAATCCGGCGCTGGCGCCTGCGCGACCGGAAGTTGCGGCGGCTGACCCGCATGCGATTTACACCCGGCGGGCCCGGTGCTAGGATTCCCGCGGCTGTAGTCACTCATCGTTCTGCTTTGCAGAACGTCGATCCGCCGGCTGGTCCGGCACACTCGCCACACCCCCCGTTCCGGTCCCCCGGGGCCGCTCGCCTGCAAGGAGAAGCCTGCCATGAGCAGCACCCGCTACGAAGTGCGCGGTCGCACCGCCGTCATCACCCTCGACTCGCCGCCCGTCAACGGGCTGGGCGCCGCGCTGCGCAGCGGCATCGTCGCCGCGCTGGATCGCGCACTGGCCGACCAGGAGGCGCAGGCGATCGTCATCACCGGCAGCGACACGGCGTTCTCGGGCGGCGCCGACGTGAAGGAGTTCGGCACGCCCAATGCCAGCCGCGAGCCGCGCCTGGCCGTGGTGATCGCGGCCCTGGAGAACTCGTCCAAGCCGGTGGTGGCGGCGATTGCCGGCGTCTGCATGGGCGGCGGCCTGGAACTCGCGATGGGCGCCCACTGGCGGGTGGCCCGCGCCGATGCGCAGATCGCGCTGCCCGAGGTCAAGCTGGGCCTGCTGCCCGGCGCCGGCGGCACCCAGCGGCTGCCGCGCGCCGTCGGACTGGAAACGGCGCTGAACATGATCACCTCGGGTGCCACGGTGCCGGCCGCCAGGCTCAAGGGCACGGCGCTGTTCGACGAGGTGGTCGACGGCGACCCGGTGCCGGCGGCGATCGCGCTGGCCGAGCGGGCCGCGGCGCAGAAGCTGCCGCTCAAGCGGCTGCGTGACCTGAAGCTGAAGGACCCGCAGGGCGAACCCTTCGTGCAGTTCGCGCGCAACACCGTGGGCGCGGTCGCCGGGCCGTATCCCGCGCCGCTCAAGTGTGTGGAGGCGGTCGGCTGGGCGCTGACGAAGCCCTTCGACGAGGGCCTCAGGCTGGAGCGCGAGGCTTTCGTGTCGCTGATGGCCACGCCGCAGGCGCGCGCGCTGCGCCATGTGTTCACCGCCGAGCGCGCCGCCCGCAAGATCCCGGGCCTGCCGCAGGACACGCCGCTGCGCGCGATCCGCAAGGTCGGCGTGATCGGCGCCGGCACCATGGGCGGCGGCATCACGATGAACTTCCTGAACGCCGGCATCCCGGTGGTGCTGCTGGAGATGAAGCAGGAGGCGCTGGACAAGGGCCTGGGCATCATCCGCCGCAACTACGAGAACTCGGCGAAGAAGGGCAAGCTCACGGCCGAGCAGGTGGAGCAGCGCATGGCGCTCGTCACGCCGGCGCTGGACTACGCGCCGCTGGCCGACTGCGACCTGGTGATCGAGGCCGTGTTCGAGAACATGGAGGTCAAGGAGCAGGTGTTCCGCAAGCTCGACGAAGTCGTCAAGCCCGGCGCGATCCTCGCGTCCAACACCTCGTACCTGAACATCGACCGCATCGCGGCGTTCACGAAGCGTCCCGCCGACGTGCTGGGGCTGCATTTCTTCAGCCCGGCCAACGTGATGCGGCTCCTGGAGATCGTGCGCGGCGCGCAGACCGCGCCCGACGTGCTGGCGACCTGCGTCGATCTGGCGCGCAAGATCAAGAAGGTGGCGGTGGTGGCGGGCGTGTGCGACGGCTTCATCGGCAACCGCATGATCGCGCGCTACGGTGCCGCCGCGGCCGGCCTGATCAACGCCGGCGCGCTGCCGCAGCAGGTCGACGGCGCGCTGCAGAAGTTCGGCCTGGCGATGGGGCCGTTCCGCATGGGCGACCTGGCCGGCCTGGATATCGGCTGGGCCACGCGCAAGCGCAAGGCGGCCGAAGCGGGCGTGACCATGAAGCCGATCGTGGCCGACAAGCTGTGCGAGGCTGGCCGCTTCGGCCAGAAGACCGGCGCCGGCTGGTACCGCTACGAAGCCGGCAAGCGCGACCCGATCCCGGATGCGCTGACGGAACAACTGATCAACGAGTACCGGGCCGCCAACGGCATCACGCCGCGCGCGATCGGCGACGAGGAGATCGTCGAGCGCACCATCTACGCGCTGGTGAACGAAGGCGCCCGGATCCTGGAAGAGGGGATCGCGGCGCGCGCCAGCGACATCGACCTGGTGTACCTCAACGGCTACGGCTTCCCGGCGCACCGCGGCGGCCCGATGCTGCATGCCGACATCGTGGGCCTGCCCAACGTGGTGCGCTCGCTCAGGCGCTTTGCCGCCGAGCCGGGCGCCGATCCGTCGTGGCAGCCGGCGCCGCTGCTGGTCAAGCTCGCCGAAGCAGGCAAGACGTTCAACTGATTCCGAAAGACCGCCATGACTGAAGCCGTCATCGTTTCCACCGCCCGCACCGGCCTGGCCAAGAGCTGGAAGGGCGCCTTCAACATGACCTACGGCGCGACCCTGGCCGCGCACTCGATCGAGCACGCGGTCAAGCGTGCCGGCATCGCGCCCGACGAGGTCGAGGACGTGATCCTGGGCGCCGCCGCGCTCGAAGGCACCACCGGCGGCAACGTCGCGCGCGTGGCCGCGCTGCGCGCCGGCCTGCCCGTCACCACCACCGGCGTCTCCGTCAACCGCTTCTGCTCCTCGGGCCTGCAGGCGATCGCGATGGCGGCGCAGCGCATCATCGTCGACCAGGTGCCGGTGATGGTCGCCGGCGGCGTCGAGAGCATCTCCTGCGTGCAGAACGAGGCCAACCGCCACATGCGCGCCGACCCGGCGATGCTGGAGAAGAAGCCCGAGATCTACTGGACGATGTTGCAGACGGCCGAAACCGTGGCCAAGCGCTACGGCATCTCCAAGCAGGCGCAGGACGAATACGGGGTGCGCAGCCAGCAGCGCGCGGCGGCGGCGCAGGCCGCCGGCAAGTTCAACGACGAGATCGCGCCAATGACCACGGTGATGGGCGTGGTCGACAAGGCCACCGGCCGGCTGGGCCGCAAGGAGGTGACGATCGCCGCCGACGAAGGCATCCGCGCCGACACCACGCTGGAAGGCGTCGCGAAGATCCGCTCGGCCATGCCCGGCGGGGTGATCACGGCTGGCAACGCCAGCCAGTTCAGCGACGGCTCCTCGGCCTGCGTGCTGATGAACGCCAGGCTGGCTGAACAGCGCGGCCTCCAGCCGCTGGGCATCTTCCGCGGCTTCGCCGTCGCCGGCTGCGAGCCCGACGAAATGGGCATTGGGCCGGTATTCGCGATCCCGCGGCTGCTGGAGCGCACCGGCCTGAAGATGAAGGACATCGGCCTGTGGGAACTGAACGAAGCCTTCGCGGTGCAGGTGCTGTACTGCCGCGACAAGCTCGGCATTCCGGACGAACTGCTCAACGTCAACGGCGGGGCGATCGCGGTGGGCCATCCCTACGGGGTCACCGGCTCGCGCCTGACCGGCCATGCGCTGATCGAAGGCAAGCGCCGCGGCGCGAAGTACGTGGTGGTCACCATGTGCATCGGCGGCGGGCAGGGTGCGGCGGGGCTGTTCGAAGTCGCCTGATGGCGTTCGAGCAGTTCATCGGGACGCGGCCGGTCGCGCCGCAACATGCGTTCGACGAGGCCGCATTGGCGCGCTGGCTGGCGCACCATGTCGACGGCTTCCGCGGCGAGCTGAAGGTCGAGCAGTTCAAGGGCGGCCAATCCAATCCCACGTTCCTGCTGGAGGCGGGCGGACAGCGCTACGTGCTGCGCCGCAAGCCGCCGGGGCAGCTGCTGCCGTCGGCGCACGCGGTGGACCGCGAGTTCCGGGTGATCAGCGCGCTGGCCGGCAGCGGCGTGCCGGTGGCCAAGGCGCATGCGCTGTGCGAGGACACCAGCGTCATCGGCGCGATGTTCTACATCATGGACTGCGTCGAGGGCCGCGTGCTGTGGGACCCGGCGCTGCCCGGCATCGAGCCCGCGCAGCGTCGCGGCTACTTCGACGAGCTCAATCGCGTCATCGCGGCGATGCACAGCGTGGACCCGGCGGCGCTGGGCCTGGCCGATTACGGCAAGCCGGGCAACTACATCGAGCGGCAGGTCGGCCGCTGGACGAGGCAGTACCGGGCCGCCGAGACCGAGGCCGTCGACGCCGTCGAGCGCCTGATCGAATGGCTGCCGGCCCGCATCCCGGCCGGCGACGAAGCGCGCATCGTGCACGGCGACTACCGCTTCGACAACGTGATCTTCCACCCCGTCGAGGCGCGCATCCTGGCGGTGCTGGACTGGGAGCTGTCGACGCTCGGGCATCCGATGGTTGACTTCGCCTACCACTGCATGGCGTGGCACATGCAGGCGGGCGAGGGCGCGCGCGGCCTGGCCGGACTGGACCTCGAGGCCCTGGGCATCCCGGGCGAATCCGAGTACCTGCAGTGGTACCTGCGGCGCACCGGCCGCCCCGCGCCCAGCCGCGAGGAGTGGATCTACTTCCTGGTGTTCGGCATGTTCCGGCTGGTGGGCATCGTGCAGGGCATCAAGCAGCGCGCGCTGCAGGGCAACGCCGCGAGCGCGCAGGCGCTGCAGGCCGGCAGCCGGGTGCGGCCGCTGGCCGAGCAGGCCTGGGCGCTGGCGCGCACGATCTGAGAAGCTGTGAACGAATTCCTCGCACCTGCGCGAGCCTCGTTCGAGGCACTGGTCTCGTTGTCTCCGTGGTGCGGCTCGCCCTGCGGGCCGGGGTGCCTCGGGGCGCAGGCGGGTGTTACGGCCCTGGTCCAGGCGGTCAGCCTGGACTGCGGGCCGCGCCTACGCCTGCGCCCCGATGCGCCCCGTCGCAGCCGCGATCAATTCATTCACAGCTTCTGAGGAGTCCGCCATGGAGATCAAGGGCAGGGTCGCCGTCGTGACCGGCGGCGCCTCGGGCATCGGCGCGGCGCTGGCGCGCCGCTTCGCGCAGGAGGGCGCCGCCGGCATCGTGGTGGCCGACCTCGACGAGGCGCAGGCGCAGGCCGTGGCCGCCGAGGTGGGCGGCCTGGCCGTGCGCACCGATGTGTCGGTCGAATCCGAGGTGCAGGCGCTGATCGCGCGGGCCACCGGGCACTTCGGCCGGGTCGACGTGCTGTGCTCGAATGCCGGCCTGGCCACCGGCGGCGGCCTGCAGGCGGGCAACGCCGACTGGCAGCGCCTGTGGGAGGTCAACCTGATGGCGCACGTGTACGGGGCGCGCGCGGTGGTGCCGCAGATGATCGAACGCGGCGAAGGCTACCTGCTGCAGACGGCGTCGGCCGCCGGGCTGCTGTCGCATCCCGAGTCGGCGGTCTACGCCGTGACCAAGCATGCCGCGGTGGCGCTGGCCGAGTGGCTCGCCATCCAGTACGGCGACCAGGGCATCCGCGTCAGCTGCCTGTGCCCGCAAGGCGTTCGCACGCCCATGCTGATGGGCAAGGACGGCGAGCGCAGGAGCTTCCTGCAGGAAGACATGGTCACGCCCGAGCAGGTGGCGCAGGACTGCGTCGCCGCGATGCGCGAGGAGCGCTTCCTGGTGCTGCCGCACCCGCAGGTGCTCGACTACTGGCGCGGCAAGACCGCCGACGTGCAGCGCTGGCTGGGCGGCATGCGCCGGCTGCGGGCGAAATCGGAACGGGTGCGCCGGCCTGGTTCCTGACTGCGGCTCCCGCCTGCGGGATGGGCGGCGGGCCGAGGGCGGCGTCAGCGCGTCACTCGGCCTGCGTCGGCTCGGGGGCGAGCGCGGCGGCCTGCGTGTGGCGGTACGAGCATTTCAGGTGCACCGCGTCGGCCAGCATCAGGTCGGCACGGGTGCGCAGCGTGCGCACCCGCTCCAGCAGCCGGGCGACTTCATCGGGTGGCGCGGTCCTGCCGGCCGCATGGAGCTGCTGTTCCGCGACACGCTGCGCCTGCAACGCCAACTCCCATTCGACGAATTCGTCCTCGCAAAACTCGCTGGGGGTCATGTAAGTTAATGTAACTTCGAAATCGCACAAGTCAAGGGCGTCGCCCCTATGGGCGGCCCGGGAAACGGCTGATTCGTCACGGAAATCGCGAACGCGCGGGGCGCCGGATCACAGGACGCGGTTGAACCACAGCACCGACAGTCCGGCCGACAGCAGCGCGAGTGTGGCGGCCAGCAGCGCGAACAGCGCCGAGACCTCGGTTTCCTTCTTCTCCACGGTCAGCCGCGAACTCAGCGTCTCGTAAACCTTCTTCAGGTCGTGCGCGGTGCCGGCGTAGAAATAGTCGGCGCTGGTCTTGGCCGCGATGGCCTTGAGCGTTTCCTCGTCCAGGCGCACCCGCATCGACCAGCCCTCGAAGCCGATCGTCTCGCCGTCCACCGTGCCGATGCCCACGGTGTAGACGCGCACGCCGCGGTCGGCCGCCATCTTGGCGGCCTCCAGCGGATCGACGCCGGTGGTGCGCTGGCCGTCGGTGAGCATGATGATGGCGGCCGATGTGTAGGACCCGGGCGGCACTGGCGTGAAGTCCTTCTTCTCCTTCTTTTCGCCGTCGAGCGAAAAGCCGCGCGGGCGCTCGCGCCCGACCTGCAGCGACTGCAGGTCGATGCCGGCATCCGGGAACAGCGTGGCCAGCGAGATCACGATGGCGTTGCCGGTGGCCGTGGCGCGCTGCAACTGGAAGCGGTCGATGGCGGTGACCAGGTCCTCCCGGTTGGTGGTGGGCAGCTGGGCCACCTGGGCGGAACCCGCGAAGGCGACGATGCCGACCTTGACGTGGCGCGGCAACTCGCCCAGGAATGCCTTGGCGGCGTTCTGCGCGGCCACCAGCCGGCTGGGCTGGACGTCGGTCGCGCGCATGCTGCCCGACACGTCCATCGCCAGGATGATGGTCTGCTGGTTCGAAGGCAGCGTCACCACCGCCTGCGGCCGGGCCGCCGCCACCAGCATGGCCGCCAGCGCCAGCAGGAACAGCGCCGGCGGCACATGGCGCCGGATCCGCTGGCCGGGGCCCAGCGCCTCCTTGACGATCGCCAGCGAGGCGTAGCGCAGCGCGGTCTTCTTCTTCCGCCGCAACAGCCATAGGTACAGCAGCACCAGCAAGGGCAGCGCCAGCAGCAGCCAGAGGAATTCGGGCCAGAGGAAATTCATGGTGTCGCCTCCGCCAAATCACGCCGCCCGCAGGTGGGCGGGGAAGCCGCCGCCTGCCGCCAGCCGCGCGCGGCGCTTGCGCATGTCGGCAAAGCGCAGCACGGCGGCCACCAGGTCGTCGTCGGTGGACAGCTCCAGCACGTCCACGCCGGCGCGAGCGAAGCCCTGCCGCAGCTCGGCTTCGCGCTGCGCCGCGATGCGCGCGAAGCGCCGGCGAAAACCCGCGTCGTGCGTGTCCACCAGCAGCTGCTCGCCGGTCTCGGCGTCGCGCATGGTGAGCAGCCCCAGGTCGGGCAGGTCCAGCTCCAGCGGGTCCACCAGCCGCACCGCCACCACTTCGTGGCGCCGGGCCAGCAGCGCCAGCGGGCGGTCCCAGCCCGGTTCGCTGATGAAATCGGACACCACGAACACCGTGGAGCGGCGCTTGATCAGGCTGGCGCCCGACTCGAGCAGTTCGCGCAGCCGGGTGATCGGCCCCTCGGGCGTGGCCGGCCGGTGCTGCATGCTGTGCAGCAGGTGCAGCACGTGGCGGCGGCCGCCGCGCGTCGGGATCACGGTGTCCACCCCCGAGCCGTACAGCATCGCCCCGACCCGGTTGCCATGGCGCGTCAGCATCCGCGCCAGCACCGCTACGAACTCGCTGGACACCGTGCGCTTGCGCTGCTCGCCCGAACCGAAGTCGACCGACGGGCTCAGGTCCAGCAGGAACCAGGCCGCCATCTCGCGGTCCTCGGTGAACACCCGCACATGGGGCGTGCGCAGCCGCGCCGTCACGTTCCAGTCGATGTGCCGCACGTCGTCGTGCGCCTGGTACTCGCGCAGGTCCGCCAGGTCCAGCCCGGCGCCGCGCAGCAGCGTGCGGTAGTCGCCCTGCAGCAGCCCGTCCAGGCGGCGGATCGCGGTCCACTCGAGCCGCCGCAGCACGTGCTCGGCCTGGCCCGCCGGCGTGACCCGCGCAGGACTCGCCGGTGTCGCCCCGCCGCGCGGGGTCGCGGCCGCCGCAGCGAAGGGTCTACGCAGCCAGTTTTTCATGCTCCAGCGGCTTGGGTGGGGCCGGAATCTTGGCCATGATGCGGCCGACCAGCGCGTCGGCCGACAGGCCTTCGGACAGCGCCTCGTAGGACAGCACCAGCCGGTGGCGCAGCACGTCGGGCACCAGGTCGGCCATGTCCTCGGGCAGCGCGTAGGTGCGCCCGCGCAGCATGGCCAGCGCCCGCGCACCCTCGGTGAGGTTGATGGTGGCGCGCGGACTGGCCCCGAAGGTGAGGTAGCGCTCCAGATCCTTCATCCCGTGCCGCGCCGGCGTGCGGGTGGCCGACACCAGCCGCACCGCGTACTGCACCAGCGCCGGGTCGACGTACACGCGGCGGCACTCGCGCTGCAGCGCCGCCAGCTGCTCGGTGCTGGCCACCGCGGCGACCTGCACCGCCGGGCCGGTGACGCGCTCGACGATCACGAACTCCTCCTCGTCGGTCGGGTAATCCACCAGCACCTTCATCATGAAGCGGTCGACCTGCGCCTCGGGCAGGGGGTAGGTGCCCTCGGTCTCGATCGGGTTCTGGGTCGCCATCACCAGGAACGGCTCGGGCACCTTGTGGGTCTGGCCGGCGATCGTCACCTGGCGTTCCTGCATCACTTCCAGCAGCGCGCTCTGCACCTTGGCCGGCGCCCGGTTGATCTCGTCGGCCAGCAGCAGGTTGGTGAACACCGGCCCCAGCGCCGTGCTGAAGTCGCCGGTCTTCTGGTTGTAGATGCGCGTTCCCACCAGGTCGGCCGGCACCAGGTCGGGCGTGAACTGGATCCGCTTGAACTGGCCGTGCACCGTGTTCGCCAGCGTCTTCACCGTCAGGGTCTTGGCCAGGCCGGGGACGCCTTCGACCAGCAGGTGTCCCTGGGCCAGCATGGCGACCATGACCCGTTCGAGGAAGCGGTCCTGCCCGACCACCACCCGCTTGACCTCGTAGAGGATCTGCTCCATCAGCTGGGCGGTGTCGCTGTCCTGGCGGCTGCTGGCTTCCATGGGGCTCCTTGCGTCGTGGATGGTGGGGCGGTCAGAACGGCGGGAGTCCGGCGGCGGCGGCGGCGTTCTCGATCGGCACCGCAAAGCCGATGCCCAGGAACGTCCGCGCCGGGGTCGGGTTGAGGATGGCCGTCACGATGCCGACCACCTCGCCGTCCATGGTCACCAGCGGCCCGCCGGAGTTGCCGGGATTGGCCGCGGCGTCGAACTGGATCAGGTTGCTCATCTCGTGCTTGCCTTCGGGCGAACGGAACGCGCGCTTGAGGCCCGAGACGATGCCGGCCGAGGCGGAGGGGCCGATGCCGAACGGGTAGCCCACCGCCAGCACGCGGTCGCCGGGGCCGAGGTCGGCCGTGGAGCGCATGGTCGCGGCGATCAGATCGTCCGGGATCTTGCTGGCCTGCAGCACCGCCAGGTCGTTTTCGGGCTGCACGCCGCTGATCGAAGCGTCGGCCTGCAGCCCGTCGAAGAAGGTGACCGAGATCCGGTCGGCCCCCGACACCACGTGCAGGTTGGTGAGGATGACGCCCTTGTCGATGATCACGACGCCGGTGCCCACGCCGTGCTCGAGTTCCTCGTCGCTGTCCCTAGGGTCTTCGACGGTCGCCGAGCCGAGCGGCTTGGGCCTGGCGCCGGCGTGCGCGCCGCGCCCGGCGTCCTTGTCCTTGATGCGGCTCTTCTTGACGTAGCTGACCACGCGCACGACGGCCGGCCGCACGTTGTCGTAGGCGCGGGCGTACTCGGACGGCATCACGTGCGTCTCGAGCGTCTTCATCACCGCGGCGTTGATGTCGTCCTGGGTCAGCTTGCGCTGGGCCGGGTGCAGCCCGAGCGTGAGCACCAGGGCGAGCGCGCCGGCCAGCAGCGCGATGGCGGCCCACATGACGCTCGGGCTGGCCAGCCCGAGGCGCCGGTGCGGCGCCGCCGGCAGGGCTGCAGCTGCAGCCGGTTCGGCCGCGGCCAGCTCGGTGCTGCCGGCCCCGCCCGCGGCGGCGGAGCCGGCCGGGCGGCTCGAACTGTAAAGAGAGGGCCTGCGCATTCAATCACCTGCCTGGACTCGAACTGCCAACCACACTATCACGCTTTGCGCGGCGCTGCACGGCTTGCGGCATCATGCTGCGATGGCCGCGTGGATTGATACACATTGCCACCTCGACGCGCCTGAGTTCGCCGCCGATCGCGATGCGATGCGCGCGCGCGCCCGCGCCGCCGGGGTGGTCCATTGCGTCGTGCCGGCGGTCGATGCGCAGTCGTTCGACGCGGTGCGCCGGCTGGCGGCGCGGCACGGCGACAGCTATGCGCTGGGCATCCATCCGCTGGCGGTCCAGCGCGCAGCCGACGACGACCTGGAGCGGCTGGACGAAGCGCTGGCGCGGTGCCGGGACGATCCGCGCCTGGTGGCCGTCGGCGAGATCGGCCTGGACTTCCTGCGCGACGCGCCGGCGCGCGACCGGCAGGAGCGCTTCTTCGCCGGGCAGCTGCGGCTGGCGCGGCGCCACGGCCTGCCCGTGATCGTGCACGTGCGACGCTCGGCCGACGCGCTGCTCGGCCACCTGCGCACGGCTGGGGTGGGCGGGATCGTCCATGCCTTCAACGGCAGCCGGCAGCAGGCCGACGGCTTCGTGCGGCTCGGCCTGCGGCTCGGCTTCGGCGGCACGCTCACCTACGAGCGGGCCTCGCAGATCCGGCGGCTGGCCGCCGTCCTGCCGCTGTCGGCGCTGGTGCTCGAGACCGACGCACCCGACATCCCGCCTCACTGGCTCTACCGCACGGCCGCCGAGCGCGCGCAGGGCCAGTCGCAGGGCCGCAACGAGCCGGGCGAGCTGCCGCGCATCGCGCGCGTGCTGGCCGCGCTGCGCGGCATCGACGAGGCGGCGCTGGCGCAGGCGACCTCGGCCAACGCCGTGGCGGCGCTGCCCAGGCTCGGCCCGCTGCTGGCGCCAGCGGGCGACGGGCGCGGCTCGGCGGGTGGCGATAATCACGGGCAGTGAACGCCCCTGAATCCGCCGCCCCGCTGCCCGAAGTCAACTTCTCCGACCTGGGGGATGTGCGCTACCTGCACCTGGGCACCGAATGGATCCAGGGGTCCATGCTGCTGGACCGCCCGTTCGACATCGAGCTCGAATACGTCCAGCGGATGATGGCCTGGCTGCTGTTCGCCGAGCCCGACTCGGTGCCGCGCCGCCACGCCATGCAACTGGGGCTGGGCGCGGCCGCGCTCACCAAGTTCTGCTACAAGAAGCTGAAGATGCGGACCACGGCGATCGAGCTCAACCCGCAGGTGATTGCCGCCTGCCGGCTCTGGTTCAAGCTGCCGCGCGACGACGGCCGGCTGGCGGTGGTGCTGGACGACGCGGCGCGGGCGGTGGCCGACCCGTCGCGCCACGGCACTGTCGACGCGCTGCAGGTCGACCTGTATGACGCGCAGGCCGCCGCGCCGGTGCTGGACGGCGAGGACTTCTACGCCGGCTGCCGGCGCCTGCTGACCGAGGACGGCTGCATGACGGTGAACCTGTTCGGCCGCTCGTCCAGCTACGAGCGCAGCCTGGAGAAGATTGCATCGGTGTTCGGCCGCGGCGCGACCTGGGCGTTCCGCCCGACCCGCGAAGGCAACACCATCGTGCTGGCGCTGCGCACGCCGGTGCAGCCCGGGCGCGGCCTGCTGCCGCAGCGGGCCGAGGCGATCCACTCGCGCTGGGGACTGCCCGCGCGCAAGTGGCTGAAGGTCCTGCGGCCGGTGGAGGGCGGGTGAGCGGCCCGGCCAGGCCGCGCGCCGCGCGTGCCGCCGCCCATCGCGGGCCGCTGCACTGGCGTGCCCTGGTCGACTGGCTGCACCAGGACGGCGTGATCTCGCCGGAGGAGGCGCGCCGCGTGATCGCGCGCTGCTCGCAGGCCGAGAGCGCCCAGCATCCGCTGGTGCGGCTGGCCGCGGTGGCGATGGCCCGCGCCGCCGGCGGCAAGCCGCTGGACATCGAGGCGCTGACCGAATGGCTGGCCGGCCGCTGCCAGATGGAGTACCTGCGGATCGATCCGCTCAAGGTCGACGTGGCCAAGGTGGCCGACGTCATGAGTTCGGCCTATGCCGAGCGGCATCGCGTGCTGCCGGTGCAGGTGACGCCCGCCGAGGTGGTGGTCGCGACCTCCGAGCCCTTCGTCACCGACTGGCTGGACGAGGTGGAGCGGCAGTCGCGCCGCGCCGTGCGGCGGGTGCTGGCCAGCCCGCAGGAGCTGCACCGCTTCACGGCAGAATTCTTCGCGCTGGCCAAGTCGGTGCGGGCCGCGCAGCGCGCGGGCGGCAGCGCGGGGGCCGCCAGCTTCGAGCAGCTGGTCGAACTGGGTCGCAGCAACAAGCAGCTCGACGCCAACGACCAGGGCGTGGTGCAGGTGGTGGACTGGCTCTGGACCTATGCTTTCGACCAGCGGGCCAGCGACATCCACCTGGAGCCGCGCCGCGAGCAGGGCGTGATCCGGTTCCGCATCGACGGCGTGCTGCACCCGGTCTACCAGATGCCCATGGGCGTGCTCAACGCGATGATCGCCCGCATCAAGCTGCTGGGGCGCATGGACGTCGTCGAGAAGCGGCGGCCGCAGGACGGACGGATCAAGACCCGAAGCAACAGGGCCGCCACGCCGGCGGCGGCGGGGGACGAGATCGAGATGCGGCTGTCGACGCTGCCCACGGCCTTCGGCGAGAAGATGGTGATGCGCATCTTCGATCCCGACACGGCCGTCAAGGACCTGGACGCGCTGGGCTTCTCGCAGCACGACGCGCAGCGCTGGGAGGCGCTGGTGCGCCGTCCTTCGGGCATCGTGCTGGTGACGGGGCCGACCGGCTCGGGCAAGACCACCACGCTCTATTCCACGCTGAAGCGGCTGGCGACCGAGGAGGTCAACGTCAGCACGGTGGAAGACCCGATCGAGATGATCGAGCCGTCCTTCAACCAGACGCAGGTGCAGCCGCAGCTGGACTTCGGTTTCGCCGAGGGGCTGCGCGCGCTGATGCGGCAGGACCCGGACATCATCATGGTGGGCGAGATCCGCGACCTGGCCACCGCCGAGATGGCGATCCAGGCGGCGCTGACCGGCCACCTGGTGTTCTCCACGCTGCACACCAACGACGCGCCGTCGGCCGTCACCCGGCTGCTGGAACTGGGCGTGCAGCCGTACCTGGTGAACGCCACGCTGCTGGGCGTGCTGGCGCAGCGCCTGGTGCGCACCCTGTGCCGCCAGTGCCGGGAAGCCGACCCCGGCGCCTCGCGCGAGGCGCTGGACCGCATCGTCGGGCCCTGGAAGATCTCGGGCGCCTACCAGCCCTATCGCGCCGTCGGCTGCATCGACTGCCGCATGACCGGCTTCCTGGGCCGCATGGGGCTGTACGAGCTGCTCACCGTGAGCCCCGAGTTCAAGGAGCGCGTGAATCGGTCGCCGGACATCGACAGCCTGCGCCGGCAGGCAGTGGCGGACGGCATGCGGCCGCTGCGGCTGGCCGGCGTGCTGCGGGTGGCGGAGGGCCTGACGACGCTCGAGGAAGTGCTCACGGCCACGCCTTCGTTCGACTGACCGTTTGTCGGAATATTCAGGGTAAACCCGAGGCGGTCAGGCCACGGTCAGCCCATTCGGTGTAGGTGGAATCCACATCGGGCGTCCTCAGGCTGAGCAAGAAAATGGGTTCTTTCATTCTTGCCTCGAGGATTTCATGAGAATCAAGAGCCAGAAGGACTTCTATGCCGGGATCATGTTCATGGTCGTCGGCATTGCCTTCGCCTGGGGAGCGACGAAGTACAACATCGGGGAAGGGGCCCGCATGGGGCCCGGCTATTTCCCCCTGATGCTGGGCATCCTGCTCACCGCGATCGGCGGCTTCGTCGTGTTCGAGGCGCTGGTGGTCGAGACCGAGGACGGCGAGCCGATCGGCCAGTGGGCCTGGAAGCCGCTGGCCTTCATCATCGGGGCCAACCTGCTGTTCGGCGTGCTGCTGGGCGGCCTACCCTCGCTCGGCGTCCCGGCGATGGGCCTGATCATCGCGATCTACGGCCTCACGTTCGTGGCGGCGCTGGCCGGCGACGAGTTCAAGCTCAAGGAGGTGGCGATCCTGGCGACGGTGCTGGCCGTGGGCAGCTATCTCGCCTTCATCGTGCTGCTGAAACTGCAGTTCCAGGTGTGGCCCACCTTCATCACCGGCTGAACGGGACACGCGAATCATGGACCTGATCACCAACCTCTCCATCGGCTTCGGCGTGGCCTTCACGCCGATCAACCTGCTGTACGCCTTCATCGGCTGCCTGCTGGGAACGCTGATCGGCGTGCTGCCGGGCATCGGCCCGGTGGCCACCATCGCCATGCTGCTGCCGGCCACCTATGCGCTGCCGCCGGTGTCGGCGCTGATCATGCTGGCGGGCATCTACTACGGCGCCCAGTACGGCGGCTCCACCACCGCCATCCTGGTCAACCTGCCGGGCGAGTCGTCCTCGGTCGTGACCTGCATCGACGGCTACCAGATGGCACGCCAGGGGCGCGCCGGCCCGGCGCTGGCGGCCGCCGGCCTGGGCTCGTTCTTCGCCGGCTGCGTGGGCACCCTGATCCTGGCGGCGTTCGCCGCGCCGCTGACCGAGGTGGCCTTCAAGTTCGGCCCGGCCGAATACTTCTCGCTGATGGTGCTGGGCCTGATCGGCGCCGTGGTGCTGGCCTCGGGGTCGCTCGTCAAGGCGATCGGCATGATCGTGCTGGGACTGCTGCTGGGGCTGGTGGGCACCGACGTGAACTCGGGCGTGGCGCGCTACTCGTTCGACATCCCCGAACTCACCGACGGCATCGGCTTCATCACCATCGCGATGGGCGTGTTCGGCTACGGCGAGATCATCAGCAACCTGGCCAAGCCGGCCGACCACCGCGAGGTGTTCACCGCGAAGGTCAAGGGCCTGATGCCGACCAAGGAGGACTTCAAGCGCATGACGCCGGCCGTGCTGCGCGGCACGGCGCTGGGCTCGATGCTCGGCATCCTGCCCGGCGGCGGCGCGCTGCTGTCGTCGTTCGCGGCCTACACGATCGAGAAGAAGACCAAGCTGCAGCCCGGCGAAGTGCCGTTCGGCAAGGGCAACATCCGCGGCGTGGCGGCGCCCGAGTCGGCCAACAACGCCGGCTCGCAGACCTCGTT